>Ga0268298_10000060_pt1 | contig 128553 bp, 92 predicted proteins | sample WWTPWeurt_MetaG_FD_194462 | JGI IMG/M metagenome (GOLD analysis project Ga0268298, IMG submission 194462) | Activated sludge microbial communities from WWTP in Nijmegen, Gelderland, Netherland - WWTP Weurt | ecosystem: Engineered > WWTP > Aerobic digester > Activated sludge | place...
AAGGGCAAGGAGCTGCTGCCCAAGGGCAAGAAGCTCACCCAGAACATGCTGGAGGCCGTGCCCTACCATCGCTTCCGCCAGGTCTCAGTGGCTGCCGCCAAGAACCGCATCAACGCCGAGGTGCTCGACATCCTCGACCGCACCGAGAGCCAACTGAAGGTGCTCCGCGACATCCTGAACGAGCGCATGGAGCGCCTGCTCAAGGGCGACGAGCTCATGCCCGGCGTCCTCAAGACCGTGAAGTGCTACGTGGCCGTGAAGCGCAAGCTGCAGGTCGGTGACAAGATGGCCGGCCGTCACGGCAACAAGGGCGTGGTCAGCCGCATCCTCCCCGTGGAGGACATGCCCTACCTACCCGATGGCCGCCCCGTGGACATCGTGCTGAACCCCCTGGGCGTTCCCTCCCGTATGAACATCGGCCAGGTGCTCGAGTGCCACCTCGGCTGGGCCGGCAAGACGCTGGGCGTCCACTTCTCCACGCCGGTATTTGACGGCGCGCGCGAAGCCGACATCAAGGGCTTCCTCGTCCAGGCCTGGGAGAAGAATCACAAGCTCGGACCCGATGTCACCGGCAAAACCAAGCTCTATGACGGCATGACCGGTGAGGCCTTCGAACAGCCTGTGAACGTGGGCTGCGTCTACATGCTTAAGCTGCACCACCTTGTCGACAACAAAATCCATGCCCGGAGCATTGGGCCCTACAGCCTCATCACCCAGCAGCCTCTCGGCGGCAAGGCCCAGTTCGGTGGCCAGCGCTTCGGCGAGATGGAAGTCTGGGCGCTCGAAGCCTACGGCGCGGCCCACGTGCTGCAGGAACTCCTCACCTACAAGTCCGACGACATGCACGGCCGCACCCAGATCTACCAGGCCATCATCAAGGGCGAGACCATCAAGGATCCCGGCCTCCCCGAGAGCTTCAACGTCGTCAAGAAGGAACTCAACGCGCTCTGCATCGATGTCGAGATGCTCACCCGCGAAGAGCTGGACCCGGCCATGGCGGAAGAAGAACCCGCTGCCTTCTCCATCGAAGGCTGATCTCGTTTCCGCTTCCGTCTCCGACGAATACTTGAGAGGTCCATATGTATCCTGAGCAGCAGAACATCAACGCCTACGAGTGCATCCGGGTGTCCTTGGCCAGCCCGGACAAGATGCGCTCCTGGTCCAAGGGCGAAGTCACCAAGCCCGAGACCATCAACTACCGCAGCCTGAAGCCCGAGCGCGACGGCCTCTTCTGTGCGCGGATCTTCGGGCCCGTGAACGACTGGGAATGCCTCTGCGGCAAGTACAAGCGCCAGAAGTTCAAAGGCGTCACCTGCGACAAGTGCGGCGTCGAAGTCACCAAGAAGTCCGTGCGCCGCGAGCGCATGGGCCACATCCAGCTGGCGAGTCCCGTCAGCCACGTGTGGTTCTTCAAGGGCGTGCCCAGCCGCATCGGCTACCTGCTGGACATCCCCCTCAAGGATCTGGAGCGCGTGCTCTACTTCGAGGCCTACACCGTCACCGAGAGCGGCGGCACGACCCTGAAGGAAGGCGAGATCCTCAACGAGGACAAGTACCGCGAGTACCGCAGCCTCCACGGCGAGGGCTTCAAGGCCCAGATGGGCGCCGAGGCCATCAAGGAACTGCTCAAGCAGGTTGACATCGAGGCTCTGACCATCGAGCTGCGCGATGTCATGAAGAAGGAAACCTCCACCCAGAAGCGCAGCAAGGTTGCCAAGCGCCTCAAGGTGGCCGAATCCTTCCACCGCTCTGGCAACAAGCCCGAGTGGATGATCCTGGACGTGGTGCCTGTGCTGCCCCCCGAGCTGCGCCCCCTGGTGCCCCTCGACGGCGGCCGCTTCGCCACCTCCGACCTGAATGACCTCTACCGTCGCGTCATCAACCGGAACAACCGCCTCAAGAAGCTCCTCGAGCTGAAGGCCCCCGACGTCATCGTGCGCAACGAGAAGCGCATGCTGCAGGAGGCCGTGGACGCGCTGTTTGAGAACGGTAAGCGCGGTCGCCTCCTGCGCGGCGTCAGCAACCGCCCCCTCAAGTCCCTCAGTGACGCCCTCAAGGGCAAGCAGGGCCGGTTCCGTCAGAACCTGCTCGGCAAGCGCGTGGACTACTCGGGCCGCTCCGTCATCGTGGTGGGTCCCGACCTCAAGCTGCACCAGTGCGGTCTGCCCAAGAAGATGGCGCTGGAGCTCTTCAAGCCCTTCATCTTCAACCGGCTCGAGCACAAGGGCTACGCGGCCACCATCCGCCAGGCCAAGGAAATGGTCGAAGAAGGTCGTCCCGAGGTCTGGGACGTGCTGGAAGAGGTCATCAAGGATCACCCGGTCCTGCTGAACCGCGCACCCACCCTCCACCGCCTCGGCATCCAGGCCTTCCAGCCCGTGCTGGTCGAAGGCAAGGCCATCCGCCTGCACCCCCTCGTCTGCACCGCCTTCAACGCGGACTTCGACGGTGATCAGATGGCCGTCCACGTGCCCCTCAGCCCCATGGCGCAGATCGAAGCCAAGGTGCTGATGATGTCCACCCAGAACATCCTCAACCCCGCCAACGGCCGCCCCAACGTGGTGCCCTCCCAGGACATCGTGCTGGGTGGCTACTACCTGACCAAAAAGCGCGTCGGGCGCAAGGGCGAGGGCATGGTCTTTGCCAACGTCAACGATGTGGTCTCGGCCCACGAGGCCGGTGTCGTCGACACCCACGCCATCATCCAGATCCGCCACACCGGCGAGTGGGTGGACACCGAGGCCTGGCACGCGAAGGATCCCAAGAAGAACTCCGAGCAGGAAGTCTTCGAGGCGCCCGCCGAGACCGTGAAGCACCAGCTCAAGACCACCACCGTGGGCCGCGTGCTCTTCAACCGCAGCCTGCCCGAGGAAGTGCCCTTCATCAACGGCCTGCTCAAGAAGGAGGGCCTGCTCTCCCTCGTGAACCGCGCCTACAAGCTGAACGGTCCCGAAGTCACCATCCGCATGCTGGACGCGATGAAGGACACCGGCTTCCACTGGGCCATGCGCGCCGGCGTGTCCGTGGGCATCGACGACCTCGTCGTGCCCGACTCCAAGGCCAAGCTCCTGAAGACCGCCTCGGATGAAGTTCGCGCCATCGAGAAGGAATCCTACGAGGGGCGTCTCGACGCCTCCACGCGCTACAACCGGATCCTGGAAGTCTGGGGCAAGACCAGCGACCAGGTGGCTGGCGACATGATGAAGGAACTGGAGAAGCGCAACGAGACCGGCGAGTTCCTGAACTCGATCTACATCCTGGCCGACTCCGGCGCCCGTGGTTCCAAGACCCAGATCCGCCAGGTTGCCGGCATGCGTGGCCTCATGGCCCGCCCCAGCGGCGACATCATCGAGACCCCGATCACGGCCAACTTCAAGGAAGGCCTCAGCGTCCTCGACTACTTCATCTCGACCCATGGCGCCCGCAAGGGCCTCGCCGACACCGCGCTGAAGACGGCGGATTCGGGTTACCTCACCCGCAAGCTGGTGGACGTGGCCCAGGACGTCATCGTCAACGAGGACGACTGCGAGACCATCAACGGCATCGAGGTCGAGGCCATCGTCAACAGCGATGGCACCATCCGCTCCCGCCTGCGCGACCGCATCATGGGCCGCGTCTGTCTCGAGGACATCGTGGATCCCTACGATGCCGCCAAGACCATTGCCCCCGCCGGCACCCTCCTTTCCGAGGAACTGGCGTTCACGATCGAGACCAGCGGCATCCCCAAGGTCAAGATCCGCTCCACCCTGACCTGCGAAGCCCGTCGCGGCATCTGCGCCAAGTGCTATGGCCTGAACCTCAGCACCGGCCGCCTGGTCGATCTGGGCGAGGCCGTGGGCGTCATCGCCGCCCAGTCCATCGGCGAGCCTGGCACCCAGCTCACCATGCGTACCTTCCACGTCGGTGGCGCGGCCAGCCGCACCTCCGAGAAGAGCACCCACGAGGCCCAGATTGCGGGCGTCGTGAAGTATGAGGGTCTCGAGAACACCAAGGACCAGAAGAAGACCGTCGTCAACCGCAAGGGCGAGACGGTGGCCCTCACACGGAACGGCTACATCCTCGTCACCGACGAGGACGGCAACGAGCGTGAGCGCTACAAGGTCACCTCGGGCGCCATCCTCAAGGTCAAGGACAAGGAGAAGGTCGAGCCCCGCACCGTGCTCGCCGAGTGGGATCCGTACAACGACGTGCTGCTCACCGAAGTGGGTGGCGTCGCCGACTTCAAGGAGTTCGAAGTCAACGTCTCCTACCAGGAAGAGAAGGATCCGATCTCGGGCAACTTCCGCAAGAAGGTCATCGACCCCACCGACGACAAGATCCACCCCCACATCAACATCAAGGGGGACAACCACAAGGTGCTCAAGCGCTACAACATTCCAACCGGCGCCTACATCGAAGTGGAAGAGGGCCAGGAACTGCTGCCCGGCGACGTCATCGCCAAGACCAGCCGCCAGCAGGCCAAGACCAGCGACATCACGGGCGGTCTGCCGCGCGTGACGGAGCTCTTCGAAGGCCGCAAGCCCAAGGAACCCGCCATCATCAGCGAAGTCACCGGCTATGTGAAGTACGGCAACCGTGTCCGTGGCAACCAGAAGGTCCTGGTCGAGGCCGAGACCGGGGAGAAGGGCGAATACCTCATTCCCCGTGGCAAGCACATCCAGGTCCAGGACGGCGATGAGATCCGCGCCGGCGAGAAGCTCACTGAGGGTGCCGTCAGCCCCCACGATCTTCTCAAGGTCCAGGGTGATCGTGCCCTCCAGGCCTTCCTCGTCAACGAGGTCCAGGAGGTCTACCGGGCCCAGGGCGTGGTCATCAACGACAAGCACCTCGAGGTGATCATCCGCCAGATGCTGCGTTGGGTCCTCATCACCGACGTGGGCGATACCCCGCTCATCGTCGAGGAGAAGGTCGACAAGCACCGCTTCAAGGAGATCAACGAGCAGGCCCTCAAGGATGGCGGCCAGCCCGCCACCTGCGAGCCCCTGCTGCTCGGCATCACCAAGGCAGCGCTCACCTCCGAGAGCTTCATCTCGGCCGCCAGCTTCCAGGAGACCACCCGCGTCCTCACCGAGGCCGCCCTCGAAGGTCGCGTGGACTACCTGCGCGGACTCAAGGAGAACGTCATCCTGGGCCGCCTGATCCCCGCCGGCACCGGCATGGCCCACTACCGGAACCTCGACATCGAGGAGGGCGAATACCCCGAGCCCAGCCTCAACGAGTTCTCGGCTGGTGAGGACTTTGACGACGAATACGCCCGCATGGCGCAGCACGTCGAAGAGCTCCAGGGCATGACCGAGATTGATGGTGAAGACCTGTAGGTAGTAGAACCATGTAGTCCACGACGGCCCGCCTCGGCGGGCCGTCGTGCATTTGGGCCAGGTCGGGTAGGGGGATGGTTCGGATTTCCTGGGGCCTGCGTACAATCAATTCATGATCCCCGGCACCAGCCAGGGCATGACCGCACAACCCGCGATCACCAGGAGGATCCAGCATGACTCGACGCTTAGGGTTCACCGCCGAAATACTGGTGGGGATCTGCGTCGCTTCCGGGTCCCTCCTCGCGGCCCAGACATGCGAGATCTGCTCAGTGGGTGATGTCACCCTGGTGGGCCAGGAGGGCGCCAAGGTGCAGCCGGAGCTGGGCCCCCAGGGCCTGACCCGTTCCTGTGACATCCTGGATGCATCCAAGAGAGTGAGGAATCTGTGAATCCGCTGAACCTAGCCATGCCCGCCTGGTTGCGTCCTGTGCTGCTCTTAGGGGCCAGCATCATCGTGACGACCGCGTTCGCAACTGCTCCTGAGAAGCAGAGGGCCAAGCCGACCACCGTGGCCGGGATGCCAGCCGCGAAGGCACTCGCGTTGGGCGAGCGCATGTACCGGGAGGGGATTCTCCCCGATGGCACGGCCATGCGTACGTTTGTCAGTGGCGACGTCGCGATTGCTGGGACCACCTACAGCTGTGCCAGCTGCCACTTGCGGAGTGGGCTGGGGTCCAGTGAGGGGGGCGTGCTGACGCTGCCTACCAATGGCTATAGGTTGGCCCAGACCCGCTACTGGAAATTCCCGAACCTCCTCCCCGAAGAGCGGAAGAATCTGCGCGTCCAGAACGTCGCCGCGCGCCCTCCCTATGATGACTCGACGCTTGCCAAGGTCCTGCGTACAGGGATCGACCCCAGTGGTCGGCAGTTGAACCAAACCATGCCCAGGTATGACCTGAGCGATGCGAACATGGCCATCCTGACCCACTACCTATGGTCCCTCAATGCAGACCTGTCACCCGGTGCCGACAACACCAGCATCCGGTTCGCCACGGTGATCACGGATGAGGTGAGCACCGAGGACCAGGAGGCCATGCTGGTGCCCATCAAAAATTACATCGAAAGGCACAATAGCCGCGCTCACCTCATGGATACCAAGATGTATGGAAGCATCGGCGGGAAGGAGATGTCCGGTTCCTACCGGAGCTTCCACCTGGATGTGTGGCGGCTGAAGGGCGCTCCAGACACTTGGAAGGGGCAGCTTGAATCCTACCTCGCCAAGACCCCGGTTTTCGCGCTCCTAAGTGGCATCTCCACCCGCGAATGGAAACCCATTCACGATTTCTGCGAAAGCAACCGGCTCCCCTGCCTCTTCCCAATCACGGACCTACCCGCCCTATCCGAGACGGGCTGGTACACGCAGTATTTCTCGAAGGGGTATTACCAAGAAGGTGAGACTGCTGCCCGGTTTCTGGCAGACCAGGATCACTCGTCCGCTACCGAGAGGGTGCTTCAGGTCATTCAGGCGGGGCCCGAGGCCCGGGAACTGGCTGCTGGATTTCGTGAAACCTGGAAGGAACTGGGGAAGGAGCCCTCCAAGGAGATCCAGCTCAAGCCTGGGGAGCTGCTGACCACCGACTCAGTGATGAAAATGCTGCAGCAGGAGCGACCGACCGCCCTGGTGTTATGGCAAGCCAACGGCGTTTCAGAGATTCTCGGAAACCTGGAGCTGCAGGCGGACCGCCCGGGTGGCGTGATCGTGTCCTCGCGGCTGCTCGGCTCGAAGCTGATGACCTTGCCGGAAAGGGCCTGGCCCTTCACCTGGATCACCTACCCCTACCGGGGGCCCATCGAGGAGGTCAAGATCTCCCGTCTGGCAGTACCCCTCATGAAGGGGATCACTCGTCCGAGGCCGGAGTCTCGGATCTCCACTCGCGTTTATTCCATGCTGATGATTCTCCAGGCCCTCCTGCTCGAAATGGACCGGAACATCTACCGTGACAACCTGATGGACCGCATCGGGATGCTCCGGGACTACGAGCTCCCGGATTACCTGCGCTTCAGCTTCGGCGCAGGCCAGCGCTACGCCTCCAGGGGGTGCTACATCATGCAGATCCTTCCCGGCAGTGAGCCGGGGAAGGAGCCCCGGCTCTGGCCTAGCAGTGAATGGGTGATTCACTGAACCTGGTTGGAAGCTCGTATGCTCTAGGGTTCCCCGAGGGATCGACGGATCAGGCTGAGGTTCACATGCGTAATATCAGGTCTATTTTTTGGACGATGCTGGTCGGCCTGGCTCTTTTCTCGACAGCATGTAAAGAGGTCGCAGTGGCCCCCACGGGCCTCAGCTATGGCACCAATCCGGCCGTCTATACCGTGGGCACTGCCATCCCCATCAACAGTCCCACCCATGGTGGGGGTAGCCCTGACTCCTACTCGATCAGCCCAGCCTTGCCGGATGGCCTGGTTCTCGATTCGAAGTCGGGAGCCATCGCGGGAACGCCCACGACGCCCTCTGCCGCGACCTCCTACACGGTGACTGCCACCAACAGCGCCGGCAGCACGACCGCCAGCCTCACCATCACGGTCAACCCCAAGCCGGCAGCCATCACAATCACGACACAGCCCGCCAGTCAGGTGGTCCTGGTGGGCGCGACCGCCACCTTCACCGTGGCGGCGAATGGAACGGGGACCCTCTCCTATCAGTGGGCGAAGGGGGGTATCGCCATTGCCGGTGCCACCTCGGCCTCCTATACGACACCTGCGACGGTCCTGGCCGATGACGGCAGCTCCTTCACTGTGGACATCTCCGATACCAACGGGAACGTCCTGACCAGCAGCGCCGCCATCCTGACGGTGACCACGGTGGTTCCCGTCACCATTACGACCCAGCCGGCCGACCAGTCCGTCCTGGAAGGTCAGACCGCCACCTTCAGTGTGGTCGCCAGCGGAAGTGGAACCCTGACCTATCAGTGGTCGAAGGACGGTGTGGCGATTCCGAGCGCCACAGCTGCGTCCTATACGACGCCCGCCACGGTCCTCGCTGACAGTGGCAGCACCTACGGTGTTCAGATCACGGCCGGTAATGGGCAGAGTGCGACAAGCACCAGCGCCTCCTTGACTGTGCTCTCGTCCTCGGGCGGACCCGGCACCTGCATCGCGACGGGCAGCCTGACCACCTTGCGCCACTCCCACACGGCCACCCTGCTAGCGAACGGGAAGGTCCTCATCGTGGGTGGTTATAACGGTATCGCCCTGGACTCCGCCGAGCTCTATGATCCAGTCGCTGGCACCTTTGCCTCCGCCGGTACCCTGGCTGCGGCGAGGTACTCGCACACGGCCACCTTGCTGCCCAACGGGAAGGTGCTCGTCACCGGGGGCTACACATTGGCCGGTGTGACGAAGTCTGCTGAGCTCTATGATCCTGCGACCAACAGCTTCTCTGCCGCGGGGACCATGGTCTCGGAACGCGCGCAACACACGGCGACTGCGCTTCCGGGCGGTAAGGTGCTGCTGTTCTCTGGACGCGGCCTCACCACCTATCCCAAGACTGCCGAGCTCTACGACCCCACGGCCAATGCGTTCACAGCCACGGTGGGCGCGCCAGTGGCAGCCAGAGCCGACCACACCGCGAGCCTCTTGGGCAGTGGCAAGGTCCTCATTACGGGTGGGCTGACCACCGGCGCGCTGTCTGGAGCCGAGCTCTACGATCCGGCGACGGATGCCTTCACCTCGACGGGTGGACTCTCGATGCCGAGGGTCCAACACACGGCCACGGTGCTAGCGAACGGCAAGGTGCTGGTGGTGGGCGGCGCGCTCACGAGCGTGGCCGAGCTCTATGACCCAGCCGCCGGGACTTTCAGCCCCACGGCCGGCAACCTGGTCCTCCAGCGGGACCGATTGAATGCTGCTGTGCTCCTGCCGACTGGGAAGGTGCTCATCAGCGGGGGTGTCGGCAATAGCGTGGTGTTGACCGCCAACGAGCTCTTCGACCCTGCCAATGGGACCTTTGCCGCCACGGGCAGCATGACCACCGGCAGGCGCATCCATACCGCCACCCTCCTGGGAACCGGGAAAGTACTGCTGGCGGCGGGGTTGGGTGGGACCTACCTGCTTACTGCCGAGCTGTACTACTGACCTGAGAGTGGGTTGATCGATTTCGACCATTCGTTTTTATACAAGACATTCATCACAAATCCGCCTCGGTGGGCTTTCCCGCACTCAATGGGTCGCGCGATCGGGACGATGAAGCGTGGTCTGCCCAAATTCTGATGCTGGGGTCATTTAAATAAGCCACTGCTCGGTCGGTAGGTAGACAAGCCAGAACTTTACATGGTTCTTAGGTAGGCCGATGGGGGTAACTACCCATAGTCCCTAGGCCCATCCCAGCCGATGCTTATGTTTCATTGAAACCCACCCGCCACCCCGCCCACGGTCCCCAGGACCTGTTGGGCTTCTTGGTATCTCCCTGCTTTTCCGCTCTCTCTCCCTCACCAGCTCTTCTCACAAGCGAGGTGCTTCATGCTTCAAAAGTTCAACCGTCTGCTGGCGCTCGCCGCAGCCCTGTTCGCGGGAGTCGGCCTCTATGCCGAAAACCCCGTGGCCCAGGAGCCGCAGCGACGCACAGCCGCACCCACGGTAGGTGGCGATCAGAACGCCATCATCGAGCGTGCCGTCCGTCGTCGCACCATGATGGAGGCCCGCAAGGCCGCTGCAGAGCGTAACCGCCCTGCTCGCGAAGCTGCGCTGGCTGCCGCCAAGGCTAAAGTCAAGGCCGCCGTCAAGGCCACCGGTTCGGTCCCGTACTACAAGGCCCCCAAGGAAGGGGCTCTTGCCCCGGCTCCGCTCGGGACCATGGACCCCCAGGGCACGCCCCATTACATGGACGGCCTCATTCCGAACTACGCGAACACTGATCCCCTCCAGAAGTTCGTGCACACGCTGCCCGGTCTTGGTTCGGGTCAGGCCAACGACCTCGGCAACTACATTCCCGTGGCTGTGCCTGATCGGGCTACCTACCTCGGCTCCGACTACTACAGCATCGACCTGATCGACTACACCCAGAAGTTGCACGTGGACCTGCCCAAGGCAACCAAGCTGCGCGGCTACATCCAGACCGGTGCCCCTGGCGTGAATACGGTCACTGGCGGTGCCTCCAACTACCTGGGACCTGTCATCGTCGCCAAGCGCGACCGTCCTGTGCGCGTCAAGTTCAACAACAAGCTCCAAGTGGGTGCCCTCGGCAACCTGCCTCTTCCCATGGACTCGAGCCTGATGGGCTCAGGCAATGGCCCTGGTGGGACCACCTTCACCCAGAACCGTGGTGAGCTCCACCTTCACGGTGGCCTCAACCCCTGGATCAGTGACGGCACGCCCCACCAGTGGTTCACCCCCGCTGGTGATCCCACCGCCAACAAGAAGGGTGTCTCCTTCCGCAACGTGCCCGACATGATCGGTGTGGATGGCGTCACCGACCAGCCTGGTGATGGTATCGGCACCTACTTCTACACCAACCAGCAGAGCGGTCGGTTCATGTTCTACCACGACCACTCATTCGGCCTCACCCGCCTGAACGTCTACATGGGCGAAGCGGCGGGCTACCTGCTCGTCGACCCCGTGGAGACCAAGCTCATCAACGACGGCATCATCCCGAGCCAGGGGGCTGCCCTGCCGATCTCCGAGGATCCCTGGGATGCCACGGTGGGCGTGAACTCACTCTTCAACGGCAACTCTGTCTATACCTATGGCATTCCCCTTGTCTTCCAGGATAAGACCTTCGTGCCCAATGAGGCCACCAGCCTCGTCTGGCAGGATCCCACCTGGGACCTCGTCAACTGGGGCCAGGAAGGCGATCTCTGGTTTCCGCATGTCTACATGCCCAACCAGAATCCTGACGATCTGTCTGGCGCCAATGCCATGGGCCGGTGGGACTACGGTCCGTGGTTCTGGCCCCCGCTGCCTGTGGCCACCACCGACATCACTCCCGTCAATACCATCCCCAAGGCTCACGGCCCCATCCCGGGTTCCGGCGATCCTCTTGATGGCAATGGTGGGTTGACCTACCCCGGCACGCCCAACCCCTCCCTGACGCCTGAGGCGTTCATGGACACCCCGGTGGTCAACGGCACGCCGTATCCCACCGTCACGGTCCAGCCCCAGGCCTACCGCTTCCGCATGCTGAACGCGGCCAATGACCGCCCCTTCAGCTTCGCCTTCTACACTGCGGATCCCCTCGCCCAGACCGAAGTAAAGATGATTGAGGCTTCGCCCGTGAACGCGGCCGCTGCTGCGACTTTCCTGGCGGCGAAGTACGGCACCGTTCCCACGGACCCGTCCCTTCCCGTGTGGCCCAAGGATGGTCGCGCTGGCGGTGTGGTCGACTACACCACCATGGGGCCCGACATCATCCAGATCGGCAACGAGAGCGGCTTCCTGCCCGCGCCCGTGGTCTTCCGGTCGCAGCCGACTACTTACAACTACAACCGGCGCGACATCGTCGTTCTGGACGTGGAGAGGCACGCCCTCTGGCTGACTGCTGCCGAGCGCGCGGATGTCATCGTTGACTTCTCCGCCTTCGCTGGCCAGACCCTGATCCTCTACAACGACATGCTTACCCCCGTACCCGCCTTCGACGTCCGGTATGACTACTACACCGGCCCCGATTCGGATCAGACGGCCACTGGCGGCGCCCCCGCTGCCACCCCCGGTTTTGGCCCCAACACCCGCACCCTGATGCAGTTCAAGGTGACCAACGACGTGCCTGCCGCGGCGTTTGACATTGCTGCCCTGCAGGCTGCCTTCGTCTCCAGTGCAACCTCGGACGGCGCTTTCAAGGCCAGCCAGCACCCCCCGATCATCCCCCAGACGTTCTACAACGAGGCGATGAACACTGCCTACCCGGCCGATACCTACGCCCGGATCCAGGACAACCAGAAGATCTACAACCGGACGGAAAACGGCGACCTCGTCACCATGCCCTTCCAGCCCAAGGCCATCCAGGAACTCTTCGAACTGGACTACGGCCGCATGAACGCGACCCTCGGCGTTGAACTGCCCCTCACCAACTTCAACAACCAGACCACCATTCCCATTGGCTATTCCGAACTGCCGACTGAATTCGTCACCGACGGCACCACGCAGTTCTGGAAGATCACCCACAACGGTGTGGACACCCACCCCGTGCACTTCCATCTCTTTGACGTCCAGATCATGAACCGAGTTGGCTGGGATGGAGCTGTGCGCTTCCCCGAAGCCAATGAGCTGGGCTGGAAGGAAACCGTCCGGATGAAGCCGCTGGAAGACATTGTTGTCGCCTTCCGGCCCCGTTCGCCCCGTCTGCCCTTCTCCCTCGCTGGCAATACCAGCCAGCGCGTGCTGGATCCGACCAAGGACGCCACCGCTCTGGTTCCCAGCACGGACATCGCTGCTGGCGCGCTCAACCAGGGCAATCTCGGCAACATCGTTCAGGTGTCCAACAGTAACTCGGCCACCCTTGGGCAGGCTGGTCCTGGCTACGACTACGGCTGGGAGTATGTGTGGCACTGCCACATCCTTGGCCATGAAGAAAACGATTTCATGCGGCCCATGGTATTGAATGTCGCCACCAGCGTGCCTGTTGCACCGACCTCCCTGGTAGCTACAGCTCCTGTTGCTGGCCAAGTCAACCTGACTTGGACCGATAACGCAACCAACGAAGTCAGCTATCTGATTCAACGTAAGACTAGCATCGGCGGGACTTTCGCCACGATTGCCGAACTGGTTCCGGATGTTCGCAGCTATACAGACATTACAGCCACCCTCGGCTTCGTTTACTTCTACCGAGTCATCGGCTGGAACCAGGCGGGCAATTCTGCGCCTTCCAACGTTGTATCCAGTGGTGGTGTGACGATTTCAGGCTTTGTCTACACCCCTGGAAATCCTGCCATCTACCGCAGTGGCGTGACTCTGACCTTCACCGGTCAGGGTGACGTGGTGACTGATGCCAATGGTTTCTACACTGCAGCCGTTCCATCGGGCTGGAGCGGAACCGTGACCCCTTCCGGTGGCACCTTCGTCTATGCTCCGGTTTCGAGGACTTACACCACCGTTTCCACGGATCAGACTGGTCAGAACATCTGGGCCTACACCAGTCACACCATCTCCGGAACCATTACAGCCGGCGGCAATGGTGTGGCGGGCATCACCGTCGCATTCAGCAATGGTGGGCCTACTGTTACGACCATAGCCAACGGCACCTACACCGCCATCGTGCCCCACAATTGGTCTGGAACGGTCACGCCTTCCAGCGCCAACTACACCTTCACACCCGTGAACCAGACCTATGCCAGCGTTATCGCTGATCAGACGGCCCAGGATTACACGGCCGTGGTCAAGCGGATCATCTCTGGTTACGTTTACACCCCTGGGAATCCCGCGACTTACCGCAGTGGCATCACCCTTACCTTCAGCGGTCTGGGCACCACCACCACTGATGGAAGCGGCTTCTACACCCAGTCTGTGCCCTCGGGCTGGACTGGAACCGTCGTCGCATCGGCTGCCGGATTCGTATTTACACCGGCCTCCAAGTCCTACACCAATGTCACCACCTCGCGGGTAAACCAGAATATCTGGGCCTACCCGACCTTCGCCATCACGGGCACCATTACCACTGGTGGAAATCCCCTAGCTGGTGTGGTCGTCAACTTCAGCAACAGTGGTGGCTCAGCCACAACCGACGGGAGTGGGGTCTACACGGTAAACGTGCAGTCTGGCTGGTCGGGCACTGCCATTCCAGTGCTCTCTGGTTACACCTTCGCGGCTGCCTCCACCGTCTATACCAATGTGTTGGCGAATCAAGTCGCCCAGGACTACGTGGCTACTCCGGCCGTTACGATCTCTGGCCTAGTCTATACGCCCGGGAATCCAGCTGTTTACCGCAGTGGCGTCACTATCACGGTTAGCGGCGTAGGTAGCACCACCACGAATGCCGCTGGGTTCTACACCATTGCAGTACCTTCTGGCTGGACTGGGACGGTGGTCGCATCGGCTGCGAACTTTATTTTTGCCCCTGCTACCAAGTCCTACACAAACCTTACCGTTGCTCAGGCAAACCAGAACATTTGGGCATACCGCTCTGTGACTGTGGCCGGTTTCGTTAGAACGGCAGCCTTAACTCCTGTTGCCGGTGTGACGATCAGCTTTACGAATGTGGCCAATGGCTTGGGCACGACGACCACCCTCGCAGATGGTTCCTACGTCCTAAGCGTCCAGTCTGGTTGGAGCGGCACCATCACTCCCACCAAGACGGGTTCGACTTTCACACCCGTGTCGAGTAACTTCACCAACGTGATCACCAACCGGGCTGGAATCAACTTCACCGCCAACTAAGCACTTGAGCTAGATAGTAGGGTTTCGGGGAGGGGAAATTCCCTCCCCGAAATCTGTACCCTCATCGACGAGTTGAAACCAACCTGCTAACCCTCTGGTAAGCTGGGTCCATGCCAAGCGCGTACAGTAGTTCAATGAACCTCAAAGCCTTCCTGGGTAATACCTGGGAGTGGTGGTCCCAGAGACTGTGGCCTCAACTGAGATCCCCTCTCAAAGCTGGCCTTGCCGCCGGGTTGCTTACTGCCCTAGCCACACTAGCCCTTCCAAATGAGTATAAATCCGAGGCACGGATTTTGCCTGCCGACCAGCGGGGATCAAGCCTGGGGTCCGCTACTGCTGCCGCTGCCGCCGCAACCGTGGGTGTCAGCATTCCAGGCCAGGAAAGCCCCGATGTGGCCTTTGTGGACATCCTCAACAGTCGGTCTCTTCGTGTGAGACTGCTAGAGACGCAATTCACGTACAAGGTCCGAACCTGGTATTTCGGGGGAGATCAGGCCCGCCAGGGCTCCCTTTTCGACTACCTTGAGCAAAAGAACATAGATCGAGCGTTACGGGTTTTAAAAGAGAAGGTCAAAGTAACTCGCGATCTTAAAACAAAGCTGATAACCATCACCATGGAAACGACGAGCCCTCAACTGAGTCAACAGGTCACGCAAAAGTTGCTGCATCTGCTCGATGATTTTGTGGTCAACAGATCCCAGACACGGGGTGGGGCCAAGGCCCAGTTCTCCCAGAAGCGGCTCGTTGAAGCTCGGCAGGAAGCGGCTGAGGCTGAAGAGGCCTATCGCTCCTTCCTGGATGGGAACAGGAACTTCCTGATGAGCCCAGATCCGTCCATTCGGCTCAAGGGAATTCGCCTCGACAATGAGTTTAAGCTGCGCAGCCAGATCCTGACCACCTTGGCCATCGCCCGTGAGCAGGCCCTGATGGAAGAAAAGAACGACATGCCGATCCTGAATGTCCTGGATGAAGGGAATCTCCCCATCGAAAAAAGCGGGCCGAATCGCGCCTCCATGGTCGTTGTAGTAACCCTCCTCTCCATGGCCGGATATTGGGCGCTCATGAATCGAGCATGGCTCTCCACCAGATTCCAAGGCTCTAGCAGTGAAGAGAGCGGTCTGACTCAAGCCTGAGGCCTTAGCCCCCTTGTGGGCCATTCGGGGTTCTGGATCCCCATTTTTCCCCACATGCACTTTCGAACCGGGAGCTGGCAATGTTGCTCGAAGGTAAAAGGATTCTGATTACAGGGGGGACCGGGTCGATGGGGAAGACCCTGGTCCGCCGGATTCTCTCTGGAGAACTTGGTACACCGCGCCGCGTGATTGTGCTCTCGCGGGATGAGGCGAAGCAGCATGAGATGCGGATTTCCTATCTGCATCAAAAAGTCGCCACCGATGAAGTGATCTACTCCAACTTTACGCGGGCCCTCTCTTTCAGGATTGGCGACGTGCGGGACTATGGCGATGTCTGTTCCGCCGCAAAAGAGGCGGACATCATCATCAACGCCGCGGCACTAAAGCAGGTCCCAGCTTGTGAATACTTTCCTGGCCAAGCGATTCTCACCAACTGTCAAGGCGCCCTCAACATAGTTAGGGCCATCCGTGAAAATGATTATCCGGTCGAGACCGTGGTGGGTGTCAGCACTGATAAGGCGGCCAAGCCGGTCAATGTCATGGGCATGACGAAGGCTCTGCAAGAGCGGATCTTCACATCGGCGAACGTCCTCTGTCCGGCCACCCGATTCATCTGCGTGCGCTATGGGAACGTCCTTGCTTCGAGGGGTTCCGTGATCCCCTTGTTTCATGATCAGATCGCACATGGTGGCCCAATCACAGTGACGGTTCCGGAAATGACCCGGTTCCTCCTCTCCCTGAACCAGGCTGTGGACACGGTTTTTGCTGCGCTACGGGGTGCGAATCCTGGAGAAACCTATGTCCCAAGGGCTCCCTCTGCGACGGTCATGAACTTGGCCATGGCGCTGGTGGGGGATCTCCCCATTCCCATTGTCATCACGGGCATTCGCCCCGGAGAGAAGCTGGACGAGATCATGGTGTCGGACGAAGAGGCGATCCATACGGTCATGAGAGGCGATTATTTGGCCATTCTTCCCATCCTTCCCGAACTTCAAGCGAGCCCTGCACCTGACCTGGGAAAGCGCGCTCTGCACAAAGAGTTCAGCTCCGCCGATCAGGTTCTGGATTTGGCAGGAACCCGAAGCCTCCTGGCCCAGCACAGGCTGATGTTCCATCCTGGTCGGGGTCTCGCTGTCGAAGACGAACTGCTGGCCTGAGCCAAGATCCTGGGGGCAATAATGATCGTTGGGATGACTGGTGCAGAAGGGCTGATTGATTGGCACCTTCGGTGCTATCTCCGGACCGTTCCAGAGATCCAGGTAAAGGTTGCGGGGCGAGCTACATTTCAGGATCCGGGGGCCATGGCCACGTTCGTCAAGGACTGCGACGGCATCGTTCATCTGGCGGGCATGAACCGTGGAGATGACCAGGAACTATTCGAGACAAATATCCGGTTAACCAAGACACTTCTTGCAGGGTGCGAGTCGGTTGGAGCACGCCCTCACCTTGTCTTCTCTTCCTCCACCCATGCTGACCGCGACACAGCCTATGGCCGCTCCAAGCGGCAGTGCAGCACTCTCATGGAGGAATGGGCTTGCCAGCACGATGCCCGATTCACTGAACTGGTTCTACCTCATGTGTTTGGAGAGGGGGGGAGGCCTTTCTACAATTCGGTCGTATCCACGTTCTGTCATCAGCTGGCCCATGGGGATACCTGTCAAGTCAGCGGCACGACCCAGGTGGAACCCATCCATGCCCAAATTGTTTGTCGCGAAGTCCTCAGGGTTCTGGTGGATCGGATCACCGGGTCGTATCGTTTGCAGGGCTCGCCAATCTCCGTGGGTGATCTGCATGACACCCTAGTCCGCATGGCCTCTGAGTATTCCGCCCAGATCATTCCCGATGTGACTGATCCCTTTCGGTTGGCACTGTTCAATACCTATCGGTCCTATCTCTTCCCACACGCCTATCCTGTCCATTTGACCCGACACACGGACGACCGAGGCTCGCTCGTCGAAACCGTCAAAGCTCGGCAAGGTGGCCAGACATTTATTTCTGATACTCGGCCTGGCATCACGAGAGGCAATCACTTCCACGCATGGAAGGTGGAACGGTTCCTGGTGCTGGCAGGGAAAGCCGAGATTTGCTTGCGGAAGCTGGAATCAGGTCAGATCCACACATTCCAGGTCCGCGGGGACGACCCAGCCTACATCGACATACCCACCTTTCACACCCATAGCATCACAAACATCGGATCAGAGCCCTTGGTGACACTATTCTGGTCGAGCGCGATCTACGATTCGAAGGACCCAGATACTTACAAGGAATTGGTCCGGGAGGCCTGATGTCCAAGCTGAAGGTCATGACAGTGGTGGGCACGCGGCCGGAAATTATCCGACTCTCTCGGGTCATCTCGCGCCTGGATGCCACGGTGGATCACTGTCTGGTCCACACGGGACAAAACTACGACCATGAACTGAACCAGGTCTTCTTTGATGACCTTGGTTTGAGGAAGCCCGAATACTTCCTGGATGTGGCTGGTGGAGGCCTTGCTGAAACCTTGGGCAACATCATCACCCGAGTGGATCGCGTGCTGGCGGATGTGCAGCCAGAGGCCTTGCTCGTCCTGGGCGATACGAACAGCTGCCTGGCTGTGATACCCGCCAAGCGCAGGAAAATCCCCATCTTCCACATGGAGGCTGGCAACCGTTGTTACGACCAACGGGTGCCCGAAGAGATCAACCGTAAAATCGTGGATCATACGAGTGATATCAACATGCCGTATAGTTCCCATGCCAGGGAGAACCTGCTGCGGGAAGGACTGCCGCCGGACCGCATCATCAAGACGGGAAGCCCGATGTACGAGGTTCTCGGGCACCACATGGAACAGATCCAAGGTTCCAGAATTCTGCAGCACCTGGTACTGACCGCAGGTGAGTACTACCTCGTCAGCTGCCATCGCGAAGAGAATGTGGACGCTGAACCCAACTTGAGGCGTTTCATCGAGATTCTGAATTGCCTGGCGGATTTCCGGAATCGCCGCATCATCGTCTCCACTCATCCACGAACCCGTCAACGAATCGAGGCGCTGGGTTTGCACCTGGATCCGCGGGTGGAACTTCTCAAACCCATGGGCTTCTTCGACTATGTTCGGCTTCAGCAGAATGCCGCAGCCGTCTTATCAGATAGTGGCACCATTACAGAAGAGGCCAACATCCTGGACCTGCCTGCTCTGAACATCCGGGAAGCCCACGAACGGCCCGAGGGGATGGAAGAAGGTGCCGTCATGATGACGGGCTTGGACTGGCGCCGAGTTCGTCAGGGCCTAGAGATCTTGGAGGCCATACCCTTTGGAAATGGTGTACGCACCACCCGCCTGGTCCGGGACTACGAAACCCCAAACGTATCGCAGACCGTGATGAGGATTATTCTCAGCTACACCGATTACGTGAATCGCACGGTTTGGCAGAAGAATTGACTCCGTGCTGCTAAGAAGTAATCCGGCCATCGATCAGAGCGCACTTGGCATACAAGAAGCACAACCCTGCAGTTCGTGATCTTCGCATTGCACCGAACGGTTCGATTCAGGGGGGCACTCCATGAGTATCCGTACCGTGCTTCTGCAGTTGGCATTCGGCTTCTGCCTCCCTCTGTACTCGGGGCAACCCATAACACTCTCTACCGGGGATGCCCGGATCATTCTCGATGAGAGGGGGCGTGTAACCTCCATTCGTACGAACGGCGGGCGGGAGTTGGCGCCGACCAACGCGCCTGCTGCAGCCTTTGAGATCGTCAGCGTTGCCGGTGTTTGGCAGCCGACCGGCATCGAACGGAACGGAAATGTCATCAAGGTGGTGTTTGCCGAGCATGGGTTCATGCAACTGATGGTCACTGAATACAGCGGCTTCGCGATCCTGGGACTGACTGAACTTGTCTTCAAGGATGCCATCGAACGAATCCGGTTCTTCTGTCTCCCGGTGCAAGGGTTGGCCACACCGGGGGGTGCCATGAATGCCTGCTATGACGATCAGTTCGCCGTGGCAGTCATGGGCACACAGATCAACGTGCATGCCACCCTTTATGGCGCCTCAGGGCATCTTCAATTGGCCGCAGATGTGCTTACTAAACATGGTCTGCAACCTGCAGGGGTGGGGATCATTGCCTGCTCCCGGGATCAGTTCGAGAGGACGATCGAGCGTTTTGAACAGGCAGCCGGGCTGCCAAGTCCACATCCAGGTGGCGTTTGGAGCAAACTCTCCCCGGAGACCAAACGTTCCTACCTGTTCATCGCGAAGTTCAAGGAAACGGACACGGATGATGTCATAACCTTTGCCAAGCGCGGTGGATTCGGGACCATTTTGATCTCTCAGGACTCCTGGTGCGGATCTACGGGCCACTATCCCGTCAATACCAAGGCCTTTGCCGAGGGTTTGACGGGGCTGCAAAAAACAGTAGCTCGGATGAAGCGGGCGGGCTTAAAGGTAGGCCTCCACTTTCTTGCGCCTTCCATTCTCCCCCCGGACCCCTACCTGACGCCCATACCGGATCCACGGTTGGTCCGGGATGCCCACGCGGATTTGTCCACGGAAGTGGATTCCAAAGCAGATTTCATCCCTACGAGCCAGATGCCAGAATCCTTTCCCGCTGAGGGTGGAGGAGAGACTGGACCTGGAACCATCATCCAGATTGGCCAGGAGTTGATTCATTACCGCGAACGTTCCATGCAGGCGCCCTATGGGTTCCGTGGATGCACGCGAGGCCTCCATGGTACCGCAGCCACCTCGCACAGCAGGGCTGAGAAAGTGGATCATTTGCTTCAATCTTACGGGTATTTCCTCTTTGATATGGATTCCACGCTCTTGGATGAGGTGGCGGAGCATTTTGCTCGAGTGGCCAATGCCTGCGAGATCGATATGGTCTATTGGGATGGGTCTGAGCGACTTCAAGGAGATCACTGGTACTACAATGCAAAATTGCACAAGGCATTCTATGACCGACTGAAAAACAAGGATATGCTGTGCCAAGGCAGCACCTATAGCCATTTCTCCTGGCACATCGTATCCCGGTTTGCCTCTGCCGATGGTCATGGCGATCTCAAAGGCTACCTGGACCAGAGGTCGGTGCAGTTTGCGGACTATCGACGCAATCTGATGCCGATCGACATCGGCTGGTACTACGTCTACGACACCAAGTCCACGTTGGATCAGTACGAATACATACTCAATAAATGCCTCGGTCATGACGCCTCGTTCTCGCTGCAGACGTCGCCTGACGTCATTCGCACCCACCCCTACATCGGGGCGGTCGTGGACATGGTAGGTGCCTATGAGCGACTGCGACTGAAGGGGAATCTCTCGGAAGACTTTCATCGCCGACTACGGGTGCCACAGGTCGACTACCACCTGCATGATGGCAAACTGCAGCGTGTGGTGTACACGCCTTGGCATACCGTGATGGCCATCGATGGAAAATCCAACGTCTGGTACATCGACGTCAAAGAGGGGCCAGCCAAGGTTGGCCTACAACTCAGAGTCCTGGAAGGAGGCTGGCCGCAACCTGGTGCCTCCTATGCCGCGGCGGGATCGAGATTGCTGGAAGACTTCCACGATCCGCGTGCCTATCGGCAGGTTGAAGGCCTGCGTCCTGGAGTCACCCACTCAACCAGGCCCGGCTCCCGCGGCGTGGTCTATTCGGCCGCCAGCAGCTTGAAGGTGCCGGAAGGCTGGTCCTACGTGGGAAAGCGTTTCAATCCGCCGCTGGATCTCTCCTCCCACAAGGGGATCGGTTTCTGGCTCTGTGGCGATGGCAAGGGCGGTTTGTTCAAACTTCAGATGGGTGATGACAAGGGGGCCACTGACTATTACATTGCCAATGATTACCAGGGGTGGCGTTATCACCAGTTGGCGTGGCCCTCACGAAATCCCATCGATTGTGGGCATGTGAGCAGCATGACCTGGTACTTCAACAACCTGCCACCTCACTCGACTGTTTCCTGTGAAGTGGCGGGTGTGAGGGCATTGCCGGCGCTCGATCAACCCACCCTTGAGCAGCCCTCGCTGACCGTGGGCACCATCTCCTTGAGCTGGCCAGTATCATTGCACGCAGGCCAAACCCTCACCCATTGGCCAAGGGAAAGCCATCTGCCGGTGTTGGTCCTCCCTACGGGGCGACACACCGTCCGCTTCACCTCTTCAGGCGGTTTGAACTTGCCGGTTTCGCTTAGTGTGGTAATGCAGGAGCCCGAGGAATTGGGCGTTGTCGGTTGGAACCAATAATAGAATAGGTATTTTTGGGGGTATCTATTCGCTTAGGAAAGATTACAACTTGCCCAGGTTTCCATAAATTCGCGATATTCAAATTGAATATATAAATTAAAATTTACAATTAATCAGCCTGATTTTCAATATGAATTTATAATTAGAAGCGCCGAGCCACTTTTATCTGGCATTGGGATTGGGACTTCTGGTTTTTCCGCAAAAAAATCATCTACAGCTTTTCTGGCACCAGGCCATGCATTGTAATCATGAATTATAATTATACCGCCTGGACTCATTTTCGGGTAGAAATATTCGAGACCATTGAGTATTGGTTCGTATAGGTCTGCATCGAGATGAACAAATGCAAAACGTGTTGTTGTTAGTGTGTCCGGAATACTTTCCGGGAAAAATCCCTTATAAAATTTTACATTATTATTTTGAGGTAATATATAGCTTTTAACCGCATCAAGTGAAGTGTCCGAAAAATGAAGGGGGGAGATTGTGTTATTTGTGTGTGTTCGTTCACTTGCCACACTTCTGTCTGTAAATCCTTCAAAGGTATCAAACAAGTGTAAATTTCGCTCAGGCATATAATAATGTATCAGTCGTGCAGTACGGCCCTTATATACACCTAATTCGGCGAGGTCACCATGAACATTCCTTTCTAAAATTGAACGTAGTAATAAAATAAGCATATCGCGCCTTGTATTATCCCATGTTTCTAGATTACAAATCATTCTTTGCTGAGAGTCGCCGATCAAAAAAAAGCCACCGGTTAGTTTACTAAAATGGGGATTGTGCCATCTCGATTTTTGATGGATATCCATTTGGCCCTGCATGAAAAATGGTGTATTTTGAAAAAAACCACAAATCTGTTGTTGTAGTCTAGCCAATGCTGCTAAAAAATACTTGCGAGGATTAGATAACGTATTCCGGATTTTACGAAACATGATGAGACTCCAAAATGAGAAATTTAATAATATTTATTTTAATGAATTATTTTTTCTAGCATAGGCTAGCATGTTTCTGGTGGCAATCCCACTACCCTTAGAGCCAGTTTCGGCTAGGTTCCAGAGTAAGATGAATTGTCGGAAACCAAGCCATAAGATGAATCGTAGAAAGGAGGTAATTCCTCTCACTGATGGCCCTACCTCTTGGAATTGAATGTCGTTGAAATCTGATATTTTTAATAGACTTGATAGGGAATTCTGGTTAAAAATGATTTCATGAGTGAAATCACCATATCTATAGGAGAGTCCGAATGGAGAATCCGCATTTGGTGATTGAAGGATTAACGCACCGCCTAATCGAAGTGACTGATTTACTGCGTCCAGAAATGGCAAAATTTCATCTTTTGTGAAATGTTCAATCAAATCAAGGCCAATTATTATATCAAAAGTATTTTGATTGTTCAACAGATAGGAAATTGCCTCTGCGTGGTGAATGCGGTTTTCACCTAGAACTTGCCTACTTAATTTTACTTGCTCAGGACTGATATCTATCCCGGTAATATTGCTGTACCCCCAGGTTTTTAAGCAATAAAGAAGGCGGCCATTGCCACAAGCAATCTCAAGGATGTTACATTTTTTGTCTTGAGGTAACCAAGGCAATATGCGAGGTTGATAGCTATCCCCCCAATTCGCGGCAGCCACTGGATCAAATCGCCCGTCAGAGTTTTGAATACTACTCGCATAGCGACTGAAAATTCGCTCTCTGTAATTCATTTTAAAACTCCTATTTTATGGTTATAATTAAATGGCTGCAATACAAATATTATTCCTATTCCGCTAGTAGATTGAAATATTCAGATAAAATCTTAATACTATAATAAAAAATAAGCGCGAGAAAAAATGACATAAAATTTAAAATCGCCCAATCTTCTGATCGAATTCCCAAAAACATGCCAATAAACATAACAGGGATAAATTCAAAGCGTTTTCCCAGGATCACCAGATTTGTTGATTTGATGAAGAAGGAAAAGGCAAGTCCTGTGGCAATAGATAGGATGAGAACTCCCGGCCAACCAAAATTTGAATATGCTTCTCCAATCGTTGTGGGTCCTGTTCGATTGTCCTCTGATCCAAACATTTCAAGATTAAATTGGGTCCCAGGATCAATAAGTGGTTTGTCTGGAGATAATGCACGTGGTACCCAAACTGTATAAAAATACGAATAAGTGTTTAAAGGATTTCCCGAATCGTAACGTTCAATGGCGTACGCTTCATAACCTGTTAGAGACATTCGCAGCCAAGGTGATTCTTTCTGGCCCTTTGATTCATTCGTTGCAGCTAAAGTTGAAATTGATTCTAATGATGTAAATGTTGTAAAATTACTTATTGACTCAGTGAAATTGCTGGTTGGATTAATGGATCTACTGAAGCGCATGAATGTTATCGTTGGTTGTAATAATGCCAGTCCACTGGTAAGAGTAACACCAATTATAATCCAAGCCCTCATAGAAAGTGGTTTGGCAATATCAGACCCAATGATGGCGCAAGCAATTGGCAATAATATTAATGATTTATATAATGTTAATACACCAAATAACAAGTCTAAAGCTGTCATGAATAAAACAAAAAATAAAGATAATTTTCGTTGCTTATATGCGTACCAAAAATACACCAGACAGCCATAGCTCAAGTGCTGTAGCGCTACAATAATTCCTAGAGGCGCAATTCCAGTTAATTTCATTTCATATGGCAGTGCGACTAAAAATTTCGATAAAATAGATATTGTACTAACTGCATAAAGTAAATACTTCAGCTTATCAACTGGTTCATTTTTAATTTGGTTATAAATTGATTGTCCATAGAAAGTCAGCAGTGAATATTTGTAAGCAATACTTACAACAATTACATAAGAAGTATTAATTAAATATAAATAAAGCATTTCGTTTACCGAGATCGCAAAAATTTTATCGAGCAGAATATGATCTTCTGCAGTTCCGAAGGTATAAACGAGTGATCCCAAACCGTGATATAATCCACAGAATAGTAAAAAAAATGTATATGGCAAATAAAAATTTCGCTTATCAATTTTTATCATCTGTATAAAAACAAAAATCGGCGTAATTGTAAATGAAATTCCAACCAAAATAGACGTGTAGACTCCAATAAGGTCATTATTTATTGCCAGAGCGCTTAATAATAATAAGAATTGAATAATAAATATGAACACCAATCGATCGATGGGCTCGATGCATGGTTTGGTAAAAATGCAGCTAATTTCGTTGTTCATCATCTTGGGATAACTAAGAGAAAATTTCGAACTTGGCTCCATGTTTTCCACCTCCGCTCGAAGTATAGAATAGATCGATTTGATGTGATTAATGTTTTATCGAATCTTTATTTGCCGAGTATAACAATCCGGTCGTTGCGTCTATTGCATAATAAATTGCACAGGCAATTCCGGCTCCAATTAAGCCAAAATGAATAATAAGTATGGGAATTAAAAATAATGCGCCTGATGTTGCTATGAATTGTTTGATAAAAACTTGATGACTCTTTCCCCGAATATACATATCCGTTTCCGCCGCTTGCCCAATCACCATGAAGACCTGCCCGAGCAAGATTCCAGGGAGGGCCACCAATCCCTGAAGGTACATGGGCTGCAATAAGAGTCGGACCAGGAAGGCGCCTGAGAACCAGGTCACCAGGGCAAGGGAGATGGCCAAGAGGGTGACCACCAGGAGATAGCGCCAGAGGTTTTGCCGGTACTCGCACCATGCACCCGCCGCCGCCTGGCGCTGGAGTCTTGGACGAAGAACCAGGATGGCGGACTGGGACAGGATGATGAAGGGCATTGAGCCAAGGGCGTAGGTGGTGGCGTAGAAGGCCGCCTTGCTTACCCCCAGAAGCGAGGCAATGAAATACCGGTCGCTGAGGGCGAGTACCCAGGTCGTCACTCCTATGAGAGCGAGGGGAACTAGGAAGGAGTAATCTCGCCAAGAGGAAAACTCCGCCTCTTTGGGGCCAGGCAGTGGCAGCCGTTTGAGCGCAGGATCTCTGCGGATCAAGAGCTGCATCAACCCAGAGGTGAGCGCCCAAGCACTTAGGATCACCCAGGAGGAGGCCCCGAACAGGTGCTGCAGCAGGAAGAGCAAAGGAATGCGGACAAGGGCGGGGAAGGTGGTCCAGAAGCCAAAACGAAGATGGTCTTCGAGCAGGTGAATGTGGATGAGGCGCATCGAAATGGAAGCTTCCCCCAGGGCAATGGCGCCCACCAGGGCAGCCTGCGCAAGGAACAGCAGGGCACCCGTCCTCCCCACGATCAGGGTTCCCGGCACCAAGGCCAGCCAGGTGGCGGCCACGAAAGCCATCAAACACATCTGGATGCCCCGTTCTGCACGCAGCCGCTGGAGATCGTCTTTATAGCTCCAGTAGTGCAGCAACAGGAATTGCATGAGAGGCATCAAGGCCACCCCGCGCAGCAAGGTATAGGCGCCCATCCAAAGGGCGTACGATCCGTAGGCTTCCGGAGAGAACCGGGTGACTACCACCTTCAGAAAGGCGAGGTTGAGTATGACCATTCCGCCCTGGGAGGCGAGGTTGGCCAGGAAGCCCTTCTGGAGGGATCTGAAGCGGGAAAGGAGAGCGGTTGCCATGGGCATTCAGAGAATGTGGGATGGGCGGGAACTTTGCCCCAGCAACCATAGGTAGGCCTGCTGCATGAGCGCCCCGGTAACGCTGGCATGGAAGTGGGCGTGGGCCCAGCGGCTACCGCGTGCACCCATGGCCTCAAGCTCAAACCGAGGCAGGGCCAGTGCGCCTGCTAAAGCGGTAGACAGGCCCTCAAGAGGGACGCACCAGCCGGCTCGCTGCCGTTCCAACTCCATCCAAGGGGTTCCCTGGGTGGTCAGCACGGGAACGCCCTGACTCAGGGCTTCGACGACGACATTCCCGAAATTCTCGGAGTGACTTGGCAGGATGAACAGGTCTGATGCTGCCAGTGTGGACCACTTGTCCGCACCATAAATGGGACCCAAGAAGGTCACAGATTCTGTGATGCCGAGGTCCCGGGCTAGCTGTTCCATGTCAGCCCGGGTACCCCCCTCATCGGGCCCCGCCAGCCAGAGGTCCCAGTCGGAACAGCGGGGTTGTGTCTCTGCCCAAGCCCGGAGCAGGTGGTCCACCCCCTTCTTCTTGTGGAACCGAGATAGAAAGATGGCCCTTCGTCGAGGCCCTTTCTTGACCTGACAAGGGGGCGGGAATTCCAGGCCATTCGGTATCAAAGCGATCGGCTGACGGAGGCCAAGGTTTCTGAGGGTGTTGGCCTCCATCATGGAGGTGGCGTGCAGGAGTATGGCGGAACGGAAGTTCGCCCCTTCCCAAAGTCCCCAGGCCAACTGCTTTTTGTGCCGCTTGTCATTCATGCACCAGGGCTCAAGGGAACCACGGGGACTGATGACAAAAGGTACCTGGCGCTTGGCAGCGGCCCGCCTCGCATGCCGGGTACTCCAAAGCCAGATTCCGTGAGCATGAATCAGATCGGACGGAGTATCTGTCAGAAACCGTTCCAGGGCCGGGGACCTGCCTAGAAAGTGGGGGGGGGCGGTGGGGAAAGCATGCAGCTCTAGGCCGGTAGGAAGTCCTGAAGGCGGGTGTTTGCCGAGCGTGGCTATGGGAGCATGGATGCCCATGGTCTGGAGGGAGAGGCAGAGGTTTGCGAGGCTCTGGGTGGGACCGCCCGAGGAGAGATCCATGTTGCCGATGACTTGGTGCGCTGTGGGACTCACAAAATCCGCTCTTTCAAGAGATCCAGGACGTTGGAGGCAACTTCCTCTACCGAGATGTCGTTGATGCAACGCTTCTGGTAGGTTTCACAGACTTCCAGTTGACACCCCATGCAAGGAACCTTGTGGTAAATGACCTTGTGCTTGTTCCCATTCGGGAACCAAATCCCTGGTTCCGCCCTCGCACTGAAGATGGCCACACAGGGAACACCCCGGGAAGCGGCGACATGCATGGGTCCGCTATCAATGCCGATGAAGGCGGTGGCCTGATCGAGCATGGCAGCCAACACGCGGGGGGAACAGAGCCCGCAAGCATTCAGAGTAGGCCCAGGCCAGTGCTTGAGGGCCTGCTGCGTGGCCGCGAAGTCCTCCTGAGAACCCACACCCACGATGGCCATGGTTCCCAGTTCGGGCGCGAGAAGCGTAATAAGGGCTGCCCACTTGCTCGCACCCCATTCCTTGACGGGTATTTTTGTGCCAAGCCCCAGGACCAGGATGGGTGCGCCTGCCGGAAGTTGAGCCATCAAGGCTGCGCCCAACCCTTTTTCGGCTTCGGTAGGACGAAGGTCCCAGTTGTGCTGGTCCGCGAGGTCCAAGGGGCCAAGATCAGCAATGCAGCGTGCCAAGCGGCTCGACTCGGTTTCGAACAGGGCCCCCAGTGCGCTGTGTCGGCGCAACCCATGGGCGAAGGGAAGACCGATGATCCTTCGAATGCCACAGAGACGAAAGAACATCCAATCACGCAAAACCTTTAGGCGTGAGCGGGCCGGGGCAAGGTAAACCAGCAGGTCCGGCTCAAACATTTTAATTTGCCGGCGCACACGAAGGATTTTTGAAATCCAGTTGAGTTTGAGTGGATAAGGGAAGTAGCCATCAACGAGCCCCGAGCTTTCAAGAACCATGGAGAGGGCGGGGGCCTTCACATGGTCAGGAATGTTAGTCAGCACGAACCGATTCGCTGTTGGATAGGAATGGGCAATCTGGTGGAAGCAGGGCAGTGCCACCACCGTATCTCCAAGGCTGCCGATACGGAAGATCAGCACCTTTTTCCGGCCTGGGGGGAAGGTGCCTATGCCCAAGCTGGGTAGGAAGGTGGAAAGGACCTGGCAGCCCCACCGGCGGAGCCCACGGGATTTGGTCCCACCCTTTTCCATGGCCAAAGCCCAACTGCGCAGGGGCATGTTGAAGCCGGTCTTCTTCCGCTGGAGAATTTCCTTGGGTAGTGGGGTTTCTGGAGACATTGCCATGGATGTCTTGGATGCCGGCCGCGAACAGAACCTGAGGGGTGCGATTCGCCTGAACAGGTTCAGGTCCACGAAGGGTGTGCGGAGTTCTAGGCTATGAGCCATGCTGGCCCAATCAGAGTCTTTGAGTAGCTGATTCCTCATGTACCAGTGAGTTTCAAGCAAGCTAAGTTTGCCCAAGTCGGATGGGACCATGCTGGATTCGGAGCGCATCGTGCGAAGCAGGTCCAGTTCCTCGAGGGCCTTCTCCCAATCAAAATCCGGTAGGATGCGGGGTAATTCCCAAGGCATGTAGAGCCCATGACGGAGGAAAAAAGCTCCGGCAATGTCTCCACCTGATTCGATCGTGGACGCCCACTTGGGTGAGATCATGCTTCCGGTGAAAGGGCGGATGAGTTGTCGAAAAAGCGTGCCCAGCGAGGGCGCATGTCGAAAGGGGCGAAGCGCCTTCACAAGGTAAGGAACCTGGCGGAAACTGTCGTACCCTCCAAAGAGTTCATCCGCTCCTAATCCGCTTAAGGCAACCTTCAGCCCGGCTTCGGACGCGGCCTGACAAACGTAATAAGTATTTAACCCATCAACGGATGGTTGGTCCATGGCTTGGACGGCCAGGTCCATGGTGCGTAAGAAGTGGTCCCTGCCAATCCATCGGGTTTCATGACGGGTCTGGTAATGGCGTGCAACGCGTTCGGCCAGTACGGTTTCGTCCTGTTGGGTCCCCCTGAACTCTTCAAAGCCCAAGGTGATGGTTTGCACACACTGGATACCCACATCTCTGGCTAATCCCAGCAGGGTGGATGAGTCCCGGCCCGAACTTAGGAAGATGCCCACCGGTACGTCTGAGACAAAGTGGTGTCTGACGGTATCCAATAGCGCAGCTCGGACTTCTTCATGCACTTCCAGGGCACTCAGTTGTAGATTGGAACCTGCGGCCTGGGCGCTAGCGAGTTCGTTGCCCAAGTTGAAATGCCTTGATTTTCGGGGTGATTGCCCCATTCGCACCAGGAGGGATGACCCGGAGGGGAGGACTCGAATCTCTTGGTCAAGGGTGTACGGCTCTGGAACGTGGCCAAGCAATAGAAAGCCTGCGAGGCCTACTGGGTCAAGTCGAGAGGTTTGTGCACTCCCTGCCTGCAATGCCTTGACCTGGGATGCGAACCGCAGGGTGCTGCCATCGTCTGATACATAGAGGGGCTTGATGCCAAAAGGATCCCGCGCCAGAAAAAGTGTCTCTTCCTCTTGGTCCCAAAGCGCAAAGGCAAACATGCCGCGGAGGTGAGACAGCATGTCCTGTCCGAATTCTCGATAAAGATGCAGAAGGACTTCTGTGTCGCTGGCGGAAGTGAAGCTGTGTCCGAGGGCTTGGAGTAGGCGCTTGAGTTCATGGAAGTTGTAGATCCCCCCATTGAAGGTTATGTGGAAGCGGTCATCCGCAGAAGACATCGGCTGGCCACCGCTCTCGGAGAGATCGATGATCGCTAGCCTTCGATGGCCCAAACCAAGCCGGCCATCGGGCGAAAAGAAATATCCACTTCCATCGGGACCGCGGCTCGCCATGGCATCGCACGTGCGAACCAGTTCCTTGCGGTCAAAAGAAGTCGAGGAGTCTCGATATTGAAAAAAACCTGCAATTCCACACATATGAGGATCGTAACCGATACTTTCTGATTGCTAGGTGTGTAAATGAGCGCCTATCCGACTGAACAGCCGACTCGGAGTCATGGCCTCACTCGGCCAATGATCGGAACACGGATTCAAATTGATTTGTGCCGACCTCCAGGGATAAGTGCTCACGGTAATATCGCTGACCATTGTGTCCCATTAACTCGCGCTGCTCTGGGGTCAGTTCCATCAGCGTCTGGATGGCGCTCAGAAGTGCCGCGGGGTCATCGGGTTGGTAGCAGATGCCCGCCCCCGATTCGTTCACCATGGTGGAGGCGTCTCCAGATACTCCACAGAGGATGGGTCTACCCACACTAAGGTAAGCCTGAATTTTGGAGGGGATCGTGATTTCGAAGAGGGGATCCCGCTTCAAGTGTACAAGCAGGGCATCTGCGTGGTGCAGGATTGGGCCTATCTCGGATACCGGGCGAGCGGCAAGAAATACCAGGTTGTCGGCCCCGGACTGTTCGGCTTTACGTTTCAGTCCCTCTGCCTCGACCCCGTTGCCGACCAGGATGAACTGAACCAGGGGGTAACGGGGTTTGAGGAGGGCGGCCGCCTGAATGACGGTTTCCAGCTGCTGAGCCCTGCCCATGTTTCCCGCGAACACGATGGAGAATCTGCCATGGAACCATTGCTGCTCTTCCTTCCGGAGTTCGCCGGGATGCAACTGTTCCTCGTCGCACCAGTTGGGAATGACATGAATTTTCCCTATCGGAACCTGCCGTTCGAGCAGAATCCGTTCAAACCCACTAGAAAGAACGGCTATCCCACCTGCGATGCGATAGACGAACCGACACCACACATCCACCATCGCGATCATCCAACCGAACCTCACCATGCCCGTACTCCTGAGCGTATCGGGCCAGAGATCCTGGACGTCATAGACAAAAGGAATCCTACGCAGCAGGGAGATGGCAATGGCCGGCATACCCATCGTGGCGGGCGGATGCAGGACATACATGACATCGGCCTTCCCCACAAGCCATGGCCCAATCAGGGTGGCGGATAGGGCGAAACTCAGGTAGTTGAAGATTCGCCTGAGTGGAGATCGATCATGGCTCGGATAGAGCGCCACCCGGATCACTGGCACGCCCTCCATGACCTCCCGCTGTACCAAACGAATTCGGTACCCTGGATAAACCTTGCCTCCAGGGTAATTCGGGAATCCGGTCAGCACCTCGACTTGGTGCCCTCGTCTCTGGAGTTCCTTTGCAAAAGCCAACCCCTTGAACTGAGGCTCAGGGTTGAACCACTGGGTCAGAAAAAGAATTCGCATGTAGCGTTCGACTCCCCAGGAAATCCCCTATGCGGTTTGGCTTGGTTTTCCTGCCGCTCGATAGGGTGGGAAAAAGCCATCGAGTGGCTCCCAGTCCCGGCCTTGCGATTGTTCCCAAGACCTTCTGGCCTCAACTAGTTCATCCGAGAGGGATTGGTCTGTTACCCACTTCCCTACCATAAATGGAACCATGCCTCCCGGAGCGAAGGCCTGCTTGTATCGAAAAATGCCGTCATCGGGCCGAAAGCCGCCGCCTAGGACGAAGGCGGCCTTACCTTCCTCGCGGCCCCAATCAATGATCCCGTGCTTGAGCAGGTCGTTGGCCCCAAGTGACATGCCTTCCAAGGTTGTGCCTCCGAGAAAACTGTAGATGTGGTCAGTTGAAACCAGCACCAATTCAGATGAAATGACCTCGCCATCCTTATTAGAGACGTGAAAGTACCGGCCGATACCGGGCATGCTGGCGGCCAAAGTTTCGAAAAAATCGTCATCGAAATGGTAGAAGTCTGAAGCTTGGCGCCTAGCCATGGTTGACCGGTAAATTTGGAGAAATTCCTGCAGGTGCTCTACATCTGGGTCTAGGAAACATCGGAGGCCTGCTCTGCGCGCCTTATTGACGTTCTTTCGAACTTTGTGTTCGGCATCCATCCACAGAGTTTCGGCGGAGTGGTTCAGCGTTCTCACGACATTGCCCATCACGATGGTTTCTCCCACTGGCAGTGGCAGAACCTGCTCCGGGAAGAGGCTACGCCTGAAGAATCCGGTGGCCACTCTACTGGCCTTTGTCCATGACGAGAAGTTGGCCCAGAAGTCCCCGCTGGAGGGCGTGCCCCAGAAATAGGGGCCGCCATAGCCGTAGGGGCTGACGAAATCCGAGGCTTTCACCTCAGCAGGACACCAGAGCTCAATGCCAAGATCCCGTATATGAAAGGGGAAGAGCACCCCTCCGCCCTGATCGGCGAAGAAGACGCAGAGGGATCGCTGACCAGGGATTTCGAAGAGGCTCAGGTATCCCGGATGAGCATGGGGTTCACGCTCTGACCAGGATGACCAGACATCTAACCAGAAAGCTCGATCGTCGGGATTGGATGCATCCAGGATCCGAAATTCAGACATGCTCTAGCCCCTCCGCACCAAGAGCTTCGGCCAAGGCTTCCACCATGCCAGCCAAAGACTTCGGATCAAGATCTTGGTGCACAGGTAGGTTCAGGATTGAGCAAGCAAGCTCATGACTTTGGGGGAATTCAGAAGGGTCGATGGCGTCGATCAACGTGTGATAGAGACTGACCACACCATATCCTTTCTGATTCATCTTGTCGTAAATCGCATCTCGCACGGCCCGCTGATGCCCAGCGCCTTTGATCCTGATCGGGAATGTCTGAGGTACCTCCCCTTGTGCGAGTTCTGGCCAGAGGAACTCTATGTGATTCTTGAGTGGCAGGAGCAGGGCATGGAGTTGATTGAAGTGCTTGATCCGCGTTTGAGCGATGAGGTGGAGATCGTAGTTCAGAAGTTCTGGGACAATGTTGGTCGCCACAGTGGTGCTGGAGCCGTTCACAACCAGAGCCCCTCCTTGAGCCAAGGGAAGCAACTTGTGTAGTGAGAAAAAGGCGTGATGTCCTGCTCTCCCGGTGAGGCCCCCAACCAGGTCCGTGAGCATTCCGTGGGCCTCGTCTTCGATGACTTCGAGGTTCAGACTACGGGCCATGGCCGTGATGGAACCATAACCGGGGTCGGATCGGCCGAAGTAGTGGATCAACAGGAGGACGGCCCGGGGATTCTGCTGCATCCGTTCAGCCAGATGGGCTTGGTCCACCTCTAGGCGCCTGTCGAGCCGATAAAATTCGTATGGGAGACCCAGTTCCTGCACGGGGTCGAAAACTCCGGACCCTTCACGCGGGGACCATCCGATGTAGCTGGGGAGAAGGAGAACTCGCCCATGGCCCCAATCCAGGTGGCTCAGAATTGATTTGAAGGCGGCTCGACCACTTGGATAGGCGTCAAAACGACGCTTGTACCGATCGGTGGAACTGGCAAGTTTCGAAACGGGGACCGAGTCAGAGTCCAAGAGGCAGCTCCTTCAATTCAATTCCCATTCGCCTGGTCGAAACCAGGGAGAAAGCTTGACGCAGTCCAGGGGGTGGGAGCGGACTGATGACGAGTAGTTTCCTCAAAGGATCTAGGGCCCAAACAGCCGCAAGCCACCCGTTGTTTGTGCCAAAGGCCTCTATCGGTACCCTGAAATAGGTTCGGCCCAATCGACCAATCCGAACGGCGATCCCATTGATGTGAAGAGTCAATTCAGAAAATCCAAGGCGAAGCTGGGCTGACTCCGCATGAGAAAAGTCTGGAGTAGAAAAAACCGGGATTGGACCATTTCCTTTGGTTGCTGCTACCCAGAAAGTCCGGTCTCCCTCAGCCTGAAGTCCCAGTCTGGTATACCAGGCAAGAGCCTTGATGTTGGTGGTGAAAACATCTAGTGAGAAATGCGTGAGGCCCTTCTGCAGGGCTTCACAAACCGCGTATTTGAGAAGGGAACCGGCCAGACCCTGCCCCTGGGCATGGGGATGAACGGCAATGTAGTTCAGGAAGAGGGTGCCTTCGGAAAAACGGAATTCGGCAGCAGCCTTTAGTCGTTTATCGGCATCTTTTGCGACCACATACTTATATGGCGAGTACGGGCCGAGTCTGATGTGGTCCTCAACGAAATTTGATACACCATGGCATCCGTAGATCATGGCTTCGAGGAGATGTGGTTCAAAGCCTTGTCTGATCAAGTCGATGATCTGCTCGGAGTCGGTGATGTCTGCGTGGGACAGCTGCAATATGAATTCCTTTATCCTGTTGCGTTAATGCGAGGATTGGTAGGGGAGGGGTTCCCTCTGAAGCGATTTCCGGATCAGGAGATCGTACGCACCACAACAAAACCTTCAGCTGCAGCCCTGCCAATATTGGCACCACGCAGGTTAGCCAAGGACTCTAAGGCGATTAGTGATCGTTCATGAGGGAAAGGCTGAAGCTGGGATGAAAAGCAGGCCATGGCTTCAAGTTTCTTGGGCAGAAAAGAACTGATGTCGACGAAGTGATTGGGATGAAATCCTGGAGTAATGTACGGAGCATTCCAGTTTGTCTCGGAAAGGGTTTCATAGGCATAGACACGAGATGGGGTGGATGGTCCATTGGGCCGGATGGCTACCATCGCCGAATGAAAAATCAAACTGTGGTCGACGTGGATGTCCCCGACGAAGGGTAAGTAAAGTTCATCTGGCCGCACCTCATGGAGGAGCTTAGCGATGGCTGAATTGAGTTCTCGGTGGGGAAGTATGTCCAGGGAGGCGGCTGGCAAATCGAGAAAGTGGGTGACCGTAACGCCCAGTTTAGTGTGGGCTTCAGCAGCTTCCCGCCGAACCGTCTCGACCTCGGCTTCGCTGCAATGAGGGGCGGTCCCCCTCGTTACGATGACCACATGAGTCTCATGCCCTGCAGACGCATGTCGAGCCATGGTACCGCCAACCCCGAGTACCTCGTCATCTGGGTGTGGAGCTAGGACGCAAATCCGTAATTTCACACATTCTCCCAATCATTAAGCTTCCTCCACAGGGCGAGGCTGTCGAGGCCAAGCTTTTCGTGGACTTTGAGGAGCCGCACAGGATTTTCAATCGAGCCCCCCTCAAATTGGACAGATTTAAGCCTCACGACCCCCCCATCTCCGCACAGGACCAGAGAGCCATTCTGGTCGTGCGCCTGTATTTGGCCCGGCAATCCCGTATATCGAGACTCTGAAATTTTGTCGGCAGCGTGAACCAGGAGCTTACGATCTCGCCAAAAAGTAAAGGCGGGAGGGTATGGCCCTCCGACCGCTCGAATCAGACGCCAGACCGAATCGGCAGGCTGGTGCCAATCAAGATGGCCATCGTCTGCTGTTCGCTTGGCGCAATAGGTTGCCTGCGCATGGTCTTGCGGTGTGGCTGGCCGTTGGCCAGCAGAAAGCTGCACCAGGACCTTTTCCATGAGTTGGTCCAAGGCGACCAGGTGCTTGTCGAGGAGTGTGGCAGCCGTCTCATCCGGGGCGACCGATATCATCTCCGTTCCCACCAAGTCCCCGGTATCCATGCCTTCGTCAAGCCAGAGTAAGGATGTTCCTGTGGTGTTCTTCCCCATCAGGATCGTCCATGGGATCACTGCCCGGCCTCGGCATTCAGGGAGGGCCGAGGGATGGGAGCCGATGGTTCCAGACCGTGCGATCGCCAGAAGGGAGGGGGACAGGATTTGGGACCAGCCAATGACGAACAGGTAATCCAGTTCCATGGAAGTAAGTGACCGAATGCAATCAGGGCTATTGACCTGGGCAGCTTCGATCACCTGCACCCCGTATTCTGCCGCCAAGGGGCGTAAGTCGACGAAGTCAGAGTGTCGGCTGGATTTCTCCAGTGGAAGGGTCACCAACCCGCAGGGGAGGTGCCCAAGCCGCGCCATGGCGCTAAGGGCGACGGCTGTTCCTGGTACTGCACCGATCAGTGCTGTTCGCATGGATAATTGCCTCTTGGACTGCTATGGGGTTGGCCTTCTCGCCGCCAATTACCACGGCCACTGTTTTCAACAGGATCTTCAGGTCCATCATAAGGGACCAGTGGTCGATGTACCAGAGATCCAGTGCGATTCGTGATGCCCAGTCGAGTTCGGTGTTTCCATTTACTTGAGCCCACCCAGATATCCCCGGTCTCATGGAGAGTCGCCGGAGTTGGGCATCCGTGTATTGTTCAACTTGGCTAAGGATGGTTGGACGCGGGCCGAGGAGGCTCATGTCCCCCTTTATTACATTGATGAGTTGGGGCAATTCGTCGATCTTCAGTCGGCGGATGATCTTGCCAGTACCGGTAACACCCGGATGAGTCAAGTGGACTTGGCCAATGTCATGTTCCGGTTGAATGTTCAAAACCATGCTTCTGAATTTCAATAATTTGAACGGCTGCTGGTGCAACCCCGCTCGCTCCTGGGTGAACAGGATTGACCCACGGTCCTCGAACCAGATCAAGGCGGCAATGATCAGCATCGGGGCCGAAAGCAATGCCAACAGGGTCATTGATAAACAGATATCGAGAGCTCTTTTCAAAGCGAGCCCCCCTCTTTTTGAGATGGGAGTATTTGACTGGGGTGCTTGAAGGTCGTTGACCATGGGCTAAGGCAGACTTGGAGTCATAGAGCCAGTGGGCCTGATCTAGGGGGCTCTGTCCCTCTCGACGCGCGAGAGAGAGCCTCTCTCACAATTCTAATCGTCTCTGAGATTGCCTGCGGTTCGAGTGTCGGATGAACGAGAAACATGAGGCTTGTTTCTCCCAGTGCTTTGGCAACCGGAAGAGGTTCGGGTGGAACCAGTCCAGCATTTGCGAAGGCCTTCTCCCGGTAGATCTCACTGCAGCTTCCGCTGAAACAGGGAATTCCGGAGGTGGAAATTTCTTCCATGATTCGATCTCGATTCCAGCCCCGACAGAGCTGTTCCCTATGCAGGTATACATAGGCTTTGTATGCGGCATGCCCTACATTCGCAGGGAGGCTCGGAACACGAAGGGCAGGCATTTCCGCAAAAGCTTCGTGGAGCCTTGCCATGTTGGCCTGACGTACAGCTGTCCAGGCTGGAAGTTTCCGAAGTTGGCTGCGCCCGATAGCTGACTGCATTTCAGTCATGCGCCAATTGGTCCCGAAGGACTCGTGCAGCCAGCGAAACCCGGGGGCGTGTTCGCGGTGGTAGACGGCCTCATAGCTCTTGCCGTGATCCTTGAACTCCCAGGCGCGCCGCCACACGGATTCATCGTTCGTAGTGAGCATTCCACCCTCCCCGCCGGTGGTGATGATCTTGTCCTGGCAGAAGGAGAAGCAGCCCACATGGCCGATGCCCCCGACCGGGCGCCCCTGGTAGGTGGCTCCGTTCGCCTGGGCGCAGTCCTCGATGACCTTCAGGCCGTGCCGTTCAGCCAGGGCCATGATGGGATCCATGTCGCAGGGCCAGCCGGCGAGGTGGACTGCGATGATGGCCCGGGTTTTCGGAGAAATCACCTTGGCAATGGTCTCGGCCGTGATGTTGCCGCTGTTCGGGTCAACATCGGCCAGCACGGGGACGCAACCGCGCATGACCACGCAACTGGCGCTGGCGATGAAGGTTCGTGGGGTGGTAATGACCTCGGAGCCCGGAGGGATTTGCAGGGCAACGAGGGCCAGTTCCAGGGCGTTGGTGCCGTTGGCGAGGGCCACGGCGTATTTGCACCCGGCGGCGGCAGCATATTCCTCCTCGAAAAGCCGTCCCTCCTGTCCTGTCCAGTAGTTCACTTTGCCTGACTTCAAGACCGCCGTGACAGCATCGATCTCGTCCTGCGCGTAGTGTGGCCAAGGCGGGTAAGGTGCTGCGGCCGGGGTGGACGGGACTTGCGGTTCCTTGGCCATGCGGAAAGTGCTCCGATGAAAGTTCGATTCTGACGCATTGAGGTTTAATGTGCGCAGGCTAAGCAGCGATTGTGACCAAGGACTCGATCCGTGAAAGAGCTCGGACCAGCCGCCACGGCCGTGTATTTAGCCCAGTAACACCAAATAAAGAGAAGAGGCCCAAGTGGGCCTCTTCTTCTATCATCCGTTGGATTATTAGGATCGCCGGGGCCGGGGCCTGCGCTCGCGGGGGCGCTCGTCGCCGCTGGGGGCGTCGCCCTCGGGCTCGGCATCCGCGCCTTCGGGCTTGGGGATCAGCGCCTTGCGGCTGAGCTTGATCTTGCCGCTCTTCTCGTCGATGCCGATGCACTTGACCATGACTTCCTGGCCTTCGCTCACTTCATCGGCGGGGTTGGCCACACGGTGGTGGGCCAGCTCGCTGACGTGCAGCAGGCCGTCGAGGCCGGGGAGGATGGTCACGAAGGCGCCGAACTCGACCACCTTGGCCACCTTGCCCAGGTAGGTCTTGCCAACCTCGGCGGTCTGGGTGAGGTCGGCGATCATCTTCATGGCGACCGCTAGCTTTTCCTGGGTGGGGCCGGCGACCTGGCAGAGGCCGTCGTCGTCGATGTTCACCTCGCAGCCGCTCACCTCGATGATGTTGCGGATTGTGGCGCCGCCCTTGCCGATGACGTCGCGGATCTTCTCCTTGGGGAGCTGGACGCTGGCCATCTGCGGGGCGTTGCTGGCGAATTCAGCGCGGGGCGCCGCGAGCACCTGGCCCATTAGGTCCAGCAGGTGCAGGCGGCCAGCCTTGGCCTGGTCGAGGGCCTTGGTGAGGATCTCGGTGGTGATGCCGCCGATCTTGATGTCCATCTGCAGGGCGGTGATGCCCTTCTCGGTGCCGGCGACCTTGAAGTCCATGTCGCCGTAGTGGTCTTCCTGGCCGGCGATGTCGGACAGGACGACGAACTTGTCGCCGTCGCTGACGAGGCCCATGGCCACGCCCGCCACCGGGGCTTTGAGCTTGATGCCGGCGTCCATGAGGGCGAGGGTTCCGCCGCAGATGGTGGCCATGCTCGAAGAGCCGTTGCTCTCGGTGATGTCACTCACCACGCGCACGGTGTAGGGGTTCTCCTCGGGGGAGGGGAACACGGCGAAGATCGAGCGCTCCGCCAGCATGCCGTGGCCGATCTCGCGGCGGCCGGGCCCGCGGTTGGGCTTGCACTCGCCCACGCTGTAGCCGGGGAAGTTGTAGTGCAGGTAGAACTTCTTGCGGTACTCCTCTTCCAGGCCATCGATGATCTGGGTGTTCTGGATGGTGCCCAGGGTGGTGGTGACCAGGGCCTGGGTTTCGCCGCGGGTGAAGAGGCAGCTGCCGTGCGCGGAAGGCAGGACGCCGATCTCGATGTTGAGGGGGCGGATCTGGTCGAACTTGCGGCCGTCCAGGCGCACACCCTGCTTGAGGATGGCGTTGCGGAAGAGGGTCTCCTTCAGCTCGTCGAAGCAGGCCACCAGGTCCTTCTTCAGCTCGGGCTTGTCGGCGCAGAACTGGGCGACGGCTTCCTTCTTGAGCAGGTCGATGGTCTTGTAGCTCTCGATCTTCACCTTCATGGTCAGCGCCGCGAAGAGCTTCTCAGCGAAGGCGGTCTGCACCTGGGTGTAGAGGGCGTCGTTGCGCACGGCCTTGACGGCGGCGACCTTGGGCTTGCCCACCTTGGCCTGCAGCTCCTTCTGCAGCTTGACGAGGATCTGGATCTGCTCGTGGCCGAAGGCCAGGGCCTTGACCATGTCGGCTTCCAGCACTTCCTTGGCGCCGCACTCCACCATCACCAGGGCATCCGAGGTGCCGGCCACCAGCAGGTCGATGTCGCTGTCCACGCGCTGCTCGACGGTGGGGTTCACCACCAGCTGGCCGTTGACGCGGCCCACGCGGACGCCGCCGATGGGGTTTACGAAAGGGATCTCGCTGATGATCAGGGCCGCCGAGGCACCCACCATGGCGAGCACTTCAGGGGCGTGCTGGCCGTCGTAGCTGAGCACCTGGGCGGTGACCATGGTGTCGCCGTTGTAGCCTTCCTCGAAGAGGGGGCGCAGGGGGCGGTCGATGAGCCGGCTGGTGAGGGTTTCCTTGGTGGTGGGGCGGCCCTCGCGCTTGAACCAGCCGCCGGGGATCTTGCCGGCGGCCAGCACGGGCTCGCGGTAGTCCACGGTGAGGGGGAAGAAGTCGATGCCTTCCCGGGGGGTGCCGTAGCACACGGCCACGAGCACCATGGTGTCGCCCTGGCGGACAACGACGGCGCCGTGGGCCTGCTTGGCGATGCGACCAGTCTCCAGGGAGATGGGCGTGCCGCCCAGGTCCACCGAGACAGTGGTGGGGGTAAATTTCAATGCATTCATGAACGCTCCGGGGCCCTCGGGCCCACGTGGCTCCCCCAGATCCTGGGCACTGGCCCGGATCTCCCGCGATCGCTCCATGAAACCCTTCCGCCGGATCCTGAATCAGGAGGGGGAGGTGGGCTTCCTGCAGAGGTCGCCGCCGAAGGGGAGCAAATGAAAATCGGCCTGGTCAGTGTAACACGGGGGGCAGATTCAGCCCTTTCGGCTGCCAGCGGCGTATACCGGGTGGGAACCGGACTTCCGCCGGTTCAGGAAATCCTCGCCAAACCGCCCGAGGCCGATGGGTGAGGGCACGTAGGTGGGGATGATGTCACGCAGCAGGCGCAGCACCTCCGTTTGTCGCTGGCCATCAGGGAGCAGGACCGCTCCCCGCAGGCTTTGAACACAGGTGTCGAGGTCGCAGGTTCCGGCTGGGCCGGGGCTGGCCTCGAAGACCTTGGGATGCACATCCGTGCGGGACTGCTCGCCCTCGGTGAAGAGCTCCTCATAAAGCTTTTCGCCCGGGCGCATGCCCGTGAACTGGATCTCGATGTCTTGGCCAGGGGTCAGTCCTGATAGGCGGGCCATGTCCTCAGCGAGGTCCACGATCCGCACGGGGTTACCCATGTCCAGGACATAGACCTGGCCGTTGGCCCCCAGGATGCCCGCCTGCAGCACCAGCTGGCTGGCCTCGGGGATGGTCATGAAGTAGCGGGTCATGGCGGCATCGGTCACGGTGATGGGACCGCCGGTCCGGATCTGTTCGCGGAAGATGGGTACGACGCTGCCCCGGCTGCCCAGGACATTCCCGAAGCGGACGCTCACAAAGCGTGTCCCTTTGGGCGCACGGTTGGAGGCCGCCGTCACCAGGTGCTCGGCCACTCGCTTGGTGGCGCCCAGCACGTTGGTGGGATTGACGGCCTTGTCCGTGGAGATGTTCACGAAGCTGTGCACACCCACGCGCAGGGAGGCTTCCACCACGTTCTGGGTGCCGAAGATGTTGTTCTCGACGGCTTCGCCGGGATGGACTTCCAGGTAGGGCACATGCTTGTGGGCGGCGGCGTGAAAGACCACATCGGGGTGCCAGCGGTCGAATACCTGGGCCAGGCGGTGGGGGTTGCGGATGTCGCACAACTCCAGGGCGAGCGGTTGCGCCGGGAAGATGGCCCGCAGGGCGCGCTCCGATTCCCAAAGGCTGTTCTCGCCACGACCCAGCAGGACGATCCGCGCGGGCCGGAAGGTGGCCACCTGCCGGGCGATCTCGCTGCCGATGGAGCCGCCCCCGCCCGTGATGAGCACGACAGCGTCTTCCAGGGCCACGGAGAGCGAGCTCTGGTCCAGCTGAACGGGGTCGCGCCGGAGCAGATCCTCGATGGAGACGCTGCGCAATTCGGGCTTCCAGGTCCGGGGCCCCAGCAGATCGTAGATGCCCGGCACCGTCTTCAGCAGGACCCCAGTGGGGCGGAGGATGTCGTGCAGGGAGCGGATCACCTCGCCCGAGGCGCTGGGAATGGCGAGGATGACCTGGGTGATGCCCTCCTCCTGGATGATCTGGGCCAGCTGAAAGGAGGTGCCCAGGACGGGTACGCCCTGGATGCGAATGCCCTGCTTTTCCAGCGCATCATCCACAAAGCCTACGATTTGGCTGCCCAGCTCCTGATGGCGATGGAGTTCCTGGGAGATCAGCAGGCCCGCACGACCCGCTCCGACAATCAGGGTGCGGTGGCGGGTCGAACCTTCAGTCAGAGGGGTTCGGGCAAGCCCTTGGTCGTGCCAGGCCCGGATGCCCCCGCGTAGCAGAATCCAGGCTCCACCGGTGGTGAGGGTGGCGGCGACCACCGCCTCCAGCTCGAAACGGGCGCTGAAGGCCGGGGCGATGAGGGCCATGCCGGCACCGCTGGCACCTAGGACCAAGGTCGCACCCACCAGACGAATGGCGTCTCTGAACCCGATGAAGCGGTAGTGCTGCCAGCTGAGCTTGAAGAGCAGGTTCACCAAGAGGGCGAGGGCCATCCAGGTGGCGGCCCATCCAGGCCGGGAAATCTCCGGGGTGAAGATTTCGACACAGGATACCCAGGCCGCCCCGGCCAGAAAGGTATCCAGCCCCAGCTTCACGAGCCTGCGCACCAGGGGTTTCCTTATCTGGGCGAAGATTGGGACGACAAGTGGAGGCATGACACATCCTTGCAGACTTTCTGACCAGAATGGGCCGAGTCAACCGGTTTAGAAATCATAGCCCATGGGTTAAGCACCGCGAAGGAGACAAGCAACCACAAGGTCATTTGGGCTGATAAGACAGGATTCTGGCTTCTGATGCCCCGGTTACAATCATGGGGTTCCCCTCTGCGGGGTCTTTTCACCGTGAGTGTCGTGATCCTGCACCAATTTGAAAAGTAATGGTTCGAGTCGGACCGCATCATATGCAACATAAATGAGTCATTTTATTTATTGTTGAAAACAAGAAATTTAAACGTGAATTGCTCCTAAACCCTTGGTAAAGGATGGCCATGCGTCTTTGTGTGTTGATTGGATTGACGGCAAGTCTATCAGCCTTCGGGCAAGCGCCGCCTGAATTGGACCTCCAAAACTTGAAGCAGTATGTAGGGGCACCCCAGAGCCAACCCCTTCAGCAGGCTCCAGACGCCACGCCGAACAAGGGGTCGCTGACGCCCAAGGTGGTTGAAGGCACGGACAGCGAGAAAAGTTCTGGTGCCTCCAAGGAAGAGCTGCAGGCCCGGGAGAACGCAAGGATCGAGGCCGAGCTCAAGGCCCTGAAGGCCCGGGACAAGGGTCCTCGGCGCTTCGCCTCGGACCTGTTCGACACTCGCCAGGCCAATCCAACGGCCACCACCGAAGGCGGCATCTCCGAGGACTATGTGCTGGGCACCGGGGATTCGCTCGCCGTGAATGTCTTCGGCAGTGCCACCTTCGATGTGCCCGCCCAAGTGGACGGTCGCGGAGAGATCGTCATCCCCAAGGTGGGCAGCGTCAAGGTGGCAGGACTCACCCTCGGCAAGGCCAAGCAGGCCGTTCAGGGACTGGTCGGACGGCAGTTCTCCCGCACCACGGTGGACCTGCAGGTGATGAAGCTCCGCGAAGTCCGGGTTTTCATCATGGGGGAAGTCTACAAGAGCGGTTCCTACCTGGTACCTAGCCTCAGCTCGCTGGTCAACGTGCTCAGCTTGGCCGGTGGCCCCACCAGCTCGGGCAGCTTCCGAGACATCCGTGTGGTCCGCGGAGGTCAGCCCATCCATCACCTGGACCTCTATCCCCTGCGGGCCGAGGGCCAGGGCAATGTCAACTTCAGCCTGCAGAGCGGAGATGTACTCTTCGTCCCTGTGGTGGGCACCCGCGTGCTCATGGATGGCGCCTTCTTGCGAGTGGCCGCTCCCACACGAGAACTTGGTGAGGGTGGCTCTGGTATCCAATTGGAGCTACGCCCAGAGGAAAGCGCCTGGGATGCAGTGCGCTTCATGGGTGGCCTGCTGCCCACGGCTTACACCAGCCTCATCACCCTGCAGCGGGTGGACCCGAATGGTGTCATCGGCGTTCAGAACCTCGCCAACACTGAAGCCCTCCTGCGCGGGACTCGGCTCTATCCCAACGATGTGCTGCGGGCCCTGGGCCAGATTGAGCGCACTGAAGGAGTGGTGGAGGTCGGGGGGCACGTGCGTGTGCCAGGGCGCTTCGCCTACCGACCCACCATGCGGATCAAGGATCTGCTGCAGGGACAAGACCAGCTACTGCCGGATACCTACCTTGGCCGGGGCGAAGTGGTTCGTACCGCCCCAGACCAGCGGCAGAAGATGGTGGTGTTCGATGTCGCGAAGGCGCTTGCCGGTGACCCTGCCCACAACCTGGAGCTTAGCCCTCGCGACAAGGTGTCGCTCTTCACCATCGCCGATTTCCGGCCAGTGCCTTGGAAGGTCACCGTAGCCGGGCCCTTCGTCAAGCCCGGCACCTTCGACTGGATCGAAGGCATGCGGGTCAGCGATCTCATCCTGCGGGCCCGGCTGCTGCCCGATGCCTACCTGGGCCGCGGGGAAGTGGTCCGCACCTACCTGGATGAGCGCCAGGAACTGTTCGTCTTCGATGTGGCCAAAGCCATGGCGGGCGATTCCGTCCACAACCTGGAACTGACCCCTCGCGATTCCGTCTCGCTTTTTGCGGTGACGGCTTTCCGGCTCCCCCGGAAGGTGACGGTGCATGGCCCCTTCACTCACCCGGGTACCTTCGACTGGACGGAAAACATGCGGGCTTCCGACCTCATTTTCCGGGCCGGCATCCCCCAGCTCTCCGCCAACCGGTACTACGCCGAACTGGCCCATACCAAAGATGGCAAGCCCAGCCAGGTGGTGCGCCTGGACCTGGAGAAGTTGCTCTCCACAGAGGAAGGCAGCCCCGTTGCGCTCAAGGACGACACCCTCAATCCGATGATCGAGCCCTATGACATCCTGAGCCTCTACGAGAAACCGGACTATCGAACGCATCGCACCGTTCGTATCTCGGGCATGGTGGCCCGGCCGGGATCCTATGTCTTGGACCAGGTCAAACCGACCCTCACCCAGCTGATCCAGCGGGCTGGGGGGCTCCTGCCAGAGGCCATGCCCAAGGCCGGGATTTTCTTGCGGCCCTTGCAAACCGGAGCCGACCCACAGACGAGGGCTGTGGCCGACATCCTGGGGCGCCTAAATGAAACTAAACTCTTAGTGGAGAAGGAGATGGCCGTTGGCCAGGCACCCAAGACCTCTCTCTTCCGTCCTCCCATCCTGCACGGATTGGCCGACTCCAAACTGAACCGCATGGTGGTGGACTTTGATGGGGCCCTGAAGGGGGACAAGGACCAGGATGTGGAGATGCTGGATGGCGATGATGTCATCATTCCCCGCCAGACGGACGCAGCCTACGTGGTGGGCGAGACGGCCAGCCCCTTTGCCACTTACAAGATCACACCGGGCACCAAGGTGGGGGATCTGCTCAAGATGGCCGGTGGCCTCACCCGCAACGCCGACTCCTGGAACATCCGCCTAGTGAAGGCCGATGGTCGCATCATAGACTCCTGGGTCAATGGCAAGAAGGTTGAGCCGGGCGACACGGTGATCGTGCCGCAGCGCATCCGCCGGGATACGGCTTGGCAGGATGACCTGGCAGCCCTCACCCCCATTGCCCTGCTGCTGAACGCCATCCGCTGGCGCTGACGCGCCTCCTGGTACACTGAAGGGCCCCGCCGCTGCGGGGCCTTTTCATCGTGAGTGCCATGATCCTGCGCAAAGAGTACTGGTTCGAAGCCGCCCACTTCATCTACAACCACCCGGGCAAGTGCCGGAACTTGCACGGCCACAGCTACAAGCTCTTCGTGCTGCTGGAGGGGCAGGTGAACAGTGAAACGGGCATGATCATCGACTTCGACGACCTGTCGAAGGTGGTGGTCGACAAGGTGATTTCAAAGCTGGACCACCGCTTCCTCAATGACCTGATCCCCCTCTCCACCGCCGAGAACATCTCGGTGTGGATCTGGGAGCAGCTGAAGCCTGAGCTGCCCGCGCTCTGTCAGGTCGAAGTCTACGAGACCACCGACAACTGCGTGATCTACCGCGGGGCTTGATATGCGACGCCTCCTGCTTCTTCCCACCCTGCTGCTCCTGGTTGGCTGTGAGGCTCTCAGCCCGGCCTTGAAGTACGAGGAGGCTGCCCGCCAGCTGCGCTTCACCCTGGACCGTGTGGAGCCGCGGATCGAACTGGCCTTCCCCCTGGAGCAGTCGCGTCTGCGGCTGCGCCTTGAGGTGGGCGTGGACAACCCCTCGGACCAGCGTCTGCGCACCCGGCGCGTGGCGGGCGACCTGAAGCTGAACGCCAAGGGTGCCGATCACGCCCTGGGTTCCGTGAGCTTCCCCGAAGGCGCCGACATCATTCCCAAGGGTCGCAGCGTCCTCAAGGTGGATGTGGCGCTGGGCTACAGTGACCTGAAGACCGCCTGGGGCCCGCTCTCCGGCGCGGTCATGCGCCATGAACCCGCCACCTGGAGCCTGGCCGGCGAGGCCCGCTTCGAGATCCTGGGCATCGAGTTCGGCGTGCCCTTCCGCACCAGCAAGGGCAGCGGGTCATGACCCTGATTCCCGCCTTCCCCAACAGGTGAAGGTTCGAGCAGGCTCCTGCATACTCATGGGTGGTGATGCCATGACCCAACGACAGACCCCATCTCTACCTGAACCCCTGGCCTCCCATCAGGGAAGCATCGAGAGCCTTTGTCGGAAATACCATGTGGCCCGGCTGGCCCTGTTCGGATCCATCGCCAGGGAAGAAGCACACGAGAGCTCCGACCTGGATCTACTGGTCTCCTTCCAGCCTGGGCAGACCCCTGGCCTGGGCTTCTTCATGCTCCAGGAGGAACTTCACGACATGCTGGGCCTGCCCGTGGATTTGAACACGGCCGAGGACCTCAGCGGCCACTTCCGAGAACAGGCTCTCCGTGAGGCCAGGGTGGTCTATGAGGCCTGAACCATTAAGCACCCGAGTGCGCCTAATGCACATGCTGGAAGCCTGCAACAGGGTTCAGGCATTCATTGATGACCGCGAGCGCCGAGACCTTGAGAAGGACGAAATGCTCCGACTGGCGTTGCAGTATCTCGTTCTCACCTTGGGCGAAGCGGCAAAGCACATCCCGCTAGACACGCAATTGAAGGCACCCGAGATCCTATGGCGCGCCATGGCTGCATCTCGTGACCGGATGGCTCACGGCTACTTCGACATCAACCTCGACATGCTGTGGGCCATGGCTTCATCGGACATTCCCGCGCTTCGTGAAGGGCTGAATCGACTCCTTGAACAAAGTGGAGCTGAATGATGCTGACTGGCCGCCATTCCACTTCACGTCAGCAACCTGGATGATCCGCGCGGTCGTCTTCGACCTCTGGAACACGCTGGTCTTCAGCCCGGCGGGTAGTCCCTTCCAGCGGATGAAGGAGCTACTGCGCCCGGAGCAGGCCCATCTGTTCCCCAAGCTGGTGCGCGATGGCATGGTGCGCTCCTACCCTTCGGTGCAGACCTTCCTGGAGGCCTGGCAGGACCGCGCTGGCCTGGACGAGGCCCAGATGGCCGCCATGGCCCAGGCCTTCCTGGCGGCGGGTCAGCAGGCGGAGTGCTTTGCCGGCTCGCCCGAGGCCGTGGGCGCCGTGCGGGATCTGGCCCGGGTGGCCTTGCTGTCCAACACCCAGACCTTCGGGCTGGAGCTGCTGGACCGCCTCGGCATCGGTGAGCGCATCCGCACGCGGATCCTCAGCGCCGAGATCGGTGCCCTCAAGCCCGAGCCGGCCGCCTTCGAGGCGGTCCAGCGCAAGCTGGGCGTGTTCCCCGGCAACCTCGTGATGGTGGGTGACAGCTGGACGGACGATGTGGAGGGCGCGGTGGCGGCCGGATGGACGGCCATCTGGGTGAACCGCGAGGCCAAGCCACGGCCCGACCACGACCCCGACCACCCCATCTACGAAGTGCGCAGCCTTGACCGTGTGCCCGAGCTCATCCAGGGCCTGCAGGACGGCATGCGGTGCCCGACCTGTTTGGGGTGAGCTGCTTTCTGGCCGCCAACTGCAGAAGGGGTGCGCGGAGGAAAGCCGACAGATCCTCGCTGCTTCGAAGGAACTGGGCTCCAAGGTGGTCCCAGGAACTCCTCCAACGCCCTCAAGCCCGGTCCGGCCCCAAGGCTTCGAGGCGGTCCCAGGGGTGGATGTGGACCCCGCTTCTTACCTGTTGCTCATCCCCGCCATAAATCAGGATGGGTTCGAAGGCTTGACCCGAAACTCCGGTCGCCAGGGATATCTTCGCGTCCATGAGGGGCTTCAGCCATGAGGCATCAATGGTGCGTCCCGACTTGAACTCCACGAGTCGAGTCCGATCGGGTGTTTGAAGGACAAGATCTACCTCCAAACCAGAAACCTCCCGGTAGTGGAAGGCCGAGGCCTCCAGCCCTTGGTGCAGGTGCATCTTCATGACCTCAGACGCCACCCACGTCTCGAAGATCGCTCCTCTTGAGGGGTGGGTCTCTAGTTGCTGAACATTGCGGATGCCGAGCAGGTAGCAGACCAGGCCCGTATCGTAGAAGTGCAGTTTGGGGGCCTTGACGAGGCGTTTCCGGTGGTTCCTGTGCCAGGGGCCCAGACGGAAGCATAAGAAGCTGCTTTCCAGCACAGAGAGCCACGCCTTGGCGGTGGGCTGCGAAATCCCTGCATCCGCCCCGAGCCGGGAGAGGTTGAGCTCCTGCCCCGTGCTACCGGCACAGAGACGCAGAAAGGTGTTGAAGCTCAGCAGGTCACCCACATTGAGCACCTGCCGGACATCACGCTGCACATAGGTGGCGACATAGTCGGCCAGCCATCGCTCGGGCGGGATCCCCTGGTCGTGGATGCGGGGATAGGCACCCATGAAGAGCGTGCTGAACAAGTCCTTGGGGGCGGCCGGGAACTGCCGCAGCTCAGTCAGGCTGGGCGGCAGCAGGTGCAGGATGGCCGTCCGGCCTGCCAGGGACTGGCTCACGGCATCGCTCAGCCCGAAGTGTTGGGAGCCTGTGAGAATGAAACGCCCTGGTGCAGGGTCACGATCCACCAGTTCCTGGATGTAGCTGAGCAGACTGGCGGTGTGCTGGACCTCATCGAGGATGGCGCCATCAGGGTATTGGGCCAGGAACCCCCTCGGATCTTCCAGAGCGAAGGACCTGGTCTCCAAAGGTTCAAGGCTGATGTAGGGCTTGTCGGGAAAGGCCGCCCTGCAGAGTGTCGTCTTTCCGGATTGCCTGGGCCCAGTCAGGGTCACGACCGGGTACACGGCGGCCCAGCGTAGGAGGACGGGGTGGAGGTCGCGTGGAATCATCACCAAAATTTTAGGTTCGATATCGACTAATTCAATATTTAATTTTGAATTGGTATTTTTCCATAAATATCAAGCCAATCACCCCCCCCAAGCCTCCGCCAGCATCGACCAGGACTGAATCGTAACCTCCTCGGCCCCATCGAATCCCGCAGCCTGGACCGCCTGCCCGAGCTCATCCAGGGCCTGCAGGACGGCAGGCGCAGTCCGACGTGTTTAGGGTGAACTGACCCATTGCAAAACGGGGCCTCTGTACCAACTTTGTAATACTGAGGTGAACCATGCTCCGCACCCTGAAGCAACATGGCAATGGCTACGCCCTGGTCGTAGAAAAAAACATCATGGAACTGCTGGGCATGACCCCGGAGACCCCCCTGGAGATCAGGACGGATGGCAGGTCCCTTATCGTGACCCCTGCCGCCGAGCCGACTGCCGAGCGGATGGCCTTGTTCCTCAAGGCCAAGCAAAGCGCCGAGCGGAAGCTGGCACCCGTGCTCGAAAGCCTCTCGAAGTGATGCCGATCTTCCTTTCCTCGGAGGAGGTCCAGGCCCTGCACCTGAGCCAGATCGATGCCTGGGGAGGTCATCATGGGTTGCGTGATCCCGGGGCTCTGGAAAGCGCAGTGGCCGCGCCCCAGCATCATCTCATCTATGGTTCTGGAGACCTGTTCGACTTCGCCGCCGCATTGATGTTCGCCCTAATCACCAACCATCCTTTCCTGGATGGAAACAAGCGTGTGGGCACCCTGACGTCCGCGGTGATGCTGGAAATGAATGGGGTGTCCCTGCGTTCGGATTCAGCGTGGCTCGACCGTTTGGAACAGCTGGCCTGGAAGGCGGCCAGGGCTGAAGGGACCCGCGAGGAACTGGCTGCGATACTTCGGGAAGGCGCCACCTAGGCCCACCAGAGTCCTTGGCCGAACACCCAGGGCCAACCTGCAAAACAGCCCAGGTTTTTGTTATAAGAACATTGAGAGACCCTTAGGCCTGCCATGTCGGCAGGCCTTTTTTGTGGAAAGGAGCCGCATGAACCTCATCCCCATCGCAGCAGCAGTATTGGTCAAAGCCCTTCTGGAGTGGTGGCTCGACAAGAAGCGCTGACGCCCTCCCATCCAAACACCGGCCCCGCATCAGCGGGGCCTTTTCATGTAAGGAGTTCCCATGTCTCATGCCCTTTACCTCAACACCATGGCGTTCACGGGTGAACGTCCCTGGCACAAACTCGGGGTCCAGTTCGATCAGGCGTTCAGCAGCACCGAGGCCATTGCTGCTGCCCGCCTGAACTATCCCGTCGTCAAAGAACAGCTGTACCGCCTTCGATCGGATCTCGGTCCTGGTATGACGGAACCCACGGAAGCATGGGCGACCATCAATGGGCATACCCAGGACGTGCTCGGTGTGGTGGGGGACGGTTACGAAGTCCTCCAGAATCAGGAAGCCTTCGATTTCTTCGACATCCTGCTCAAGGAATCCGGTGGGAAGCTTCAGACGGCCGGAGCTATCGGCAAGGGCGAAAAGGTCTGGATGCTAGCCAAGTTGCCCGAGATCTTCTACCCCATTGCGGGTGATGGGGTGGAGCGGTTTCTCCTGGGAACCACCTCACACGACGGTTCGATGAAGACCGAGGTCCGCTTCACGGACATCCGAGTGGTGTGCCAGAACACCTTCAACCTCGCCATGCGGGACTCCAAGGGGGTCATCTCCATTAGGCACACCAGTCAGATGCGCCAAAAACTGGAGATGGCTGCCATGGTGATGCTCCGTTATAAGGAACACTTCGACCTCGTGGGCGACCAGTTCGGCAAACTCGCCGCCGTCAGGGTCGACGATGCTTGGTTGGACGAGTATCTCTGCCGCATGATCGGTCGTCCGGAGAACGTGCCCGATGGTCGTTCCCGCACGATGATGGAGAACAAGATCCGCCTCATCGAGAGCCGCCTCAACAACGGCATGGGGGTCGACCTCCCTGGGGTGGCCGGCACGGCCTGGTGGGCGCTCAACGCCATGGTGGAGTACGCCGATTACGACATGAAGGCCAAAGGGCAGTCCGCCGACGAAAGTCGACGAACGCAGAGCATCCTTTTCGGCACCGCCTCCGACTTCAAGCAGCAGGCCTTCGACACCGTGATGGCCATGGTCACCAGGTAAACACCCTCACCAAGACCCGTTTCCAGCCAATCACACACAGCCTCCCCGGCGTCAACTACATTTCCCCCTGAACGACAATGAGGATTCCCCATAGATGGGATAACACCGATGGGGTGGCCGGAGCGGAGGCCGTAGGCCGCAGCGGAGGGCACCCCATCGGTCGGCGCGGTCTGGTGTCGGTCATGGGAATCGCTTCTCGGTGCAGTCCATGCAGAAGGTGCCGTCGCCGCCCTTCGAGTAGCCGCCCTCGGCCAGCTTGATCACGGCCCCACAGCCGGTGCAGAGGGTGGGCTCAAAGCTGGGTGGGTTCTCCAGCTTCTCGAAGTTGTATTTGTTGGTCCCGTAGTGGACATACATCTCGGTCTCGAAGTCATCGAGGCACTTGGCGCAAGTTTTCCAGTGGCCTTCGTGCCCCTCCTCGTAGTGGGCTCCGCACAGGGTGTAGCGTCGATGGTTTCGATAGCAGCTATTCCTGGCGTAGGAAAAGAGCCGGTAGCTGGACTCGTCGTCGCAGATCCACTGCCCGCAGCAGTCTGTCCTCACCAACTTGGTCCGCTTCCCGCAGAGGAAGCAGCGCTTGGATGGATCGGCCTTCGCCTTTGGGGCACGGGGCGATTTTGCTTCCCCTTTGGGTTTCGTGGGCATGGTGACCTCTCCCAGCACAACTCTCATGGAGTCAATCACATTCCAACCCTGACGACAATTACTTCTCCCCATCGCCATGGAGAAACCGTCTCGTTTCAGGACAAGGGTTATGAGTTGGCGGCAGCCTCCTTCGGCAGGCGGGCTTTAGCGGCCTCAGCACGGTAGCTGGGCCCGGTGAGTTCGAGGATCACGGCGTGGTGGACGATGCGGTCGATGGCTGCCGCCGTGGTCATGGGGTCCTTGAATATGCGGTCCCACTGGGAAAACACGAGGTTCGAGGTGACGACGACGCTGCGTCGCTCGTAGCGTTCGGCCAGCAGGGTGAACAGCACCTCCATCTCGTCCCGGTCCTGCTGGATGTAGCCGATGTCGTCGAGGATCAGGACATCGAAGGCATCCAGCCGGTGCAGTTCCTTCTCCAGGCTGAGGTCCCTCCGCGCCGCCAGTAGCCGCTGGACCAGGGCGTAGGTGGGGGTGAAGTGGACGGTGTGCCCCCGCTGGATCAGTTCCAGGCCGATGGCACAGGCCAAGTGGGTCTTTCCCCGTCCCGGCAGGCCGAAGGCCAGCAGGTTCTCGGCGCGTTCGACGAACCCGCCCTCGCAGAGGGTGGGAAGCATCCGCCGCACAGGCGCAGGCAGGCGGGCTGTATCGAGGGTGGCCAGGGTCTTTTCCATGGGCAGCTTCGAGGCTCTCAGCAGGCGCTCCAGCCGTTTCTGATGGCGCTGATCGAGCTCGGCCTCTGCCAGGGCCTGGAGGTAACGCTCGAATCCCCAACCAGCCTTCTCGGCTTTCGTGGCGAGTTCACCATGCCTGGCCGCAAAGCCGGGGAGCTTCAACTCCCGCAGAAGCTCGATCAGTTTCCGGCTCATATGGCCTCCCGCAATCCAGCCCCCATCAGGGCGTCGTATTCATGCAGATCCACTGCCGGGGCAGCCATCTCCGGCGCCTTGGTCGGCTCCATGTCCCCCAGCAGCGCCTTCACCCGCTCCGGCGTGGGCACCTCGCCCGCTTCCAGCAGCAGGGCCAGGGCAGCCTCCACCTCGCTCTCCATGCCCGTGGCGGCCCGATGGAGGAGTCGGAGGTAGGAGACCTCACCCCGGCGGTTTCCCTCCTGCTCCACCAGCACTTCATAGGCCTTCCGCCAGGTGAGGCTCAGGAACAGGTCCTCCCGGTGGCGGTAGCGGGCGAAGGCTCCGGGCTTGCGCAGCATGGAATGGATCACGTGCCGATAGTCGATGTGGTGCCGGTACTCCCCCAGAAGGCGATCCAGCCTCAGCACCTGCTGCTGCCCGTGCCAGACCTCCAGGTGCAACTCGAATACCCTCACCCGAACCTGCTCCCCGATCAGGCGCGTCGGCACCGAGTAGCTGTTCCGTTTGATGCGGATGGCGCTCTCCTGGCTCACCCGCACCACCACCTCGTCATAGTCCGGGAAGGCTCTCGCCGAGAGATGACGCATCACCGCCAACTCAGCAGTCACCTTCATTCGCCGCCGTTCGTTGGCGCGGGCACAGACCTCCTGCATCCATGCCTCGTAGGCTTCGACGCTCTCGAAGTCCCTGGAGCCACGCAGGAGCAGGTGCTGCTTCAGGCGGCGTTTCAGGGCGCCATTCGCCGACTCCACATCCCCGTTCTGTTCCTTCTCTCCTATGCCCGTCGTCCGTGGCGTCATCCCGAAATGGCGCATCAGCGCCAGGTACGCCTCGTTGAAGCCCCGCTTCCCAGTGGCGAGATCGTGGGTCGCCGCCGTGGAATTGTCCGTCTGGTGGAACTCCGGAACCCGACCGAGTTGGAACAGGGCTGACTGGACCCCTCGGCGCAGGGCCAGCATGGATTCCGAATGGCACGCCGTCGCCCACTGCCAGTTCGAGTAGGGCGCCACCACATGGCACAGCAGGTGGGGGAAGGGCTGGCCCTGGATCGTGACGTCCAGTTCCGAGGCGTGGGTGAAGTCCGTCTGGAGCGCCTCCCCAGGCCGGTGGTTCTGGGGAAAGAACACCTCCTTCTCTGGGCCGTTCCGAGCCCGCCAGTCCTTCACCCGACGCTGGAAGGTTCGAATCTGGCCCTCCTGGTAGCGCCCCGGGTGCCGGTTCAGCAGATCCTCGAACAAGGCAAGGCCCTCCAGTTCCGGGGCCTCGGCCAGCCGGGCTTCGATCTCCGGCCAATCCTCCGCAAAGGGATCTGGCCGCGTCCGCCACGTCCTGGGCCGCCGCAACTCCGAGGGCGCCTTCCCCATCCGGAGATACTTCCGGCCCGTCGCACGGTCCATCCCGGCCCGCATCGACGCGAGGCCCAACTCCCCGTGCTTGGCCATCTCCTCCATCAACTTCCTCACCTGCTGATCCGTTACCCGGCCCATGGCACCGCCCACCCTGCGTGCAGACGCAGGCTGACCGTGCCCCCGTTGCCTCCCTGGCGCTACTCCCCGTGGGGATTTGTAGTTGTCGTCAGTGGGGACGTGTAATTGTCGTCAGGCAACAGCCCCTGCCTTGGCGGGGGCTGTTTTTTGGAGTTCCACATGCGCGTCGCTGAAACAGCCTCTGCCTATGGTGTAGACCACCTTTCCGATGCCCAACTGGTGGGCATCCTCTTGAACCGTCAGCCCCAAGATCGCGCCGATCGGTTCCTAGTCCGAGCTGGGGGCATGGGTGGCCTGCTTCAACTGGGCCCCGCGGACCTCAAGGATCTGGGCCTCACGGAGCAGGAAGTCATCCGCGTCTCAGCGATCCCCGAGTTCCTTCGACGGATGAATCAGGGCGCCGGTGCGCGCCCACGCATCACTTCCCCTCAGTCAGCTGGCACCCATCTCATCCAAAGGTGTGTGGGCCTGACCGAAGAACATTTCGGCCTCCTTGCCCTCAACACTAAGGGTGTTCTCCTGGCTGAGCGAATTCTCAGCAAGGGATCCGTTTCGGCCACCCTCATTTCGCCGCGGGAATTCTTTCGCGAAGCCCTGCGCTATGGGGCCTCCTCTGCCCTGGCCTGGCACAACCACCCCTCGGGTGATCCCACACCTTCCGCTGAGGACATCCGCCTGACCCGTCGTCTTCGTGCTTGCGGGGAAAGCCTGGGGATTCCCCTCGCCGACCACCTGGTTGTGGGCCGGGAGGCCTACCACAGCTTCCGGGCTGCGGAAGGATGGGACCAAGCCTGAGAGGAGCTCGTTCGTGCCTTTTACTATCGCCCGCCGGTCCAGAGTGACCGGCCTTTTCCATGTCTGGAGGAATCGCCATGAATCACGAAAACCTCGTCACCCTGCAATTGCCGGGAGCCCTAGCAGCTCGGCTGGGACAAAGTGCTCGGCTTGGAGATCGCCGTGCCTATATCGGGGCGAGTGAAGTGGGCTCCTGCCTCCGCAAGGTGGTGGCTTCGAAACTCACGCCCGAACCGTTTGACACACCCTCCATGGGTCGAATGCTCGCAGGCCGGGCGCTGGAAAATGAAGTCGTTCAGCTCGTTCGGTTGGCCCTCAACGGCAGTCTGCGCAACACCGGCCGCAACCAGATGGAAGTCACGCATCCCGACCTGCCGTTCCGGGCGCACCCGGACGGCCGCATCGTAGGAGAGGACAGTGACGGCCTTCTGGAGGTGAAGACCGCCAGCGCCTCCTGGTTCAAGCGGTACAGGTCCGAAGGGTTGCCTCAGTCCTACAACGATCAAGTCCAGGCTCAGCTTGGCCTGTCCGGCCTTGGTTGGGGCCTGGTGGTCTTGGTGAGTCGGGAGAACCTGTCGGAGGTCGAATCCTTTCGCATTCCGTTCAGTCCAGTCGCCTTCAACCTACTGGGTGATCGAGCCAGGAGAGCTGCTGAGGCGCTGCACCTGGGTGACCTTCCACCGGGCGAGCCAGGTCTGGGGACCTGCTTCACTTGCCCCTATGCCGGCCAGTGTCCAGAGCACCAGGCGCAGCAGAAATTGCCATTCGAAGGGGCGCTTCCTGAAGTGACTCGGCTCCAACTCGACTGCCAACTGGAGGAACTGGCTGACCTGGAGACCTGCCTGGAGCCCATCCAGGAACGGGTCACGGAGCTTAGGAACCTGTTGAAGGACACCCTCGTGGATTCCGGAATGGAGCGTGTCGTTCTGGATGGGGGAACGATTCAACTCGTGACCTCAACGCGCACGTGCCTTGATGGTAAGGCATTGCAGCGCGAGGCACCTGAGCTGTACCGACGCTTCCAACACACCAGCCGTTCTTCCTACCTACGCGTCACTTTTAAGGAGATCACCGATGACTAACCATGCCGTCACCACCCTGGAGACCTCACCTGCAGGCGCACTGCACTCAGCCCTCCCTCCCTTCGGCGTCAGCGAAATCCGTAACCGCATCCAAGCCATTCAGCAGGTCATGCGAGGTGTGATGAAGGAAGGTACCCACTATGGGACCATTCCCGGCACCCCCAAGGCATCTCTATGGAAGGCCGGGGCGGAGGTACTCTGCATGACCTTCAAACTAGCTCCCATGCTGGAAAGTTACGTCAGGGTCGATGATCCAGACGTGGAGTGGGATTTCAGCACCATGCGGAGAGACGGCCACTTCAGCAACGGAACTTGTACTGGGTACTTTGAGGTCGAGGCGATCTGTACCATGCATGGCCCGAGTGGGGAGGCCCTCAGCCGTTGTTCCGCTCGATGCAACAATCGCGAAGCTAAGTACCGGACCTTGGACATCTTTGATGTGCGGAACACCATCCAGAAGATGGCCGAGAAGCGGGCGTTTGTCAGTGCGGTGCTCATGGCAACTGGAGCTAGCGACATTTTTGCCCAGGACCTGGAGGACCTTCCTGAACTCGTGAGGATTGTGCCTCAGGAAGGGATTCCAGAAGGCAAGCCGCATTCGCCAACTCGCTCCGCCAGCCCACTCTCACCCAGGCGTGAAGCATGGCTAAAGCGGGTTGCCCAGGACGCCAAGGTTCCGGAGGAGGCCTTGAAGCGCTGCCTGGCCTACCTTCGCAGTGCCGAAAACCAGGTCGTGAAGACCTTCTTCGACGATCTCGCCAGACGCCGCAATGTATTCGAACCCTTTGTCATGTTGGCCAGTTGATAAGACAGGCGGGCGTCAATCCTGGCGCCCGCCTCTTAACTATTCATTTAGCTATGGGGACGGTCCCGCGGCCACGTCCGGTGGGCGCAGTGTTCCCAGGAATTTCGGGCAGCGTGGTCTTGGCTCCCCCTTCCAGGGGAGTTCGCAGAGCCGCCGGGCGTGATGCCATCCGCTGATTCATTGCCCTCGAGTGACCGGAACGCTGTTCGAGGTTATGGCTTTCGGCCAAGTGGATTCTCAAAAGCAAGGGAATCGGTAGTTGAAAGTTCAAAAAATATTGAAATATTTGATCACTAGATGGAGTGCAATGGGATTGGGTTATTGTATGAACATGTGTTAAAAATATCTATATACGTGACATATGGCATTAAAATTTGATTACCAAAAATGAATTCGAATAAATATATTGACTTAATAGGAATTGATGCTATAATTAATAGCATAAGCCGCCTATGGTGTGAGGCTTGCGAGATGAATAATTCTATCACAAAGAGACAGAGATTGAAATGAATGTCGGCAGGCAGTTTCGAGCCTATCCTGATGAAAATCAAAAACGCAGCCTGCGGCTTATGATTAAAGCGCAACGCTGCATATACAATGCAAAAGTAGAAGAGGCTAGATATCAGGATTGGTTGAAACATAGAGCCATACTAAGTCCTTCTTGGGTTGCCCTAGAATTCGACGAATGGTCCGAATATAAAGTAGATCAATCCTATTCAAAATATAAACAAAATAACGATATTCCATCTGTTCCATCTCAAGTATTACGTAATGGAATTGATAAATACGTACAGGCTGTTCGAAACCACCAGCGTGATCCCATCCACTGGCGCCGACCCCGTCCGCACTGGAAGGGTGGCTCCCTGGGCTTGACCCGGGACCTCTTTGAGTTCCGGGAGGGACGCCTCTGGGTGGGCCGGCCCAGGTGGCAAGTTGGATCCATTCGGATGCAGGCCCACCGTGCCTTTGAAACGCCGGCCTCGATCACCATCCGGGAGACAGCAGCAGGCCGCTGGTTTGTCGGGTTCTCCTTCGACGATGACCGCGGTAAGTGCATCAGCCATTCGGCACTGAAGAAAAGGGTCAAGGCTGAGGGCGAAAGGGCCTTGGAGGGTAAGGTCCTGGGCATCGACCGTGGCCTTCAGCCACTGGTTGCCTTGTCCTCCGGTGAGGACCTTGGGCTTGATGCCGTCCTGCATGGGCCCAGGGCCAAAGGACTTCAGGCTCGTGTGCGACATCTGAAGCAGAAACTGGCCCGGCAGCGGGACAAAGATTCCAAGCGTCGGCAGAAGACCATACGAACCTTGGCGCGGACCCGTGAACGCCTTCAGGATCTGCGCCGGGACGCGTTCCACAAGGCTGTCCATCGAATGGTCTCAGGACCGGAGACGGTCATCGTGCTGGAAGACCTCGACCTCAAGCACATGCGAAAGTCCATGTTGGCAACGCCCCCGAGCGGAAGGACACAGGGGCAACCTGCTGAGTCACGTCGACGGGTGGCCAGCGCCATGGTGCGGGCGAGCCTCGGCGAATTCGGCAGCATCCTCCAGGCGGCCGCGCAGCGGGCGGAGAAATTGGTAATGACCGTGCCGCCGCAACATACCTCCACCACCTGCAGTGACTGTGGCCACCGGAGCCCAGAGAACCGCCCTGAGCGCGATGTGTTTCGCTGCGTGGAGTGTAACCACGCCATGGACCCCGACATCAACGCCGCGAGAAATATTGCTCGTCGTGGTGTCCAAAAGCTATTCAACAAAAAGCCCGGCGGGCAGCTGGGTGTCATTGCTCGAGGAGGCGCCGGCCGAAAGGCTCGTGGGACGACGCCGAAAACTGGTCCATCGACCAAAGGAACCGAGAAGCCGCACCTCGAAGAGAAGTCCGAGGGGTCGTTGCATGCCACGAAGTACCCGGCCGAACCCTTGACTCCGATCTCAGGGGGGGATCACGGAGGCCTTTCAGAGCCTCCTACCTGTGCACCTACAACCTCAGCGCCTCCACCTCCAGGCCCCTACTGCGGCACCCCTGAGGAATCGGAGCAAAACCGAAAGAAAGGACACGCATCATGAGCAGCCGAACCTTAAATCACACCATCAACCCGCGCCAGGGTTCAGTGTTGGAGGGACAATGAAATTCCTACTGGGAGCCGACACATGCGTTTGCCTGATTCGGCAAGATCCTGAACCTTGCTCATACTTTAAGGCAGTGTCACCTGAGGATGTCGCCATCACCACCATGACGGAGGCGAGTCTCCGATACTCAGCCATTAGGAGTCCTGACTTAACTTGGCTTGTGGAAGGCCTTGAGCCCTTCCTGGACTCCATTCAAATCATCAATTTCGATCGTAATGCCGCACGTATGCATGCCAAGTTCCAACTTAAGGCTAATCCCTATCAAATAGATAACCTCGATACGGTGCAGGTCAGCATCGCGCTCGCCTACAACCTTACCTTTGTTACCCACTTTTGTATCGGATTCGACGAGGTTCCAGGTCTGAGGATGGTCGACTGGATGCCGAGTCTTTTCTTACCCGAAAAGATTCTTAAAAGGCGTCAAGCTCACGAGCGTGGGTTCAGGTAGGAGGGGCGTCAGAACAAAGCTTGTTGCTCGTAATTGGGTGCGGTTTTGCGCACAGCGTCCTAACAGGATTCCGATGCCCCATCTACGAGGTGCGCAGCCTTGACCGCCTGCTCGAGCTCATCCAGGGCATGCAGGACGGCATGCGCTGTCCGACCTGTCTGGGCCGAGCTGACTTCAGGCGCTGGCGCTATCCTGGCCGGGGAACTGCAGGTCCATGACCACCGCATGGCGGGGGGTGTCGGCGCGCTCGATCCAGGAGACCTTGGCGCCCAGCAGGCGGGCCAACTGCATGAGGCTTTCGCGAGACTCCTGATGGAGCGAGGCGGAAAGCTCGGGGTGCAGGGTGAGCCGCACATCGGCGCCGCGCAGGCGCTCGCCCAGGCGCACCAGCTCGCGGTAAGCCTTGAGCAGGGAGGTCTCGGGGCTCTGGGTGCGGCCGACGCCGTTGCAGGCGGGGCAGGGCTGGGTGAGCTGGCGCTCCAGGGAGGGACCCGTGCGCTTGCGGGTGAGCTCCACCAGGCCGAATTCGGAGATGCCCCCGGCGCGGGCGTGGTTGCGGTCTCGCTTGAGTTCCTCCTGGAAGCGGGCCAGGACCTCGTCGCGGTGGAGAGGGTCCACCATGTCGATGAAGTCGATGACCACGATGCCGCCCAGGTTGCGCAGCCGCAGTTGGCGCACGATCTCAGGGATGGCCTCCAGGTTGGTGAGGAAGACGGTCTCCTCGAGATCCTTCTTGCCGACAAACTTGCCGGTGTTCACGTCCACGCTGACCAGGGCCTCGGTCTGATTGAGCACGATGGAGCCGCCGTGCCTGAGGAAGACCTTGGGCTGCCGGGCGGAATCGATCTCCGATTCAATGCCGAAGGCCTCGAAGATGGGCAGGTCCGAGGTGAAGCGCTTCACCCGGTTCGACCACTCGGGATGGAGGTTCTCCACGAAAGACATCACCTCGCGGTGGGCGGCGTCGTCATCGACCCAGAAGGTGGACACTTCCTCGCGGAAGATGTCGCGCATGACCTTCTGGAGCAGGCGCAGGTCCTGCCAGACGAGGCCCGGGGCGGGCACAGTCTCGGCCTTGGCCTGGATGCCCTCCCAGAGGCGGCGCAGGAAGACCACATCGCCCACCAGGTCTTCGTCCTTTTCGCCAATGGCGGCGGTGCGGACGATGAAGCCCTCGCCGGGCTGGACATGGCTGCGGATCAACTCGCGGAGGCGGTCGCGTTCCTCGGGATCGGTGATCTTGCGGGAGATGCCGATGTGGTCGATGCCCGGCATGAACACCAGGAAGCGGCCGGGGAAGCTGAGATGCCGGGAGAGGCGGGGCCCCTTGGAGCCGATGGGATCCTTCACCACCTGGACCAGGGTCTCCTCACCCTCCTTCAGGGGGGGCAGGGGCGGTGGCGGGGGCGGCAGGTCCTCGCTGGGGGTCTCCTCGCCCTCCTCTTCGGCGGACAGGTCTGCCCCGATGCGCTGGGCGACGGGGTCGTCCAGGTACAGGAACCCGTCCTTGACGCCGCCGATGTTGACGAAGGCGCTCTGCATGCCCGGCAGCAGCTTCGCCACCTTGCCTTTGTAGACATCCCCCACCTGGCTCTTGTTCATCGTCCGTTCGAGGAACAGCTCGCAGAGCTGGCCGTTCTCAAGCAGGGCGATGCGCGTCTCCAGGGGGGTCGAATTGACCACCAGGGACTTCCGGACTTCCATAAAACCAACCTTTCAGAACTTTGCAGGGAGTCGCCTTGCCCCCACCGCGGGCCCCAAGGTCGTACCAGACCGCAGGGTGATTCATTTCTACCATGACCCTTGGATGCCGCGCCAACGGTCAAAGGTTCCGGGATTGGGATCTATTCCTGAAAAATCACGACCAGGGCCGGATTAGGCGGACTTAAAGGTTTGATTAACTGAATTAATGCTTGGGGGCAGGCCAACAGGATCGAATCCGGTTAATCCGGCAGTCGAGCCTGTTAATCCTGTCCCGATTTTCAGTCTGTGAAGGCGGCCACGCAGAGGGGGGTGCGCTCCTGGGTGCGGCGCTCGGTGATGCGGTTGCGCTCGTCCACGAACACCACCTTGGGGGCCACGGTCTCGGCTTCCTCGGGCGTCATCCAGCCATAGGCCGCGATGATCACCAGGTCGCCGGCATTCACCAGATGGGCGGCGGCCCCATTGATGCCGACCTCACCGGACCCCGGCGTCCCCGGAATCACATAGGTGGAGAGCCGCGATCCGTTGGTCACATCGTAGATATCGATCTTCTCGTTCTCCAGGAACCCGGCGGCTTCAATCAGCAGCGGGTCCAGGGTGATTGATCCCACGTAGTCCAGATCGGCCCTGGTGACGGTGGCGCGATGGATCTTTCCGAGCAGGAAGTGGCGCAGCATGCATCCTCCGGTCCAGGCTCCGTTCGGAGTCCCGGCCAACGCCTAAGCATGGACCCAGGAATCGCCCGGGTCCATGCTCGATTTTTACTGATACGGCTGTAGTTATTTCAACGGCATGTGTGGCAATCGGGAAGGTGCTATGAAGCATGACCCAGGCAGACCCGAAGTTTGGGGCTGGGAGATGGAGAGGCAACATGACCCCGCCCTTGTTACGGCAGGCCGCTTAGTTTGCGTATGCGCCCCAATAAGGCAGGAAACCTAGACTGACTGGCTGGATCGGGTGGCAGGTTGCCCTGGATGGACCCGATGAAGCCTTCGTTCTCAAGAAACCCGAGGAACGTCTGGGCGATGAACCGCCGGAGCTCTGGAGCAGAAGCAGCGACCTCGTCAAGCACACTCGTTCGCCCGTCCAGCACCGACATCACATCTTCGAGGTCGTGGCTTCCCATGAAGTCGCCTTTTCCACGCCCCAGGAATGCCTCCAACTTGGTTGCCAGGAAGTAGGGCGGAGAGACCAGTCGAATTTGGGTTCCGTTGGGCAGGGTGTATTCGATGGCGTCCAGAAGTGCGCCGGGGTACCAACGATTTGAGAAGCCCAGTAACTTGGGATCAGTGGGCATGATGTCGATCAGCAATCCTTCGAAGGTCCAGCGGCACAGGGGCGCGCCTTCAGTAGGATCGGGACTGAATCCTAGGTCCATCAACTCCTTTTCCAGGGTCCGGTATTCCCTTCGGCTACCAATTTGGACGATCACATCCACGTCTTTGGTGATTCGAATAGAGGGCGCGCCTGGATCGGTCAGCAGCAAGCCAGTGGCGGCTCCACCCAGGAAGACGACACGGAGTCTAAGGTCTCCCAGTTGAAGGGCTAGCCTCTCCACCATGGCTTGATTTGGATCGGGCTTCCTCATTTGATGCGCTCAGCCAGAGCGTTCTTGGCCAGGTTGCGCTCCCGCGTGCGCCCACCCCTCATGGCGTCCACCAGGGCCAGAAGTTCGTACAGGGCTTCATCCCTCAGGGCTGCTTCCGGGGCAGAGCGGTAGAGGGGGCTGAACGACTCGCCCCGAACCTTCCCCTGTGGGTGAGGCCATACCGGGGGCGGCTCGTCTGAATCCAGGAATTCGCCCAGGAGCGGAGGTGCGGCGTGGGCGGTAGGGATGCCTCGCGTGCGTTCGCCCCGGTCTGCTGCGAAGGCATACCTCACACCGTGGAGAAGGAACTCCCGAAGGGCTTCGGGGTTTGGCCGGGCGCTGGCACTTGCCTCAATCAGCAGCCCCGCACCGAAGGCTCGATTCACGGCGCCGTGAACCTCTGAGGAGCTCATCTGGAGAGCTTCTGCAAGTGTGGGATAAGTCCACCCGTGGTTCTTGGAGACCCACAGCTTTAGTACAACCAGGAGGTCTTGAGGTTTTAAGATCATGAGAAAAGTATGAATCAATTCGTGATTCGCGAAAGTAAAAATTCTTAATTCACGAAAATAGAATATTTATATTAAGTCTATAAATTTAATTAAATAGCACCACGTGCAGATCCAGCCCGATCCGCGGCGGCGCGATGGGCGGGGGCGCCATGGGCAGGCGGAAGGCGCCCTCGAGGTCCACCCGGGCCCTGGGATCGCGGACCTGGCGCAGCACCCAGCGGCCATCCAGGAAGACATACATGCGGGACGGGTCGCCGGGAACCAGGGCCACGTAGCGCCGGGTCTCGCCCGACCGCCAGTAGCTGTTCATCCAGGGCGGGGCGACGTGGCGGCGGCCGCGGTCCCGGTCATCGTCGTCGTAACGATGGGCCCGGTGCTCGCGGCTTTCCTTCTCGCGTTCCCTCCAATACTTCCTCTCGTGCTTGTCGCGCTCTTTCCAGTAGCGGCGGTCTTCCTTCTGCTCCTCTTTCCATTCCCGGCGGCGTTCCTTGTCCTCGTGGCGGTCGGGGAGGGCGAGGGCGGGCAGGGCCGTGGCGGCGATCAGGCAGGCGGTCAGGAGGGAACGGAACATGGGCGACTCCTAGTTGAAAAGCACGACATGGAGGTCCACCCCCACTCTGGGCAGGGGGATGGGTGGCGGCGCGGTCTGCAGGCGTAGGACATCCCGGATCTCCCCCTGGAGACTCACATCGAAGCCCTTGCGCAGTTCCCAGCGCCCCTCGATGAGGAACCAGGCCCGGTCGTGGTAGCGGGGATCCACGGCCACATAGGGCTGCTCAGGAAGCCGGCCGTATTTCTTGGCGAGGCCTGGGGGGAGGCCACCCTTTTTGGCAAGACCAGGAGGCACGCCACCCTTTTTGGCGAGCCCCGGGGGGACGCCCTTGTCGTGGCCACGGCCCTGGGGTTCTGCCAGAACCGACGAGATCACTAGCAAGGCAAGGAACATGCGGCACCCCAGCAGTCAGGCCCCAAGCCTAGGCCCAAAGTGGGCGGAAGGCCATATATCGAAAGGACGAAACCGGTGCTCGCCCGAATCAGGATGCGCTGTTGGCAGCCTCTGTGACAGCCGGGGTGAGCAGCACGTTGTCGATGAGGCGGGTGCTGCCGACGTAGGCGGCCACGCACAGAACGGCGCTGCGGTCGACAGAGCCCTGGATGGGCTCCAGGTTCTGGGTGTCCACCAGTTCCAGATACTGGACGGAGTCCACGCCGGCGAGGAGCTTCCGGGCGATCTCCAGCAGTTTGGCGCCGTTCCGTTCCCCGGCGTCGAAGGCGGCTTTCGCGGCCAGCAGGCCCTCGCTCAGTCGGAGGGCCCGGCGCCGGGCATCCTCGTCGAGGTAGGTGTTACGGCTGCTCAGGGCCAAGCCATCGGCCTCCCGGACCGTGGGGACCACCACCACGTCCACGGGGAGGTTCAGGTCCCGGGCCATGCGCCGGATGACCACGGTCTGCTGGAAGTCCTTCTGGCCGAAGAAGGCCAGGTCGGGCTCGACCATGTTGAAGAGCTTGGCCACCACCGTGGCGACTCCGCGGAAATGGCCGGGCCGGAAGCGTCCGCAGAGGGGCTCGGCCAGTCGGCCGGGCTCCACGTGGGTCTGGAAGCCCGTGGGGTAGATCTCGGCGGCCTCGGGGAGGAAGAGCACCGTGGCGCCGGCTTCCAGGCAGAGGTTCTGGTCCCGCTCCAGGTCCTTGGGGTAGCTGGCCAGGTCCTCGCCGGGTCCAAACTGGGTGGGGTTCACGAAGATCGACACCACGGTGGCATCGCACCGGGCGGCGCTCTGGCGGATCAGGGCCTCGTGGCCCTCATGCAGAAAGCCCATGGTGGGAACGAAGCCGATCCGCTTCCCTGCTTCCCTCAAGGGGCGGAGGAGGGCTCGTAAATCAGCGATGGTACGGACAACTCGCATGGACAAAAGCGGGATCCTTCAGAAGACACCTGCCAGCTTACCAAGGGGGCCGCTAGGGGCGCCACTGGGTCAGAGCCGGACGAACGGCTTCTGGAAGGGTATAGGATTCCCGCTCATCCGGGAACCCTCCCGACCTCACATCCTCGGCCCAACGGGCCAAGGCCACCCGTAGGTCTTCAAATCCCTCGGCATAGCGCCGGACAAATTTTGGCGACGTGCCGGGCAGCAGGCCCAGCACATCGTGGATGACCAGCACCTGCCCCGAGCAGTGGGGGCCGGCCCCGATACCGATGGTGGGAATCTCGAGGGTCTCGGTCACCTTGGCGGCCAGATCGGCGGGGATACCCTCCAGCACCAGGCTGAAGCAACCCGCGTCCTGGAGCTTGTGGGCGTCCTCCAGTAGACGGAGGGCCTCGCCCTTCTGCTTGCCCTGGACCTTGTAGCCGCCCATGGGATTGATGCTCTGGGGCGTGAGGCCCAGGTGGCCCATGACGGGGATCTCCGCATCGATCAGGGCGTGGATCATGGGCAGGCGCTTGGCGCCCCCTTCGAGCTTCACGGCCTGGGCCCCCCGCTGGAGGAAGCCCCCAGCATTGCGCAGGGTGTCTTCCACGCTGAGGTGGAAGCTTAAGTAGGGCATGTCGGCCACCAGCATGGCGGTGGGCCTGGTGCGGGCCACCGCCTCCAGGTGGTGGTTCATCATGGCCATGCTGACGGGCAGGGTGTTCTCGAAGCCCAGGCAGACGTTCCCGACGCTGTCCCCCACGAGCATCACATCCACCCCGGCGGCATCGGCGATGCGGGCCGTGACGGCATCGTAGGCGGTGGTCATCACCAGTCGGCGTCCGACGCGATGCCAGCTGTGCAGCTGGGACAGGGTGATTCGGGGGCGCGAATCGGCGGGCAGATGGCTCATGGGGGTCTCCGCTGGAAGGTCGAAGCCGTGGGTCTCCATGAGACCACCAAAAAGTGGGGATGGGTCGAAGAAGCCTCTGGCTGAGTTTTGGGGATGTTCAGGTGAGCCCGTATCACGTACCCCGGCCACTGCCGTGCTGCTTGAGGAGAGTGGAGAGGAAAGGAAGCCCCTTGCCTTAGTCCCATTTTGGGACTAAGCTTTTGTATGCGGTTGATCGCCCTCTCCACCCTCAAGGCATTCTGGAAAAGCCATCCGGATGCTGAACAACCTCTGTTGTCCTGGCACCAGCAGGTCAAGCACTCCGATTGGCAATCCCCGACTGAAGTCAAAGCCGATTTCAGCTCTGCCAGCATTCTTCGGGATGGTCGGGTCGTCTTCAACATTGCTGGCAACAAATACAGGCTCGTAGCCTGGATCAACTACCCCTACCGAGTGGTCTACATCCGGTTCGTAGGCACACACAGGCAATACGACCAGATAGACGCCCAGAACATCTAGGGAGGAGACCATGGACATCAAACCCATTCACACTGAAGCCGATTACCTGTCCACCCTGCGTGAGATCGAGACCTTGATGATGGCAACCCCTGGTTCACCCGAGGGTGATCGTCTGGATGTGCTTGTGACCTTGGTGGAAGCCTACGAGCGCACCCGCTTCCCCATGGACCTGCCTGACCCAATCGAAGCCATCAAGTTTGTTATGGATCAGCGCGGATTGTCCCCGAAGGACCTGGAACCCGCCATCGGACGCCTGAACCGGGTCTATGAGGTGTTGAACCGCACCCGCCCGCTTTCCCTTTCGATGATCCGGAAACTGCACGACACCTTCGGAATTCCAGCCGAGAGCCTCATCAAACAGATTGCCTAAAACATTTCTGATGGTTTGCCCTCCGCCGCGGGGCTGAGGGCCGATCTGGATCTAGGCGAAAAAGGGGAGAGGGGCTCTTCCTACCGACCTAGAGTACGGGGCATCCCACCCATCAAACTCCTCGCTGCTGGTGATCTGGATGGCGTTGGCATGGTTCAGGGGCTCAGCCAGCACCCAATGACCTGCGCGGACCCAAACGACACCCAATGAAACCCTGGTAGGTGGCCTCACCAGGCCTTTCATCCGATCTGATGTCTCACCCGGGTTCGGTAAACGCCGGCAGGTTCATCGTGTCTTTCCGGCAAGGGTGCGTGACCGGGTGAGTTGAGCGCCGTTAGGCTCGTGGGGATCGGAGATTGCCCCTTGGTCAAACGGAAGAAGCTGCCGTCGTCATCGGAATTAGCTCCGTTGCGAGAACGGGTCGAAGCCTGGCGAGAAGGTAAGGGCGGCTCACCGAGCGGCTCAAGCCCGATGCCGTCCGAAATCTGGGAGACCGCCGTGGAGTTGGCGTGGCGGTATGGCCCCTGCCAGATCGCCCGCGGGGTCGGGGTCGATTACAAGACCCTGCGGCTTCGACTGGCCAAGGCCATCGGGAAGCCCGATTTGGTGAGGCCGACCTTCGTCCAACTGCCGGCCACGCTGGACCAAGCGGTCCCGGTCAGTGCCGTTGCTGGCGCCACGATCGAGTTGTTCAGGCCCGATGGATCCCGCATGCGCATCCACCTGGAGGCTGGGCGAGGCATGGAGGCCGCGGGGATCGTGGCGGCTTTCCTGGGAGATCCAGGTTGATCCAGATCACCCCGCAGATGCGGATTCTGGTGGCAGTGGAGCCGGTGGACTTCCGGCGCGGCATCGACGGCCTGGCCCAGGTCTGCCGGGAAGCGCTGGCGGCAGATCCGTTCTCTGGCACGGTGTTCGTGTTCCGGGGCCGGACCGGCACTTCGATCAAGCTGCTCACCTTCGATGGCCAGGGTTATTGGCTCTGCCAGAAGCGGCTGTCCAAGGGGCGGTTCCGCTGGTGGCCTGGCAAGGCTGGTTCCGCCTCAGCGCGGCTCCTGGCTCACGAGCTCCAGGTGCTGATCTGCGGGGGCGATCCGGCGGGGGCCAAGGTGCCTCCGGCCTGGCGTCCTGTAGAAATTCCAGCCGGGCGGGATACGAATCTAAACAATTGATACGATTCGAGTTTTATTCGCTTGTACATAGACTGAAATGGCCCACATTAGGTGCATGGGCCACTCCAAAAAACGACGACAGGCGGCGCCGCCACCCCTGCGTCCGGATCTCCGGTTCAAGGAGATCCCAGCGGAAGTGCTTCGCAGTGATGTAGCCCAGATCCGTGAGTCCATGGGCGAGGGTGAGGTGTTTTCCGATATGCGGATGCTGGTCGAAACCATGCTCGTCATCCGTGAGGAATTGGACCGGAAGGGCGCCAGCATCCAGCGCCTGACGTCCATCATCTGGGGCCCGAGGACCGAGTCGTTCGCCGCCATCTGCCGGGAGGCCATGGAAGCCGAGAATCCGGCGTTCAAGGCCCCCAAAGAGAAGCGCGAGAAGCCAAAGGGCCATGGACGCAACGCTGCGGCTGACTTTCCCAAGGCCAAGCGGATCCCTGTGCCGCTGGAGGGAGTGGCCTCCGGCGAGGGTTGCCCGCATTGCCCCAAGGGCAAGGTCTACCCCCAGAAGGAGCCATCCACCCTGCTCCGGATCACGGGTGTCGCGCCGTTCACGGCTACCGTCTACGAACTGGAGCGGAGGCGTTGCAATCTCTGTGGTGAGGTATTCACCGCCCAGGCACCTACGGGTGTGGGTGAAGAGAAATACGACCCCAGCGTGGCCGCCCTCCTGGGCCTGCTGCGCTACGGAGCGGGCCTGCCCATGAACCGCATCGAGCGGCTCCAGTTCGGCATGGGGATCCCACTGCCGGTTTCGACTCAGTGGGAGGTTCTACTCAAGGCTGCTGGGCTCCTCGCCCCGGCCCATGCGGAACTTACGCGCCAGGCTGCCCAGGGCGAGGTGCTGTTCAACGACGACACAGTCATGCGGATTCTGGAGAAGCCCTCCGTCCTCAAGGAGGGGCGCAAGGGGATCTACACCAGCGCCATCCTCTCCCGCGTCGGGGACCACCGGATCGCCCTATTCATCACCGGCCACAACCACGCCGGGGAGAACCTGGAAGCTGTACTGAAGCACCGGGCGGAGGGGCTGACGGCACCTATCCAGATGTGCGATGCCCTCGCCGCCAACACCGTGGGCGAGGCCGGGGAACTGAACACCATCCTGGCCCACTGCCTCGCTCACGCCCGACGCCGGTTCGTGGAGGTGGAGAACCGGTTCCCCACCGAGGTCGAGCACCTGCTGAAGGAACTCAGAGAGGTCTACCGGACCGATGCCCAGGCCAAGCGCGAGGGAATGGATTCCCAGGCCCGGTTGGCCTTCCACCAACGGGAGAGTGGCCCGGTCATGACCCGCCTGGAAATCTGGCTACGGGAGCAGATTGAGGATGGCAAGGTGGAGCCCAACTCCGGGTTGGGCCAGGCCATCACCTACATGCGCAAGCACTGGATCCCGCTCACCCTGTTCCTACGCGAACCTGGTGCGCCACTGGACAACAACGCCTGCGAGGCCGTCGTGAAACGGGCCATCATGCACCGGAAGAACTCGCTGTTCTACCGTTCGGCGACCGGAGCCAGGACCGGGGACACGTTCATGAGCCTGATCCACTCGGCGGAACTGAACGGAGTCGAGCCATTCGAGTACCTGATCGAGATGCTGAAGCACCCGGAGGAGGTCGAACGTGAACCGGGCCGCTGGATGCCATGGTGCTATCCACACCCACCCAATTCGGCCTGAGCGCGACCCAAATTCAGCAAGTTTGGGTTGAGTCGTCGGCACTCAAGTGCGCCCTATTGGGCCCAATCAGCAACTTTCCGTTGGGTCAGGCAGCACTGCCGGAAAGACACGGTTCATCTGGGTGGGCGTCCAGTCCACGAGCGGGTCGGCCCGTTCGGGCTGGATGAACCGGAGGCCCACCGCCTCGAAGGCTTGGTGGTCGCGGTGCAGGGCCAGGGGTCCGCCTCCAGGGTGTCCCTCCCCTTAACGGGCGAGGCTCTGCAACATCGGATCCTCGGGGCGCTGGCTTGCCAGGGTGCGCCACTCCGCCTTGGCTTCGGCGAGCAGCCCATAGACCTGAAGGGTGGAAGCGTAGAGGAGTCGGCGGGAGAACCCCTCGGAGGCCCCTGTCCGCAGGCGATCGATCACCAGGCTGCGGGCCGGGTCCAGTACCTCGAGGTTGGCCTCGGAGTGGAGTAGCCGGACGCCGGGGAGGGAGGTGCTGACTGCCCACTGGTATTTCACGCCGGGCTGCAGCTGGAGGCCTCCGGGCAGGTGGATGGCCGTGTCCTTGGTGGTGATGGCATGGAGGACGGCCCCGCCCGCCTGACGCAGGCTGAAGGTGTACTCCGAGGCGCCCGTCACAGCCGCCCAGCGGAACTGGAGTGGGGTCGTACGGACCACCGGCTGGGCAGGCTCCAGGACATCGATGTCGAGGGGACCACGCATGACCAGGCTGGCCTGGGCCAGGCCACCGGGTTTGAGGGCCTCCTTGAGGCTCAGCCGTGGGCCTTGGGTGCGTCGGATGCCAGTTGCTGGGCCCGAGACGGTCCCCTTGGTATTCAAGGTGAACTTGCCGGGACCAGTCAGCTGCACTTCCTCGCCTGAGCCGTACATCAGCAGGCTGAGCCGGGCGCCGACCTTCAGCTTCAGAGGTGCCCCCGCCTCCACCTCAGTGGTGATGGCCAAGGTCTTGGCGTCAGAGCCCCGTCGAACCTCACCCTGGGCATCGGTGACCATGGCCACCGCTACGGCAGGTATCGGCGGTCCAGCGAGGACCGGAACCACCAGCAGGAGTGCAAGGGGCAAGCCGAGGCGCATATTCACTCCGTGGGAGACCAGCCATAAACAGACATGGGGGTATGCCCTTTGATGAGGCGGGGACCCAGGGGAACCAGGGCCACGGGTCCATCGAGCCGCTCGGCCACGGCCTCTGTCACCACCAGCGGATGACCCGCCTCCTTGGTCAGGCCCTCCACCCGGCTGGCCACGTTCACCGTGTCGCCCATGGCCGTGTATTCATGGCGCTCCCTGGAGCCGATGTAGCCCACCACCGCGTCACCCGCGTGGAGGCCGATGCCGATGCGCAGCTCGGGGTGCCCTTCGGCGGCCAACTCGCGGTTGAAGGCCTCCAAGGCGACCAGCATCGCCTGAGCGGCTTTGAAGGCGGCTTGGCAGGGATTGGCCACGCCCCCCGGATGCCCGAAGTGGGCCATGATGCCGTCGCCCATGTAGCTGTCCACGCTGCCCCCGAAGGCGTGAATCGCAGGCGCCATCCGATCGAAGTAGCGGTTGAGCACGCCGATGATGGCCTCCGGTTCGCGGCCCTCGGACAGGGTGGTGAATCCTCGAACGTCGCTGAAGAGCACGCAGAGGAAGGCGCGCTCGCCGTCGAGGCCCGGGTCGATGCGACCCGCCAGAATTTCCTTCAGGATCAACGGGCTCACGTTGCCGCCGAACACCCGCTTCAGACGCGCCGATTCCCGCTGCCGGCGCACTGTGCCCCAGACCACGCGGACCAGGTAACCCGACACCAGGCCCGCCACCGGCAGGGCAGGCGGGAGGAAGGCGCCCCTCAAGAACACACCCGCAACGCCGGCAGTCAGCCCGGCCAGGGCCAGTCCCAAGGCGAGACCCCCCAGTCGTACGCGTCGACCGAGCCAGGATCCAAGCAAGGCGCCCAGAGCTGTCAGCGCGAGGACCACCGAGCCGGGAACTTCCTTCAGCAAGCCCTGCCCCAGGAGGTTGCGGAGGGCCTGCACGTGCAGCAGGACGCCGGGAGCAAACCGGCGGCTGTCCTCGCCCCAGCCGTTGAGGTCCACCACCTGGAAATGGCGATCCACGAAGGGCAGGACTGAGCCCACCAGCACCACCTTGCCGGCGAAGAGACGCTGAAGTTCTTCGGTGCGCCCCGAGCGCTGCCACGCCACGACCTGCCAGAGGGGAACGTAAGGCACGGGCGCCGCCCGGCGGTAGTCAAGCCAGCCGTCGTTCACAGTCCGGCCCAGGGCTCGGGCGAGCTGGCCAGCCAGGGTGGGTTCGGCGGCCTGGTGGCCGGCGAACCGTTCGGTGAAGCGGCGCACCACCCCGTCGGGATCCACAGGCCACTGCACCAGCCCCAGTCCATCAGGGCCTGCTGCTGTCTGGAACGGTGCATGGATGGGCCGGAGGTTGCCGTCCCCCTGCACCGTGACCCCCAGCACCAGGGGGCAGCTCCGGCGCAGCAGCACGATGCCCTTCAACAGGGCCGCGTCCCCTCCGGGCTGCACCTCATCAAAACTGCGGTCGGGCAGGTTGATGTCCACACCCACAGCTTTAGGCCTGGTTGCAGCCAGGGCCTCGAGGGCCGCACCCAGGTGGTGGTGCCAGAGGGCATGGGGTTCGCGGAAATGGCGCTCCGTGGCCTCGTCGATCCCGATGAGGACTACGGAAGGCTCCTCATGCCTGCCCCGGAGCTGTTGGCTGAGCAGGTCAAAGGCTTGCCGATCGAGTCCCGCCGAGAAGGGCGTGAGCACCGCCAGCAACCCCACCAGCCCAGCCCAGAAGGGCCAGGACCGCAAGGGAGTCGAGGCGGAGGGAAGAGGCATGGGAACCGGGTGGCTCCACTATAGCCAGCCGCAGTCGGGATCCCGTGTGGGCGCTTCATGGGGACCCCTCCGGGTGAAGCACAGCAAAAAGGACCAGAAGGAGAGGAGAAGGGAACCCTTGCTAGAATCGAGCTTCCAATCCAGGATCGAGGCCGTCATGAAGCGCCTTTGGATGAGTACCTTGATGGTCCTGGCTTGCCTGGGGCTCGGGGCGCAAGGCGCGGGTGCGAAGCAGGGCGTGCGCACGTTGCGTCCCCAACAGGCCGCCCAGGCGACCGAGCGCCGCCTGGCCCTGGTCATCGGTAATGACGGCTACCAGCATGTGGGGATCCTGCGCAATGCGCGGGCCGACGCCCAGGCCATGGCCAAGGGACTCGAGGCCACGGGATTCTCGACCACCCTCAAGCTCGATGTGACCGAGAAGGAGCTGAAGGCCGCCCTCCGCACCTTCAAAGCGCAGCTCCAGGGCGGTGATGTGGTGGTGTTCTTCTTCTCGGGCCATGGGGTTCAGCTGGGCGGTGCCAATTACCTCCTTCCCATCGACATCCGGGGGGATAGCGAAGACCAGGTGAAGGATGAGGCGGTTCCCCTGCAGCGGGTCCTGGACGACCTGCAGGAGCAGAAGGCGAAGTTCTCCCTGGCGATCCTGGATGCCTGCCGGAACAATCCCTTCAAGTCCACGGGGCGGGCACTCGGGGGCCGTGGCCTGGCCCCCACGACGGCGGCCACAGGCCAGATGGTGCTCTTCTCGGCCGGGACGGGCCAGCAGGCTCTCGATTCCCTGGGGGGGCAGGACCGCGACTCGAACGGTCTGTTCACCCGGGTGCTCCTCAGAGAGATGCGCAAGCCGGGCCTCCCTGTGGACCGGGTGCTGCGCAATGTGCGGGCCGAGGTGGTGAAACTGGCGAGGGGCGTGGGGCATGAGCAGGTGCCGGCGCTGTACGATCAGGCCCTGGGCGAGTTCTATTTCGTTCCTTCCCCCCCAACTGGCGATCTGGTCGCGGTGCCTCAGCCTGTGGGCGGATCCGGTCTCGCCCCAGCCCCGGTGGTCGCCGCCCTGGTTGGTGGCCTTCAGGTCAGTGTGAACGCCCAGAACGCGAAGGTCTTCTTGGACGGAGCCTGGAAGGGGGACGCATCTCCAACCCAGGCATTGAACCTGGCCGATCTGCCCGTGGGCGAAGTCCGGATCCGGGTGGAGGCGCCTGGTTACGATGCCCTCGAAAAGGGATTCGAAGTCCAGAAGGGGCGCTGGACTCAGGCTGAAATGGTGCTGCCCAAGAGGGCGGTGGCAGTCTCGCCTGTGGTCTCCGAAGCGACCCGGCCCACGGTCGCCATGAAGACTTCGCTCGGCGAGATCCGCATCCGGTTGTTTCAGGACAAGGTGCCGGACACCGTGAACAACTTCCTCGGCTATGTGAATGACCGGTTCTATGACGGCACGATCTTTCATCGGGTGATCAACCGGTTCATGGTCCAGGGAGGCGGTTACACCGCAGGCCTGGAGAAGAAGGCGACGAAGGCGCCGATCCGACTGGAGGATCAGGCCGGCCTGCTCAACCGGGCCGGCACGGTGGCCATGGCGCGCATGGCGGATCCCGACAGCGCCAACGCCCAGTTCTTCATCAACCTGGTGGACAACCCCACCCTCGACCGCACGGCATCCGGCCGCCCCGGCTATGCCGTGTTCGGCGAGGTCATCTCCGGGATGGAGGTCGTCTACAAACTCATGGCCGTGAAGACGGGACAGAAGAACGGGATGAGCGATGTGCCCAATCAGTCCGTGGTGATCGAATCCATGCAGGTCCTGAAGGGTGCGGAGCCCTCTGAGGCCTCCACGAGGCCACGCCGCTGAAGGGTGCGTCCCCCGAGGGTGTGGTGGGGCCCCGGAGAATTCAGGGGCGACAGCGAAGGCGCGATCACAGTCGGTTCATCGCGTGAGCGCGAAGCGGATCAGCGGGGAATCTTTGCTAGAATGAGGGGCCCAAACCAGGATCGAGGAAACTATGTCACGCCGGAGCATGTGTGCGGTGATCGGGTTTTCCCTTCTGGGTTGGTCGGCCCTAGCCACCCCGCCCAGGAAGGACAACCGCACCCTGCGGCCTCAGCAGGCGAAGGTGCAGGACGCGCGACAGGAAGCACGGGTGGCCCTGGTCATCGGCAACGGGGCCTACCAGGTCTCGCCCCTGAAGAACCCGCCCAATGACGCTCGCGCCATGGCTGCGGCCCTAAGGGACTTGGGTTTCAAGGTCGACCTGGTGGTGGATGGGGGGCGCAAGCGGATGTTGGAGGCAGTCCGCCTCTTCGGCCAGAAGTTGGCCGAAGGGGGCATCGGCCTCTTCTACTACGCCGGTCACGGCATGCAGGTGAAGGGTGCCAACTACCTGATTCCGGTGGGTGCAGACATCGCCACGGAAGAAGACGTGACCACGGAGGCGCTGGATGCCAACACCGTACTGGCCCGAATGGATACCGCGAAGAACCGCGTAAACCTCGTCATCCTGGATGCCTGCCGCAACAACCCCTTTGCCCGCAGTTTCCGAAGTGCGAGCCGGGGTCTGGCCCAGATGGAGGCGCCTTCGGGCACCTTCGTTGCGTTCGCCACAGCCCCTGGCAGCACGGCCTCCGATGGGGACGGCCGGAATGGACTCTACACGCAGCACCTGCTGCGGGCGATGAAGGAACCTGGGCTCAAGGTGGAGGAGGTGTTCAAGAAGGTCCGGGTGGGGGTCAAACTGGCCAGCCGCGATGCGCAAGTGCCCTGGGACAGTTCGAGCCTCACGGGTGAGTTCTACTTCCGTGAGGACCGCGTTGCCCCCGTATCCGCGCTGGTCCCGGTCAGTCCGGGCCTGGTTCCGGCGAAGCCACTGGGGGAGGATGCCTACCAGCAGGGCATGGACCGCCTCCTGGGTCGTGGTGTTCCCAGGAGTGACCAGGAGTCCCTGATCCACCTCATTGAAGCCGCCGACCAGGGGCATGCTGAGGCCCAGGCGCGACTCGGTCGGATGTACATGTACGGCATGGGGACCCCGGCAAATGCGAGGAAGGCCCTGGACTACTTCCGGCAGGCGGCCAGCCAGGGGAACGCCAATGGCCTCGCGGGTCTGGGTGAGGCCTATGCCGGGGAACTTCCGGGCTGCGACCTGGAGAAGGATGCCAAGCAGGCCTTCGACTGTTTCGACCGCTCGGCGTCACTCGGCTCGTGGCGCGGCATGCTGGATCTAGGGCGACTGCACCGGGAAGGAAGCGCCACAACCAAGGACGAAGGGAGGGCCCTGATCCTCTTCCGGAAGACGCTGGCGCTCGCCCAACCCCTGGCGGAGGAGGGCGACCCGGAAGCTCAGACGGTCCTGGGACTGATCCACCGTGACGGCCTTGGCACAACCAAGAACCCCGCTGAAGCGATGAAGTGGTTTCAGATGGCGGCCGACCAAGAATGGATGATCGGTCATTACCATCTGGGGGCGATGTACCTGAACGGGACGGGAGTGCCCCAAAGTGACGTTGAGGCTGTCTCCCATTTCCGCAAGGCCGCTGAATCGGGTTTCCACTGGGCTCAGAATCAGATGGGCATCATGTTCCAGAACGGGAAGGGCGTGGCCCGCTCTGACGCGGAAGCTGTGGCTTGGTATCAAAGGGCAGCGGAGCAGGGGAATGCCGCGGCCCAATCGAACCTGGGATACATGTACTTGAACGGCAGGGGGGTGGCGCAGAGTGAGGCGCTGGCGCTCGCCTGGTTCAACAAGTCGGCCAAGCAGGGGAACCTGCTGGCCTACACCAACCTTGGCGTGATGTATCAGGGCGGGAGGGGAGTCCCGCAAAGCGAAGTCGAGGCTGTGACCTGGTTTCGAAAGGCAGCCGAGCAGGGTCTGGCCCTTGGTCAGGTCAACCTGGGCATCATGTACGCCTCTGGGAAAGGCATCGCCAGAAACGACGCTGAGGCCCTTGCCTGGTTCCGCAAAGCTGCCGCCCAGAGCCACGGCTCCGCCGAAAATTGGATCGGCATCATGTACCAAGGCGGGAGGAGCGTGCCGCAGAGCGATGTCGAGGCGGTCGCCTGGTACCGCAAGGCGGCAGAGCACGGCGAGGCCTACGGACAGAACAACCTCGGGTTGATGTACCAGTCCGGGAGAGGCGTTCCCAAGGATCTTGTCCAGGCCATGGAGTGGTTCAAGAAGGCCGCCGATCAGGGCCATGAAGGGGCCAAGAAAGCCCTCGCCGAGATGCGCAGATCGCCCTAGGCTCCGCCAGCCCGGGCAAGACAAAGACGACAGCATGGGATTGACATCCTCCCCGCCCTAAAGGACGAGGATTCCCAGTGGCGCTCACGCGACCACCTTCCTGCTTCGTCGGGCGCCTGACGGCTTCCCTCCACAGGCCGTTGCCGGGGATACCTCCTCGGCCTTGACCGCCTGCCCGGCGGCCAGGATGTTCCTTGCGGCGTTGACGTCGGCGTTCTCGGAGTGCCCACAGGCCAGACAGACGAACCTGTCCTGGCTCCGGCGGTTCCCCGCCTCGGTGTGGTGGCACCTCGAGCACTCCTGGCTCGTATAGGCCGGGTTCACAGCCAACAGGGTTGAGCCCTGCCAACGGCACTTATACTCCATCTGCCGGCGAACCTCGCCCCAGCCCTTGTCGAGGATGGCCCGGTTCAGGCCAGCCTTCTGGCGGACATTCTTCCCTGGGGCCTCCAAGGTCCCCTTGGCGCTGCCCGTCATGTCCTTCACCCGGAGGTCTTCGATGACGACCAGGCCGTGGTTCTTGGCCAGATGGGTCGTCGCCTTGTGGATCGCATCGCGCCTCCGGCGGGCGATACGGGCCTGGAACTCGGCGAGCCGGGTTCTGGCCTTGGAACGGTTGCGGGAGCCCTTCCGCTTGCGCTGGAGGGCCCGCTGGAGCCTCGCCAGCCGCCGGTCCTCGGCCTCGGTCCGGCCCAGGACGGCCAGGACCTTCCCGGTGGACAGGGTGATGGCCTGGGCCACCCCCAGGTCCACGCCCACGGCAGGGGCCAGGAGCGGGAGGGGCTCGGGAACCTTGGACTCGCAGAGGATCGAGGCGAACCAGTGCTTCCCCTCCCGGGAGACGGTGATGGACTTCACGGCCCCGGAGAGGCGCAGGGCACGGCGGCCCCTCCCGTTCCGGAAGGGCACCCACCCCAGTTTGGGCAGCTTGATGCGCTGACCGGCCTCGTCCACCAGGAACTGTTTGGGGTCCGGGAACCGGAACGAGTCGTGGGCGAACTTCTTATGAAAGGCAGGGTAGGACGCCCGACCCGCAAAGAAGTTCTGGAAGGCCCGATCCAGATCCCGCAGGGCCTGCTGCAGGCAGTGGTGGGGAGCCTCGGCGATCCACGGGACGAACGCCTTGAGGTCGGCGAGCTCGCCCGCCTGGGCGTTGTAGCCCACCCGGTGCCGGCCATGCCGACGAGCCAGGCTTCGCTGCTCCAAGGCCAGGTTCCGCAGGAACCGGCAGATCCCTGCCGTTCTGGAGCAGAACTCATCCTGGCCCTCGTCGAGGTCCAGGCGAAAGCGTTGCCCCTTCAGCAACTGCATGACTTCATTGTCTCCCCGCGCATTGGAGACTTTTTGACGTATCACCATTGCGCAAAGGCAGCGGCTATCCTCCACCTCAAGGAAGAGGTCTGCGCCGCCAAGAGTCTGATCATTGGTAAGCTGACCCATCCAGTCCTGAAACGAGGGCAGCATGAAACGCCTGTGGATGATGGTGGGGATCCTTGCGTGGGTGCCGGCTCTGGTGGCCCAGGAACCCGGCCGCACCCTGCGTCCCCAGCAGGCGCCAGGCCAGGCTGCGAGCGCTGAGGCGCGGACAGCGCTGGTGATTGGCAACGCCTCCTACCCCTCCGCTCCGCTCAAGAACCCCGTGCGGGATGCCCAGGCCATGGCCGAGGCCCTCCGGAAGTGCGGGTTCCAGGTCACCCTGCTGGAGAACGCCACCCGGTCTCGCATGGTCCAGGCCATCCGCGACTTCGGTCTGACCATCCAGGGCGGTGGTGTGGGGCTCCTCTACTACGCGGGCCATGGCATGCAGGTGAAGGGGAAGAACTACCTGGTGCCTGTGGACGCCGATCTGGCTTCCGAGGACGAGGTGCCCTACAACACCCTGGATGCCGACGCGGTGCTGGCGAAGATGGAGTCCGCGCGGAACCGGCTGAACATCCTGATCCTGGACGCCTGCCGCAACAACCCCTTCGCGAGGAGCTTCCGCAGTTCGGCCCAGGGCCTTGCCCAGATGGACGCCCCGGCAGGAAGCTACATCGCCTTCGCCACTTCGCCAGGTCGCACAGCCGCCGATGGCACGGGTTCCCATGGCCTCTACACCCAGCACCTCCTGGACCAGCTGGCCAGGCCCGGCATCAAGGTGGAGGATGTGTTCAAGCGGGTCCGCGCCAGCGTCATGCGGGATTCCCAGCAGCAGCAGGTGCCCTGGGAGAGCAGCTCGATTACGGGCGACTTCTACTTCAACCCAGGATCCGGTGTCGAAGCAGGCGTGCCGACCATCACCGTTCAACAGCCTTCGCACCCCAGTCAGGCCATGATGGCTCATGAGCTCCGACGGGATGGGCGATTCATCGCCTACACCGACGGCACAGTGCTCGACACCAGCACTGATCTGATGTGGGCCGCTCGGGACAACGGGTTTGACCTCGACTGGGGCAGAGCCAAAGCCCACTGCGAGTCCTTCAGGGGTGGCGGGCATTCGGATTGGCGGATGCCCACGCAGGATGACCTGGCTGGCCTATATGACGCCCGGAAGCCCCGCCCCTCCGCCTGCAATCGGAATGCGACCATTTCAGTCTCCACCGAGCTGATTGACATCACCTGTCTGTGGGTGTGGGCTTCCGAATCGCGGGATGCGGCATTCGGGAACAACCTTGGGGCTTTCAGGTTCAACACCGGTGAGCGAGGCTGGTTGCGTCCGTCGGAAGGGTTCCTTCGCCGAGCGCTCCCCGTGCGCTCGACTCGGGCTCCCCTGCCATCGTCGGCCCCCACCCCGGCCAACGACAGTGGGCCTGGCCAGGCTTGGCGCAAGGATCTGGTCGGGTTGCAGATGGCCATGCTGGGCATGCTTGACGAGAGTTACACCAGGGACAAGACCCCTTCTGCATTGCTCGAACTGTGGCAACAGATCGGCCAGGCGCTCTCGGCTGTCGCGAATCAACCTGAATCTGGCGATTCTGATCTGGCCATTCTCTGGAAGTTCACAGCCGACAGGATTACCCGCGGGAAGGCCCAGATGGAGGGGACTGCCCAGGAGGCACGTCGGAAAGCCCCACTCTGGAAGGATGAATACGCTGAACTCCAGGTTCTGGTCATCCTGCGAAGCAACATCGAACTGGATGAGACGGCCCTGAGCGCGGAAGCTGCCCTTGAATCATGGACAAACCTGCGGCAGCGACTGGACAGGGCGCCCCGCACTTCCGAGGACAGGAACCGGGCCTACGATGTTCTGCAGAAGCGCATTGCAGACAAGCTGCATTACTGGACAAGCCGCTTTGCCCAGGAAGTCGCTGGGAACAAGTCGTGAGTCAATGTCATGGCGGAGGCCACGGCGGTTCGGGGGGAAGCGAAGGGGATAGGAAGGGACTCTTTGCTAGGATCAATGAACCTACCCAGGATCGAGGGCAGTCATGAAACGCCTGTGGATGACAGTGGTGATCACTGCGAGTGCCCTGGGACTGGCGGCCCAGGAACCCGGCCGCACCCTGCGTCCCCAGCAGGCGGCAGGCCAGGTTGCGGTCGGCGAGGCGCGGACAGCGCTGGTGATTGGCAACGCCTCCTACCCCTCCGCGCCGCTCAAGAACCCCGTGCAGGATGCGAAGGCCATGGCCGAAGCCCTCCGGAGGTGCGGGTTCCAGGTCACCCTGCTGGAGAACGCCGCCCGGACTCGCATGGTCCAGGCCCTCCGCGATTTCGGCCAGACCATCCAGGGCGGTGGCGTGGGGCTTCTCTACTACGCGGGCCATGGCATGCAGGTGAAGGGGAAGAACTACCTGGTGCCTGTGGACGCGGATCTCGCCTCCGAGGACGAGGTGCCCTACAACACCCTCGATGCCGACGCGGTGCTGGCGAAGATGGAGTCCGCGCGGAACCGGCTGAACATCCTGATCCTGGATGCCTGCCGCAATAACCCCTTCGCCAGGAGCTTCCGCAGTTCGGCCCAGGGCCTGGCCCAGATGGACGCCCCGGCCGGCAGCTACATCGCCTTCGCCACTTCGCCGGGCCGCACGGCCGCCGATGGCGCGGGCTCCCACGGCCTCTACACCCAGCACCTCCTCGACCAGCTGGCCAGGCCCGGCATCAAGGTGGAGGATGTGTTCAAGCGGGTCCGCACCGGCGTCATGCGGGATTCCCAGCAGCAGCAGGTCCCATGGGAGAGCAGCTCCATCACCGGCGATTTCTACTTTGTGGCCGGTGTTGGATCCGCAACGGACAGCGCACCATCGGTGTCCTCGGCAGTGGAGCTGGCCTACTGGGACAGCATCAAGGGCAGCTCGAACGCGGCAGACTTCCAGGCATACCTGTCCCGGTATCCCGGCGGCCACTTTGCGGACCTGGCCAGGAACCGGGTGGCTGCTCTTGGCGGTTCCGCGATCCGACCTGGTCTGGACCCCATCCTGCAGCAATGTCTGCAGGCCCGTGGGGGACTGGAAGTGCTTCAGGGTGTACGCGGCCTCAAGATTCGGGGATCGTCGATCGATGCGGATGGCGCGGCCGCCTTCACGCGTGAACTGAGCTATCCACGGAGCTTCCTCGAGGAGATTCAGGTCGCCGAGGGGATCGCCCAGTTTGGATCAGATGGCCTCCGTGGCTGGATGATGGGGACCTCCCTGGATCGATCGAAAATCCTGCAGCCTCCCACCCTGTTCGGGGCCGAGGAACTGCGTCTCATGGCAAGCACCATGGAATTGACGGACCCCATGGTGCTGGGCGCGGAAGGCATCGGACGCGTGGAATCCTCAGCCGCTTCCACCTGGGAAGGCCGGCCGGTGCAGACGCTCCGGATCGTGTTGTCGGACGAGCGCGAGTACCTCTATTGGATTGATCCGGCCACCCATCTGCCCCTGGGCTATCGGTCGAAGCTGCCGGGGGCCGAGTCAAGTGCTCTGGACACGGATTTCCGCCTAACGGATTACCGGCGCGTGGGGGATATTCTCTACCCCTTCCGCACGGACAGATTCGATGCCGCCACAAAGACTTGGCTCCCCAAGGAGGCTCTGGAAGAAGTCATCGTGAATCCGGTCTTCCCACCGGATCACTTCAAGGCTCCGGCCGATCTTCGTGCTCCCCAGGCCGCGTCGACCGACCCGCAACCCTCTCAGGATCCCCAGCCCACAGCAGAAGACACCTTCAAGCAGATCCAGCAGAAAGCCGAGAGGGGAGATCTCGATGCGATGGCCGACCTGGGCCTGCGCCTCGAAGCCGGAGATGGCGTGAAGGCGGATCTGGTCGCAGCCAGTCGGTGGTACCGCCAGGCTGCGCAGAAAGGCCATGCGAGAGCCCAGTGCTACCTGGCAGTGATGCTGGCGTCTGGGAGAGGGGTCAGAAAAGATCAGGTCGAGGCCGTGCAGTGGTATCGCAAGTCCGCTGCGCAGGATTGGGCCGAGGCACAGTTCAACCTCGGGTGGGCCTGCCAGTACGGGGAGGGCGTGCCGAAGGATCAGGTCAAGGCCGCCCAGTGGTATCGCAAGGCCTCTGATGCCGGGCATGTCAAGGCGATGGTCAATCTGGGCTGGATGTATGAATTTGGACAAGGCGTGCCCAAGGACCCCACTCAGGCGGTGGTCTGGTACCAGAAGGCTGCCGAGGGGGGAGAGGCCACGGCCCAGTGCAATCTGGGCTGGATGTATGAAAGCGGGCTTGGTATCGCGATGGACCTCAAGCAGGCCGCACTCTGGTACCGCAAGTCTGCGGAGCAAGGGCAGGCGCGAGGGCAGAAATGCCTTGGGGTGCTGTTGCGGGATGGCATGGGCGTGGCCAAGGATCTTCCAGAGGCGGCGCGCTGGTTCAAGTCCGCCGCAGAACAGGGTGAAGGGGATGCCCAGGTGGCCCTGGGGCTTCTCCATTCCAACGGCTTGGGCATGCCCGTGGATGATGCCCAGGCGATGTCCTGGTTCTTGAAGGCCGCGAACGCAGGCCATGCCGCAGGGCAGAGTTGCGTGGGTTGGGCGTATGAGGTGGGGCGAGGCATCGAGATGGATCTCGCCAAGGCCGTGCGGTGGTACCGCAAGGCCGCGATGCAAGGCCAGCCGGAGGCGAAGGAGGCCTTGGCGAGACTGGGACAGAAATAACCCCGACACAGATCCGGCAGATCCACGTCAGAGCTGGGAGGAATCACCCGTGTCTACCAGGCTTTGGCACCGATCCGGTTTGTACCAAGTTGCAAGGGTCCAGAAGGGCGCGGCCCCTGGCTGATTCGAAGATGATATCAAGGGAATCTTAGCTAGAATGACCTGACCAATCCAGAATCGAGGTCTCCATGAAGCGCCTGTGGATGACGGTGGCGTTCGCCGCTAGTGCCCTGGGGTTAATGGCCCAGGATCAGGGGCGCACCCTGCGCCCCCAGCAGGCGACAGGCCAGGCTGCGAGCGCTGAGGCGCGGACGGCTCTGGTTATTGGCAACGCCTCCTACCCCTCCGCGCCGCTCAAGAACCCCGTGCAGGATGCGAAGGCCATGGCGGAAGCCCTCCGGAAGTGCGGGTTCCAGGTCACCCTGCTGGAGAACGCCACCCGTACTCGCATGGTCCAGGCCCTCCGCGACTTCGGCCAGACCATCCAAGGCGGTGGCGTGGGCCTCCTCTACTACGCGGGCCATGGCATGCAGGTGAAGGGGAAGAACTACCTGGTGCCTGTGGACGCGGATCTCGCCTCCGAGGACGAGGTGCCCTACAACACCCTGGATGCCGACGCGGTGCTGGCGAAGATGGAGTCCGCGCGGAACCGGCTGAACATCCTGATCCTGGACGCCTGCCGCAACAATCCCTTCGCCAGGAGCTTCCGCAGTTCGGCCCAGGGCCTGGCCCAGATGGATGCCCCGGCTGGCAGCTACATCGCCTTCGCCACTTCGCCGGGCCGCACAGCCGCCGATGGCGCGGGCTCCCACGGCCTCTACACCCAGCACCTCCTGGACCAGCTGGCCAGGCCCGGCATCAAGGTGGAAGACGTGTTCAAGCGGGTCCGCGCCAGCGTCATGCGGGATTCCCAGCAGCAGCAGGTGCCCTGGGAGAGCAGCTCCATCACCGGCGATTTCTACTTCGTGCCAAGTGCCGACATCACCAGATTGAGTGGGGAGGATCACTCCACTGTGGGCGCCGGTGCCCTTGCAACCATCCCCGCTCAGGATCTCCTGGCGAGAGTCCTGAAGGCACGCGGGGGGTTGGCCTCCCTGCAAGCCCTCAAGAGCCTCTCCATTCGAGGCAAGAAGTTTTCCGAGGGAACACCCGGCGCCTTCAAGGACGACCGGGCGGCTGGTGGTCGGTTCCATCTGGAGACCGAGTTTCCCGATGGTCGGGCAGTCATGATTGCCGATGGCAGCAGGATCATGATGAAGATCATGTCCAAGGATGGGGCCCACATCCTCCAGGCGCCCTCCTTTATGGGGGACGAAGACGCCAGCATGATGCGCTTTTCGACCTCCCTTCTGGAGGACCCCATGCGCCTCTGCGCGGAGGGCACCGGCGAGGCGTTCGTCCTGCCTTCGGTGGTGGAGGCGGGTCAGCAGGTGCTTCTGCTGCAGATCAAGCTGCCCAGTGGCGCCGAATACCAATACCGCATCGATCCCGCATCCTTCCGGCCAGTGAGCTGCCAGGGGCGATTCCCAATGAAGGGGACTGTGGTGGAGGCCACCACCCGGTTCAAGGACTTCCGGAAGGTGGGAGCCCTTTGGGTGCCCTTCCAGACCGAGGCCTTCGATCCCATGCGACAGACCTGGAACCTGAGCGAGGAGATCGAGCACCTGAGCCTGAACCCGGCTTTCCCAAAAGATCACTTCCGAATTCCGGACGGCACGGCCGCCCCTGGCAGCACCCAGATGGTCTACCCGGATGAACAGGGCCCGGCGAAGGTGGACCAACCACCACCAGTGGATTCATCGGCTATCGCAACCACCGATCCGGAAGGCGTTCCTGCTTCGGGTCGAATTCGCTTCGCCGGGAAGACCTGGGAAGTTCTGGAAGGGACTTGGAAGGTCGAAGGCGATGCACTGATAGGTACCTCGTCAGTGAGTGGCGGTCAGTCGCATCTGATCATGGAGATGGGCGTCCAGATGGCCAACTATTCGGTCGAATGCGATCTGGAATGTCTGTCCGGCTGGGGCTGGGCCGGGCTTCTCGCCCGCGCAAGCGTCCTTGAGGGAGGTGCAAGCCGCTTCAGGGGCGGCACCTCCGACATCCAGGCCTACGCATTCAACTTTACGATCGATAAAACCTTCAACGTCTTTCGTGGGGTCAAGGGCTTCTGGTCGCTGGTGAACCCAAGCTGGACCAGCTGGCAACCCAGTCCACGGCTGGGTGGGCGCAAGACTCACGTCCGTTGGCTATGCACAGGGAAGACCCTGGAAATCTATGCCGGCCAGACCCTGATCCACCGCTTCACGGATCTCGAGCTGCCCCGGGGATCCGTGGCTTTTGCCCTGGGGGAAGACGCGACCTACCGCATCTCGAATTTCAAGCTCCGCCCGCTCCCATAGGATCGAGTAACCCATGCACCGGATGTTCCTGAATGTCCTATTTGGCCTTTTCTCCCTTTCCCTCTTTGGGCAAAAGGATGACCGTAGCTTGCGTCCCCAGCAGGCGTTGGCACCTGCTGGGCAAGAAGCCCGAGTGGCGCTGGTGATCGGCAACGGGAGCTACAAGGACGCGCCACTGAAGAACCCGCCCAGCGATGCGCGGGCCATGGCCCAGGCGCTGGCGGCCTGCGGGTTCAAGGTGAACTTGGTAGTGGATGCCAACAGGGCGGAGATGTTCAGGGCCGTGCGGGAGTTCGGCGAGCGCATCCGGGGCGGGGGCGTGGGGCTGTTCTACTACGCGGGCCACGGCATGCAGGTGCGGGGCGCGAACTACCTCATCCCCGTGGGTGTGGACATTAATTCCGAAGAGGAAGTGCCGGTGCAGGCCCTGGATGTGAACGCGGTGCTGGGCAAGATGGATGTCGCCAGGAACCGCGTGAACCTCCTGATCCTGGATGCCTGCCGCAACAATCCCTTCGCGCGTAGCTTCCGTTCCGCGAGCCGTGGCCTGACGCAGATGGATGCCCCCAGCGGCAGCTTCGTGGCCTTCGCCACGGCCCCAGGCAGCACCGCCAGCGACGGCATCGGCCAGAACGGCCTCTACACCCAGTACCTCCTGAAGGCCCTGCAGCAGCCAGGCCTCAATGTCGAGCAGGTGTTCAAGCAGGTGCGCATCGGCGTGAAGAAGGCCTCCCGCGACCAGCAGGTGCCGTGGGATAGCAGCAGCCTCACGGGCGAGTTCTACTTCCGGACGGAGGGCGCAGATGCCCCGCCGGTCCCCACGACCCCAGTTGCCTTCCCAGCGGCCAACCGCAGTGTGGGGGAATGGATCACCTGGCAGACTGAGATGGACCAGGCGATGGAGCACCTTAAAGTCACCCTGGCCAGGAAGGCGTTGGATCTGAGCGGCAAGCTGGCCGCCATCGAGGAGGCCCGGGGCAACTGGTCGGAGAACAATCCCTTCACTGACAAGGACGAACAGGCTCGGGCCTGGATGGTGGACCAGGGTGTGGGCCTGCGCATCACCCAGTCCGCCTCGTTGGGGATCCAGGCGAGGAAGGCCCTGCACTCGGAAGCCTTCGCCGCCTGGCGCCAGGAAGAACGCAAAAAGCTAGAGCCTTTCCTGAAGGGCTCAGCCAAAGGAGAACGCTACCTGACCTGGCTGCAGGATGGCCAAGGGGAGGTGGTCAACCTGCTGTATTCGCCAGGTGAGACTATGAAGGAACCAGTCAGCGGGATCGAGCTTGTCTGGGTCCCGGCAGGCACCTTCACCATGGGCTCCACCCAAGGGCAACGGGACGAGAGGCCGCCCCATGTGGTCACGCTCAGCAGGGGCTTTTGGATGGGGAAGTACCCGGTGACTCAGGGGCAGTGGCAGGCCCTGATGGGCAGCAACCCCTCCAAATTCAAGGGTGCAGGACTGGACGCGCCGGTGGAGATGGTGAGCTGGGATGCCGCCCTGGGTTTCATCGCGAAGTTGAACGGCATGCAGGGGGAGTGGACCTTTCGCCTGCCCACCGAGGCCGAGTGGGAGTACGCCTGCCGGGCAGGCACCACGGGGGAAAACTATGGACCCCTGGATGCCATCGCCTGGTACAAGGGAAACAGTGGGCCAACGACTCACCCCGTGGGACAGAAGCAGCCGAATGCCCTGGGGCTCTATGACATGCAGGGCAATGTGTGGCAGTGGTGCCAGGACCGGAAGGGCGGGTACGAATCCGGACCCGTCACGGATCCCCAAGGCCCCGCCACGGGCAACAACCGGGTATGCCGCGGTGGGTCTTGGAACTTCCCTCCTGCATTCGTTCGCTCGGCCTTTCGTCAAGACTATCGCCTGGCCAGCGAAATCAACGACCTGGGCTTCCGGGTGGTAGCAGTGGCGAGGACCCAATGATCCATGATGCAGGTTCCCCACGCCACCTGCTACCGGTGCGGAAGGCCACGCTGCTGTGCTCGGTGCGGATCATCAATCCTGCTTCGAGCGAAGGCGGCTTGCCCACGTTCAGCCAATGCCCCAGTCGGCCTGTTTCTCTTCTCCTGGCCTGAAAGCTCCGCCCCCTCCCGGGGCCTGAAGGGTGAACCATGACGCGCTTCCTTCGTCTTCTGTCCTGCGCCGTGGCGCTTTCTCTGGCCGCCCCAGCTGCGCAGCCCTCGCTCCATGAACTGCTCGCCACGCTGTCGAGTCGCCGCACCTCCGCGGAGGAGGCGCTGCGGCAGACGGTCCGTGCGTGTCCCACCGGCAGCCCCAAGGTGCGGGAGGCCCAGAAGCGTTACCGGGCCGCCCGGGAAGCCAGCAATGGCTTCCTGGATCAGCTGATCCTCGATCTCGGCCAGGACGATGTCCGCCGGGAGAAGGTGTATCGGGCCCGCCTGGAGGGCTCGCAGAAGGCTGTGGACGAGTTGCTCGGCTACCTGGATGGCGCCGACTGCCAGGGGCAGGGGCAGGCCAAGCTCGCGCCGCTGGTGCTGGCCGTGGCCGGGAAACTGCCCGACTTCATCGGCTGGGTGGGTGCCTGGATTGGCCGCCGCAACGAAGAAGCGAAGGCCCATCGCGAAGTCCTGTCTGCGCACTTGAAGGAGATGCGCTGGCAGTCCTACGATCAGGTGGTGAAGGGCGTGGACGCACCTCTGCCCTCAAAGGATTCCACCCAGGTGACAGCTCCCCCTGCCGGGGCCCCGGCTGGCGTCGCCCCTTCCGTTCAGGTCATGGGGGAACCCGGGGGCGGAACCAGGCCGACACCCAGCCCCGTGGCCCCGACGGCGTCGGGGGTGAAGCCGGTCCTTCGTCTGGAGACAGGTCTCCACACCTCCGCCATCCGCGCCCTGTCCCTCAGCCGAGATGGCCGGTGGGCCCTCACGGCCTCGGAGGACAAGACCGCCCGCCTGTGGGAGGTGTCCACAGGGCGGCTGGTCCGCACGATCCGCCCTACGGCAGAGGCGGGCAAGGTCGGCATGCTCTATGCCGCCGCGCTCTCACCCGATGGTCGCGTGGCGGCGCTGGGCGGCTGGACCTCCGGCAGCCAGGAGGGTGGCCACCGCGTCCTGCTGGTAGACACCCAGTCGGGCAGCTTCCTGCGCATCGTCGAGGTGGGGCCCCAGGTGGTGAACTTCCTGGCCTTCAGCCCGGACGGCCAGCGCCTGGTGGCGCACCTGGGGGGCAACCTGGGCCTGCGCCTGCTGCGCGTGTCGGACGGCGCGCTTTTGGGTCAGGACCTGGATTACCCCCTGCCCAGCTACCGGGGCGCTTTCGATGCCAAGGGCCGCTACGCCACCACGGGGGATGACGGATTCCTTCGGCTCTACGATGCGGACCTCCACCTGCTGAAAAAGGTGAAGGCATCTACGCAAGGGCCTTTCGGCATCGCCTTCAGTCCCGATGGGATCCAGCTGGCTGTGGCCTATGCCGACAGCTCCAAGGTGGAAGTGCTCAAGGCCTCGGATTTGAGTGTGGCCTTCACGCCCGCACCTGGATCCGTGAAACTCGGCCTCGTGGCCTGGAGCAGGGATGGACAGACGCTGTTTGCTTCGGGGGGCGAGGATTTCGGTCCTGCCAGGAATGTCCTGCGTCGGTGGACCCAGGGAGGCCGGGGCCCTGCCCTGGAAACGCCCATCGCCCGAGCCACTGTGTCCGATCTGGTCCCGCTGGCCAATGGCGAAGTGGCCTATGTCGCGCAGGATCCCGCCTGGGGCATCGTTGATGCCCAGGGCCAGCCACGCATCACTCAGGCCATCCATCAGGCGGATCTGCGGGCGGCCCGGGAGGCGTTCCGCGTGGATGCCAAGGCTCAGCAGGTGGCACTCCCCGGACGCACGGCGGGTGCCCAGGGACTGGCCTTCTCCCTCAGCGAGCTTGGCCTGGCGCAAGCTCTAGCAGGCGTGGCCTCGCGCATCGAGGCCCCGGGCCTTCGCGTGGAGGGGTGGAAGGATGGCGAGCATCCAGCCCTGAACGGCAAGGCCCTGCCACTGGAGTACGCCGAAACGTCCCGGAGCCTCTGTGTGGCTCCGGATGGTGCGACGTTGCTCCTGGGTACGGACTGGTACCTGCGGGCCTACTCGGCCCAGGGCGTCGAGCGCTGGAAGATCCACGCGCCGGCCGCCGTGTGGGGTCTGGTCCTGCGCGAGGATGGCCGCGTGGCCGTCGCCATGCTGGCGGATGGCACCTTCCGCTGGTATCGCACCTCGGATGGTCGGGAGCTCCTGAGCCTCTTCGTGGCGGCGGACCAGCGCTGGGTACTGTGGACGTCCTCCGGCTACTTCTGCACCAGCCTGGGCGGCGAGAGCCTGGTGGGCTGGCAGGTGAATCGCGTCAACCAGGCGGCGGATTTCTTCCCGCTGTCTCACTTCCGGGAACGGTTCTGGAAGCCGGAGTTGATGCTGCCGCTGCTCGAGACCCTGGATGAGGCGTCGGCCCTGCAGAAGATCCAAACGGGGCAGGGCGGCTCCCAGGCCCAGATGACAGCCCTTCCCAGTGCGGATGAACTGCCGCCCGTGCTCAGGATTCTCTCCCCTGCTGAAGGGGAAGTTGTTCCAGGCAACGCCATGACCTTTCAAGTGTCGGTGCGAACCTATGGCACCGCCCGATCGGTGACAGGATTCCGGGTCTTTCTGGATGGCGCCCGGGTGCCACCCAGTCGGGGGCTCCGCCCCCAGCAGTCCACGGCCACCGTGGAAGGGGTCGATCGCACCTACTTGGTGCCCGTGAGTCTGCCTCCCCGCTCCGTCCAGGTGGCCATCCAGGCCGAGTTGGAAGGGGGTCGATTGTCCGAGATGGGTGTGCGCCAGGTGGCGGTAGCCGCGCCTCCCGATCCAACGCCGGTACCCGCCCCGGTACCGGCACCAAGCCCCGCCCCAGTTCCGTCTCCCGCCCCGGCGGTGGTGCCACCCACCCTGCGAATACTTGCCGTGGGAGTTACCCAATATGCGAACCCGAAGTACAACCTCCAGTTCCCCGCCAAGGATGCTGCCGACATCAGCCAGGTATTTCAGCAGCAGGCGGGGAAACTATTCGACAAGGTGGAAGTGAACCTGCTGGTCAACGACCAGGCCACGGAAGGGAACATCCTCAAGGCCATGGATCAGCTGGCGGCATCCTCTCGGCCGGGCACCGTGACGCTCTACTTCTTCTCCTCACACGGGGGCACCAATGCCGAGAAATCCAGTTACTTCCTCGTGCCCTTTGATTTCACTCAGGGCAGTTGGGGGGTCGACGGCAAGGCAATTAAGGAGCGCCTAGACGCCACCCAGGGGCGAACCCTCATGCTCATGGACACCTGCCACAGTGGCAACGTGCTTGGCGAGAACCGCATGCGCAGCCTCGCCGATAACATGAACCGCATCCGCTTCATCAATGAGCTGCTTCAGTCGGGACCTGGCACGGTGGTCTTCAGCTCCAGCACAGGCGCCCAGACCAGCCTCGAGAGCCCCGCCTGGAATAACGGCGCCTTCACCAAGGCCCTCCGGGAAGGGTTGGCGGGCGGGGCGGACCCCACCAAATCCGGCCGGGTGACGACCGACGCCCTGGAAGCCTTCGTTCGCCAGCGCGTGCCAGAGATCACCGGAGGAAGGCAGACACCAGTGGTCGGTAAAACCCAGACATCCGCACCGTTCCCAATCATCATTCTCAATTAGTTCGGGGCGAGGTGTAGCAGCCTGCTTTATACGAGCCATGGAAGGAGCCGGATCCATGAAAGTGAACGCCCACAACCCAAGGCGACATCGTCGACATCGTGGCTTCCTATTGGTTTTCAGCTTGCTGTTTGCCTCCTCGACGGCTTGCTTCGCCACTGTTCCGATCAATCAGCCTCAGGCGAAATCCATTGAGAATTACACATCCCCAGATCACTCCTTCACCATCGCCTTCCCGAAGGATTGGACGAAGGATGAGAAAGGACATCCCTATGGCGACCTGACCACCATTGCCGGCGTCAGGTTGACTGGCCCCTTGGGTTCGGAGGGCGTGCCGGTCGCCATCTCCGTCTTGCATTACTGCGGAGAGGGTCTTTTCAAGTCGCCGGAAGAATTCATCCACAACAAACTGAATTCCATAGGGCGCATCGATTCCGACCGGAAGGTGGTTCTCACCGATATCAAGATCGCCAAGCGACCTGGGAAGAGCTTTCAGATCAAGACCTTCAAGCTGGTGTACCTTCGTCATCCCGTGCAGCCGCCCACGCGGGAGGGGGTTGTCTACGAACTCGCACCTCCATACATCCAGGTCAACCTGCTGGAGCAATTCCTCGTCATCCCCGCGACTAAGGGATTCTTCGTCCTGAACTACTGCGCGCCAGAACAGAGGGTCGGTGACTATCAGAGGTGCTTCGACCAGGTGGTTGAGTCATTCCAACCTCAACTGCCTTAGGGTGCTGCCTCTTGGATCAAATCGACCTGCTGGCTGCCGAAGCTTGCCAAATCGCTTTTGCAGGTTTCCTCGCTTACTTCGGTAAGCACGAGGGACATACCTGCATTGACGCGGAAGAATCGGGAGACCTTCGGGCTGTTCTCGATACGCACCTGTGTCTCCAACACGCCAACCACCATGTCTTTGACCGTGTTCAGAACTTTTAGGGTGCAGGTCTCAGCTGGAATTTCAATACTAACGAATTCCCTGTTACCAATCTTTGCCAACGGTTTCCCGCCAATATGAATTTCAAAATCTACACCTTTCCACTGCACTAGGTTGGGTTTTCGGTAGACGACCAGCCGCACTCCCTTTTTCATCGGCAGGGCCACCTGGCGCCACTTGCCAGATTCGATCTGAACCGTCTGCCTGACCGAAAGGTACCCTTGGGCTTCGGTGCTCAGCTTGGCTGCTCCGGGTGACAGTCCAGTGAGGTTCAGGGGCTGATCAGGCTTGGCCAGGCCTCTGAATTCCGAGTCCAGGAAGACCCTGGCCTCGGCGCCCACAACAGCCACCTGCAGATTGCCGGTCCCGGCCTGGGCACTTGGGGGAGGCGGACCAGGCGTTGAGTCTGGGCCTGGGGGAGGAAGGCTCACAGGAGCATTGATCCCCGCCACTTCGGTTGAGGTGGGGGGGACATTCACGCCGCCAGGCTGGAAATAGAACTCCCCTGTGAGGCTGCTGCTGTCCCAGGGGACCTGCTGATCCTTGGAAGCCCGCCTCACGCCGACGCGGACGCGCTTGAAGACCTCCTCCACCTTGAGTCCGGGCTGCTGAAGGGATTCGAGGAGGTGCTGGGTGTAAAGCCCGTTGGACCCCATGCCATCGCTGGCGGTCCTGCCAGGGGCTGTGGCAAAGGCGATGTAGGTGCCAGTGGGGGCATCCATTTGGGCGAGGCCTTCCGCGCCGCCTCGGCGCCAGCCTCGGCCGAAGGGATTGTTCCGGCAGGCGTCCAGCACCAGCAGGTTCAGGCCATTGCCAGCCGATTCCATCTTGGCCAGGACAGCATTGGCATCGAGGGCCTTGAAGCGCACCTCATCTTCGTCCGCGATGTCCGCTCCCACGGGGATCAGGTAGTTTGACCCCTTCACCTGCATGCCGTGGCCCGCGTAGAAGAAAAGCCCCACACCGCCGGCCCTCAGCTTCTGCCCGAAGGTCCGCAGGGCCGCCTCCATCTGCGGTAGCGAGGCATCCACCAGCACCTGCACCTGGAAACCGCAGGCCAGGAGCGCCTTCGCCATCGATTGCGCATCACGGACGGGGTTCTTGAGCGGGACTTCAGGGTAGGCACCGTTGCCGATGACCAAGGCAATACGGATTTCTCTGACCGCAGGCGCAGTCCTCTGCTGCTGAGGCCGCAAGGTGCGTGGATCCTGGGCGGCCAGGACTCCAACCATCCCCACGATGAGGAGGAAACGCATCCAGCAGGCGTATCTCACGGCTCGGCTCCAACGCACGGATACACCATTGAGCATCGAGCGGGGGCTCAAGGAACTCAAGCAAAATAACCTGGCCCCGAGCATGGGTGAGTCTCCGCCTGGGGAGGGCCTCAGCCCGGTTCTGGAAACGCCGGCAGGTTCATCTGGGTCGGCGTCCAGTCCACGAGCGGGTCGGCGCGCTCGGGCTGGATGAACCGGAGGCCCACGGCCTCCACGGTCTGGCGGAAGCGGTGCAGATCCTCGCGGCCCAGGAAGCTGGTCTCCTGGCCCTCGGGGAGCCGGGCCCACAGCTGCTGGAAGCTGGGGAAGGCATCCTGCATGCGGGCCCGGGCGCCCAGTTTCTCGCCCCGCTGCAGCAGCAGCTGAGCCCCTTCGGCGCTGGCCTCGAGGATCAGGGCGGGGAACTGCAGGTCGCGGGCCGCCGCCTGGACCTCGCTCCAGGCTTCCAGCGATTCCAGCGCCACGGCCTCGGTGGCGGGCACCGTGGACAGCAGCAGGGCGTGGGCGCGGTGCCACTCCAGGTCCAGCCAGCGCGAGCCTGAGCCTTCGACGGGCCCCTTCAGGTTCTCCAGGATCGCCCAGCCCTGCTCGGGAGCCTCCAGGCTCGACTGGCGGGCTTCCCGGGCCACGGCCTGGCTGTAGCGAAGCTGGGCGAGGCGCTGGCGCCAGAGCAGGCCCGTGGATTCGTAGTGTTCGGCGGCGGCGCGGAAGAGGCGCGCCGTGTCCCGCCAGGCGCTGCGGAACCGGGCCACCTCGCCCTGCAGGAAGAGGTGGTCCCCCTGCTCCTCGGGCGAGAGGAGCGGCGGCTGCGCGGCCAGGGCCTGGAACTGGGCGTGGTCCGCGGCCACGGAATCGCCCATGGCGGCGAAGGTGCGGGCCCGCCAGATCTGGATGAGGGAGACCAGGGCCGGGTCGCCCAGCCGCTGGGCCCGGGCCAGGGCCCGGTCCAGGTGGGACAGGGCCGGCCCGAGGAACTGCTGGATGCTGCGGACCATGCCGAGGGCCAAATGCCCCTTGGCCTGAAGGGTGGTGTCGCCCTGCATCCGGGCGGTCTGCAGGGCCTCCCGCAGGAGGTGGATGCAGGCCTCGGACTGGCCCTGCGCAAGCCGGACCTGGGCCAGGGCGATCTGCACGGAAACCAGGCTGCGAAACCCCTGGGCGTGCTCGAGCATCCGCTGGGCCGACTGCAGCATGGAGGCCGATCGCAGGAACTGGGACTGCCCGGCGAGGGCCTGCCCGAGGACGAGCAGCAGGGCGGCCTGGTCCTGGGGCAGGGGCTTGAAGCCGCCCTGGGGATGCAGGCCCTCCTCCAGGGCGCGGATGCCCTTGGTGAGGTGGCCCTGGAGCAGGTGCAGCTGGCCAAGGGCCAGACGCAGGCGGGGCTGCTCGGGATGCAGGGGGTGATCCGCCAGCCGCTCGGCGGCGAACTGAAGTGCCTCCTGGGCCTCGGCCGGCCGCCGCAGGCGCAGGAGCAGGGTAGCCCGCTTGCGGAAGAGGCGGGCGGCGGTGAGGCGGGTCTCCTCGTGGTTGGGTGCATGGGCCAGTGCGCCGAGGGCTCGGCCCAGGGAGAGGAGGGCCTCCTCGAAGGGGGAGCACTCCGCCGGTACGTCGGGCATGCGCACCCCGGCGGCCCAGGCGTCGGCCAGATGCTCGTGGAGCCGGGCCTCCTCCCGGGGGGTGGGCTTGAGCTGGAGGGCCTGGCCCACGATGCGCCGCACGTCCTCGGGGGAACCGCTGGTCGCCTGGTCGAGGGAGCTGAGCACCGAGGCCAGGGCCGTGGCCTCGTCCGAGGCCAGCGACTGGAGGGGCACCGGGCTGTCCCAGCCCTGCTCCTGGAAGGCCGCAGACAGGGCCCGGGCCAGGCGCTTGAGCTCTGGTTGGGGCGTATGGGTAAGCACCAGCTCCCGCCAGCGGGGATCGGGGATGAGGGCGTGGCCACGCTGCAGCTGGGCCAGCCGGGAGCCCACGGCGCCGTGCAGGGCATCTTCGAGCGCCTCATCCTGCAGGCCGAGCAGCCGCCCCAGCGCACCGGAGGGCAAGGGCCGCTCGGCCAGGGCCAGCAGCCGCACCAGGGTGGCCGAGGCCGCCGTCAGCCGCTGAAGGCGGCCGAGGAAGATCTGGCGCATCAGGTCCTCTTCGGCCCGCAAGGTCGCGGGCTGGCCCGGCACCAGGAACCACCGGCCCCGCTCCCAGCCAAGGGTTCCGGACTGGTGCGCCAGCTCCAGGAAGTTCCGGAGCAGCCCGGGGTTGCCCAGGCTCTGGGTGATCAGCTCGGCCCGGAAGGTCTCCGGCAGGTCGTGCTGGCCGAGGAGGTCCTCCAGCACCAGGGCCAGGTCCTCATCCTCCAGGCGGTTCACGCCCAGCAGCGCCGCCGCCGCCTCGCCGCGCAGCTGGGCGATGAGCGGTTTCAGCCCCGCCCCCTGGGCGCCCGTGGTCAGCGACAGCAGCCAGGGCACGGAGGAGGCGTGGACCAGCTCCCGGATGAGCGTCAGCACGCTGGGGGTGGCACGATCCAGGCCCGACAGATGGATGAGGCGGTGGTGCAGGAGCCCGGCGAAATCCAGCGCCTCCAGAGCCGCCTTGACCTCCTCCGGTTCGGGCCCCGTCTCCTGGCCGTTCACATGGCGACCGCCGGTGAGGAAGGCGAAGGCCTGGACCCGCAGAGATAGGGTCTTGGCGGCCTCGGGGCGCTCCGCGTAGAAATCCACCTCGCTGCCGCCGAGCAGGGCTTCGAGAAGCCGGCCCAGGAACCGGCCCGGGGTCTCGTCGGCGGAAGCGGCGAGGTGGTGGACCCAGATGCCCTCACCCTCGGCCACGGCGCAGGCGAAGGCGGCCAGATGCTCCTTGCCCACGCCCTCCTCGCCTTGGAGCAGGACGATGCGCTCCATGGGGATGGGGGCGCTGAAGCCGAGCATCAGGGACTTGAGGTAGGGGAGTTCCTGGCTGCGGCCCCGAAGAGGACGGGCGATGGGCTCGGAGAGATCCCGCGGGTGGTTCCAGGGCAAGTCTTCGGACAGGGCCGGCACTGGGGTCGTCTGGGGCAGGAAGTCGGCCACCACCTCTGGGCCCCACGGGGTTTCGCCGATGACCCGGGGAATCTGGGTGAGGCCAGGCCGGAAGGTGATCACTTCGGGATGCAGGAACCGGGGGTGGGGATCCCGGTCGAGCTGGTGGCTGAGGTGCGCCAGCAGCGCCTCCCGCTGCGCCTCACCCCAGCCGGTCCAGAGCCGCGACAGGGGCGTGCCCTGGATCGCCTGGAGGTACCAGGCCTGCTCGCCATCAAAGCCCAGGTGGCTGATGACGGGGTCGAGGGGGGTGGCATCCAGGAACCGCGCGAGGAAGGTGTCGCGGATGTGGTCGAGGTCGCGGTCCGTGGGCAGGGGTGACCAGATCTGCGCCAGGAAGCGGGCGCCATCCAGTTCGCGGCGCATGAGGTGCCAGGAGCTGCCCTCGCCGCGGCTCAACTCCGTGAGCCAGGTGTAGCGATGGGTCCCGAGGAAGCGCGTCACATCCATGAACGGGTATCCGGGTTGATGGCGTGGCGCTGCGGGGGCATAAGACAAAGTATGACGCATCTCACCAAGTCACGACCCCGGGCGAAGTGCCTTTAGGTGAGGATCTATAGATAGAATTTTGAGTCTGAGTAGAAATGAGACGAGTTTAACTGTGGCCTAAACGTCGTTCACCAAAGCAAACTCAGGGCTGGCTTAAATCGTTCCAAGCGCTTGTTCCAGGTCTGAGAGGATGTCCTCCAGGTCTTCAATGCCGACGGAAAAACGAACCAATCCATCCGTAATTCCTGCGGCAATGCGGTTCTCCCGGGGCATGCTGGCGTGTGTCATGGAGGCAGGGTGGCTGATGAGGGTCTCGACGCCGCCCAGCGAGACGGCCAGTCCCGCGAGGTGCACGTTGTCCATGACCACGCGTCCCGCTTCGACACCACCCTTCAATTCGAAGGCGATCATGGAGCCGAAGCCGGTCATCTGCCGCTTGGCGAGTTCATGCTGAGGGTGGCTGCGCAGCCCGATGTAGCGGACCCAAGCCACCTGTGGGTGGGCCTCAAGCCAGGGCGCGATCTGACGGGCATTCTCCTCGGCGCGCTCGACTCGCAAGGCCAGTGTCTTGAGCCCTCGGCTTACCATGTAGGCCTGGTGGGGATCCATGTTGGCGCCCAGGTTCACGAGCATGGAGCGGATCTGTTTGTGGAGGGCTTCGGTTTTGGCCACCACGACGCCGCCCACGATGTCGGCGTGGCCGTTGATGAACTTGGTTACGGAATGCAGGACCAGGTCCGCGCCCAGGTCCAGCGGCTTCTGGAGGTGCGGGCTGGCGAACGTATTGTCCACCACCAGCAGGGCGCCGGCCGCGTGTGCGATCTCGGCCGCGGCCTGTATGTCGGTCACGGACATCGCTGGGTTCGAGGGCGTCTCGATATAGACAAGTCTGGTGTTGGGCTTCATGGCTCGGCGGAGGTTCTCAAGGTCGGAGGTGTCCACGTAGGTGCTTTCCACCCCGAACCGGCTCATGTGCTTTTCCATGAGGCCGCGGCTGGGGCCGTACACGGAATCCGTGCTCACCATGTGGTCACCGGAACTCAGTAGGGCTAGGTAGACGGTCGTGACGGCGCCCATGCCACTGGCCATAGCCGTGGCGCCAAAGCCGTTCTCGAGTTGGGCCACGTTCTCTTCCAGGGCGGAAGTCGTGGGATTGCCGATGCGTGTGTAGATGTACCCGTCCTCGGTGCCTGCGAACCGTTTTGCCCCCTGGTCCGCATTGCGAAACGCGAAAGTCGAGGTCTGGTAGATGGGGGTCACCACGCTGCCATGGGCGTCCTCGGGGATGCCTGCGTGGACGAGCTTGGTATTGAAGCCTTTGTTGCGGGTATCCATGGCTGGTCCTTGAGTCTCTGTGGCGTGCGGTTCGTTCGGGTGAAGGGATGGCCTATTTCGCGGCTTTGCGCAGCGCCTCGACCTTGTCCGTCTTCTCCCAGCTGAACTCGGGGCGGCCGAAGTGGCCATAGGCGGCCGTGGCCCGGTAGATGGGCTTGCGCAGGTCCAGGGCCTCGATCATGGCCTTGGGGGTGCAGCTGAAGATCTCGCGCACGGCCCGGACGATGGCTTCATCCGAGACCTGGCCGGTGCCGAAAGTGTCCACGGCGATGGAGACGGGTTCCGCCACGCCGATGGCGTAGGCCAGCTGGATCTCGCAGCGGCTGGCCAGGCCTGCCGCCACGATGTTCTTGGCGATGTAGCGGCCCATGTAGGCGGCGCTACGGTCCACCTTGCTGGGATCCTTGCCGGAGAAGGCGCCGCCACCGTGGTGACCGCTGCCGCCGTAGGTGTCGACGATGATCTTGCGACCCGTGAGGCCCGTGTCGCCCATGGGGCCACCCACCACAAAGCGGCCGGTGGGGTTCACGTGGTAGATGGTCTGCGCGTCCAGCAGGTCCGCGGGCAGCGCCGCCTTGATCACGTCCGCCAGGATGCTGTCGCGGATGGTGTTCTGGGTGACGTGCTCGTCATGCTGGGTGGAGATCACCACCGTGTGGATGCGCTGCACCTTGTCGCCGTCGAATTCCACGGTTACCTGGGACTTGCCGTCGGGTCGCAGCCAGGGCAGCTGGCCGCTCTTGCGGGTTTCGGACAGCCGCCGGGTCAGCAGGTGGCTGAAGTGGATGGGGGCGGGCATCAGCTCGGGGGTGTCGCTGCAGGCGTAGCCGAACATCAGGCCCTGGTCGCCGGCGCCGCCGGTATCCACGCCCATGGCAATGTCTGGGCTCTGCTGGTCGATGGTCACCATCACGGCGCAGGTGTTGTAGTCGAAGCCCTTGATGTGGTGGTCGTAGCCGATGTCCTTGACCACGTCGCGCACCAGTGAGGCCACGGGGATGTAGGTCTCGGTGGTGATCTCGCCCGCCACCAGCACCAGGCCGGTGGTGAGCAGGGTCTCGCAGGCCACGCGGCTGCGGGGATCATCCTTCAGGGCAGCGTCCAGGACGGCGTCGGAAATCTGGTCCGCCATCTTGTCGGGATGGCCCTCGGTGACGCTCTCGGATGTGAACAGGCTCAAACCGGTTTTCATGTTCGTTGCTCCGAATTAACTGTGATTAGTTGGCAGACACGAAAATCATGTCTGAAAAAAGTTTCATGCGCGCTTGGATGTGGTCAGACGTGATGGCTTCGAGACGGGTGGTTCCGAAGGCTTCGACGGTGAAACTGGCCATTACCGTTCCCGTGAGGGTCGCCTGCTTAAGGCTCTGGAGGTCGAGGGCGTCCATGGCGGCCAGGTGGCCCAGGAATCCCCCCGCAAAGGTATCGCCGGCCCCCGTGGGGTCGTGGACCTCCTCCAGGGGGAAGGCGGAGACCATGAAGCATCCCTCGGGCGTGAAGAGCGAAACGCCATGCTCTCCACGTTTGACCACCAGGATACCGGGGCCAAGGGTGCGGATCTTCTGATAGGCCTTCACCAGATTGCGTTCGCCGCTTAGGCTCCGGACCTCGGTTTCATTCACCAGCAGGATGTCCACTTCCTTCAGGACCTCCAGCAGGGCGCCGAGAGCGCCCTCGATCCAGAAGTTCATGGTGTCCAGGGCGATCCAGCGGGGGCGCTTGGCCATCTGCCGGACCACATCCAACTGCAGCACCGGGTCAATGTTGCCAAGGAATAGGAATGGAGCCGAGCGGCTGCGCTCCGGCAGGACCGGCCGGAATCCGGCGAAAACATTCAAGTGGGTCTCGAGGGTCTTGGCCTCGGCGAGGTCATCGCCATAGGCTCCCTTCCAACGGAAGCACTGCCCGGGTACCTGCACGAGTCCATCTAGATTGATGGAGCGGCCTTCGAAGACCTTGTAGTGCTCGGGGCCGAAATCTTGGCCCACCACGGCCACCACCTCCACTGGGCGGAAGTGGCTGGCGCTCAGTGAAAAATAGCTCGCCGACCCTCCGAGGACATTGTCCCGGCGGCCAAAGGGCGTGGCGAGGTCATCGAAGGCGACGCTTCCGACGGCAAGTAGGCTCATGTGTGGTCCGTTCACCCTTCAAACCTGCTGGGTTTGTTGAGTGAGCGCCGTTGAAACCCCTGGCACAAAGCCGGATCCAAGCCTGGGGCAACACGGGTGCCTCGCAACGCTCCTCGGATCGGAGAATTCTATCAGAGGACGTGGATCGTGGTACTCAGCTGGGGGTCACGTTTCGATCAATATCCCTCTTTGCCTGAGTTGGATTCTTCAGCTGCTGAAGGCAGCCGTGGAGCTTCTACCGCACGAAGTAGGGACCCAGGATGACCGCGGCGGTGAGCACCAGGGCGAACAGGTTGATGATCATGAAGACGCGCCGGTAAAGAACTGCGTCCTGGCCCGGCTTCAGCAGGGGCAGAGAACCCGCGATGAGCCAGGTCGCGGCGCATGAGGTGCCAGGAGCTGCCCTCGCCGCGGCTCAACTCCGTGAGCCAGGTGTAGCGATGGGTCCCGAGGAAGCGCGTCACATCCACGGGCGGAATCTTCGCACGGGCTCAGGGGCGGAAGAGGGCATGCCGGAGAGTCTACCTCAGCGGCCTTTTCCCGGGAGCCGAGGTCCGGCTGGCACGACGAGACAGCGCCTCGACTGGGTCGAGGCGCTGTCGGGTGGAGCCGCTTTGGATCAGCGCTTGGTGAGCCCTGCCGCCCGGATGCCGGGGGCGGCCACGCCGGTGGGCACGGGGCCCAGTGTGAAGGCGGGCAGGGTGACCGGTGCTGAGCGGTGGGTGGCGGTGCCGTCTCCCAGGCGCCCATTGCTGTTGTAGCCCCAGGCCTTCACGGTGAGATCGGGCTGCACGGTGTAGGAGGACTGGGAACCGGCGGCGACCAGCGCGGCGGACAGGTTCGGAACGGCCTGGGATGTGTTGTATTGGGTGGGGCTGGTCGTGTTCAGGCCGAGTTGGCCGTACCAGTTGTAGCCCACGGCCGCGACCGCCCCCTGGGTGCCCAGGAGCAGCGTGTGGTATTGCCCGGGCATCACGTCCTTCAGGGTGGTTCCTACAGGCAGTCCGTCCCTGCTCATGGGCACCCAGGCATACCGGGTGACGGCGGTGCCGTCCCCCAGGTTGCCGTAGACGTTCTCGCCGGTGCCATAGGGCAGGCCGTCCGTGCCGATGACGACGGAGTAGAGGGAGAAGGCCCGGGCCGCCTTCACACCCCCGCTCAGCGGGGCACCGATCGTCAGGTATTCGGTACCTGATGAGTAGGGGAGGCCCAACTGCCCGTAGCCATTGTCACCAAAGCCATAGAGGGTATTGGTCGTGTCCACGAGCAAGGTGTGCAACTCGCCCAGCGCGACGTCTGCCAACTGGGTGGCGCTGACGGGGAGGGAAACGGCGCTCAGCCGGTTGACCTTGTCGCCCTGGCCCAACTGCCCATGCGAGTTGTAGCCCCACATCCATACCGAGTTGTCGGACTTCACCGCCAGGTTGTGGTTGTAGCCGCAGGTGATGTAGAGCGTGTTGCTGAAGCCGGGGACGAGGGCGGGCGTATTGCGCATGGTGGTGGTGCCGTCGCCCAGCTGGCCCGAGGCGTTGTTCCCCCAGGCATAGAGGCGGCCGTCGGCCAGCAGCGCCAGCGAGTGTCCCCACCCGGCGGCGACCTGCACGGCCGGGCCCGGCAAGGGCACGACGGTGGGAGTCATGTGTCCCTGGTAGTCGCCCATGCCCAACTGCCCGTTGCCGCCCACGCCCCAGGCATAGACCCGCCCCTTGGTGGTGATCGCCAGGGTGTGGTCATGGCCGGCCACGACGGCGGGATCGGCGTAGAGCACATCCAGAAGGGCCTCCGGGCTCGTGGTGATGCCTCCCGTGGACGCCGTGACGCGGACACTGTAGCGAGCCTGATCATCCGTGGCCTGAACCGGCAAGGCAAAGGTATCGGTCGTCGCCCCGGCAATGGCGGTGCCATTACGGAGCCATTGATAGGCATGGCCGCTGCCCTGGGCCACCACGCGATAGGTCACCCGGTCGCCGATGTAACCCGCCTGGGCGGTGGGTGCCGTCGTCAGCTGGGGACCGATGGGGGCGGGTGGCGCGCTGGAACCGGAACCACCGCCGCAGGCGAGCAGGAAGGTCAGGAGACTGGCGGCCGGGATGGCCCAGTGTAGGGCAGGGGATTTCATGCTTGGCTCCGTTGAAGGGGTGAGTCGAATCAGTGCTGAGGCATTCTTCGTCTACTGGGTTGCGTTTCCCCAGATGCTGGAAATTCCGCCGCCGCCATTGTCCCGCTGCCACACGACCAGGGCTTTGCCCTGGGCATTCACGGCGATCTGCGGAAGATTCGCCTGGCCTGTACGGTAGTTGCCAGTCTCAACCAGTGCGACGGTTCCCCAGCCCGTGCCCACCACGTAGCGATTGGAGTAGATTTCCCTGAAGAGGTTGGCATCTGATTGCTGCCAGACCACGAGGGCATTCCCAAGGCTATCCATGCCTAGGCTGACGTTGGACGCATCGCCCGCGTTATTGGTTTCAATGAGTGTTTCTGTCTCCCAGCCCGACCCCGCGACATACCGATTTGCCCAAATGCTGTAGGGACCAAAACTGCCATATTGGTACCACGCCACCATCGCGTTGCCGTTCGCATCGAAGGCGATTTTCGGTCGGTAGGCATTATTCTTGGCCGTGTTGGCTTGAATCACGGTGGCTGTTCCCCAACCCGTATTCACTGCATATCGGTTGGCAAAAATGTCATCGGCCAAGGTGGTGGGATTGAATTGCCCCCATACAGCGATGGCATTGCCGTTGATGTCGGCGGCGATCTTTGGATCCCGGCTGCTCATGGCACTGTCGCTGATCAAGGCCGCGGAACCCCAACCCGTGCCGACCACATAGCGGTTGCACCAGATATTGAGAATCGGCCCGTTGTATTGCTGCCACACCGCAAAACCATTGCCCGCGCCGTCTACAGCAATTTGCGGCAGCGTGTCGATGCTGTTGGGATTGCCAGTGCCGATCTGGCTGGCAACAGCCCAACCTGAACCGACGGCATAACGGTTGGCCCAAACGGTCGTACTGCCAGCGCGCATCAGGTTCCATACCGCGATCACATTCCCGTTGGGATCGATGGCGATTTGCGGCAACTCATCATCACCCGCAGTGGAATCATTCGTTTCGATGCCAGTGGGTGTGCCCCAACCAGATCCCTCCACATAACGGCTGGCCATGATGTTGTTGCGGCCACCATTGGCACCTGTATCCCGTTGCTGCCATACAGCGGTGGCATTCCCGTTCGCGTCCATGACCACTTGAGCCAGTCCCGCATCAAGCGTGGGGGTGGCCCCGATCAGCGTGGCCGCCTGCCAGCCAGTGCCTGCAACATAGCGACTCGACCAGATGCCCCCAACGGTCCCATCAGCTTGGTACCACACAGCCATTCCATTGCCTGCGGCATTGAAGGCCACTTGCGGGTTGTAGCCGGCATTCACATTATCCGTTTCAAGCAGTTGGGCTGTGCGCCAAGTGAAACTGGGGGGCACGGCATTGACCGTGAGCGTGGCGACATCGCTGTTGGTCACCCCCGCACTGCTGGTCGCGACTGCGCGGAACTGGAACCCGTTCTGAGCCAGGGTTGCAGCAGTAACATTCAACGTGGGGCTTGTCTCGGAAGCGAGATCGCCCCAAGTGACGAAACTGTTGTTTCTCAACTGCCATTGCAGCGTTGGCGTCGGCGTGCCACTGACCGCGACCACAAACTGTGCGCTTTGACCCTCGATCAGGGTGACATTGGCGGGCTGGGTGGTGAAGGCCGGGGCCAGGGTTGGCGTGGCGTTCACGGTGATGGTCAGGGTCGCCGTCGTGCTGCCACCGCTGTTTCCTGCCGTGATGGTATACGCGGCCGTGGCCACGGAGGCCGTCGGCGTACCGGAGATGACCCCCGTGACGGCATGGAGGGCCAACCCCGCGGGCAGGGGCGGCACTACGCTGAAGGACAGTCCCCCGCCACCACTGGTAGAGGGGGTATTGAGCGGTATGGGCGTGCCCACGGTGTAGGTGGCCGTGGGCATGGTGTAGGTCAGGTTCGAGGGCGGGACATCCTGCACCGCCAGGCTGAGTTGGATGGTGGTGCTACCCCCAGCATTGGTGGCCTGCACCGTGTAGACCTGGGTGGCTGTCACCACTGTAGGCGTGCCCGTGAGGATCCCCGAGGTGGCGTTCAGGGCCAGACCGGCAGGAAGCGCGGGCGTCACCGCGTAGGCGTCCACCGCCCCACCTCCATGGCTGGGCGTATTCGCTGCAATGGGCTGGCCCACCGTATAGACCGCTGGATTCGTGGCGTAGACCAGGGCAGTCGGAGCCACGACCGCAGGCGGGGCTTCACCCCGGCCATTGCCGTTGTTTCCGCCACAGGCTGTCACCAGCGCGAGTAGACAGGGGACGGCACGTTGGAACAAAACGCGAAGGGAAGGTCGAATCGACATGACACACCTCAGACAGAGCGCCCAGACTGCGGCCCCGGCCAAGGTTGGCCCAGGCACACTTTTGGAAAAGACCCTGGGCCACCGCTCAACGGTGCCCCCCCAGCTGCTTCAGGGCCTTCTGCAGCCCTTCCAGTTCGGCCTTCAGGGCCTGCAGTTCGCGGCGCTGCTTCTGCAGCTCATTGAGCAGCATGGGCGCCAGCTCGTGATAGGCCACTGTTTCGATGCGGCCCCCCTGCCCGTGGATGACCAGCTCCGGCAGGACCTCGGCGACCTCCTCGGCGATGAGACCGAAGTGGATCGGGCCCTCCGACTGCGCCTTGTATTTGAAGGTTACGGGACGCAGGCCAAAGAGCCGATCAGAAAGACCCCCCATGTCCTGCACATCCTCCTTGTAGCGGAGGGAGGACGACACGGTACCCAGCTGGCCATTGAGATCCATCACCACGGGCACACCGGCGAACTGGGTGGTTGCGCTGTAGACGCCGGCAATGAACGTTTTTGATTGCTTACCATTGGCCCCGATGCGGATGAAACCGGTTTCGTTGCTGCCACCACCGTATGAGCCGATATAGATGTTGTTGCTCCCAGACGCGAGGGATTGCCCCGCGGTCCAACCGATGGCGATGTTCGAGTCGCCGGCGCCTAGGTTCCGGAGGGCGCCGCCGCCCATGGCCACGTTGCCGCTGTTGAAAAGCCCCGAGAGCATGAAAAGGGCATCCCCGCCGATGGCGGTGTTCTCGTGACCCAGGTCGTTGTACCGGAGCGCACCGGAACCCAGGGCCACGTTGCCCGTGCCGGTGGAATTGGACAGCAGGCTCTCGAAGCCCAGGGCCGTGTTCCGGTCTCCGACGGTGTTCTGCTGAAGGGTATCCACGCCCACTGCCGTATTGCCCCGGCCCGTGGTGTTGCTGCGCAGAGCCACGGCTCCGACCGCCGTATTGCGATCACCCGAGGTCGTTGAGGTGGGCTGGTTGGCGGCGAGGGCGTTGTAGCCGATGGCCGTGTTCCATGCATCCCAGGCAACGCCGCCGTTGTTGAAGGATTGCGAGGAGAGGGCGTTGGCGCCGATGGCCGTGTTGGTGCCCGCCGTCGAGTTCTGCCAAAGGGCGAGGCTGCCCACGGCGGTATTCAGGTTGCCGAGGGTGTTGGAGCGGAGCGCGGAATAGCCGTAGGCCGAATTCGAGGCGCCGGAACCGATGCTCCAGAGGGCGCTCCAACCCATGCCGGTGTTGAAGGAGGCGAGGCCGAAACTGGCCTGGGCGGGCGTCGTGAGGTTACCTGCGCTCTCGCCGACGAAGGTGTTGTAGCCGATGGTGCCCGGCGCCGTGAAGCGATGCACGAATGGCGACTCATTCAAGGCGAGGTAGCCATTCACATTGGCGTTTCCGGCGACATACAGGGCTTCGGTGGGTGTGATCGTCCCGATGCCCAAGTTGCCGGTGGTGAACACGGCGTTGCCTGCGTTCAGGGAGAAGGGGCTGGCTCCGGCCGGACCGGGGAATCCCATGGCCCCCTGGGCGCCCGTGAGGCCTGTCGCGCCCATGGGTCCGGTGGCTCCGGTCGGCCCTGCGGGACCACTGGGCCCTTGAGGTCCCGTGGCCCCGGTGGGGCCGGTGGGTCCCACGGTGCCCGAGACCGTTCCCGGCACCCAGGCGCTGCCGTTGTAGAGGAGGCCCTGCCCTGAGGCAGGGAGCACCGTGGTGAGGTCGAGCGGAATGCCCTGGAGGCGGAGCAGCGTCATGGCGTTCTGCGTGCCGCCCACATCCCCGCTGAAGGCGCCGCTCAGCTCGAAGGCCGAGCGCGCCTGCAGGGCGGGCACCAGGTCCACGTCCGGCGCCATCAGCACACCACCCACCGTGATCCGCAACTTCAGGTGAGCCTTGCCCAGGAGGGTGGTGGGAATGGGGGGCATGCCGGTTCCCCCCAACAGGGCGCTGTAGAGGCCGTTGGTTACAGACAGGTTCTGGGAGCCGGAAGCCCAGAGCTCAGCGTTGGTGGCGTCCAGGAGGGCGAAGGTGAAGTCCCGGGTGCCCGTGACGGGAAGGGCGGCTTCCACCAGGCGGCCCTGGTAGGCCAGCACGGGCGCCGGGGGTGCGTCTGGCGCCTGGGCCACGAGGGCGGGGGCGGCGACGAGCAACAACGAAAGAGCGGAATAGGAACGCATGGCAGTCTCCAGGAAGGGGCTTTGGGTCAGGGGTTGAGAGGGGAGCCGGAGGGCAAGAAACCGTGCCGGATCTGAGTGGTGCCGGACGGGCTGGTGGCGGTGGTGGCCCGGAAGGGCTCGGCCACCACCACCTGGTTCCCCAGCGACCCAACCTGCTGGAAGGCTCCGGGGGCCTGGGTCAGGTCCACGCTGATCTGGTTCGGCGGCAGGGCGGCCTTGACCGTGAGGCTGAAGGACGCCGTCTGGATCAGGCTGCCGCTGCGCCCTTCGATCTGGAGATTGCCCAGGGTCGTGGGGGCCACCCCGGCTCCTACGACGATGGGCAGCTGCAGGGTTCCCACGTTGCTGGCCATGCTGCCCGAGGCAGTGGTCCCCGCGGGAAAGCCGACGCCCGTCACCGTGATGGCGCCCTGAAAGCCGTTGAGGCGCGAGGCCGTGACCGTCACGAAGCCACTACCTCCCGCCGGGATCTGCAGGCTCGCGGGGCTCACGGTGAGGGTGAAGGTGGGAGTGGCGGTTGGTGGTGGGGTGGTGCTGCCGCCTCCTCCGCCACAAGCCGAGAGCGTGGCGAGCAGAATCAAGGCGGCAGGGCTGATCGGGATGGTTGGTCGAGACATGAGTCCCCCTTGGCTTTCAGATGAACGTGCGAGGCGCTACTGGATCGATTGGGTGATGGCGATGCCCTTGGGAGCGTTGCCTGAGGCCACGGTCCCAGCGGGTGTCAGGGCTCCTGTGGCTGGATTGATCGTGAAGACCGAAATCGTGTTCGACCCGCCGTTGGTGATGTAGAGGTAGGCCCCCGAGGGATCGATGGAGGCGGCCTGGGGCTGGCTCCCCACCGCCATGGACCCCGCGCTCGTCAGGGATCCATCACTGGCACTGACGGAATAGATGGACACGGTGTTGGACCCGGCATTCGCCACATAGGCGAAGGTCCCGGCTGGATGCAGGGCGATGCCGATGGGATCGGAACCCGCCGCGATGGCGCTCGCCATGACGGCGGCGCCCGTGGTCGCGTTGATGCCGTGCACATGGACTCCATTGGCATCAGCCACATAGACGAACCGGCCCGAGGGGGCAACGGCGACGGCAGTCGGGTTGGGACCTGTGGTGAAGGGGCTCCCCGGGACCGCTGCCAACGCCCCTGTGCCGGGGTTGAGGACATAGGCGGAGAGGCTTCCAGAGCCAGGATTTGCCAGGTAGGCGTTCACGGCATAGGCAAACCGGCCGCTCGGGTCGGTGGTGATCGCGACGGGGTAGGGTCCCGCCGGGGTGGCGCCGAGCCAACTCAGGCTCCCCGTGCTGGCCTCGATGGAGAAGGTGGAGAGGTTGTCGACGGCGCGGTTCGCGACGTAGGCAAACCGGCCGCTGGGTTCGACGACGATGGACATAGGGTCACTGGCCACGCCAGCGGGTCCTGCAACGCTGGTGAGGGCGCCGGTCACACTGTTGATGGTGTGCGGCCGGACATTCACGACGGGGGTTTCCACCAGGATTTCATTCGTCACGAAGGCGAACCGTCCGGCGGGATCTACCGCAATGGAGCTCGGGAGGGCGCCCACGGGGAGGGTTCCAACAGGGGATAAGGCTCCGGTGGAGGCGCTGATCCCATAGGCCGAGACCTCGCTGCCGCCATAGTTCGCCACGTAGGCGAACTTCGGGGTGTGGGCCACGGCCGCCGTCCCTTTGGTCATGGCCAGGGCCACGCTGCCGCTGCGGGCCCTCACGGTCGGCAGGCCGGTCAGGGCCCCGGAGGCGGGGTTGATGGCGTAGGCCGACACATCGCTGGTGTTCTCATTCACGGCATAGGCAAACTTGCCGGAGGGATCGATGCGAACGGAAATGGGACCGTCCCCCGCGGCAAACGGACTGCCTGCCACAGGGGTCACCACCCCGGAAGCAGCGTTGATGGCATAGGCCGAGATGGTGTTCGAGTTGTAGTTCGCGACGTAGACGAACTTGCCGACCGGGTCGACTGCGACGGAGACGGGGTAGAGTCCCACCGCGAAGGGGCTGCCGGCCACGGGACTCAGGGCGCCGCTGCTGGTGTTCCGGGTGAACACCGAAACATCATTGGTGGCCTGATTCGCCGTGAAGACGAACCGGCCCGAGGGGTCGAGACAGATGCCTTCAGGCAAGCCCCCGCCCGTGGCATAGGGACTGCCCGCCACAGGCGTCAGGACCCCGCTGGCGGCATTGATGGCGTAGGCGGACACGGTGTTGTCACCGGCATTGACCACGTAGGCGAACGCCCCAGAGGCATCGAGCGTGATGGAGCGGGGGGAGGTTCCCGTCGTGAACGGGCTGCCCGCCAGGGGAGTCAGGACACCCGAACCCTGGTCGATGCTGTAGCCCGAGATGGTGCTGGCGCTGGTGTTCACCGCATAGGCGTATTTGCCCGTGGGATCCACTGTGACGGAAACGGGTCTGGCTCCGGCCGCAAACGGGCTGCCGGGAATGGGGGTCAAGCGGCCGCTGCTGCCATGGATGCTGTAGGCCGAGAGGTTGTTCGAGTTGAAATTGGCGACGTAGGCAAAGCGGCCTGCGGGATCGACGGTGATGGCGTAGGGAGCGTTACCCGCCGTGACATAGCCGTTGTGGCGCAGCTGGCCCGTGGCGGCATTCACCGTGAAGGAGGACACCGTGCCATCGCCGGCATTCGCCACATAGGCGAAGCGTGGCACGGCGCTGCTCGCCGCCGGCGGCGTGCCAGGTGCGGACACCGAAGCGCCTCCGCCACCGCAGGCGCTCAGCGTGGCCAGGGTGAGCAGGGCCAGGAAGCGGGTGCTGTCTGTTCTGCGGTTCATGGGTGTTCTCCTCAAGAGGGGCATGCCTGGCTACATCCAGTGCGCCGCGCGGAGGAAGAGGACCTGATCGCCGACCTCCACCCAGCCCGCCACCAGTCCCGCCGGACCGGCCACGGCGCAAAGCCGTTGGATGGCCTTTCCCGCTGTTCCGGGCAGGATCGAAGGCGCGGTCCAGGCTGCACCATCCCATCGGCTGAATCCGATACCTTCGTAGACGCCACCGGCGCCTCGCTGAATCCACAACAGTGCCGGTCGCCCAGAGGCGTCCCGCGCGCCCACCATGACTTCCGTCGTGGTGGGCAGGGGCAGGACCAACCTGGAGGCACCCAGGGCCAGCCCGTTGAGCGGTGCCACCCACAATCCCTGCGAGCCCAACCCCGCCAGCCAGCCGCTGCCGCTGGCCTCCCGGAAGACCGCCAGGCTGTTCGCGGGCCTGGGCAGGATCATTTTATCGCCCATGGTCCAGGTGCCGTTGGCCGAGCGGATTCGGGGCCAGGCCTCCAGCGTCGTGTCGGTTCCGCCCACCAGATTCCGCTGATACCGAAGCCAGGCTTCCAGGCTGCCCTGGCCATCAGTGGCCCAGGCCGTACTGTGGGCGGGATCGTCCAGTTGGGCGGCAGGCTCCCAGCCCGCCTGGCCCGATGCGATACCTGAAACCGGTTGGAAGGCCACTCCTTCGGCATGGAGCAGCACATCATCTCCACTGGCCATTTCCATCAGGAAGCCGCCGAGGCCATCCCCAGCCACGCCGAGCAGAACCTGCTGCGTGGGGGACCCGGCGGGAATGAAATACTCGCCAGGGGTGCCCCACACGCCCCCTGGGTTCATGCGCGATACCTGCACAGGAGCATAGGTGACACCACCGGTGGCGCTGATCTTCTGACAGCCCCAGGCCGCGAGGGCGCTGCCGTCAGAGCCGACTGCCAGTTGCAGACCCTGATGATTGGACGTTGGGAACTGGAAGGCTTTGGAGGACACGCCAAACGGCGTGGCGGAAGACAGGTCCACTTTTAAGGTTCGAAGTTCAGTGACCGGCGACCCGCCCCCGGGGTAGCCCTGGAACCAGAGCACCTGGCCCTGCCCCCGCCCATCCACCGCCACCACGGGCGCTTGGAGGGTCTGCCCGGTCGCGCCGGCTTCCAGCACCTGGGGGGTGCCCCAGGTGCGCGTTGTAACAAGGTGGGCTGCCACTTGTTCCTGCAGGGTGCTGCCCCCCGCAGCCAGAGTGGAGCGGGTCCAGACAGCCACCACCCCGCCCTTGCCATCGCCCACGAAGGAGCCCCCCGCGGAATAACCGGGACCGGCCACATCCACCGGGCTGGACCAGGTCGGAGCAGCTGCGACGGGCGCCTTCGGGTCGGCACCGCCCCCGCAGGCCAGGGTCAGGCCCAGGCTGATCAGGATCGGGTAGATCGGCATCCGCACAATCACCTCAGATGTAGTAGCCGTGCAGGACGACACGGGCCATGGACATGAGGCTCTGGGGATAGAACTGCTGCGCCCAGATCTTCACGGTCATGCCCTGGGGCACCATGAAGCCGGTGGTCCAGGTCTGACGCTTCACGCCCATGGCGTTGGCGGGTATGTCGGCAAAGCTGAAGAGAGCCATGCTGCCCGAGTAGCCGGACGAGGGATGCTCCAGTACCAATTCCAAAGAGGCTGGCGTTCCGGTGCCGGGTTCATGCAGCACCCAGGCTTGGGCATCCGTGATGACGAGGGTTCGACCCTTGGGGACACGGAAGGGCTTGGTGCCCGATTGGAAGGACCAGGTGCCGTTCTGGTAGATGCCCTGATCCAGCGTTTCCGCGCCGGTGCTGAGGTCGTGGCGCACGCTGAGGTCGAGGGTCACCCAGTCCGAGGCGGGCACGCCGATATGCGTGGCCGGTGCTGGGGTCTGGGCCCCTACGGGCAGGGCAAGCAGGAAGGTGGCGATGGCGAGGGGCTTGAGCATCGGAACTCCGCGATAGGCGACGGCTGTCGCATGTCCACAGCCTCCGTCCCGGCCACCTCCCCACACAGGCACACTTTCTGGAAACGAGGTGGGCCACCCAAATCGCGGGACAGGTCGAACAGGTGGCCCAGGCCCTTTCTGAGAAGTGAACCCATGGCTGGGGGCGCTCCGCCCCTAGGTTGGTATTCACCATTCTCCTGGAGGCCCCATGGCCACACCGCTGTTCCGATCTGCGTTCCCCTCATCCCACAGCCGCGCCCTCCAGCTCTGCCAGGCCGCCCTGGTCCTGGGCTCGCTGGCATTCACTCCGGCCTGCGGCGGCGGTGGCGGTTCGGCGGCAGTGGCGACGGTTGCCGCACCGACCAGCCTGGCCTATCCCACCAACCCCGCGGTCTATGTGAAGGGCACGGCCATCGCTCCGAACACTCCCACAGTGAGCGGTGGCGCCGTCGCCACTTACTCGGTGAGTCCGGCCCTGCCCGCGGGGCTGAGCCTGAATGCCACCTCGGGCCAGATCACCGGGACCCCCAGCACCGTGAGTGCGGCGGCGACTTATACCGTCCGGGCCACCAATGCCGGCGGCAGCGCTACGGTGTCCCTCAGCCTGACGGTCAACGACCTGGCCCCGGCCTTCACCTATCCGAGTACCACCCAGGTCTACGGCAAGAACCTGGCCATCGCTCCGCTGGTCCCGACCAGCAGCGGGGGTGCCGTGGTGAGCTGGAGCATCACTCCGGCTCTGCCTTCGGGGCTCGTCTTGAGCACCTCGAGCGGAACCATCTCCGGCACGCCCACCATGGGCAGCTCGGCGCAGGACTACACCGTGACGGCCACGAACAGTGGCGGCTCGCTCGCCCTGGTCATCAACCTGGCCGTGGTCCAGGCCGCACCGGGGATCAGCACCTTTGGCGCCTCGCCCAGCACGGTACCGATGGGCTCGGTGGCAGCTCTGAACTGGACGCTCTCCGGTGATCCGGCTTCGGCGCTGACCCTGGATGGCGTCAATGTACTGGGGCAGACGGGCGCCCTCGTCACTCCCCGCCGACGCCAGCAGTATGCCCTCACGGCCTCCAATCTCATGGGGGCGACCCAGGGCTTCGCCATGGTGGCCGCCCAGGGCCTCGAGCGATTCGCCGGCAATGTGAGTGGTGCTGGATGGGTGGACGGAACAGGCAGTGCAGCACGGTTCAGCCAGCCCCAGGGCGTGGTGGTGGATGGTGCAGGCAACCTCTATGTCTCGGACTCTGCCAACAACACGATCCGGAAGGTCACGCCTGCTGGGGTCGTCACCACTTTTGCCGGTCGTCCGGGTGAATCGGGCAGCACCGATGGCCAGCCGGGCGGGTTCCGCAATCCCGGCGGCCTGGCCATCGATGCCGCGGGGAACCTCTACGTGGCCGATCGGGCGAATAAACTCATCCGAAAAATCACTCCGGCGGGGGTTGTCTCCACCCTGGCCGGCTCACTGAATTCCTCCGGTCCGGCCACGGATGGCACCGGGTCTGCCGCGCACTTCAACGGGCCCTTCGGCCTGGCGATCACGGCCGCGGGGGATCTGATCGTCGTCGATAGCGTGGACCAGCTCATCCGGAAGGTCTCCATGACTGGTGTCGTGACGACCCTCGCCGGAAGCGCGGGGCTCAGTGGCAGCGCCGACGGCACGGGCTCTGCTGCACGTTTCTATTACCCCAGCGGGGTCGTGGCCCACGCGGACGGGAACCTCTACGTCGTGGATTACATGAATCAAACCATCCGCAGGGTGAGCCTCGCCGGTGTGGTCACCACCGTGGCCGGCAGCGCAGGCCAGGGTGGCACCGCGGACGGAACCGGCTCCGCCGCCCGGTTCTTTCTCCCCCGCTGGATCACGGCGGATGGCGCGGGCGATCTCTGGGTTACGGATGCCAATACGGTCCTCCGCAAGGTGACCACGGCAGGGGTCGTGACCACGGTGGCCGGGGGCAATGGGAGCTATGACTGGGTGGACGGCCCGGCGGTCTCGGCCCGCTTCAGCGGCCCGGCCGGCCTCGCGTTCCTGCCATCAGGCCGTTTGGCTATCGCGGATGAATACAACTATGCGATCCGCGTCTTGGATCCGGCCCAGGGTGTAAGCACCCTGGCGGGCGCCCCGGCGGAGGTCGGCAGCACGAATGGATCTGCGGCTGTGGCCCGCTTCCGGAATCCCGCGAGCATCGTCGTGGATGCCAGCGGCAACGCCTTCGTGGCTGATTACGGCAATAGCCTCATCCGCAAGGTGACTCCTGCGGGCGTGACCAGCACCTTTGCCGGTCCTGCCGGCTTCAGTGGTCCGTCCGGTCTCGCCATCGATGCTGCCGGCACGCTCTATGTGGCTGACGCCACGAACCACGAGATTCTCAAAATCACGTCGAGCGGCACCGTCACCTCCTTTGCCGGGCTGGCGGCCACGCCAGGCAGCGCGAACGGCACGGGCAGCGCGGCCCGCTTCAATTCACCCAGTCGATTGGCCCTGGATGGCGCCGGCAACCTCTTCGTCTCGGAGACGAGCAATCACACGATCCGGAAGATCACGCCGGCGGGCGTCGTGACCACCGTGGCGGGCCTAGCCGGGGTCACGGGCCTCGTGGATGGGAATGGTGCCACCGCGCGTTTCAACATGCCCTCCGGACTCGCTGTGGATGGATCCGGCAACCTCCTGGTCGGGGATCTCAACAACAATCGGATTCGCCGCATCACGCCTGCAGGCGATGTGAGCACCCTGGTCCTCAGCCAGTTCATCTACGGACCGTTCAGTCTGGCTTTCAATACCACCGGCACCTTGTATGTTGCGGACGGTTGGGGGCACGCGGTCTACACCGTGGACACCACCACGGGCAGCATGACGCGTCTGCTGGGAACCCCCTACCTGCCAGGCGCCTTTGAAGGAGCCTTTCCCGCCGGGCTCAGCTCCCCCCTCGGCCTCGCCTTCACGCCGCAGGGAGACCTCCTCGTCACCACTGCCAACGGCCTGATGCTGGCCACTGCGCCCTAAGGGGGAAGGACTATTGGGACCGAAGTGTCTCGACCGGGCCGCCCTCAGGGAGAAGGCGGCCCGGGAGGGCTAGGGTCACCTCAGGACAGCCTTGAGAAAGGCAAAGCCAGGGTGGGCCTTCAGGTTCCTATTGCGACTGAGGGCTTCCTCCCACTGCCGTTGCGCCGTCTGCAGCAGCTGCTGTTTCTGGTCTGGGGTGGCACGGACGGACTCCAGGCACAGGATGGCCGCTTCCAGGGCCAATAGGATGGCCTGGTCGCCCTGCACGCTTCGCGAGCGCGACAGGGCGCCTTTGGCCCACTGCAGGGCCGCCTGGGCGGACTGGCCGCGGGAGGCCTGCCACCGGGCCTCCTCCACGCAGGTGAGGGCCGATTCCGCATAGGCCTGGACGTTCGAAGGGTCTTCCTGTTCCATCAACAGGAACCGCTTGCGGGATTCGCCGAAGGCGGCCGTCGCGTCCGCCCCTGCCTGACCCTGGGCCCGGGCCTTCAACCGGTAGGCCGAACCGGATTGGAAGGGAAGCGGATTGCGGAATTGCCGTTCCACTTCCAGGCACGCCTGGATGGCCGCGTTGGCACCGGCGAGGAGATCTGCCTGAGGCCCCTCCTGCAGCCTGAGGATCTGCAGATCGAGCCGATTGCGCTGGCCCTCGATGTATTTCGGGTGGCTGCCCTCAGCCCAGGCGGTGCCTTTGTCGAGGAGGGGGCGGATATCGCCCTGCAAGTTGCGAACAATCAGGGCCGATTGCACAGCAGCCGCTGCCGCGTTGATGCGCATGATCTGATCTGAAGGGGCAGAGGCCACGCCTTCGGCATTGTCTTCCATGATGCGCTGGATGGTGGCCGCAGGATCCTCGCCAGCCGTGTACTGGGCCTTGGCCAACTCGACGAGGAGGTCGGCGCGGATGCCCTTCGCATTGGCCGCCGCGCCCAAGGCCAGGGCTGCCCCGGCATTCTCGATACCACGCTGGGCCGCAGCGCGGGCATCGAGCCCCCGGTTGTTCAGGTAGAGGCTCTCGGGTTGGGCCAGCAGGGCTCCGGTATAGGGGATCCGCCAATCCTGGGGCGAGCGTTTCTGTGCTGCCTCGATCACCCGGTGACCTTCTTCAAAGCTGTTGCCGGGGTTCTGTCCGGCCGCCACCTTGGCATAACAGAAACTGTAATAGGCATTGGTCAGGAGCCGCTGGAGGTCCGCGTGCGAAGGGTTCCGGCTTGCGGCCGACCGCAACAGGTCCAGCGCGGCCGTGTCCTCCTGGACCCCGCTCTGGCCCACATCCTTTTTGGATAGCCCCTGGCGTTGCAGCAGGGTGGCTTCGAGGATGACCAGCTGCGCCTCATCGCCATGCAGGGCCTTGGCGCCATCGAGCGCGGTCTGCGCTTGCGCGAGGGCGGTGGCGGTGGAACTGCCCATGGAGCGTTGGTGACTGGCCATCAACAGGTTGCACTGCACGAGGGCTTCCGCCACCCGGGGGTGGCTTCGTGCGATCTGGCGCGCCGCTTCCAACGCCTGCAGGGCGGCCTGGAGTGCTTCCATGGCCTCCTGATGCGCATGCTTGACGTAGGAAGTCTCGCGGCGCTCGACGTGAACCTTGGCCTCCAGCAGCAGGCCATCCGCCTGCTCCTCGGGTGAAGTCTGGGCGACCTTCGCATGATCAAGGGCCTGATCCAGGCGACCCTGGAGGAGGTCCACCTGACCCTGGAGGATGTTCGCCCGGCGGGGCAGCGCGGCCGCCTGGGCCTGGATGGCCGCGACAGCGGGAACCAGCAGCTCCTTCCGCAATGCGTCCAGCCGGGCTTCCCGGATCTCCTTGTTGGGGATGGTGCGCGCCTGTCTCAGGCCCTGCTGGTAGAGCTCGGCAAGGACGATGCCATGGGCCAGCTCACTCTCGGGGGTCTTGAATCCCAACGTGCGAGCCCGTTCAAGGTGGGTGCGAGCCTCGGTCCATTCCTCCAGGAGCTGGTGCCCTCGGCCGAGGGCGTAGGCTGTGGGTGCTTCGGTGCCGGAGCGATCTGCCGCGAGTGTGCTTAGCTCCTGGCGGACGGCCTCCAGCGCGGGGCGCAGGTCATGGGCCGGCAGCAGGTATTCCCGTTGCAGGGCGCTTTCCATGGCGGCGGCCTTGGCGCCCATGCGCGCATTCGCGAGCGCGTTCTGTCCCGCCAGCCGGGAGGCGTAGAGCGTGTAGCCCAGTACCAGCAGCAGCAGGAGCGCTGCCCCCACGGTCACTCTTGCCGCCATCCGGTTCCGACGGGACCACTTGAAAGACTGCTCCAGGAGGCTCGCCGGCTTGGCCAGGATCGGCTCCCCGCGCAGCACCCGATCAAGGTCGTCGGCCAGGGCCTCCGCCGTGGCGTAGCGCTGCACCGGCTCCTTCTCCATGGCCTTGGCCACGACCACGGCCAGATCCTTGGGCAGCCCTGGGACCTCGGCGGTCAGGGAGAGGGCGTCCTGCTCCAGCACGCGGCGCAGCAAGTCTCCGGGATGGACATCGCCCTCGGGTGTGGTGCCGGTGGCGCGGGGCGAGGCATGGCCGGGGGCAGTGGCCCCAGGGGTGTCCCTGAAGGGCGGTCGGCCGGCCAGCACGGCGTAGAGTGTGGCACCCAGGCCATAGATGTCGGCGCGGAAGTCGACCGGGGCGGCCCCTGTCACTTGCTCCGGAGCCATGAAATCCACCGTCCCCATCAGCAGGCCCGAGCGGGTGAGGCCGCCTTCCTCGTCTCGCGCGAGGCCAAAGTCCGAAAGCAGGGCCTGGAGGCCCTGCTTGGTCTCCTCGATGAGAATGTTGGCGGGCTTCACATCGCGGTGGACGAGGCCCATGCGGTGGGCGGCGCCCAGGCCGCGAGCTGCCTGGGCCGCGAGGGTGACCTTCATCCGCCAGTCCGCGTCCGTGTGGAGGTCTCCGAAGGTCTGGCCCTCCACCAGTTGGAAGAGGATGCAGGGGCGGCCTTCCAGGGTTCCGGTGTCGTGCACCCGCACCACATGCGGGTGTTCCACCCGCGCCTGGAGGCGGGCCTCCAGCAGCAGCCGTTCAGCCTCCTTGGGATCGCCCCCCCGGACGAATTTGACGGCCACCGGGCGTTCGAGCGAAGCATCCCAGGCGCGGTGGACCTCCCCCATGCCCCCGACCCCCAGGATGCCCTTGAGGGTGATGCGCCCATCGAGCGCGGATAGCAGCAGGCTCACCGGACCTCCACGATGGAATCACGCATTCGGATGGCGACTTCTTCCAGATCCGATTCCGGGTAGTTCGAGAAGCCCAGGCGCAGCGCCTGCACAGCACTGCCATCGAAGGCGAAGCGTCGCCCCGGCTGAAAAGCAACGCCTTGCTCCAGGGCGCGGGCCGCCCAGCGGTCCACGTCCACGCCCTCGGCGACCTTGGCCCAGAGTGCCAGGCCCCCATCTGGAACCTGGAAGCTGAGGCGATCTCCCAGGTTCCGAGTCAGGGCCTGGCAGAGGGCATCGCGCCGCAGCCGGTAAGTCTGCTGCATGCGGTTGAGGTGGCGGTGGATGGATCCGTCATCCAGCAGCTCCGCAAAGGCCCGCTCCAGCACCATGTCTCCCTGGCGATCGAAGGCCTGGCGCAGGGCGCGCATGCGGGCGATGAGCGGGGCCGGGCCATGCACGTAGCCCAGGCGCAGGTTGGGACTGAAGATCTTGCTGAGGGTCCCCACGTGGATGACGACGCCGGCGCGATCCTCGGCGGCCAGGGGAGCGCGGGGGCGGCCTTCGAAGAGGAACTCGCTGTCCTGGTCGTTCTCGATGATGGCGAAGCGATGGGCCTGGGCCATGGCCAGCAGACGCGCACGCCGCTCTACGGACAGGGGCACCAGGGTGGGGTACTGGCGGAGCGGCGTGACGAAGACCGCGCGGAGCCGCTCGGATTCGGCCAACTGGGCCAAGGCGCCGACCCGGAGACCGTCCTCGTCCACCGGGACGGGCAGACAGCGGGCACCCGCTCGGGCGAAGGCTTCCCAGGCGCCGGGATGGCCCAGCGTTTCCACCGCCACGGCATCGCCTGCGGAAATCAAGGCCTGGGCCGCCAGAAAGAGGGCCATCTGGCTGCCCCGGGTGACGAGGATGTCGTCGGCGGAGGCGGCAAAGCCCCGGGACTCGCTTAACATCCGCGCCAGGGATTGGCGCAGCATGGGGTGCCCCTGGGAGTCCTCCAGCTCGAGGTTGTGCTGACGGTTCAGCACCAGGGCCCGGCGGTATGCCCGGGCCAACTCGGCCCCGGGCATGAGGCGGGGATCCGGGAGACCGCTGGCGACCTTCAACAGGCCCGGGGTGCCCTTGGGGGATTCCACCTGCAATCCGGAGGCCAGGTCAAAGCCCATGGCGGGCACCTCGGCGACCGGTTGTGGTTTTCCTGGCAGTCGGGTTGGAGGAGTGGGTGCGACGAAGCTGCCCTTCCCGACGGTGGAGATGACCCAACCTTCGGCCTGCAGTTCCCGGTAGGCCTCCATCACCGTGTTGCGGCTGACACACAGCTGTTCGCTGAGCGTGCGATAGCCGGGGAGGACGTCGCCGGGATGAAGGCGGCCGCGGCTGATCTCCTGCATGAGCGCGTTGGCGATCTGCAGATAGACCGGTTCTCGGCTCTTGGGATCAAGAAAGACGGTAGGCGTCCGTGCGCTCAGGGCTGGCTCCGGGGGGAACCCCTAGTATGCCTTTTCTGCAGGAACACCGGGATCTCGTGATCTGTAAACCTGGCCGATGAAGGGACGGCATCCAACCTGCGAAATTCGGACTACCGGGCGAAGAAGGGATCCAGGATGACCGCGGCGGTGAGCACCAGGGCGAACAGGTTGATGTTCATGAAGACCCGCCGGTAAAGGGCTGCGTCCTGGCCCGGCTTCAGCAGGGGCAGCGAACCCGCGATGAGCCAGGTGGCGCCGAGGCCCAGCATGAGCTCCGCGGGCCAGGACACCAGCACCCGGAACATGGGCAACAGGCCGCAGGCGGCGGCGGTGCCGCAGGTCCAGGTGAAGGTGAGGCGCGACAGCCGGGGCCGCCCGAAGACGCTCACCAGGGTGGGGTAGCCGGCATCCTCGTAGCCTTCTGCATGGAGGCCCACCAGCAGCCAGAAGTGGGGCACCTGCCAGATGAAGAAGACGAAGGCGAGCACGAGGACCGAGGGATCGGCCAGGCTGCCGCCGGCGGCGGTCCAGCCGATGGCAGGCGGCAGGGCGCCGATGAGGGAGCCGGGCACTACGGCGAAGGCGCTGATGCGCTTCAGGGGCGTGTAGAAGCCGTTGTACCAGCCCAGGGCCAGGGCCCCGAGCAGGGCCGAGGTGAGGTTGTGGGCGAGCCACAGCACCAGGAAGCCGCAGACGGCCATCACCGTGGCGATGACTGCGGCCTGGGCCGGGGACAGGTCCCCCCTTGGAATGGGCCGGTTGGCCGTGCGGGGCATCAGGGCATCGAAGCGGTGCTCCTGCACTTCGTTCAAGGCGCTGCTGCCCATGGCCAGGAGCAGGATGCCCAGCAGCGTCGTCACCAGCCCCAGATCCGCGCCGCGGAGGAAGGCCACGTAGCCCGCCGCCGCCGTGAACGTGGATGCTCCCGAGATCCGGAGCTTGGTCAGCTCCAGGAAGATCGAGACCGGGTGAGATTTCGGGGCGGCAAGGGTGGCCACGCTCAAGGGTACGCTCCTAGTTCAGGCTCTTGATGTAGCGCACGACCTCGTTCAGCTCCTGCTCGGTGAGCTGGGTCTTGGGCATGGCGTTTGGGTAGCCTCGGACCACCTGGTCGGTGGGATTCATGATCGAGCGACGGAGGTAGGCGTCGTCCACCTGGATCACCTTCATGGTTCCCGCCATGAGGATCTGCTCATCGCGTCCGTAGATGGCCTTCAGGGTGGGACCGACCTTGGGTTTGCCGTCCACGGAATGGCAGGCGAGGCAGCCCTTGGCCGTCAGCACGGCCAGGCCCTGGGGCATGTCCTTGAGGTCGGGGTGGGCCTCGGCAGCGCGGAAGCTCTTGCCAGGCTCTGGGGCGTCCTCGCCACCGAAGTACCAGGCCTTGAACTCCTCCTCGGGTACCACGATGACCTTGCTCAGCATGAGGCTGTGGTCCACGCCGCAGATCACCGTGCACTGGATGTCGTACGAGCCCACCTTGGTGGCCTGGAACCAGGTGGAGTTGGTGCGACTGGGCACGGCGTCGATCTTGATGCGGAAGGAGGGCACGTAGAAGCCGTGCACCACGTCGGCGCTGCGAACCTCCATCTTCATGGGTTTGCCGATGGGGGCGAACAGTACTTTGCTCTGCTTGCCGTTGGGGTATTCGAAGGACCAACTCCACTGGCGGGCGGTCACCTTCACGGCCATGGCATCCCGGGGCGCCTGGTTCATGTACTCGTAGTTGGTCCAGCCGTAGTAGAAGATCGACAGAAACAGCACCAGGGGGATGACGGTCCAGACGATTTCAAGGCCCACATGGCCGTCGATCTGCGAGGCCACCGGGTTGCGCTTCTTGCTGTAGCGCACCACGAAGTAGATCATCAGCGCCGTGATGCCGATCAGGAAGACCACCGACAGTCCGAACACATAGAAGAAGACCGCGTCGGACTTCTGGGCCGATACGGCGGCTTGGTTCATCCAGTCCATGGGAGCCTCAGCGGAAAGCGATATCAGAGAACAGCAGGGCGAAGAAGATCAGCAGGGTGCCCAGGGTCACCAGTACCACAACCTTGAACAGCGGTCCCTCGTATTTCAGGTGCATGAAGTAGTAAAAGACCAGTCCGGCCTTGAGGGGGGTCAGGGTGAGCAGCCCCCAGACGGCGGCGGTCTGGCCAAGGTGGCTGACCCCCACCAGACAACCGGTGAGGACCACCAGGATCACCCAGATCTTAATGTAGGTGCCGTAGCCCGGGTGTTCGACGGAATGATCAGCGGAAGCTTCGACGTGTTCGCTCATGGGATGTCCTTACGCGGCCAGGTAGAACAGCGGGAGGAGGAAGATCCAGATCACGTCCACCAGGTGCCAGTAGAGGCCGCCATTCTCCAGGTGGACATAGCGGTCCTGGCGAATGCGATCGGTGGCGACCCACCAGAACATGACCCCAAGAACCGAGAGCCCGGCGATCACGTGGAGGCCATGCAGGCCCGTCATCGTGAAATAGAGACCGTAGAAGACCTGCTCGCCCGGAGGCAGGGTCGCCAGGTGGCGGGAGTTGGGGTACAGGCCGTGATGAAACTTGGCCGCCCACTCGAAGGACTTGATGATCAGGAAGACGAGGCCCAGGCCCAGGGTCGTCCCCAGAAAGGCCAGCGCCCGTTTCTTCTCGGCCCGCTGCACCGCCACGATGGCCAGCACCACCGTGAGGCTGCTGGTGAGCAGGACCAGGGTGTTGATGATGCCCAGCGTGGCGTTCAGTTCGCTGCCGCCATGGTGGAACTCGGCGGGGTAGCGGTAGCGCATGTAGGAGTAGCCGATGAAGAGCCCGCCGAAGAGCACCATCTCGGTGACCAGGAACAGCCACATGCCCAGGCGCGCGCCGAAGTCGTCGCGATGAACGTGCTCGGTCATTTCCCCTCCTGCTCGAAGTGGTAGGGGCCGTGGGTGATGGTGGGGATCTCTTCGAAGTTCTCAAGTGGCGGCGGGCTGGGGATGGTCCATTCCAGCGTGACGCCGCCCCAGGGATTGTCCTCGGCCTTCTCGCCCTTGAAGATGGCGTAGAGCAGGGCTCCGAAGAACATCAGGAGGCCGAGGATGAGCAGCCAGCTGCCCACGGTGGCCACCACATGCATGGTGTGAAACTGTGGCAGATGCACGTAATAGCGGCGCGGCATGCCCATCATGCCCAGGATCATCATCCCGAAATACAGCATGTTGAAGCCGATGAACATGGGGAACCAGGAGGCATAGATGGCCTTCTTGGAATACATCTTCCCCCACATCTTCGGGAACCAGTACAGCAGCGCCGCGAAGAGGGCCATGCCGGTGCCGCCGAACATCACATAGTGGAAATGCCCCACGATGAAGTAGGTGTCGTGGATGTGCACATTGATGGCCAGAGCACCCTGCATAACGCCGGTGAGCCCGCCGATGCAGAACAGGAAGATGAAGGTCAGGGCGAAGAGAAGGGGGGGCTGGAAGTCGATGCTGCCCTTGTAGAGGGTGCTCACCCAGTTGAAGACCTTGATGGCGCTGGGAACGGCCACAACCATCGTCAGCAGCGAGAAGAGCATGAGGGCCATGCCGCTCATGCCCGAGGTGAACATGTGGTGGGCCCAGACCAGGCTGCCCACGGCGGCGATGGACATGGAACTGAAGGCGATGGCCTTGTAGCCGAAGATGGGGCGCTTGGTGAAGGTAGGGATGATCTCGGAGATGGCGCCCATGGCCGGCAGGATCATGATGTAGACCGCCGGGTGCGAGTAGATCCAGAAGAGATGCTGGTAGAGCAGGGGATCGCCGCCCTTGGTCGGATCGAAGATCCCGATGCCGAAGAACCGCTCCAGGATGACCAGCACCAGGGTGATGGCCAGGATGGGCGTGGCCAGCAGCTGAATCCAGGCGGTGGAATAGAGCGCCCAGCACATCAAGGGCATCCGGAACCACTGCATGCCCGGCGCCCGCAGGCGGTGGATGGTGGTGACGAAGTTGATGCCCGTCAGCATCGAAGAGAAGCCCAGGATGAAGGCCGCGAAGACCGCGAGGCTAACGTTGGTGCCGGTCTTCAGGCTGAAGGGGGCGTAGAAGGTCCAGCCGGTATCCGGCGCGCCCCCCCCCGTGAACAGGGAAAGAATCGCCAGGATGGCGCCGGCCATGAAGAAGTACCAGGACGCGAGGTTGAGGCGGGGGAAGGACACATCCTTGGCGCCGATGAGGATGGGCAGGAAGAAATTCCCGAAGACGGCGGGCAGACCCGGAATCACGAAGAGAAAGATCATGATCACGCCGTGCAGCGTGAACAGGGCGTTGTAGGTCTGGGCAGTGATCAGATGCTGGAACGTGGTCAACTGCACCAGGCGCATGACGAAGGCGACGCCGACACCCACGAAGAAGAACGTGATCATCGAGTACAGATAGAGCAGGCCGATGCGCTTGTGGTCCGTGGTGGTCAGCCAGGCCATGAGGCCCTTGCGGGTCCCGGTATCCACCAGGTAGCTTGGCTGCGCCGTGGATGCATGCGTGCTCATTGGCCCTCCTCTGACTTGGACTTGCGCCCCTTCCGGGTGAGCGCGAACACGAAGACCAGGGACGCCAGGATGATGACGATGGCGCCGATGGAAGTGGTGTTCAGCACGTACTTGCGTCCGACGGGGTCATAGCTGAAGCAGAACTTCAGGAACTTGTTGATGGTGGGCTGGGCTTCCCCGCGGGCCGCCTCCTGTGCCGCCAACTGCAGATCGGCGGGCAAGTAGGAGACGCCATACATGTAGCGGGTGACCTGGCCCTTGGGGCTGATGAAGATGATGGCGGCGGCATGGACGAAGTCATCCTTGTCCCGCTTGAACTTGAACCCCACGGCGTCCGCCAGGGCCTTGGTGGTGGCACCAGGCCCCGTCAGGAATCGCCAGGCGGCGGGGGGCATGGGGCGGTTGATCTCGCCGAGGTAGTTGGTGCGCTTCTGGGCAGCGACCTCCGGAACATCCCGCTCATCAAAACTCACGGTGAGCACCTGGAAGTCCTGGCCGGGCACGGCCGCCGTGCGGTTCAGCACCTCGGCCACACCGGCCAACTGGGGGGTGCAGATGCCGGCGCACCGGAAGTAGTTGAGGGTCAGGATGGTGGGTTTGTCGATGAGCTGGCGCAGGGTGACGGTCTTGCCGTCCTCGTCCTTCAACTCGAGGTCGAGGGGGATGGTGGCACCCAGCTTCTCGTTGATGCCCACCTCTTCGGCGGTGAAGGTCGGCGGGGGCGGCGTGGTGGATTGGGCCTTCACCACCCCTGCGCTCAGGGCCATGGCCACGAGCGTGAAGGAGAGAAGGAACTGGCGAAGCGAGGGCGTGGTCATGGGGTCAGCGGATCGTCGAGGGTGCGGGCTGGGGACGGGCTTCCGCGTACTCGCGGCAGAGGATGGTCACGGCCCGGCTCACGGGGATGCGGTTGGGGATGACCTCGCCAGCGCTGGCGAAGAGCTTCTCCAGGGTGGCGAGGGCCTTGGGATCGCTGGCGCCGTGGTCGAAGGAGCCCATGGTCCGCACCACATGCACGAGGGCCATGCGGTCCTTCTTGCGCAGGTAGTTGTAGGACACCATGGAACTGCCCTTGATGCCCTCCTCCAGGGTCTTGTAGACATCCTCGACCCGGGTGCCGTTCTTCCAGCCCGCCTTTTCTGCGAAATTGCGCGGCTTGGGATTGAGCCCCTTGCCGGCAGCGCCATCGCCTTTACCCTCCGCCCCGTGGCAGGTGGCACAGTTCTGGTCGTAGAGCGCCTTACCCCGGGCCAGGAGCTCGGGGTTGGGAGTCATGACGGTCTTGGGGTCGATGGGGGGAATGACTTCCATGGCCACGGCGGGGTACTCCGTCGGGTCCAGCCAGCCGGTCTCACCCTGCACGGCCTGGACGGACGTGTCGGTGGTGCGGGCCTGGTAGCGCAGGCCGGGTACCACGGTGAAGCCGAAGAAGGCGGCAATGGCGATGAAACCCAGCACCAACAGCAGGGCGGAGGCGAGGCGCTTCAGCTCCTCGGGGGAGAGGTAATCGTTGAGCTTCATAGCCGGAACTCCAGACCCTCGCGGAGGAAGGGATCGCCGACGGGCATATCCTCGCCCTTCTGCATGGCGCCGCGGATCCAGAGGAGGATCCCGCCCATGAAGAAGAGGGCGAAGCTGAGCTCGGGCCAGGAGAAGTACGGTTTGGCGCCAAGCACGGGGAAGATGAGCCAGTACATGTCCAGCACGTGGGCGCCGAGCATCAGGAAAGCCACCCGGCGCAGGCGCTTGGGATCCTTCTTCGAGTCCCGGGTCACCAGCGCGAAGAAGGGCAGGATGAAGTGCAGGAAGGCCAGAGAGATGGTGATGGCGCGCCAGGCGCCGGCCAGACGAACCTTGTAGTAGATGACTTCATCGGGCAAGTTGGCATACCACATCAGCATGTACTGGGCGAAGCCGATGTAGGACCAGAACACGGTGAAGCCGAAGAGGAAGGCGCCCAGGTTGTAGAGGTGGTCGCCCTTCACGCCCTCCAGACGGTTCCGCTCCTGGAGGTAGAGCACCGACAGCGCCGTGGCCGCCAGGCCGCTGAGGAAGGCGCCGGCGAAGACGTAGACGCCAAAGATGTCGCTATACCACTCGGGCGTGAGCCCCGAGATCCAGTCGAAGGCGATGAGGGTGATTACCAGCGCGAAGATCGCCATGAAGGCCGGGGCGAACTTCCGGGCGCGGATGTTGAAGGCGGGATCCTTGGTGCTGTCCTGCTTCAGGGAGCCGCCCACGAGCACGGCCAGCCCCAGGAGGCAGAGGCCGAAGGCGATGAGGGTGCGCACGGAGAAGAAGGGCAGGCTCAGCCAGAAGGCCTTCCCGGCCAGGATCGGATGGTGGGCCGCCTCTGGTCGGGCGCCGGGGTAGAGCACGGGGATGGCGCCCAGGGCGATGAGGCCCACGGGGATGGCGGGCAGCAGCAGGGTGGCCAAGCGCTCGGGGATCCGGCGGATGGGCACGCTCCAGCGGGCACTCACCAGGTGCTCGAGGGCCACGATGAAGAGGGCGCCGAGGCCCAGAGTGAACATCAGGACGAACCAGAGGATCCAGTTGGCCCAGAAGCGCTCGGGGCCGGCCACCGCATAGGTGCCGGCGACGCCCAGGGCGCCAAGCGCCGTGGCGCCCCAGATCAGGAGGGAGGCGTTCTTGTTCTGGCTCATGGGGTGACCACCTTCAGGTCCTCGTCCTTGGCGTTCTGGGCGCGCTGCAGGGCGCGCACGTAGTGCACCACGGCCCAGCGCTCCCGTTCGGAGAGGTAGGGGGCATGGGAGGGCATGGCATTCTTCCCGTGGATGAGGACCCAGTAGATCTTGCCGTCCGGGTAGTCCAGGAACTGTTTGGCCTGGAGGTTGGCGGCCTTGGCCCCGTAGGCCGCGGTCAGGCTGCCGGAGCCGTTGCCGACAGCGCCGTGGCAGACCTCGCAGCGATTGGTGTAGACCTTGCGGCCCAGGGCGAAGACCTCCTGGGTGCGGGGCAGGGGATTCACCAGGGCAGCCGAGGCCTCCTGGGTACCGGTGGCAGTGGGCAGGTAGCCCCGGGCCACGGTGCCGGGCACGGGCTTCTGCATGCCGTGGCCGTCCTTGAAGAAGGTGGACCCCTTCTGGGGATTGAGGCGCGGCTGGTCCTGCATGTAGACCATGGGCTTAAGAACGGGGAACCACTTGGTCAGGGTATAGATCGCCACTCCCGCCACCAGGCAGGCGACGAAGATGCCGCCCAGGGTGCGCAGGATGAAGTCGCTGGTGAGGAAGGGGCTGCGGTCGGGGGCGGGCAGCACCTCCACTTCCACGGCACCCGCGTCCCGCAGGGCCTGAGCGGCGGCGGCGCTGTCGAAGCCCTCATCCACGGCCTCCAGGGCCAGGACATAGCGATCCCGGGTGATGCCCTTGATGGCCTTGGAGGCCAGCACGGGGTGCCCGAAGAAGGGCAGCTTGTTGAGCAGCAGCAGCATGCCGAGGCCCGCCGTGAAGGTGGCGAAGAGCACCGTCACTTCGAACATGATGGGGATGAAGGCTTCCCAGGACCCGGCGGGCTTGCCGCCGGTGATGATCGGGTAGTCGACGGCGCTGATCCAGTACTGGAAGCCGAAGGCGGTGAGGGCGCCCAGTACACCCATGACCAGCACCATGCCGCCCAGGGGGGATTTGCGCAGGCCCAGGGCTTCGTCGATGCCATGGATGGGATAGGGCGTGTAGGCCTCGACGGTGCCGAGCTTGGCGGCACGGGCCTTGGGGATGGCCGCCATCAGGGCGTTGGGCGTGTCGAAGATGCCGAGGACGGCGTAGGAGGTCTCAGACATGGTGGTCATCTCCATGGTGAGAAGGCTGCGCGTCCGGCAGGATCGCCTTCACTTCCGTGGTCGCAATGACCGGCAGCACCCGGGCGAAGAGCAGGACCATGGTGAAGAAGAGCCCGAAGGTGCCGAGCAGGATGCCGAAGTCCGTCATGGTGGGCTGGTAGATGCGCCAGGCGGAGGGCAGGTAGTCCTGGTGCAGCGAGATCACGATGATCACGAAGCGTTCGAACCACATGCCGATGGTCACGCCGATGGCCACGGCGATCATCCAGAAGTAGCTGGTGCGGGCCTTCTTGAACCACAGGATCTGGGGAAAGAGGATGTTGCAGAAGATGGTGAGCCAGCCCGCCCAGCCGTAGGTGCCCGTGATGATGTTCATGAAGCCGTGGTGCAGGTACTCGTTCATGGAATACCAGGCTGTGAAGCCCTCCATCATGTAGCTGTAGCCCATGATGCAGCTCATGGCGAGGATCACCTTGTTCATCACGTCCAGATGGCGGTCGGTGATCAGGTTCTTCAGCTGCATGGTCTCGCGCACCACCACCAGCAC
>Ga0268298_10000061_pt1 | contig 127676 bp, 110 predicted proteins | sample WWTPWeurt_MetaG_FD_194462 | JGI IMG/M metagenome (GOLD analysis project Ga0268298, IMG submission 194462) | Activated sludge microbial communities from WWTP in Nijmegen, Gelderland, Netherland - WWTP Weurt | ecosystem: Engineered > WWTP > Aerobic digester > Activated sludge | place...
ATCAAAAGCATGCAGATTCAGACCGGAGTTGGTCGGGCCATTGTACACCGTATTGCATTGCACATTCATTTTTTCATCTGCGATCAGTTTCACTGCATGATGATTCAGATTGATCGAGCTGGGATATTTAATATCATTGTCATGAATGTTGAATTCTTTGCAGTTATTGGTCCGTATCGAATTCAATCCCTTAACAGGCACAAAATAATTATTGTGAATTTCCCATGATGTAGAATTGATGTCTCCCCAAATGCCTTTGGCATCATCATACTGATCGGTGAGAAATCTATTATTTTTTATAACATTGGATGCATTGCCATAGAGATTGTGGTACAATAGTATTCCTGCTTGATTGACCCTCAATGTACAATTCTGGATGGTATGCGGTGTATTTGAACTTTCGACAATGATACCATTACCTACGATATGATTGTAATTCTGCGTTTGCAGGTCACCAAAATTACATCCATCAATAGTAGTATTCATTCGCATCGTTCTGATGCCATGTTGCATGTTATAAAATTTACAATTCATAATAGAGGCAATTTTCGGACGAATTCCTCTCATCTTGATGGCATTGGATGAATTGGTAAAGCCTGCTCCTGAATTTTCTAAACCAATGGCTCTGAATTGAGCATTTGATAAAGTAAGATTGCAATCCGTATTTATGATTCCATGCCGCAAATTCTGGAAATCATTAAACTGTGCATACTGGGTCCCACCACCTGCAACTACCAGATCCGTGTTATAGGCTTGAATGCCAACATACGGCACTGTACCTACCCGGGAAGGTTGTCCGCTGTATGCATCTGCAAATCCATTACTTGGAAAAAACTTACATTGTGACATGACGACTTCGCTTTTCGATCCCACTCCACTACCGCAATCCATACCAATGTAATCATCAATAAAAAAAGTTCTGCTACAGTGCACCTTAGTATTGGATTGTGTTTTAATTCCCCAATGCGCATCCCTGATTTCGGAATTGGTAATATTGAAACTTGAACCATTGTTTACTTGAAATCCAACCCAACCCGATTGTGTTTCACAAGTAGTGTTATTTCGGGTGCTAATGACCATATTGGTGATATTTAATTCCGAATTATTCGACACCTGAATACTTGCACCCGGGTAAATGAGCATTTTTGATCCCGGTCCGGATTGCGTGTTTCTTTGTCCATTAAAACAATAATTCTGATCCACCACAAAAGTGCCCTGCACCACATAGTTCCTCACATTATTGGTGTTGCAGGCTTCATTAGCCGGAAATAAACCGGGAGCATTGCCGTTGAGCAGATCTGTCAAACTTCCGGTCAGTAAGACATACTTCTCCGGAAAAAACTGTACATGCGTTTGCTCGTAGTACAAAGATTCAGAATTCTTCTTGGTTAAAAAATCAATGTTAAATTCAGTTCCGTATGTCACCTTAAATGTAAAATGCAAATCAACAGTTGCATCCTCCTCAATAAAATAATTATCCTTCCGGATCCTAAAACCATTATTGTTCTGTTCGATGGTAAAATCTATAGGATCAACTATACTGGGTAATGTATAATTTGTCGAAGTGACAAAGATGTCAAAATATTCGTCCGATCCGCAAGTATTGGTCAATGTTATCGTAACTAATTTCTCCTCACAGTAAGGAATTATAGAAGTACTTCCAAAATCCAGATCAAAGCTCAAACAATCTTGGGCATTTGCATTTCTCAAATATAACGATAAGAATAGTATGAATGTGATTAAATTTTTCATGACAATAAAATTTAATGCATGGATAGAATTCCATGTTTAGTAAAATAAAAATTAAAGCAATCTTCGTGGTTTCATGAACCAAACAGACCCATTCTGGAACACGATGTAAAGAACATCGCTCACAGGTCTGAAATAGAGCGGTACAAAGCCAATAGACTTTACCTCAAGGGTGACCCCGGGTCACAAAAATAACTGGGTTTGAAATGTGCACATAGGCAAAGGGTTTACGTGTTCACTTAAAAAATACTAACACTTGTTAGTATTTGGTTTTTATGTAGCCTATACGTGATGTGTATCCGAAAAGAAATTCGAATATAGTGTATATGTACAGTACAGTACATTAACAATTCATTAACATTTTTACTTGGATCTGTTCCTGCAGCTCTTTAAAGAAACACCCACTTTTATTGAAATTTAAATTGACCACTAGGCAAGCAGTGTAAAGAATCTACATCGCCTGCGGGGCTTAAAACCAAAATGCAAATCCATTAATTGGTGAAATCATATATCCTGTTTCAATCCAGGTATTCCAAATTAAGCATGAGTAGAGTTGTGCATTAAGCACAAAAGTGTCTGGTTTTTGAAGATGTAACGACACTGGTACACCTCGGACTGCGCTTGGATATCGGGTTAACTCCCATGGCTTTATTAACCGTGTAGTTGGATTACCACGACGAAGAGTTGTTCGTACCAAATTTCTCCTCCTCCACTTCTAAATTTTCAGATTAATACCTCATTTATGCCCTGCGTTTACATGCGTTAATGAACACTTTCTCCACACTTACTTTTCTACTTTTGGTGCAAAAAAGGGTTGGTGCATTGTATATTTTGGTTAAATTTACTTTGAAGTCTTGATTTTAAGATTTCACACAATATCATCCGAAATGCAAAGAAAATGCTTGTTTGGGTACTTGCTGGTTATGGCTTATATGCTTTTCAGTGCACAATCTTGTGAGGATAAAAAGAAGTGCCACATTTGCCAAGTCGACGATCAAGTAGTTTCCCTACTCCACAGCCTCCTTTTTTGAATTGTTCAACAAAAAATATGACGATGAAAAATTTTCGATATTTCCTGCCTTTCGCCTTATTGTGGATGAGTACATGCATCGATCCTGCCGATGGTACCGTCATTGACGACCCTCATGAGTTCATCAGTGTCATCTTGGGTGGTGAATTCGCTTCCATGAATGTTGAAAATGCAGATGTTTACATAAACGGGGAGTTTATCGGAAATGCAGGAGCCCATTCCAGTGTCGTCAAAAAGAACTGTCTGCCTGGAAGCTATAACATTCAGGTGGTCACCAAAAATGTTCCTTCCACACTTTTGGGAACTGTTGAAAAAAAGGAGTTCCAAGCAATCAACTTTGTGGCCCCTTGTGATGCGTCAAGCGCTACTTTTAAAGCCAGTCTTGAATATTTATTGGATGGAAAAGAATTGTTTGTATCCGTCGATGGACTCATTTTGTCTTTGCCGCCCGGAGTTCCTGTTACGATTCCCAGACTGATTCCGGAAAAAGACAAAGTATTTAATTTCCGTGACATCACGGGAGCGCTTAGGCATACCATCACCAAGACCATCCCTTACTCAAGTAGCTGGAGCTATGATGTTCCTTATCAGTAGTCGGCAGTCAATAGATCGTAAGCAGTGGGAAGTCGTTTGCGCCCTTGGCGGTTGTATTGGCCGTTTGGTTTTCGGACCCCAATCCATGAACTAACGATCGTTAGCTCTGAAAATCCGTTCATACGGAGCTCTAATCATCAGGTCTAAACCAGCATTCCTTAGGTCTTTACGTCTTAATCGTCAAGCCCTTTCGTATTCAAGCCATTTGAACAACATCACCCTACACGTTTATAAAATGCTGTGCAATAAAAAAGGGCTTCCCATGGTGGAAAGCCCTTTCTCTTTTCTCTTGGTGGATAAATTATTTACCCATTGCTTTTTGCTTGTACATGTCATAAGCAGCCATTGCAGCTGCTTTGGCATCGTTCAATTTTGAAGTCCATCCTTCAACTTTTGTGGTTGCATCCATGGAAGCATTTTTCAACTCATCCACTTGCGCCAATACATCGCCTTCCAATTTACCTGCAGCCAAGCCGTCTTTCAAGCCAGCCAATTTTTTGGACATCTCTTCCCAGCTGGTTGCAAATGAAGTAACTTCAGAAGCCAAACCACCGATACCATCGATGCTGGTAGTGAATGCATTTTTCAACGAGTCCAATGAAGCCGTCATTTCTGGTTTCATTTTGGCAGCCATTTTAGGGTCAACCATCAGGCTGTCTTTCAAAGATGCCAAAGAGGTTTGTGCAGCACCAATCATGCTACCCACTTCAGTAACCGCAGTGGTTGCTTTTTCCCAATCAGCTGACAATGCTTCGATTGGAGCGCGGAATTGCTCAACACTTTTGCAAGCGAAAACAAAAAGAACAGGAGCTAAAATTGCTAATAATTTTTTCATTTTAATTTGATTTTAATTTTGCGATGTAAAATTAGCTGCATTCAAGAGCTCAGCTGTTAAGACCAATCAATATTTGACTAATAAAGCGTTAATGTGCCTTCACATTTGCTAATTCTATCATATATTGATCAAGGTAAAAGTCGATTTGCTTGCGTTTGTATTGCATGATGTAACGGGGATGGGCCAATGGCCGGATGTTGCCAAACCATCCATGACGTTGGTTGAATGCATGCAGTGCCTGGTAGTTTTTGCCTTCTCCAAAACAAATGACTTCTCGACAATTGATGGGTAATTTCAACAAATGAGCCATCTGTGCTGCGATGTAGGGCTCCAGACGTTTCATAAAAGTCTTATCATCGTAATAATTGAAATTTTTTCCATCTTTTACAAAGCCAACCGGTGAAATGGAGTTGATTAAAAAATCCCCATAAAATGCTGTTGCTCCTCCGTATCGTTCCACCACTTTGTACACAAATTCTGAGGAGGTTTCATAGCTGTCGAGTGGGGTATCAATTCCACAATCGTTTTTCAATCGCTTTGAATCGGTAAAAGGGATGCCTGTGATGCCGGCACCAAATCGACCCGGGTTTATTCCTAGGATCAGGCAACGCGGGCGTGTATCTGCGTAAAATTTATAATAAAATGCTTCAAGGATCTTTTGAACTTCAGCATCCTGGTAGGGCAACAAAAGGCTCACACCACGTGGAAGGGAGGGCATGCCTTCGGAAATGCCGTTCATGTATTCCAAAATTTGCTCTGCAACCAAACGTCGAAACAAAAATTACAACTGGCCTTTGATCAGATCAATAAACTCCTGAAGCGACATAGCGCCCTGATCGCCTGAGCCCTGTTTGCGAACCGACAAATTGGAGGCTTCGAGTTCTTTTTCGCCTACAATGAGCATGTAAGGGGTTTTCAACAATTCCGCATCGCGAATTTTCTTACCAATCGATTCAACCCTTTTGTCCATGGTGCCTCGCAATCCAGCGGCTTCCAGCATCTGCAAAATGGAATGTGCGTATTCGAGGTATTTATCGCTTACGGGCAGGATGCTAAATTGGTCGGGTGCAAGCCACAGGGGAAATTTCCCAGCGCAATGTTCCGTCAACACGCCAATGAATCGTTCCATGCTACCAAAAGGTGCCCGGTGGATCATGACCGGACGGTGTTTGCTGTTGTCGGCCCCGATGTATTCCAGCTGGAATCGATCAGGCAAGTTGTAATCGACCTGAATGGTTCCCAGCTGCCAGGATCTTCCGAGCGCGTCGCGCACCATGAAATCGAGTTTCGGACCGTAGAAGGCGGCCTCCCCCAAAGCGGTGGTGGTTTGCAAACCCGCTTCGGCGACCGCATCGATGATGGCTTGTTCGGCTTTGGCCCAGTTTTCCTCTGAGCCGATGTATTTTTCTTTATTTTCCGGATCGCGCAATGAAATTTGCGCAGTAAAATGTTCGAATCCCAATTTACGGATGACCAGCATGGTGAGGTCGAGCACATTCAAAAATTCGTCCTTCACCTGGTCGGGAGTGCAAAAGATGTGTGCATCGTCTTGTGTGAAAGACCTAACGCGCGTTAGTCCGTGCAATTCTCCGCTTTGTTCGTAGCGATACACCGTACCGAATTCAGCAATGCGGATGGGGAGTTCGCGGTATGACCGCGGTTTGTGCCCGAAAATTTCGCAATGGTGCGGGCAGTTCATGGGTTTCAACAAAAATTCTTCGCCTTCGCGTGGGGTGTGTATCGGTTGAAACGAGTCCTGGCCGTATTTGTCCCAATGGCCACTGGTCATGTACAAGTGTTTGTGGCCAATGTGGGGCGTGATGACGGGCGTGTAACCCCGTTTGATTTGTTCGTGTTTGAGGAAATCTTCGAGCCGTTGCCTCAGTGCTGTTCCTTTGGGAAGCCAGATGGGAAGTCCGGATCCTACTTTATCGGAAAACATGAAGAGCTCGAGTTCCTGGCCCAGTTTACGGTGATCGCGTTTTTTGGCCTCCTCGAGCATGATGAGGTATTCTTCCAGTTCTTTGGCTTTGGGGAAAGTGATCCCGTAAATGCGGGTAAGTTGTTTGCGCTTTTCGTCGCCTCGCCAATACGCACCTGCCAGGCTGGTGAGTTTCACGGCTTTGATGAAGCCCGTATTGGGTATATGCGGCCCTTTGCAGAGGTCTGTGAAGCCTCCCTGGTGGTAGAACGTGATTTGTCCGTCCTGCAGCTCTGAAATCAACTCAAGTTTGTATTCGTCGCCTTTTTCGGTAAAATAGCGTATGGCTTCTTGTTTTGACACGGATTCTCGTCGATACTCGTTGTTTTGACGAGCCAACTCCATCATTTTTTGCTCAATGGCCTGAAGGTCGGCGGCAGAGAGTTGTCGGTCTCCAGGATCTACATCGTAGTAAAAACCGTGTTCAATGGGTGGGCCAATGCCGAATTTGACACCTGGGAAGATTGCTTCGAGGGCTTCTGCCATGAGGTGAGCGGAGCTATGCCAAAAAGTTGATTTGCCTTCGAGGTCATTCCAGGTCAGCAACTGGAGCGTTGCGTCGGAGGTGATCGGTCGATTTGCATCAACCACGTCTCCGTTGACTTTGGCGGAAAGAACATTTCTGGCCAATCCCTCGCTGATGGAGCGCGCGACCTCCATCGGTCTGACACCTTGCGCGTATTCCTGTACCCTACCATCCGGAAACCGGATTTTGATCATTTGCATAGCTGCAAAGTTAAGGCATTTCGAAAATACTCGAAAGGACCTGTATGCAATGGTTCGGTGGGCGGAAGAAAAGGCTGTGCCTGGACTGGTTTATTTTTCCAGCTCGAAGGTTAGCTTCAAGGTGACCCGGTATTCTTTGATTTTGCCTTTGTCGATGGACACGGATTGGTCCTGTACCCAGGCGGAACGAATGTTTTTAAGGGTTTTGGCGGCTTTGGCCACACCGGTTTGGGCGGCATCTTCCCATGATTTTTTGGAGGAGGCCATGATTTCAATGACTTTGAGTACGCTCATGATGTGCTTTTTTTTTGTGTGAAATGAACGCTGTTGCTCTTATATAACCCTTAAATGGATTGAAAAGTTTTATTGGTTAAAATAAGGTAGCACAATCGAGAAATAAGGTCCTCCCATACCAATTGGTTTTGCAATAATAAAATATTTCGTCTAATTCATTCAATTGTCAACACCAAAATTAATGACTTATGAATGAATTCATTTGAAGTCATCTCGCTATAGCCTGATCATCTACCATTTCCTAAATTTGCCTTCTCCTGGTTTCCCGTTACAAAGGCTCTTATACATACTTGCAACATGGTACATTTACCATTTACAATTCATTTATGCTTATTGAATAATTATATTATCGGTCTCACCATAACTTAGCGTCATACATGATGAAAACAAAGATACTGGTTGCAGGAATAGGCGGTGTGGGTGGCTATTTCGGTGGTTTGCTGGCCAAATACTATGCAGAAGATTCTTCGGTATCCATAAATTTTCTTGCAAGGGGTGCAAACCTGGCAGCCATCCGGAAGAATGGGCTTCGAGTGAACCATGATACAATTCAATTTTTTGCGACGCCAGACACGGTGTCCGATCATCCAATGGAAATAGGTCCTGTTGATCTCATCCTTATATGCACTAAAAGTTACGATCTTGAAGAACTGCTCCGTTCTTTAAAACCCTGCATAAATGATCACACCATACTCTTGCCTTTGCTCAATGGTATCGATCATCGAAAAACAATCCTAAATTACTATCCACATCAATTGGTTTTGGACGGGTTTGTATACATTGTGTCGCGCCTGAAAGAACCCGGCATGGTAGAAAATTATGGAAACGTTCAAAAGCTATTCTTCGGTCTCGATGGTTGTGAAGACTCCCGACTAATTTTTTACGAAAAAATTTTTCTACAAGCCGGTATCGATGCGCATTATGTCTCAAACATCTTGCCCCTGCTCTGGGAGAAATACATTTTTCTTTCGCCCATTGCTACGGCTACCTGCTATTATGACCAATGCATCGGTGCGTTGCTTGCGGAAGAAAAATCAATGTCAGCAATCCAAACATTGATAGAGGAAGTGATTTTGTTGGCCAAAGCCAATAACATTAATGTTGCAGAGGACCTGCCTGAACGAACGATTCAAAAACTGAAGTCCTTGCCTTTCGAAACGACCTCTTCCCTGCATCATGACGTTCTCCAAAGAAAGTCCAAGACCGAATTGCAAACCCTGACAGCTTATGTAATCCTGGAGGCTAAAAAGCATCAAATTGAAACACCTTTCTATAAAAAATTATATGCTCATCTCTCCACAAATTACGATTGCGATTAACTACTGTAATTTTAATTCTGAATACGATAATGCCTGGTTCTTCCCTCCGCTGAAATTGGATACAAATTTTTTAACTTTTTGAACATTGAAATCTATTTTTCTGTTGATTTACAGTACACATTATGAATATTCGCCCATGTGCGAATAAATCTTTTAATAAAAGGACCCAACCTGGCATCTCCGCAACATGAAAAAGAAAAATCATTTGTTCATTTTCTTCCACATCACGTACTTCTCTATGCTTACTTTTTTTTCCAATGCACAGGATTTACAAACGGTTCCGTACGTCGATTTACAAAAATATGTTGGAAAGTGGTACGAAATCAGCTCCTTTCCACAGCGCTTTCAAAAGGATTGTCATTGCACCACTGCCGAGTACAGTCTGAGTGACAAAGGCTATGTGGTGGTCGAAAACAAATGCAACAAAGGCAGTGTCAACGGAGAGCTCTCATCCATCAAAGGAAAGGCCTTTGTGGAGCCCCATTCGGGTAATGCCAAATTGAAGGTTCAGTTTTTCTGGCCATTCAAAGGAAAATATTGGATCATCGATCTGGACAAGGACTATCGTTACGCTGCGGTTGGCCATCCCAATCGAAAATATCTTTGGATACTTAGCAGAACTCCTCAGCTGGATCCAACCGTTTATCAAGAGATCTTGTCGCGAGTAAAATCAAAGGGCTTTGACGTTTCCAATTTGCAGCGCACAGTGCATAAATAAGCTGTATATTTTATATACCTGGGTCGTCTAGCTTGTAGTATTTCTAAAATAGAGGCTTGACTAATGAACACACATTGCCATTCTGTGGATTGGCCTTAATTAATGATGTTTCCATTTCGAGTAAAAAATAATTAAAATATAACCTTAGCGTAATAGTCAAATTTTACTTTTTTGAAAACACAGTTTATGGAAAATGGCTAATTAGGCTGTATTTCTATTCAATATCAAGAATTCGGACTGCTGTTTATTACTTTTTAAAAAAATGATTGTCTTTTGATAATCATTACATAAAGTGTAATTTATTTTTGATTATTCCTCATCTTTAAAAATATTCCATTCTTTCTTTCTTGCTGTTTTGAAAATAATTTTAATTCGAAGGTCAAAAATCTTGTTTTGGCTCATTAAACGACACTATTTTTCCTTTTAGATTTTTCATATTTCAAAACATCCGAATTGCTTTATATTTGTGTAATGATCATTATGCAAACAACCGTTCGCCTCTCCACCATCTATCATTGCTCTTTGGAGCGCGCCTTTAAAACACCGATGCTTTGTGATGTTTCTAAAGTGCATACCGGGTTAGGCATCATGCCTAAAATAACACATTGCACGGAAGATGAGCACTGGGGTCAAGTTGGTTCAAGTAAAAAGGTATTTGCAGGAAAATCACTCACTCAAAAGGGCGGGTTTGTCTCTGTTGACAGAATTTTAGAGCGCGAGGAAAACAAGTACTGGAAAATTCAAGTGGACCATTTCCAATCCTGGATGTTAGGTTTTTACAAGTTTGTCGGCGAATGGAAAACCACAGCCCTCGAGTCCAACAAAATTCTCGTAGATTACACCTATACCTTGTATTTCAACAACATCTTGCTTTATCCTCTGAATTGGCTATTTGCCCAGACTTTTTGGAAGGTTTATATGAGACAAGTTTTGAAAAACATTCGCGTATTGGTGGATCAAAATGAACCTTATCGATATCCATAGTTTTCTTTGTATCATAATATTCCATTTTGTTTAAGAATATTTCAGAATCCTATTCATACAATGAATAAATAGATTTGGGTAAGCCCCTGGTGTGCGCAATTTTTGCCGTACTGTTCATGAAAATATTTTTCAAACAAGCTATATCTTGAGAAATATTAAAGATTGTAGATTTTTACTTTTATCCGGATTTATTATTGCAACCTATGAAATCCAAATCATATTCTGCTACACCGCTTGCTAAAAAGCTTGGGCTTCAATCCGGATTCACAATTCGTTTGATTCGCGCTCCTGAACAATATTATTCATGGCTCGATCCGCTCCCCAAGGATCTTGTAGAAATCCAGAATACAGTCACTAAAAAAGACTTTATTCATTGTTTTGCAGATCAGTTTGCACAGCTGGTAGTGGACATCCCCGTTTTACGACAAGAGATCAAAGAAAATGGCATGATATGGGTTTCCTGGCATAAAAAATCATCGAAAATACCGACTGATCTGGATGAGAACCTCATTCGCGAATTAGGATTGGCGCACGGATTGGTGGATGTAAAGGTTTGTTCGATCAACGAATCCTGGTCCGCATTAAAATTTGTCATTCGCCTTAAAGATCGTAAAAAGGAAAACGCTTGAAATGGAAGATTTGTATAGTGTTTTTCAACAAAGTCGCGTTGGGGTTTCGCGGGTTTGGATGTCCTTTGTTTCCAAACAGAAAGCATCACTTGGTCTCAATGGTTTGTCTTGTAAGACAATGTCTGATAATTGGTTTCGTTGGTTCTTCAATTTATACCACCTATTATAAAAGCGATGGGATTTGAATCCGCCTTTTCGTTAAAATGCATGTTGAAATGAAAGAATTTAAAGATCATTTTTCTAAACAAGCAGTGGCTTATGCTCGTTTTAGGCCGACTTATCCCAAGGAATTGTTTACTTTTTTATCCCGTTTGACAGGAGAGCACCAATTGGCTTGGGATTGCGGTACCGGTAATGGTCAATGTGCCATTCAGTTGGTGGATTTTTTCGATCGTGTATTTGCTTCAGACCAAAGCCCACAGCAGTTGAAAAATGTTTTTCCTCACGAGCGTATTGGTTACCATTTGGAATCCGCTGAAGCGCCTTTGTCCCTTGATGATGGTAGTGTGGATCTCGTGACGGTTGCTCAGGCCTTGCATTGGTTTAATTTTGAAAAGTTCTATGCTCAAGTCAAACGCGTATTGAAGCCGCAGGGTATCATCGCCGCATGGGCTTATGGTTTGCCAATGGTGAGCCCAGCCATAGACCAAATCCTCAAAGCATTTCACGACGAAACGGTGGGAAAATTTTGGCTTGCTGAAAATCGATTGATTGAAGCAGAATACTCCACCATTCCTTTTCCATTTGTCGAAATCGAAGCACCGCCTTTTTACATTACCCAGGAAGCATCACTTGATGCACTGGTTGGGCATGTAAGCACTTGGTCTGCAACGCAAAAATACATGGAACATTTTCAGGAAAATCCAATTCCTAGGCTAATGGAAAAGCTGAATGCCGTTTGGCAATCTTCACCCGAGTCCCCGAAGAAGATGCGATGGAATCTTATATTGAAAATTGGTAAAATGGAATAGCATTGAACCCAGGCATGTCTTCATCCTCTTGCCGGGAGTCATATTTTTTTGGAATGCATTTCTCCGATTTTTCCAACTCCCCCTCGTTTCCATGCCAATGCAAAGCCTCAATGAAAATCGAATACTTAAACAATTAATTACATTCGCATCGCAAATAAAAAGAATTGTCACATGGATCTCCCTTTGACGCCCCGAATGGTAATCTTAGAAGAAAAAAAATTAGTCGGCATGCAGCTCACGGTGTGCCTTGAAGATCATAAAGTAGCCAATCTTTGGAGCGCATTCATGCCCAAGCGAAATCAAATTTCCAATGCAATATCCAGCGACTTGATTTCTATGGCGATTTATGGCAAAGATTATTTTCAGCACTTTAATCCACGCGCTGAATTTGAAAAATGGGCGGCTGTTGAAGTAAGCAATGTTGAAAACCCTCCGCCTGGAATGAAGGGTTTCATTTTATCCGGCGGCCTTTACGCCGTTTTTGATTACAAAGGATCTGCAAATGATCTAACTATTTATCAATCTATTTTTACACAGTGGATGCCTGCATCCGAATACCAATTGGATGACCGACCACATTTTGAACTTTTGGGTTCGCAATACAAAAATGAATCCACCGACTCTGAAGAAGAAATTTGGATTCCTGTAAAACCTAAGCATTGGTCTGTATCTTTACAAGATGGGTATTAGTCGTTCTGACCGGTTGTAAATTGCAACCACCCGCATAACCGTTTTTCTTAAAAGTGCAGGACTATTTACTTGAAGCTTGCATGAATTCAATTAGCTTCCAGCAAAAGCCATTTGAGATTCTTTTTTTATTCAGCAGATCTTAAGCATGCCGAATGGTGGGCAAACTCATCTCGATTTTAGAATCGCAATTTTCTGTAGTATGTTGCAAGAATTGCTCATCCAGCCAAAATCATTTTCCTTTCGTCTGTCGCGATGATTTGGTGTGTTCCACTTTAAATTCCTTCATCAGATCAAGGCCATAGTTGCGAATTGTATTGACCACTGCCATCGCTCTTTGCCCTCGTTTTGTGATGGAATACTCCACTTTGGGTGGAACGACCGGATAAACTTTTCGATGAATAAATCCTTCTTGTTCCAATTCCCTCAGCTGACTGGTAAGCATTTTATGCGTGATGCGTGGAATGTCTTTTTTCAATTCCCCATATCGCATTACCTGATCTTTTAACCTCCATAGAATCGGCATCTTCCAGGTTCCGCCGATCCGGTCCATCGCAAATTCGACCGGATTGTAATAAAGTTTGTTTTGGTATATGAATTCAGGCATCTTTCAAAGTCCTTATTTTATTGATACTTTCCAAAATGTGTGTATCTATCAAATTGGTAAGTATATACTCAAAAGTAATATTTATACACAACTTTGCTGCAACAAAACAATTAAAAATGAAAAAAATTTTCTTTACCTTCCTATCGGCACTCTGTATGTTGACTGGTACAACACACGCACAATCGTCCAAATCTTCAAAAAGCTCTATCCGGATAACCAAGCCGCAAGAAAAGTGGAGTTATATTCATCCTCATGGTGCTCCCTTCAAAGGCACCATTCTCATGGTAGCCAGTTCGCCAACCATATCCAAGCAAACCGGTTGGCCTATTGGGTTTTGGGCTGCCGAACTCACTCACCCCATGCGGATTTTTCAAGAAGCAGGATACGCAATTGAGTTGGTTTCAACCGAAGGAGGTAAACTGATGATGGATGCTTTTTCTAATCCTACCGATGCAAGCGGTTATTCTGCTCATGACATCATTTCCCTGGGATATATGCAAAAACCCGAATTTCTTTCGATGCTGGAAAACACCAAAAAGCTTTCGGATGTAAAACAGCAAGACTACGCTGCCATTTTCCTGGTCGGCGGACAAGGTCCAATGTATACTTTCAAAGGTAACTCTGCTTTGCAAAAATTGTTTGTTTCGTTCTACGAAGCAGGCAAGCCTTCCGCTGCAGTCTGCCATTCTACCACTTTGTTGCTGGAAGCAAAAAAGTCAAATGGTGAGCTTTTGGTAAAGGGGAAAATGTGGACCGGTTTTGCAGATGCAGAAGAGGAATTTGCAGACCAAGCAGTCGGACAAAAAATTCAACCTTACAGAATTGAAACAACAGCCCGAAAGTTAAAAGGAACCACTTTCAAAGTAGCCGCTCCTTTTTCTTCCTATGCAATTCAAGACGGGAATTTGGTGACCGGACAACAGCAAAACTCTGGAACAGCCGCCGCCGAATTGGTCTTGGAAATGCTCTCGAAATAAAAGTATGGCATGCAATCCCATTGCCTGATTGCATTCATTTATGAAGTCATGAAAAACTCACTTTTTTTACTCTTATGGGGATTTTGCAACATTGCTCGCTCGCAAATTCCAGTAGAAATTTTTGTAGGCGATAAACATACCACCGTAGACATTCTGTTTTTTAAATATTTCAAAAACAACCAAAAGGAAAATTCAGCCTGGCTCTTTTTCAACAGAAACAGAGCCAGTATGGATTACCGTATGAACCAAACAAACTACCTTCCTCAATTTGGATTTACAGAAGCCATCTCTTTTAATCCCCCAGGACTGAAAGGATTTGCGCCGGTATTTGTTGGCCAGGTATTGAGCCATGGAGTGTACCCCAAAGCCGGGGTGCAATATGCCTACATCAAAAATGAGATCAGCTTATTTACCTGGTTGGTTTGCGAAACACTCAACCGGCCGGATATTGATTACTTTCTTTTATTTCGATACACGCCATCCATAAGTAAATCATTTGTTTTGTTTACTCAGTTGGAAAGCTTAAATACAATGCCCACGTCCGCTTTAAAAACATACCGTTTTACCCAACGCTTGCGTCTGGGTTTGTCCGTTGGAAATTTCCAAATGGGTGTAGGTACTGATTTCCAGCAATCGGGAAGGGGTCACTTCAATAGCCGTTCAAATATTGGTGGATTTATACGGCATGTGTTTTAGTACATCTTCTATTTTAACTTATTAGTATCGGCGGGAAGTCTACATTGTGATGAACTCGGTTTGTTGCTCGTGATCGCACGCTTATTCATGCACTTGTGAATGTTCATGCATATCCATTCCACCATAAACCTGCGAAGGTTGTTGGTTACGGTTTAATTTTACAATATGTTCCCACTTTTCTGTAACACTTTCCCCCGAATCACAAAATCTGTAAATCCATAGTAATTTCGACATCCCCATTGGAATGTACCCCTGCCTTCGCAATACACTCCAATTGGCTTCGAAGTAAACTAAAATGCTTACATATAGAGCAAAATGCAATGATTCACGATCCACTACAAATTGAGTTGCCTTGCATTTTGTTTCTTTCAAACGAAACAATGGACAAATACAAACTCCTTGTTTAATCAACTATACTTTTTTTGATCGCAACTTTTTGCCATCAGGCGCTTCATGAATTTGGATACAACATCGTGGCTACTTTAACCTACGCTCAAGACGGAAAGCTTTCTCGCCATTATGTACTATTTGTCAACTTAAAATAGTCTTTTTCCTACATAATCATGATTCCGGAAGCAAGGTCCTTGAATTGTTTGGTTGTCAGACTAACCTTACCAGTTATTTGTTTGGTATACCACAAAAGAAATTTGCATGTTTTCCTTGTGGCTTATTTAAGTACACTCGGTTATATCGATTTTGCAGATATTTGCTCTATTCTCTTAAATATACCAGGTGAAATACTTGGTTCATTTTTAATGAATATTGCAATGTTCGATGATTCATTTTATATGATTTAAATTTGTGTGTTAATACACCTACAAAGATCAGTCAACGCCATGATAGTTTGGAATTTTCCGATACATGCACTTCTTCCGATTTCACAATTATTTCGTGAAAAGGAGATGAGTGATTTTGACCAAGCTTGTTCATTCATTCGTAACCTGCCTTACCGTAGAAACAAAAATAAAAATGACCTTGCCTCGGTATTTAAAGAGCAATGCGGGACCTGTAGTACCAAACATGCAATTCTCAAACAGCTCGCAATGGAAAACGGGATGGAATCCATCCAGCTAATGATAGGTATCTATAAAATGAATGTTAAAAATACTCCGCCGGTCGGCCCCACTTTAGAGGCTTTTGGTTTGGAATTCATTCCGGAAGCCCATTGCTATTTAAAGAGGGATGGTATGATTCTGGATTGCACCAAACGAAAAGCATTGGAAATTGATTTTGATTTTGATCTTATGGATGAACATGAAATCCTCCCCGAACAAATAGGCCAATTCAAAGTAGAATACCATCAACAATTTATCAAAAAATGGCTATCCGAATATACTCATATACCTTATGGTTTAAATCAAATGTGGAACATCCGGGAGCAATGCATTGAGAATTTGGAAGAAACCTGATGTGCAAAAATGTTCGAAGAAAAAAAATCAATTTTGTGCCCTGTGATAAAAGCTTACAGCATAATCTTCAAAGTAAAGAAATAATTTTTTGTTTATATAAAATGTCTATATGGCCGCCCGCTTTGTTTACTTTACACTACCCATGTCCTTCTTAAGCATATTTGCTTGTCACAAAGGACCGATAAAAGAAGTCCGTAATGAATTCAAACAATATTATGACGAGTACCGGGTCGAAGGATCGTTTGTATTGTACGATCCACAAAAGGATCATTATTCATTATACCAGCCGGATCAATTCACGGAATTGTTTTCTCCCGCTTCAACTTTCAAAATTTGCAATACACTCATTGGGCTCGAAACGGGTGTAATCCCAGACGAACATTTTATTATTCAATGGGACTCCGTGGTAAGGAATCCTATTTGGGATAAAGATCATGATATGGAGCAAGCGTTTAAAAATTCAACGGTCTGGTATTATCAGGAAATTGCACGAAGAATTGGTGGGGCGCGAATGAAATATTGGTTGGATAAGTTATCTTATGCCAATGCTGACACATCCGGAGGAATTGACCTGTTTTGGTTGAATGGCGGTCTTCGCATTTCGCCAAAACAGCAAATTGATTTCTTGCAACGCTTACAAGAAGGTAAACTTTCTGTTTCTCCAAGGTCGGCAGAAATCGTGAAAAAAGCGATGATTGCTAAAGACACTCTTGGTTATATCTTGCGGTACAAGACCGGCTGGGGTGGACATGGGAGCCAAGACGTTGGCTGGTGTGTGGGTTATCTTGAATCGAATGGTCAGGTTTATTATTTCTCCAATTGCATTCAGATAGACACTGAGCAATTGGATGTTCTTGCGCGTGCAATTGATTTTGATCAGTCCAGAACAGCCATTGTGGATAGTATACTCTTCGCCCTTCATTTGATCAAACGATAGGTAATCAACTTGTGAAATCTTCAATAAAGAATAAACTTCTTTGTTTGGCTTACAGTTTATAAAAATTGTTAGAACAGAAAATGGGTGCCCATTCATTTAAGCTGTTCCAACTTTTTTCTTGCCTCTTCAAATTCCGGATCCAGGTTCAAGGTGTTTTGGAGATCTGATTTGGCTTCCACTTTTTTATTTAGCCGGATGTATACTTGTGCCCTTTGGTAATAAGAACTTGGTTCTGTGGGTTGTAACTGGATGCATAGGTTAAAATGTTCAAGGGCCCGATCCAGCGAGTCGGCCTCTGCATACAACAATGCTAAATTGTAGAATCCTGGTTCGTATGTTGGGAAGCGAACCACCAATTCGCGAAATAACTCAAGGGATTCTTGCTTTTTACCCAAAGCTTGTAGTGCGTAGGCCTTGTTATGCATCACTTTGGGATCAAGGCTGTCCAATCGCAAAGCATTGTCATAGCATTCGAGGGCTCTTTTAATTTTAAGGGTTGTGAGTACATCCCCCAATTGGATCCATGCCTGTCGCAATTCGGGATTGATGTCTACGGCACGCTGATAAGCGTTGACCGCTCGTCCTGTGTCGCCCATTTCATAGTATACGTGACCCATCAGGTAAAATGCATCAGCATTTTCGGGATCTTGCTGAAACAGCGTATTCAAAATGCCCAGTGCTGGTAAGTATTGCTGTAGCACGAGTTTGAGCTCTGCTACTTTCAACAATGTGGGTTTGTGGGTTGGAAATTGGGTCAATGCTTTGTCCAACACTTCTCCGGCACGATGGGATTGCGCAGCCATCAAATATGCATGAGACAAATGGAGGTAGTATTCTGGATGTTGGGTGCTGTCAATGGAAATCGCTTTCAAATAATCAACTATGGCGGAATCATAAGAATGCCTTTCCACCAGGTATAAGGCTCTCCCGGCATACAGGCTGTCCTCGTCCGGATTTTGAAGAATGATTTGATTCCAGTATTCCAGATCTGGATCATTCTGCAACATTTGGGATGCCGTATTTTTTTCTTGTTTACAGGCTATCCAGATACCTGCGATGCTAACAATTGTTAGTAAACGCGCAAAGCGCGAAATGGTGAAAGGTGTGTGCGGTCTATGCATATTGTTCCAATTAAACACGCACGGGGAAAGTCTTTCCGGTTTTTCTGCTCTTTTCCGCAGCAAAACCCATCAGGTGACTTTCTATGGATGCGTCAATGGTGGAAGTAAGCAGGGAAGCATTTTGTTGGGATACTGCCTGCACCCAATTTCTCATCAACCGGGCATCGCCTCCTCCGTGTCCGTGTTTGCTATAAATTCCATCATCAAACGAATCAGAGTCCCAGGTTGTGACTTTTCCCGTACGAAAATCGGTGTGTACGAATTTTTCCATGTCTCCCTGCAAATCGCCCATGCTGCCCATGACGCGAGTCCGGCGGCCGTGGTATGAAGTAAAGGCCTCCATGTTAAAACTTGCGGTGATGCCTCCATCAAACTCAAGGCTCATCACGTAATGATCGCATTGATCATTTTCCATGCGGTAAACGCATCGTCCATAATTGGTGAGTTTCAAATTGTTCATGATGGCATCAGGCTGCATTTCTATCTTCTCCGGCAAGTCAAAAACATAGAGATAGGTACGATCCCTTAAATAAATTTTCATGGCTGAATACGGACAGCTGGATTCAATTGCACAGCCTTCGTGACAACGAGGAGTGCTGCCCTCGGGTGCATTTTTACGAACAAACCAACTGAGGTTACCAAATGCTGAAACGCGTTTGCAGGGTTTATTGACTAGCCACCGCATCATGTCCAGATCGTGACATGACTTTGCAATGATGATGGGTGTCGTTGCTTTGCTGTTGTGCCAATTGCCGCGCACAAAGGAGTGTGCCATGTGTACGTGTTGAATGGGTTCAAAATGTTGCAAACTAACGAGCGTTCCTATGGATCCGTTGTGAATGAGTTCCCGCAATTTGACGAAATATGGTGCATAGCGAAGCACATGGCACAACCCAACTATTCTGCCCGTTTTCTTCGTTTTCGCCAATATGTCCCTGCATTCTTTTTCCGTTTGTGCCATGGGTTTTTCAAGCAAGACATCATATCCCATGTCAAGCGCTTTCATGCATGGTCCGTAATGCAAATGATCTGGTGTGGTGATGATGATGGCATCTGCAAATTTTGGTTTTTCAAACACATGCTCCCAGGTCACAAACCGATTTTTATCTTCGATTTGATGTTTTCGTGCATAACGGTCATTTCTTATTGGTATGGGTTCTGCTACGCCTACTATGTTCACTTCATCGGGATGATCCTTTGCATAATTTCCGTACACGTTGCCTCGTGCTCCAGCGCCCAGGGTGATGGCCGTGATAGGCCGTTCGGGTTTCTGGTAATGGTCGTCCCCAAATGATTTGGCAAATAAGGCATTCAAATCCGGTTTGAGAAATCCTGAGACACCGGCTACCAAACCCATATTTTTGATGAGGTCTCTTCGTGTGTATTGAGCTGCCATCGTGGTATGATTAATTTTCCGAAAGATAAGAAAGATGACTCTTCACAATGAAATTTCGAACGTTGAAGGAATCTTCGAAATCAAAATCATGCTCTACATGTGCGGGCATGATCTCCTTTTATTGCTTTGTTTTGGCCATGCTTTAGACTTTTTTCGTTTTCATTTCTTTTTATATAATATGGATTTATCATATTATTTATACATCAAAGGGTGAGTTTTTGCTTTGGTGCAATGCATACCTTTGCGACCAAGCCGATTCGAGGTAAATCAAATAATTGTCCTTTCGGCGTAAGATCCCAAAACCAGCATCGAGCAATCATTTCGATGAAAAGGTATGAAGCAGGCCGGATAGGATTTCCTTCCGGCTTTTTTATTCAGCGCTTTATCGTTCCTTTAAGTTGGGGTAAAAAATCTCTCAATCAGTTTATAAACGGGATCAATCTTCTGTCGGCAACGATTCATACGGCTCGATGTGGATCAGGATGTATTTTAACCTCGGCAGATCTTCTTCCAACTTGCTTTTCAAGCGATGGGCAATTTCATGCCCTTGCCTCACCGACAAATCTCCATCCACGATGACATGCAGATCAAGTTGATAAAGCATGCCTGCTTTGCGTATAAAACATTTCTCGGTGTCCATCACCCCTTCTACCGTATGTGAAATTTTTCGAATTTCCTCTTCCAGCGCATGATGCAAATGCTCGTCCATAACTTCTCCCAATGCCGGCCTGAAAATGAGGTAAGCATTGTAAACAATAAAGGCCGAAGCAAACAACGCTGCCCAATCATCGGCCACTTCATAGCCCTTCCCCATGAAACAAGCAATAGCTATCCCAACAAAGGCGGCTATGGAGGTAATGGCGTCACTGCGATGATGCCATGCCTCTGCTTTCAAAGCAGAGCTTTGGGTCTCTTTGCTTTTGCGCAAGACCCATTGGTACGAAAGTTCTTTCCATGCAATGATTCCTGCCAATACCCACAAAGTGAACAGGCGAGGTGCCTGATGCGGTGTGTGGATGTTTTGCCAGGCTTCGTGCGCAATAACCAGTGCTGAACCCACTAAAAAAGCGACCGTCATGAAAGTAATCAAGGTTTCCATTCTTCCATGACCGTATGGGTGATTGCTGTCGGCTGGTTTGGCTGCATAACGCAAACCCAGATTGGTCAGCAAGGATGCAAAGATATCGGTGGTGGATTCGATCGCATCGGCGATGAGTGCAAACGAATTTCCAAAATATCCTGCGATCCATTTAACTGCAGCCAGAAAAACATTTCCCAACAAGCTCAAGCCACTGGTCCGTATTGCTGTTTTTTCGTGGTTCATGGTTGTTTTTTCCATTTTGAACCATACATGTTGCTTCCATCCAGATACTCAAATACCTTGTCAGAAACCAGGTACCGTATTGACTTTCCTTGTTGGATGCATTCGCGAATATAACTGGCACTGATGTCGATACGCGGCCCCTCACAAAAAACAAATGATGAATGTTCTCGGTATTCCAAAGCCTCAATGCTTCCGGGTCGGAGGTATACGTAAATTTTATGATTGCTTAGAATGCGTTCATGATTTTTCCATTTGTGGAAAGTAGAAAGAATGTCACTGCCAACAATCAAAGAAAATTCATGCCGCGGATATTTCTCATGCAAATGGGTCAAGGTATCGATGGTGTAACTCGGTTGAGGAAGATTGAACTCGATCGAACAGCTTTTCAAAGACGGATTGTCTTCAATAGCCAGATTCACCAGGTGCAAGCGATCGTAATCGCCAGCAAGGCTCTGTTTGCTTTTGAAAGGGTTCTGTGGACTGACCACCAACCAAACTTGATCAATTTCGGGTTGATTGGCAATGTGCTGCGCTATGATGAGATGACCCGTATGAATGGGATTGAAGGATCCAAAAAACAGGCCAACCCTCATACGATTTAATAATTACCCATGACGGGCATGATCAGCATCAACAAGTGCTCTCCGGTTGATTGTTCGGTCGGAAGGAATATGCCCGGTTTGCTTGGGCTTGACAATTCGATGTTGACGTGTTCTCCCGGCATGTTCGACAACATTTCAACCAGGTACTTGCCATTGAATCCAATGGTCATTGGTTCTCCCTGGTAACTGCAACTCAATTGCTCGGTGGCTTCATTTGAAAGATCGACATCCTGTGAAGAGATGGTGAGGCTTTTATCCTGAATATTGAACAATACCTGGTTGGTTGATTTATTTGCGTAAACAATCATCCGTTTCAAGGAGGATAACAGTTCATAGCGGTTTACCTGAGCGAGGTAAGGATTGTTGACTGGAATCACGGCGTTGTAATCGGGATATTTGGCTTCAATCAAACGCATGGACAGCAAGGTCTCATCGAATCCAAAAAAGGCTTTCTCCCGATTAAAATGCATTTGAATATCCCCGTCTTTGGGTAGAATGGATTTTAAAGCAAGGGTCGCTTTCTTGGTTAAAACCAAGGTTGCAGAAACCTCCGCTTTGAGGTCTACAAAACTGTATTTCACTAATTTATGTGCATCGGTGGCCGCAAAGGTGATCTGATTGAAGTCGATGTTGACACAAATTCCTTTCATGGCCGGCCGCATTTCATCGTTGCTGGTGGCAAAACTGGTTCTCTCAATCGCAAGCAACAACTTGTTGGCCGATATGGTAACTTTATCTTCATTTCCCGGCTCTACAATTTTTGGATATTCGTCGGCCTTTTCTCCTACGAGCTTATAAATACCTGATTGGGAGGTGATCGTTACCCCACAATTGTCCTCATTGATGTCGAGTTGGATTGGCTGCTCGGGCATGGCTTTGAGCGTTTCGAGCAGGGTCTTCCCGGGTATGGCAATGACACCCCCTTTGGAGACTTCCGCCTCAAGGCTGGTGGTGATGGTCAATTCCAGATTGGAGGCTGTGATGTACAGTTTATTTTTTTGGGTTCGGATGAGAAAGTCTTCCAAAATTGGGATGACTGGATTGGAGGACAGGGCCGAAGCCGCAATATTCAGTTTTTCAAGGAAACTACCTGAGGAAACGCTAAAATTCATAAAGGTTTTACTTGTTGATGATTAACTAAGGCTTTATGCCATGTATTTTCTATGTTTACACCGGGTTGCGCCACAAAAATACACATCTATTCAAATCCTTTGTATCCTAAATCATGAAGCACAAAGCCTTAGCCATTGATCCGGTGATACCCAATTGGAATGCTCTTCGTTTTCCGGCATTTGAACATCAACTGATTTCCAATGGAAGTCACCTGTATACGCTCGCATCCCACAAAGAAGGATTATGCTTTCTTGAATTGGTCTTTCGCAATGGTCGATGGACCGAGCGCAAGCCATTGAGTGCCCGAATGGCTGCCAACCTGATGATGGAAGGCACTGGCGACATGAGTGCCCTGGAAGTGGCAGATTTCATTGATTATTACGGAGCCCATTTTTCGGTTCAGGCCGATTTGGATTTTACAATCGTCTCGCTGAGTTGCTTGCAGAAACACTTCCAAACCATGATGCATTTCATGTGTAGGCTAATCCTGGAACCGGCCTACCGGAATTCCGACTTAGACAAAGCACGTATTTTTCTCAATTCTCAACTGGCCCACCAACTCACCGAACCAGACTACGTTTCCTATCGAGAGTTTACCTCGCTGGTGTATGGTGCCGACACCGTTTATGGTTACAACACCACTGCTGAGCGAATTGACAATTTGCAGGCTGCTGACCTGGAGATTTATCAAAAAGAAAATTATTGTTCAGATTATTTGACGGCCTTCTATTGCGGTTCGCTGGAACCGGTGGTGTTGTCTTCGATTCAGCAATGCCTGGAACGATTTCCGCGCGCCACTTCTTCCCACCAACCCCTACACAGCATGGCGATCCCTGCTCCTCAGCGTCTTCATATCCCCATTGCCCACAGTGCTCAAACCAGTCTCAAAATGGGTTTGCGAACTTTTCGAAGACAGGATCCTGATTTTTTTGGTCTTTATCTGGTCAATACTTTATTGGGCGATTATTTTGGATCTCGGCTCATGAAAAAAATCCGCGAAGACCGCGGTCTGACTTATGACATTCACTCCAATTTGGATGCGCAGGTTCATGATGGATGTTTTTACATCAGTGCCGAATTGAATCCCGAGCTACTGGAGGAGGCCATTTCGTTGATTCGCGATGAATTGAATGAAATTCGCAGCGACCTGGTGCCCCGTGAAGAATTGGAAATGCTCCGCAACTTTCTTTGTGGAAACATGTTGCGCCTGATGGATGGCCCATTTCAAACCATCAGTTTTTTAAAGATTCTGGTCAATGAATATGGAAGTCCGGCCGCATTTGATCAACTCAAACAAGCCACTCTGGAGACTTCTGCGGATCAGCTGCGAGACCTGGCCTGGAAATACCTTGATCCAGAAAAAATGATCCTGGTCACCGCCGGTGCCTGAAACAGAAATTATTTTTTTACTTTTGCAATCCCTTCCCCATTGGATATCCCGATAGGAAATTTACTGTCTGCATATTAATCACCATAGTTTGAACCGAATATATAAATGAAACTTTTTAATATTTTTGTCCAGGAGCTTGCGGTGGATTTAGGTACCGCAAATACCCTGATCATACAAGACGACAAAGTCATTGTCGACGAACCCTCCATTGTAGCCATTGATAAAAAATCTGGAGAAGTCATTGCCGTGGGAAATAAAGCCATGCAAATGCATGAGAAAACCCATAAAAACATCGAGACAATCAAGCCTCTCAAAGACGGGGTGATTGCAGATTTCCAGGCAGCGGAGGCAATGATTCAGGGCATGATCAACATGATTGGCAACAAGCGTAGATTCTTTACACACCTACGGATGGTGATTTGCATCCCTTCCGGTATTACAGAGGTGGAAAAAAGAGCTGTGTTTGATTCGGCCGACCACGTGGATTCAAAAGAAACTTACTTGATCCACGAACCCATGGCCGCTGCGTTGGGTATCGGCTTAGAGGTGGAAGAACCTGTTGGAAACATGGTGATTGACATTGGTGGCGGGACCACTGAAATTGCGGTCATTGCTTTGTCCGGTATTGTTTGTGATCAATCCATCCGCGTTGCGGGTGATGAATTCACCAACGACATCATCGATTACATGCGCCGTGAGCACAATATGTTGATTGGCGAACGCACCGCCGAACAAATGAAAATCAACATTGGTTCCGCATTGAAAAAACTGGAAAACCCTCCAGAGCCTTATGCCATCAATGGCCGTGATTTGATGACCGGTATTCCGCGACAAATCCTGGTAAGGTATGAAGAGACTGCAGAAGCATTGGACAAGTCCATCATGAAAATCGAAGAGGCGGTGCTCAAAGCATTGGAATTGACTCCCCCCGAATTGTCTTCCGATATTTATCGAACCGGTTTGTATCTGACTGGCGGAGGGGCTTTGCTCAAAGGGCTCGACAAACGTTTGTCTTTGAAAACAAAACTTCCAGTAATTGTTGCCAATGATCCATTGAGGGCTGTGGTGCGCGGTACCGGTATTGCATTGAAAAATACGGATCGCTTTTCTTTTCTCATCGATCGGAAAAGTATCTAAACCATTGCATGGGCGTATGGACTCATTGGCCCACACAATAAAGTCTGAGTATCATGTTAAAGTATGCGCAGATCATCGTTAAAAACGGAAGCTTCGTTCTGTTTATTTTTTTACAGACTTTGTGCGTAATCTGGGTCATTCGCTACAACCAACCACAACATAAAATTTATTTGCATTCCTACCAGTTGTTTGCAAATGCTTTTCAATCAAAAGTGGATGGAACGATTCGTTATTTTTCATTGAAAACGCGATACGATAGCATTGCTCATGAAAACGCCTGGTTGCTCCAAAAACAACTCAATGCTTCGGTTACGCAAAAAAACCAACAAGACAGCTCTGCTCCGCAACCGATCGATTTCAAAGTCATTCCTGCAACCGTCATCAACAATTCACTGGACCGGAGGAACAACATGATCACCTTAGACCGTGGAGGACGCGATGGCATCAGCCCTGGCATGGGTGTGATCAGCAGTAAAGGCATTGTGGGCGTAGTGACCGATACCAGTCATCGTTATTCCTTGGTATTGTCCTTGTTACACGGAAATACCAGCATTTCGGCGCGACTCAAAAGATGTGGCTTTTTCGGGCCTTTGATCTGGGAAGGACGTGATCCTGCGATCATGAAACTACAGGCTATTCAAAAATATGCCGATGTCCGTTTGGGAGACACCATTGTTACAAGTGGATATTCTGTAATTTTTCCTAAAAATTTACTGATTGGTACCGTAGCGATGTATCGGGTCACTCAGGGTTCATTTACTTACGAAATCGACGTAAAACTAAGCCAGCCCATGACCAACCTTGATCAGGTTTATGTGATCGTTAATGAAAACAAAGTGGAAAAACTGGAATTGGAAAAACAAATGAGCCGCTATGAGTAATCTATGGATAAGGGAAGCGGTTAAGATTCTGCTGTACATCATGTTGCAGGTGTTTGTATTAAAAGAAATCAATTTGGGTGATTCGCGGCAACAATTGATCAACATCATCGTCTATCCGGTGGTATTGCTTACGCTGCCCATCAAACTCCCTCAATTCTTTCTTTTATTATTGGCTTTTGGAATCGGTATCACAATAGATATGTTTTATATGTCACCCGGAGTGCATGCCGGCGCTTGCTTGTGGATGGTTGCTTTCCGGCCTTTTATTTTACGCCTTCTCGAACCCAAAAACGGATATCCGACCGACATCAGCCCAACGATTCACGATCTAGGTATTGTTTGGTTCATTCAGTTCGCCGGGATTTTGTTGTTAGTCTTTTTCTTTTCCTATTTTACCTTACAAGTGTTCACCTTTGTGTATGCCGGAGAAATTATCATAAAAAGTATCTTGGGTCTTTTGGTTTCGGGAATCATCATCTTCTTGCTTCAATTGTTTTTTAGCTTTAGATCTTAAGGTGCATGATTCAGGATAAAAAAATTATTCGTTACCAAGTCATCAAAATCATTTTGATATTATTGACTGCCATTCTGGTCATCACCTTAGCGAAGATTCAATTGTTTAATCCGCAGTACTCCACAAAAGCCAATGCCATCACACTAAACCAAAACATCATTTATCCTTCACGCGGTTTGATTTATGATCGCAATGGAAAAATATTGGTCATCAATTATCCCACTTACGATTTGTATGTCACCTACAATGCCGTCAGCAAACAAATGGATACGGCTCTTTTTTGCAAATTGCTTAAAATAGATAAATCCCGCTTTGAATCAGCCCTGAATAAAGATTGGAAGTCTGGAAAATACAGTAAAAGCGTACCATATATTTTTTTGAAAAGTATTCCTCCAGAAGTGTTTTTATCATTTAAGGAAAATTTGTTTCGATTCCCCGGATTTTCGAGTGAACTTCGATCCATAAGGGGTTATCCGGAATCTCACGGTGCAAATTTTTTGGGTTACATCAGCGAAGTCACACAAAGTGATATCGAGCATGGAAACGGCGCATACCGCAATGGCGATTACATCGGCTGCACGGGTTTGGAAAAGTATTACGAAGAAATGCTTCGCGGATCCAATGGCGTAGAATTTATTTTAAAAGATCATTTGGGACGCGAAGTTGGATCTTATGAAAACGGTCGCTTGAACCGCGCAGCACTCTCCGGCAAAGATATTCAGTTGAGCATTGATCTTGAATTGCAGCGATACGGCGACAGTTTGATGCAAAACAAAGTCGGAGGCATCGTGGCCATTGAACCCAATACCGGAGAGATTCTCTGTCAAATCACCTCGCCCACTTTTGATCCCAATCTCATGAGTGTGCACAACAATCGTGGTTTTGCCTATTCTTTTTTACTACAAGATTCATTAAAGCCTTTGTTCGATCGATCGGCCAATGCAAAATATCCGCCAGGCTCCATTTTCAAACCCATTCTTTCGCTGATTGCCATGCAGGAAGGTGTGTTGAATGAACATACCAGTCATACCTGTGAGGGTGCATATTTTTATAAAACGGTACGGTATGGATGTCATACGCATCCGTCTCCATATAAATTGACCGTTGCGCTCCAACACTCCTGCAATGCATATTTTATTCAGGCCTTTCGCGATTTGATCGAAATCAAAGGATTTTCTAAACCACAATACGGTTTGGATTTGCTAGGCAAGTATCTCACGTCTTTTGGTCTTGGTCGTCCTCTCTACTCCGATGTAGCGACCGAAAGCAGCGGCACCATACCAACTTCTGAATATTATACCCGCTTGTATAAAACCGATCAATGGCGTTCGACTTATTTTGTTTCTGTGGGCATCGGACAAGGTGAGTTGGAGTTGAGCACTTTACAAATGGCCAATCTGGCAGCCATCATTGCCAACCGGGGTTATTATTATACCCCCCACCTGGTAAAATCATTCGATAACGGAAAGTATCTCACCGAAGAACGGTTTCGCACAAAAAATATCGTACCAGTAGACCGTAAACATTTCCTTCCGGTAGTCGAAGGAATGGAAATGGCCGTTCGCAGTGGGACCGCCTACAAAGCCTATTATCCAGAAATTTCCATTTGTGGAAAAACAGGTACGTCACAAAATCCACACGGCGAAGACCATTCGGTTTTTTTTGCTTTTGCTCCAAAAGAGAATCCTAAGATTGCCATTGCCGTATATGTGGAAAACGCCGGTTGGGGAGGTGATGTTGCAGCACCAATGGCCTCTTTAATGTTGGAAAAATATCTTCGCGGTAAAGTGGAAAGAAGAAGCTTACACAACACCATGATGGAAAAAGACATGATCCATAAAAAGAAAAAAACATGAAAATCTCTTCCGTTGTGGCGATGAGTCCCGATCGGATCATCGGACTTGAAAATCAAATTCCATGGTATCTTCCTGCGGATCTCAAGTTTTTTAAAAAAGTGACCTCCGGCCACCATGTATTGATGGGTAGAAAATGTTATGAAAGCATTGGAAAGCCCTTGCCCAACCGAACCAATATCATCGTGACACGCGATCCATATTACATCGTGACGGGTTGCCTGATCGTCCACTCCATCGAGGAAGGAATTTATTTGGCTAAGCAGAATAAGGAAAAAGAATTGTTCATTATTGGCGGGGGAGAGGTATACAATCAATCAATGCCGTACTGGAATAAATTGTACCTCACTTTGGTCGACTACCATGGCCCGGGAGATACTTTTTTTCCGGAACTTGAGTGGGAAAATTGGACTCGGTCCTTCCTTGAAGAACACCCGGCCGACGAACGGAACACTTTGTCTTATCAGTTCTCTATTTACGAACATCGATAGGCCGTTAATCCTTGGAGCGGACTGGTCCACAACTCCTTGGATATGCACGAAGACCTCATTCAATTTTTTTGGAACAGCAAACATTTGTTGGGCCAAACGCTGACTACCACCACAGGCGAATCGCTTGTTATATTGGATTCAGGCCAGTTCAACACCAATCAGGGACCTGATTTCCTCATGGCAAAAATTCAAATGGATGATGTGCTATGGGTTGGACCCGTGGAAATTCACGTTAAATCTTCCGATTGGCTATTGCACAAACATTCGACTGACGCACATTATAAAAATGTCATCTTGCACGTGGTATATGAAGACGACGTGCCCATCTTCTTGGACGAACGGCCTTTGAAAACCCTGGTCATACAGAAATATTTGCCTCATGAACTGCTGAAACGATATCAGTCGATGATGAATGGCTGCAAGACGCTGGCTTGTGAACCGCTCTTGACTTCGGTAGATGATTCCATCAAAATCATTGCTTTTGAACGCATGATGATCGAGCGATTTGAGCAAAAAACGCATGCCATTCAAAATGAATGGGAAAATGCCGGCGGAGACTGGGAGCTTTTCTTCCAAAGGAAACTTTGTCATTACTTGTTCGGTCCTGTAAATGCCGAGGCCGCAATGTCCTTGCTTGAGCGCGTGCCTGTTTCCATTTTGCGCAATTATGCCTCCGATCTGGACCTGTTGGAAGCATTGCTGTTTGGTTGCGCAGGACTGATCCCACAGTCCGGTGATCAAGCCTATGTTGAAAAACTAAATGCTGATTTCACTTTTCTAAAACACAAACATGGTTTGCATTCGCTTCCCGAACAAGCCTGGAAATTTTTAAGATTGCGCCCTGCTCAATTTCCCACTATCCGGATCGCCCAACTGGCCAGCTTGTATCACTTCCGTCAGCACTGGTTTTCTCATTTAATGGAAAAAAATACACTTGGAGACTATTATTGCTTTTTTCAAACAAACGTGAGCGATTATTGGAAAAACCATTACCATTTTAAATGGGTTTCAAAAAAAACAGAATCCCGTAAAATCGGAAAGTCAACCATAGATATTTTGTTAATCAACGTGATATGCCCAACGATGTTTGCTTATGGTAGTATGTATGCGAATCCATCCTTGTGTGAATACGCTTTCCAATTGCTTCAATCCATTCAGGCCGAAGAGAATCACATAAGCAGAATGTGGAAAAGTTATAACTTTGCCCTTGAACACGCCGGACACAGCCAGGCAGGCATTCAACTTTATCAAGCGTACTGCGTTCAAAAAAAGTGTACCCGGTGTTTAATGGGAGCTGCCATCCTTAAAACTGGAACCGCTTCCCATGCAAATCAAGCAAGATTTTCACCTTAAAAATTTTTATATGCGCACACTAATTATTGGTAGTTTGTTAATCATTTGGGCAAATTGGGGAATGAGTCAAAAGGGCCCTTGGTCTCTGGGAGTACAATTGGCTTATCAGAACACTTGGATACTGAACAATTCAGATTCCGAAGCAGGAGGTCAATTGGATTTTGGCATCACATTCCGTCCTGCCATGGGACTAGAGTTGGCTTATGCCTTCGATGTCCATGTTAGCGTTCAAAGTGGAATCATATACTCTTTCCAGGGACAACGTTACGAAACAGCTTTCAACGAAGATGCTGATTACAAAACCAATTTGAATTATTTGAAAATACCTCTACTCATCAATTATCAATCAAAACCAATGGCTCGCGTAGGGCTTGTTTTACAGGGTGGCTTCCAATACAGTTTACTAAGCATTGCTAAAAGCTCTCGTGAAAATGTTTTTGGATATTATGATCCTGCTTTGATCGACGTTTCGTCATATTATGAAAATGCATCCATTGATTTGGTACTTGCTGTCGGGGCACAATACAATTTTGGACAACACGCCCTTCGGCTGATGATTCGTGGAGATTATGGACTGAACGACATTGAGGTCACCGAGAAAAAACCCGGTTTTCGCGATGTATCCACAAATGCAACCATTGCTTTGCCTGCGGTGTCTTATCATCACTATTTTTAAATTTACGCTTTGATACATTTTTTGCGATTCTTATTGCTCCCATTCTCATTCCTTTATGGATTGGGCGTGAGTTTGCACCAGGGTCTATATTTTGCTGGGATTCTAAAGCCTGTTCGTTTCAATTTGCCGATCATTTGCATCGGCAATTTAAGTGTGGGAGGAAGCGGCAAATCTCCTCATGTAGAATACTTGCTCCGCATGTTGAAAGAATACCTCGAAGTAGGTGTCCTGAGTCGAGGTTACAAGCGAAAAACTTCTGGCTTCCTCTTCGTTCAACCAGATCACACAGCCTTGGACGTGGGGGATGAACCGAAACAAATGCATACGCATTTTCCCGACATTCCTTTTGCTGTTTCCGAAAGTCGCGCCATGGGAATTCCCCGCATGCTGAGAGAATTTCCGGAGACCCAATTGATCTTGTTGGATGACGCATTCCAACACCTTGCCGTTGAAGCCGGACACAACATTTTGTTGACCGAATATGCTCGTCCATATACCCGCGATTTTTTATTGCCTGTCGGCCGACTGCGGGAATGGCGTTATGGTGCCGCGCGAGCAAACACCATCATTGTCACAAAATGTCCAGAAAATCTTCATGGCGAAGACATGGAACGCATGCGCGTTGAATTGAACCCTTCGAAAAACCAGCGCATCTTCTTTTCAACCATTGATTACGGAGATCCTTACCACGTATTCAACCCGGATAAGGTATTTAAAATCAATCCGGGTGTCCATATTACCTTGATCAGCGCCATTGCACAGTCCTCCTATCTGGAAGACTACCTGGATAAACATACAGCATCCGTGAACGGTTTTCATTTCGAGGACCATCATTATTTTTCAGAATCTGAATTGACTGGATTGGTCGAGCACTTCAGCTCCATCAGTCATTCCAACAAAATGTTGCTTACTACCGAAAAAGATGCTACACGACTGATGTTGTTCAAGGAATATTTTGAAAAAAGAAACATTGACCTTTATGCAATCCCTATCCAGGTTCGCTTTTTTGAGCCTGAATTATTTGAACAACACATACGGAATTATCTCCTGGAATTCAAGTCCCGTTGATCAAAACTAACAAATGTTAGTTTTTTGACTTTTTTAGAGAAATCAATTAGGTACACACAATTTATTGGTACTCAATTCTCCGCTGGGTATCGGCCAAATGTAATTTTTTGCGGTTGGAAGTACCTCCGGAGCTTTTCCAATGGTTCCTGTTTTTGCTGGCAACGCAAGTACATTGCGTTGCAAATCCTGGAGGCGCAGTCCTTCGCCAACAAATTCAATGCGGCGCTCGGTCATCAATGTTTGCAATATACTTTCTTTGGTTCCAACCTCTGTGTCCTGGAATTGGTAATTGGCATGAGACCGCTGACGAACAGCAAGCAACAGGCTCTTCGCAAGATCTAGGTTTCCTGTTTGTGCTGCCGCTTCGGCATAATTCAGTAAAACTTCGGCATATCGAATCACCGGAACGTAATCGCTGAACGGTGCAGTTGTCGTCCGAAACTTGGTCAAAATTTTGTGTTTGGCCACGTTGATAGACGTCAATGCGGATCGCGCATCGTTGGCATCGCTGAACACCGGATGATAACCAATGCCCTCCTTAGCCAGAAAAATGATGGGTTGTGTAACGTAATTGAATGCCAAGGCAAATTGAGCCGGTGGCGTCTCGGTGGTGGTGTTTGCGAATATAACTGAAAATATCGCTTCCGGACCCGTATAAGTGCCACTGAAAACACTGGAAATTGCAGTTTCAAGCTGGTGGCTAAGGCTTCCGGATTGATAAACAAACGGGGGCACGGATGGTACCAATTTTTGGGCTTCAGCAACCACCTTATCAAAAGCCGACATATTGAGATATACCCTGGTTTTCAATGCAATGGACGTGCTTTTATGGGCTCTCGATGCATTCAAGAGCACGGTTGGGTAAGCCGTAGGCAATGCTGCTTCGGCTTCGTCTAAATCCTTGATAATTTGTTGGTAAACTTCTTCTACCGAACTTCTTGCCAGGTCATTGTGTCCCGCGGATGTAATTGGGGTCAGTCGCATGGGAACGCCAGGAGCTGATTTGTCCTGATTGAAAGGCTTTGCATAGGTTTGTACAAGACTCAGGTAACAAAACGCTCTGATGAATTTTGCTTCCCCAATGTACTGTTTCGCCAAACTGTCGGAGATCACTGTGGTATTTTCCAATTTGCTCATCAATATGTTGGATGCATTGATCGCCGTATAGGCAGCAGACCAAACGTTGTTGATGTATTCACTGGTGGATGCAACGTTTTGATTCCAAATTGCTGATCCTGTAGCTGCATTTCCATCGTTTTGACCAAACTCATCCGAGCGTTGCTCGTTGAACACAATGAATCGACCTCCATAAAAATTTGGATTCTGTATTTGCCCATAAAGATTATTTACATGGGCTAGAATTTTGGTAGACGTACTAAAGGCCTCCGCATCTGGAATATTGATTTTCGGATCAGTACTCAGGAAATCTTTTTCACAAGATGAAAGGGTGAAAAGCATCAGCAAGCTGAAATATAGAAAAGCGTTTTTCTTCATGATCATGTATTTTGAAATGAGGGTCATTACGAACAATTGTTAGTTTTAAAATCCTATGTTTAAACCGACAGAAAAAACCTGTGCATTGGGGGACACGTTCTGATCTTTTCCCGAATGAATGGAGTTGCCGTTGATACTGATCTCCGGATCCGATCCCCTGTAACCGGTGATCGTATAAAGGTTTACTGCTTGAACAAAGGCTCTTGCCGAACTGATCTTATTGGCCAATTTCAATTTGTCCAATGGTAGTTGATACGCCAACGTAATGTTTTTTAATTTGACATAATCGCCTTTTTCCACTTTCGACGTTGCAGAAAATGAAAATCCTGCAGAAACATTGTCTCCGTAGTACAATTTTTGTATATCTGTAACCTGGCCCGGTGCGGTCCACCGTTCTTTGATGAACTCTCCATTGTTGAAATAGCGCTGGTCCGAATTGGTGGCACGCGTTCCGTTGTACAACAAATGGCCAAATGCGTAGGTTAGGTTGACAAACAATTCAAAGCTTTTATACTGAAATGAGTTGTTGAATCCTCCAAATACTTTGGGTAAGGATGGTCCCTGCATTACGCCGTCAAGGTAATTGTCAATAGCCGGAGCTGGAGTCCCGTCCAAATACGTCCACTTTGGCGATCCAATGTGATTGTATTGCACCGTTTTTCCTTCCCGATTTTGAAACATCATTTGTCCGTTGTCTGGATTAACACCAAGCCAGGGGACTGCAAAAATCGAACCTACGGAATATCCTTCACGGGTCATGTTTTGAACTCCGAAAATACTGGGTACATAAATATCACTGATCAGATTCGTAACCTGATTGGTTAAAGTCGAAAAATTGACATCTGCATTCCAGTGAAAACTTCCTTTATTGATCAGGTTAACAGACAAGGAAAGTTCAACTCCCGTATTGTACATGTTCCCAACATTGGAGTTGATAAAATTTCCTGGAATTCCTGCAGACAGCGCTTGTGGTGCTTTTAATATCAAATCACTGATGTCGTTACGGTAATAATCAAACTCCATCAGAACGCGACCTTTCCACAAACTGGCATTAAAACCAATATCCAATTTGGTACTGGTTTCCCATTTCAAATCGGGATTTGGTGTCTGCGAATAAATTAACGTTGGTTGCCCGCCATAGGTATTGGATCCATAAAGTCCAGCTGCCGGGTAATTTCCAATTTCGCTATTGCCCACAACGCCATAACTGGCTCGTACTCTGAATTGGTCGAGCACTTCTCGCAAGTTGCTGTTTTCAAAAAAAAGTTCTTTTGCAACATTCCATCCAATGGAACCTCCCATGAAGTTACCAAACTTATTCCCTTCTGCCAATGCAGATAACCCGTCTCGCCGGAAGTTGAACGTGCAAAAATAGCGCTTGTCAAAGTCATAGGTCATGTTGGAAAAATAGGACAACAACTTGTTTTCAGCAAACACATTGCCGTAGGGTGATATATTTACGAATCCTCCCTGATAATTTTCATAGTATGGGTCTGTTATATTGCTTCTTTGTGCTCCCCAGGCATTGATGCTGGTCTTCAGTTGTTCGTAACCTGCAAGCAAAGTGAAATGATGTTGATCGTTGAAATTGAATTCATAATTCAAAGTATTCACCCAATCGGTGCGATAATGTGTTGTGAATACATTGGTAGCCACTCCATTGGAGGATGCTCCTCCTCCATGCGTTGGGTTTAAGAACGATTTGTTTTCAGTTTGCAAATTATTGATGCCATAACTGGTTTTAAACTTCAGATGCTCCAGAATGTTCCACTCACAATAAAAATTTCCTATCAAGGTGTTGTTTTCTGAAGTATTCACATCCAGTTTTTGAACCATTGCCAAATTGTAAGCATTGATGGTTCCAATGGTGCTGGGATTGTTGGCCCCGTAGCCCACACTGATTCTGTTCTGGATGCTGTAAGATCCATCCGCGCGATAAACCGGAACGTTGGGCGGCAGGACATAAGTCATACGCCCCAACGGTTCGTTGGTAATGTATTCGGAATTGTAGGAAGACGTTCCCAACGAATAACTCGCGATGGCTCCTGTATTCGGTCCTTGATTCAGCCCGTTGGAATAGGTTGCAAAGGCCCCTACATTGAGGTACTTGTTGAGTTTGTTTTCGATGTTGATTCGTGCTGAATAACGTTCGTAAGTATTGTAGCGGATAAAACTGTTTTGATTGGTATAGCCAAAGGAAAAGAAATACTGCGTGGAGTTGTTGGCTCCGGATACGCTGAGGTTGTGGCTGTGCGAAATTCCAGGACGGTACGCTACATCATACCAATTGGTATTGACGATGCTGCTGTCGGAGTTATACAACAAAGCATATCCGGGCTGTAAGCCCGCGTTTTTCATTGCTTCGTTTTTAATCATGACATAATCTTCTGCGCCCAGGAGTTTGGGTAAATTGTATGGAGTGCTCCTGCTAAGCCAGCTATCGTAATTTACGCGAACACGTCCTTTTTTTCCTTTTTTGGTTGTGATCACCATCACCCCATTGGCTGCGCGAGAACCATAAATGGCTGCAGCAGATGCATCTTTCAAAACGTCGATGGACTGAATATCATTTGGATTCAAGTCAGAAAGTGGGTTGTTTCCGATCAAACCGCCTATGGATCCAACAAACATGGCGACTCCATCCACCACCACCAACGGAAAGATTCCTGAAGTGATGGAGTTAATGCCTCGTATCCTCAACACGGGCGTATTGTTCAAAACACCCGTTTGCTGCAATACATCAATTCCGGGGGCTTGCCCTCCTAACAGTTGGTCAAAACTGACCGCTGGGCGATTCTCTATTTTTTGGACATCGATGTTGGCTACAGCACCTGAAAATTCACTCTTTTTTTGAACGGTATACCCGCTGACCACAAGCACCTCTTCCAGTTCGGTACGTTTGGGCTCCATTGAAATGGTTTGAAATTCATTGGTTTTAATTTCAACTTCCCGCAATTCATACCCAGTATAACGAAATTGGAGAACCAAAGGAAATGCATCACTGGTTAAAAATGAAAATTCTCCGAGGGTATTGGTACTTGTCCCTGACGTTCCGTTTTTTACATTGACCACCACCCCTTCTAGACCTGTGTTGTTGGTGGCATCCACAACCCTACCCACAATACGCTGTTCTTGTGCTTGTAGTGATGTACTCAATAAAATTGCAAAATACAGAATGCAAAAGGCCCACTTGTTTAAAATCATTTGATGAACTATTTTAATTCGTAAAATCATGATGTTTGATTTGTCTTTTTTTGATTTCGGGTTCCAAATTTAGAGTCTACTTTTGGAGTATACTGTGTTCATATAAAGACCTTGTATTATATGAGGATGAATTGCCCTGGATAATATTTAAAACCGCTTTTTTTATTGACGAAACCTTCTGATTTCCATTCGAAATTTACTGGTCCTGTTGTTTCATGCACACATTACCTTTGTTTTAACATGCCAGGCAAACCAGAAAGAGACTTGTTTCGTTATCGTTCCATGAAATGCCCTTCATGGTTTTTTGTGCTTTGGTACGCACTTCCTGGGTATACCCAAATCGATTCTGTGCGTGAGTTTCGGACCATGATCGAAGGAATGCCTGCAACCGTGCTGATCCATGGCACCGACACCACCATCATCAGCGAACTGAATGCAACTGGAATATTGCCATTGATGTTTTTCGAAAACCCGGTTGAGCAAGAGCGCTACCTTAAATATCGGCGTTACGCCCTGGTGGTATATCCTTATGCCGCCCATTCCGTTCGACTCTATCAGCAAGTGGCCAAAGCTACTGAAGGAATGGATGAAAAATCTCGCCGTAAATTTGTCGATCAAATCGATCAGGCATTGGAAGAACAATTTGAAAATACCTTGAAAAATCTTACTCGTACTCAAGGTCTGATTTTAACAAAAATGATCGAACGCGAATTGGACCAATCCTTTCACTCGATCGTAAAAGAACTACGCGGAGGCTTTACTGCTTTTTATTACAATCAATTGGGAAAATTCAACGGTTATAAACTCAAGGAAAAATACCAGCCGGGCCTGGATCCGGTCCTCGATGCCGTATTGGAAGAATTTGATATGAAAAAAGATTTAACACATGATGCAGAATAAAACACAATGGATCAGTCCATCGAACATTGCCATTGTAAAATATTGGGGAAAACATGCGGAACAAATTCCGATGAACCCCTCTGTAAGTTTAACGCTCTCTGAAAGCCATACCAACACTTCTGTTTTTTGGAGTCCGAAATCTGCGAATTCCTTGAAGAGGTTTCAGTTTTATTTCGAAGGCAAAGAAAAACCCTCTTTTGAACCTAAAATTGATTCTTTTCTTCAAAAACTGGATGTGCATTTACCGTGGTTGAAAAATTGGTTTCTGGAAATCCACAGTGCCAACAGTTTTCCACATTCATCAGGCATTGCTTCGTCTGCATCTGCTATGAGTGCCTTGGCGCTTTGCGTCGTTTCACAAGAACAGAATTTGTTTCCAGATTCAATGGTTAACGAAGAATATTTTCTTCAACGCAGTTCATGGTTTGCACGCATGGGATCTGGTTCCGCATGCAGGTCCGTGTTTCCAGTTGCGGGTTTGTGGGGAAAGTTGCAAAATCAGGCGGGAAGTTCTGACGAATTCGCCGTTGGGTTGGCCAATCAACTGAATCCTGTATTTCACACATACCGAGATTACATTTTCATTGTAAGTGCTCATGAAAAATCGGTTTCTTCGTCTGCTGGCCACGCATTGATGGACCAACATTTTTTCAAAGATGGACGAATGCTGCAGGCCGACCATCATTTGAATCAGCTCTTACCGGCCCTGCGAGCAGGTGATTTGGAAAAATTCATGCAAATTTGCGAAACCGAAGCAATGACCTTGCACGGTTTAATGATGAGTTCACATCCATATTATCTTTTGTTGGAAGCCGATTCATTGCGTATCCTGCATGCGATCCGCCAACTGCGACAAGCGCAAATCATTCCGGTTTGTTTCACGATTGATGCGGGTCCAAATATTCATTTGTTGTTTCCACAGGATTGTATTCAAGTTGTTGAAAAATGGATCCAGGATACGCTACCAGAATATTTAGAAGAAGGAAAGTTGATTCGCGATCAGGTGGGAAGTGGCCCGATCTGTTTATCATGAAGCATTTTTGTTTGCTCGGCTTGTTATGGATGACGCTTTCACTCTCTGGCCAGCGTTCTGCCATTGTCACGCAGCCAGCATTTGATAAAAAACTGCATTCTTTACTTAGTCATTCGGTTCGCGAGATAGATTGTGCGGAATTATTCCTTCTCTCCGATCAATTTTATTTTTTAGATACCCGCGCATACAAAGAATACGAAATCTCCCACATCCGTAAATCGCGTTGGGTCGGTTATGATGAATTCGAACTGCGATTGGTAAAAGACGTTCCTAAAAATGCACACATCGTCTGTTATTGTTCCGTTGGATACCGCAGTGAAAAAATTGCAGAAAAATTAGTCGCTGCCGGTTTTCAAAATGTATACAATTTGTATGGTGGTCTTTTTGAATGGGTTAACCGTGCTTATCCTGTTGTCGACTCTTCCGGCGCCGAAACCAAAAAGATACATGCTTACAATCGAAAATGGGGGAAATGGATGGTGAATTCAGGAATTAATAAAGTCTATTAAATTCCCACCATCTTAAGGTGGTAAATTCCCTATTTTTTTTGGAATTGATTAAAACCAAATTAATCCATTTTGCAATCCCATAATTTATTACAAATTCATCATATTCCTCTGTTAATTCGTTACTACCAGGTCATTTCCTCCGATCTCTCCGCTCGCTTTTCTTACGGGCCATTTCTGCATTCAATGAATGGATGTAATTGGTAGCGCGTGAAAACAATATTTCAAAGATCTCTTGAATCAAGAAATAGTGTCAAATTATTTTAAAATAAGTCTCTTTTAGAAAATATTCTTGGTGTCAATCATTGTCCCCATGCTCTCCGGCGGGCTGTTGCTGAATACTGCTTGTTCCGTCTCTCAAATCCGGCCTGCGGATTTTTCCACCACTCACGCCGGCTTGATAAGCAAACACACCAATCACCAGCGCCATGATTGCCAATGGTATGTGCAACTTTGCTGCAAATGCTTTTTGCTTTCTGTGCAGCAATACCGTGATCAAAGAAACTACACCCAGTAACATGGTTCCTATAAAAAATGGTTTCGTTCCTTCTTCGTGGGCTTCGACCACTTGATGATCAATGCCTGCAACGTTTTCAATCGATTCTTCGGCAGACTCTCCTGATTGATTGGCCGGCAAGGCCGACAAAGCGGCGACAATAAAAAAGAACAATGCAGTCATTTCTACCGTACGGTTTTTAAAAAATATTCCGTAAACCATGAGCACGAGACCAAACAACACTGCAAAAATGGGAACGTGGTTCAACAATAAGTGGAGGTGTATAGGATTCATAACTTATCTAATTTATCTGATAAAGGTATTATGGTTTTTGCTTCCGCCTGGATTTTTTAGGACCAAATGTTCATTCCTTCCAGTTGTATGTTCTCCGGATAAAACAAGCGGGTGGCGTTGGCAAAATTTTCTGAATAATCGGATACATAAAAGTGATCTTTTTGCGATTTTTGGTGGCTCAGCAAATGCCTTGTTTCCAATGCCCGTTTCAACGCTTGCGCCGTCACTTCTGTTGAATCCATTACTGGAATGCTGTTTTGATAATGCGCTTCGATTTCTTTTTTAATCAATGGGTAATGCGTGCACGCCAGCAGAAGTACCTCCGTTTCTTTCAATTCGGGATCGGCCAAATAGTTTTCAATCACCGATTGGCTGATGTTGTTATTGACAAATCCTTCTTCGATCATGGGTGCGAGCAAAGGCGTTGCCAAGGCATGCACCTGGATTTCATCATTGGCATTTTTGAACAACTTCTGGTAAACGCCCGATTGTACCGTGGCGTGGGTAGCAATCAATCCAATGTGTTTTTTATGGATTTGTACAGCAGCCTGCACCAAAGGATCGACGACATTTACAAATACTGCCTTTTCTTTGAAAAACTCTAATAGAACTTCATAGGCCGCAGTTGAAGCTGAATTGCATGCCACGACGATGGCTTTGCATTGTCTTTCCAATAAAAATCTGCAAATGCGGAGTGAATAATACCGGATGGCATCATGTGATTTTTCACCATAAGGCAAATGCGCAGTATCACCAAAATAAATGATGGACTCATTCGGCAACAACTTGTGTATTGCGGAAGCAATGGTCAGTCCGCCGATACCAGAGTCAAATATGCCGATGGGTTGAGCGGCATCCACGATTTAGATTCCCAACTTGGTTTTTACCTGAGTTGTAACATCAAGACTTTCCTGAGCATACAACAAAATACCCGCGCTGGAATCGAAAATGTAGGTAAACTGTCCTTCTGTTGCTACTTGTTTGATTGCATTGTTCAATTTATCAATAACCGGTTGAAGCAACTCCTGCCTCCGGCTCAACAGCTGTTTTTGAACATCTTGCTCAAATTTTGCCAACTCGCCTTCTTGCTCTTTCAATTTTTTAGCCTCTTCCTCCAATGCTTTCGGACTGATTTCACCAGATTGTTCGCGACGCTGAAGTTCTTTGTACTTTGTTTCCAAATCCTGAACCATCAATTGGCCTTTCTTTTCCAATTGGGTTTGCAACGCCTGTAAGGTTGCATCCGCTTGTTTTACTTCCGGCAATTCAGCCATCAATGCCTGAGAATTCAAGTATCCGAATTTTTGTGCATTGAGCGTGATGCCCATTCCTGCAAGGCAAAAAATAACGAGTGTTAGTATTCTTTTCATGTACGTGTTTAAATGATTGTATGAATTCAAATTTATTTTGTTTTAAGCTTTTTCAGAATTGCTTCGGTTTTGTCCAGGTCTTTGTTGTAATACATTATGCCAGCCGTTCCGCTGGTGTCGAATATTGCGTCCAGCCCGTTGGCCAAGGCATACTCCTGTATGGCCGTATAAACTTTGTCCTGAATGGGTCGAACAAGGTCTTGTCTTCTTTTGAATAATTCACCCTCTTCTCCGAATTTATCTTTTTGCATCCGCCGGGCTTCTTTCTCCCGATTGGTAATTTCTTCTTCTTTCAGTTTACGCTGTTCCTCGGTCAGGAGGACCTGCTCTGCCTGATATTTATTGTAAAGCGCCTTGATCTTATCGTATTCTATAGCGATATCTTGTTTCCAGCCTGCGGCAATGCGATCCAATTCCTCCTGGGCTCCCCGATATTCTTCGAGATTGTCCAAAATTTTATTCACATCCACGAGGGCAAAACGCTGCGCATGACCTTCCAACATAGTAGCCAGAACGAAGAAAGATAATATCCAATATTTCATATGCATTCAATTGACTTTGTTAACGTTGTGTCGTTCAAAAAAGTGCACAAAAGTAAATAATTTAGCTTTGCGACCTTGGCTATTTAACTGATTTTAAAAATTTATCGTTTCCGTTTTAGCGGTTTTAACCCCCCTTTAACCAATTCCTGGAAACGCATCGCTTGTAAGTTCTCCGGCGCAGCAATGTTGCCGTTTTTATCTTTGGGCATGGAATCATTTGCCGAAATCGCCTCGAAGCCTTTAAATTTAAAGGCCCTCCGCGAAATCATCGACCAAAATCAATCCCTCCGTCTGGCTGGCGATGTACGTCAAAACATGTCGGAAAAACGAGAAAAGCTGGAACTGCTCATCGCCAATGGAGACCAAGCTCACTACGGGGTCAATACCGGTTTTGGGGCATTATGCAATGTCGTGATTCCAGATACTCAACTCGACGACTTGCAAGCCAATCTCGTCCGTTCACATGCCTGCGGCTTTGGTGAAACCGTTCCCACATCCATCGTTCGGCTGTGTCTATTGCTCAAAATCATCACGCTTTCAAAAGCTTGTTCTGCCATTCGGCCCGAATTGGTGGACTTTTTCTTGGAATTATACAACCGCAATTGGACCCCAAAAGTGCCCTCCATGGGCTCCCTGGGCGCTTCTGGAGACCTGGCTCCGCTCGCACATCTTAGTCTTCCTTGCATTGGCGAAGGGATCCTGATGGCTGACGGAAAGGAATATCCGGCCCTTGATCTTTTGCAAGAACACCGCATCGCTATTCCATATCTGAAGGCCAAGGAAGGCCTGGCCTTGCTCAACGGAACCCAATACTCGCTGGCTTTGTTGATTCATGCCTGTTGGGAGGCAGAAAAACTCTTTCATTGGGCCAATTTGACCGGTGCCCTTTCCTGTGAGGCCTTCAATTGCAATCCAGCCTTTTTGCATCCCGAAATACATGCCTTGCGCAACCAACCCGGGCAAATATATGCTGCAGCCGCTCTCCGAAATTGGCTGGAAGGAAGCGATCTGGCGACACGACCAAATAAATCAGTACAAGATCCTTATTCGTTTCGCTGTATTCCTCAGGTGCACGGAGCGTGCTGGGATGTCATTGTGCACTGCATGGCTACCGCCGAACGTGAATTGAATGCGGTTACCGACAATCCTTTGTTGCTGTCCGATGGAGATATTGTTTCCGGTGGCAATTTTCACGCAGAATATCTTGCTTTCGCTTCCGACCATCTGGCCCTTGCCATATGCGAGTTGGCCAATATTGCGGAGCGTAGACTGTACCAATTGGTTTGCGGATCAAGAGGCCTGCCTGATTTCCTGACCCCTGAACCCGGAGTAAATTCTGGATACATGATCGTCCAGTATGCAGCGGCGGCAGCGGTGAGCATGAACAAACAATTGGCAACTCCTAGCTCCATAGATTCAATCATTTCTTCGAAAGGCCAAGAAGACCACGTCAGCATGGCTGCAAACAGCGGTTGGAAAAATCAGACCATTTTAAAAAATGCCTTTTCGGTGATTTGCATGGAATGGATGACTGCCTGCCGTGCTTTTTATTTTAGAAAAGATAACCGTTGCGGTCCTGCCTTGCAGGCAATTTATAAAGCTTACACGCGTTCATTTCCTATAGAAACCAAGGACCACATTCCTTCTTTACAATATGAAAGCTGTTTACAATTTCTCAACGCTTTGGAAACGGCCTCTTCAACAACTTCATTTTAAATCCATCTTCGACCATGAAAACTTTTTTCGTTTCCCTGATTTGCTTGTTGTTTGGCTTTGGTGCATGCAAAACACTTAAAGAGGGTTGGGATAACCTCAATCTTTTTCCAGTATCTCAAGACGTTGAACTTGGCAAACAAGTTTATTTAGAAATCAATTCCAACCAAGCGGAATATCCGGAATTGCCTGAACAAGGAAATGAAGTATTGTACAAATATGTGCGCGACATCGTACAGAAAATCATCAAAGCCGGCAAGGTGGAATATGCCAACGATTTTCCATGGAAAGTCACGATCATCAACGACCCCAACACCCTCAATGCCTTTGCTACTCCTGGTGGTTACATTTATTTATATACGGGACTGATTGGATTTTTGGATTCGGAAGATCAGTTGGCCGGTGTTTTGGGGCACGAAATTGCACATGCCGCCAAACGGCATAGTACCAAACAATTGAGTAAAACCTTGGGTATTCAAATTTTAGCAGATGCTGCATTGGGAAAACAAGAAATGATCAAACAAGTCGCAACAGCTTTGCTCTCCCTCAGTTTCAGCCGTGCACATGAAACCGATGCCGACAGCATGTCGGTCGTGTACTTATGCCCTACAGGATACCATGCTGCCGGTGCTTCCGGATTTTTCAAGAAAATGGAAAATCAACCGGTACCTCCTACCTGGCTCAGTACGCATCCCAATCCAAAAAACAGAATTCAAAACATCGATGGCAAACACTCACGCCTCGGATGTACCGGAAAAGACAAGAATGAAAAAGAATATCAAAAAATCAAACAGTTGGTTTCCAAAATCACGCCGGTAAAAAAAGACTCGTTGCCAACACTTCCTAAAGACAGCACCAAGACGGCACCCAAAACCAATGTGCCTACTCAATCTGGAGATGACGACAAACGACATAAAAAACTGGAAAAGCCCGGCGGGAATTGACTTGATTTCAATCCACCTGGTCTTCATCATGCTTGTAGAGTCTTCGCCTACATCCTGTTTGATATGCAATCCGTTTATCGGCCTTGTATTGCGTAATCGTCGGCCTTTACATTCATTGGTTTCGCCCTTTGTTCCCAATCAGTGCTCAATGGAATCATTCAGTTGGGGACCACTGAAACACGTGTTCCAAAGGATAAAATAGGCTGGACGCAATTAGTAGAAAAAAAAACATGCATTCTGACAAATACTAACGTACGTTAGTTTAAGCAAGCTATCAAGCAGCGAAAATTCGGTAACTTTTTTTGCAAATCCGCAATGTGTTCATTGCTTTTTTTTTGCATTGCGCTCCCGATAAAATTATTTCTATCGCCATAATAAGCCCATTTCATCAGGAGCGATTTTGCCCTTTCGGATAGTTAATTCTTTCCGTCAATGATCACCGGAGCATTCTTTTCCATTAATATGACCTTTGAATTTCCGGATGTGACCAGATTTTGATAAGCTTTGATCCATTCGTATTGCAACTGCTTTTCGGTCAGGGTTGCATTGATGATTTTCTGGTAGTCGGCAATACCTTGGGCTTCTACGCGTTTCCGCTCGGCTTCTTGTTTTTCTTTTTGCAAAACGTAGGTCATTTTTTGGGCATCTTGTTCTGCTCGAATTTTCTCTTCGATCGATGCACTCACCGACTGTGGCAACAAAATGTTTCGAACCAGGAGTTGTTCAAGGATCAAGCCCCGATGTCCAAAATCCGTTTCGATGCTTTTGAAAATTTTTTGTTGAAACTCGTCGCGCTTGGTAGAAAACAATTCAATAGCTTGATAATATACTGCATTGTCGCGTATTTTGGTTCGGGCTATCGGTCTCACAATCTTGTCCACATAATCCGTTCCGATTTCCTGAACGACGCGAGGGCCTTCTGCTTTGTTCAATCGGAACAACACCGTCAAATCAATCGTTACCTCCAGCCCATCGCTGGTCAACACACGGATCGCGTCGTCTCCTGCTTGTTGGCTTTCGTCGTGAATACCACTCATGGTGTAGTTTTGCGTTTTTACATCCATTCGGATCACTTCCATCAAAGGATTGATCACGTGGAGTCCGCTTTCCATGATCGTGGGCTGAACTTTTCCAAATAATTTTTTAATACCAATTTTGCCCGCATCGATTTCAACCACGCTGGACAATAGAAAACCAATGATGATGAGCCCGACGCCGCCCAAGCGCAATATGCGCGCTGCACGGGTCATTCCCATGTTTGGGTTTTTAACAAAAACCCCAATGACCAACATTAAAATACCTATGGATATCAATGCCATTTGATTTGATTTTTAAACTGAACGGTAGGCCGGTCGTTTAAAGTTCCAGAAGTTCCTTTTTGTCCGACCAACGTACTAAAATTTTCGATAAAGGTAATCAATCGATGGCTGATTCCTGTACCTTTGAAGCCTCGATGCGCATTGCTGTCAATGCCCGCTTTTTAATACCGGGAAAATTAGAAGGAATCGGTTGGTATACATACCACGTGCTCAAGCGGTTGGTGAATAACCATCCGCAACATGAATATTTTTTTTTATACGATCGTCCACACACATCTTGGTTGATTGAACATTCTTCAATCACTCATGTGGTCATTGGTCCGCCCGCCAGGCATCCCGCGTTGTGGTATCTGTGGTTTGAATACAAGCTTCCATCCTTTTTTCGAAGGTTGAAACCAGATCTGTTTTTCAGCCCTGATGGGTATGGTTCGTTGCATACCGACGTGCCTCAATATATCGTGGTGCACGACCTGGCTTATTTGCATTTTCCGACGCAAGTGCCCTGGTTGGTCCAACAGTATTATGCCCACTTTGTACCACGCCATCTCGCGCGAGCCAAACACCTTTTTGCCGTTTCCAATGCAACGCAAAAAGACATTTGTCATCACTTTCCTTCTTGTTGTCCAAAAATCAGTTTGGCTACGAACGGCGTTCGGTCCATTTTTCAGACTATAGACCAGGATCAATTGATTCGCATTCGTGCTCAATATTCCCTTGGAAAAAATTACTTCCTGTTTGTGGGTGCCATTCACCCCAGGAAAAATACCAACGGACTGATCAAGGCTTATGAACTTTTTAAATCAGAAACAAAAAGCGATTCACAGCTGGTTATTGTGGGCAGAAAGGCATGGTCCAACAAGGATTTTGATCGGGCCTTAGCGGAAAGTCCATACCGGGATGAGATCCATGTGTATGGGTATTTGGAAAATGAGGAGCTTGCCCTGATCACGGCTGCCGCCTGGGCTGCCATTCAGCCCTCCTTTCTAGAAGGCTTTGGCGTGCCCGTATTGGAAGCGCTTTCTTGTGGCGTTCCTGTTTTGGTATCCAACGTCTTTTCGCTGCCTGAAGTAGCTGGTCCCGGAGCCTACCTATTTGACCCAAACGATCCCGTCTCAATGGCCAGTCAAATGGCTTATTGTCTGGATGACCCAGAGCGGGAGTTCCGCATTACCCAGGGTCATAGACACCGCCAACAGTATAGCTGGGATTTTACAGCCAATCACATATCATTAGCCCTCGGTTTGTAGGTTTTGGCCGTAAAATCTTTCGCCCATTTGAACATTAACCAAATGAATATTCCTCTTTTTCATATAATAAAATAGATTATGTGTTAAAAACACCTCGAAAACCAAGAAATTATCAGGTTTTGCTTAAGTTTGTCGACTAAATTTACCAGCATGAAAAAATTTTACTCTCTAATCCTCTTTTTCCTGGGCCTCACTATGGCAGATGCCCAGTATTACTACCTGCCATATGTAAGAGCCGGACAAAATCCCGGTGGATTAAATAATGATGCAGAATATCCTCCCGGAGGCGGGCTTCCTGCGGGATGGACAACCATTTTAACCGGACCGCGTGCAAGTGGCACCTGGTCTGCCATCCGGACCATCGGTTTTCCTTTTTCTTTCAATGGAATCAGCGTTACACAATACAAGGTGAGCTCAAGCGGGGTGGTGACTTTTGCAACGGGCGACAACACGGTCGTAGATTCAGCCAATGCAACTCTTCCTAGTGATAAGATCCCCAACCGTTCTATTTTGGTTTGGGGGCTTCGTTGTTTATCCGGTGACTACGTGGTAACCAAAACCTTTGGTACCGCTCCCAATCGCCAACACTGGATCATGTTCAACTCCTATTCTGAAGAAAACATCGGTACAGGTTGGGTCTATATTTCCATCGTCCTTGAAGAAACGACCAATAAAATTTACATTGTTGACCAACGTACTCAGTGCGTAAAGAATGGTGCTGTGTGCAGCGACCGTACCAAACTTACATTTGGCGTTCAAATTGATAAAACTACGGCGCTGCAGGTAACTGGCTCTCCTAACTATGAAAGCATCAATGACAACAACTATTTAACAGCGGACAATACCTATTTCGAGTTCGTTCCAGGTACTCAGCCGGATTATGATGCAGCAGGATCTGCACACAATCTGAAAAAATATTATTTATCAAAAGATTTTCCAGTGAGTTTGACGGGTTCTTTCATCAACACTGGCGCCAATGCGATTACCAAAGTAAGTTATGCTTACAATGTAAACGATGGCGCGGTGGTGTCTGCAGATCTTAACAACCTTAATTTTGCTCCACAATCTAAATTTAATATTACTCACCCAACGGCGGTAACCGTTCCTTCTACCGGTGCGTTTGTCATCAAGTCCTGGATTTCAAAAATCAACGATACCGATCCGATTAGTGCTGTTGATGACACCATCCGTTCAGTTGTTTTTGTGAACGACACTTCTGTTATCCGCAAACTGATGCACGAAAACTTCAGTTCTTCTACCTGTCCTCCCTGTAAACCTGGAAATGAAACCTTGCATGCCGTTGTAAGTCAGTACCCAGATAAATTTTCTGAACTGACTTACCATTTCTATTTCCCTGGTACAGGAGATCCTTATTATACCAGCGAGTGTGCCGCAAGAAGTACATATTATGGTGGAATCAATGCCATCCCAGCCACTTTGTTGGATGGAAAAACCAACATCAATCCAAACGGCTATACGGTTGCTACTTTTGAAGAATATCAAAACATTCCAGCATTCCATGTGGTGACCCCATCGGGTAAAGTTACCGGCCAAAAAGTGGAGATTGAAGTAAAGGTCAATGCCTTGAATGCAACTTCAGCAAACACGCGTTTGCACGTAGCGCTTTGTGAAAAATTGACTACAAAAAATGTCAAAACCAATGGCGAAACGGAGTTTCCTCACGTATTGAAGAAAATGATTCCCGATGCTACGGGTACCTTGGTAGGCGAAATTCCTGCAGGTGGTTCCAAGTCGTTTAATTTCACATGGACCGCCCCTGGCGCTTATCGTCTTCCATTGGATGCGCAAGCTGCAAACATCATCAACCTGGCAACAGAGCACAGCATTGAAGAATTCAACGACCTGGAAGTCATCGCTTGGTTACAAGAATCCGATCGCTCCATTTTGCAATCCAATTCAGCAGATTTAGAATACGTTGTTGCAAACGACAACCCAGTCGTATTGAAAGAAGTAAAAGCACTACCTAACCGTACCAGCGATTATTTCTTCCTCGATTTGTCTGCTTTTGAAAGCAATGAAGAATTGAGTGTTTTGTTTGCCAATGAAAATGGAAATATTTTCCAAAGCGAAAAGACAAACCTTAAATCCATGTTTGTCAATACAAGCAATTGGGCCGCTGGCTTATACGTGGTTAAAGTGGTTGGTAAAAACGCCGAAGGACTACAACGTGTAATGATTGTAAAATAACGATGTTTCGTTACCTCACGATAAATAAAAAAAAGGCCCTGTTTTCACAGGGCCTTTTTCTTTTTAACTCATGAAAATTTATGGTTTTTCTATTTCCTCTTCTCTCTTTTAACCTATTGTTTTCCGTTTCTTACTCCTGACCAACAATTTGATGGAAACCTTTTATTTTGGCAGCGTATTTTCGGTTAGCACGTTCAATTGTCTTGAACACTCAATTCTCCGTGAATGCCATAGTGCGACCCGATCATACTTTTCAAAGCTTTTCTTGCAAAAAAGATCCTGCTCTTAACTGTTCCCAGTGGCAATTTCAATTCATCGGCAATTTCTTGGTATTTAAAGCCATGATAATACCTGACAAATGGAACTTTTAAACTATCGTCCAAATTGTCAACCATTTGATTCAGCTCTTTCATCATGATGTCAGAATCTGCACGGTTTTGAACCGCGTTGCTCATGGAATTGATGTAATATTGATTCTCGCTGTTATCACTCACGATTCCGCCTTTGACTTTGCGACGGTAATTGTTGATGAAGATATTCTTCATGATGGTGATCAACCATGCCTTGAAGTTCGTGCCAGCCTGAAATTTGTCTTTGTTTGACAATGCGCGATAAGCCGTTTCTTGACACAAGTCTTTTGCATCTTCCTCGTCCCTGGTCAAACTAAAAGCAAAGTTTTGCAAGGTCTGTGTTTGCTTATCCAACAGGTTATAAAATTCTACGGTCGACATACTCGCTGTATTTTCCTCAAATGTATTACGCTGTTTAATTGTTTTCAAGTTTTTCTTAGACAAAATTCGTTAAAAAAACCATAAATCTGAATTTGCTTTCTTACTTGTCTGTTAATCAATTGTTTATAGATATTTCTACGTTTAACATGCGTACAATTATTTTTGTCCGCTGTGCCTATTTTTGCGCTTTTTTCAATAAAATAAAGCCTATTCCTAAAAATATCAGGTTGGGAATCCATATTGCAATCCCTGTATGAAGCATCTCGTTGCTCGCAAAAGCCAAAGACATCTTTGACAGGAAAATGAATATCACCCCCAACACAACCCCGGCTGCCAAATGCAGCCCCAGGCCGCCCCGTACTTTTCGGCTGGCAATACAAGTTCCAATAAATGTCAAAATGAGCGTGGTGAATGAATCCGCTGTCCTTCGATATAATTCGATCTCATAAGGCTTGGTGATTCCCGATCCCTTTTCGGTTTCTCTTCGTATGAATTTTCTGAGTTCTGGCGTGGTGAGCATTTCTTTTTCATTCGAAACAAACACAAAGTCGGATGGAAACAGATTGATTGCAGTATCCTGGCTTGCTCCTGCAAACACTTCCAATTTTTCGGTGCTATCTGTGATGGTCCTGATTTCATAATCCTTCAGTGTCCACCGATTTGGTTCCGCCTTCCATTTTATGGATCGTGCTTTTAATATCCGTACAATTTTTTCGCCTTCGTATTGCTCCATCTGAAAGTCCAGTCCACTGCTGTCGCTGCTTTGATAATGTCTGAGAAATGCAGCAACATCTTTTGCAACAAACAAATGCACGTTTCGGTCTCTGGACTTGATGTTGCCCGGTTTGATGTAGGTATTGTCAAACGTTCTGAGGGATTTGTTTGACTTTGGAATGAAGTAATGATTGCCTGCCAGGTGAAGACCGGTGAACAAGGCTCCTGAAAAAAGAAATGGCCACAATAAGCGATTGAAACTCATCCCCGCTCCCAGCATCGGGATGATTTCCGTTTGTCCTGCCATACGAGAGGTAAAAAATGTAACGGTAATCAGTGCATACAATGGAAACAATAGGGAATGTATCCAGGGAATAAAGTTGAAATAATATGCTTTGATTATGTACCAGGTCGTTAGGTCTTTGGATAAAAATTTTTCAATCTTCTCACTCAAATCAAACACCACCGATACCAATGAAAATAAAAAAAGTACAAACAAAAAGGTGTATACATATTTTCGAATGATGTACCGATCAACTATCTTAAAATAATTTGCAGGATTCATGCTACAATTTTGCTTGAATAACCGGTAAAATATTTTCTTTCCACGCGCAGAAATCGTTTGTCTCAATTTTTTTTCTCGCTTCCTCCATCAACCACGTGTAAAATCTAAGGTTTTGTAAGCTGGCCAATTGTGCTCCCAACATTTCTCCTGCATAAAATAAATGCCGTAGATAGGCTTTGCTATGCTGCTGGCTGGTTGCTAAATCCAGCACCGGATCGATCGGACTAAAATCGTTTTTCCATTTTGCATTGCGGATGTGAACCGTGCCTTGTGTGGTGTAAATGATTCCGTGACGAGCATTCCGCGTCGGCAAAACACAATCAAAAAAATCAATTCCGCATTCGATTGCATCCAACAAATTTTTAGGCGTTCCAACGCCCATTAAATAGCGTCCTTTGCTTTTTGGTAAAATTTGTCCAGCAAGACGTACTAAACGAATCAGGTCTGGCTCCGGCTCGCCTACTGACAAACCGCCGATGGCATACATAGGGCTTTCCATTTGTTGTACAAACTGAAAAGACCGCTCCCGTAAATCATCGTACACAGAGCCTTGTGCTATGGGAACAAAACACTGATCATGTCCATACAATGGTTTGGTGGCTTCGTAATGCTTATATCCCATTTCCAACCATCGATGGGTAAGGTCTAATGATTTGATTGCATATTTTTTTTCGCACGGATATGGCGGACATTCATCAAGTGCCATCATGACATCGGATCCGAATGTACGTTGTATGTCTACTACATTTTCCGGAGTAAACATATGTTTGGATCCATCAATGTGTGAATAAAACCAAACGCCATGTTTTTCTATTTTGCGGCGCTCACTCAATGAATATACCTGGTACCCTCCGCTATCGGTCAACAAAGCACGATCCCAGTGCATGAATGCGTGCAATCCTCCTGCTTGTTGCAATACCTCCAAACCGGGTCGCAAATACAAATGGTAGGTATTCCCTAAAATGATGGGCGCGTGCACTGTTTCTTTCAAGTCCCTCTGTTGTACAGACTTTACCGTGGCGACTGTGCCAACTGGCATGAACACGGGCGTTCTGACAACTCCATGATCGGTATGCAACGCACCCGTGCGGGCCTCACAGTCGCTGCTTTGGTGAATCAACGCAAAGCTTATCGGCATCATGATTTACTTTGCATTTTAAACAATACGCCAAGCATAAGCGAAAATCCTAGTAGAGCAGACCCTCCTTTGCTGATAAACGGCAGTGGAATTCCAATGATTGGAAACAAACCCATGGTCATTCCAACGTTGATGATCACATGCACAAGCAATAAGCCGGCAACACAAGCAGCAAAGCAAGAAAAAAATTTACGATCACTCCGTTCACTCATGGTAAATATTCTAAAAATCAAAACGGCAAACAAAATCACAACCGTCAACCCTCCAATGAAACCGTGTTCTTCCCCAATGCTGCTGAAAATAAAATCGGTCGATTGCTCAGGAACAAATTTCAATTTGGTCATGTGGCCCTCCATGAAACCTTTCCCCGCAAATCCTCCGGCTCCAATGGCTACTTTGGATTGCAATACATTGTACAAAGATCCTCTCGGGTCGCACTCTTCTGGTTTCAGCCAGACTTTAATGCGCTCTTGTTGGTGGGGCTCCAGCCGTTGTACAAAATCGACCGAAAAAAAAGCAACCCCCATCAACACCAAAACGCTCCCTGGGATGATCAGCGCCAAGACTTCTTCTTTGGTTTTCCACAAATACACCAGGACTCCTGCAAGTGGTGGAATGAGTGAAAAGATTAACTGATCTGGACGTAAATACCTCATCAGGGCTACGAACAATATGACCAAAATGCCTAAACCAATCCACTTGAAACGAAAGGTCTTTGAAAGACTCCATGCCAGGATGAATGCCAATAGCATCAGCGCACATTGAATCCACACCAAAGGAAATAAAAAAGAAACGATGAAAACCCCCAACAACAAGAGTATACCAATAAAATACATTGGGTTTAGGCCTTCGAGATATAACATGATGAAAAAGGAAAGAAATGTAAGTGCAGAACCTGCATCGGGTTGCAATAAAATCAATAAGACGGGCACCGCTATGATGGCAAAAGCAATCAACTGAAAGTAAATTTGCTTCAAATTGGTTTTGTAAAAAGTCATGAATGCGCTCAGCGCCAAGGCCGTACCAAATTTTGCAAATTCTGAAGGTTGAAAAGAAAATCCGCCGAAATTAAACCATGCCTTTGCACCTTTTATTTCTGATCCAACAAATAAAACCAAAAGTAAAAGAACCAAAGAAATGCTGTAAAAAAGATATGAAAAGGTATGCCAGAACTTTTCATCCACCCATTGCATCGCGCTAAAAATAACCAACGCCGCAACCAAATATAAACTTTGCTTGGTCATGGGATGATCAATGCTTAAAAAGTCTGTCGTAAGACTTTGTGGGGCCGTCACGCTATACAAAGCAATCCATCCGACAATCAGCAGACTTAAATAGATCCCAATGGTAATCCAGTCATAGTATTGCTTCGTTCGTGATCGCAACATGTTGGTTACAATTCTTCGTAGGCGATTTTATCCATCGACAAGAATGCTTGTGGAAATTTCTTTTTGACGTAGTCAAGTGCTTGATTTGCTTCTGTCCTTGTTAGAAAAGCTCCAGCTCGCAAATAATAATACGGTTCTTTATATTCCCACTTTACACGGTACTCAAATTGGTTTTGAAATTTGATTTTGGTTTGTTCCATCAATCTTCTGTCGGTTGTGGTCACCACGGCAATCCGCCATCCGCTTAAATGCGTGATTGCGCTGTTGCTGCGTTTGTATTTTTCCATTTGTTGGCTCACCACTGGATCTTCTTGTATAACTACCTTGCTTTGGGCCTGGGACGTTTGCAAACACAGCAAATAAAACACCGTCCATAAAATTGTTTTCATATTCGATCAACCGTTTCCGTGACAATTTTTAAATTTCTTTCCACTTCCGCATGGGCAAAGGTCGTTTCTTCCCACTTTGGGTGCCGCATTTCTTACTGTTTGTGGAGTCACTCTATCTCCTTGTCCTGCGCTCTCGGCTGCGCGCTTTGCATTTTCTTCCGACTTATTGGTTTTTGTTTTGCTGTAATCGGTGCGTTGTGTTCTGGCCTCTGACACGCTTTGGTCAACGGCAAACATCAATCTGCTTTTTGCAAGAAACGAGGTAATCTCTTCATTCATTTTGTACACCAGTTGCTCAAACAATTTGAAGGCTTCCAGTTTGTAGATCACCAACGGATCTTTTTGTTCAAAACTGGCCGCTTGGACCGATTCTTTCAATTCGTCCATGTTGCGCAAATGCTCTTTCCAGTGATGATCCAGTTTTACCAATGCTATCGTTTTTTCAATATCCCGCATGATGGTCTGCCCGTTGCTGTTGATCGCCTGGTCCATCTCTACACCAATCGGCATCGGTTCGGAATGACCATCAGAAACCGGAATGGCAACCCTTTGGTATCGTGTGCCTTCATTTTGTTTTACATTTTTGATCAGGGGCAGCAACACTTCTTTCACTTGTTCTTCTTTGCGTTGATACCATTCAAAAAATTGGCGGTTGATTTCGTGAACGATATCCGTTTCCTTGGCTTCATTAAAATATGCCTGATCCATTTGAGGTTCGAAGCCCATCACGCTGATCACATCCAATTCGAATGCTCCATAATCTTTGCTCGGCTTATGACGCGCTACCAATTGTTCAACCGTGGAATGGAACATGTAGCTCAAATCAACGGTCAGTCGGTCACCAAACATTGCGTGATTGCGCTTTTTGTAGATTGCTTCACGTTGAATGTTCATTACATCATCGTATTCCAACAACCGCTTGCGAATACCAAAATTATTTTCTTCTACCTTTTTCTGTGCGCGCTCGATGGATTTCGTTACCATGGAATGTTGCAGGACTTCACCTTCTTTGTGGCCCAATTTATCCATGATGGTCGTGATGCGCTCGGAATTAAACAAACGCATCAAGTTGTCTTCAAATGAAACAAAAAACTGACTGGATCCTGGATCTCCTTGCCTTCCTGCTCGTCCGCGCAACTGTCGGTCAACTCGGCGTGATTCGTGCCTTTCGGTACCAATGATCGCAAGTCCACCTGCTTTTTTTACCTCGTCTGTAATTTTGATATCGGTTCCACGACCCGCCATGTTGGTGGCGATCGTAACTTTTCCTGGTTTTCCAGCTTCTGCAACAATTTCCGCCTCTCGCTGGTGTTGTTTAGCATTCAGTACGTTGTGCGGTATTCCCCGCAATTGCAACATCCGGCTGAGTTTTTCAGAAATATCGACTGATGTGGTACCAACCAGCACCGGGCGGCCTTTGGTCGTACAATCAGAAATTTCATCAATGACGGCATTGAATTTTTCCCGCGCGGTTTTATAAACCAAGTCTTCCCGGTCATCGCGAATCACCACCCGGTTGGTGGGAATTACCACCACGTCCAGTTTATAAATTTGCCAAAATTCTCCTGCTTCGGTTTCTGCGGTTCCCGTCATCCCCGCAAGTTTGTGGTACATACGGAAATAATTTTGCAAGGTAATGGTAGCATAAGTCTGTGTGAGTTCTCCCACTTTCACATTTTCTTTGGCTTCAATGGCCTGATGCAATCCATCAGAATACCTTCTTCCCTCCAGCAAACGACCGGTGCCTTCGTCCACAATCTTTACGTGTCCGTCTATCACGACATAATCTTCATCAATTTCGAACAAGGCATATGCTTTCAACAATTGGCTAACACAATGCAATCTTTTGGATTTTGTGGAAAAATCGTCCAGTAGTTTTTCTTTTTGTTTGGTCTGCTCTTCTCTTGAATAATCTTCATTGTTTTCGATGAGGTGGATTTCATAAGACAGGTCGGGAATCATGAAAAAGTTATTGTCAGATTCTCCTTTCGATAGAAAATCGATTCCCTTTGCCGTTAATTCAACCTGGCGGTTTTTTTCATCAATGGTAAACAGCAACGGTTCATCTGCCACGCGCATATTTTTCGATTGCTCCTGCATGAAGTAATTTTCCGTTTTGTTGAGGATGTTACGGATTCCGTCTTCACTGAGGTATTTGATCAACGGACGTGACTTTGGCATTGCCCTGTATGATCGAAAGAGCAACAATCCGCCTTCGCCTTCCTGATAACCTACAGATCCATCGCCAATGAGTTTTCGTGCTTCGGTGAGAAATTGTGTGGCCAACCTTTTTTGTTCGTTGATGAGCCGTTCAACTTTTGGTTTTAGCGCATTGTATTCCTGGCTTTCTTCGTCCACATCCACGGGACCTGAAATGATCAATGGCGTGCGCGCATCGTCAATCAAAACACTATCTACCTCATCTACCATTGCATAATGATGCTTCCGCTGTACTTTTTCATCGACACTGCGCACCATGTTGTCTCTTAAATAATCAAAACCAAATTCATTGTTGGTTCCATAAGTAATGTCACACAAATATGCATTGCGGCGCTGAGGAGAATGTGGTTTGTATTTGTCGATGCAATCCACCGTCAACATCAAAAATTCGAAAACCGGTCCAACCCATTCGCTGTCACGTCTTGCCAAATAATCATTTACCGTCACAATGTGCACGCCTTCTCCGGTTAGACCGTTGAGGTAGGCTGGCAACGTCGCCACCAGCGTTTTTCCTTCTCCGGTTCCCATCTCTGCAATTTTTCCATCGTGTAAAACCATCCCTCCGATCAGCTGTACATCATAATGGACCATGTTCCAGGTAATTTGTCCCCCAGCTGCCATCCATTGGTTGGCATAGGTCGCATAATCGCCATCCAACTGGATGTATGGTTTGTTTACCGCCAAGTGGCGGTCATGCTCCGTTGCTTTTACGCGCAGTTGGGCATTTTCAGAAAACCGCTTTGCGGTTTCTTTAACTACCGCAAATGCCTCCGGCAAGATTTCGCGCAAGATTTCTTCGATTTGCTGGTCTCGCTCTTTGATCTTTTGATCAATGGCGTTGTATACATCTTCTTTCTCAAACACATCTTCCATTTCTTCGGCAGATGTCCTCAATTGGGCAATTTGGGTATCTATGTCTTCCAGGTGTGCTTTGATTCTTTCCCTAAACTCCTGGGTCTTGTGTCGCAATGCATCATGATCAAGTCCCTGCATTTCTTGGGTCGCCCGGTTGATTTCATCAATGCGAACAGAATAGCCTTGAACATCCTTTTCTTGCTTGGTTCCGAAAATTTTCTTTAAAATGCCTAACATGTTTCTTTTTTATAAGATAAAGGGTATCGCATAAATCATTCCAGCCTCATAAAACGTGTCAATTTGGCAGTCTCATGGGATGGGCAATAGAACAAAACGAAGGATTGGCCAATTTTCATCTGTTTTCAATCCTCTAAAGGCCCATAATTTCAATTCATTGCTGGTTTGCCGCCTGCATCGAATCAGTTTGTGCGCAGGTTTTGTTTTTTTCGGAGATTGCTCAGTTCCCGGTAAGCTCTTCCTGCATAAAAGCCTTGCAAAATTAAGAAGTTCAACACTCCCAGCACAAATATTGTGTTCCGAATACGCTCGGCCACTGGTAAATGCTCCTGATAGAAAGGATTGATGAAAAACACGATGAAGGCATTGATGATCAGCGATCCCAGCAACAACAACATTACCCATCCAATCATTTTCTTCCCCTTGCTGCTATGGCGTTGAAACAAGAGCCAAAACAATCTTTTTTCATATTCTTGCGGTACTTCGGCCATACGAAACAAGACTTGATACAGCGCAACGGCCTGATCGTGTTGTCCAGCGTTCAGTGCCGCTTGGGCCTTTAACGATAAGGTATTCCGATATTTTTCCCGATGAGCTTTGCCGAAATGCTGATGATTGAGCAACTCTTCCAAAAATTCATCGGCTTCCTTATGCAAACTTTTATATTCATTGGTCTCAAACAATGCCCGGATATAATGATACCGGATATCCACATAGTCTTCAAAATCAAGGTACTTCAATTGTGAACGATAAGCCTTGTAAAAAAAGCAAAATGCATCATGTGCATGTTCCGGCCAACTACGGAATTCTACTAAAAAGCGTTCTTTGGTCGTTGGATTGGCAAGATTCATTGTTCACGCATTGGAAATAAGATGGGGCGCGAAGGACATGCGTCTGATTCGATAGCAGCAACCTGGAGATTGATAAAAAAATATCCGTCTTTCAATTGGTCAGGAACATAAATCAACTCCGTTATCGTGCAAAATTTACTTCGCTCGCCTTGCCAAAAAACATGATGGGACGCCAGTTTTCCTCCATCCACCTCCTGGTCTACCGAAGGCAGATCAACTAACAAGTGTTTGTATCCGGATTCACATATCCATTGCATGGCCTCAGGGTCGATAAATGGTGGATTGGTTCCAGAATAATGCAATTGCTTTTTGCTTTCCTGATTGGGCAAACTGCGCAAGATCAAAAAATCGCAAACCGGGCATCCTTCCATCAACATCATCAGGCTTTCTTTTCGAATGGCGCGGTCACCATTTTCCATTTTTGTAGGATACACCGAAACCAACAACGCCACTCCAAAAAATTGCTTGATTATTTGATTGACGCTCTGCCTTGCAGCATCGATGTGCCCAACTCCTTCTGTATGCGTGCCACCACCGTGGATGTTGATGAAACTATTGTAGAAATTTACCGGACCGCCCAATGCTACGCTGCCCGTAAAGTCTCCGCTTTTTACCGGCTGCGCTGTGAAAAAAGGCGCATAAAAGCAATTGACTTGATCAAACCCTTCTTTAAAGGATATGGAAATGTCGGTCCCTTGATCCAGATCCGAAATAAAAATTTTTCCGTTCCAACGATACTGTATTTCCATTCTGCTCAGTTTCGCTTATCCACCCCCCAATGCAATTTTTCCCGCAGTGTTTTTAAAAATCCGTTGGCTTGTAGCCGAATCAAGCCTATGGTAAATTGCTCCTTGCGAATGGCCAGTTGGTGATCTGCCGTTATGACCTCGTAACGTGAATCCAAGGTACATAAAAAGTTTTCTGTTCTTCCTTCAACCTCAAAGCTCAATACGCCATCATCTGGAATCACCACCGGCCGAACATTGAGGTTGTGTGGCGCTACGGGGGTAATGACCAAACTTTTAGATGCCGGAAATAAAATTGGGCCTCCGCAGGACAAGGAATAGCCTGTTGAGCCCGTAGGAGTCGCCACGATGAGCCCGTCAGCAAAGTATGAATTTAAATAATCGCCATTTAAATAAGCATGAATGGTGATCATGGACGAGTTGTCTCGTTTCAACAAGGTGAAGTCGTTGAGTGCAAACGGAGTGTCACCAAACAATCCATGGCTTGAATCCAAATGCAATAAACTGCGCTGCTCAATCTCATACATGCCATTTACAAGATAATGCACAGCATCTGCCACCAATCTCTTTTCCGTGCTTGCTAAGAAACCAAGTCTTCCCAGGTTTATTCCCAATATAGGAATTCCAGAGTCCCTAACGTACGTTAGTGCTTTGAGAATGGTTCCGTCTCCACCGAGCGTAATGACAAAGTCTGGTTTTTCCTGCAACAGTTCTTCATAGCTACTCCATTGGTTGAACTGTAAGTTTTGCGTTTTCTCCAGGTAACCGGAATTGAAAAAAAATTCTAATTTCAGGTCCCTCAGTTGCGAAACCAAAGCTTTGATGTGAACATCATCTTCTTTTTGTACGTGTTGACAATATATGAATACTTTCATCAAAACGATCTTCTGGTATGAAAATACAATCCGGTGTCTTTCAAATGATTGATGCTGAAAAATGCATTGAATTCCACCAGCTCATTGACAGTAAAATTAATGCCTATCCCGGTACTGTACAATAGGGTATTGACCAGTTTGTTTTGCGCCCCGAAAAACGGATCGTTGACGTATGCCAAATTGGCTTGCGCACTGAGGTCTATGTCGGTTTTTAGACGCAACATGGGTTCGTTTTTAAAAATTTTGAAAAAATCCCATCGAACCGTAGCCATATGGAACCTCAACTGATTATTGATGTATGCATAATCGAGTCCATCGATGACGTACAATTCATACCCACTCATGTTGCTGGCGCTATAGCCCAGCCCTTTGTACAAATTGTACGGAACCTGATGCCTCGTCAATCCTAGTTTTGCAGACAGTGCGTGTTCCAAATGAACTCTTTTTCCAAATTTATTTGCTGTTTTCACGGTTTGGGTAAGAAACGTATTTGTGTGCTCCTGAAGTTCTGGAATGCCAATTTGCTGTAATGATGCACTATAGAGCATTCCTCGCGTTGGCCGCAGCGGGTGGTCAATCGTGCTGTATTGTCCGTTGAAATTAAATTGTGTAAAGATCTGGCGGGAGGCTCCCTCCAAGAAAAATTCAGGATATTGCATGGCCTGCTCGTGATGCAAGTGATGGTGATTGTGAACTACGTGGATTTGAAAATTAACCAGCTTGTTATACTTGTAATAAATGCTTGCTGAATATTCGCGCTTGATGTAAATTGGGGTATTTCCGTCTTTGACGAACACTTGTTTGTTTCCCACGGTGGTAACTGCGGTTTCCTTAAATTCAGTATAGTTGAAGCCCGCACCAAAACCAAATGCAGTTTTTTCACTCCAGGCTGGTCGATGGTATTTGAAACCAATTCGATTGGTAAATCCAAATTGGTATTTCACATCCAGATTGTCCTGCACACCCGTCAAGTTGATGTGCTCCAGGGTAACGCCCAGATTGATTCGATCGAGTGAAGCATTGTGATCATACCACCAAACATTGAAATTCCGATCGGCCAATTCGGCAATGATACCGGGAAAAATAAACCAATTCTCGTGTACGTCAATTTGAAATAAAACCGTGTTTTCACTGCCAAAGTCGATCAATGGTTTGATTTCTATGCGTGTAAAAAGATGGGTGCGCTTTAGATCTGCTTTGATTTCTTCTACAACGATCGGTAAATCTTTCCAAAAGATGCTGTCTCCTGGTAAATATCGAATTTCCCTGGTTGCATACCACTCTTTTGTTTTTATGAGTTTGCTAAATGCGTAACCTTTGATGATGAGTTTTTCCGGATCCGTTCGGCCCATTAGGGGCATAACGAACCAACTGGAAATGATGATCACTAGGAAGCCTTTACCGGGCAAAGTATGTTAGACGTTTAAGTAATTCATGAGCATGTCAAGCCTTTCCTGGAGTGCATCATCCTGTTCTGTTTTACACCATATCTTGGCCACCTCCAATTCATGTCGTTCCAACGATTGCACAAAGCCATCGGGTTGATCGCAATGCACATCGAGATTCACGTAAACGTGTTCCTCCGTGTCAGACTGCGTGATAAATACATTCAAAATTTGACAAGAAGCTTCTTCGGCCAGTTGCCCCAATTTTGCCAAAGAGTAATCCATTTTGCGCATACGCAAAACCACGATGCATTGCATTTCTCCAAGGCCTAACAGTTGTTCGTATGCCGTCAACACATCATAGGCGTTTACAAATCCCACATATTGCTTTCGCTCATCCATCAATACGACGACGTTGCATTGATGATCCAACAGGTTTTGCCAGATTTTTGCCGGACTTGCTTTATAGTCTAATGCTGTGGGCGGCGCGAGGGTCTGATTGCCAATGGTTTCGTTCGGCAATTGTTGATAGAGTTGCTTTTCGTGAATCGTTCCCAGGCAGTTTCCGTCTGCTATAACGGGTAGTTCAGAACACTTGAATTTGGCAAACATGGTCTGTGCTTCAAGGGTGGTATTTGCCGGACTCAAAGCGGGTCGTATCCACTCATTATGCAAGGTTTGTTTTTTCATGCTTCTGCTTTTAGCGCGATCGGAATTTTTTGTTTCAATACAAACTTTTCTTGTTTGCGCATTTCTTCCGTTTGTTGAATGGATGCTAACATTTGACTGTTTAAACGAAACTGGTTGCTTTTAAATGTTTCAAAAGCTGGAAAAACGCGTATAAACGCCAGCGCTTCGTTGTTCATGATGTTGGCAAAATCCTGATAGCCCAGCACAACTGCCTGCTCCAAATGTTCGAAGGCTTTGATTGCATTTTCTTCCACCGAATATGCACACGCGATGTTGAAATGGGTGGCGATATCGGATGCATTGTGCTCCAGGGCTTTTCGGAAGGATTCGATTGCGGCTTTCGCGTCGTATTCTTTGAATTTTCTAATGCCGTCCTTCTTAAATTGCTCGGCTTCCTTTTTATCCTGCCTGCTTTTAAAATAGGTGGACGGTTGCTTTTCGGTTGTCACAGGGTCTTCATCGATCAAAATGTAGCGTCCCCTTTTCTGGAATGGCCTTTCCTTTGGCACGTCACGCCTACGGCCGTAACGATCCCTGAAAAAATAACTGTTGTAACGGCGATCAAACTCCTGATCGTCCATGATCATAAGCTTATATGCATCATACCAGCCCAACATGGCAGAAATTGGAAATCCAAAAAAACGGCCCATCCAGATGTATAAAGCAATGTAGCCGATTCCCAGTTCCGGCTGGCGCAGGTAAAACCGGTGTACTCCAAATGCTCCCGCAAATATCGCCAACATGACTGCAACAAATTTTTTCTTCATAGACCGTGGTATTTAAATGCCACAATGGCAATGTCGTCCGGCATTTCTGTATTTTTTCCGAAATCGACTACTTTTTCCATAATGGCGTTACATAATTTGTCTGGTTGTTGTTTTTCCTGGTCTAAAATAATCTGTTTCAGCACATCATATGAAAAGTTTACGCCCGAATGGTCTTTTACGTCGGTCAATCCATCGGTAAATGCTACCAGTTGGGTTCCTGGTAACAAAGGTAGTTCTGCTTCCTTGATTTCCGGTAATGGGTTAAAGTGTCCGATGATGGTCGTGGTGGCTTTCAATTCTTTAAAGTTTCCACCCTGAAATAAAAGGGGTGGAATATGGCCGGCATTGACATAGGTCAACACTTTTCGCTTAAAGTCTGCAACCGCAATGAAAAAGGTCAGGTATTTTTCTCCCTTGGTAATCCTCAACACCGATTCGTTCAAAACGAGCATCAATGTTTCTAAATCCTTGTATTGTTGGCCAAGATTTTGAACCAAGGCCTGGAAATTGGCCATGATCATCGCTGCAGCAATTCCCTTCCCTGAAACATCGGCAATGCAAAAACACAACTGGTGTTCTGAAAACCATAAATAATCAATGTAATCTCCTCCAACTTTGTAATGCGGTCTGTAAATATTGGACAATTCGAAGTTTTTGCCCTGGGGCATTTTTTCTGGAATCAACATTTCTGTCACTTCTTTGGCTAGTTCCCATTCCTTTTCCTGGATGATCTGCCGGCGGACAAGCCTTTTGTTTTCAATGGCAACGGCTACAATGTTGGTGATGGAGGTTATGAATTGAATGTTGTTGTATACGTCTTCCCCGTTTTTTACACCGCTGATTAGCGAATACGCAATCGGGTCAGATTTATGATAAACGGGAATGATGAATTCAAAATGTTGCAGGGCTTTTGGATCAGATTGCTTGATGGTATGCAATCTCTTGTATTGGATGAAGTGGTCTGGAAGTTCTTCTAAAATGATGTTCGCATCCACTTGATGGGAAACTACCGGTAACCAACTGTTGTCCTCCCGAAAAAACAAGACCAACTTTTCAATGCTGAGCTCCCAAGTTAAAAAGCTTTTATACATGCTGAACAACTGTTCTTGTGGGAGGTTTTCGTTGATTGCTTGTGTAATGCTCAATAAAGATGTAATCTGCAGCTGTTTTAGGCTGAGTTCATTTTGCATCTTACGGAGAATTTCCTGATCCCTGCTCATGTCTAGTGTGTTTGCCTCACATCCAGTCGCTCCCTTAAATGATTGGTCAGCAATTGAAAAGAAAGAATGAGCAAAACTACAACAATGGCCGGAATCAATGCAAGCATTGGTTTTCCAGAAATGGCATAAACATATTGCTCCTGAAGGATATTGCCCAAGCTTGGCGTTGGGGGTTGCAAGCCAAATCCTAAAAAGGACAATCCGGATTCCAATAAGACTGCCAAAGCAAAGTTGCCTGCTGCATTGACCCATACGGGGCCCATGATGTTGGGAATGATTTGACCGAACAAGGTTTTTCTTTTTGAATAACCAAGGGTGCGTGCAGCTTGAACATAGAGAAGCTCTTTGTTTTTCATGACCAAACCCCTGACCAATCTTGCAACATCACCCCACATGGTCAAGCTGATGGCAACAAAAATGGAAACCAATGATCGTCCAAAGCTCATGACCACTGCAAAAGCAAGCAAAATGGTAGGCAACGACCAAAATAAATTGATCAATAGACTGATGGCTTGATCCGTTTTTCCTCCAAAATATCCTGCCAAACCTCCCAAAATCAATCCGATGCAAATGGAAAGGATGACCGCACTCAAGGCTATGCTCAATGTATAGCGAATGCCTAGTATCACCCTGCTCAATACATCTCTTCCAAACTTGTCGGTACCAAACCAATAAATTCGACATTTTTGTTGTGAAAATCCTGACGGTGCGTCTAAACTGCATTTTTCAATGGATTCTTTTCCGTTGAACATTCTTCGAAAAAACGGGTCCTCTTTTTGAATCACCTCTTTGCAATACACACAGGCCTTGTCCAATGGACCCATCAACGCAAGTTCGGGAATTTGATGGTTTGCGTTTTTTGTTTTATCCGGAATGACTCCATAAGCCAGTATGGCCAACAGCAAACAGGCGAACAGAAAAACAACAGCACATGCCAGACTGAATTTTTTCAATTTTAATTTTTTAATTTTTCATTTTGCTGATGTCGTAGCGCGTCGCGTTGTGTTTTTTTGATGATGCTTTCTTCCAATGCGGCCGACAAATTTATTTCCATCTGGTTGGCCAAACAACAAAGAACAAAATAGATGTCCGCAATTTCTTCCCGGATGCCCAGAGATGCATGTTCGGACATTTCTTCGTTTTTAAAAGACTGCTCGCCATATGTTCTTGCCATCCACCTGGACAATTCCCCTACCTCTTCCATCAGCATGAGCATGTTCGTTTGTTCATCAAAATAGCGTACGCCATATGTTCGAATCCAGGCATCTACTTTTTGTTGCATTTCATCCATATTCATTCTTTTTGTCGACTATCCATCCATATGGTTACCGGACCATCATTCACCAAATGAACCTGCATGTCGGCACCAAATATTCCGGTCTGTATGATGCGACCACTTTTATTTTGTAGTTCTCCGATGAACTGTAAATATAGGGCTTCTGCAACAGGACCGGAAGCTGCCGCGGTAAATCCCGGACGGTTTCCTTTCTTGGTGGAGGCAAACAAAGTAAATTGGCTGATTACCAACAAGCCTCCCGAAACATCCAAGACCGAAAGATTCATTTTTTGGTCTTGGTCCGCAAATATTCTCATTTGCAAGATTTTAGAACTCAGCCAAAGGATGTCTTCCATTTGATCATCCTGACCTACACCCAATAAAATCAACAATCCCTGCTCGATCGAGCCGCTTACTTTGCCCCCAGAAATTACGTGCGCCGATCGCACTCTTTGAATCAAAGCCCTCATAATTTTTTAAACATGTTAATTATCCAATACATTTAATCAGTTCAAATTCAATGGTCGTTCATTTTTATTTTCCATGCAGGTTGATCGCGTTTTTAAATTTCTGGCATGTGTGCCCTGTGGATATCAACAATTTTAATCAATTCAAGCCATGTATTAGTAGAATTTGCTCAATAATTCAAAAATTATCAACCTCGTTTTCAACAGACCTTTTTCAACAGCTATTTTTTAAACATTATATAAATAATATTATGAATAATTAAATTTCAAGAGGTTATTTTAATAAAAACTTGTTGAAAAAATGTGCAAAAAAAATTTTTTTTGTTTTTCAACATCTTCACAGTGCATATTGTCCCTATATATTTGTATAACATATATTAAAGAATATAATGGATGAGAAAAGGTGAAGCGTTCTTTTATGCTTGAGAATGAAATCGGATATTTGGCCCATGAAAACAAACCAAGCAACTTCAAAAGGGGTCAAAATTTGGCTATGGATCGGTCTGGTAATGATTTTCATGCAAATTTTATTGGGAGGCATCACACGACTAACAGGAAGTGGTTTAAGCATTACCAAATGGGATATTGTGACAGGAATGATGTACCCCTTGTCCGAGGAAAGTTGGCAGCAAGAATTTGATTTGTACAAAGCAACTCCGCAATTTCAGAAAATAAATGCCGATTTCAAACTACAGGATTTTAAATTCATTTATTTCTGGGAATATTTCCACCGTTTGTGGGCTCGAATGATGGGTTTTGTTTTCATCATTCCTTTTTCTTATTTTTTATTACGTCGGAAAATTAATAAACTTCTTGGCAGGCGTTTGATCATTTTGGTATTGCTTGCAGCTTTGGTAGCAAGTCTCGGTTGGATCATGGTTGCCAGTGGACTGGTCAACAGGCCATGGGTGAACGCATACAAACTGTCTTTTCATTTATCGTTAGCCGTGTTGACCCTATTGTATCTTGCAGACATTCTGTTTTCTGTTTCACCTCAAAAAGATTTGATCACAGTTTCACAAAGCACAAAGAAATGGTTTGGATTGCTTGTGATTTTATGTTTTGTGCAAATTTTTATGGGAGGTATCATGGCTGGAATGAAAGCATCCATCATTGCGCCCACCTGGCCAAAAATCAATCAAGATTGGATTCCACCACAGGTATTCAATGGGTCCTTGTACGGAGAATACGTCTTTGATGCATATGAGCAAAGTCATGTAGGACCGGTCATCATACAGTTTTGGCATCGATTGACTGCATATGCCATTTTTCTTTTGACCCTTGTCATAACGCTTCAATGGATGAGAATTAACAAGCAATCAGATAAGTTTTGGGCGCTCATCCTTGTTGCCTTGGTTTTTTTGCAACTCCTGTTAGGCATCCTTACCTTGTTGTATAGCGTAGGGGCTGTTCCATTGTGGTTTGCTGTGACCCATCAGCTGACCGGAATCGTTCTAATGCTTTGCTTGTTTTATATACATCGATACAAGCTCAAACCAATTCATCCATGACATGTAGATATTTCTAGTATTTTTGTTCGTAGCAATGGAAATTATGCATTATCCCATCAAAGAAGAAGGTAAATTTCGATACATAGAAACCGGTGGACATGGCCCGACCCTCATGCTTTTACACGGTCTTTTTGGGGCTTTGAGTAATTTTGAAGGCATCATTCGCTCTTTTGGGGACCGTTTCAATGTGGTCGTTCCCATTTTGCCTATTTACGAACAACCCATTTTACATGCTTCCGTAAGCGGATTAGTCGACTATGTATATGATTTTGTACATGCAAAAAATCTTAACCAATTGAATTTGGTTGGCAATAGCCTAGGGGGTCACATTGCCTTAATGTACACCATTCGCGACCAAAGCCGGGTTATAAGCCTTACTCTTACGGGCAGTTCCGGCTTATTTGAAAGCGGTATGGGGAATACCTTTCCAAAACGCGGCGATTATGATTTCATCAAGAAAAAGACCGAAGAAACCTTTTACGATCCTGCAGTAGCCACCCAGGAATTGGTCGATGAGGTCTACGGAATCGTTAATGACCGCGGCAAAGCCATTCGTGTCATCGCTACCGCCAAATCGGCGATCAGGCACAACATGGGCGATAAATTGCACCAAATTAAGGTTCCAACCCTGCTTATTTGGGGACAAAACGATAACGTAACGCCACCGTTTGTGGCTGAAAAATTCAATGAACTACTACCAGATGCACGTTTACATTTCCTGGATCATTGCGGACATGCCCCGATGATGGAAGCGCCCGAAAAGTTCAATGCCATTTTGGCAGATTTTCTATTGAGTGTCAATGTTTTAAAATAAGCTTATCTTTGATGAGTTACTGGTTTTTATCCAGGCAGCGTATTATAGGGGTAAGGGATCATATAAAAAGCTAGTGGTCTCGTGGATTCGGAAAAGATCATACAAGGTTGCCTTCGGGGAGATCGTATCAGTCAGAAGCAGTTGTTTGATCGCTATTCAGGGAAGATGTTAGCGGTCTGTATGCGATATGCTAGGCACCGCATGGAAGCGGAAGACTTGTTGCAGGATGGATTTATAAAAGTATTTTCCAACTTGTCGCAGTACAAATCCGAAGGACCCTTTGAACAATGGGTACGAAAAATTATGATCAACAATGCAATTAAAAATTGCAACCGGAAAAGTTTTCAAAATGAGTATAATGTGGGGGATGAACTTCCGGAAACTACGGAGGAGCCGGAAGTGATTGATCACATGGCAGAAAATGAATTGTTGCAGATGATTTCTGAGTTACCCGATGGCTACCGGGTGGTTTTTAATTTGTACGCCATAGAAGGTTTTTCGCACAGGGAAATCGCAGATACGCTCAAAATTGAAGAAAGTACCTCGCGGTCTCAATTGGTAAAAGCAAGAAAAGCACTACAAGATAAACTATTGAAATATCAAAAAACTACAATATGAGCAATATGGGGCAGGGGCACTGGTTGGATCGTATGTTTAAAAAGAAATTGAATTCTTACGAGCTTACTCCATCCGATCATGTTTGGGAGAACATCGCCAAACATCTCGATGGTGAAAAAAGAAGACCATTTCTTTATGGCTATTGGAATCAATGGATGTGGGTCTTGGTATTTGTGGGCGTTCTAGCCGGATTGTTTGCATGGTGGTGGTGGAACAAACAACACACCCACGCGCCAGGTAAAAATCCAATGGATCTACCTTACCAGAATACAAATTCAGCAAACGAAGGCCTGGCTGTTCATATCAGCAATGCTTCACCTCAACACGCAACCAACCAAACACAGAGCATACATCAAAAGTCAGAAACCTACACCAGAAATCAGGTAATTACCAAAAAAGCTACACCGAAAAATAATCAGCTCTCCGTAACTGGTTTTTCAAACACGTCCAATAAAGATTTTACACAAAATATTAACGAAGCAGTTTCTGTTGAAGGCAATCATCAACATACAACAAGCGAGTCAGCAGTAATTTCGCCCACAACGATGCAAAGCAACGACGCATCAGAGCAATACATCGTGAGCAGCGATCCCTCATTTTTTACCTTGAATGCTCAAACAAAACCAGTATTCAGCTTTGACAGATTGCCCGGGCGAAACAGTTCCTTGAAGTCTGAAAAAGTTGCGCAAGCCTTTGCTCGGATGCCCGATGGTTGCAACGTGTACATGGATCAAAAAAGCCATTTCTTCGTGGATGCCTACTATGCTCCGGAATTGGCAAGAAGAAGCTTCACTGTATCTGATCCTACGCAATTAGACTATGCTGAAAAAAGAGCAGCTACAGAAAAACCAGTATTATCCTACAGCATGGGCCTTCGCGGTTCTGTGATTTTTAGCAACGGGCTGGCGTTTAGAACCGGGATCATTTATTCCAACAATAAAGAACGTTTCGATTATTTGAAGGAAACCAAGACCATCACCATCGAACGAAAAGACAAAGATGGAAATGTAATTGGTGTCGAAACGCAAGTCATTGAAATTATGGATCATGTTTACAACCAGTACAGACAGTTTGATTTGCCCTTCATCATAGGTTATGAAAAAGACCTGAAAGATTTCGTTTTAAGCATCAATACTGGGATAGGATTCAACCTAAGCAGCAATCAAAGCGGAAAAATCTATCAACAGGATCAGCAAACCATACTCAACATTGGCAACAATGGAGAAGGCTCTGGTGAGGTGTTCCGCCAACAATTGGGAATGAGCTTTATCGCAAGTTTGGGCTTGAACTATAAGTACAACGAACGCATCATGTTGCTCTTGGAACCATCTGCACGAATGTATTTGAAGCCGATTACGGCAGATGCATATCCTTTGAAACAAAAGTATTCCTTCTTTGGACTCAATGCCGGCATCAGATACCGGATTGACTAAGCAAATAAAATTTTTAATAAATCTTTTCGATTGCAAGCTCTTATACTAAGGGATTGACAGCCTTGCAAATTTTAAGTGCTCACTTTTCTATACAATCAATAACTTGAGTTTATTTTTTAGTGGACGTTTTCCATTCAAATGAATTGATCATTTCAAGGACATCCTTTTTGATGAACTCCACAACCGGTTGTAAAGAATCAGGCTTAGGCGTGCTGTTAAAATACAAAGCTCCACGAAAAAAATACTGACTGCTGTCGGTCAAATAGAATTGAAAAGGGGAAGCCACGGGCCCTTCAATGTTAAACAACATTCCGTATACGTTGTTGGGTTTTCGAATGACATGCTCGTCTATGTAATTGGCTTTCTTTTGATGTTCTCGTGCAAGTTTATAGGAATCTTTGATGCATTTTTCCAAGTTGTTTTCGGCAGTGATAAGGTAATATGAACAATGAAGCGTTCCATGAAACATGGGGAACTGAACGTTTAACCAACAACTGTGTTCCAACTTCTTTTCAAAAAAAGTGCTGTCTTCTTCTACGACAGCATAACTGGGATATTTGAAACGATAAGGGCATGTTCTATCAGGTATGGCTTGCATTTGATAATCCGGATAAGCTACATATGGGTACATGCGAGGCTTCGGACTGTAAACAGGCTCTGAGCAAGCAAACCAAGACAACAGAGCAAAACAGAGAAGAAACAATTTGTTATCAGGATATCGTGTGAACATGTTGCGTTTACTTTAGGGGCGTGAGAAGATTTCGTCCGAAACTTGCCCAACCAAAGAAATCGGACAAAGGAAGAGCGAATTAGCGGAACGCTTCTAAAAAAAGCAAGCTTGCTTTAGCAAAAGATGATCGCAATTAAAATGGAAGATCGTCATCCTGTGCTTGTAGGGAGTCTACGGATGGCTCAGGACCCCTGGACTCTTCATTTGAAGAAGAGCCACTGGTGCTTCCAAAAGAAGATTCCCGTTTCTCAAGAATTTTAAGCAAGTCCGCAACCACCTCCGTGGTGTAGTGATCTCTACCTTCTTTATCGGTCCACTTGCGGTGAGTCAATTTTCCTTCGAGATATACCAACATTCCCTTTTTGAGCGCTTTTGCTCGCTCAGCCATGGAGCGCCACAAAACAATGTCATGCCATTCGGTAGCTTTTTGCCAATTGCCGTTGCGGTCTTTGTAATTCTCATTGGTGGCCAAAGAAAAATTTGCTTTCAGGGCTCCGCTTTCCAGCGTTCTGAATTCGGGATCTTTTCCCAAATTTCCTATCAATGTAACTTTATTTAACATATGCGGATAAATTGAAGTGGCTAAAAAAGCGCAATAGCACACTCGGAAATGCAAAATTGCTCAAGTTTTCCCTGTTTACAAAAGAAATGGCTTGCTTTATTTTGGATGGAAACCACGATCCGCAGCAGGAGTAAAAATGACAGTGAATTTTCTGGTGACTCAACAGGGCAAGGTCAGATTGCAAGTATGTCAGTTGTATTTCTTTTGCAGGTAGATCAACATCGGGAAACAAATCCTTGTAAGTAATTTTTCTTATTCTTTTGGTGCTCCCTGTTTCCAACTTAGGCAATTCAAAAAGTTTATGCCAAATGTCTTTTTGCAATCGTGGCTGAATAGCAATTTGACCTATTTCGTTTTCCATTAAGATGTAGTGAAAATGCCGATCACGAATTTTTCCTTTTGTTTTCTTTGGAGGAAATCGATGCACTTGTTCCTGTTGATATGCAATGCAATCTTTTTCAAAAGGACATTGATCACACAATGGGTTGACAGGCTTGCAGTGTACAGCACCAAAATTCATGATGGCCTGATTAAAGGAGGCTGGGTCAAGTGGTAAAAAATATTTGTGTATTGTTTCTTTCCAAAACTTCTTTTCTTCCGCACGAGCGGGTAAAAAAGAAATACCTAATAAGCGTGAATACAATCGGATGACATTGCCATCCATGACGGGAGCTGGCTTTTGAAATGCAAAAGCAGCGATTGCGCTTGCCGTATAGTCTCCGATTCCAGGCAATTTTTTAAGAAGCGATACTTCTTCCGGAATAGATCCTGAAAACTGTTCTTGAATTAGCAATGCTGTTTTACGTAAGTTTCGTGCTCGGCTGTAATAACCCAAACCCTTCCACAAATTGATGACATCGGATTCTTTGGAAAGAGCAAGTTTTTTTAAAGTAGGATACTTCTTTAAAAATCGATGGTAATAACCCTCCGCTTGTTCAAAGCGCGTTTGTTGCAACATGATTTCCGAAATCCAAATCTTGTAAGGATCGCGTTCGCCTATCCATGGAAACTCCCTGCGATGGAGAGCATCCCAAGCAAGCAAGGCGCGCTGAAATCGAACAGGAGAAATCATGGCACTCTATGCTTAAAAGTCCAAAGATTTCAATTAGGAATATTTTTCTTCCAAAAATAAATCATGCCCACAAGGCCAGTCAGCACGAGTCCCAAAGCAATAAATTGAGCTTGTGACAAGGTGACATTTAAAAAATGATATCGGGGATTGACACGGATGAATTCAATAAAAAATCGTTCAATACCATTCAGGGTGCAGTATAAGAAAAACAAAACACCAGCACGATGAATGTGCACACGAAGCAACCAAAGAATGAGCGTTATGATGCCGGCCATGATGACCTCATACAAAGGAGTTGGGAAAACTCCAGGAAACAGTTGCTTGCAGTAATTCCAAGAACAATTTTCCAATTGAATGCCTTCTTTTAAAACATTGTGAGGATAGTGGTTTGACCACCAGCTGTCTGGGAAAACGAACCACTCAGGTTTCGCGAGTTCGTTGACAATACCCCAATCACCATCACCGGACAAATGGCAACCCATGCGCCCCACACAATAACCCACCATCAATGCAGGCGCAACAGCATCCATAACGTGCAGCGGACGAATACCTTTTTGATCGACATAACGGTATACCATGATAAAGGCAAGGATTAAACCACCATAAATGGTTAACCCGCTTCCTGAAAAAAACTCGCCAAGTGGATCTTTAAAGAATGAATCAAGGTTTTCTAAAATGGAAAACAATTTGGATCCAATCAAACCATAAATCGCGGCCACCGAAGTGATTTCAAAAATGCGATCTTGAGGATTGACCATTGCGGTTTGGTATCGGACCGTGTGATCGCTTTGTTTTTGAAGCTTAAAATAGTAATATAAAAAATACAAAAAGGCCACACCTAGTCCAGGTAAATAAGCGCCTTTTGTTGAAAAGATGATTGATGCGGGATCTGCGATAAACGCATTGCCATGCTGCAAGGCATAGATGAGTTTAGCAAAAATAATGAATTGAATTCCCGTTTGCAACAAAATATCCTTCAATGTCAAAGGCTGGTATACCACTACTTTTTCTTCACGCCCTTGAAGGATTCCTTTAGCCGTTTTGCGTTTCAACTCAGAATACGTTAAGCGGGCACTGGCAATGAACGCCAATCCGAGAAACAGGCCAAAGGTTTTAATGACTGCAAATACATTATCTGGTGGAATTCCCAATAGCCCGTGAAGTATATAACTAAAATCAGGATACATAGCGCGACAACAACTTAATAATAGCTCAAAATGAGTATATTTGCTTGCGTAAAAGTAAGCTATTTATGAATGCTTTCTCCAGAGGCCTTGTATTTATACTTTTCCTTTCCGGATGGGCATCACTGCACGCTCAAACCGAAATCCAGGCTGGAGCTGGACTCTCCTTCATGTATACCAACCATCCGCTCATTAACCCTGCAGATTATCCGGTTAGTGGATACCATGTTGGGGGCCGCATGCGGCTGGGAAAAGATAGACTGTTTTTTCAAACAGGATTGGATTTTCACGTCCTCAAAATGGAAGCAAAATCAAGCATTGATCCTTTTGCACCCGGGGCTTCCTTTTATATGTTGAAAGTACCGGTTACGGCGGGTTTTAAAGTTTTTCGAAACGACCATTTTGGCATTTACCCATTGGCAGGCGTGCAAGCTGGGTTTGTTACTGAAGCTGAACAAAATGAACTTGGAGTGAATCGAAAAGATTTGAAAGACACTTCTTTTGGGCTCCTACTCGGCGGTGGCGTGGACTTGGGCATTCTAAGGGTTTCTGTAATCTTTGAAAAAGGACTGGGAAGTTTTTATACAAATGAAGATTACCAATCTGATTTTATTCAGATTTCGTTGGGCTTTCAATTATAAAAAAGATCTTTTTCTTTTATTTGTGTATAGATCGCATCCTTATGCGGTTACCAGAATAGGTTCTCCAACAGCATACAATTCAGGCGTTATCGACTTTAATGCAACGCATACTGTTTCATTGGGTCGGGTCATCGACGCAGGGACGGCCGTTCGAATGTAATTGCTGGTCCAACCCAATAAAAAATCTTCTCGTACATCATTTTCCACGAGGACCTTTTCCTGCCTTCCAATTTGTTGTTCGTAAAATGCCCTTTTCTTTTTTTCAGATAACATCCTCAAGCGATCGCTACGCTCTTTGCGCTCAGGGAAAGCTACCGAATGTTCAAACGTTGCAGCCAATGTGTTGTTTCGCTCTGAGTAAGTAAACACATGCAAATAGCTGATGTCTAAATCATGCAAAAAATTGTAGGTGTTATCGAAATGCAACTCCGTTTCTCCTGGAAAACCGGCGATGACATCGACTCCTATGCACGAAGCGGGATAGACTTGTTTGATTCTTTTAACCCGCTCTGCATACAATGCCGTTTTATACCGACGTTGCATTTTGGCTAGAATTTGGTCATCGCCCGATTGCAAAGGCATGTGAAAATGAGGCATGAAATGATTGGAAGAAAAAACAAAATCAATGATTTCATCTGAACATAAATTCGGTTCAATGGAAGAAATCCTGAAGCGCACTGGATCAGAAATCTTGTCAAGCTGTTGAATAAGTTGCAAAAAATTGCCATGTGATGGGCCCGAATAGGATTTCCCATAATCGCCAATATTAACACCCGTTAGTACAATTTCCTGTACGCCTTTTTCCACCAAGGTTTGGGCTGCTGTTACCAAGGAAGCAACGGAACCGCTCCGCGAAGGTCCACGGGCTTGGGGAATGGTACAAAAACTGCATTTGTAGTCGCATCCGTCCTGGACTTTGAGGAAACTGCGCGTGCGATCTTCTATGGAAAAACTGGGTACGAATTCATGCAATGATTTGATGGGTTGGGCATATATGCTCGTAGGCAATTGATGAAGAGGACGGTCGAGATGGTTTAGAATGTTGAACTTTTCAGCCGCTCCGAGCACCAGGGAAACGCCAGGAATAGATGCAATCTCATCTGGTTTAAGCTGGGCGTAACAACCGATGACCACAATGGATGCATCTGCATTTTTTTGCTTAGCCTGGCGGACCGCTTTGCGGCATTTTTTATCGGCTTGATCGGTAACGGAGCACGTGTTGATGATGTATAAATCGCTGGATTCTTCGAAGGCAACTTCTTGATATCCGGCTTTTAAAAATTGTTGGGCAATGGACGAGCTCTCTGCAAAATTGAGTTTGCAGCCCAAGGTATGAAATGCGACGGTGCCGGGAGTAGCCATAAATCAGGGGCACAAAGATAGAAAAGGAAGGAGGGATCCAGCAACCACTTCCATAAAAACTGTAGGCCAAAAATCACCCTTAGCAAAGCTTGTTAAAGGACTTGATAAAATCCTAGGGCAAATACCATGATTGTATAATGTCTTTACCAATCAGATTAGCTTTTGGATTAAGGCTTGCATTTTTGCTATACCAGGCAAGCTGCCTGGGTGACAACAAGGACTTGGGATCACCCTCTGTGGCCAATTCATGGTTGATGCGCAAGGATTGCAAAGAGGTCATCGGAATGATTCGATAGGAACTTTTGTACAGGTAATATTTGGTTTCGGGATCGCGTCTAAAATGACCTGATTTTTCCACGGAGAGGTTTCTGTTAAAAGAAGAAGGATCCTTTGCGTAGAAGCGATCTGCGAGATGATGATCTTTCGCAAATTGAATAATCTTCTCTGCTGATATGACATTGGGATTAAAGGACACACGCACAACCTCGTTTCCATTCATAAAGCCGGCTTCTGTTCCTAAGATGCCCTCGGCGATGCCGAAAGCAGACTCCCCCGACCAAAAACAGTACATTTGAAAATAGAGTTCTTTCGGGGAAGCGGTTTGTAAAAATGCTTCTTCTTTGAGTATCTCTAAATAACGGGGTATTTCAATATGTTGCTTTTTTAACGCAGCACGCATCGCTTGCACAATCCCGAACAAATGGTAGTCTCCTGCGACGCGCAACACCATGTCTTTTAAACCGCTATCCACGATACGCACGACGGGGTTGTTCCAAGAGGGCTCTGAAAAGAACTTTAAAGCGGCACCATCATGATCACCCAGATTGTTGTAGATACACAATGGTATAAAATAGGTTTCAACGGCTTCCACGATCAATGGATGGCTAAGCACTTGTTGGCCGTAATGCTGGCAAGTGGAACATCCAGGAACCTCTTGAAACAAAATGAGAATGGGTTTTTTTTCTTGCCTGGCTTTTTTTTGAGCTTCATCCAGGTTCCGAAGCCATTGCACTTTACCCAGTTCGACCGGTTGAGCTTGCGCGGAAAGCAGGAAAGGAAAGAGTATAAATAAACGTAAAATGGCAACCATATGGGTTCTTTGGATAAAAATAAATACAATTCCAAGCATTGGGCGGAATTATAATGAGCTTATTTTAGTTTCTTTGCGAAAAGTCTAAGACTGGTGGCAAAAGAATTGAGTCCGTCGCAAGAGCGTTTTGAAAAAGAATTTCTTCCTCACCTGGAAGCCCTTCATTCTTTTGCGTTCCACCTTTGTTTTAACGAGGAAGATGCTTCCGATTTGGTACAGGAGACCTTCATGAAGGCTTTCCGCTTCATCGATAAATTTGAGGAAGGAACTAATGCTAAGGCTTGGTTGTTTAAAATATTGAAGAACGCGTACATTAATCAGTACCGGAAGGATTCACGCCAACCGGCAATGGTTGATTACGATGAAGTGGCGGTCTACTCAGAAGAGGAAGAGGGGCCGTCAACAAGTTATTTTGATTTGCGGGAGGAGATTTTCGACCAAATGATGGGCGATGAGGTGTCCACCGCATTGAATGCATTGCCAGAAGAATTCAGAACCGTTATTTGGCTCTGTGACATTGAGGGGTTTAGTTACGAGGAGATTTCTAAAATCATTGATATACCCATAGGAACCGTTCGTTCGAGGCTTTTTAGAGCCAGGAACATGTTGAAAGAAAAATTACAGGACTATGCCGCTTCGATGGGATTCAAAGACATGAGGAAACAAAAAAGGGAGAAGAGACAAAGCCAGGAAGAGGAATAATCGAATTACGGAATTTGAAATTATATAGTATGGAAGATGCCCGGTTGACAGAACTCATGAGGAAAATCACACCCTATTTTGATAAACAATTGAGTTTGCAAGATGAGCAGGATTTTTTACAGGAAATTAAAAATCATCCCGCAGGACAAACGGCTTTCCATAAGGAAAGAATAATACGGGATAAACTCAAGAGCAACCTCTATAGGCCGCCGCACACCGAAATGATTGGAGACCAAATTCGGAACCGCATCTTAAGAGAGAAGGATTGATTCATCGCGCTGCAATTTCTATTTTATTTAAGCTACGGGTATAAGCTTTCGTCTTAGCTTTGCACACCATTTTCCCATTCTATGTTACTGGATAAACTTCAGTCCATTTATGAACGCTTTTTGTATCTGGAAGAACGCCTTTCGGATCCTGCGGTAGCTTCCAACCAGGAGCAATTCAGCAAAATATCAAAAGAGTACAAAGAGAATAAGCAGATAACCGACGTCTTTTTAGTCTATCGTAAAAAGTTGGACGAAAAGGCACAGGCTCAAGAAATGTTATTGGATCCTGAGTTGAAAGAATTTGCAGATGCAGAAATACATCAATTGAATGGGGACATCGAAATGCTCGAAGAAGACCTCAAGCAAAAACTCATACCAAAAGACCCAGAAGACAGCAAAGATGTTATTTTAGAAATTCGTGCAGGTACCGGAGGCGATGAAGCCAGCATTTTCGCCGGTGATTTATACCGGATGTACACCCGCTACTTTGATACCCATGAGCTGAAATATGAAATATTGGAGATCAGCGAGGGAAATGTAGGAGGCTACAGCAGAATCACCATGGAGGTCAGCGGGGAAAACGTATATGGAAAACTAAAATTTGAGTCAGGAGCACATCGCGTGCAGCGCGTTCCCAAGACGGAAAGTCAGGGACGCGTCCATACTTCCGCAGCCACGGTGGTGGTCATGCCTAAAATGGAAATGGAAGAAGTAAGTATCAACAAAGCAGATCTTCGGGTGGATACTTTTCGATCCAGCGGCGCTGGAGGGCAGCATGTCAATAAAACGGAATCCGGCGTGCGGTTTACACACATTCCTAGCGGCATCGTTGCAGAATCGATGGACAGCAGAAGCCAACATAAAAACCGCGAAATTGCATTCAATCGCCTGTTTCAAAAGCTGCGCGAAGCACACATCACGCAATATGAAAGTGAAACAGCGGGTTTACGAAAATCTTTGGTGGGTACGGGTGATCGTTCGGATAAAATACGAACGTACAACTACCCCCAAAACAGGGTAACAGACCATCGGATCAACCTGACCCTATACAACCTGGATAGCATTGTAAACGGAAACCTCGATGAAATCATCGAAGCTTTGCAGGTGGCCGAAAATGCAGAGCGGATGAAAGGGGAGACAACAAATTGACCCGGTTTGTAGGAAGGGTTCCAAGGCAGCCCCTGGAGTATTTTAATGTTTCCGATCTACGGGGCATTGTTAAAAGCCCCAAAGAGGAATATGCAGTGGAATTCTTTTAAACAGCGAAAAATTATTTACTTTTATTCCTTAGTGAACACGCAATACGATGAAGCCTTTTAGACTAAACTTTCTTTGGATATTGGTGATGATGGGAGCATTTGCTTGCAGCATCAAGGATCCACAATGGGAAACAGCGCTGCTCGCCCCGTTGATTAAAACAAAACTGAGCATTCATGAAATTTCAGACGATGGCAAACTAACAAGTGATAGTTCAGGTGTGGTTCACCTGGTTTATCGTTCCGGATTATATAATTTGGCCATCGATTCTTTTTTTGAATTCAGTGATACCAGTTTGAAAAACACCTTTCGCATTGATTCTTTATCATTGTTCAATTCGAAATTTGAATATCCATTAAGTCTGGGCACGCTTGCGCGAAATGCGGGCCCCGTAGGGCAACTCTTGTTGTTTTTTCATGGATTTACCCAAATCATTCCAGAGATCCAACCCATCGCAGGGGCTCCTATAACCATTAGCGCTGATACCATTTTTCAAACCATGACACTTGAATCGGGAACACTGGATCTTAGCTTATACAATGGGCTTCCGATTGATGTAACAAATGTTCAATACAGTTTGAAGAACAGCAAGAACAATGAAGAAATAGTCAGCGGGGTATTTCCGCTCATTGCCGCAGGAGCTACAGAAAACAGAAGCATCGACTTAGCCGGGAAGACCATTGAAGGACAATTGACGGCTCAACTCGTGAGTTTGTCTTCGCCTGGTAGCAAAGGTGTACCGGTGTTGATAGATACCACAAATCAAGTTGTAGCCCGGTTGCAGGTTTCCAATTTGCATCCTGTTACGGCTACTGCTTTATGGCCCGCACAGAATTTGATCAATGACCAATACTATTTTGGACTGGAGGGCTTACCTGTTGAGCTGAAAGAATCATTTATCGGGGCGGGGAAAGCAAGGATTCGACTTTCCAGTACGCTGCAAGATTCAGTGCGCTTCAGCTACAGCCTGACCACTGCCACGAAAGATGGAGTTCCTTTCCAAAAATCTGTGATATTGAGCCCGGCACCACCAGGGGGAGTATCACAACGAACCGAAGAGGAAAGTTTGAAAGGATATCATTTTGACTTTTCTGGAGAAAACAACGATTCCTTCAATTTGCAATTCAACCATGTGTTGGCTTCGATTGATAGCACGGGACAAATAAAAACCATCAGCAAAACAGACAGCATATTTGTGGAATTGGCTTTTGAAAACCTTCATCCTGATTATGCAAGGGGCTATCTCAATGACACGATTCTGGGCACTGGACTTTCTTCGGAGAAACTCGATGTGTTTGATGAATTCAAATCCGGTCGATTGGATGTGGAAAGTGCGTTATTGAGCGTGGAAGTGGCCAATAAAATAGGAGTGGATTTAAACATGAATGTAAAACAGCTGGAGAGCATCAATAGCAAAACAGGCAAGACAGTCTCTATGACGGCACAGGTTTTGCAACAACCGGTATACATTCCACGGGCTACGGATGTGCTCAATAGACCGCCCATTCAACCGGCGATGGTTCACTTAAACATCGACGAGAAGAACTCAAACATCCGCGATTTCATCACCAATTTACCTGACCAGATTCAATACGATATTGAGTTGCAAGCGAATCCCAATGGCAATGTGTCCAATTGGAATGATTTTATTTACGACGGCGAATTGTTGAATGTGGATCTCTTGCTCGATATTCCTTTGATATTGACAGCTGAGGGTCTGGTGTTGTCCGATACCGTTTCTTTATCCAGTCAAGGAGATAATTTTGAAGATGTGAAAGAAGCCGTCTTACATACATTTTTTAAGAATGATTTCCCGGTGGACGCAAAAGTGCAAATGTTTTTATTGGACGAGCAAGGGACGGTAATAGATTCGCTATTTCCAGTTTCTTTTGTCATGAAAGCAGGTGTAGTGGATGCAAATGGTAAAGTGAGTCAGCCTACAGAAACCAAAACGGACATATTTTTAAATAGACAGCGCGTGCAAAATTTACTGCGTTTTAAGAAGGTGTTTATTAAAGTGCAAATGGATAGCTTTCCACAAACCAGCTTTGTGAAAATTTTCAGTGATTATGTATTTGATTTGGTGATGACCGCAGACTTTGTATATGAAAATGGTAAATAATATTTTGGACATCAGAAGCTTTGTTTTTACAGCTTGCATAACCATCACATTATGCATTACGGCAGGGATGCTTAATGGTCAACAAAACAAAGGATACATCGATCAATGGATGGGAAATAAGAAATTGCTTTTGGGTGGATCTTATCGTCAGGAGATTGCTTCCAACGGGATCAGTACCGCTTTTTTCAAGGACTATATCAACGGGCGATTCCTTACGGAGGAAAGAAAAGAGGAGAGCATAAAATTATTGGATGAAAAGAACGAAGCGGGATTGTATTATGCGGCTGATGTTTTTGCTTCCATCGGATTGAGGCACGGGTACAAGCTTGATCTCAGCGCAGGTTTTACGAGTTATAATGAAGTCCAATACCATAGAGACATGTTTGTGCTTTATTTCAAAGGAAATAAAGCCTATGAGGGCAAAACAGCTAATCTCTTGCCGTTTGGAGTAGAAAAAGTGGACTATTCCTTTTTTAAAATTGGCATGAGCAAAGCATGGAAGCAGGTCTCTTTCTTTGGAGCTGTAGGACTGATTTCTGGAATCCAATTTTTCTCATCCAGCGCTCAGAGAGGCACTTTGTTTACGGCTGTGGAAGGTCGATACATCGATTTGGATGTAAAACTGGAAAGTGCCGACTGGACGGGAAGTGAAAACCTATTTTACAACACCAAGGCGTTGGGATTGGCGATTGATGCAGGATTGCGTTGGCAGCCAACATCCAATACAACCATCCAGGCTAAATTAAGTAATTACGGAAGCATTTCTTGGAATGGAGGTGTTCGTGAACGATTTGTTGATACCGTTTATCGGTACGAAGGAATAGAGATTGATAATTTATTAGATACTTTTAGTTTAAACGTGAAGGATGTTGAAGATTTGGAATCTGATTTTTTGATTGAGCGCGATCAGCAAAATAGAAAGTTGAATATTCCTTACAATATTTCTGTTCGTATTGACCAGTTCTTTTTGAATAGAACATGGCACATTGCATTCGAAGCTGGAAAGTTTGATGCAAAGTTTTCAAGCCCTTATTTTATAGCTGAAATGAATCATCTTTTGAGCAATCAATTTAGCATAGGTCTTCGGGGAAAGAAATTTTCGTATACAGGATTTGATGCGGGCATCCAGATGGGTGTTAAAATTGGAGCGAACATAGGAATGATGGCCTATTGGGATTCGGTGACGAGCTTATTGGACGATCAACGTGCTTTGAACTGGAGCGGGGGCCTCGATTTGCGCGTCGGTCTTTGACAAGTATTTTGGAATAGCAATATATGTTCTAATGAGAAAACCATAGCAGGGCCGAAGCCTCAAGGGGCGAGCGCTAGGGATCTTGTTGCTTAGCCGAGAAGTGCATCGCAGAACAAAAATATTAGAAATCTAAGCCTAAAGAAAATAACCATTTCGGAGTTTCTAATTTAAAGTCTTGGATAGGCCAGGCATGGTCGATGCGCAAATAGTATCCGAACAGCGATGTCCTAAAACCAAACCCCGTACCAGCTATCCATGGGTCGCGATAATATTGAAGGTTGATTTGTACGACAGGATTTTCCGCGAAATAATTTACCGTACTGGACCGGGTGATGTTGGGATAAAAACCATCCCACACAACAGAGGCATCATAAAACAATAGGAATTGAAAGTTTCTAAATAAACTATTTTTCCAATTTTGTTGAATAAGGTATTGTAAAATGGGAATGCGAAATTCCAGAGAATAGCCAAAAACAGACCCGCCTTTCCGCGCACCATATGCATGACCCCTCACTTCGGTAGCCAATGCATTGTACCGGTATTCTCCTGTAGTTGTAAGTAGATTTTGATCTTCAAACTTTGGTATGAGCCAATTTTCGGTTCCACCAACATAATAAAGAATGCGATGAGAGCCAAAGGAAATGTTGGAATAAGCCCGTTGTGAGAGGGTGGATTTCTTGAGAACGGGAAGGTGATGTCGAATATCAAATCCCGCGACCAAGAGAGACCCATTCAGAAATCTAAACTGGTCAGTCAAATTGATTTGTAAGGGCTTAGAAAATTCAAAGTAGCATTTCGCTTGCCATCCGTTTTTTAAATTCAAGGAGAGGTCTAGGGCATTGTCAAAAACGTATTCAAATCTCAAGCCAATGCGTTGTTGTAGGCTCGCAACAGAGTCAAATAAGCTTGCTTGCGTAGTGGATAAATATTGAATGCGGTCATTGCGTAACGTAGCGATGGCGCGTAAACTTTTATAATGATCGATAGGATATTTGAGTTGGTAATTCAGTAACCAGGTATTGCTTTGTTTTTTAAGGGAAGCGTTTCGGAGATTGGATACCACATCTGTTTGCGTTTTAAAATACAAAGCATAGGTTTGATCACACAAAAACAAGCGGTGATCGAAGAGCGCGTATGCTTCAAGGCCGTTGAACGTGGTTGGAATTCTGATGCCTGCTTCGCCGATAAAATTTTCGAGGACTTCGACGATGCGCGTTTTAAACAATATTCCGATCTCGGGAACTTCATAGGAAGAAGCGGAACCGGTGTAGGTTTGTAGACCGGAAAACAGCAATTCATTGTCGAGCCGAGTCGATAATTCATCAAAGTAGTATTTAGGACGATAAGCTATGGATTGATAGCTTAAAAATTTTTGTATGGTGGGTTTTTGTGAAAAAATAAGATGACGATTGCGTTCGAAAGACTTAGAGGTATAGGTTTGTTTTTTTGTATTGAATTCATTGAGCAAGGATTGTATATTACTCGGATTTGGATATATGGATTGGAAAAATGATAAGTTTTCAGAGATTGTAGCATCAGATAGGGTAGTTTCACGTGTAGAGTCCATGTTGGCCTTAGGGACAGAATCAAAAACCACAGACGTAGAAAAACTAACAGTTGTTAGTTTGGCCCGTTGAAAACGATATTGGTCTTTTATTCGGTACAAGCAAAGATTTTCATTGGCATCATGGGAGTGGCTCATCACGGCAGGATGTTGGTCCAAAGCAAATTCTAAAAACAAATCACCGGTAGCTGTGTACCATTTCTTTTGTCGGTTGCTTTCCCCTTCAAAAAGGACATTTCCTTTGTAAGTCTGCAATTTGGTAATGTTAAGATTACTGTCGCTTAGGAAAGTCTTGAAGGAAAAGCTTTTACCGTCGGCAGAAAAGGAACAAGAGTAAATCTTCATGGATTCAATGGGCATTTGGTAAGTTGAGTCTTTTTGATGCCCAAGTTCACCATGGGGTCTGTTGGATAACAGGAGGTAATTTTTCTCTAAGGTTTGAGGCAATTCAAGTATGGTCAGGTCATCCCAACGATCATCGGTAAGTTGTGTGAAGTTTCTTCCTTTGATGTTGTAGAGGAAGAGATCAGAAGGACCGCCAGTTGAAGCAGTCATTAAAATTAGATCTTTCGAAAAGTATGCAGCCGAATAGATCCGCTGAATGCTTTCTGGCAGTTTTTGTTTAAATTTCTTACCAAGTGCATCCATGTGCGATAAATAAATGCGGTTTCTTTTTTCATAAAATATATACAAGTCTTTACCAGTTGGCGACTCGCATACGATGGGATAGTTTAGGTCAGGAGGGAATAGTTTGGATGAGCTCCCTTTTTTAAACAGCGTTTTGGTTTTTCCAGTGGCAGGATTGAATAGCCGAACACGAGACTTCCCGTGTTGTTGCGTAGTGAGTAGGTATTGTTTTGGTCTAAAATTAGATGGATATATGGTTAATATGATTTCCTCAGATTTTGTTTTCAGCAAGGGAAGTTTAGCCAGGTCCTGGAGGCGGGTACTGCTTCCTGGTGCTTTTTCTTTATAGTATCTAAACCAATCGGTTTGTATGCTTGAAAGGTCTGAAGAAAAAGCGATCCGTGCAGCCTCCTCGATGTCTTTCTGTATTCGTGTAAGATACAGCCAATTGGAGATAGACTGTTGTCCAAAACGGGAAAGGAGGTATGCCCAAAAACTATTACCCGCAGAGACAGGATACCTGGATGCATATTTTCGGAAACTCTTGCCTTTCCACTGGTTATAGAACGTCATTTCTGCTTCATTGGTCCAGCCCACAGTTAAGTATTCAACGAGGCCAGCCTCAAACCAATCTGGCAATCGCAGGGAGATCACTTTTTGTACAGCATCCTGGATGGCGGTACCATCAAATAAGGAAGCGAAATAAATCTTGATGATACCGGCCCTTAATAATTTACGAAGCTCGGCATGGTTACCAGTATAAAATAAGAGTATTTTTTGCCCTTTAATTTTCGGAGCATCTTTCCAGGTTTTTTCTGGAAACTGGTCATCCAGGGCAATATTGGTCTGTGCATGGTCTGAAGGGTCAGTATAGATGATGAGTTCTATCTTATCTTTTAAATGGTACTCAAAAAGTTTTTGCATCTCAGCATTTTCAGACTCGGCAATTTCTATGCAAAACTTAGCCGGATCTTTGGACTTCCCGTAGTAATAGCTGATGAAGTTGTTGGTTTCGTGCTGCCACCAATCATTCTGGTCATCGCTGAATTGTACCTTATTTTTGCCAAATATTTCTTTTGCATTTTGTGCAAAGACCCCTTGGATTAAATACCCAAAGAGCAAAAAGCAAAGGGCGAAAGAGTAGTAACGATTTAAAAATATCATACAACATTGCAAAATAATGAAAGCAAATTACATCAAAGCGTTTTGTTTCAATCCGTTTTCAGAAAACACCTATCTGGTATATAACGACGACAGAGATGCTTGGATTATTGACCCAGGCTGCTATGATGAGCGAGAAGAAATAGCACTTCAATCCTTTGTCGAAAGCCACGGGTTGAACCCTAAGAGGCTGCTATTAACCCATGCGCACATAGATCATATTTTTGGTTGCAAGTTTGTTGAGAAGACATGGGGACTTAGAGCCGAGCTCAATCCCAAGGATCAGCCTATTTTTGATTCTGGGTCGGGAGTTGCGGCCATGTATGGCCTCCAGTATCAAAAGCCAGATTTGAAATCGTTGCCCTTGGAGGAAGGACAAACCCTGATGCTGGGAAGCATCGAATGGACATGTATTTGGGTGCCCGGTCATAGTCCGGGGAGTCTTTGCTTTTACTCTGCGAGTGATGCAGCCATCATTGGAGGCGATGTTTTGTTTGAGGGGGGCATCGGAAGAACGGACTTGCCAGGCGGTAACCATTCGTTATTGCTTGATTCTATTAAGGAAAAATTGTTTTCCTTGCCCAAGGATACAACCGTATATCCTGGGCATGGAGGGACCACGACCATTGGACAAGAGCTGTTGACGAATCCATTTTTTTGATTGGACTAGAGTGTTCCACGTGGAACATTTCTAAAAAGCAGCAATTGCTCCAGCAAACTGGAATGCTGCGATATTGATTTGAGGAGCTAAGAAAATAAAAAAGGGATGTTCCACGTGGAACATCCCTTTGTATTTGATCGTGTTAAAAGTGCTATGAAGACCGGGCCATTACCCATTTGGCGATGGAAGGAGCCAGTTCCTTTTGAGATTTAGCTCCAACGAACACCCCAATATGTCCGCCTGGGAAGGCATACAGTTGTTTATCGGTGGATCCAATGCGATCCATAACTGCAATTGTTGACTTGTTGGGAATGATGTTGTCCTCTGTAGCATATACATTTAAGAAAGGAACGGTCATGTTTTTAAGATCTACCTTATGGCCACCCAGTTCAAAGGTTCCTTTGATCAATTTGTTGTCACGGAAAAGATCTTTAATGTATTTGCGGTACATTTCTCCCGAAAGGTCTGGGCAATCATTTTTCCAGCGCTCCATTCGTAGAAAGTTCATCAATTTGTCCTTGTCTTCCATCATGTCCATCACCCCAAAGTATTTGGCGACATCCATACTGGGTTTGAGCATACTGAAGGCATTGTTGAGCATATCTGCCCCAACGACGCCTACGGTATCTACCATGGTATCCACATCCAGATGCTTTGCCCAATTGTAAAGCATGTTGCAATTTGCATCTTCAAAATCATATGGAGCAACGTAGGTAGTCAAGGTTTTGAGCTTCTCAGGATGGATGCTGGCATAGATCATGCTGAACAAGCCTCCCTGGCAGATGCCCATTTTATGAATTTTATTGACTTTATGGCGGCGGCGCACAAAATCAATGGCGTCATTCAAATATCCAAGAATATAGTCTTCCATGGTCAGATACATGTCTGCACGGCTTGGATATCCCCAATCCATGATGTAAATGTCCAGGCCTTCCTCCAACAACTTCTTCATCAAGCTTCGGTCAGGTTGAAGATCGAGCACATCGTGGCGATTCATGATGGCAAAAGAAACCAAAACCGGAACATCACATTTTGGAGGAGTTTCCCTGATGTAATGGTACATTTTTACTTTATCACATTCCCAAACCAGTTCTTTTGGAGTAGTAGCCACGTCTACCTCTTCAATTTGCTTGAGGGTTTGGTAGCCTTTTTGGAGTTTATCGTTGATTTCGACAAATTCCTGAAGTATAGAGTTTGTATTCAACATAAGATTTTAATTGCGGGCCAAAAATAAAAAAGCCTGAGCGTTTACTCAGGCTTTTATTCAATTATCTGAAGGATTACTTTTTCTTCGGATTTTTTACTTCAGCTTTTACCTCTTCCTCATGATTGAACATACGCTCCAAATTGCGGTACATTTTTTTCAAATCATACAGGTTTTTGTAAACTTCATCCATCTCCGTACGCGTAGCAATGGGCATATTTGAAAAAAACAATTTTTCCATTTCAATGTCCATGTCCTTCTTAATGCGCAACTGGAGACTGCTTACTTCAGTCATCAGCTTGCTGTAAGCATCGCTTTGGAACAGCTTGGTGAAGGTATCATCACCGAGCATCATCCATTCCTGGAACAATTTAACAACGCTGTCAACTTGCTCACCATTTTGAATTTTCACCGCAACGTTTTCAGCCAGTGTATCCATCACTTTCATGCTGTTTTGGTACACCATGTATTGAAGTTCGCTGTTTTTCAAATTCAGCGTGATCATGTTGTCATAGATCTCATTCCAAATCTTGGCATTCTTAACGTTGGCGTTTTCTTCGAACAAACGACTGACAGGAGAGACGGCTTCCACCATGCTGTTTTTCCAATTGGTGTAAATGTCTACCATTTGGTTGAACGGGCTGTTTTGCATCCAAGGAGCCATTTGTGCCTGTGCTTTGAATTGCTGATAATTGTTCAATCCGGTTTCAGCAAGTTGCTTCATGCTCTGGATGAATTGCTTATTCATCTCATCAAACTGCTTACGGGATTCGTCCGGTAAAAAGCTAAAAAATTTATCAACAAAGGCTTTGTATTTTTCAGGATTCATCATTTCCTTGTAAGTCTCCATGTTGAAGTTCTTGTTTTCAAAGTGCTTAAACATAGGAGCCCACAATTCATAAAATTTGGTGAGGCTTTCGGCCATTTTATTCATTCCCTGAAAAGAATCTGCAGCCGTCATGTTGGGCATTTTCTTCCACCATTCGCCAAAGGAATTGTTCATGAAATCAAAATAAGCTTTCATCTGCTGGTTCCAAGGACCCATGAACTCGGTAAATTGGTGTTGCATTTTTTGAGTATTCATGAACGGATTGTTGGACATCATCTGGTAGTAAGGAGCCATGTTCATGTTTTGATTCCAATATTGATTGGTTTGTTGCATCCAGTTCTGCCATTGGTTGGACCAATCTGCAGGATTTGATGAAAAACCGTTTTGTGCATTTTGCTGCTGGTGTTGAAAAGTGGTCTTTGCCCAGTTCATTTGGTTTTCAAACCATTGCTGGAAAAAATTCTTTACGTTTTCGGCACTTTGATTCATGTTCTGTGTTGTTTCGTTCATTTGTGCAGTGGTCTTTTCAAACATTTCTGCCTGACCATGCAAGGCATCCTTATACATCTGGTTTCCTTTGTCAAGTGTTTCATGCACAAAAGGCACATCCTTGACTAACTTTTTAGTGGCATCAACAAATTGATCGACAACGCTGGATTGTGTTTCGACAACTAAATCTACAAAAGATTTGGTGTTGTTGTTGTTTTTTGTGCTCATGGTTTTCTTTTTTAAAAATTAATATGATTTACTTTGCGCTGCAAACATAGTACAAAAAATTTGGCAATCTGCAAAGAAATTATTAATAAACGTTAACTATGCTACAACCAGGAGAACAATTTAAACACCGCTTTCGCTACACCCAAGAAGACGTGGACTTGTACGCTAAAGTTTCGGGCGACACAAATCCGCTTCATGTCGATCCTGAGGTCGGAAAAAACAGTATGTTCGGAAGAAACATCATCCATGGATTTTTAGGTGCTTCGGTTTTTACCAAAATTTTTGGAGCGCTTTGGAAGGTCGATGGACATGTGTACCTCAAACAAAGCATGCAATGGCTCAAACCCATGTTTGTCGAGACAGACTATGAAGCCGTAATTACCGTGAAAGAAATTTTTAAGGAAAAAAACCGAGTGCTCTATGATTGTGCGGTATTCGATGTCGCCACGGGAGAGCAAACCATTGCAGGAGAAGCCTTGCTGCTCAATAAAAAACAATACGTTTGGAACGATTGAGCCGTGTAAACTAACGTACGTTAGTTCTAACGAAATGCTGCTGTAAAAAAAGCAATTCCCATTGTATAAAAAGAAAAAGGTCCGTTGTTCAGCGGACCTTTTTCATCTTCTCTCCATTCAATCCCTGCAAAACTTTATTCCAGTTTAATCAGCTTGCGATGGTATTGTTTGTTGCTGGTATTTATTTTCAAATAGTATCCTCCAGCCTTGAGTTGGCGAGTGTTCAACACCACTTGATTCATTCCTGTCTGAGCAGCCATGCTTTGGGTGCTTAACACGCGTCCCAGCGGATCCAACAAAGACAATTGAACGTTTTGTTCGGAAGCCGCAAAGAAACCAACTTGCAATGTTTCTTGGAATGGATTGGGCGTTACTTGCAAATCTTGTAATTCATTCAGAGCAAGGCCGAGATCCGGATTGATGAGGGTTCCAGCAGCTTTGATATTTATGCTATAGTCTTCTACTTCACCATAAGAAAAAGTCTGGCAACTGCTGGCATATCCTCCATATTTAAGGGATACGCGCATCCGCACTTGGGCGGTTGAGGCGCCTGCAGGAATGGTGATGTTTGCGCTGAGCAATCCAGTACTGGTGCTATTCATGCTCACCACCTGCTCACCTGCATCGTTGAATGATTTGTTGTTGTTGAAATCAATCCACACCCTCCAATAGAGTTTTCCAGAACCACCCGTTGATCCTGCTTGATAATTTAGGGTGTAGGTATTGCCTTTGGAAACATCTGTTACCATAGCCGTGCCGTTGTAGTATCCTCCGTCGTTTCCAGAGCTTCGGTCGATGGTACCAATGTTTACCCGTTTCACCCATTCATAACTTGCATTGTTTCCTTTCGAAGCACAATATCCAGTAAGCGTTGTAAAGCTTACGGTACTGGTAAAGCTGCTGTTACCACCGTTACAGACGGCTTGAACCCGAACATTGTAGGTGGTACCAGGGGTCATTCCCGTCATGTTGACTGCTGTAGAAGGCACATTCACTTGGGTCCAGGTGGATGAACTTGCAAGTTTGTATTGGAAATTGTATGAGAGTGCACCACTCACTGCTGACCAAGAAACCGTAGCAGAGGTTTCGGTGATGTTGGAAGCCGCCAGGTTGGTAGGGGTACCACAGGTTCCGCCGCCACCGCTGGTGGTGAAATTCACAGTACTGGAATAAGTGCTTTCACCAGAGTTGCAAACAGCTTTCACGCGGGTATTGTAAAGTGTACCTGCCGACAATCCGGTCATGTTGTAAGTTGGATTGGTGGTGGTGGCAACCGTCCAGGTGGAGCCCGCATTGGTTTTGTATTCAAATTTGTATGATGTTGCACCGCTCACCGTATTCCAATTGGCTGTTGCGCTGTTTTGCGTGATGTTCGTGATGTTCAATCCCGTTGGAGGGTTGCATCCCGAACCACCACAGCCAGGGCTCAAACAAGTAGCCGCCGCCACTTCAGCGCGGATTTTGTTACCAGGCTGTGTTCCAAATCCATTGTTGAAATTAATTCCATAAGAAGTCAGGTGGCAATAACTCATGATGGTCCCTCCATTGGTAGGAGCAGGACCTTTCGAACACGTCCCCTCAGGGGTATAACAATTGTCTAAGGCACCACCGGTCCAGCCGCACCAATGGGTGTGGTTGGAGCCTAAATTATGCCCCATTTCGTGGGTCATGACCTCCACGGTCCAGCTGTATGTAGGCACATTGGAATATCCTGAGCTGATGTTGCTGTATGCATAACGGTAATTGGTACACAAAACATCGAGCCAGGCTACCCCGCCAATGTTATTTCCGCCTAATGCTGCCAAATGCGCCAAGTCCCCATTAAAGGTAGTGCGCAGCGACTTGAATTGATTCAAAGCGGTTGAACTGCTGGTTTTTGAATAACCATCGGCAGAAGTCCATACAAATACTTCAGAAATGGCGGTGTTGATGCTCTCATTCGAATAAAGTGTCGCCACGTTATTAAACACAGCAGTGATCCAGTTTACGGTATTTGCGACACCGCCTTTGTTTTGGTTCAATGCATAGTCACATTCGATGTAAACGCGCACACAATCGCCTTCTGCCTGAATACCACGCGGACTGATTTCGCGCTCAAAGGCAGGCAGCTCATCGGTTAAACAATCAAATGGGAGTTCAGGTGTAAAATCTCGGTCATTGTAAAGGATCATGATCCCAGGTGCATCGTAACTAGGCTGTATAACCATATTGCCATCACCGGATGTAAAACTTCCGATGATTTCATTTTCAAAAACGCTGATGGCAGCTATGCTCGATCCTTCAGCGCCCTGAACCACCCCACGATAGAATAGACCAGGCATATAATTTTGCGGAGTTTTCTGTTGATCAGAAGTAAACACATTGAATCCACTGGCAAGCAAATTGACTTGCACCAAATCCAATGTGGCAAACTCACGATCGTTCACAGGGATCTGCAAACTAACGAACGATGGTTTGTCTCGCAACAATTTGCGGAGGACCATCGGATCGGCTTCCACCGTTTTAATTTTGTCAGTTGCCGCGCCACGGTAAGTTTTTAAAGCAACACCAGACAATTGAAGAGGTTGCATGGATGGAAAAATGCCATACTGACTTCTTGTGTCAAATACTTTTTTGGCAATAGGAGACAAATGACTTGGTTCTTGATCATTGACCTGAATGGTCGAAATGATTTGCCCATTTAGTCCGAAACAAATGAGCACAAGGGCCAATGCCCATACTCGGTTTTTTAAATACAGCATGGAAACAAATTTATAAGGTGATAAAATAAGCGTACTTATACCGTAGACGGATAGAAGGGAAGTATGGCACAAAAGTATAAATGAATTCAATACCCAGTATCAGGGTTTACCCTAATTTTTATAAGGGGAAACCCTGAATTTTTGAATTCATAACCGATGTATATTTTATCCATGTATTCCAAGATCGTTTTCAAACGATTAGCATTGAATTCCTTATGTTATGGAATTCGTATACTATGTATAAGGGTGTTGTTGTGATGGGCTTAAAAATTGTTAAAATTTCAATATGATGTAATTTTCATTCACAGGAAGCCAATGTGGTTATTTTATTTTGGAAAAACTTTGTTCAAGGCTTCTACCTTGGAGTGTACTTGCAACTTTTCATAGATTTTTCGCAAATACGTACGCACCGTTTCAATGCTGATAAATAGTTGGTCGGCGATTTCTTTATAAGCCAAACCTTTTGCAAGGGCATGCAAAATTTCCTGTTCCCGCGTAGTAAAGCCGTCGAGCAATGCGTGGTTGGTATTTTTAACCGGGAAAGAACTGACTACCAAGCGTGCAATTTCGGAAGACATGGGAGATCCTCCCTTATAAATATCCTTGATGGCCTCATAGACTTGCTGCGGCCTGGAGCTTTTGAGCAAATAACCGGTAGCACCCGCACACAAAGAATCAAAAGTCCGTTCGGCATCATTGTGTGAAGTACACATCAAAAATTGAATTTCCGGCCGCTTGGGTTTACAGGCTCTTACGCATTGTATTCCACTCATTCCAGGCAAACTGATATCCATCAGCACCACATCCACCATCATGTCCTGATAATGTTTGATGAAGTCTTCTGCACGTTCAAACACCTTGTTGCAAATCAAATCATCAGAGGCATTGATCAATGCATGCATGGCATCCCGGATATCCGGATCATCTTCTACCACAGCTACGCGAATTTTTCCCATGTGATCATTGTTTTAGTTCGTTAATTTTGAAAGACGGTTGACTGCCTCCATGCAAATGGAAGGTTTGAAAAAAGTTGAGCGAATTAAGTTATTCATCCTGAGCGCCCTTTCAATTTACATTTGAATATGCATGAATAAATTGACCCCTAAATTTTCACTTCGGATTGAAATTTGGTGTGCTTCAAAACCAGCATCCAAAGCCAAACGAATCATGGTCTCGGGACTTCTATGAATCAAATACCAGTCACCCAACAATTCCATGTAATTTTTACTGGGATTTTCAAGACTGAAGTTTCCAATCACAATTTCTCCACCGGGCTTGACAAATGTTGCAAATTTTTTCAAGGCTAAAATAAAAATGCGGTCTTCAAAATAATCAAACAAACCTGCAGACCACACCACATCAAAGCGATCTTGGGTCTGAAAACGCAAGATGTTTTTTTGATGAAATGCAATGTGTTGAAGATATGTTTGACACAACTGACTCGCATATTCAATGGCATGAGGATCCAGCTCCACGCATTGGGTTCTCAATTGCGAAGGGTCGGGTAATTGTGCATAAAGCTCTTGCAAATCGCGTGCGGGGCCGCTGGCAACATTCAAAAGATCCAGGGTGCCGGCGTGCATTTTATCGGAAATCAATTTTTTAAAGTATTCTTTGCGGTTTCTCACGGCATTGGGAGCCGCTTGTTTATGAAAAAAAGAGTCCCATGCATTAAATTCCGGAATTTCAGAATGATGGTGCGTATAAATCATGTCAATGATTTTAAAATCTCCGGAATATCCATAGGGTTTGCGGATTCCAAAACCTTGCATGGTGTTGTTTAAAAACTGTGGAGAAAACAAAGAGCGAATTTGTTCCAAAGCAACTGGGTCGGACAGCAAATCGGAAGAAGAGGCAAGCCAACGTTCCAGGGCATCGAAACAAGCATCACTGGAATCCCATTGGCGAACTAAATTTTTCAATCGTTGAAAAGCATCAACTTTTGCAGGAGCGACGAGGAAATGACTAAGTGTATTCATGATTCAATTTTTTAATGATGAATCAAAGGTATCGTCCTTTAAAAGTGTACTGGGTCACACGAAAGTAGATAAATGCAAGTACGCGCATGATGGATAAAAAAATTCAAGAGGCGATCGGCGCATAAAAACAAAGTTGTGTTCCTTTTCCGACCTTGCTCAAAATTTCTACCTGACCGCCGATGGCTGCCATCCTGCGCTTCATGTTGGTTATGCCATTTCCACCACCTTGAACGATATTTTGTTCAAAACCATTTCCATTGTCCGAAATCTTCAAGGTGAATTGGTGATCGTCGCAAACAAAACTGGCAGAAAGTTCGGAGGCGTTGCTGTACTTCACAGCGTTATGAACGCCCTCTTTGAAAACCAAGAACAAATTTCTGCGAACTTCAGGGTGGATCGACAGCGGAGGAACCGTATCAGGGAATTCAACGCTGCATTGGAAGGGGGTTTCTTCCAAATACTTATGAAGAAAAGAGCGCATATAAGATAACAAGCTCGGCAAATTGTCGCGTTCGGGATTGGTGCACCAGATGATTTCACCCAGCTTGGTCACGGTTTCATGTGCAAATGCATTCATTTTTTCTAGAATGCCCATGTCAACGACATGGCTTAAGTGGCTGGTTTTTTGTTTAAACAATTCGGCGAGCCAAGCAATTTTGGTCAATCCCGAACTGATGTCATCGTGTATGTCTTGTGAAATTTTACTGCGGAGTACCGCAATTTCTTTCTGTCGCTCTGATTCAATCAACTGGTCTTGTGTTTCCTGCAAATGTTGCAAGGCAAGCGATAACGCCTGGTTTTTATCAGCCAAAATTTCATTGGTCCCTGCAATTTGTTCATTCATGTGAGCCAATGCGATGTTTGATTTTTTCTGATTGACGAAGTTGCGGTAAATAAAAACCACGCTCAAAGCAAGTAAAAGAATGCCCATGCAGAAATAAGACCGTTCGTTTCTCTTTTTTTCAACCGCCAGACGATCCAGCTCAATTTGTTTGTTTTTCAATGCGAGTTCGCGTTCAGTCGTCAATTGCTCAATGAGCACCTTGCTTTCTTTTCCATGAACGGAGTCTTTGGTTTCATGGTATTTCTTATTGAATGCAAGCGCAAGGGCTGTTTCTCCGGTTTCTTCATACAGCAAGGAAAGTTTTTCATAATAAAAGGACAACGATTCGCGAGATCCGATTTCTTCGCCCACTGCAACGGATTCTTTTAAATATTTTTTTGCGAGGGCGGCCAACTTTATTGGACTGGCCTGTACAAAATTGTTTTTTGATCCCGGCTGAAGCGCGTTGCGATATGAAGCATAATAGCTCATCCCGATATTGCCGAGGGCCATCGAAATGCCTTCTCCGAATCGAGCCTGTTTAAAACAGATCAGGGCTTTGTGTAAATACGTGAGGGCATTGAGGTGTTCCCCTTGCTTTTGGTACAGTGTTCCCAAATTGCTCAAGTTGCGTCCCAAGCCAGCCATGTAATTCAACTGTTCATAGATTGCAATGGCCTTTTGAAAACAAGCGATCGCGTCCTCTGTCTTTTTTTGCTCATCAAAAATATTGGCTAGATTGCCATACATCAAAGCAGTGCCTGAAACATCGCCAACCTGTTTGGTTTTTTCAAGTGCGAGCGAATCATATTTTAATGCAAGGGTGAAGTTTTTTTGCATCATGTAAATATTTCCGATGGCAGCCCAGGTATTGATCAATCCCTGATCCGATTGAAGTTCTTCAAAAATCGCCAAAGCTTTAAACTGGTATTCTAAAGAATGGGCATAGCTTCCTTTGAAGTAGTGTATGTTCCCGATGTTGCCCAGTACATTCGCAATGCCCTTCCTGTTGTTGATTTTTTCATACACTTGCAGCGCAAGGGTGTAATAACCCAAGGTAGAATCCAGCTGGGACATCATGGCGTACGAATTGGCGATGTTGTTGTATGCATGAGCGATGTCTTCTTCAGCATGCATTGCTTTTGCCATTGCAAGAGCACGTTCGGCATACGAAAGGCCTGTCTTGGGGTCTATGTTGACATAGTCAAATGAAATTTTGTTCAGAATCAGCGGTTTTAAGGCATTCTGATCGGTTGTTTCATACAGGCAAACCAAAGAGTCGATGGTTCGTTGGCTTACCGTTTGAGAATGAACGAGTGAAGGATTGATCAGTAAAAAGATCAAGCAACATAGAAACCAAACAGTTGAGCGGTACATAAGCGTAGGATAAAGTGATCTGCGAATGTAGACTTAGCTGTCGGGCAGCACCCTTTGCGAAATGTAAAAAAGTGATAAAAATCATTAACAAGTATGATCCGCGTCACCACGGTTGATCCTAAACCTATCTTGTTTTGCTAGATTAATCGCGATTTATGTCGGTCTATCATAAGCAAGGTAAAATACCAAACAAACGGCACATCGTTTTCCGTCAGGAAACTGGAGCTTTGTATCACGAGGAGTTGTTTGGTACCGAAGGTTTTTCTTCAACTTCCTCACTGGTTTACCACCTTCGTCCACCCACGCGGGTGCAACAAATCGGCAAGCCTTGGTCCATTCGTCCGGAACTTGCCATTGAAGACAATTTGCAAGCTTTGAGTTTTCAAGGATTTCATCTGGAGCCTCAAGAAGATTTTCTCAACAGCAGAACCACGCTGTTTCTAAACGATCAACTGTGGGTAAGCCTTGCAGCGCCGAGCCGTTCATTGGACGCATATTTTTATAAAAATGCGGACGCTGATGAAATGATTTTTGTACACGAGGGATCGGGGAAATTGAAAACCATGTATGGTACGGTAAATTTCGAGTATGGAGACTATCTGATCATACCGAGAGGAACGGTTTACCAGGTAGAATTGGATGGTCCGCAAAACAGGTGGTTGATTGTGGAATCTAAATCGGCCATCCGCACGCCGTCAAGATATCGAAACAACATGGGGCAATATTTAGAACATTCGCCCTTCTGTGAAAGGGATTTTAAATTGCCACAAGCCATGGAAACCTTCGATGAAGAAGGAGCATTCCAGTTACGCATCAAAAAGAGAGGGCACATTTATCCATTTATTTATGCAAACCATCCTTTTGATGTGATCGGCTGGGATGGGTACAATTATCCATACGGGATATCCATTTTCAACTTTGAGCCCATTACTGGAAGGATCCATATGCCCCCGCCAATTCACCAACAATTTGAAGCAGCTGGGTTTGTGGTTTGTTCATTTGTTCCCCGGTTATACGATTACCATCCGCAAGCCATACCTGCGCCCTATCACCACAGCAACATTGATTCAGACGAAATTTTGTACTATGTCGATGGAGACTTCATGAGCCGTAACAACATTCAAAAGGGGCAACTGACTTTGCATCCAGCGGGCATTCCACACGGACCCCATCCGGGAGCAATTGAACGCAGCATCGGCAAAAAAGAAACCAAAGAACTTGCCGTTATGATCGATCCGTTTAGTCCGGTGAAAATCACCAAGCAAGCCATGGATCTTGAAGTTAAGGATTATTATAAATCTTGGTTAGAAGAACCGGTTACCGCATAAAATTAATTTACATCATCAACAAATTAACATGTTATGAAAGACCTAACAACTGTTCAGAACTATAATTATTCGGGAGAAAAGATTTTTGATAAAGCCCAAGATTTTTTACCGATCAATGGAACTGATTTTGTAGAACTTTACGTAGGGAATGCAAAGCAAGCAGCGCATTATTATAAAACGGCTTTTGGTTTTCAGTCATTGGCCTATTCCGGATTGGAAACCGGAAACAAAGACCGTACATCGTATGTGTTGACCCAGGGTAAAATCAAGTTGGTGTTGACCACTCCGTTTGACCCGGATAGTGAAATATCACATCACATCCGCATGCATGGTGATGGGGTAAAATACATAGCTCTCTGGGTGGAAGATGCAGCCAAAGCTTTTGAAGAGACGGTTTCACGGGGCGCAAAACCATTTCTCGAGCCAGTGCGCGTGAGCGATGAATATGGTGAAATTGTGAAATCAGGAATTCATACCTATGGCGAAACGGTGCATTTGTTCATCGAACGAAAAAATTACCGCGGCGTTTTCATGCCAGGATACAAACCATGGAATTCAGAATACAACCCAAGGGAAACGGGATTGAAATACATCGATCACATGGTGGGCAACGTTGAGTTGGGAGGAATGAATAAGTGGGCAAAATTTTATGAAGAAGTCATGGGATTTGCAAACCTCGTCACGTTTGATGACAAAGACATTTCAACACAGTACACCGCATTGATGAGCAAGGTGATGACCAATGGAAATGGACGTATAAAATTTCCTATCAACGAACCGGCAAAAGGCTTGAAAAAATCTCAAATCGAGGAATACCTAGATTTTTATAAAGGCGCGGGTTGCCAGCACATTGCGGTCGCAACCGATGACATTCGATTTACCGTGAGCGAAATGCGCGAACGCGGAGTGGAATTTTTGTATGTACCGGGCAACTATTACGACACCGTTCAGGATCGCGTCGGGCGAATCGAGGAAGACCTGCAAGAACTCCAAGAATTGGGCATCATGGTAGACCGTGACGAGGACGGATACTTGCTGCAGATTTTCACCAGACCCGTAGAAGACCGGCCTACCCTTTTCTTTGAGATCATCCAAAGAAAAGGAGCGAAATCGTTTGGAAAAGGAAACTTCAAAGCGCTTTTCGAAAGCATTGAAGAAGAGCAAAGGAGAAGAGGAACGCTGTAAAATATGACGGGAGTTCGAATTACGCGTCGTTTTGCATTCGATATGGCGCATGCCCTGTGGGAGTACGACGGCCCATGCAGAAACATTCATGGACACAGTTATAAACTGCACGTGACCTTGTTTGGTGTCCCCTTGCATGATAAGGGAAATCCAAAGGACGGCATGGTGTATGATTTTTCCGAACTCAAAAAAATTGTTGAACGTTCCATTCTCAGTGTTTTTGACCACGCACTGGTACTTTCAGACCGCGAAGACAAAACCCTCATCCAAAACATTGCAGGACGTTACGAACGGGTGGTTATCCTTTCGATGCAGCCAAGTTGCGAAAACCTGCTGATCCATTTCAGGGACTTGATTCGTAACGAATTACCGCAAAACCTAACGCTGGTTAGTCTGCGACTCGACGAAACCATCAATTCTTTTGCAGAATGGAAAATAGAAGATGAACAAGCGCCATGGCGCACACAGTAGCCTAAAAAAGGTAAAAGAATACGTACCCCGTGAAAATGTGCAACGCCTGTTCTTAAGAGTTAAGGACAAAACGAACGGAATGCCGGATGTATCTTTACCATAAAAACATGAGCCGTTGTTTCTCCCACTGTATCATTTTATTATTTTTATCGGCTTCCCTTCCGGGACAGACAGAACAGCCGACCTTCCCTGCCCAAATCATACAGACTTTTCACAGGGCGTTGGTGAAAAAAGACAAACTAACACTCGATAGTTTAATGGCCGACCAGTGTACCTATGGCCATTCCAACGCATGGATGGAAAACAAGCGGGAATTGTTGGAAAATAACGCATCGGGATACTTGCGGTATGATACCATTCAAGAAACCAATGTGCAACTATATGTAGCAGGCCAAGCCGTGGTGGCTCGTTTTGAAGTAAACATTCAAGGAGCCTTGAAAGAAAATGCATTTAAACTCAGCTTGCAGGTCGCGCAAGTTTGGATTTTGGAAGACCGGCAATGGAAATTGCTTGCACGACAAGCGGTAAAAATTCCATCAGCGCAATAAAACGAAACGGGAAAGAGAGCCAATTTGGCAGCTTTATTGCAATAAGTCCTAAAAGTTTATTTGGTTTTCAGACAGACTGTCCGAAATTTCAAATTGGTTTCAGATTTGAGGAACACAAGCAGAAAACATTATAACATGACCTACGAGAATTTTACCATAAAAGCGCAAGATGCAATCCTGAAAGCACAGCAGATGGCTACAGAACAAGCGCAGCAAGTTGTTGATACATGTCATTTGGCCAGCGCCATATTTGATACCGATCCAAAATTGATTGAATTCTTATTGGATAAAATGGGGGCGTCCTCCCAGAAGATAAAATTTGAGCTGGACACCGAAATCCGAAAGAAGGCGCGCGTCATGGATGCCCAAAAGCAATACCTGTCCAACGAAGCAAACAATACATTGATTCAAGCCAAAAGCATCAGCAAAGAATTTGGTGACGAGTACATCTCATTGGACACCATGTTGATGGCCCTGGTAAAGGGTACGGATCAAACCTCAAAAATATTAAAGGCCAATCAACTGACCTTGGAAGGACTCAAGCAAGCAATCCTGGAACTGCGCAAAGGAAAAAAAGTAAGCGATGCCAGTGCCGATGAAGCATTCAACGCGTTGAGCAAATATGCGGTCGACTTCACTGCAGCGGCCGAAGAAGGAAAGCTGGATCCCATTGTGGGAAGGGATGAAGAAATTAGAAGAATATTGCACATTCTGAGCAGGAGGAAAAAAAACAATCCCATCTTGATTGGAGAAGCCGGTGTGGGAAAGACGGCTATTGTCGAAGGCATTGCATGGCGCATTGTTAAAAACGACGTTCCCGAGAATTTGAAAGATAAAAAGATTTTTTCCCTGGATATATCTGCATTGATCGCTGGAGCGAAATACAAAGGGGAATTCGAAGAACGACTCAAAGCGGTCATCAAAGAAGTGATTGAATCCAATGGAAAAATCATTTTGTTCATTGACGAAATTCATACTTTGATCGGAGCAGGCGGGGGTCAGGGAGCCATGGATGCAGCAAACATTCTCAAGCCGGCATTGGCACGAGGAGAATTGCATACCATTGGGGCGACCACCTTGGATGAATACCAGAAATACTTTGAAAATGACAAAGCCTTGGTGCGTCGTTTTCAAACCGTGATGATCGAAGAACCGTCTGTTGAAGATACCATTTCCATTTTGCGCGGCATCCAGGACAAATACGAAGTGTACCATAAAATTGCGATCCAGGATGAAGCGCTCATAGCGGCGGCCGAGTTGTCCCATCGCTACATCACCGAACGACAACTGCCCGATAAGGCCATTGACCTGATTGATGAAGCGGCGGCCAAACTGCGGTTGGAGTTGGATAGCGTACCCGATGAAATTGATGAAATGGACCGCAAAGTGAGACAGCTGGAGATTGAACGCGAAGCCGTAAAACGCGAGCAAGATGAAAAGAAGGTGAAACTCATCGAAGGGCAGTTAGCGAACGCGAAAGAAAAACTGGAATCGTTAAGAGCCAGTTGGAAAACGGAAAAAGAAATCGTGGATGAAATCCAGCGCATAAAGAAAAGAATGGATGAAATCAACGTGGAAGCAGAGCGCGCCGAAAGAGAAAGTGATTTTGGAAAAGTGGCTAAATTGAAATATGGGGATTTGAAAGAGCAGGAAGAAAAACTGAAAGGAGAAGAAAAAAAATTGAATGCACTTCCGGAATCTAGCCGATTTACATCGGAGGTTGTTACCGAAAATGATATTGCAGCAGTGGTGTCGAAATGGACGGGAATTCCTTTGCAGAAAATGATGCAAAGTGAGAAAGAAAAACTGTTGCATTTGGAAGAAGAATTGTCCAAAAGGGTCATCGGACAAAGAGAAGCCGTGGCAGCAGTTGCAGACGCTGTAAGGCGTTCCAGAGCAGGACTGCAGGATCCCAACAAACCGATTGGTTCATTTATCTTTTTGGGTCCTACTGGAGTAGGAAAAACAGAACTTGCAAAAGCGCTCGCGGAATTGTTGTTTGATGATGAACGCGCATTGACGCGCATTGACATGAGCGAATACATGGAATCCCACGCAGTTTCGCGTCTGGTCGGCGCGCCCCCGGGATACGTTGGGTATGATGAGGGCGGACAGCTCACCGAAGCGGTGAGAAGAAAACCTTATTCCATTGTCTTGTTGGATGAAATTGAAAAGGCTCATCCAGATACTTTCAATGTATTGTTGCAGGTTTTGGATGATGGACGGTTGACGGATAACAAAGGGAGGATTGCAAACTTTAAAAACACCATCATCATCATGACCAGCAACATGAGTTCAGACCTCATTCTGGAAAATTTTGAAGACCTGGAAGCCGTCGGCGAAAAACACCGTATCGAGATCATTGAAACGACCAAAGTGGAGGTGTTTGAAAAATTAAAACAAAATCTGCGCCCAGAATTCTTAAATCGGATTGATGATAAAATCATGTTTTTGCCATTGACCAAGCAGGAGATTCTTCAAATTGCAGAATTGCAGCTCAAAGGATTGAAGAAAAATCTAGCAGAGCAAGGCATCCAGTTGGAATTGAGTACAAAAGCTTTGCAATTGCTTGCTGATTTAGGATTTGAGCCACAATTTGGGGCCCGACCCTTGAAGCGCGTAATACAAAAAGAGGTGGTTAACGAATTGGCGAAATGGATGTTGTCGGGCGATTTGCAAGAAGCTGAAAAAATTGTTGTCGACACCGATGCCAAGGGATTCACATTCAACGGAAAATCTTCTGGTAAAGTGGAAAAACCGTTAACCGACCGGGAAAAGAAATTGGAAGAACTGGCCAAGGCAACGAAGGATGTGGAAGATGCGGCCAAAACGATTCCAAAGCCCAATAACGAAAATTAATCATTCAATCGCGGTATAAATCAAGAGGCGCATCATCCATGATGAGTTCTTGAATCAATGCTTGGCCATTCAATACCCGAACCCGAGCATATGCGTTGTTTGCCACGTCCACCTGCTGTCGGATTTTGTCCATACCCTGATCTGACAGGCGGGACTCTTCCAGGAAAAACTGTTGAAAACCCACTTCGAAATACAATTTTTTAGGCGGTAAGTCAACGATGGACCGGATGGTCGCAACGATGTAGTCTTTTGTATCCTTGGGAACCTCTTTTTGAATGCGAGCGATTTGAGCAAATCCCGCGCTATCATTTTTGAGCGTAAGAAACACGGTTTCGTACATTTGATATGTTGAAACTTCGCCTTGTGGGAGTAAATAAGCGAGATCTAAATATTCCAGGTTGATGTATTTGCCACTGATTCCTGCGTCCTGGTATGCAGGACGTACACGAAAAGAAAAAGCATTTCCGGTATTGAGTATTTTTTCCTGTTTTTGGATCATGCGAACAGGCAGCAATATTTGGAAAAATGCGACCAATCCAAAAATTCCAATAAACCATAATTTAGTGTTCATGGCGGGTTTCTTTTTTAAGCATTCTGTAATTCACAATGAACAAACCGATACCAATGGCAACAAATAACATCCCGCGTAGGACATAACTGAGTTCCGAATCAAAAAAGCGACAAATGATCAATCCAGCAAGCAGGATTAAACCAAAATTCAAAGTTCCGATTTGGTGTTTCACCAGACCCTCCCTGGTAACCGCTGCACCCAGTATAAACCCAAAAACATTGATGAGGAGGGTGGCAACGGAGGATTGGGTGCCAATGAAAAAGATGAAAATAAATAAAACAAACCCGAGTTGAAATCCCGACCAGGCGTTCCAAGGAAGTGCATTCTTTCGAAGAAAATAAAATAACAATGCAAGTGCGGTTAGAGCAAGTGCGTAAAGGAATTCAGCATGTCCCAAACCATTCATTAATTTATCCGCATTACGGAGCAAGGAATTCCAAAAGCCATCGAAGCTTAGAATCCACAACAACAAAACAATCCCTCCAAGGCCAAGCATGAGGAAGCCGTTTTTCAACAAACCCTGACCTTTCAAAGCAGGGAGCGATCCAATCATCACAAAAAGGCTCAGCAGTGAAAAGTAACTAACGAATGTTAGGTCTCCATAGTCTTTTGCAATCAGCGCAGGCGTAAAGAGCAGCGAAAGCGGAATTGACCAGTGGAGTACAGGTAGCAATGCATGATCTGGGGCTTTCCATGATTTGATGTAATGAGGCATCAACAAAGTCAAGAGCAGAAGGTAAATGAGTAATTTATAGGCTACGTCAATCCTTCCCAGACTATTTTCCATCATGTAGAGTGTGCATCCAAAGAGGCAAATCACCGCAGTAGCCGAGGAAGAGAATAAATAGACCAAAGGAATGGTAAACAAGCACCAATAGAAAATATACTCGTCAAACGGCCCGGAGAGATGATAAATTTGAGCGATCAACGAAACGCATGATGCCAAAGCCAGACATAAAAAAGCAGAAGCGGCTTCATTCCAAACCCGGCTATCGCGTTTTTTTAACAAAACATACAAGCATATTATTTGGCCTGTTAACAGCAGGCCTAAGGCAGTGGCAGTTTTCAGAAATTTCGAAAGATGCTCCCAGTTGTGTGCAATCATGAGCAAAATTCCCAGTCCGGTGAGGACAGCGCCCAGAATACCAAACAACAGGACCATGCGATTGGGTTGTTTTTCATTTTGAAGAGCATAGTATTGTTGGATGCGTTCTGCCGTGTGGGTGTCGATGATTTGATGGCGTATCAGTTCTTCGAGGTCATTGCTGAGTTTCATGGCTTTATTTTACAGGCTAACAATTGTTAGTTTATCCAAACGAAAATCATTTAATTTGAAACCGACACTGGTTTTTTATAGATGACGTAATAGACCAATGCGACCAAGACGCTGCCGCCACAAAGATTTCCCAAGACCACCGGGAGGAGGTTGTTTAGAAGACCCGACCAGTGCAACGACTCTGCGGAAACGGGTTGGGCGGCTTGAAGATTCAAAAGGTATCCCAATGGAATGAAATACATGTTGGCAATGCAATGTTCAAAACCAGCGGCTACGAATGCGGAAATGGGAAAAACCACCACCACGACTTTATCCATTACCGATCTTCCGGCTTGTGCCATCCAAACGGCCAGGCAAACCAGGACGTTGCATAGAATGCCACTGAAGAAAGCTTGTGCAAAAGGCAAATTGCTTTTGGTCTGAGCTATTTTAATGTATTGCTGGGCAATCGCCTCGTGGTTCATTGCGGGATGGTTGGAAAGGATCACCAAGGCTACAACGAACAAGGCACCTAAAAAATTGGATGAGAAAACGATCACCCAATTTCGCAACACTTCCCTGAAATGGATACGGCCATCAGCCCATGCCATGACGAGCAGGTTGTTGCCGGTAAAAAGTTCTGCGCCGGCAATTACCACCATCACCAATCCCAAAGAAAAGACCGTGCCGCCAAGCAAACGTTGCCAGGCAAAAGACAAGTTCTGATCAGAAATCACGAGGGTATAAAACAGGGCACCCAGCGCGATGAATCCTCCCGCAAGGGTTCCCAGCATGAACAAAGAACGAACAGATAAGCGCGCTTTTTGGACGCCAATTTGTTCGACCCGGTCTGCGATTTCACGTGGAGAAAAGGCATCAAATCCGAAAATTTCAGACATGGCAAGTTTTGTTTTTGTGAAGTTATTACAAGATTCGCATAGTGCTTATGAAAATGTAAGGCTGACCATGCATGAAAATTAGTCCGCCAAGGATGGAATGAGAAAAAACATTGTCACCAGACCTATAGGCATGGACAGACCAATTTTTAAGCACATTCCACAGCAAATGCATCAAAATTCTTATCATTGTCCCTTGATGCATAGCAGCAACCAAAAGAATCATATAGAATGGCGGAAAATTTTCTCCATTCATTCCATGTTGATGACCCTGCTGGGGGTGATTTTTGCAACCGTTGCATTCAAAGGGTTCATGATACCCAATCGATTTCTGGATGGGGGCATTACAGGATTATCTATTCTTTTGCACGAACTGTTTCATGTGCACATAGGAGTTAGTTTGTTTTTTATCAATTTGCCATTTGTGTACATAGGCTACCGGAAAATTGGAAAGACGTTTGCCGTTCAAACCCTGGTGGCCATTGTATTACTGGTTTGTATGATCGAGTGGGTGGAGATCCCCGCCATTACCAAAGACAAAGTATTGATCGCGGTGTTTGGAGGCTTTTTCATTGGACTTGGAATTGGATTTGTCATCAAAGCCGGCGGAGTAATCGACGGGATGGAAGTCTTGGCTGATTATACCAATAAAAAATTTGGCTTTTCCACCAGCGAGTGGGTGATGGTGTTCAATTCGACCATCATCCTCATTGCTGCAGCAAGTTTTGGTTTGGAAGTAGGCATGTATTCCATCTTGACTTATTTTACGGCGATGAAGACGGTGGATTATGTCGTTGACGGTTTTGAAGAATATACGGCATTGACCATCATATCTTCAAAAGAATCGGAAATCAAGTCCATGATTGTGAATGACTTTAACAAAGCAATTTCCGTATACAAGGGCGAAAGAGGTTATTTGCCTGGTAGTTTCGACATCAAACATGACTGTCACATTGTGGTGACCATAGTCACCCGGTTGGAGATCCACCGCATTCAAAACGCGGTGCACGAAATAGATCCCAAAGCATTTTTGTACATCACCAGCATCAAAGAAGTTTCCGGGGGCATCATCAAACAAAAAGTGAACCGATGATTATGGCCTTCCTCTGAGAAGGATGAGTTTTTCCACACGCAATTGCTTTCCATTCAAAATGTGTAACTGATACAATCCGGCTGCGAGCGCTTGCAAGTTCATGGAACCCTGTGAGCCCTCCAGAGGACCTGATAACATGCATTGGCCCGCTGCATTCAACAAACGAAAAAAACATGCGTCGGTGTTTGTCTGGTTTTCCAAGGACCAATGGAGTGTTTCGTTGACCGGATTTGGATAAAAGCGATGCAATGCATGCAAGGGCTCCGACTCATCCTGCGAACTAACATTCGTTAGTTTTAGTATTTTACCGAAATGTGTGCAAATGTATCCAAGGTTCCGATCCACCATTTCGATCGAATAGAGATGTTCCGTGCCAATGGGACAGGACATGGATTCCCAGTGTTCTCCACCGTCTTCTGTTTTAAGGATGGTGCCATTGAATCCGCATACGATTCCAAAATTTTCATCCACAAAATCCAATTCGAACAAGGCTTCTTGGGTATTTGAATTCTGACGCGTCCAGCTTTTTCCTGCGTCGGTGGTTTTGTATATTCTACCTATGTCAGCACATGCATAACCCGTTTCATTGGTGACGAATTGGATGGAACGAATCCAGTCGGCAGGAGGTTCGAAAGGGAAGAATTCTACGGCTTCCCAGCTGTCTCCCCAATTTTCGGAGCGCAATAAAATATTCGATCCGCTGGCAAACAGTAAACCCGATTCGGTTGCGCAGACATCGTAAAACAAGTGATTGGTACCGCTTGGACGAATTTCCCAATGTTCACCCCCGTCGAGCGTACGCAAAATGAGCCCATTGGAACCCACCGCAAAGCCGGTTTGTGAGCTGGTAAATAGAAGCCCCCACAATTGTTCAGTAACACCAGTATTGAGAGTGGACCATTGATTGCCCCCATCCACCGAACGGATGATCAATCCGTTGTTTCCGCTCATGTAAAGCACCGAATCATTGACCATTTCAATGTCCATAAAACGTGTACCCGTATAGCCCGAACTTGCATCGATCCATGTTTTTCCTCCGTCTTTTGTTACGTGGATGTTTTTTGTCGAGCCATTGTACAAACTACCAACCGTTAGTCCAAAATGAGCATCGCGAAAGCGGACTTTCTGTAAAGTCTGTGCGGGAGTGAATTGGTGTTCGAGCCGCCACTCCTGTACATAAGCCGTTTGAGCAGCGAAGAGGACAAGCAAGAGCAGATAAATGTTTTTCATACGCGGTTTTTCACTGGTTTATTGGCCGATCTTCAAAGTTACAAAAACACGCAGGATGTGCAAAGCCTTTTCACAAACACATGCACGACAGCGCCCGTACGTACAAGAGGGGAGCAAGATGCATTCCCTGTTCCTGAAGAGATCGGTCAATGTATTTAAGATGAAAGAAGAAGGAGTGGATTGGCGATCCTATTAGATTACGCCGGCATCTTCCTGGTACAATAATTTTACCAGCAAACGGCCTACCATATGAAGCGTGTTGGGATCAATGACATCCATGTTGTCTTTCAAAGTGTGATGATAATGTGGAAAGCGTTTACCATCTGGCCGGTTGATGATATCGATCATTTTGATTTTGGCAATGGTATTGACAAAGTAGTGGTCGTCAATGGTGCCCCCACCAGAAGTTTTTGGAAAGTATGCAGCATACCCCATGGCATCGGCTAGGTTCCATACTTTTTCAACAATTTCACGTGCATAATAAACAGAAAAATCTTCTGTGTAGAATCCAGGATTGGAACCTCCGACCATGTCGAGCAGGATGCCGTATTGCGGGCGAGAATGGGTGAAGTGCAGGTTTGCAGACCAATATTGAGAACCGAGTCCCCAGGATTTATCATTGCCTTCGGTACCGTAATCCTCCAGGTCAAACAGTACGATATCGATTCCAATGTCTTTGAGGGGTTGTGATTGGATGGTGCGTGCAAGTTCAATCAAAACGCCCACGCCCGAAGGACCATCGTCTGCGCTGTCGAATGGTTTTTTCTTGTTGGCGGGATCAGGTTCTGAGTCAGCCCAAGGACGCGTGTCCCAATGCGCGGATAAGACGATTCTGCGTTTGGCTGCCACATTGTATTGAGCAATGACATTGTTTCCGTTCAGCAGGGTTCCGTCAAAAGCACGAACTTGAAATTTTTGTTCGATCACCTCGGCACCATACCTGCGAAATGTTTCAACAAACCATGCCGCGCACTGTGCATGCGCATCCGAGTTGGGTATGCGTGGACCGAACAGGATTTGTTTTCTGACAAAGGCATACGCGCTGTCTTTATTGAAACCCGGGTATTGAATTTTTTCTGTTGCAAGCTCTTTTGGGTTATTTTTAGGAGCATCTTGTTTGCATGCATTTGCACAAACAAAAACCAAAAAGCAGAGCAGCAATCTCATCGCAACAGCATTGTTCATTGGTAAAAATTTTGATTTATAAATACATCCATTCGGTGCCTTCTTTCCCATCCTTCAACTGGATTCCACTTTCTTTCAACACATCGCGAATTTTGTCAGACATTGGAAAATCTTTTCGTTGTCTTGCATCCTTTCGCAATTCAATGATCAATTGCATCAGATGATCGACCGTATCCGATTGTCCAGATTGGTTTTCATCTTTCAATCCATAGATATCAAACACAAATTTGCGCAAATGTGTTTTCATCGTGTTCCAGCAATCGGCAGAGATGTTTTCTTTGGCAAGGTGTCCGTCTTTTACGGCATTGATGATGCTGGCCAATTCAAAAATGCTGGCCAATGATTTGGGCACATTGAAATCATCATTCATATCGGCATAACACTGGTCCATGGCCGCTTTGATTTCAGCGTCCTTCGCGCCTGTTGGTTGTGGAAAGGCTTCGGAGTACACATCGAGGATGCGCATGGACTCCATTAAGCGCCGATAGGCTTTGTCGGCAGCTTGCAACGCATCGTCGGTGATGTCCAGGGTGCTTCGATAATGGGCCTGCATGAAGAAGAAGCGGACGACCATTGGAGAATACGAACGCGTAATGTGCGGACTATTTCCGGAGAACAATTCCGTGGGGGATATGGTATTGCCTTCGCTTTTTGACATTTTGCGTCCGTTGAGTAAAAGCATATTGCTGTGCAACCAATAAGCAGCAGGCGTACAACCGCAGGCGCCCATGTTTTGAGCGATTTCATTTTCGTGATGTGGAAACTTCAAATCGTTTCCACCGCCATGAATGTCAAAATGTTCGCCGAGGTATTTTGTACTCATGGCTGAACATTCCAAATGCCAACCTGGAAAACCGACTGACCAGGGAGAATTCCAGCGCATGATGTGTTCCTCACTGGCTTTGATCCACAGTGCAAAATCGGAAGGGTGTTTTTTCTCGTCTTGATTTTTCAAATCATCCCGGGATTCTGCGAGCAGGTCTTCTACGATGCGTCCCGAAAGTTTACCGTAAGGATGTTTGTCTTCGATGAAGCGAATGGTATCAAAATAAACAGAGCCATTGCGTTCATAAGCATAACCCCGTTTCAAAATGTCTGCAACCATTTCGATTTGCTCAATGATGTGTCCGGTTGCGCGAGGTTCGATGCTGGGTGGCAAGGTATTGAAAACATTCATCATGTGATGAAAACCGTTGGTATACTTCTGCGCAATTTCCATTGGTTCCAGTTGCTCCAGTCGAGCACCTTTCATCATGCGGTCTTCTCCGTCGTCTAATAAATGGCCTACATCCGTGATGTTGCGCACGTACCGAACTTTGTATCCGATTTGTTGCAGATAGCGATAAATGGTATCAAAAGAAACGAAGGTTCTGCAATTGCCTAAATGCACGTCGTTGTATACGGTTGGTCCACAAACATACATGCCAATTCTGCCTTCGATCAAAGGCTTGAATACTTCTTTTTCACCACTTAAGCTGTTGTGCAATATCAATGTACTGGACTCCATAAGGCAAAGATAGTTTTGCCTAAAAAAATTTCTGTGAATGTTTTACAAATGAATCTTTTTAAAATATGTTAAACAAAAGAACCTTCGTGACGAGCCTTATCCCGCCCAACCTTCGCGATCCAAACTTCTGAAATGTATGGCTTCTGCCAGGTGTTCAGTTTTGATTTCGGGGCTGTCTTGCAGGTCTGCAATGGTTCGTGAAACTTTAAGAATCCGATCATACGCTCGTGCCGACAGTTGTAGACGATTCATAGCCGTTTTGAGAAGAGACATTCCTTCCTGTCCAATGTGGCATATCTGATGCACTATTCCAGAAGGAATTTGAGCATTGAAATGGAGATGCGCATATTGTTTAAAACGGAATTGTTGGCGCGATCTTGCCGACAACACACGCAATCGAATATCATCGGAAGATTCCAAATTATTGCTACGCTGTAGCAACAGGTCCGAACTAACGGGTGTTACTTCCACATGCAAATCGATTCGGTCCAACAGAGGACCGCTGATGCGGGCAAGGTATTTTTTCACCACTCCAGGACCGCACACACAATCTTTTTCCGGATGGTTGTAATAGCCGCAAGGGCAAGGATTCATGCTAGCAACCAGCATGAAGCTTGCGGGGTAATCCAGCGAATGTTTTGCACGCGAGATCGTAACCTTTCGTTCCTCCATGGGTTGTCTCAGCACTTCCAACACGGCGCGTTTAAATTCGGGAAGTTCATCAAGGAACAATACGCCATTGTGAGCCAGGCTGATTTCTCCCGGCATGGGATTGGAACCACCGCCCACCAAAGCCACATCGCTGATGGTGTGATGCGGGGAGCGAAATGGACGAACCTTTACCAAACCACTATTGGGTGGAAGAATTCCGGCAACCGAATGAATTTTTGTCGTTTCCAGGGCTTCATCCACCGCAATGGGCGGAAGAATGCCTGGAAGTCGTTTGGCCAACATGGTTTTTCCCGCGCCGGGAGGGCCAATTAAAATCAAGTTGTGTCCACCGGATGCAGCAATTTCCATGGCACGTTTGATGTTTTCTTGTCCCATGACATCTTTGAAATCGTCTTCATGGCGGTACGTGGGATTTTCATGCACGATACTGGTCGCATCGCGAAATGGCGCGAGCTTGATTTTGCCGCAGAGAAAGTCAGAAGCCTCCCGCAAATGGGAAACGGCAATGATGTCCAGTTGATCAACAATGGCCGCTTCCCTGGCGTTGTCTTTTGGAATGATGATTCCTTTAAATTTTTCTTTGTATGCCAATATGGCAACCGGTAAAATTCCCTTCACTGGTCTTACGCCGCCATCCAGGCTGAGCTCGCCCAGCACCAAATAGTGATCCATCTCCGGATATTCTTCCTGACCGGAAGCAGCCATGATGCCCAACGCAACCGGAAGATCATAAGCAGAACCTTCTTTCCGGATATCGGCAGGAGCCAGATTGACCACCATCTTCAATCGCGGATAATGATATCCTGAATTTTTAATGGCCGATTCAACCCGTTGCGCACCTTCGCGAATGGCATTGTCTGGCAGTCCAACCATGAAAAAATTATTTTTCCCCGGTGCAATGGGTCCTCCCAAGTTCACTTCAACGGTGATTGGACAAGCATCCACGCCATGGACGGCAGCCGAATAAGACTTCACTAACATACGTTAGAATTAGGGTGTTCTTTGATACGCGCAATTTCAGCAATTGCAACTCAAAGGACCATGTATTTTTTCAAATCTGCAATAGCCAATTATTTGATGGTTTGATGTATTGATTGAACAAGCGATTTTGTGAGGGAATAAACCAATTCGGGGGCAGTACGCAAGAAGAAAACCAGCTTGAACGATTTTGGCGGCCATAAACAGCATGCAAGGGATTGGAGGAAAAAGCGCATAAACGCCAGTGTATAATAAAGGCCTTTCGACAAACTAACAACTGTTAGCATTATCGCGCAACGGCATGCAAGGCAGACGGCATATCATATTTTGCTAACAACTATCAAATGCAGCGAATTAAGCCTTTGGGTTCCGGTGGCCTGAATTATCTTTGCGGCCTAAAACCAATTTATGTACAGAACGCATACCTGTGGGGAACTTCGCCTGGAACATGTAGGACAAGAGGTCATTTTATCTGGTTGGGTGCAAAGCCTTAGAAACCTGGGCGGCCTCAGCTTCATTGATCTTCGTGACCGGTATGGAATCACCCAATTGGCATTCAACATGGAAACCCATTCCGATCTGTGCGAACAAGCCAGAAGGTACGGAAGAGAATACGTTATCCAGGCAAAGGGCGTGGTGATGGAACGCAGCAGCAAAAATCCAAACCGCCCTACTGGAGCCATCGAAATCCAAGTGACGGAACTCCATTTGCTCAATGCATCGGCAGTGCCGCCATTCACCATTGAAGACGAAAGCGATGGCGGTGATGAATTGCGCATGCATTATCGTTACCTGGACATTCGCAGGAATCCTGTGAAAGAAAAAATCATTTTTAGACATCAACTTGCGATGGCTGTTAGAAATTTTTTAAGCAGCCAGGGATTTTTAGAAATCGAAACGCCGTATTTGATCAAATCTACACCGGAGGGTGCGAGAGACTTCATTGTTCCGAGCCGGATGAATCCCGGACAATTTTATGCGCTTCCACAATCGCCCCAAACGTTTAAGCAAATTTTGATGGTGGCGGGAATGGACAAATATTTTCAAATCGTGCGATGCTTCCGCGATGAAGATTTACGCGCAGACCGTCAGCCGGAATTTACACAAATCGATTGTGAAATGGCATTTGTCGATCGTGAAGTGGTTTTGAATACGTTTGAGTCCATGATTCGCTCGGTATTCAAACAATGCCTCGACGTCGAATTGCCGCCATTTCAAAGAATTCAATACGATGATGCTATGGAATGGTATGGATCGGACAAGCCGGATCTGCGATTCGACATGAAATTCCAAGACCTCCAAAGTATGAAAGGCAATGGATTTTCATTGATCGACGAGGCCGAATGCATCAAAGGATTTGTCGTTACAGAAAGCGAACAATATTTTACCAACAAAGAACTCAATGCACTGACCGATTGGGTGAAACGTCCGCAAATTGGGGCCAAGGGTTTGATTTACATCAAATTTGGGACAGAAGGCATAAAATCCACCATTGGCAAATTTTATACAGACGAGCAATTGCATGCAATAGGTCAAGCTGTGGGTGCGAAACAAGGAGATACCCTCTTCATTTTGTTGGGACCTCGCGACAGTACATTAAAACAACTCGGAGAGCTGCGCCTTGAAATTGCACGTCGCATGCAGCGCATACCGGAAAAGGTTTTCAAGCCCTTGTGGGTACTCGATTTTCCATTGTTGGAATGGGATGAGGAATCGCAAAGATTTTTTGCCATGCACCACCCATTTACCAGTCCACTGCCGGAGGACATGGAAAAGATGAACAGTACTGATCGAAACACACTCGCGTCGATTCATGCTGCAGCATACGATATGGTGATCAACGGAGCAGAAGTGGGAGGTGGTTCGATACGCATCCATGACCGGGCATTGCAATCCAAGAATTTTGAAATCCTCGGATTTTCAAAAGAAGAAGCGGAGAAACAGTTTGGTTTCTTGCTTGGCGCTTTCGAATACGGCGCTCCTCCTCACGGAGGCATTGCATTCGGACTGGATCGATTGTGTTCCATCATGGACGGCACCACATCCATTCGAGACTACATTGCATTTCCAAAAAACAATACAGGTCGCGATACCATGATCGATGCGCCTTCCACCGTTGACGAAAAGCAGCTGACGGAATTGCACATCCAATTGAGGCAGCAAGAAGCCAAATAACTAACAGTTGTTAGTATCCTGGAGACACCATGAATGAGCACAGGTTTTCAATGTGCGCGCAAGCAGACGGACGGGAAATTGCAATGAATGATGCACCCCCTGCAACATGTTATATGAGGTCGCGTTCAGCATAGGGCGTTATGTGCCCTTTCTCCAGATAGGCTTTCATGACTCGCAAATACACGGCCCAACAATAGGATGACACGCGAAAATGTTTGTTGGATTCGCGCCACCCCGTGTGATAAAATTCCACATCGGTGCCCTGTACATGATTCATCAATCGAAAACCCACTTCCGTGTTTTCCCAGTCTTCCTGTGTGTCAAACATTTTCCAGCATATTTCAGCAGGCGATTGAATGGAAACAACTTCTCCCTTCCATATGCAATCTGGCGAGAAAATGAAAGTATACCGTTCTCCTAAAGCAGGATTGCCAATGCAATCCAATGTCCACCATTGGTTGAGACCATGAGGAGAAGACACCGCCTCGAAAACCTTTTCAATGTGAGCGTTGATCCACAATGCATGCAAAATTTTCGCCATCATCAAAAATTTAATAAATGAAGTAAGATAGTAAATAGGATACGTAGAACAATGCGAGAACGGACAACGCCGAAGACACCATGCCTGCTTTTTTAGAATGCAACCAACCACTCAATCCCAAACAGGTGATCAACGCTAAGATGCCAAATAAAAATAACAACGATAGCTTTTTGTGGTGATGCGTGAGCAAAGCGCTGATGTTGTTCTCTGTAGTATGATCACTGATCGCTATGAACGACCATCCCAAAGTACATATGAACATGGAAAGGGTTGCAACCAAGGTTGCAATCAACACCAAGAGGTAAATTTTTTGATCGCGTGGTTGAAACAGGACAGCCGCAAAAAAAGTGAATGCGAATCCGGCAAGAATGGATGAAGTCAAAGCCAATTGTTGATAGATCATGAGTCCGAGTATGATTTTTATTCGCTGTGTGCAAATCGTTCTTCCATAAAACTTTTGAAATTATGCAGTACGAGTGGCCAGGCTTGTTGCACCGCATCGTAATACCAGTCCCAATCTTCACCGTGTTGATAGCCTTCCTGAGAAAGTGTAAAATCGCTGTAGCCATGCTGTTGAATGGCATTTACACGTAAAGTCATTGGGCCCAAAAGGGAACGATGTGGATGGAAATAGCAGAATTTGCCAATGACCAATTGGGAAGCAGGAACATACTGTTCGATGATTCCAGTGGAAACATAAGCAATGCCCTGTTCGCCATTGTTCCAGCAGAGTGCATATACACCGCCGGTTTCAGCAGCAACCAAGGCGCGATCAACGTTCCACCACAACTTGAGTAAAACGGGGTCTACAAAAGCCTGAATGAGCCTGTGTGATTGGCATTGAATGGACATGGAATGTTGTACGGTGCGATTAGACTCCATATTGGATCGGGTATTGAAAATTTTAGAACGATTTTATTGAAAGAGACATTATGGAAATTTGACAAAACACTTTACCGCCGTTTTTCGACCATCGATCAATTGACACCAATAGAACCCCGAAGGCCATTGGCTTACATCCAAGCGAAATGGATTCTGATGTTCGCGTAGTTGAGCATGATGCATTTTACCCGATGTGTTGCCGATGTCGAGCGCTATGTTGACTCCATTTAATTTTGAATGAATGTGCAAGGCATCGCCATTCAGTTGGAGCGTAATCATATCGTTCAAATCATCAACTGCCTTAAGGTTTGTTAATTTGCAATCATTGGGTTGATACATGCAAAAACCGGTGTAATTGCTGTAAGGCGGAAAAAAAGGAGACCATATGTAAGCAAGATACAAAACATCGCGATGAAAGTCGAGGCCCCAACTCCCGTAATGTTCTGCATTGAGCTCATACAAAGCACAGGTGGTGGGTTGTAAGGGATTGCTTACATCGATTGACACGGCATCGGTATTTCCCGCCGCGAGGTATATGCGTTGGCAGGATTCATCGTAAACGATTTCGTTTGCATGACCTCTGGAGTTGGACCATAGATTGAAGTTGTTGGTAGGATTTGCCCAGGTGTCAGGATGCCACCAGGATACATGTTTGGGTCGCAAAGGATCAGTGATATCCAGAATTTCCAAACCAGCATAATCAATGGCCAGGTAAGCAAGGTTTTGATGTATCCACAGGTGGTTGTATGCAGTTGCGCTATCTACCAATGCTTCGAAGCAATAGCGACCCACTTCTCTCGGCGCACGAGGATCGCGAACATCCACGATGCGCAATCCACCTCGGTCGTAACAAACGTATGCATAATTTCCTTGCACCCAGATTCCACGGGCATTGTAAGCCAGTGCATTGCTCGAATCCTTATGAGGAAAATCATTGCCAAAAGTCAATTGACTGATAAATTTCAAATCGGCTTTATCATGCGCATCCACGACCAGCATTCCATGTTGCATGGTAGCCAGATAGGCCATTTCATGGTCTATGAAAAGCGTTGAAACGCCACCGGGAAACTGAGGAAAAAACAAGGTATCCAACAAGCGGATGTCGGTTGCGTGTTCCACATCAAACACTGCGAGACCGGATGCCTCGTGGTTGTTCCAAATATCGCCCAAGCAAACATACAAGTGTTCGTTGATCTGCTGGATGTTGATGACATCCGACTGACGGAACATGGAGACAGGAAACTGTTGCAGCAAAACGGGAACACCCGTTCCCACATCAAAAATTTTAAGGCCGCCATCTTTGGTTGCACAATACACCATTGGACGACCTAATCGATCTTTTTTAAGCGAAAGAAAATTTCCGAAGGCTGGATTGGAGAACTGGCGTAAACCCGGCAAGCTATCGGTATGGCCAGGAATGCATTGCGCACCAAGCTGCATGCTGAACAGGCAGAGATAAATGGAACAAAGCGTGCGGCAGCCTGAACCAACCATTGTTGAAACAAAGGAAAAAGTATTCATACAGCTTACGAATGTACAAAAGAAATGCAGGGTCCAGGCCTGGAATTTGCTCATTGCCCAGATTTTAACGAGTCGAAATCCAATGCGGTTGAAAAAGGAACAGCGCCACGGTTTATAAAAAGAAAGGAAAATCAAAATTTTCGTAAACCGAAAATGGCATTCCAAGCATACAATGAGTGTAAATTATTACCTTACCGTATGAAATGGATCTATACAAACCTGATGTGTTGTCTTTGTATTGGGCTAACATCACAAACCGTAAAACTCGATTCTTCCAAGCTTCCCATTTGCATCATTGATACCCGTGGGAAAACCATTGTCAATGAGCCAAAAATCCTCGCAAGGATGACCATCATAGACCATGGTCCGGGAAAGATGAACCGCGTGAACGACCAGGTTTTTCAATACAAAAATTACATTGCCATCGAACTGCGCGGAAACAGTTCGCAAACGTACCCACAAAAACAATATGGCATAGAACTTCGAGACAGCACAACCATGGATGATATCGATGCTCCATTAATGGGCATGCCTGCCGAAGAAGACTGGGTGTTGTATGCCCCTTACAACGACATCAGCATGTTGCGAAATGCCTTGAGCTATCATTTGTGGAACGCCATGGGGCATTGGGGCCCGCGAACGCGGTTTTGTGAAGTCATCTTGAACAACGAATACATTGGCATATACCTGCTGACCGAATCGATCAAGCGCGGACCCGACCGGGTGGACATTGCCAAGCTGAAAGCAGAAGACACCAGCGGACTGAATGTAACGGGCGGTTACATCATGAAGATCGATAAGAAAAACAATGCCTCTGACCTCAGCTTTGTTTCGAAAGTAAAATCAACCAACAACCAAAACATTACCTGGCTGTATCACTATCCGGATTCAAACGACATCCGACCCCAACAAAAGAACTACATTCAGCAATACATTGATACGCTCGAGCAATTGATCGCAAGTCCTGCATTCAACCATCCCGAAAATGGATTCAGAAAATATTTGAGCACGCCATCCTTCATGGATTATTTCATCTTGACCGAGTTTAGCAGGAACATTGATGCCTATAAAGCCAGCAGTTTTTTCTACAAAGAAAAACAGGTTGCCGATGGGAGCAAAGGCATGTTTAAAGCAGGACCTGTGTGGGATTACAATTTTGCATTTGGCAATGCAAGCTTTTGTTCGGGAGCCCAAACCACCGGATGGATGTACGATGGTTGCGTTCCGGCAACATTGCCTACGCCTATTTTGTGGCGTCGGTTGCTACAAGATACCCAATACCTCAACGCAGTAAAATGCCGTTACCTCGCATTGCGTCAGACGATTTTAGATACCGCCTATTTGGTAAAATATCTCAACGGGTATGCATTCGATACATTGGATGCTGCGCAAAAACGCCATTTCGCCAAATGGAAGATTTTAGGCACCAATCCGGGAGGGTTTAATGCATACATTGCCACTTCGTACAACGACGAGATGAACCGTTTGCGCAATTGGATCAAAAATCGCTTGATTTGGATGGATGCCAATTTGGGTGGAAGATGCATTCCTCCTCCATTGATTGCAAAAATGGAAATTCCTTTGGATCCCGAATGCTTAATCGGCGGCCGTCCAACGATGCAAACACTACAACCCTTTGCATCGTCTCCTTTTCATTACACCGGACAGGAAAAAATCAACACCATTCCAGCCAATATTTTGCGTTGGGTTTTGGTGGAGTTGCGCGATGCAGCCGATTCGACCCGCATGGTAGACCGCAGGGCAGCCTTATTAAGAGCAGACAGCGCGGTGGTCGATACCAACTTGAAGGAAGGGGTGTATTTCCCGAAAGCCTCTGAGAAAAAACCGTATTTCCTTGTGGTGCGTTATGATTCCCTGAGTTTTTTAGCAAGCAAGGAAACCGTAGAACTTCCAAACAACGACGATTACAATTTGAACAGAAATCATCGCGTTGCAACAATCAACGCCAGCAGTCCCATCCACTACGAAACTTATTGGACTGGTATTGATACATTGGAGTTGTGCAGCGGACAAGATTTGACGATCAACGATTCCAATCTCGTTGTGCAATTTTATGGCTTTCGTGGAAACACCATCGAAGTTTTGGGTGCCAAGCTTGCTCATCAAACCGATCACGCGGTGAAACTGAGCTTTGATACCACCGGATGGCATCGAGTGCAATTGTATTTGAACTGTCAACAACACACGGGCATTCGGACGCATTTTGAGGTGTATGTTCATCCCTCACCGGAAGTGGTGATCATGGGGCCCGACAGCATTTGTCCGGGAACAACCGATCGCATTTGGGCGCAAGCATTTGAAAAATACCAATGGAGCAACGGAAGTCAGGATTCAAGCATTCAGGTCGATCGGGAGGGAAGGTATGGGCTGATGGTGACCGACGCTAACGGCTGCAAAGGATCAGCATTCAAGGACCTTCATGCTTTTCCACCCATCTTGGGGAAGGCAGTCGCCGAGCCCATTCCCCATACGAACGAATGTAAGTATTACTTTGTCCCCGAGGCGGGCCAATCGGGATATCGATACTTGTGGAGTACCGGAGAAACCACGGACACCGTGCAATCTGCATTGGCAAACTTACAAGTGTTAGTTACCGATGAACACCAATGCACCCAAAGCTATACCGTTGTTTGCACCATCGTGGATAACCAGGAAGCAGAACTGGAAGAGGTCGCTCTGCATCCAAATCCCAACCAAGGACAGTTTCAGCTGCGCTATGGTTCTGCTATCGAACACATGCAATTGTATGATGTGTCGGGAAAAAATGTTGCGTTGGAATGGCATGAAATGGAAGAGGGTATCTATTTGGTCAAACTGTTGGTTACCAAACCAGGCGTTTATGCGGGAAGAATATTGGGACGAAATCAAACAATAGCGTTTAAGGTGTTGATTTACTAAAACCGAAGCATGATGCGGGGTTTCCAGGGTGTTGATCTGAAATACCATGGGTAACCAAAAAACAAAAGGCCCCTTGATGAATCACCAAGGGGCCTTTGATATTTTTGGTAGACTTAAACCATAAAAGTCTTTTAGGCCTAGCCCAAGAAGCTTAATTCTTTTTCATTGATTTCTCAATTTGGTAATTCAAGTAAGCGCGATGACTTTTGGTGGCTTCGTCGTTTCCTTTTTGGCTTTCCAATTGTTTGGACAGGCGTTTGAGTGCTGAGTACACCGCAGCTTTTGTGTCGGTGCCATAAAACATCATTTTGCTATCGAGGATGCCTGTCAATTGCGATACATAAAAGCTCTGTAGACTCTTGCGTTGCATGTTGACCGCAGATTTCCAGTCGGCAGCAAAAATGGCATTTTCCAAATCACTCAAGATTTCGTGTATGTCGTAGGTATTGCCGTACATCGAGGTGTTGTTGATTCTTCTCAGGGTGGTTGGATTCAAAATGGTGATGAGTGCATTTGCCTGTAAGCCTAGCATGTGCATGTCCAGTTTTGGGTCTTCCGTACCAGAGAAGAATTGAAATCCGCGGCGTTGACGTTGGAGGAAGTTGTACAAACTTTTGTCAGCATCGAACGCATCGGGAGCAAATACGTTTTTGGCCAGCAAGGCCATGGCTTTGCGTTGGTATGATTCATCGACCGGAGTGAAAGGCAGGTTACCGGAGTTTTGCATCGGAAGGCTACGATCCAAATAAATGCCTCCGATGAAATTGGATGCTGCGCTTACCATGCCATAGCGTTGTCCGACGAGGGAATAATATTTTGCATTCAGGTTTTCGTAGGATTTATCGGGTTTGATGAATTTATTTTTCAATTTGCCAATGGTGGCATTGACCAACTCAAAACGTTCCTGTGCATAAGTTACGACATCGCTGCTGAGGTCCCACACCATGACGCGAGGATCCACACCGCGGCCTGGGAAAGTGATGTCGGCATCGTTGCCAAAGATTAATTTAGGATCGGTGCTACGCAACAAAATTTTGTTTAATCCGGCCTCCTCTTCCGTTGAAGAAAACGGAGTATAACCATATTCAATGGCCCATTTGTCGTAAGGGCCCACGACGGTGGTGTAATAGTGCGCTTGTTCAGAGCGGTTCAATGCTAGGTTGATTACACTGTAATCCATTACGGAACCGGTGACCCCCAAAGAGCCGGTGAGGTTTTTGTCTTTGAGTTCTTTTGGACTGAGCATGTGGCTGGATTTCATGTTGTGCATGAGGCCTAATGTGTGTCCCATTTCATGCAATACCAATTCGGTAATGAATTGATGCAATAAATTTTTCTTTTCTTCATCGTCGGCATCAAAAGCGTCGAGCACGGCGGTTCCGAATTCTTGTTGCAACTGCATGCCTTTGCCCATTGCGCATAGCCTGTGGTTGTGTGGAAGATCGTTGGCAAGGAGTTCTTCCGGACGATCTGGATGGTAATGGATGAAGCGTTTCATTTGTTCGTACAATGCTGTTTCATTGGCCATGCCACGCAAGAAAGCAAAGTCAATGGTGATGTCTGCGCCCAAAATTTGTCCCGTTCTTGGATTGACGAAACTGGGTCCGATGGCATAACCCAGGTCGGAAGCAACCCAGCGAATGACGTTGTAGCGAATGTCGGCAGGATCCCAGGTGGCATCATCGGGCATCATTTTCATGACCACGGCATTTTTGAAGCCGGCTTTTTCGAAGGCGGCATTCCATTGGAGACCAGCGTTGATGATGGTTTGGCGCAATTCTATCGGAGTGGTGTTTTCAACCCAATAAACGATGGGTTCGATGGGTTCGCTCAATGTAGCTTTAGGGTCTTTTTTCTGGAGGTCCCAGCGATTGATGATGTCGTGGTAACGCGGAAATTCGGTGGAAGTCATGTTTTCCATTTCCTGAGAAAAATAACCTACATGAGGATGTGCAAAGCGTGGTTTAAAATTGTTTTTTGGAAGTTGTACGAAGCTGTGTTGCATTTTTACAGAGATGTAGCGTGCATCGGTGATGTCCAGTCCGCCGAAATTTTGAGGAGCGGGATTTTCATACGAGAGATTGACAACAAAATCGGTGTTGGCGGGATAGCTTCTGATTTTTTCGTAAAACGATTTGTCTTTGTTGATGCTTCCCAGGTTGAGGATCAGATTTGGAGGAAAACCTGGCGGAAGAAAAGGTTTGACGGGATCCAATTTTTCGCCGAGGAAAAGGTCATCGGCAGGAAGGAGGTAACCCAAGGAGTCTTCGGCGGCAATTTTTTCAGAAAAGAAAACCGTTTCTGCAACGTCTACGTTTGCGGCGCGGCTCAGTGGGCTTGAAGGATCGTAATAGAAGTTTACATTGGAGCGCATCCAGTCCAGGCGTTCGAAATTCTTTCTCACTTTGAACAGCCAGGTTTCGCGAATCATGTTTTGGTTGAGGAAGAGATCTGCAGGGCCTCCCATGGAAAAACTTTGGTAAAGAAATTCTTCGTTCAATTGTTTTTTCAGCAGGTAAATTTTGATGCGGCCGGTTGCCGTATCCTGATAGACGGTAATGAATCCGGGAATTTTCTTACAAGACTTCACCTGATCTTCTATGGTCACTTTTTTGGTGGAGTCTTTGGCAGTGGAATCTTTTTTAAGCTCTGCCGATTTCTCCGTTTTCGATTTGGTTTTTGCTTGCGCATTCAGAGTACCGGAAGCAAGGGAGAAGAGAGTGCAAAGCAGGAGCAAAGAGTGGAACAATTTTTTCATGAGCAGATACATGTTTAAATGAAAGAATAAGAAATAATCCGGCCCAAAAGTAGGCAAAGACAGATTAACAACGAAGCTTTTCGTAAAAGATTGTATGAGCCTGTACATTTTAAGAGGAAAGTGGTCATGCATTGGAACACACATGGATTAAAAGCAAATATATATTTGTAATACAATTAAATATATATATTAAAAATAAATTATGTGAATTAATTGAGGAAAGTTTATCTTAGCGGGACTCGGGAAATCGGACCTTTTGATGAAATAGACAGGAGGTCAACAGCCTCTGGTTATTCAATGACTCCAGAAGTAGACCGGGAGAACCTTAACGATTCCTTTCGAAAACTAACATACGTTAGTATCGTCCAACCCCAACGCACGAAAGCAAGCTTGTAAATCAACAAAGGCAATGGTCCTTGGTTGAAGGGTAAGGATGGATGGGTTCTGTAAAAGGATATTTTTGAAGAAAACTTAAAGGATCGTTTGATGCAATTTTTAGAAAAATTAGCGAAACATGCAACCATGATCATGGTGTGCTTTTGTGTGGTGTCCTGGACGGCATCTGGTCAGACCAAAGGAGTGGGTGCTATGGCGGCCAATGAACCCGCTTCCGCCACCGTAAACACCTATGCTTTGGTGGTGGGTATTTCCAATTACCAGGACCCGGTCATACCGGACCTGAAATATGCCGATCGCGACGCAAGGGCATTTGCAGAATTTTTGCGCAGCAAAGCAGGAGGACAGTTGGATGATGCGCATTTGAAATTGATGTTGAATCAAGAGGCGACCTTAGGACAATTTGCTGCTGCACTGGATTGGCTGCTCGAAGTGTGTAAGGAAGGTGACCGCGCCATCATTTATTTTTCAGGGCATGGAGACGTTGAACGAAAGACGGTTTCGCAGCCTGGGTTTTTGCTTTGTTGGGATGCGCCGGGAAGGGTTTACATGTCGGGCGGTGCATTTGGGCTTGCATATTTGGAAGAAATCATTACGACCTTGTCTACGGTCAACAAATCAAAAGTATGGATGGTTGCCGATGCGTGTCACTCTGGAAAATTGTCGGGAAGTCAGATTGGCGGAGCGCAAGCGACAGCGGCAAGCTTATCGAGGCAATATGCCAATGAAATCAAAATATTGTCTTGTCAGCCGAACGAATTTTCATTGGAGGGCGAACAATGGGGTGGTGGTCGAGGTGTGTTCAGTTATTATTTGGTGGATGGATTGATAGGATTGGCCAATCTCAACAACGATTCGCTGATCAGTTTGCATGAGTTGAATCGTTTTTTGGAAGACAAGGTGATTCCAGAGGCGGCGCCGCAGAATCAGATACCGATGGTTTTAGGAAATAAGACAGAAGTGCTCAGCAAGATTGATCAAAAGTTGTTGCAACAATTGATCAAATCCAAAGAAGGGCAGTTGGTCACCTTTGTACAGACGGAGAGCAAGGGCTTGGAAGAACAGGTATTGGAGCATGTAGATTCACTGAGGCGCTGGAGTTACATGCGGTTTAAAGAAATGTTGGTGGCGAAGAAATTTTTCAGTCCCGAAAAGGATTGTGCGGACTATTATTACCGCATGCTGGAGCATGACGAAAATTTGGGGCCCTTGCTGAATTCGATGAAGCGAAACTACGCAGCGGCATTGCAAGATGACGCGCAGCAAATCATGAACAAATTGTTGCAATCGGAACTGATGGAGTTGAGTTTGTCGGTCAGGGCGGCCAATGAAAAGTACAATGCGTATCCCGAATATTTGGACCGTGCAGCAGAACTGCTTGGAACGGGACATTACATGCATCCTTTTTTGAAAGCGCGAAAATATTTTTTTGAAGCGTATTTGATATTGCTGAACAATAAGCATAAAGATCTGAATGTTGGGAGGCAAGTTTTGGAAAAACTGAATGCAGCCTTGAGTTACCAGCCCGACATGCCGCACATATACTGGATGATGAGTTTGGTGCACGGATTTAGTCTGGGGCAAGCGGACTCATCGATACACTATGCAGACAGGGCGGTGCAGTTGGTACCATCCTGGCAGTTGCCGTATGTCAATTTATTGTTTTTGTTGGCCGACAAGTGGAAAGACATGGAAAAGGCTGCATATTACTTAGAAAAAATCAATGCAGTAGATTCGACGAATCTGGTAGCTTGTTATGCGAATGCCATTTACCATGATGTAAAAGGAATTTCTGGGGCGGCCGAATATTTTTTAAAGCGGGCATTGGAGCAAAATCCGGAATTTGTAGCGGCTCATAATTTATTAGGCAATATTTACCTCCATACCGGGCAGTTGGATTTATCGAGAAAGCATTACCAGGCGGCCATCCTGCGAGATCCGGACTATCCGATGGCGCATACCAACCTGGGCATTGTTTATTACATCGAGGGGAATAAGCAAAATGCGCTCAAAGAGTTTGAAGAAGCCCATCGACTGGATCCCCGGGGTCCGTTTTACAATTACAATTTAGCTTGTTATTACGGAGGAGAAAATCAAGTGGAAACGGCATTTCAGTATTTGGAGGCAGCGCTTCAGAATGGTTGGACCAATTACGCTTATTTGATGGATGATTCGGCGCTTGAAAATTTGAGGAAGGAGGCCAAGCGATGGGAGGAAATGATGAACAAGTATTTTCCAAACCGGCAAAAGAAGTAGGAATTTTCAATGGGTGTCATAAGGACCTTCTCCAACACCCAGTTGGAGGCATCAGGCCGTTGAATTTAGTGCGAACATATAGAATATCGGTGTCCATAAAGCGCAATAGAGCACCGAGGGGTGTGCGCAGCTGATGACGGATGGCCTTGACCGGATGCAAGGGAATAGGGGTAATTGAATCAACCGCTGTGGAGTTCCAATCATTTTTAGGATGAAAATTTGCAAGTTTAAGTAGCCCGATTTATTTTTGGAGGACCGGATAATCAGGGGAGACCGAATGGTTCATTCGAATCACCTGCGGGAAAAGAAAGGAGAGTGCCCACACACCACGGCCCGTCCTTGAACACTATGGGACTGGGTGCGGCGAAGCCATGTGCGGGTTGAAGAAAAAGGAGAGAGGAACACCTACTGCAAGTGATTGCAGCACAAATAAATCACTATGAATTCATTCAACAAAGAACCTGGTAGCGGGAAGCCTAACCATTATTTTGACCGTAAGCCAACGGTGATCATGGATTATCAAGAGTACAAGGGAAAGCATTGCATGAGTTTGTACTTTCCATATGATGAACGCTTGAAGCATTGCATTTCTAAAATTGAAGGCATTCGTTTCAGCAAGACGAACCGTGGTTGGTTTGTGGAGCATACAGATGCGAAAAAGGAGGAAGTATCTGTCTATTTAAAGAAAGAGGGTTACTATGTTGATTTCAGGACATTCTGGATACATTACAACCAGCATCAGCGTGATCGAGAGATTGGTGGCCTTAGAGGGGGGCTCGAAGTGGAGAGCAAAGCAAGTCATGAGCAAGCGATAAAAGCGTTTAGCGAATACATGTTGCAGAAGCGATATTCGGCGCGGACGGTGGCAACTTATAGCAATGGATTGAGAGTTTTTTTAAGATGGTCGAGAAAAGAAGTTGATCAATTGGAAGCGTATGATGTTGAAAGATTTAATGTGGAGTACATCATGCGGAATGCATATTCAATCTCCTACCAAAATCAGGTCATCAATGCGATAAAATTATTTTATGAGAAACGCAAGCAATGTCGGATTGAGTTGGACAAGATCGAAAGGCCACGTCGAGGATTTCACATACCGAAGGTGATCGAGAAATCGGAAGTCGAGCGTTTGTTGAAATCGGTACGTAACATAAAGCATCAAATGGCATTGACCATGATTTATGCATTGGGTTTGAGGTCTGGAGAGTTGTTGAATTTGAAGTTGGAAGATATTCGTTCGCGCGATTTGGTGGTCACGGTAAGGGGAGGCAAGGGAAATCGAGACCGAAGTTTGCCGGTGAGTGAGCAATTGATGAATAAGATGCGTCAGTATTATCGATTGTACAAGCCCAAAATGTATTTTATGGAAGGAGAAGAAGCGGGCAGGCCATATTCATCCCGAAGCTTATCGAATGTATTTAGCCAAGCGGCTGATGCCTTATGGCCGGGTCATCATTACACCCTGCATTGTTTGCGGCACAGTTTTGCGACACACAACTTAGAGGCTGGAGTAGACCTGAGGTATATCCAAGAACTTCTTGGGCACAAGTCGAGTAAAACCACGGAGATCTACACGTATGTAAGCATTCGGAGCCTGAGGAATATTAAAACATTGACCGATGAGTTTGACCTTTAATAAATACTCCTTTTTATGCCGAAATACAATATATTTGGTGTGCAATCGGCAATAGACATGCAACAATAAGGGAGTTAGTGGCGAGAATCGTGATGAATACATGACTGCATGTGTGACGCTGAAAATAAAAAGAACGAGGAATGATGAATAC
>Ga0268298_10000062_pt1 | contig 126487 bp, 116 predicted proteins | sample WWTPWeurt_MetaG_FD_194462 | JGI IMG/M metagenome (GOLD analysis project Ga0268298, IMG submission 194462) | Activated sludge microbial communities from WWTP in Nijmegen, Gelderland, Netherland - WWTP Weurt | ecosystem: Engineered > WWTP > Aerobic digester > Activated sludge | place...
CCGTCTGCTGGGGGCTGGCGGCTTGCGAATCGATGCCCGAGGTGCTGATCACGACCGGCACCGACGGCATCCGGATCCAGGCCGAACGCCTCGTCACGCAGGTCTACGCGGAGACGGATGCGCCACTACCCTATGGTGGCCCCGACATCGATAATCCGCTGGCCGCGATGAAAGCGCGCTGGCCGCGCCTCAAGGCGCTGCTTGAAGACGGCACACTCGGTCTGACGGAAGACGGCGAAGTGGCGATCCGCGATACCGGCGGACGCGACAAGGAGGCCGCCAAGGCGCTGCGGCGTCTGGTGCGTGCCGAGAACAACGACCGGCATGTCCTGTATCGGGCAATGACGGCTGCCGGCGGCTACTCGATGGTGCAGGGCACCGGCATGCTTGATTACACGGAGGATGCCTTTGCCCGGCAGTGGGCGACCCAGGCGCCAACGGGCTGGTGGATTCAGGACCATCGGGGCGGCTGGTTCCGGAAATAGCGCTGCCGGTAATTCCCGACAAAATTGCTCGGAATTGTTCAAAATTCCGATTTGCATCAAGGAATGATGAGTGCAGTGACGGCAGAATCGCGCCGTTTCGATCAATAAACCACTGCGCCATCAAGGAGTTCCCCATGCAGCCGATCCACGTTTGCAACCACACCACGCCGGAAGCCATCTACCCGTTCGACGCCCGCGGCGTTGCCAAGCGCTTCCGCCATGCCGCCATCTTCGGTGCCCTCGACTCGCTCCACCCGGGCGAAACGATGCGCTTCTGCAACGACCACGATCCGCTGCCGCTGCTGGCGCAGCTGCAGGCTCGCTACGGTGAGGGCATCACCATCGAGTATCTGCAGCGCGAGCCGGGCGCGATCGTCATCGACTTCACGCGAGTCGGTTGAAACAGCTCGGCCTCTCTGCCGTCCTTTGTTTCCTGCTGGCGCTCGCTCTGGGCGCCAGCACCCTCCTGATTCCCGTCGCCGCGCTGCATCTCGTCTTCGCAGTCGGCATCCTGCCCCTGATCTTCGGGGCCATGCTCCATTTCGTTCCGGTACTCACGCGCAGCACGGCACCGCATCCCGGTATTGCCGCCTTGCCCTTCATCGCCCTGCTGGTCGGGATTCCGGTCGTGCTGGCGATCCAGGGCATCCTGCCACGTAGCGCGCTCCATGCGGCCGCCACAGCCGATCTCGCCATTGCCGGCATCCTGATCGCCTGGATGCTACGCCGGGCACGGCGTACGCTGGGAGCGCCGCATCCCGGCTGGCGCTGGTACGCGGCGTCGCTCTCCCTGCTGGCACTGGCCCTGCTGGCGGTGCCGCCACTGGCGGCCGGTGTGTCGCCGCTCGCCTTCCGCCTCTTCCATCTGCATGCGAACACGCTTGGCTTTGTCGGTCTGGCAGCCCTCGGGACGTTGCCGGTGCTGCTGCCAACGGCCTTGGGCAAGCCCGATCCGCAGGCGGCGCCCTGGTTGCGCCGCCGCCTCTTCGTCGCGGTTGCCGGCGTTCTGTTCGTCTCGCTAGGGGCCGCGCTCTGGTGGCCGCTGACGCTCGTGGGCGGCAGTCTGCTCGCCGTTCTTTCGCTTGGCCTGCTGGCGCACTGGTGGCGTGTCTTCACGCCCGCTGTCCTCTTCGCCGATGGTGCCGGCACCTCACTCGCGGCGGCGCTTGCCGCTTATGGCGTGCTGCTGTTTGTCGGTGCCTTGCATGGTGCGCAGCTGGTGGCAGCCGATGGCATGGTGCTGGGTTTCGGTGCAGCGTTCCTGCTGCCGCTGGTCACTGGTGCGCTGTCGCAATTGCTGCCCGTATGGCGTTTCCCGGGCCCCAACTCTCCGGCACGGCAGGCGATGCGCCGCCAACTGGTACGCTTCGGTCGCCTCCGCGCATGTCTCTTTCCTCTGGCGGGGGCCGCCTGCATCGCTGACCTCGTTCCCGTGGCCGTCGTTCTGGCGGCGTCCGGTCTATTGCTCTTTGCCGCCGATCTCGTTTCCTCGCTTGCAATTGCCCTGCGCGACCCGCCGCCGGCGCGGTAAAATCGCGCCTTTCCTGCTTACCCGGAACCGTCGTTCCCGTGACCGCCATGCGCTATCTCTCGACCCGCGGCAATTCGCCGACCCAATCCTTCTGCGACATCCTGCTCGGCGGCCTGGCGCCGGATGGCGGCCTCTACCTGCCCGAATCGTATCCGCAGGTGACGCGTGCCGAGCTCGATGCCTGGCGCACGCTTTCCTACGCCGAACTCGCCTTCGCCATCCTGTCGAAATTCATCGACGACATTCCTGCAGCCGACCTGAAGGCGATCTGCGACAAGACCTACACCGCCGAGGTTTACTGCAATGCCCGCGCCGGCGACAACGCGGCCGAGATCACCCCGGTGCATTGGCTGGAGAAGGAAAACGGCAAAGGCAAGCTGGGCCTGCTCGAACTCTCGAACGGCCCGACGCTGGCCTTCAAGGACATGGCCATGCAGCTGCTCGGCAACCTGTTCGAGTACGTGCTGGCGAAGCGTGGCGAAGAGATCAACATCCTCGGCGCTACTTCCGGCGACACCGGTTCGGCGGCCGAATACGCCATGCGCGGCAAGAAGGGCGTGCGTGTCTTCATGCTCAGCCCGCACGGCCGCATGTCGGCGTTCCAGCGCGCGCAGATGTATTCGCTGCAGGACGCCAACATCTACAACATCGCCGTCATCGGCATGTTCGATGACGCGCAGGACATCGTGAAGGCCGTCTCCAACGATCATGCCTTCAAGGCCAGGTACAAGATCGGTGCCGTCAATTCGATCAACTGGGGCCGTGTCGCGGCGCAGATCGTCTATTACTTCAAGGGCTACTTCGCGGCGACACAGTCAAACGACGAGCAGGTCGCCTTCTGCGTTCCGTCCGGCAACTTCGGCAACATCTGCGCCGGCCACATCGCCCGCATGATGGGCCTGCCGGTGGCGAAGCTGATCCTCGCCACCAACGAGAACGACGTGCTCGACGAGTTCTTCCGCACCGGCGTCTATCGCCCGCGCGGCACGGCCGAGACGCACACCACCTCGTCGCCGTCGATGGACATCTCCAAGGCCTCGAACTTCGAGCGCTTCGTCTTCGATCTGGTCGGCCGCGATGGCGCCAAGGTGCGCGAGCTGTGGGCCAAGGTCGATGCCGGTTCGAGCTTCGATATCTCCGACACCCCGTTCTTCGCCAAACTGCCGGAATTCGGCTTCGTCTCGGGCAGCAACAACCACGCCGGCCGCCTGGCCACGATCCGCCTGGCCTTCGAGAAGTACGGCACGATGATCGATACGCACACGGCGGATGGCCTGAAGGTGGCCCTGGAACAGCGCCCGGCCGGGGTGCCCGTGCTGGTGCTTGAAACAGCGCTGCCGGCCAAGTTCGAGGAAACGATCCGTGAAGCACTGAACCGTGCGCCGGAACGCCCCGCCAAGCTGGAAGGCATCGAGAACCTGCCGCAGCGCGTCGACGTGATGGCGCCGGATACGGCGGCAGTGAAGCAATATCTGGTGGAACGCATCCCGGCCTGAGCGCCGGGGGGAAAAAAAACAGAAGGGGCGCCGTAGCGCCCCTTTTTGTTTGGCTGGCGACCAGTGTCGCTAGAGATAGATCACGGCCGGAAAAACGGCCACGGCAAGCGCGAGCACCAGCCACTCCAGGTTGTGCCGGGCGAGGAAGCCGGTGAAATGCAGCACCAGGATGGCGATTGCAACCACGTAGAAAAGTGCGAACAGCATCGTAATCTCTCTCTGGGCGGGTTATGACTTTTCGCCAATTATAGCGGCAAGCGGTTGCCGTGCTACCGCTTTTTCTCCCGCATCACACGGCGAAGCGCATCGACAGGTCCAGCGCCCGGACATCCTTCGTCAGGCCACCGATCGAGATGCGGTCAACGCCGGTTTCGGCGATTCCCCGCAGCGTCTCCAGGCTGATGCCGCCGGAAGCTTCGGTGATCGCCCGCCCTTCGGCGATGCGGCAGGCTTCGCGCATGTCGGCAAGGCTCATGTTGTCGAGCAGCACCATCTTCGCACCGGCGGCCAGCGCGGCCTGCAGTTCAGCCAGCGACTCCACCTCGATCTGGATGAACTTGCAGCCGGGCCCGGCCGCCGCCTGCGCTGCCGCCATCGCCTGGGCGATGCCGCCGGCGGCCATGATGTGGTTTTCCTTGATCAGGATCGCGTCGTAGAGGCCGATGCGGTGGTTGTCGCCGCCGCCGCATTTCACTGCGTATTTCTGCGCGAGGCGCAGGCCGGGAATCGTCTTGCGCGTGTCGACCACGACGGCCTTCGTGCCCGCCACAACATCGGCGTAGTGGCGTGCCTTGGTGGCGACGCCCGACAGCAGCTGCAGGAAATTCAGCCCGCTGCGTTCGGCGGAGAGCAGGGCGCGCGCGCTGCCCTCGATCTCGCAGAGCAGCTGATCCTTGGTGATGCGGTCGCCGTCGGCCGCCTGCCAGGAAAGCTTCACCCGCGGATCGAGGCGGCCAAAAACGCGGTCGAACCAGGCCGTGCCGCAGAGCACCGCATCCTCGCGCGAGATCACCGTCGCGCGACCGATCCGGTCAGCGGGAATGAGGCCGGCGGTCAGGTCGCCGGGGCCGATATCCTCGACCAGCGCGGCGCTCACGTTGCGTTCGATTTCCTCGGCCGGCGGCAGGGATGCTGCAAAAACCATCGCGTTTCTCCTATGATGGTCGAAATTCTAGCATCGAGGGGGATGCGGCCATGTTGAACGTCCTCAACGTTCTGTATATCAGCCTCGGCGTTCTCATCGCGCTAGCCATCGCCGGTACGCTCATCTACTGGTACATCCAGGACATCACGCAGAAGAAGCATGCGGTACTCAGGAACTTCCCGATCATCGGGCACCTGCGCTACTTCTTCGAGAACCTCGGCGAATACTTCCGGCAGTACTTCTTCCTCGGCGACCGCGAGGAGATGCCCTTCAACCGCGCCACGCGCGGCTGGGTCTATCGGCTGGCCAAGAACGAGGGCGGCATCCTCGGCTTCGGTTCCACCTACAACATCCACGAGGCCGGGGCGCTGATCTTCGTGAACGCTCCTTTCCCGGTACTCGAAGAGGAGCGCGAACCGACACCGCCACGCATCATCGGCGACGGTCACTGTGACAAGCCGTTCGCCGGCCGCTCGCTGATCAACGTTTCCGGCATGAGCTATGGCGCCATCTCGAAGCCCGCCGTGCAGTCGCTCTCGCGCGGCGCTGCCAAGGCCGGCTGCTGGATGGACACCGGCGAGGGTGGCCTCTCCCCCTATCACCTCGAAGGCGGCTGCGACCTCATCTTCCAGATCGGCACCGCCAAATACGGCGTGCGCGACGACCAGGGGCGGCTCTCGCCCGAGAAGCTGCGCGAGGTCGCTGCGCACGAGACGGTGCGGGCCTTCGAGATCAAGCTCTCGCAGGGCGCCAAGCCGGGCAAGGGCGGCGTGCTCCCCGCCGGCAAGGTGACCGAGGAAATCGCACGCATCCGCGGCATTCCCATGGGACAGGATTCGCTCTCCCCGAACCGCCATCGCGACATTGCCAACATGATCCAGCTGCTCGACATGGTCGAGCGCGTGCGCGACATCACCGGCAAGCCCGTCGGCATCAAGACGGCGATCGGTGGCTGGCAGTTCATGAACGAAATGGCCGAGGAAGTGAATCGCCGTGGCCTGCACGTCGCGCCTGACTTCCTCGCCATCGACGGCGGCGAGGGCGGCAGTGGCGCGGCACCGCAGGCGCTGGCCGACCACATGGCGCTCTCCATCGACGAGGCGCTGCCGCGGGTGGTCGATTCGCTGATCGAATCCGGCCTGCGCCAGCGCGTGCGCCTGATTGCCGCCGGCAAGCTGCTGACCCCGGCGCGCGTCGCCTGGGCCCTGGCCACGGGGGCCGACTTCGTGAACACCGCGCGCGGCTTCATGTTCTCGCTCGGCTGCATCCAGGCCCTGCGCTGCCACAGCAACACCTGTCCGACCGGCATCACGACGCACAACCCGCGCCTGCAGCGCGGCCTCGACGTCGCCGACAAGGCCGAGCGCGTTGCCGCCTACTGCGCCAACATGAACAAGGAAATCGACATGATCGCCCACTCCTGCGGGCTCAAGCACGCGCGTGAATTCCGCCGTGAGCATGTGCGCATCGTGCAGGCCTCGGGGCAGAGCGTGGCGCTCAACGTGCTCTACCCGTACCCGGCCGTGCCGCCGGGGGAGGGGCTGATTTCGGTTTAGCTACCGGCGCTACTTCGGCAGCGTGTTCAGCGCGTAGCCGGTGCTGCGCCCGCCGCCCTCGGTCTTGCGCAGCACCCCCTGTGCCAGCAGATCGTTGATGTCCCGCAGCGCCGTATCCGGCGAGCACTTTGCGATGCTCGCCCATTTGCTGCTCGTGAGCTTCCCGTCGAAACCGTCGAGCAGCCGGTTCAGCAGTTTTACCTGCCGCTCGTTCAAGGGCAGCGACGCCCAGCAGTGCCAGAAACGCGCCTTGGTCAGCACTGCGTCAAGGGTGTGCTGCGCCTGATCGACGGCGCGATGCAGCGACTCCAGGAACCACATCAGCCAGTCCGTGACATCCATCCCGCCCTTCTGGGTCGCTTCCAGAATGTCGTAGTAGGCCTTGCGTTCCCGCTGGATCTGGGCTGACAGGCTGTAGAAGCGTTGCGGGCTGCCGTCCGCGCGTGCCAGCAGCATATCGCCGATGGCGCGGGCGATACGGCCGTTACCGTCGTCGAACGGGTGCAGCGTGACGAACCACAGGTGCCCCAGCGCGGCCTTGATCAGCGGCGGGGTGGCGTCAGGCGTGTTGATCCAGTCGAAGAAACGCGCCGCCTCGGCCGCCAAGCGGTCTGCCGGCGGCGCTTCGAAATGCACGCGCCGGCGCCCGACCGACCCGGACACGACCTGCATCGGCCCGCCGGCATCGTCGCGCCAGGCGCCGACCCGGATTCTGGCGAGGCCGGCATACCCGGTCGGGAACAACGCGCCATGCCAGCCGAACAGCCGCTCCGGCGTCAGCGGTCGCTCGCAGTTCAGCGTCGCGTCGAGCACCATCTCGACGACGCCTTCCGCGTGGCGATCGACGGGCGCCAGCGCGCCGATGTCGACGCCCAGGCGGCGCGCAATCGACGAGCGGACGGATTCGGCGTTGAGGCGCTCTCCCTCGATCTCGCTTGTCTTCAGCACTTCCTCGGTCAGCGTCGTGAGGCTGGCCTGGTCGCGCAGCGCCATGCCGACATCCGCCAGCCGCCCGATCAGCAGCCCCTGCGCACGGCTGACTTCGGCCATCGAGCCGGCCAATGCGGCCAGATCGAACTGCCAGCGCGGCCACGCGTTCGCCCGCCAGATATAGGGATAATCACCGCTTTCCATGCGGCGATTATGGGCATGATTCTCCGCAGGCGCAAGCTATTTGCCGCAAAAAATCCGGAGATTGGTCGCTCGTTTCGACGACGGTGCATCCTGAAAGCGGGTGCGCCGATCGATTGCATCTGCCCGCGCGACAAACACAGGATCGTGATTCAAATGGCGGGGAATCCATGTATTGCGATGAATCAAAAGCATTTCATGGATTTCTTGTTTAGACCAAAGTCATATTGACCGGGGTGTCCCCCGCCGGTACAGTCGCGCCTTCCCAATAACAAGAAACAAACAAGACACACATGTCACCACTGGAGGAGGTGGGGCGCCAGGAAGTCCTATGGCTTCTCGGCAGCCTCAGTGCGTTCTATCGCCTGCCGTTCGATGCTTCGCTCGTCGCGCAGGAGTTTCCGCCGCCGTACACGCTGGCCACCTTTCACGAAGCCGCCCGCTCCCTCGGCCTGAAAACCGGTGCCGCGCCCTTGCCGGAAGACTGGCGCAAACTGCCGCTACCGGCCATCGGCTTCCTGCGCCCGCAGCCACTGCACCCCGATACCCCAGACCTTCAGGTCACCGATCTGCCCGCGGATGTCGACACACCGCTCCGCGAGAGGATCGGCGAGGCGGCTGGCACACCTGCAGAGGCCGGGCTGGAAGCCCCTCCCAGCGATCAAGCTCCCGCGCCCTCATCTTCCGGCACCCCCATCCTCATCCTCAAGGCCGACGCCGAAACGCTGCTCTACTTCCGCACCGGCAGCCAGACCCCCGAAACCCTCCCTATCGCCGAAGCCAGCGCCTGGCTGGCCCCGGAACTCATCCTTGTTGCGAAAGAAGGCAAGGCGGCAGGCGAGGAAGACATCGCCGGCTTCGATAGCGAGAAGAAGGAATTCGGCCGCAGTTTTGGATTTTCGTGGTTCATCCCCGAACTCCTCAAGCACAAGTCCATCTGGCGCGATGTCCTCGTTGCCAGCCTCGCCATCCAGCTCGTCGGGCTGGCGACGCCGCTGTTCACGCAGGTCATCATCGACAAGGTCGTCGTGCACCAGACCCACAGCACCCTCATCGTGCTCGGCGTCGCGCTGGTGATGTTCATGCTCTTCACCAGCGGCATGACCTGGCTGCGCCAGTACCTCGTGCTGCACACGGGCAACCGCATCGATGCCGTGCTCGGCAGCCAGGTCTTCAAGCACCTGCTGCGGCTGCCGCTGCCGTACTTCGAGCAGCGTCCCACCGGCACGCTGGTCGCCCGCCTGCACGGTGTCGAAACCATCCGCGAGTTCGTTTCCGGCGCCGCCGTCACGCTGATCCTCGATCTGCCCTTCCTGCTCATCTTCCTCGCGGTGATGTTCGCCTACAGCTGGCAGCTCTCGCTGATCGCCATCGGCCTGCTCGGGGCCATCGCGCTGATCAGCTTCCTCGTCGCGCCCCTGTTCCGGGAGAAGCTCAACCAGCAGTTCATGCTCGGCGCCCGCAACCAGGCTTTTCTCACGGAATACGTCTCGGGCATGGCCACGGTGAAATCCCTGCAGATGGAACCGGACATCGACCGCAAGTACGGCGACTACCTCGCCCAGTACCTCGCCGCCGGCTTCTCCACCAAGCAGGTGGGCAACACCTACAACGTCATCGCCAACGGGCTGGAACAGGTGATGACGCTGGCCATCCTCATCGTCGGCGCGCTGCTGGTCATGCAGAACCAGGGCTTCACGGTCGGCATGCTGGTCGCCTTCCAGATGTTCGCGGGCCGCATGAGCCAGCCGCTACTGAGGCTGGTCGGGCTCTGGCAGGAATTCCAGCAGGCCAATATCGCGGTGAAGCGTCTCGGCGACATCCTCGACATGCCGCAGGAACCGCATACGCTCACCCCGCATCGCGAGCAGGCCGGCAAGGGCCTCCTCACCATCGACAACCTCGCCTTCCGTTACAGCGAGCATCACCCCTGGCTCTACAAACAGCTCGAACTCGCCTTCAAGCCTGGCCACCTCACCGTGGTCATGGGCCCCTCGGGCTGCGGCAAGAGCACGCTCGCCAAGCTGATGCTCGGCTTCTACCAACCCGTCGAAGGTCATATCGCGCTGGACGGCAAGGACATCCGGCATCTCGCCGCCAACGAACTGAGAGCGACCTTCGGCGTCGTGCCGCAGGAGACGGTGCTCTTCGCCGGCACGCTCTACGACAACCTGGTGATGGCCCACCCGCATGCCAGCTTCGAGGATGTCATCCTCGCCTGCAAGGCGGCTGAGATCCATGACGTGATCGAAAAGCTGCCGAACGGGTATCAGACAGAGATCGGGGAGCGGGGGACGGGGCTATCGGGCGGGCAACGGCAAAGGATCGCCATTGCCCGGGCACTGCTCAAGCGGCCGAAGATTCTGATCTTCGATGAGGCGGTGTCGAATCTGGATCAGCAAACGGCGGAGCATTTCGCGAAGACGATCAACCGGCTGAAGGGGAAGGTGACGATGATTTTCATCACGCATCAGATTCCGCGGGGGTTGGCGGTGGATGAGGTGTTTAGTTTCAGCGGCGAGGATTCTCATCACAAAAAGATGAAAGTGATGGAGGAAAAGCGGTGATTCGAAAATCCGGCGTATTTCACCATATTGGCCGTGCATGTGCCACGGGCGTAAAGCAATCACAACTGAAGGTGGCATAAATGGGAATCTTTATATTGGGTGCGGTGGGTCTATATCTGCTGGTTTCTCTTGGTGTGGTGTTGGCGGCTACCCGTTATGCGAGGAGTAACGGAAAAAGTACTAAGCGCTGGGGTTGGGGCGCAGTACTGGTGATGTACCTGATTCCGTGTTGGGACTGGATTCCGACGGTAGTGACGCATCAGTATTACTGTGCGACTGAGACGGGGTTTTGGGTCTACAAGACGCCGGAGCAGTGGATGAAGGAGAACCCTGGGGTGATGGAAACGCTGCACGAACAGCTTTCTGTACGGCAGACATCATTCGGTGACTTGATGACCTTAGACGAGAGACTCGCTATTGAGACCCGCCGACAAATACCTATTACGGGCTTAAGTACGCGGATATTCGATACGCGGCTAGTCGATCGGGTATCCGGCACTGTTTTAGCAAAAAGCATAGAGGTCGGATCAGGGCAGGGGAATATTTCAACGGGCGGTGGATATAAGTTCTGGTTGGCACAGGAACCTTGTCTTGCTAGCGGAATGGCTGACCTCACGAAGAAAATCCAAAACTTGCGAGGTGAAAAGTGAACGATATACAGAATGCGTTCCAACAATCTCTGTTGGCAGAAGCCGCATATGCCAATCTTGCCTCTGCCGTTGGAAATAATGCTCAGCTATTGGCGGCTTTGAATGTCGCCAACAAAGAAACATATGGTCAACAAAAGGGGTCAGCATCAATTGACTTTCTAACCCGCTGACATGCTCCGTCGCCCCCGCATCCAACTCGCCGAAACCCCGCTGCACAACGTCCAGCGCGGCATCAATCGCTAGCCCTGCTTTTTCGCCAAAGAGGACTACCACTGCTACCTCCACTGGCTCGCACCGGCAATGCAGCACCGAACGACAAGGGCCAGAAGCAGGGCCAGCCACTGGTCTACAAGGCGCTGGTGACCCTGAAGGCGATGAACCTGGAACTGGACGGCGCCCGCTTCGCGCTCGGCGCCGGCATGCAGACGATGGCGGAAATCATGCTCGGGACGCGTACCGTGGCGGAGTATCTGCTGTCGCCGGTGCAGAAGGCCTAGCATGAGGCAGGGAGGGAGCGCTGAGCTTGCTTGCAAATGTATATGTTCGTAATATACAAAAATGATTGATCTGGCCTCGATCACCGGTTTTGATTGGGATTCCGGAAACCAGCGGAAAAACGAGAAGCATGGCGTGTCTGCTGCGGAAGCCGAGCAGGTGTTTTTCAATTCACCGCTGCTGGTGCTCTCGGATGAAAAGCATAGTGGTACTGAAGTCAGGTTCCATGCGCTGGGCCATACGGACGGAGAGCGCTTGCTGCACGTAACGTTTACGTTGCGCATGGATGACTCCCTGATCCGTGTCATCTCGGCCCGCGACATGCATCGAAAGGAGCGCGTTGTCTATGAGCGAACGGAAACTTAAAGTCCCTCGATTTTCGAGCGAGGCGGAAGAGCGGGCTTTCTGGGAAAAGCACGATTCCAGCGACTATGTCGATTGGTCGAGAGCGCAACGAGTGGTGTTGCCGAACCTGAAGCCAACGACGAAAACGATTTCGCTGCGTCTGCCGCAGCACCTGCTCGATTCGATCAAGGCGGCGGCGAATGCGCGGGACGTTCCCTATCAGTCGTTGATCAAGGTCTGGCTGCAGGAGAAGCTGCACAAGCATTGACCTCAATCGGGGGTACAGCCCCGAAGGGCGCAGGTAGCTTTGTACGATACCGCCTGGACGGCATTTCGCCACTCGGGTCGATTCCCTTTCTCTGTCGCTGATGCCTTGTCATCCTCGGCCCGTCATCTATCCTGAAGGGGCCTGAAATGTCATCGATCGCGAACAACTTCCCGGTAGCCACGCTGCGCTGCCGCCTCCGGCGCTGGGCAGTGCACCTGCCTGCGTTGATCACCCTGCTGGTCGTCGTCGCAATGCTGGCGCATGGCGTCATCGTGCAGCCGGCCGGCTATCACGATTTCGCCGACCATTCGCAGCTGGCCGGTCTGCCGCATGCGGCGGATGTGCTTTCCAATCTGGGCTTCGCGCTGGTCGGCCTGTGGGGGTGGGGGCGTCTCTCCGCCCACTGGCAGCATCCTCGGTTGCGCGCCGGCGGGGCGGGCTACCGGCTGTTCCTGATCGGCCTGATGCTGACGGCCGTCGGCTCGGCGTATTACCACCTGGCGCCGGACGATCTTCGCCTGGTATGGGATCGCCTGCCGATCGCGCTGGCCTGTGCCGGGCTGATTGCCGCAGTGCGTGGCGAAACGGTGGCGCGTTTCGCGGTACGCAGCGAGGCAGCGCTGCTGGCGCTGTTTGCCGTGGCCAGTGTTGGTTGGTGGCATTTTACGAACGGGGAAGGGGCGGGCGACCTGCGCCCCTACCTGCTGCTGCAGCTGCTGCCGATCGTGCTGATCCCGCTGTGGCAGTGGCTCTACGGCAGCGACCGGCGTGACCGCCTGTATTTCGGCGCGGCACTCGTTATGTATGTGCTGGCCAAGGCGGCCGAGCTGCACGATCACGCCTTCCTGGCGGTCAACGGCCTGCTCACGGGGCATACGCTGAAGCACCTGCTGGCGACGCTGGCGGCCGGGCTGATCGTGGCGCGCCTCGTGCAGCGCCTGCGTGGCGGCGTTGGAGATTCGCCGCGCGGCGGTATCTCGTCTTAGAATGCCGGCATCGTGAATCCTTCGGAAAGCCTGCGATGAAACCGAGCGAAATCGTCCGCTACCTCAACCAGCACGTGATCGGGCAGGAGGAGGCAAAGCGCATTCTCGCGGTGGCGGTCTACACGCACTTCAAGCGCACGGCACAGACGAAATCGGACGTGGTCGAGCTGGTGAAGAGCAACATCCTGCTGATCGGCCCGACCGGCACCGGCAAGACCTTGCTCTGCGAGACGCTGGCGCGCATCCTCGATGTGCCCTTCGTGACGGCCGACGCGACGACGCTGGCACAGAGCGAGTATGTCGGCGAGGAGATCGAGGCCATCCTGCAGCGCCTGATCGAGCGGGCCAACGGCGATCTCGACAAGGCGCAGCGCGGCATCGTGTTCATCGACGAGGTCGACAAGCTGAAGGCGACCAATGCCCAGATGCGCGGCCCCTCCGGCGAGCGCGTGCAGCATGCGCTCCTGAAGATCATGGAAGGCTCGGCGGTGAAGCTCTCCAGCGGTGCCTACCTCGATACGACGCAGGTGCTCTTCATCTGCGGCGGTGCCTTCGTCGGGCTCGACGAGATCATGGGGCGCAATCACAGCTTCGGCTTCATCTCCACCTCGGAGGCCGACAGCCAGAAGATCCTCGACCGCCTGAACGCCCGCGTGAAGCCGACCGACCTCAACGAATTCGGCCTCATCCCGGAATTCGCCGGCCGCCTGCCGGTCGTCGCGCGGCTCAATGCGCTGACCCGCGACATGCTGGTGCGCATCATGGTCGAGCCGCAGAACTCGATCTACCGGCAGTTCCGTGAGGTGCTCAAGGGCGAAGGGGTCGAACTGCACATCGAGCCGGTGGTGTTCGAGCAGATTGCCGATCTTGCCATCGAGTACAAGGCCGGCGCGCGCAGCCTGCGCGGCATCTTCGAGGAGATGGTGACGCCGGTGCTCTATCTGGTGCCCGACAATCCGGCGGTGAAGAAGGTCGTCATTCCCTCGCTGTTCGAGGATGCGAAGTTCTTCGGCGCACCGGCAGCGGCTGCCGCCAGCGAGTAGCGGCGGGTGCCGGCAATTCTTGCCGGTTGGGGCGCTGAAGCGGATATTGATCGCGTAAGTGGTTGATTTTTCGATGGGCGTGCTTGTGGTCTGAAACTTGCTCCTATTGAGCGACAGGGTGCTATTGTCGGCACCCTGGCTGCACCAGAATCGTTTCGGAGCCCTTTGCCATGTCGCCCATCGGAATCGCCAGCACCGTCTTCAAGCTCATCTCCTCGGTGGGCGGCAGTTCGTCCGACACATCGTCGTCGAGCGCCGGCAGTGCGTCCAGCCAGTCGGCACAGGGCGATTTCTCGTCGTCGCTGGCCCTGCGTCTGGCGTCGATGAAGGCAGGCTCGGGCAATGCCGTCGATGTGCTGGGCAACCTCACGTCCGGCAAGGGTTCGTCGAACGCCCTCGATTTCTTCTCGACCAGCGGCCTCGCCGACCCCATCTCGCTGATCAGCCTCAACGGCAAGCGGCCGGGCCTTGCGGGGCTCTCCGAGCTTGGCCGCAACCTGTCGCTGTTCGACCCCGAATCGGCCTACCGGATGATGACCAACATCAACAACCGGGACGTCAATTACAAGGCGCAGTTCTCGGAACTCACCGGCATGGGCGGTGCGGTGTCGGAAATGCAGAAGGCGGGGCAGGATCTGGTGGCCGCGACCACGGGCTCGGACAATGCGTCGATCACCTCGGCGCTGCAGGCCTTTGCCACGAAGTACAACGAGTGGGTCGGCCGCTACGACGGTACGGTGCAGAACGGTGGTCTGCTGGCCGGTACACAGGCGGCGGAGGTGGCTCTCTACGAGCTGCGCCAGAGCATCGACAACGGCTTCAACGGCGCGATGAACGGCGTGCACGGGCTGCGCGACCTGGGCTTTACGGTCGATCCGCTGACGCATGTGGCCTCCGTCGATACCACGAAGCTCGATGCGATCCTCGCGCATAACCGCGACGGTGCGCTCGCGGCGATCAACGAGTTTGGGCAGAACTTCTCGAAGTCGGCCGAATTGCTCGTCTCGGCGAACAATTTCATCCCCAATCGCCTCGCCAACCTTGACCGGGTGATCGATTACATCAGTGACAACAAGGGGGCGCTGCAGGCCGAGTTCGGCCTTGGCGATGCGCCGCGCCCGTCGGCGATCGTGGCGCGGGCCCTGGCGGCCTACAACCAGATGTCCCGGGCCTGAGCGTCATCGGCTGCGCCAGCGCGCCCAGCGCGCCCAGCGCGCCTTGAGCACCTCGCTGCCGATCGTCGGCAGCAGTAGCGCGAACAGCAGAAGCAGCATTGGCGACAGCGCGATCAGCAGTAATCCCTGCGTCCATTTTTTCAGCGCATCGGCACGTGCCTGCGGCAGGAATTCCTTGCGTGCGACCTCGAGCGCGAACCCGATGAAGAAGGTGTCGATCCAGAGTGCCGTTACCGTTGGCCAGACGGCGCATTCCGGATAGACGGGAACCTCGGCCAGTGCTCGCATGGCCCCGATGATCGGGGCGCAGGCCGGCGCGTTCAGCCCGAACAGGATCGCGTTGGGCACGGCTGCAAACAGCGGCAGCAGGCCGATGCCGGTGATTTTCGCAGCGGTCGGCAAGCCGATGCCATGCAGGACGAGCGAGATGCCGGTGAGTACGAACAGGGCGATGCCCGCCTTGGCCGCCCAGCTGAACGCCGACCACGGCGTAACGATGCCGAGGCGACAGCCACCGGATTCGCTGCAGGCAAAGGGGAAGACCATCGCCCCGATGAAGAGCAGCCCCATGCAGAACAGGAATCCGCGGCTAGTGCGTTTTGACACGTTGATTTCGCCTGCAGTGGTGGGCCGCATGGGACTCACCGCCCGTTAAGGAGGCGTTCCCGCTTTCATGGTCGCCCGGGCTCGCCTGCTGGCGAGTGCCGGCAGCCTTCAGTGCGTTGTTGCCCGCTGAGCCTGCTGCCATGCGACGACGGCCTGGCCGGCGCCGCCAAGGATGCGTTTCCGGTCATCGGCGGAGAGGGCCTGCGACAGGGCGGCGAACAGCTCCTGCGTCATCTCCTGGGCAAGACCTTCCTGTGCCAGCTGATGGGCGAGGCAGCGGATCTGGATGTCTGCCAGTACCGATGCGACGACTATCCAGCCGTTATCGGGCATGGTCTTGAGCAGTCCGAGCAGCATGCCGCCGAGCTGGCTGGCGATGCCGGTGGCGCTCTCGCGATCCTCATCGGAAATCAGCACGTGCCACAGGGCCACGGCAGTGCTCTTGTTCACCTCCGCCTTGAAGGTGAAGGCGGCGCTTTCGTCCTGATCCAGCTTTGCAAAGGCGGCCTGCACGGCGGCTTCCGCCGCCGGGTCGAGCGCATCGCGCAGGCAGCCGAGCAGTTCGGAGAGCCCGGTCATGGCGCCGGCACCATAGCAGCGGCTCCAGGCCTGGCCCCACTGGTCGAGACCGGAGAAAAGCAGGGCCTGACGCATGGCGCGGGCCTCGTCGCTGCCAGCCATGCGGCACCAGTCGAGCAGCGGCGGTGCGAGCTTTGCGATGCCTTCATGGCGCACGTCGCTGCCGGCACCGTCGAGCGTCAGGCGGAATGCCTGTGAGAATGCGTCCTGAACGGAACGCGCCGCGGTCAGCTGGGCTTCGCGCGGCGCGAGTTCGGCGATCGGGTCTTGCTGTGTTTCGATGGCGATTCCTTTACAACATGATTTCGGTGAGGTGCTCGCGCCGCTGCAGCTCGTTTTCGAACTCGATCAGTTCGGCGCCGAGGGCGTCGCGGGCGGAGACCATGCCGACCGGCTGGTCGTTGTCCATGACCGGGACGTGACGATAGCCGCCTTCGTCCATCATTACCAGCGCATGGGCCAGTGGCTTGTCGGCGGAGATCGTGCGCGGATCGGCGGTCATGACCTGCGACAGCGGCGTCGTATCCGGATCCAGTCGCTTGGCGACGACGCGGTTGAGCATGTCGCGTTCAGTGAAGATGCCGGTCAGCTTGCCGTGATCGAGGATCAGCATGGCGCCAACCTTCGCTTCGGCCATCCGGATGGCGGCTTCGCGCACGGTCATGGTATCCGGCGCGCTGAGAACTTTCTGGTGGGCGATGATTTCGCGAATGCTGCGGTTCGGCATGATGTCTCCTTCACTGTGGTCTCTTTATGAATCCATTCTGGGTGAAAGTGGGATCCGTGCGCAAGGGTTTGGTCGACCTATTTCGAGCGCCTGTCGCCCACTGCGAGCGATAGACCGGAAGCGCCAATGATGACCATGCCGGCGAGCGCCAGCGTATCCGGCAGGTGGCTGAACACCAGGACGCCGAGCAGGGTGGCCCAGATCAGCTGCACGTAAAGAAGCGGTGACAGGGTCGATACCGGTGCCTCTCGGAAGGCGCGGATGAGCAGGAAGTGGCCGACCCCGCCGTAGAGGCCGAGCGAGGCGATCAGCACTGCCTGGGTACCGGTCGGCAGGGTGCCGTCCCAGTGTGTGAACAGCGCGAAGCTCATGGCGACGGTTCCGCCGAGGGCCGTCGTAAACAGCAGGCGGAGGGGGTGTTCGCTCGCTGCAAGCTGGCGCGTCATGATCTGGTAGAGGGCGTAGCAAAGGGCGGCGCCGAGGGCGTACACGACGCCGCTGCCCGACATCGCGCCGCCGGGCCGCGCGATCAGCAGGACGCCGGCGAAACCCGCCAGCGTCGCCAGCCAGGCGCGCCTGGAGACGCGCTCGCCAAGCATCGGGCTGGCGAGCAGCGCGACGAGCAGCGGCGTGACGAAAACCAGCGCTGTCGTTTCGGCGAGCGGCATCGTTTTCAGCGCCAGCTGGCCGAACAGTGTTACGCCAACGAGCAGGAGCGCACGGACGGTCAGTTGCCAGGGGTGGCGCGTAATGACGAGCTCGCGCCCGAGCGAGGGGGCGACGGTGGCGAGCATGAAGACGCAATGCACCATGTAGCGGGCCCAGACGAGGAGGGGCACGGCGAACACTGCCGACAGGTATTTCGCAGTGGCGTCGAGTGCCGCGAAGAGCAGCAGCGCGATCAGGAAAAGGACAATGCCGCGCAGGCGATGCGCGGCGTCAGTCATCGGCGGCGATCCAGCGGTTGAGCAGACGGCGGGCTTCGAGGATGGTTTCGCCGGCGGTGAGGCCGATTTCGCCGCCAAGGTGCGCGCTGCTTGCGAGCGCGTCGGCGGCTGCGCCGTGAAGATGCACGCCGGCCGCGAGCGCCTCCGCCGCCGGCCAGCCCTGGGCGAGCAGCGCGACGACGATGCCACAGAGGACGTCGCCCATGCCGGCGCTGCCCATTCCGGGATTGCCGGTGGTGTTGACCGACCAGTTGCCTTCCGGGGTGACAACGACCGTGCCGCAGCCCTTGAGGGCGACATGGGCATTGAAGCGGTCGGCGAGTTCGCTGGCGGCGGCGATGCGATCCGCCTGCACATCCGCAACGCTGGCATCGAGCAGGCGCGCGGCTTCGGCCGGGTGAGGCGTGAGCAGCGTCGGCGCGCGGCGCGTGGCGACCGCGGTATCGAGATCGCCTTCGAGCGCGAGAAGGTTGAGTGCGTCAGCGTCGAGCAGCAGCGGCAGATTCAGCGTGCAGGCGTGCTCAAGCAGGCGCTTCGCCTCCGGTGAGGTGCCGATGCCGGGACCGCAGGCCAGTGCTTCGAGCGGGGTGGTGAGCAGCGCTTCGGCACCGCGCATCATCAGCTCGGGTTGCAGCGGGTCACAGGGGGGCGTCTGCGCGTCGAGGGTGCCGACGTAGGTGCGACCCGCACCGAGATGCAGTGCGGCACGGCCGGCAAGGAAGGTCGCTCCCAGCATGCCGCGGGCGCCGCCAAGAATGCCGGCGCTGCCGTTGCTGCCCTTGTGGCTGTTGCGGCGCCGCCGCTGCAGGCAGGCGGCAAAACCGGCACGGCTGACGACGTGACCATCGGCAGGCACCAGCGCCTTGGCGTCGAGGTCGAGCGGAGCCAGAATGACCTGTCCCGCGTGATCCGGGCCGTCCGCCATCAGCAGGCCGGGTTTGCCGGCAATGAAGGACAGCGTATGGGTTGCGCGGATGATCGCATCGCCGAGGGCACGGCCGGTATCGGCGTCGAGCCCGCTCGGGCAATCCAGTGCCAGCAGCACGCAGCCGTCGCGGCGGGCGAGGCGATTGGCGATGCCCACCAGTTCAGCGAAGACGCCGGTGAGGGGGCGTTGCAGGCCGATGCCGAAGAGGGCGTCGATGATCAGTGCCCAGCGTGCCACCGGTGGAATGTCGTTCAGCTCATGGCCGCCGGCTGCCAGGAAGCGGTCACGGGCGGCGATGGCGTCCGGCGGTTGGCGGACATCACCGGTGACCACGAGGCGTACATCGTGGCCGCGCTGTCGCAGGTGCATGGCGGCTTCGTAGCCGTCGCCGCCGTTATTGCCCGGCCCAACCAGAACCAGTATCGGCTGCTGTGCGTCGCGTACCAGGTCGCCGGCGCGGAGGGCGGCGGCGAGGCCGGCGCGCTGCATCAGCGGCTGATCGGCCGCCGCGGCCTCGAGGGCGCGCAGGCCGTTGCTCCGGTAGAGCGGCAGGGCGGCAGTGTCAATCATGTCGGGCTCGCGCGGAAGGCGTCAGTTGGGTGGCAGGGCCGGCGCGCCGGGCGTGTCGCCCGGTCTCAGTACCGGCTCGGGTCGAACGGCATCCGGTGACAGCACCGGTGAAGTCGGCAGGGCGTCCGGGGCGAGTACCGGGTTGGCCCGCACGGCATCCGGGGAGAGTACCCGCGGCGCTGGAATGTCGGAGGGCGCAAGGGCCGGCTGGGGAGGAACTGCGTCCGGGGAGAGCACCGGATCTGCAGGCGCCTGCGCCAGTGCGGTGGCGGGGAGGACGTTCAACAGGGCGACGAGGGCGACAAGGGCGCCGTGTCGCGTCGCAAGGAGCCGATTATCGCCGGTGCGCATATTCCCCTCTTTCAGTCAGGCAGTGGTGGCGAGGTCAATGATACATGGAGCGCAGTGCGTCGCCGCGCGCACATTCAAATGCACGCCTGCGCGGCCAGGATCGTCGCAGCATGGATGGCGACGGTATCCTCGATCGGCTCGGCGTAACCGCCCGCCATCGCGATGGCGATCGGGATGCCGCGTGCCCGGCAGGCGTTGAACACCATGGTGTCCCGGGCGGCCAGCCCCGGCATTGAAAGGGACAGGCGCCCGAGCCGGTCGCCGGCGTACGGATCGGCACCGGCGAGATAAATGACGAGTTGCGGCCGGCTGTCGTGGAGGCTCTGTTCGAGGCCTGCTGCCAGTGCCGACAGATAGTCCTCGTCGCCGGTTCCATCGGGCAGTTCGATATCGAGATCGCTTTTCGCCTTGTCGAAGGGGAAATTTCGGGCGCCGTGGATCGAGAACGTGAAGGTGCTGTCGTCGCCTTGGAGGATGGAGGCCGTACCGTTGCCCTGATGGACATCGCAGTCGATCACGGCGACCCGCTCGACACGGCCCTCGGCCTGCATCGCCCGCGCTGCCACTGCAGCATCGTTGAAGACGCAGAATCCCTCACCGCGATCGGCATGGGCGTGGTGGGTGCCGCCGGCGAGGTTGGCTGCACAGCCATCCTCCAGTGCTGCCCGGCAGGCGGCGAGCGTGGCGCCCGCCGAGCGGCGCGAACGCTCGACCATTTCGTGGCTCCACGGAAAACCGATCCGCTTCATTTCTGCCTGACCGATTTCACCGCTGGCGACACGGTGAACATAGTCGGCAGTGTGCGCCCGGCGGAGTTCGGTGTCGGTCGCGGCCGGCGGGGTCAGGAAATCGCCTTCACCGAATTCGCCGCTGGCAAGCAGGCGTTCGCGCAGCAGCGCATATTTGCACATCGGAAAACGGTGCCCTGCGGGCAGCGGCAGGACGAAGGCGCCGGTGTAGAACAGGCGCATCGGCACCCGTGCCTAGTTCAGCGCGGCCGACAGTGCGCGGCGATACTCGCGCACGAGGTCGTCGTTGGCGTCGCTGCCGGCAAGGAGTGCGAAGAGTTCGAGCATGGCCTTGCGGCCGGCCCCCTCGCCGTGGAAACGGTCGCGACGTACCACTTCCATCGCATCCTCCAGCGCTTCACGATACTTCCCGGCCCCGGCAAAGGCGCGCGAACGTTCGAGGCGGGCGGCATGGTCATCGGGATTTGCGGCCAGTGCCGCGTCGAGGGCGCTGGTGTCGATCTGGACGTCGGCGAGTTCAAGGCGCTTTCTGAGGGCTTCGGCACGTTCGACTTCCTTCGGGAAATCGGTGGCGAGCAGGGCCTTCGCTTCGTCGTGGCGGCCAAGCGTCAGCAGCAGTTCGACGCCATCAAGGCGGACTGCTTCGTTGCGAGGGTCGAGCTGGCTGGCCTGGACGAGGCAGGCCAGCGCTTCCTCGGTCTTTCCTTCCGCCGCAAGCCGCGTGGCCTCTTCTCGCAAGGGACCTGCCGGCGACGGCGTCAGTCGGTCGATGAAGGCGCGCAGTTCAGCTTCGGGGATGGCGCCGGTGAACTCATCCACGATCCGGCCCTGATGCACGACCTTGACCGTGGGAATGCTGCGCACGCCGAACTGCTGGGTGATTTCAGGGTTTTCATCGGCGTTCACCTTGGCCAGCAGGAAGCGCCCGCCGAATTCCTCGGCGAGTTTCTCGAGCATCGGCTTCAGCGTCTGGCAGGGCTGGCACCACGGGGCCCAGAAGTCGACGACGACGGGAACTTCGTGGGAGGGCTGCAGGATCGCGGCTTCGAAATTTTCGAGGCCCACATCGTAGGAAAAATCGCTCATGGCGTGCGGCATAAGAAGGGGTTAAAACAAGCATTATCGCCTGAACGACAAATGCCGACGCCATGATTTCGGCTAAAATGAAAGGATGCGCGAACCCCCCCCATCGAACACGCCGAACGTACCGAACGCGTTCGACGACGCTGCCGCTCATGACGAAGCGAAGGCCCCCAGGTATCTGGTGACGGCCGAAGATCGGCACGCGAAGCGTTTCGTGGTTGTGGTGATGGTGCTGTTTCTGAGCGTGCTGTGGACCTTCGTGGCCTACTGGGCAACCAGTTCGCGTACTGACACCGTTGAATCCACGGCACAGGTCCTGCGGCGGATCGACCATGCCGTCGACGAACAGACCCGGCGTCTGTTCAAGATGGTGGAACTGATGTTCGGCATCGCCGACCAGTGGGTTCTCGATCATCCTGCGTCCGATCCACGGACTGACAGGCGCTTCGTTCATATGGCCGATCGCTTCAGCGCGCGCCTGACGGGGTCCGTCGTGCTGTACCTGTCGGATGATCGCGGCAATCTGATGTCACCCGGGCTCGACCGCCCGCCGCCCGCCTCCTTGGGCGATGCCGATTTCTTTCGTGAAGCACTCACCGGCGATCCGAGCCGCTTCCATGTCGGTGCCCCCATTGCGGTCGGTTCTCCTGCGGTCTGGAAAATCCCTGTCGCGCAGCGCCTGACCGCGCCAACTTCCCAGATGACGGTGTTGGTGGCCTTGATCGACCTGACGACCCTGATCGGCCTCTACGAGGAGGAGCGGATGCGGCCGAATGGCGCCATCGTGCTGTTGCGGCGCGATGGCGTGGTGGTCGCCCGTGCGCCGCATGACGAGCGGCTGCTGGGCAAATCATTGGTCGGTGGGCAGCTTTTCAGGCAGTACCTGCCGCGCCGCGAAAGCGGTTTCGCGCGGCTCGACCGGACCGCGACCGACGCCATGGAGAAATTCGTCAGCTATTCGGTGATGAACGATTTCCCGCTGCTGACCGTTGTTTCTGCCGCCAGTGACGATGTGCTTGAAGCCTGGCGCCGCGAACTGCTGATCATTCTGGTGCTGGCGTCGGGCGTGACGGCGATGGCCTTGGCCGTTGCCAGCCGACTCTCGCGGATGTTGGCCGAACTTTCGGCCCGAACGGCTGAACTGCACCATCTGGCGACCACCGACCTGATGACCGGGGTCCATAACCGGCACAGTTTCATGCAGGATCTCTATCGCGAATTCGTGCGTGGGCGCCGCTATCGCACGCCGCTCTCGCTGCTCGTCTTCGATCTCGATTTCTTCAAGCAGATCAATGATGGCTACGGTCATGCCGCCGGCGACGAGGCGCTGCGGGCCTTTGCCAAAGCGGCAGGGGAATGCCTGCGCGGGATGGATGTGCTCGGACGCCTGGGGGGCGAGGAATTCGGCATCCTGTTGCCGAATACGGTGCTCGATCAGGCCGAAATCGTCGCCGAGCGGATCCGCGCCGCAGTCACGGAAATTGCCATCGAGACGGAGTACGGTACGGTTCGTTTCACGACCAGTGTCGGTGTGGCACAGAGCGTTGAAGGCGACGATTCGGTCGATACGCTGTTGGCGCGGGCGGATGCGGCCCTGTATGCGGCAAAGGCTGCCGGGCGCAACCGCGTCGTGGCGCGCAGTGACTAGCCGCCGCCCGCGGGCGGCGGCAGTGCCCCCGCTTTAGGCTGTCGCTCTCAGCTATAATTGCCATCTTTCCGGAACCCCCGGTTTTTCCGCGTTTTTTCGTTCCCGCCATGGCCCAGATCCTCTTCCTTCGCGGTGCCCCCGCTTTTTCCGCTTTCCGCCTGCAGCGCCTGAAAGCCTCGCTGCTCGCTGCTGTTCCCGGCGTGTCGGGGGTCGAGGCCGATTACTGGCATTTCGTCGCCGTCCGCACGGCGCTCTCCGGTCCTGCGCAGGAGTCGCTTTCAGCACTGCTCGAAGCGCGCGCCCCGGATTCTGCGCCGGCCGGTGAATTGTTCCTCGTCGTTCCGCGCGTCGGCACGATCTCGCCGTGGTCCTCGAAGGCGACCGACATCGCCTGGAACTGCGGTCTGGAGGCCATCGAACGCATCGAGCGCGGCATTGCCTTCCGCGTGCAGGGCAAGGTGAGCGCGGCCGATAGGGCGAAGATTGCCGCACTGCTGCATGACCGCATGACCGAGTCGGTGATGGCCGACTTCGAGGAAACGGCGAAGCTGTTCCAGCACTTCGAACCGAAGCCGCTCGCCAGCGTCGACCTGCTCGCCGGTGGCCGCGCGGCACTGGTCGAGGCCAACGGCCGCCTGGGCCTGGCGCTCTCGGAAGACGAGATCGATTATCTTGTCGATATCTTCGGCAAGGTGCAGCGGAATCCGTCCGACGTCGAGCTGATGATGTTCGCGCAGGCCAACTCCGAACACTGCCGCCACAAGATCTTCAACGCCTCGTGGGTGATCGACGGCAACACGAAGAGCGAAACGCTGTTCGGCATGATCCGCGAGACGCACAAGGCGCACCCGGAAGGTACCGTGGTCGCCTACTCGGACAACGCCTCGATCATCGAGGGCGCGACCATCCCGCGCTTCTACCCCGATGCGCAGGGCCGCTATGGCTACCATCAGGAAACGACGCACATCCTGATGAAGGTTGAGACGCACAACCACCCGACGGCGATTTCCCCGTTCCCCGGCGCCTCGACCGGCTCCGGCGGCGAAATCCGCGACGAGGGCGCCACCGGCCGCGGCTCGAAGCCGAAGGCCGGCCTGTGCGGCTTCACCGTCTCCAACCTGAACATCCCCGAGGCCGTGCAGCCCTGGGAAAAGGGCATCGGCAAGCCGAGCCGCATCGCCTCGGCGCTCGACATCATGATCGAGGGGCCGATCGGTGCCGCCGCCTTCAACAACGAATTCGGCCGCCCGAACCTGACCGGCTACTTCCGCACCTACGAACAGCTCGTGGGCGATATGGTGAAGGGCTACCACAAGCCGATCATGATCGCCGGCGGCCTCGGCGCCATCCAGGCCGAGCAGTCGTTCAAGGCGCCGGAATTCCCGGCTGGCACGCTGCTCATCCAGCTCGGTGGCCCGGGCATGCTGATCGGCCTCGGTGGCGGCGCTGCGTCGTCGATGACCACCGGCACCAATACCGAAGACCTCGATTTTGCCTCCGTGCAGCGCGGCAACCCGGAAATCCAGCGGCGCGCGCAGGAAGTCATCGACCGCTGCTGGCAGATGGGTTCTCCGAAGGGCGACGCGTCGGCGCCGCACGACGGCAACCCGATCCTGTCGATCCACGACGTCGGCGCTGGCGGCATTTCCAACGCGCTGCCGGAACTGGCGCATGGCGCCGGCTGCGGTGCGCACTTCGAACTGCGCGAGGTGAAGATCGAGGAGCCGGGCATGTCGCCGGCCGAGATCTGGTGCAACGAGGCGCAGGAGCGCTACGTGCTGGCGCTGCCGCCGTCGCGCCTCGAAGAATTCGCGCTGATCTGCGAACGCGAGCGCTGCCCGTTCGCCGTGGTCGGCCAGACCACGGCCGAGAAGCAGCTGATCGTTGCTGACCGCCACTTCGGCAACAAGCCGGTCGACATGGATATGGAGGCCCTCCTGGGCAAGCCGCCGCGCATGACGCGCGACGTCGTGCACCTGCCGCCGGTGACGGTGGCCTTCGACCCGACCGCGGTCGAGCTGAAGGATGCCGCCTACCGCGTGCTGCGCCTGCCGACGGTGGCCGACAAGACCTTCCTCATCTCGATCGGCGACCGCTCCGTTGGCGGCCTCACGGCGCGCGACCAGATGGTCGGTCCGTGGCAGGTGCCGGTGGCCGACGTCGCGGTGACGCTGATGGGCTACCAGGGCTATGCCGGCGAGGCCTTCGCGATGGGCGAACGCACGCCGCTGGCCATCCTCGATGCGCCGGCCTCGGGCCGCATGGCGATCGGCGAATCGCTGACCAACATCGCTGCGGCCGACATTGCCAAGCTCGGCGACGTCAAGCTCTCCGCCAACTGGATGGCCGCCGCCGGCACGCCGGGCGAGGATGCCCGCCTGTTCGACACGGTGCGTGCGGTGTCCGACCTCTGCCAGCAGATCGGCATCTCGATCCCGGTCGGCAAGGATTCGCTGTCGATGCGCACGGCCTGGGAAGACGAGGGTGCGAAAAAACAGGTCGTGTCGCCGCTGTCGCTGATCGTCACCTCGTTCGCGCGCGTGCAGGATGCGCGCCGCACGCTGACGCCGCAGCTGGTGCTCGACCAGGGCGAAACCGACCTGTTGCTGATCGACCTCGGTGCCGGCAGGAACCGCCTCGGCGGCTCGGCGCTGGCGCAGGTCTTCAATGCCACCGGCGACGATGCGCCGGATGTCGATGAGCCGCAGAAGCTCGCCGCCTTCTTCGGTGCCGTGCAGAAGCTCGCTTCCGACAATCTGCTGCTGGCCTACCACGACCGTTCCGACGGCGGCCTCCTCGCGGCTGCCGCCGAGATGGCCTTCGCCTCGCGCTGCGGCGTCTCGCTGGACATGGACGGCCTCTGCTATGACCCGCTGATGGCCGATGTCGACGGCAACGAGAAGAAGCCGGACCAGCTCGGCGGTCGCTCCTTCGAGATCCTGATGCGTGCGCTGTTCAACGAGGAGCTCGGCGCACTGGTGCAGATCCGCCGCGGCGACCGTGACCGTGTGATGGACATCCTGCGCGCTGCCGGCCTCGGTGCCTGTGCGACCTTCGTCGGCTACCCGAACCCGTGGGACGAATTCCGCGTCGTGCGCAACGCCAAGGCCGTGTTGCGCGAGAAGCGTGTCGAGCTGCAGCGCGCCTGGTCGGAAACCAGCTTCCGCATGCAGGCGCTGCGCGACAACCCGGAATGCGCGCAGCAGGAATACGACCGTATCCTGAACGCCGACGACAAGGGCCTGTCGGTCAGCCTCAGCTACGACCCGGCCGACGATGTCGCTGCACCGTTCATTGCCACGGGGGCGCGGCCGCAGGTTGCGATCCTGCGCGAGCAGGGCGTGAACGGCCACGTCGAAATGGCGGCGGCGTTCGACCGCGCTGGCTTCTCGGCGGTGGATGTGCACATGAGCGACATCCTCGCCGGCCGCGTCTTTCTCAAGGACTTCAAGGGGGCCGTCGCCTGCGGCGGCTTCTCCTACGGCGACGTGCTCGGCGCCGGCCAGGGCTGGGCGCGCACCATCCTCTTCAACGGCCGTGCCCGTGACGAGTTCTCGGCCTTCTTCGGCCGCCCGGATACCTTTGCACTGGGCGTCTGCAACGGCTGCCAGATGATGAGCGCACTGAAGTCGCTGGTGCCGGGGGCCGAACACTGGCCGCGCTTCGTCCGCAACCGCGTCGAGCAGTTCGAGGCCCGCTTCACGATGGTCGAAGTTGTCGATTCGCCGTCGCTGTTCCTGTCCGGCATGGCCGGCAGCCGCATGCCGGTGGTGGTCTCGCACGGCGAAGGCCGCGCCGATTTCTCTGAAACCGGTGACCTCGACCAGGTTGCGGTGGCCATGCGCTACCTCGACAACGCCGGCAATCCGACGGAGGTCTATCCGTACAACCCGAACGGCTCGCCGCAGGGCCTCACCGGCGTGACCACGGCCGATGGCCGCTTCACGATCATGATGCCGCACCCGGAGCGGGTGTTCCGCACGGTGCAGATGTCCTGGCATCCGGAGAATCTGGGTGAAGATTCGCCGTGGATGCGCATGTTCCGCAATGCGCGGAAGTGGGTGGGATAGACGGGCGAGCTGATCGCTTCAGGCAGGCGGGAAAACAAAAAGGGCGCGGTTGAAACCGCGCCCTTTGCATTGAAGCGAGCCTGACTTACTGCACTTTGGCCTTGGTCCGCAGGTCGATGATCATCTTCTCGACCAGCTGCTGGTTGGCGCGCTGCGCCAGCTGCGGCTTGATCGCCTCGAAGGCCGGCGCTTCGAGCGGACGGGAGTCTTCGAGCAGGATCACGTGCCAGCCGAAGTCGGTCTTGACCGGGGTTTCGGTGTACTTGCCCTTCGACAGCTTGGTCAGTGCCTCGGCGAACGGAGGAACGTAGCTGCCTGCGGCGCTCCAGCCGAGGTCGCCGCCGTTTTCCTTGGAACCCGGGTCCTTCGACTGCTTGGCCAGTTCGTCGAACTTGGCACCCTTCTTCAGGTTGTCGATGATCGTCTTTGCCTGATCCTCGGTTTCAACCAGGATATGGCGGCTCTTGTACTCGGTGCCGCCGAGCTTGGCTTTCATCGCGTCGTATTCCGACTTCAGCTGGGCGTCGCTGACCGGATGCTTCTTGACGTAGTCCTGGATGAAGGCACGGATCAGCACTGCCTGGCGGGCGAGTTCCATCTGGGCGGAAATGCCGGGGTTCTTGTCCACGCCGGCCTTCTTCGCTTCCTGGGTGAGCAGTTCGCGGCGGACCAGTTCTTCCTTGACGGCATTCCTCAGCTCAGCCGAGTCCGGCATGCCCTGCGCCTTCTGTTCGGCGTAGAACGCATCGAACAGCGACTGCGAGATGGCGGTGCCGTTGACCGTGGCTACCGTGCCGGCCTTGGCCGGAGCAGCGGCGGCCTTCTCCGCGGCGATGACCGGCAGCGTCAGCAGGGCGCCGGCGACGAGGGTGGCAGCGAGCTTCGAGAGGGTGTGCATGGATCGCGTTTCCTTGTATCGGTGGGGGGTAAAACGGACAGTTTCCGACTAAATCTCGTCAGGCGCAAGCGCCTTGATGCCGAGCGCATGAATGCGGCCGCGCATCAGGTCGCCGACCAGCGCAAAGACCTCGCGATGCCTGGCAACGGTGCTCTTCCCGGCGAACGCGGAAGAGACAAGCAGGAGCCGGTAATGGCCGCCATCGCGGGCACCCGCATGGCCGGCATGGAGGTGGGAGTCGTCGGCAAGTTCGAAGCGTGACGGCGCCAGCGGCGCGAGCCGCTCGCGCAGCAGGGCTTCGACATCATTGACCGGGTGGGTACCTTCCGTCCGCATCAGGCCGGGAGAACCTTCTTGAATGGCTTGACGGTGACCTTCTCGTAAACGCCGGCAGCGACGTACGGGTCGGCATCGGCCCAGGCCTTTGCGGCGGCCAGCGATTCGAATTCCGCCACGATGAGGCTGCCGGAAAAGCCTGCGGGGCCTGGATCCGGCGAATCGATGGCCGGGCACGGTCCGGCGAGCAGCAGGCGCCCTTCGCCCTGCAGGGCCTGCAGGCGGGCAACGTGGTCGGGGCGCACGGCAAGGCGCTTGTCGAGGGTGCCGGCGCGGTCTTCGCCTATGATCACATAGAACATCATTTCTTCTCCTCTTCGATGTATTTGGACAGCAGCATGCCCTGCACGAGTACGAAAGCGAGCATGAGCCCGATGCCGCCGAACAGCTTGAAATTGACCCAGGCATCGGTTGAAAAGCTGTAGGCGACGGCAAGATTCGCGAAGCCCATGAAGGTGAAAAAGCCGACCCAGGACCAGTTCATCCGCGCCCAGGCTACGTCGGGCAACTGCATCTGCTCGGACAGCAGCGACTTCATCAGGTTCTTCTTCATGAACAGCGCACCGCCGGCGAGGATGCCGGCGAACAGCCAGTAGAGGACGGTCGGCTTCCACTTGATGAAGGTCTCGTCCTGCAGCAGCAGCGTGGCACCACCGAAGAAGGTGACGATGACGAGGCTGACCCAGAGCATGGTGTCGACCTTGCGGTGCCGGAACCAGACCCAGCCGATCTGCAGGAAGGTGCCGGCAATCGCGACGGCGGTGGCGACAAAGATGCCGTAGATCTTGAACGCGATGAAGAAGAGGATGACGGGAAACAGGTCGAAGAGAAACTTCATGGGGAAATCCGGAAATGCTGCGCTGAGGCGTCGCGCGACGCGCGATTATGGCTGATTCGCGTACGCCGTGTCCAATGGCCGGGGTATACTTGCGGCATCCCTTGCCGTAAGCGCGGAGAAGCCATGAACAGGATCGCCATCATCGATGACAGCGATATCAACCTGACCCTGCTGAAACACCTCGTCAACAAGCTGGGCGGCTGTGAGCCGCTGCTGTTTTCCGATGCACTGAAGGGCCTGCAGTGGTGCCTCGACAACGAGCCTGATCTGGTCATTGTCGATTACATGATGCCTGACCTCGACGGCATCGGTTTCATCGAGCGCTTCCGGGCGGCTCCCGGACGGAGCGAGATACCGGTGCTGATGATCACCGCCAACGACGACAAGGAAATCCGCTACGAGGCCCTGCAGCGCGGTGCCACCGATTTCCTGACGAAGCCGGTCGATACCGTTGAATTTCGCGCCCGCGCGACGATCATGCTGACGCTGCGGGCCAACCAGAAACGCATGGTGGACCGCAACCGCGAACTGGCGGAGGAGGTCCGCAAGGCCACGGCCGAGATCCGTTCCCGCGAACAGGAGCTGCTCTTCCGCATGTCGCGCGCGGCTGAGTTCCGGGATCCGGAAACCGGGGCCCACATTCAGCGCATGGCGCATTACTCGGCACTGGTCGCGCGCCAGCTGGGCATGTCCGAAGCCGAGCAGGAGCTCCTCCTGCAGGCCGCGCCGATGCACGATGTCGGCAAGATCGGGATCCCCGATTACATCCTGCTCAAGCCGGGCAAGCTGACGCATGAAGAGTTCGAGGTCATGAAGAACCACGCCAAGCTTGGCCACGAATTGCTGCACGGCAGCGGTTCGGCGGTGCTGCAGGCAGGTGCGGAGATCGCACTGTCGCACCACGAAAAATTTGACGGCTCGGGCTATCCGGTAGGGCTCCGGGGGGACGCGATACCGCTGCTCGGGCGCATCGTCGCGGTCGCCGATGTTTTCGATGCACTGACCTCGGAGCGCCCCTACAAGAAGGCCTGGGATCTCGACAAGGCCGTCGCCTTCCTGCGTGAGGGCAGCGGCGCCCATTTCGATCCCGCCTGCGTCGAGGCTTTCCTCGCCGCCTGGAGCGACGTGCTGAGCGTTCGCGAACGCTTCGCCGACGAGGAGGTTCCCCAACTGTGAGTCTGTGGTGCGGATCGCTGGCGCTTCGCCTGCGGTTTCTTTCCGTGGTGTTGCTGCTTTGCTCCCTGCCGTTCTCCGCGCGTTCATCGGCGAGCTACGTACTGGTGGTCGTGCCGCAGTTTCCAGCGCCCGAAATACAGCGCGACTGGCAGCCGCTGCTCGATCGCCTCCACGCAACGTCCGGAATTCAACTGAAGCTTCGTCACGTGCGCTCCATTCCGGAATTCGAGAATGAGTTTTCGCGCGGCCAGCCGGATTTCGTGTTCATGAATCCCTACCATGCGGTCATGGCACGGCAATCTCAGGGCTACATTCCGCTGGTTCGCGCCAGCGCACCACTGACAGGCATCCTCGTCGCACGCAAGGAGGGGTCCGTCGGAAAAATGAGCGATCTCGACGGCAAGGAGCTGGCTTTCCCCGCACCGAACGCATTTGGCGCATCGCTCTACATGCGTGCGCTGCTGCAGGAAAAACTCGGAATCCGTATCGTGCCGCGCTATGTGAAGACACACAGCAATGTCTTCCGAGCCGTACTCGCCGGCGATGTGCCGGCGGGTGGCGCCGTCAACAGTACGCTGGCCCAGGAATCCGCCGCCGTGCGTGATCGGTTGCGCGTGCTGTTCGAGACACCTGCCGTGGCGTCGCATCCGCTGGCTGCACATCCGCGGGTCCCGGAATCCGTTCGCCGCGAGCTCACCAATGCAATCCTCGGGATTGCGCGCTCGGCCGATGGGGCGGCGCTCCTGGAGGCCGTCCAGCTCGCGTCTGCGGTCACCGCCGACTACACACGTGACTATCTGCCGCTGGAGCGCCTGAATCTTGGCGCCTATTTCGTCCGCAGCGAGTAGCCTCATGCCTTCCCGCCTGCTTTCCCGCCTGTTGCCACGGCGCCTCAGCGTCCAGCTCGCACTGCTGGTGTCGCTGCTGTTCATGGTGACGGTTTTCGTGCAGACCAGCTACAACGCCGCCGAGCAGGCCGAGTTCAGCGAGCGGGAGCGTTCGGCACAGATGCGCGCGCTGGTGAAGAGCCTTGCCGGCGCAGTTTCCGATCCGTTCATGCTGTCGGATTACACAACGCTCGAGTCGCTGCTGCTGCTCTCGGTGGATTACCCCTCGGTGCTCAACCTGACGGTGTTTGACGGTCATGGCAAGGTGCTTTCCCGCGTGAGCAAGGATGCCCAAGGCCAGTCGTTTGTCGATTTTTCGGCGGCGCCGGAGACGGTACCGCAGGCCAACGACCCCTTGTTCGAGTATTCAACCAGGCGCAAGCACATGTTCGGTGGCCTGGTTGACCTGGGCCCCGATGAACTCACGGTACTGCATCCGATCGCCGGCTCCGGCCACAGTGGCTGGCTGAAGTTGCGCATCAGTCTTGCCTCGCTTCAGGATGCCAAGCGGCACCAATGGCAGGACAGCCTCTTGACTGCGGTTGCGGTCGTCGTCGTCAGCACCCTGCTGCTGCTGGTCTTCCTGTCGCGTACGATGCGAGCGCTGCGCGAGGCTGCCGAGTTTGCGGGACGCCTCGATGTCGTCCGGGGCATGACGTTGCCGGCATTTTCCGGCAACGAGGAAACCCGCCTGCTGGTGGAGTCGCTCAACCATGCATCGCTGCGCCTGCGCCAGCAGGAGGATGTCATCCAGGAAAACAACCGGTTCCTGAACAGCCTGACGGATGCGCTCGGAGAAGGCGTCATCGCGACCGATGCCGAGGGGCGCTGCATCTTCATGAACGCCGAGGCGGAGCGGCTGCTCGGCTGGCAGCGGGACGATCTGATCGGCAAGGACGTCCATGAGACGATCCACTTCCAGACGGCCACGGGCATCCCGCTCGCACGGGAGGAATGTCCGATGCATGCGTCGGTGGTCGTGCGCCATGTCTTCCGTTCCGACCTGGATGCCTTCACGCGCAAGGATGGCCGTCTGTTCCCGATCTCCGTCGTCTCGATGCCGATCTTCCAGGGCGAGGTCTTCGTCGGTACAGTTGCCGCCTTCCAGGACATTACCGAGCGCAAGCGCGACGAGGATTTCCTGCTTGCGACATCGTCGCGTCTGTCGGCGCTGATTGAGAGCCTGCAGGCCTGCGTGCTGGTCGAGGACGAGCAGGGCAAGGTCGTGCTCACGAACCAGTTCTTCTGCGACACATTCCGTCCCGGCGCGCTCACCAACGAGCTGGTCGGCAGCCGGGCCGCAGAAGTCCTCCGCCAGTGCGGCAGCCTGATGCCATCGCCTGCGGCGTTTGCCGACCTTCTTGAACGGCTGCTGCACGAGCGCGCGCCGACGATGGCCATTGAATTGCCGCTTGCCGATGGCCGTGTCCTCGAACTGGACTTTGTGCCGATCTACCTGTTTCCGGCCATGCCGCAGGCGGAGGATTGCCGCGGGCACCTCTGGCTGTTCCGTGAGATCACCGAACGCAAGCAGGCGGAAATCGAGATCCGGCGAGCACGCGAAGCGGCCGAGCAGGCCAACAGCGCGAAGAGCGATTTCCTTGCCAACATGAGTCACGAAATCCGGACGCCGATGAACGGCGTCATCGGCATGACGGATCTTGCGCTCGAGACGAAGCTCACGGCACAGCAGCGCGAATATCTCGAAATGGTGAAAACCTCGGCTGACGCCTTGCTGGTGATCATCAATGACATCCTCGATTTCTCGAAGATCGAGGCTGGCAAGCTGGAGATCGAGCGCGTGGGCTTTGCGGTACGCGAGGAGATTGTGCAGATCCTCAAGCCGCTCCAGTTCCGTGCCGAGCAGAAGGGTCTCAGCCTCGATCATTTCGTTGATCCCGCTGTGCCTGCGGTGCTGATCGGTGATCCGGTCCGCCTGCGCCAGATCCTCATCAACCTGGTCGGCAATGCGCTGAAGTTTACCGAGCAGGGCGGGGTCTCTGTCGGCGTCGTGCTGGCGGCTCGAAGCGAGGCCGGCGTTGACCTCCATGTGTCGGTGCGCGATACCGGCATCGGCATTCCTCAGGCCAAGCAGCCGGGCATCTTCGAGGCCTTCTCGCAGGCGGACGGATCGATCACGCGGCGCTTCGGCGGTACCGGCCTCGGGCTTGCGATCTGCCAGAAGCTGGTGGCGATGATGGACGGCCGGATCTGGGTGGTCAGCGCCGAAGGACAGGGCAGCACTTTCCATTTCACCCTCCGCCTCGGCATCGGTGAAGTGGCTGCGCTTTCGGCAAAGGCGCCGGCACCGCCGCCGACGCGCTCGCTTTCCATCCTGCTGGTCGAGGACAACCTGATCAACCAGCGCCTTGCCGTGATGTTGCTCGAACGCAAGGGGCACCGGATGCGGGTCGCCGGCAACGGCGAGGAGGCGCTCGCGGCCCTGGCCGAGGAAACGTTCGATCTGGTCCTGATGGATATCCAGATGCCGGTGATGGGGGGCTTCGAGGCGACGCGCCTGATCCGCGAGCAAGAAGCGCAGAACGGCGGCCACCAGATCATCATCGCGATGACGGCGAATGCCATGCAGGGCGATCGCGAACGCTGCCTTGCCGCGGGAATGGATGGCTATGTTTCGAAGCCGATCCGCCCCGACGATCTGTTTGCGACGATCGCGGCGTGTCTGCCGACAGCCGTCGTCTCAGACGCTGCCGAGGCCGCGGCAGCGCCCGAGGTGGCGGTTGTAGCGCGGGACGAGCCGGGCCATTTCGACCGCGCCGAGGTCCTCGAGCGCCTGGGCGGCGATGAGGAACTGTACCGTGCCGTGGCGGCGATGTTCGTGCAGGACAGCCCCGGCTACCGGGAAGCGCTGGAGGCGTCACTTGCCGCCGCAGACGTCGGCATGCTGGCGCGCGAGGCACACACGGTCAAGGGCCTGCTCGCGACCTTCTCCTGCAATGCCTGGGCGATGCTGGCGCGCGATATCGAGACGCTGGCGAAGGACGGCCGCTTCGATGAAGCGGCGGCACGCGTGCCGCAATTGCTGGAAGTGATCGACGAACTGGCGGTTCTGCTGGCTGCAGAGGCCGGCTAGCCCCGGGGGCGATCATGACCGCCGAACTCTTTGCCGGCAGGATCTACGAGGTCGAACTGTGCAGCGGTGAGCGCCGCCTGTGGCGTTGTGTCGGCGATGATGCGCGCGGTGTCCGCTGGTGGCGGGATTGTGAGAGCGGTGCTGAATTCAGCGAGAGTTCGCTGATGTATGCCTGGTCGGTGATCGGTGAGGCGCTGCCGGCGTTGCCCGCTGCGCCGGACTGAACGGTCAGGTAGCGGGGAGACTCAGAAAGCGTGCCGCTTCGGCACTTTCCGTACCGTGCGGGATCACTCCCAGCAGGGGCGCCGGCAGCGTCCGTTCAAGTGTTGCAAGGTTCTCTGCAAAGCGGCGCATCTGCGGATCGACGCGGTTGGCGATCCAGCCGGCCCACTTGAGTCCGCGTGACTGCATGGCTTCCATCGTGAGCAGCGCATGGTTCAGGCAGCCGAGCCGCATGCCGACGACAAGAATGACGGGCAGCGCCAGCGCGACGGCCAGGTCGGCCGCGTCGAAGTCCTCACCGATCGGCACCAGCAGACCACCGACTCCTTCGACAAGAACGACGTCCGTCTGCGCCTGCAGTGCAGCCAGGGCTTCACGGATGCGCGGCAGGCCGACGGCGACGCCTTCGTCAGCCGCCGCGATATGCGGTGCGATCGGTTCGCGGAAGCAGTAAGGATTGGTCAGTGCAGCATCCAGCGCAACGCTCGACGCATCCCGCAGCAGCGTGACGTCCTCGTTTTCGCCATTCTCCTCGACGCCCGCGGCCACCGGCTTCATGCCGACGGCGCTGCGGCCGTTCTGGCGGAAGGCGTGGAGCAGCGCGCATGCCGCGTGCGTCTTGCCGATGCCGGTATCGGTGCCGGCGATGAAGTAGGCGAGTTTCATTGGGTTCTCCAATGCGCTGTCGCTCAGGATGCGGCCTCGATCAGGTGGTGGAATTCGTCATGGACGTCACCGAGCGCAGCTTCGATGCCACCCTTTCCTGCGCGGCAGCGGTCCTTGAGTACGAGCAGGCTTGCCTGCAGTTTTGTACGGTCGACGGAATGGATTGCCTGCGCCAGTTCGGCCATCCGGCCAGCCTGCCGGCATGCGCTGCGGTTGCGTGCCTGGCCGCGCGGTGCGTGCCATATCGGCGCGAGGACGCTGTGGAAGGCTTCGACGTCACCCGCAAAGTGATGATGGTGGTGCCCCGCTTCGTTATTCGGTTCGGCGGCGAAGGTAGTGCCGATGGCGCCTGCGGCGAGCAGGGCGGCAATGAATTTTCGGTGCAGGAAGGGCATCGTCGTCCGCAGTGAGTGATGAGAGTAATTCGAATCCATGTTCATGCCCTTGCCGTCAGCAGGATGACATCGTAGCTTGCCGGCAGGCCGTCGGCTGTGCGCTGGGCTTCGTAGGCGGCGCTCAGCGCCTGCCATGCAGCCTTGCCCATCATGCCGCTACGCCGACCATCGCCCAGCGCATTGGCGCCGATGGCCTTGACGGCACCGAGGAGTGTTTTCAGGTCGGGGTAATGCAACGTGATCGTGCGGCGCTCGATCTGCAGCTGGGCGAGGCCGGCCGTTTCGGCCGCAGCGGCGAGCGGTGCCGGCTCGCTGAAATCAAGCGTATGGCGGTGGCGGTCGATGCCCGCGAAGGCCTGGCGCAGCTCGGTATAGGTGCCGGGGCCGAGCGTGGACAGTGCGAGCCTGCCGTGTGGCCGCAGCACGCGCACGGCTTCGGCGAGGACGCGTCGCGGATCGCACCATTGCACCGTCAGGCTGGACCACCAAAGGTCGAAGGCCCGGTTGCGGAAGGGCAGGGATTCAATGTCGGCGACGCAGGCTGGCGCTGTCGCTGCCGCCTTCTGCGCCATGGCGGCAGCGAAGTCGGCAGCCACGAGCCGGGCTGAGGGCCATTGGCCGGCAAGGAGGCGGGCGCCGTAGCCAGTGCCGCAGCCTGCGTCGAGGATATCGGCCGGCGAGGATGGGGCGCCGACGGTGGCGGTCAGTGCGTCGAGCAGGGCGCGGCAGACCTCGCGCTGCAGTACGGCGGCGGCATCGTAGGTCGTCGCGGCACGCGAGAAGGCGGCGCGGATGCGGTGCTTCTCAGGCAGGTTCATGGCAGAAGCTGCGCAACAGGTCGGTGAATCGTTCCGGTGCTGAAATGAAGGGGGCGTGTGCACAGCCGGCGAAACGCTCGAGGCGGGCGCGGGGAATCCGCGCCGCCAGCATTTCGGCGGCGCCAAACGGCATCAGTGGGTCCTGGTCGCCGTGCAGCAGCAGCGTCGGCAGCGTCAGCCCGGCCAGCAGGTCGCGCAGGTCGGCCTCGGCGAGCCAGCCGAGGCCGCGCAGCAGCGTTGCCGTTGCCGGCAGCCCGTCGGCAAGGAGTGGCGTCAGCGCCCGTGCGACGGCGCGCGCCTTGGTGTCGCCCTGGTTGAAGAGCATCACGAAGCGCGTGAGCGTGGTGCGCGCATCGTCGGCGATCGCGTGGCGGAAGGTGTCGAGCAGTTCCGGCGGCTGCGCCGCGGGCCAACCGTCGTCCCGCAGGAAGCGAGCGGTACTGCCGACCAGTACCAGTCGGCTGAAGTGGCGCGGATGTCTTGCGGCAGCGGCGAGCGCCAGCATGCCGCCCAGCGACCAGCCGCAACAGCAAGTGCCGGCGGGCAGCGCAGCGGCGAGTGCGTCGGCGGTGGCCGAGAAGTCGGCGCGGTCGTCCGGCGAGCCGGCATAGCCGGGCAGGCTGACCACATGCACGCGGGAATCGTTGGCAAGTACGTCGACGATGCCATTCCAGACGCCCGCACCGAGCCCCCAGCCATGCACCAGCGCAAGGTCCGGCCCCTGGCCCCGGGAAGTGATCTGCAGGCTCACTGCAGCGCCTTCAGTGCATCGAGCAGTTGCGCCACCTGCGCCTCGCTGTGTGCGGCGGAGAGCGTCACGCGCAGGCGGGCGGTGCCCTTGGGGACCGTCGGCGGGCGGATGGCCGGTACCCACAGGCCGCGTTCGAACAGCGCCTCCGCCAGCGCCAGCGCCTCGTGGTTGTCGCCGACGATGATCGGCTGGATCGCACTTGGCGAATCGCAGAGCTGCCAGCGCGTGCCGTTGAGGCCGTCGCGCAGTTGCGCGATGAGGCGGAAGAGGTGGGCGCGGCGGGCGTCGCCGGTGGCGAGCAGGTTCACGCTCTCGGCCAGCGTGGCCGCGATCACGGGGCTGGCGGCGGTGGTGAAGATGTAGCTGCGCGCCTTGTTGACCAGCCAGTCGATGACGACCGGGTCGGCAGCGACGAAGGCCCCGGCAACGCCGGCCGCCTTGCCGAGCGTGCCCATCAGCACGAGGCGCGGTGCGGCCTTGATGCCGAAATGCGCGAGCGAACCGCGGCCGCGCTCGCCGAGAACGCCGAAGCCGTGGGCGTCGTCGACCACCAGCCAGGCATCGTGGCGCTCGGCCAGCGCGAGCAGTTCGGGCAGCGGCGCGAGGTCGCCGTCCATGCTGAAGACGGCGTCGGTGAGGATCAGCTTGCGCTTCGCCGGCGATTTCTCGAGCAGGGCCGCCAGAGCGTCCATGTCGTTGTGCGGGTAGCGGACGTGCTCGGCGCGCGACAGTTGGGCGGCGTCGATCAGCGAGGCGTGGTTCAGCTTGTCGGCGAAGATTGCGTCGCCGCGACCGACCAGCGCGGGGGCGACGGCGAGGTTGGCCATGTAGCCGGTCGAGAAAGTCAGCGCGGCCGGGAAATGCACATAGGCGGCGAGCGCCTGTTCCGCGGTCTCGTGCGGGAGCAGGTGGCCGGAGACGAGGTGCGAGGCGCCGCTGCCGACGCCCCAGTGGATCGCGGCCTCACGGGCGGCGGCGATCAGTTCGGGCGTGTTGGCGAGGCCGAGGTAATCGTTGCTGCAGAAGGCGATGACGGGCTTGCCGTCGACCACGCATTCCGGCGTGCAGGGCGAATCGATGATGCGGCGGCGGCGCTTCAGGCCATCGGCTTCGAGCGCGGCGAGTTCCTGGCGCAAGGGGTCGAGAATCATCCCAGCGCCGCCTTCAGTGCAGCAGCGGCGCCGTCGGCCAGAAAGGCGGCATCGCTGTCGGTCAGGACGTAGGGCGGCATGAAGTAAACGGTGTTCCCCATCGGACGCAGCAACAGTTCGCGCGCCAGCGCCTCGCGGTAGAAGCGGCGCCCGAAGCCCGTATCCGCCTCGACGTCGAACGCGAGGATCATGCCGCGGCGGCGGAAATGACGTACCTGCGGGTGTTCGGCGAGGGGCCGCAGCAGGCGTTCCAGCGTTTCGCCGCGCGCCGTGTTCCGTGCCAGCACATCGTCCTCGGCAAAGATGTCCAGCGTCGCCAGTGCCGCACGGCAGGCGAGCGCGTTGCCGGTGTAGGAATGCGAGTGCAGGAAGCCGCGCACGGTGACATCGTCGTAGAAGGCTGCGTAGACGCGGTCGGTGGTGAGCACGACCGAGAGCGGCAGGTAGCCGCCGGAAATGCCCTTCGACAGGCAAAGGAAGTCGGGCTTGATGCCGGCCTGCTCGTGCGCGAAGAAGGTGCCGCTGCGGCCGCAGCCGACGGCGATCTCGTCGCAGATGAGATGCACCTCGAAGCGGTCGCACAGCGTACGCGCCAGCCGCAGGTATTCCGGGTCGTGCATGGCCATGCCGGCGGCACCCTGCACCAGGGGCTCCACAATCAGCGCGGCGATGCGTTCGTGGTTCGCTTCAAGGAAACCTTCCAGCGCGGCGGCGGTGCGGCGGGCAACATCGGCGGCGGTTTCGCCCGGCTCGGCCTGGCGGGCATCGGGCGAGGGCACGACGTTTGCGGCGCGGATCAGCGGCGCGTAGGCGTCGCGGAAAATGGCGACGTCGGTCACCGCCAGCGCACCGACCGTTTCGCCGTGGTAGCCGCCGGCGAGTGCGACGAACTCACGCTTTTGCGTCCGGCCGATGTTCTGCCAGTAGTGGAAGGACATCTTCAGCGCGATCTCGGTCGCCGAGGCGCCGTCGGAAGCATAGAAGCAATGGCCAAGCGCACCACCGGTGAGTGCCGACAGGCGCTCCGAGAGCTGCACCACGGGCTCGTGCGTGAAGCCGGCGAGGATCACGTGTTCCAGCTTGCCGAGCTGGTCCGCCAGCGCGGCATTGATGCGCGGGTTGCAGTGGCCGAAGAGGTTGACCCACCATGAACCGATCGCATCCAGATAGCGGCGGCCGTCGGCATCGTAAAGCCACAGGCCTTCACCGCGCACGACCGGCACCAGCGGCAGATCGTGCGTGTGCTGCTTCATCTGCGTGCATGGGTGCCAGACGGCGGCGAGACTGCGCCGCAGGAGGTCGGCGTTGCTCATGGCGAAGGGCTCAGTGGAGGGTCTGCGACGGGGCGTCGTGCCCCTGCTCCGGCAGTTCGGGGTGCACCACTTCGCTTTCGGCGTTCGGGTACAGCGGCATGCCGCAGTCGTCGCAGAATTCGAAGGGGAACGGGTGGTCGAGGAAGGTGATTTCCTTCATGCCGCATTCGCGCAGCACGGTCTCGATTTCGCCGACGGCATCGGTGTTCTCGTCTTCGCTGCCCAGGAGCGGCCAGACGACGCCGTGCCAGGTGGCCTCCTTGTCACGCGGGCCGAAACCGATGCGGTATTCCTCCAGGCGGCGCTCATGGAAGGGGCCGATGACGGCGCGCAGCTGTTCGGCAGTGACGCCCTGTGTTGCCTGCAGGAAGGCCACCGAGGCGCGCAGCGAGTAGGGACGCGAGGCCTTGTCCGCATTTCGGCAGGCAGCGTGGTAGGCGTCCGCGAGCAGCGGCTGGTAGGCGCAGCCGGTAAGCAGCGGCTCGAGGTTCGGGGCGCCCTGCTTGATCCATTCCTTGAGGGCGCCTTCGCGTGTCCCGTCCTTCTCGTTCCAGCGGAAGATCGGCGCACCACGCGGCACGACAACGGCGCCGACCAGATAGCGTACATCGGAGAGGAAGCGGTTCGTTTCCTCCAGATTGCTCGTGTCGAGCTTGAGGTGCTGGCCGGCGATTGCCGCCTCGCCGAGTTCGCGGGTCAGGTTGCGCGTATCGACGAAGCTGCGCGGCAGCTGGTCCGGGCTGAACAGGAAGTCGACCAGCGCCACGCGTGCATCGGCGGCGAAAACATGGGCGCCGAGCTGTACGGCGAGCGCAGCGAGCGTGCTTTTCGGAACAACGCCGGATGGAATCGAGTAGCGTGACCAGGCGAGCACCGGTGCGTTGATCAGCAGTACGTCGAATTCCTGGCCGGCGACGGCGATGCGTGCCGATTCGGAACGTGCCTCGACCATGTCCGCCAGCTCGTCGTGGGCCACCGGGTTGGTGTCGAACAGGCGGTCGAGCGCCGCGTTGAGGTCGTCCTCGGCGCCGTTTGCCAGCAGGCTGTCGACCACCTCGGCCAGGCGAGCTTCCCAGAAGGCGTCCTCCAGCTTGCCGCCGGACTCGGAAATGCCGGTGGCCAGCCGTGCCAGCTCGGTGGCGTCGGCGGAGATGCGATTGCGGGAGGAGAATCGGGTGCGCTTCATGGGGGTGCTTCCAGGGAACAATGCGCGATTATACCAAGGCCACCCGCTGCATCTGTCCGCTAGAATCGCAGCTGTTTCCCGTTCCCGGACATCCCGATGATCCTCGTCCTTTCCCCGGCCAAGCGCCTCGATTACGACGCTCCGCTCCCTGCCGTGGCAGCGACCCAGCCCCGTCTGCTCGATGAGTCCGAGCGCCTGATCAATCGGCTGCGCAAACTTTCGCCGGCCCAGATCGCCTCGCTCATGTCACTGTCTGATCCGCTGGCCGCCCTCAACCATGCCCGCTATGCGGACTGGCACCGCCCCTTTGAGCCCGGCAACGCCCGGCCGGCCGTGCTGGCCTTTGCCGGGGATGTCTACGAGGGACTCGACGCCCCGAGCCTGAAGGCGACCGCGATGAACTGGCTGCAGGCGCATGTGCGCATCCTCTCGGGCCTCTACGGCGTGCTGCGCCCGCTCGACCTGATGCAGGCCTATCGCCTAGAAATGGGCACGAAGCTGGACAACGTGCGTGGCAAGGATCTCTATGCCTTCTGGGGGGAGCGCATCACCACGCTGCTCAATGCCGACCTGCATGCCGGAAAATCCGACGTACTGGTCAATCTCGCGTCAGAGGAATATTTCAAGTCGGTAAAGCGGTCGCAGCTCGACGTACCGGTCATCCAGCCGGTGTTCGAAGACTGGAAGGGCGGCCGCTACAAGATCATCAGCTTCTTTGCCAAGCGGGCCCGTGGGCTGATGGCGCGCTATGCCGCCGAGCACCGGTTGAAGGATGTGGAAAGGCTGAAGCAGTTCGGCAGCGAGGAGTACGCCTTTGCCCCCGAGGCGTCGGACGAAACGACCTGGGTGTTCCGGCGCCGCCTCGCCGCTTGAATTCGAGCTCCGAAGCGGCGGGCCTTGCTGCCATAACCTGATGAGAATCTGATACTGTAATGTCGCTCCTCGCCGACCTCCCCGCGTCGGTGTTTCAAGTCATCACTCTGCGCGCTATCGATGTCGAAGACCACGATCTCAGCCTCCCTCCTTGCCGATGTCGAGCGGACGGTCGGCTTCGGCGTGTGGGAATGGCGTTGTCAGGGCGGTGAGGTCCTGTGGTCTACAGGGCTGGAAAAGATATACGCCGCCGGGTCCGGGATTGTTCGGGAACGCTATGCTGCATTTCTGGCACGCGTGCACGCCGAAGACCGGCCGCGCGTCGCCGGCGTGCGAGAATCGGCATGCGCTGCCGGTCAACCGTTCGACATCGTCTATCGCATTGTCCGCCCTGATGGCGAAGTGCGTTGGGTACGCAGCCGGGGATTTCCGCTCGCAGACGTGGAGGACGGTCCTCCGGGGCTTCTCGGCCTCGATCTGGACATAACCGACCAGAAACAGCTCGAACAGGCCCACGTACTCAAGGACGCCCGCCTGACGACAGCGCTTGTCTCGTCGGACCTCGTCATCTTCCATCAGGACCTTGAGCTCCGTTATACATGGATCGCCAACCCGGCGCTGGAGGTGGATGCGAACCGCCTGGTCGGGCGTACGGACATCCAACTCCTCGGAGAGTCTGCCGCCCGGCCGCTGGTTGAGATCAAGCGGCGAGTGCTGATGACGGGGGTCGGCGAACGGCAGGAAGTGTTTGTCGATAATCACGGAAATGCCGGATATTTCGACCTGATCGTCGAGCCACAGCGCGACGAGCATGGCACCTTGACCGGCATTGTCTGCGCTGCGACCGACATTACCCCGCGCAAGGCGGCGGAAACAGTGGCAGCGTCCGCGAGTCGCAAGCTTGAGGCGCTTGCCGCGCATCAGCAGGAGGCACTGGAAGGCGAGCGTGCTGCCATCGCCCGCGACGTTCACGATCAGGTGGGGGCATTCCTGACCGGGATCCGCATGAAGCTGTCGATCGCGTCGGAACGCGTCGCTGCGAATGATCCTGCCGCCGTCAATGCCCTTCAGGATGTCGACGAACTTTGCGCAAAGGCACTTGCTGCGACGCGGCAAATCTGTACCCGCCTGCGGCCGCCCGTACTGGACGATCTCGGCTTGAGCGCGGCGTGCCGCTGGTACGTGCAGGACTGGCAAGGGTTTGGCGGCATTGCCGTCTGCGCCAGGATCAATGAGCTTGGTCGGGATATCGGCGATGCCCTGGCGATCGATGTGTTCCGGATCCTGCAGGAGTTGCTGACCAACGTCAGTCGCCATGCCGGCGCGACCCGGGTTGACATCGTGCTGCGGTCGTCGCGGGGCAAGGTTTGCCTGCACGTCTGCGACAACGGTTGCGGCTTTTCGGTTGCGGCTGCCGACGCAGGACCCGGATTCGGACTGGCGGGCATGCGGGAACGCGTGCGCCGGCACGGCGGCAAGATGGACATCGTCAGCGGCGGACGCGGCACCAGGGTGACGGTCCGCTTTCCGCTGGGAGGACGCCCATGAAGGCACGCCTGATCGTCGCTGACGACCACGAAATCGTCCGCCAGGGGCTGCGTGAGCTGCTCGCGCGCACCGGCGACCTCGAGGTCGTTGCCGAAGCGGACGACGGGGTCACGGCGGAGCACCTCGCCCGCACGGCTGCGGCAGACCTGCTCGTGCTCGATGTCGCGATGCCGCGCCGGAATGGCCTACAGGTGCTGGAATCCCTGCGTGCCGATGGCATTGGCCTGCCGGTCCTCTTCTTTTCGATGTACCCCGCCGAGCAGTATGCGAGTTACACGCGCCTCGCCGGTGCGCAGGGATTCGTCGCTAAATCCGGCAGCGCGCGCGATCTGCTTGATGCAGCACGTGCCGTCCTGGCGGGAAAACTGGCTTTCGCCGGCGCTGCCGCCAACGATGCCACCGGTCCGAGCAATCCTTTCCTGCTCCTTTCGGCACGGGAACGGGAAGTCATGCAGGGCCTGCTCGCCGGCCTGAAGCTGGCCGAAATCGGTGCGCACCTCGGGGTCGGCATCAAGAGTGTGTCGACCTACCGGCGCCGCCTGCTCGACAAGCTTGACGTGCAGAGCAACGCCGAACTGGCCTCGCTGGCTGCGCACTGGCAGATCCGCTAATCGCTGCATCGTGTCGGAATAATCCGACAGACGTATCCGTTCGCCTGGGCGATCATTTCGCTCATGAACCTTCTGCTAGGGAAGGTGTAGGGAGCGAACCGCGTAATGCGCCTTCAGAGTTATCTGGCCCGGCTGATCGGGATCTGTGTCATCCCGCTGCTGGTACTCACCGTCTATCTGGCGGTCGGCAACATCCGGGAATTCAATGAGCGTCACGCGGGCGAAGCCCGAAGCCTGGCGCGCATCGTCGCCGAAAACATCGAGAGTCTGGTGCGATCCCGTATCCGCGGCATGCAGATGCTGGCAAAAGCGCCTGAAATTGACGATCGTTCCCGTTGGTCGAGGGTTTATCACGATGCGCAGGCGTTTCGCGAAACATACGGCCACAACATCGTGATTGCCGATGCATCGGGGCAGATGCTGATCAATACCTACGTAGCCTACGGCAAGCCGCTGCCGCGGCTGCCGACCATTCGTGGTCGGTCGGCAGCGAAGCAGGCGCTGGCAACGCTGCAGCCGGCGAACGGCGATCTCTTCATCGGTCCGGTCAGTGGCGAGCCGCTGGTCGCGGTCGCGGTGCCGGTCGTGCGGGATGCCGCCGCAGCCTATCTCATCATAACGACAATGAGCGCGAACAGTTTCCAGCGACGTCTGGATGAAATGCCGCTACCGGAGGGGCTGAGCGTGCGCCTGCGCGACAGCCAAGGGGATGTCATCGCAGCACGGGCTTCATCGGACGCCGGTGTGGAGGAGCGCATCCTAACGGCGGTCATACCCTCGAGCGGCTGGCGTGTGGATGTCGGCATTCCTGCCGGCTTGTTTGCCACCCAACTCGCGCGCAATGCGGCCGTCGGCGTCGTCCTGCTGCTGCTGACCGTGGCGGTCGTTGCCATCGTTGGGAGCAACTATGCTGCCAGGCGCCTGGCTCAGTCGCTGCGCAGACTCGGCGATTTTCACGGAACACCCGCCGACAGCGATGCGGCGCCGCAGCGCATCCACGAAATCGACGCCATTCGTCAGCGCTTGATCGAGATGGATCAGGGACGCAGCGAGAGCGAGCTGCGTTTCGCGTCGATCTTCGAGCAGGCGGCGGTCGGCATCGCGCTGGTCCTGCCCGACGGGCGGTGGCTGCGCGTCAACGCCAAGCTGTGCGAGATCGTTGGCTATAGCGAGGGAGAACTGATGGGCATGTCCTTCCAGGACATCACCCATCCGGACGACCTCGACAGCGACCTGTCGCTGGTCCAGCGTGTCCTCGCCGGCGAGTTGGCCACCTATTCGCTGGAGAAGCGCTACCGGTGCAAGGACGGTTCGGTCATCTGGATCCTGCTCACGGTGTCCCTGGTGCGCAATCCCGACGGATCTCCCGACTATTTCATTTCCGTGATCGAAGACATCCAGGCCAGGAAGGCTGCGGAAGGCCAGTTGCGTCTCTGGGCCGAGTCATTTTCCAATTCCGATGTCGGACTGGCGATCACCGATCCGGGCAGTCAGAAGATGATTGCGGTTAACCCTGCCTTTGCCCGGCGCCGCGGATACGTACCGGACGAAATTGCCGGGCAACCCATCGCCATGCTCTCTCCCGCCGAACGGTACCCCGAGGTCCGGCGACGCGTTGCCGAGATTGATGCTGCAGGCCATGGCGTGTTCGAGACCGAGCATCTGTGCCGCGATGGCAGTCGCTTTCCGGTCCTGCTCGATGTGACGGTCCTTCGTTCGCCTGAGGGTGAGCCGTTCCGCCGCATTGTCTTTGCGCTCGATATCAGTGAGCGGAAGGCCGCGGAACGGGCGCTGCAGGAAAGCCGGGAACGCCTGCAGCAGATATTCCTGAACGCGGTGACCGGCATCGCCATTTCGGAACTCGACGGCGCCGCCTATGCGCAGGTCAATCCCGCCTTCACCGCGCTGCTCGGCTACACGGAAGCGGAGCTGGTATCGATCGCGCCGATGTCGCTGCTTCACCCGGAAGATCGCGACGCGAACATCGCGCAGATTCGGCGGCTGGTCGACGGCGAAATCCCGTTCTTCGAGATCGAGAGCCGCTTCCGGCACAAGGCCGGGCACGACGTGTGGGTGCACAAGTACGTCTCGCTCCTGCACGATGGCGAGGGCCGGCCAACGCATCGTCTCTCGCTGATGATCGATGTCAGCGGCCGCCGCGCCGCCGAGGAGTCGCTGCGGCGTTCTGCGGACGAATTGCGGGCGCTGGCCTTGCGCCTGCAGGAAGTACGCGAAGCCGAGCGGACGCGCCTGTCGCGCGAGGTGCATGACCATCTCGGCCAGATGCTGACGGGGCTGTCGCTTGACGTGGGCTGGCTCGAAAAGCGGGTGGTGCGTGTTTCGGACGAGGGCTTGCGCGGCGAAATGCAGGGCAAGCTCGACGAGGTACGGGGGCTGACGGGGGAGATGATCCGCTCGGTTCAGGAAATCGCCAGCGAGATGCGGCCGAGCATCCTCGACAACCTCGGTCTGGCGGCGGCGCTGCGTTTCGAAGGCGAGCGTTTCGCGAACCGATCCGGCTTGTCGGTGGCCCTGGAGGTGGCCGAGGCGGATATCGACATTCCGCCGGAGGTCGTTACGGCGCTGTTCCGCGTTTGCCAGGAAGCGCTGACCAACATTGCCCGGCATGCCCGGGCATCGCAGGTCGTGATCCGGCTGAAGCGCTCTGCGGAGGGCCTGCGCCTGGAGATCGAGGATGACGGGGTAGGGATCGGCAACGAGGCGCTGTATGACTCCGATGCACTCGGCCTGCTGGGCATGCGCGAGCGGATCCTTGCAATCAATGGCCAGCTGCTCATGTTGCCCGGCGCGAACGGCGGCACCCTGGTCTCGGTGCTCGTGGCATGAACATCTTTCTGGCCGATGATCATGAAATCGTGCGGCGCGGCATCAAGCAGCTGCTCGCCGATGCCTTTCCCGGCGTCGCGTTCGGCGAGGCGGGCTCGAGTGCCGAAGTCATGGCCGGCCTGCGCGAAGGGGCCTGGCAACTGCTCATTCTTGACATTCATCTGCCGGGACGCAGCGGGCTGGAGGTGCTGGCCGACGTGCACGAGCGGTTTCCGCGCCTGCCGGTGCTGGTGCTCAGCATGGCCGGCGAACAGGAGTATGCGGTTCGTGTCATCCGCCTCGGCGCCGCCGGCTACCTGAGCAAGCAGTCGGTTGCACAGGATCTCGTCGATGCGGTCCGCAAGGTCACCGGCGGCGGTCGTTACATCACCCCCGCCGTGGCCGAGCGTTTGGCGGAAGACGTGCAGATGCCGGTCGATCGGCCGCCCCATGAACTGCTCTCTGCCCGGGAGCTGGAAACGCTGCGCCTGATCGCCATCGGCAGGACGACGCGGGAAATCGCCGAGCAGCTTTCGCTGAGCGAGAAGACCGTCTTCACCTACCGCGATCGCATCCGTGCAAAGCTCAACCTGCGCGGCGACGTCGAACTGGCGCGCTACGCCCTCCGCCACGGGCTGGTGGACTGATCGGGGGCCTTCGGGCGCGTCGGAATTTTTCGGACAAGCCTTTCCGATCCCGCCTGATACCTTTGTCACGCCGGTGCGGGCATCCTGTCTCCATTGTTCCCGACAGGAGACAGGTCATGTCTACCATGAACAACAAACTGAGAGTGGTCATCGCCGATGACTACGAACCGGTGCGCCGGCGTCTGGCGCAGATGCTGACGGAGTCCGGCAACGTCGAGGTTGTCGCGCAGACCACGCAGGTCGCGGAGACCCTGCAGGCGATCCAGCTGCTGGCGCCGGATGTCGTGACGCTCGACGTCAGCATGCCCGGCGGCAGCGGGCTCGATGTCCTGCGGCGCACGCGCGACGACGCCAACCGGCCGTTCTTCATCATCCTCACCAGCCATCCCTCAAGGGAATACGAGGCCGCAGCCAAGATTCACGGCGCCCAGGCCTTTCTCGACAAGGGGCGCGATTTCGACACGGTGCTGGCCCTGATCGATGGGCTGGCCGCAGAACGCCGCCACGGGGGACTCCCGGGGGCTGCGCGTGCGCCTGCAGTCACCACGAAGGTCGAACCGGCGGGGGCAGGCACGCCGCTCGAGCTTCTGCTGGTCGATCAATCGGAGACCGACGCCCGGCGCGTGGTCAGCCATCTCGCCGGTGCCGGCTTTGAGGTCAATTTCGTACTGGAACGGGATCTGGCAGGCTTGAAACGCAGCCTGTCGCTGCGCATTCCCGACCTGATCCTGTCCGAGACATTGTTTTCCGGTTTCGGCCTGCATGATGTCGTCGACGCCGTGGCGCGCTATGTTCCGCCGGTGCCACTGGTCTTTCTCGCGAACGAGGTTCCGGAAGAGGCGCTGCATGAAGTGATGCGCGGGACTGCCTGCGACGCACTGGCCAAGGGGCGCATGGGCGATCTGGTGCCGCTGGTTTCCAGGTTGCTGCGGGAATCGCAAGCCGCCCGAGCTCGCCATTCCGCCGAGCAGCAGTTGCCGAAGAGCGGCGAGCGGGCACGGCTGTTCGTGGACCATGCGCCAATGGCGATCGCCATGTTCGACCGCGAGATGCGTTACTTGGCCGCCAGTCGCCGCTGGCTGGCCGACTATGGTCTGGATGATGCCGATATCGTCGGCCGTTCCCACTATGAGGTCTTTCCCGACATCGGCGAAAACTGGAAGGTGATGCACCGGCGTGGCATGGCCGGTGAGGTCGTGAGCTGCGATGAGGATCGGTTCGAGCGGGCCGACGGCCGGGTGCAATGGCTGCGCTGGGAGATCCAGCCGTGGCGGACCGAGAGTGGCACCGTCGGCGGGATCTATATCTTTACCGAAGACATTTCTGCTCGGCGCGAGGCTGAGCGGGCGCTCCAGGCCAGCGAGCGCCGCTTTCGCGCGCTGTTCGACAATGCGCCGATGCCGCTCGGCTTTGCCGGAAGGGATGGCAGGATCCAGGCTCTGAACCGCCAGTTCAAGCAGGTTTTCGGCTACAACGAGAGTGACGTTCCGGATATCGACAGCTGGTGGGACCGTGCCTATCCGGATCCTGGTCTGCGAGACGCGGCCCGGCAACGCTGGCAACAGTCAATGGCAGCCGCGAGCGTTGGCGGCACGCAGATCGAAGGCGAGGAGTACCACGTTGCGTGCCGCGATGGTTCGGAGCGGATCATGGAAATTTCCGGGATGCTCCTCGACGACGGCCTGCTGGGGGCATTCTTCGATGTCACCGAGCGCCGCCGGGCGGAAGATGCGCTGCGCCTGACCGAGTCGCGCCTCAGCGAGGCGCAGCGCCTGGCGCACATCGGCGCCTGGGAACTCGATTTTTCGAATGGCAGGCTCTGGTGGTCGGAAGAGGTCTTCCGGATCTTCGAGATGCCGCATCAGCGGGATGAGATCGATCAGCAGTGCTTCCTCGATGCAATCCATCCCGACGACATCGAGCGCGTGCGCAAAGTGTTCCGGCAATCGATCAAGTCACGGACTTCGTTCGATGTCACGCACCGGATCATCACCCCCGGTGGTGGCATCAAGCATGTACGCGAGCGTAGCGAGACCCGCTACGGCGACGATGGTCTCGCGGTTCGCTCGATCGGTACTGTTCAGGACATCACGGAAAAGGTGTTGGCCGACGAAAGCCTGCTCAAGCTGGGCATGGCGGTGCAGCAGGCGCCTTCCAGTGTCATCATCACCGATCTGGATTGCCGCATCGAGTACGTGAACGCGTCGTTCGTTGCGAATACAGGATATTCCCGGGATGAGGTTCTCGGTCGTACGCCGAAGCTACTCAGTTCCGGGATGACGCCGTCCGGCGTCTTCGCGGAGATGTGGGCTGCGCTGCTGTCCGGGCACGTCTGGGAAGGCGAGTTCATCAACCGGCGCAAGGATGGGACGACGTATTTCGAGCATGCCGTGCTGCGGCCGCTGCGTCAGGCGGATGGATCGATCACGCATTACATCTCGGTTCAGGAGGACATCACGGAGAAGAAGCGGATCGCTGCCGAACTGGACCGCTACCGCGACCACCTCGAAGAGCTGGTTTCCGTTCGTACGGCCGAGCTTGCCGAGGCGAAAGCGGTGGCCGAAGAGGCGAGTCAGGCGAAGAGCCGATTCCTCGCCAGCATGAGCCACGAAATCCGTACGCCGATGAATGCCGTGCTGGGTTTCGCCCATCTGCTGCTCCGCTCCGACCTGAGCAGCGTGCAGCGCGAGCAGCTGACGAAACTGGGTAATGCCGGCGAACATCTGCTGCAGATCATCAACGACATCCTCGATATTTCGAAGATCGAGGCCGGCAAGATCGTTCTCGAGCAGATCGATTTTTCCGTCGGTGCGATCCTGGACGGCGTCAGCTCGATCGTCGGCGGGCAGGCTCGCGCCAAAGGTCTGTTCGTTCGTATCGAGAACATCGACGTACCCGATACCCTCGCTGGCGATCCGACGCGCCTTCGCCAGGCGATCCTCAATTTTGCGGGGAATGCCGTGAAATTCACGGAGCGCGGCGGCATTACCCTGCGGGCGCGCACCCTCGGCGCGCGGGACGAGGGGCTGCTCGTGCGTTTCGAAGTGAGCGATACGGGCGTTGGCATCCCCCGCGACAAGGTCGGACAGCTGTTTCAGGCCTTCCATCAGGTCGACGCGTCGACCACGCGCCGCTATGGCGGCACCGGGCTCGGCCTGGCCATTACGCAGCATCTCGCGTCGATGATGGGTGGGGAGGTGGGTGTCGACAGCAGTCCGGGTGCAGGCAGTACCTTCTGGTTTACTGCGTTGCTGAAGCGCGGCGTCGCCGCGGCACCGGTTCCGGCAGACATTCCGCCGATCGAGGACTGGGGCCGGTTCCGCGGTCGCCGATTGCTGCTCGTGGAGGATGAGCCGATCAACCAGATGGTCGCGATGGCCATGCTTGAGGACACCGGGCTGGATGTCGTCGTCGCGTCGAATGGCGTCGAGGCGGTGGCGCAGGTCGAGCGCGATCATTTCGACCTGATCCTGATGGACATGCAGATGCCGGAGATGGATGGCCTGGCGGCGACGCAGCGCATCCGTTCCCTGTCCGGACGGGATGACCTGCCGATCCTGGCGATGACGGCGAACGCCTTCGACGAGGATCGTCAGATGTGTGAAGCGGCCGGGATGAATGGCTTCATCTCCAAGCCGGTCGATCCGGAGTTTCTGTATTCTGCACTTCAGCACTGGCTGCGGCCGTCTGCTGTGCCCGTTGTTGACTGAAACGCTTGTGGGGACTCGGAATGCGAGGGCTTGCCCGGCTGGTCTATACTTGAATGGTTAATGTGTCGACAGGAGTATGGCCATGCGCAAGCTTTCTCTGCTGATTCTCGTTGCAATCTCCGCAGCGTCGTTCCCTGCTGCGGCCCAGTACGCGCCGCCGGGTGACCAGAACATCCTCTACGGCGTCAAGAAGAACCAGATGCCGCAGGGCATGGTGGTCGAGCAGGGGGCGGCCAATCCGGGCATCCCCACCAGTGGTACGCAGCAGGCGCAGCAGTTGAAGAAGAATCAGCCCGGCTACGGCAATCCGGGGTACGGCTATCCCGGCTACGGTGGCGGCCCGACCACGATCTATCGTGACCGTAAGCATGGAACGAGCGTCTATACCGGCCCGAACGGCACCACGGTCTGCCGCGACATCAACGGCAACGTGACGGTCTGCAATTGAGCGGCATGAACACGCAAGGAGAGATGGGCATGTGGCAACGCGGATGGCGGATGCTGGTATTGGGAGCGAGCTTGGCTGCTGCAGCTTGCGGTGCCTGGGCGAGCGAGAATCCTGACAACGAAACCGTGATCATGGCCGGCAACGTTTCGTACGTGTCGGGTGGCATCGGCGAGGATTCGCGTGAGCGGATGAAGGCCTTTTCTGCAGCGTTCAACCTGAAGCTGCTGCTTGCATACAAATCCGGCAGCTACATGAGTGATGTCGACGTCGTCGTTGCGGATGCGAAGGGTAAGCAACTGATCAAGGCAAGCGCCGAAGGTCCGATCTTCATGGCCAAGTTGCCTGCCGGTGCATACGAGGTGACGGCGACCGCCGTCGGCCAGGCGCAACGCCAGAAGGTCACGGTAACCAACGGCCGGCAGGCGGTGCTCCATTTCCGGTGGGCTGATCCGGCCGAGTAGGCGAATCCGTCGCTCGCGTGCGCAAATCACCGGGCAGGACTGGACGACCACGATGGTTTCCGGCATCAAGGCCGAACTCGGCATCTGATTTCCCCTGCACGCAGCCGGTCTGCAGATGCTCGCCAGCGAGCGCCAGTTACGTTTTCCTGTTGCTGAACGCGCTCAGCGGATCATTCCCAGGCGACCGTTGTGGCTGCCCATGTACCAGTAGCGTCCCTCGGCGTCGATGATCGCCTTGCGGATGCCGACGTTTCTCGAGGGAAGCGCCAGCACGCGGAATTTTTCGGTTGTCGGATCGAACACGGCGACGGTGTCGGTGTCGATCTCGTTCGCCCAGATGCGCCCGGCAGCATCTATCGTTACCGCATAGGGGGCGCCGCTCTCACCGGCCGGCATCGGGTAGGACTTCACGATGGCGCGTTTCTCCGGATCGAGCTTCATCAACTGGCCATTGCCGTTGCCGGTGACCCACAGCATGCCGTCGGGGGCCGTCGCGATGCGGCGCGGGCGGCTGCCGCTGCCGGTGGCGACTTCCTTGATCTCGCCGGTGGACGGGTCGAGGCGGCCGAGGCTGTCGCCATATAGCCGGCAGAACCAGATGTTGCCTTTGGCGTCGACGGCGAGGCCGTAGGGATTGCCGGAGGTGGCGTACTCGCTGATCTTTCCTGTCGTGCGGTCGAGGCGGCCGATGCGCTGCGCCGACTGCATCGTGAACCAGATCGTGCCCTTGCCGTCGACGACCAGCGTATGCGGGTCGCCACCCGAGGGCGTGCGGTATTCGGTGATTTTTCCCGTCTTGGGGTCAAGGCGGCCGATGGCGCCGTTGCCATTGCCGGTGTACCAGGCGATGCCTTCGCGATCGACCAAGACACCGTGCGGGTGCGTACCCTTGGGCAGTTCCCATTCCCGGAACTGCTGCGTGCCCGGATCGAAGCGGGCGATGCGGTTGCCGCGCATGACGGCGATGAAGATGCTGCCGTCCGGTGCCGGCGCCGGGTCGCGTGCGAATTTCGGGGTCGGGACCGGCCATTCGCGTACTTCGCCGGTAATGGTGGCCAGCGCTCCCGGGGGCGTGCCGTAGTTGGAACCACCGGCGAGGGCACTGAGCGGCAGCGCCAGCAGGAGCAGCAAACTTTGGCGCAGTATCGGCATCGTCGTCATCCTGTCTCGGGTATTGCCGGGTTCGACAGGCGAAGCTGGGTGCGAGTTCTCGCGTGCCCGGCTGCCTTACTTGACCTCGAAATCGAAGCTGGCCACGACTTCGCCCTCGACGACGACCTGCAGGCGGCGCTTGCCGGCCGGCTCGTCCGGGCCGATCGACCATTCGCCGACGATCTGCCCGTCGACCGGTGCCAGTTGCCGCTGGCTGACCTGGCTGCGGCGCAGGTCGGGGATGTGCAGGTTCTTTGCCACCGGGTTGTCCGGTTCCTTCTGCTTCGGCGATGGCGGCAGCACGTACTCCTCGCGCACGGCGAGCGAACGTTTCAGCGTGCGGACCTCGATGATCCAGCCGTAGCGCTGGCCGACGGCCTTCGGGACGACGCTCGACGGCTGGAACACGATCTCGTTGCCGCTTCCTTCCTGGAAGAGGCCGAACTCGGCCCCGACGATCTCGACGCCGGCCGCGAGGGTTGCCGCAGGGGCCGCGAGCGCAGCGAGCAGGGCAGCGGTGAAGAATGTTCTGGTACTGCGGGTCATGTGGCGGATTCCTTGGCAGTGAGAAGTGTTGCGATCGCCTGTTCCGGCGTCACGATGGCAAAGGGGGCGGGGTGGCGACGACTGCGCGCGAGCTTGAGCAGTTCGCGGTCGCGTGTGATGAGCAGGTCGGCGCCGCAGCGGGCGGCGAGTTCCATGAACTTCTGGTCGTCGCCGTCGCGGCAGCGTGGCAGCGTTGCGGCGACGGGCCCCGGCGGCGTCTCGGTCGCGAAGCCGCGGTAGCGGTCGAGCAGCACGCGCTGCGCCGCTTCGTCGCGGCCGAACTGCGGGTAGGCGAGTACGCGCTGCAACTCGGCGAGGCAGACGGCATCGGTGAAGCAATGCACGCGTCCGGCATCAATGGCGCCCATCAGCGGGGTGCTGCGCGGATCCTGCCAGTGCAGCAGTTCCATGACGACATTGGTGTCGAGCGCGAGCTTCATCCGTCGAGCGCAGCCATGACGGCATCGGCGATGGCCATGCTCGAGGTGAGGCCGGGCGATTCGATGCCGAACAGATGCACCAGGCCCGGCACACCGTGGATGGCCGGCCCCTGGATGACGAAGTCGGTGGCCGCCACTTCCGGGCCGTGGATCTTGGGGCGCACGCCACAGTAGGTGGGGGCGAGCGCGCCGTCGGCGAGCGCGGGCCAGTAGCTGCGGATCTTGGTATAGAAGCTGTCGGTGCGCGTACCGTCGACGCTGTATTCCGGGTGTGCGATCCAGTCGTCCGGGAGCCATTCGACATCCGGCCCGAAGCGCGCCTGTCCGCCGAGATCCATCGTGAAATGCAGGCCGGTGCCGCCGATTTCCGGCATCGGGTAGATCAGTTGCGTAAATGGCGCAGCACCAGAGAGCGCGTAGTAGTTGCCCTTGGCGTAGTGTGGCGTCGGGCAGTACGCGGCAGCGTCGTAGCCGTCGAGCGCGCGCGCCACCTGCGTCGCGCGGAGGCCGGCGGCGTTGATGACGATGCGGGCCGAGAGCCGGGTGTCGCCGGCGCTGATCTCGATGCGGCTGCCGTTGTTCGCCACGCGGCCGCCGCTCACCGGGCTTTGCACGGCGAGCATGGCGCCGTTGCGCTCAGCGTCGCCGAGCAGGGCCAGCATGTAGGCGTGGCTGTCGAAGATGCCGGTCGACGGCGAGGAGATCGCGGCGATGCAATAGAGGTTCGGTTCCATCGCCATCGCCTCGTCGCCGCCGATCATCGTGAGGTCAGCGACGCCGTTGGCAAGGCCCTGCCGGTAGAGGGCTTCGAGCTTGTCGAGCTGGCTGGCGTCGGTGGCGACGATCAGTTTGCCGCAACGACGGTGGGCGATGCCGCGCTCGGTGCAGTAGGCGTAGATGGCATCTCGCCCGGCAACGCACAGGCGCGCCTTGAGCGATCCGGTCGGGTAGTAGATGCCGGCATGCACGACCTCGCTGTTGCGGGCACTGGTTTCGGTGCCGAAGGCTTCTTGGCGTTCGAGGATGAGGGTTTCGATCCCACGCCGGGCGAGGGCGCGCGCGCAGGCGAGGCCGACGACGCCGGCACCGATGACGACTGCTTCGATCTTTTCCATAGGGTCGGCATTGTAATCTTCCGCAACTGCGAGCAGGCGGCCGTCGCAATGTGCTTTCTCTCAACGCTGTCCGCTGAATGTGCGCAATCATGCGCATCATTGATGTTGAAGTCGATGTGCATCATCGGTAAACTTGCATCCATCCTGTGGAAAAGGAGCGCCAGATGCAGCCGAATCCTCAATACGCAAACGCCACCAAAAAGGCGACCAATGTCTCGATGGCGGAGCCGCTGCTGGCGGAAGCCAAGGCCTTGCGCATCAACATTTCGCAAGCGGCGGAGGCCGGCCTGGCCCGCGCCGTGGCCGAAAAGCGGGCGGAACTCTGGCTGCAGGAGAATCGGGAAGCGATCGAAAGCTCGAACGCCTACGTCGAGAAGCATGGCCTGCCGCTGGAAAAATTCAGGACCTTCTGATGGCCCGCTACAACGTCTATCCGAATCCGGGCGGCGCGGGCTACCTGCTCGACGTGCAGGCGGAAGTCCATGGCCTGCTGAACACCCGTATCGTGGTTCCCCTGCTGCCGCTGGCAATCGCGCCGACGCCCGCGCGCACGCTCAATCCGCTCTTCGAGCTGAACGGCGAAACGGTGTCGATGGTGACGCAGTACATGGCCGCCGTGCCGGTGGCGCTGCTCAAGGGCAAGATTGCCAGCGTCGAAGATCGCCGCACTGAAATCGTCGCGGCGCTGGAATTGCTGCTGCAAGGATTCTGATTGCCCATGTCCCGCTTGCTGCTCGCCCCGATGGAAGGCCTCGCCGACGACGTGTTGCGCGAGGTGCTGACTTGCGTTGGCGGGCATGTCGGCGGCTACGACCAGGCGGTGACGGAATTCGTGCGCGTGTCGGGAAACCTGCTGCCGAATCGTGCTTTCATGCGCATTTCCCCGGAGCTGCGCCATGGTGGTCGAACATCCGTCGGCACGCCGGTGGTGGTGCAACTGCTCGGCAGTGATCCGGCCTGCATGGCGGCCAATGCTGCGCGCCTCGCACAGCTGCTGCCGCCGGCCATCGACCTCAACTTCGGCTGTCCGGCGCCGTGCGTGAACCGGCATCGTGGTGGTGCGGCGCTGCTCGGCGAGCCGGAACTGCTCAACGCGATTGTTTCGGCGGTGCGTGCCGCCGTGCCGGCCGCAATTCCCGTTACGGCCAAGATGCGGCTCGGCATTGCCGATACCTCGCTGGCGATCGACTGCGCGACGGCGCTGACTGAAGGCGGGGCCGAGTCGCTGGTGGTGCATGCGCGAACGAAAGAGCAGGGCTACAAGCCGCCGGCACACTGGGAGTGGATTGCCGCAATCCGCGAGGCGGTGCGCGTGCCGGTGATCGCCAACGGCGAAGTGTGGAACATCGCCGACTGGCAGCGCTGTCGCGCGGTCAGCGGCTGCGACGACGTGATGCTGGGCCGTGGCGCTGTCTCCGATCCGTATCTTGTGCGGCGCATTCGCGGTTTGGCGGAGCCGGTGGCGAGCGAGGCCGAATGGCAGGCATTGTTGCCGGCCATCGCCGCTTTCTGGCGCGGCGTACAGGCCAAGGTCGAAGCGCGCCATGCGCCGGGTCGGCTCAAGCTCTGGCTTGGCTACCTGCGCCGAACCTGGCCGCAGGCGGAGGCGCTGCATGCGGCGATCCGCCCGCTGCGCACGCCGGCCGAGGTCACTGCGCTGCTGACCAGGCTGGTGCCGATGGCCTTTGCGGAGACGATGGCGGCGGTGGGCGCGGTCGCATCCGGGCAATGCTCTCTCCGCGACGCTGCCTGAATCCCATGTACGCCAACTCCCGGGTACCGACGAGCGCACAGACCGGCATCCACGAACGCCTCGCGGCGCTGGTCGACCGGCATCAGCGCGAACCCTTCAGGAAGCCGATCCTCGACTACAACCGGGAGGCCTTCGCAACGAGCATGGCGGCGTGGGGCGGCAAGTCGCCGCTTATTCTCGATGCCGCCTGCGGCACCGGGGCGAGCAGCGTGCAACTGGCACAATGCCATCCGCACAGCTTTGTCGTCGGGGTCGATCAATCGGAGGCGCGGTTGGATACGGACAAGGGCGAACTGCCGGCCAATCTGTGCCTGATCCGTGCCGATCTGGTCGACTACTGGCGCCTGCTCGCCGACGCTGGCGTCAAGCTTGAACGGCATTGCCTGTTCTATCCCAACCCGTGGCCGAAGATCGGCCACTTGTCGCGCCGTTGGCACGGGCACGCGATTTTTCCGGTGCTGCCGACGCTTGGCGGCGTGATCGAGTGCCGCAGCAACTGGTCGATCTACGTCGAGGAATTCGCGTTCGCGCTGGGGCGTCTGCTGGGGCGCGATATCGGCTGGGAACGCTTTGATCCTGACGATCCGGTGTCGCCCTTCGAGCGTAAATACCGCGATTCCGGGCAGCGGCTCTATCGCTGCGTGGTGGATCTGCGGTGAGCCCCAATCCCTGCACTGACTGCGGCGCCTGCTGCGCGGCCTTTCGTGTCGACTTCCATCCGGTGGAACTGGCGGGGGGCGCCTTCGCGTGGGAGGAGGGGGTGCCGGTGGCGATGACGGTTGCCGTTACCAGGCAACTCGTGCGCATGTGTGGCACTGACGCTTCGTCACCGCGCTGCGTGGCGCTGGACGGAGACATTGGCCGGCGCGTCGCATGTTCAATCTATGCCGCGCGCCCATCGCCTTGCCGCGAGTTCGAAGCTGCGCACGACGCATGCCAGCGTGCCCGCGCCCGACATGGCCTGCCACCACTGCCGAACGAATCATAGTCTTGTAGGTCACATACCCACAGGAATGCGGAACAAGTCTGTGGATTGACTGTGGATAAGTTCTTCAAGCCGGCGTTTTTTCTGGTTTTTTTGCCACTGCCTATTAATTGGGCTTATCTGGTGGTGGTTTATTGTTCCCATCGACCGATGTAACTTATAATATATATAAGACTTGCGACGCTGCTTGGGAGCACTGTTTTCTTTAGCTCCACTTCTTGCATAGGCATTGGCTTCGTCGCCGGTTTTCAGTGCATGGATGCCGTCTTGCCCGGGCAACATCGGGCAGCGCCTTGCGGGCCCCCCGGGCGCCGCTGTTTCCTCGCTGTTGCAGTAGAATTTACGTTTCGCCTGTCGTCGTTTCTTGAGCAACCTTTCTGAAAGGAAGTCGCCGTGCTTGAAGCCTATCGCGCCCACGTCGCTGAACGTGCTGCCCTCGGTATCCCCCCGCTGCCGCTGTCGAAGCAACAGACCACCGAACTGGTCGCCCTGCTGAAGAATCCGCCGAAGGGCGAAGAGGCTGCGCTGGTCGAACTGATCACCTACCGCGTGCCGGCGGGTGTGGATGACGCCGCCAAGGTCAAGGCCGAGTTCCTGGCCAAGGTTGCCAAGGGCGAAGAGAGCTGCGCGCTGATCTCGAAGGAAAAAGCCACCGAACTGCTGGGCACGATGCTGGGCGGCTTCAACGTCAAGCCGCTGATCGACCTGCTGGCCGATGCCGCCGTCGGTGGCGTCGCCGCCGAAGGCCTGAAGAAGACGCTGCTGGTGTTCGATTACTTCCATGACGTCGCCGAGCTCGCCAAGAAGGGCAATGCGAACGCCAAGGCCGTGATGCAGAGCTGGGCCGACGCCGAGTGGTTCACCTCGCGTCCGGAAGTGCCGGCCTCGCAGAAGCTGACGGTATTCAAGGTCACCGGCGAAACCAACACCGACGACCTGTCGCCGGCCCCGGATGCGTGGTCGCGTCCGGACATCCCGCTGCACGCGCTGGCCATGCTGAAGAACCCGCGTCCGGGCATCGAAGCCGACGAGCCGGGCTCGCGCGGCCCGATCAAGCAACTCGAGAAACTCGCTGCCAAGGGCAACCTGATCGCCTACGTGGGTGACGTGGTCGGTACCGGTTCCTCGCGCAAGTCCGCCACCAACTCGGTGCTGTGGTTCACCGGCGAAGACATCCCGTTCGTGCCGAACAAGCGCTTCGGCGGCGTCTGCCTCGGTTCCAAGATCGCCCCGATCTTCTTCAACACGATGGAAGATGCCGGCGCGCTGCCGATCGAAATCGACGCCGGCCAGATGGACATGGGCGACGAGATCGAACTGAAGATCGATGCCGCTTCGGGCAAGGTCACCGCCACCAAGAACGGCGCCACGATCGCCGAGTCGCAGCTGAAGACCCTCGTCATCCTCGACGAAGTCCGTGCCGGCGGCCGCATCCCGCTGATCATCGGCCGTGGCCTCACCACCAAGGCGCGTGAAGCGCTGGGCCTGCCGCCCTCGACGCTGTTCCGCCTGCCTCAGCAGCCGAACGATCCGGGCAAGGGCTACTCGCTGGCGCAGAAGATGGTCGGTCGCGCCTGTGGCCTGCCGGAAGGCAAGGGCATCCTGCCGGGCACGTATTGCGAGCCGAAGATGACCACCGTCGGTTCCCAGGACACCACCGGCCCGATGACTCGCGACGAACTGAAGGATCTGGCCTGCCTCGGCTTCTCGGCCGACCTGGTGATGCAGTCGTTCTGCCACACCGCCGCCTACCCGAAGCTGGTCGACGTCAAGATGCACCGCGAACTGCCGTCCTTCATCTCGACCCGTGGCGGCGTTGCGCTGCGTCCGGGCGACGGCGTCATCCACTCGTGGCTGAACCGCCTGCTGCTGCCGGATACCGTCGGCACCGGCGGCGACTCGCACACCCGTTTCCCGATCGGCATCTCCTTCCCGGCCGGTTCCGGTCTGGTTGCCTTTGCCGCCGCCACCGGCGTCATGCCGCTGGACATGCCGGAATCGGTGCTGGTCCGCTTCAAGGGCAAGATGCAGCCCGGCATCACGCTGCGTGACCTGGTCAACGCCATTCCGCTGTACGCCATCAAGGCCGGCCTGCTGACCGTCGAGAAGAAGGGCAAGAAGAACGTCTTCTCCGGCCGCATCCTCGAAATCGAAGGCCTGCCGGATCTGAAGGTCGAACAGGCCTTCGAACTCTCCGACGCCGCTGCCGAGCGTTCGGCCGCCGCCTGCTCGGTCGCCCTTAACAAGGAGCCGATCGTCGAGTACATGCGCTCGAACATCACGCTGATGAAGTGGATGATCGCCGAGGGCTACCAGGATGCCCGCACGCTGAAGCGCCGCATCAAGTCGATGGAAGACTGGATCGCCAACGGCACGCTGCTGAAGGCCGACGCCGACGCACAGTACGCCGCCGTGATCGAGATCGACCTGGCCGAAGTGACCGAGCCGATCTGCGCCTGCCCGAACGACCCGGACGACGTGAAGGTCCTCTCCGAAGTCGCCGGCACGAAGATCGATGAAGTCTTCGTCGGTTCGTGCATGACCAACATCGGCCACTTCCGTGCCGCCGGCAAGGTCCTCGAAGGCAAGTCGGACATCCCGACCCGCCTGTGGATCGCCCCGCCGACCAAGATGGACGCACTCATCCTCACCGAAGAAGGCTACTACTCGGTGCTCGGCAAGGCCGGCGCCCGTATGGAAATGCCGGGCTGCTCGCTGTGCATGGGCAACCAGGCGCAGATCCGCAAGGGCTCGACCGCCATGTCGACCTCGACGCGCAACTTCCCGAACCGCCTCGGTATCGACACCCAGGTCTTCCTGGGCTCCGCCGAACTGGCCGCGATGTGCGCACTGATGGGCAAGATCCCGACCAAGGCCGAGTACATGGAGTTGATCCAGGTGGTGAATGCCAAGGCCGCCGACATCTACCGCTACATGAACTTCGACCAGATTCCGGAGTTCGTGGAAGTCGCGGCAACGGTCGACGCCTGAACCTCCTAAGCGTCTGCAAGCCCCGCCGCTCGTACGAGCGACGGGGCTTTTTCATTTCCATCAGAGAACACTCGGGGTGCGCTTGATCTGTGGGGCCGTGCTCGTCGACAATCGCAACCGGGTTTCGTCAAGCGAGGTGTCGATGATTTCCATTCGATGTTCCTGGGTCGGGATGCTTGCGATTCTGTGCGTTGGCTGCACGACCTATGCCGGCCGCGACCTGCAGATCGGGATCGCGAACGAGGCTGAGGTGGCCGCCCAGATGGGGGAATCGGCGATGCGCTGGCAGGACGCAGATGGCTCGGTTCAGCTCGCCTATCCGCGCGGGCCGGAAGGACCGCATACCTTCATGGTCTTCCTCGCTCCGGATGGGCGCATGCGAAGCATAGAAAATGTCCTGACCGAGCGACATTTTTCCCGTATTGCCGCAGGTGATTCCATGGACCAGGTCGTGCGTTTGATCGGACCGCCGCAACCGCAGTGGACAGCCTTCTTCGAGGCGCGCAACGAACTCGTCTGGGAGTGGCGCTACTGCGATGGCGGCAATCTGATGGCGAAGTTCGACGTTCTTTTCGATGCCACCACGCGGCAGGTACGGACGAGCTTTTCGCGTCCCGATTACCGTGGTCCCGAGGGCGTCGTGCCGACTTGCGGGCAGGTTTACGGGCGCTGATCAGCGCCAGAGCGACAGCGGCGGGTCTGCCACCACGGCGCGCAGCACGTCGCCGCGCGAGATGAAACCCACCAGGCGTTGTCGTTCGTTGACGATCGGTACGCCGTCGACATCGCGTTCCAGCATTACCTGTGCAATGCGGCGGATGTCGGTCTGCGGATCGGCCGCAACGACGGGGGAGGTCATGACGTCGGCGACACGACGGGCCAGCGCATCGCGTACGCTGTCACCATCGAGATTGAGGGCCGTCAGCAGATCCCGCTCGCCGACGATGCCGACAAGCTGGCGACTGTCGTCGAGTACGGGCGCCTGATGGATGCGATGCCCGGTCAGGGTCTGCCAGGCGCGTACCACATCGTCGGAGGCGCGGATCGTGATGATGTCGGCCTGCATGATCTGTTGCGCGTGCACCAGCGGTCCACGTTCCTCATCGATATGGACCATGCGGCGATAGGCGGAGGTCCCTGTCGGGGCCATGCCCGGCAGCGGTTTTTCCGTGATCTCGCCGAGTTCATTGCCGGCCGAGCCGATCGCCTCCACCGGGCGTCGCCGAACCACGGCACGCACGGCAGGCAATTCTTCGAGGCGCCCGCGAAAGACCGGGCCGTTGATTCCGTAGATACCGAACATCGCTGACCTCCTGTCCGGTAGTGTAGGTCGTCCTGCTGGCTAGCGCGAGCCGGCCATGGCCTCGCCCATGCGGATCGCGCGGGCAGGCGCCCAGTCCGGATTGAAGGCGATGACATCCTTGGGGAACAGCATGACGACGGTCGATCCAAGCAGGAAACGCCCCATTTCGTCGCCCTTCTTGAGCACGACGTTCTGGTCGTCGTAGCGCCACTCGCGGAGCACCCCGGGGCGCGGCGGATTGACGACGCCGTGCCACACCGTCGCCATGCTGCCGACGATCGTGGCGCCGACCAGCGTCAGGACGAACGGCCCCTGTGCCGTCTCGAAGACGCAGACGACGCGCTCGTTGCGGGCGAAGAGTCCGGGAACGCCGCGGGCAGTGGTCGGATTGACCGAGAACAGCGCACCGGGCACATAGATCATGCGTGTCAGCCGGCCGTCGCAGGGCATGTGGATGCGGTGGTAATCGCGCGGGCTCAGGTAGAGCGTGGCGAAGCTGCCGTTCTCGAAGCGGGTTGCCAGCTCACGGTCGCCGCCGACGAGCGCGGTCGTCGAATAGCGGTGGCCCTTGGCCTGGAAAATCTGGTCGCGCTCGATGGCACCGAACTGGCTGATCGCGCCGTCGACCGGGCACAGGAAATCGGCCTCGGCGAGGGGGCGGGCACCGGCCTTGAGCGGCCGCGTGAAGAAATCGTTGAAGGTCTTGTAGGCGGCGATCTCGGGGTTGGCGGCTTCGTTCATGTCAACGCCGTAGCGACCGACGAACCAGCGGATGAAGCGCGTGGTCAGGCCTCCTGCTTCGGCACCGGCGAATCTTCCGGCGAGGGCGGTGAGTGCCTGTTTGGGGAGAAGGTATTGGGGGAGGACGGCAAGGCGATCGGACACTTTGGTGAATCCTGTTATCGGTGGAATGTTATCCCGCGATTATACTGGCTCACCGGCACTGGCGCCGGATGCACGGGAGAACGACAGGGTATGGAAGCACGTACGGAGTTCTACATCGGGGGCCGCTGGGTGGCGCCACAAGGGCAGGGCAGCATTGCGGTGTTCGCGCCCGCCGACGGTACGCTGCTGGCGACCGTCCCCGAAGGCAATGCCGGCGACGCAGGGGCCGCCGTGGCGGCAGCACGGGCTGCCTTCGATGCCTGGGCGGCGACCCCGGTCGCTACACGCGCGGCACTGCTCAAGCGTGTACAGGAGACGATCAAGGCGCGCGGCGAAGAGATTGCCCGCTGCATCTCGCAGGAAATGGGGGCGCCGCTGGCTTTCTCGAAGCGCGTGCAGGTGCCGTCGCCGGCGGCGACCTTCGGGCTCTGTGCAAGGCTGCTGCCCGATTTTCCGTTCGAGGAACGGGTCGCGCACTCCAAGGTGGTGCGCGAGCCGATCGGTGTTGTCGCTGCGATCACGCCGTGGAACTACCCGCTGCACCAGATCGCCGCCAAAATTGCGGCCGCCATGGCGGCCGGCTGTACGGTGGTACTGAAGCCTTCTGAAATCGCACCGTTCAATGCCTTCATTCTGGCCGAAATCATGCATGAGGTCGGGGTCCCGGCCGGCGTCTTCAACCTGGTGACCGGTTACGGGCCGGTGGTCGGTGAGGCGCTGGTCGCGCATCACGAGGTCGATATGGTGTCCTTCACCGGTTCGACACGTGCCGGCGCCCGTGTCTCTGAACTGGCTGCGCCAACGATCAAGCGCGTCGCGCTGGAACTGGGCGGCAAATCGGCGGGTATCGTGCTCGATGATGCCGATTTCGCGACGGCTGTCCCGGCCGTCGTGGCCAACTGTTACGCGAATGCCGGCCAGACCTGCACCGCCCAGACGCGGCTGCTGGTGCCGCGCAGCCGCTATGCGGAAGCCGCAGCGCTGGCAGTTGCGGCAGCGCAATCCTTCCGCGTCGGCGACCCGTTCGCCGAGGGCACGACGCTCGGACCGCTGGCGTCGGCTGCGCAGCAGCAGCGCGTGCGCGAATACATTGCGCGCGGCCTCGCCGAAGGGGCCGAACTGTTGACGGGGGGCAGCGAACTGCCGGCAGACGTGAACCCGGGCGGTTACTACGTCGCGCCGTCGATCTTCGGCAACGTGGGCCCGAACACAACGATTGCCCAGGAGGAAATCTTCGGGCCGGTCCTGTCCATCATCGCCTATGAGGATGAGGAGGACGCGATCCATATCGCCAACGGCACGCCGTACGGACTGGCGGGGGGCGTGTGGGCCGGAAGCGACGAACGCGCCGAGCGCGTGGCGCGCCGCCTGCGTACCGGGCAGGTCGAAATCAACGGCGGCTTCTTCAACATCTCGGCGCCCTTCGGCGGCTACCGGCAATCGGGCAATGGCCGCGAACTCGGGCGTTACGGGATCGAGGAGTTTCTCGAATTCAAGGCGATGCAGTTCCCGGTGCGCTGACGCATCGTTTGCGGGATCAGCGCAGCTGCATCAGCAGCAGCTGGTTGCCCTGCTGCTTCATCTCGACGCGACCGAGGAAGCTCATGCCGAGCAGGGTGACGGCTGGCGCGTCAGGAAGCGAGGAAACGATGGCGTCGACCTGACGCAGCACGATGCTTCCAACCTGCACGCTGTCGAGCGTCACGACATGTCCGGGGCGCGGGCCTGCCGCCGTCTGCACGGTGATCGGGCGCCCGCCCTGCCAGACGATACCCAGGCGCTCTGCCTCGTTGCGGCTGAGTGCGATACCGGTGGCGCCGGTGTCGACCACGGCGCGTGTCTGACGCCCGTTGATGGCGATCCCGGTCACATAGTGGCCGCGGGCATCTGCCTGCAACAGCGCCATCGGCGCCATCCGCTGGCCGAGCGCCAGTTTCCGGGCGATCCCGTTGGCCTGCACTTCGGCATGCGTCGGCGTCAGCGACAGCAAACGCACGCCTTCCGGCGCATCGTCGCCGGGGCGAAGGGTGCGGATATTGCGCTGCGCGCCCTGTTCGATTTCCAGCTGTGCGTAGTTGGGGCCGATGGCAACGAGCTTGACCCAGACCGCGAAGGCTGGTGTCGCCACCAGAGCCATCAGGATCAAGCCCAGCCCTCGCCGCATCAGTGCTCCTTGCCGTCGACGCGTGGTGCCAGCAGGAAGGGGATGTAGCGCCAGCCGAGCAGGCCGAAGCCTAGCGTCCAGCACGTTGCAGCGAGGTGGATCCACATCGGGTAGCGTTCCGGTGCCAGTTGCGGCACCAGCACGCGTACCACGAAGGCCGCAATCATGAGCCACAGCACGGCTTTGTCGGCGGCACCGAACACCACCTTGCGGCCGGTGTGGCCGTTCGAGATGCGCACGATCATCGCCGGGATGATCAGGCCCATGACGCCGAAGGTGAAGATATGGACCGGCAGCGTGCCGATCCAGTGCATATTAAGGAAGCGGCCGAGTCCGTCGAGCAGCAGTTGCGATACCAGTGCCAGATAGCCGAGGTACATGATGCCGACGTCCAGCCGCCTGACGGCGATCAGCGGCTTCCAGAAACAGAAGCGCGCAATCAACAGCGAAGCCAGCGTCAGCGCCGTCGCCCCGGTGAGGATCGATGGCAGCAGGCTTTCGAAGACCATCGCCAGGGCCAGCAGCTTGATCGCATTGTCGAGTGGAGGGGCGCGCAGGATCTCGACCTGGAACACGCCCTTCATGAATTGCGACAGCGTCCGCTCAAGCATGACGAGGAAGGCGACCCGGAAGAGACCCAGGGTCATGCTCCAGCCGATGGCAAAGGTCGCGGCATCGAGCAGCAGGTACTTGGCGATCAGGAAGAGCGGGAGTGCGACGAGGAAGAAGCGGTTGTCCACCCGGTAGCTGTCGTCCTGACGGTGCGCGATCAGCGTGCGCAGCAGCATGGCCACGATGGTGACGAGAAAGAGGTTGTTGGACAGCAGGAACAGCGGCCGCGACAGGTCGCCGGCGAACCACATTCCGAGTCGCTCCAGCAGCCAGGCGGTCACCAGCACCATCAGTGCCGCGCCGTGATAGCCGCGGATGTGAACCCAGTTCTTGGTGGAGGTGAGCAGAAAGCCTCCGAGCACCGCCCAGCCGAAGCCGAAGAACATCTCGTGGGCGTGCCATTGCGACGGCGAGAATGGCGTTGTCGGAGCAGGCAGCGCGCCGGTGAAGATCAGCGCCCAGACAATGGGCAGCAGGGCGCCGGCGATGCAGGCCAACGAGAAGAAGGGCCGGAAGCCGACCAGCCAGAGAGGGTGCTTCATCGAAAACATGGGGAAATGGCCGCGAACGGTGGCGAAAAACAGCGTGCAGTATAGCTTGGCGGCAGGCCGCCTTCCTTGATCGATGTCAGCCCGGATGCCGCCGGCGAGAAGAGGCCCGAATCGGCCAAGCAAGCTCGCCCGCAATCGCGTAAAATTCGCCCTTCGCGCGGCGCCAGCCGGCGCGAACACGGACAAGGATGACGATGAAGCGCGTTGATGATTTCCGCTTGCGGTTCGGCAAGCAAGAGCTGGTGCCGATCATGATCGGTGGCATGGGGGTCGACATCTCCACCACTGACCTCGCCCTCGAAGCCGCCCGCCTTGGTGGGGTCGGCCACATTTCCGACGCGATGATCAATACCGTCGCCGATCGCCGCTACCAGACGAAGTTCGTCAAGGACAAGCTCAAGCAGTACAAATTCAACGTCGAGAATGCCGACAAGGCGGTGGTCAAGTTCGACCTCGGTACCGTCGAGGAAGCGACCCGCCTGCACGTACGCAGCGCCATGGACCGCAAGCAGGGTGAAGGGATGATCTTCATCAACTGCATGGAAAAGCTGACCATGAATGCGCCGAAGGAGACGCTCAAGGTTCGCCTTACCGCTGCGCTCGACGCCGGTATCGATGGCATCACGCTCGCCGCCGGCCTTCACCTCGGCAGCCTGGCACTGATCGAGGACCACCCGCGCTTCCGCGATGCCAAGATCGGCATCATCGTTTCCTCGGTGCGCGCGCTGCAGCTCTTCCTCAAGAAGAACGCCAAGCTCAATCGCCATCCCGATTACATCGTCGTCGAAGGCCCGCTCGCGGGTGGCCACCTCGGCTTCGGCATGGACTGGGCCGAATACGACCTCGCTACCATTACCGCCGAAGTCATCCACTACCTGCGCGAGGAAAAACTCGATATCCCGGTCATTCCCGCCGGCGGCATCTTCACTGGCAGCGACGCTGCCGGTTTCCTGGAGCAGGGGGCCGCCGCCGTGCAGGTGGCAACGCGCTTTACGGTGGCGAAGGAATGCGGCCTGCCCGAGAAGGTACAGCAGGAGTATTTCAAGGCCGACGAGGATGACATCGAGGTCAACCAGATCTCGCCGACCGGCTACCCGATGCGCATGCTGAAGAACAGCCCGGCCATCGGCAGCGGCATCCGCCCGAACTGCGAGGCCTACGGTTACCTGCTCGACGCCAACGGCAAGTGCGCCTACGTCACGGCCTATAACCGCGAAGTCGAACTGCACCCGGAGGCCCGCCGCGTCTCGGTGATGGACAAGACCTGCCTGTGCACCCACATGCGCAACTTCGACTGCTGGACCTGCGGCCACCTGACGTATCGCCTGAAGGACACGACGGTCAAGCGCGCTGACGGCAGCTACCAGATCCTCAGTGCCGAACACATCTTCCGCGATTACCAGTTCAGCACCGACAACAGGATTGCCCTGCCGGACATTGCGGCCTGAAGATTCCCCCTGAAACCCCGTCGCAAGACGGGGTTTCCGTTTCTGCTCCTACAGCAGTGCCTCGATCGCCTTCCTCATCTCCTCCGGCTTCGTTGCCGGCGCGTAGCGTTCGACGACCTCGCCATCCTTTCCGACGAGGAATTTCGTGAAGTTCCACTTGATGCCCTCCGTGCCGAGTAGGCCCGGCTTTTCTGCTTTCAGGTAGCGGTAGAGCGGGTGGGCGTCATCACCGTTCACATCGATCTTGGCGAACATCGGGAAGCTGACGTTGTAGGTGAGCGCGCAGAAATTGGCGATTTCCGCCGCGTCGCCGGGTTCCTGCGCACCGAACTGGTTGCAGGGGAAGCCGAGAATGACGAGGCCGCGTGGGCCGTATTCCTCGTGAAGTTTCTCCAGTCCCTCGTACTGCGGTGTGAAACCGCACTTGCTGGCGGTGTTGACGATGAGGACGACCTTGCCCTTGTAGTCGGCCAGCGATTGCTCGCGGCCATCGAGGGTAGTGGCGGAAAAGTCGTGGATGCCGGACATGCCTTGTTCTCCTGAGGATGTGTCGTGGTCGCTGGCTTGTTGGACGCGATTCGTGCTGTCGCGTTCAATGAAAACCCCGCCCGGAGGCGGGGTGGAATGGGGCGCCGCTTGCCTACTTGGCCGGGGCGAGGATGTCGCGCAGGCAGCTACGGTGCTCGGGGCCAATTTTTTCCTTGCACGCCTCGCGCGCCTTCTGGTGCTGTTCGCAGCGTGCCGGGTCAGCGGCCTTGCTGCAGTCTGCCGGCGGCATCTTCTGCTGCACGCACTGCTTGAAAGCCTGCCCCTGCTGGCCTTTGCACTGGTCGTAGGCCTGCTTGCGTGCCGCGCATTGCTCGGGATTGCGCGCCTTGCTGCAATCGACGTTCTGCGCCTGCTCGCGCATGCACTGCTTGCGCTCGGGGCCTGCCTTGCCCTTGCACGCCTCGGCTGCCTTCTGGCGTGCTTCGCGGTGGGCGGCACAGGCGGTGGGGTCGGCTGCCTGCGAGCAGTCGCGCGGGCCGCGCTGGCCGCCGGGGCCACCGGAACTGCCGGGGCCTCCCCCTTGCTGGGCGGATGCGGGCAGGGCAGTCATGGCGATGATGATTGATGCCAATGCAACGAGCGATTTCATGTTCGGCCTCCGTTCGTGGTTGGGATGACTTATGACTTCATTCTAGCGAGCCCCCCGAACTTTGGGGGGTATTCATGTGTGTCGGGATGTATCCGGCATTGAGCGGCGTTGCCGGCGGCGGTATAGTGCCCGCAGGACATGAGGCGAGATTCGTGATGAGTGCTGAGGTAGTGCATGAACACCGGCTGACGCTGCAGGAAGTGGTTGGCTGGCTGATCGAAGACGGGATGGTCGATCGTGCGGCCGGTGACAAGCTGGTTGCCGAGCGCCGTCTGTTCAAGGGCGGCGTGCATCCGCTGGTACTGGTTGCCGATCAGGAGTGGCGTAACCTGAAGCCGCCCGAGAAGATGCTGACACTGGAAGATCTGACGGTCTGGCTGGCAGAACGCGTCGGTATGGCGTACGTGAAGATCGATCCGCTCAAGGTCGACTTCTCCATCGTCACCGAGGTCATGTCGAGTGCCTACGCAACGCGGTTCAAGATCGTGCCGCTGCAGATGACGACCAAGGAAGTGGTGGTGGCCAGCGCGGAGCCGTACATCCGCGAGTGGCAGAAGGAGCTGCAGCCGATCCTGAAGCGGGAGATCCGGACGCAGTTTGCAAATCCGGCCGATATCGAGCGCTATCTGGTCGAGTTCTACAACCTGGCGCGCTCGGTGAAGAAGGCTGCCAAGACGGGTAGCGGTGCCAGCGCACTGTCCTCGTTCGAACAACTGGTCGAACTCGGCAAGACCAACAAGCAGTTCGACGCCAACGACCAGCACATCGTCAATATTGTCGACTGGCTGTTGCAGTACGCATTCGAACAGCGAGCCTCCGATATCCACATCGAGCCACGGCGCGAGCTGGCGATCGTCCGCTTTCGCATCGATGGCGTGCTGCATCAGGTGTACCAGATCCCCGTATCCGTTGCGACAGCGATGACCAGCCGCATCAAGCTGCTCGGCCGCATGGACCTGATCGAGAAGCGGCGGCCGCAGGATGGCCGCATCAAGACGCGAACGCCCGACGGTCAGGAAACCGAGCTGCGCTTGTCTACGCTGCCGACGGCATTTGGCGAGAAGCTGGTGATGCGCGTCTTCGACCCGGATGTGCTGGTGCGTGATTTCCGCAATCTCGGCTTCTCCGACGACGATCTGGCGCGCTGGAACTCGATGACCACGCAGCCGAACGGCATCATTCTGGTCACCGGGCCGACCGGCTCCGGCAAGACGACCACGCTGTACTCGACGCTGAAGAAACTGGCGACGCCGGAGGTCAATGTCTGCACGATCGAGGATCCGATCGAAATGATCGAGCCGTCGTTCAACCAGATGCAGGTGCAGCAGGCGATTGACCTTGGCTTTGCCGATGGCGTGCGTTCATTGATGCGTCAGGATCCGGACATCATCATGGTCGGCGAAATCCGTGACTACGAGACGGCCGACATGGCGATCCAGGCGGCGCTCACCGGGCACCTGGTGTTGTCGACACTGCATACCAATGATGCGCCGTCGGCGATTACGCGCATGCTCGATCTCGGCGTTCCGCCGTATTTGCTGACCTCGACGGTTCTGGGCGTGATGGCACAGCGCCTTGTCCGGACCTTGTGCCCTGCGTGCAAGAAGGAGGGCGGCCTGCGCGCCGAGGATGAGGAGCATTGGAACCAGCTGGTGGCACCGTGGAAGGCGAGTCGCCCGCCGCGGCTATACCAGCCGGTGGGCTGCCTCGACTGCCGCATGACCGGATATTCCGGACGGATCGGGATCTACGAAGTGATGTTGATGTCCCAGGAAATGAAGAAACTGATTCGCCCCGACACCGACATCGCCCGCCTGCGTGAGCAGGCCTATCGCGAGGGCATGAAGGCGCTGCGCATTTCAGGGGCGACAAAGGCCGCGCAGGGGCTGACGACGCTCGATGAAGTGATGAAGGTTGCGCCCCCCGGGGAGGATTGATCCGGCGCCTTCAGTAACCTGAGGCGCCCGGCTTCCCGTAGAACGGCGGCCAGCGGCCAACGAGGTTTTCGAGCAGGATGAGTTCGCGGTCGGTGTGGTTGACGACCGTGGCGGGGGCCATCGTCGGCATTGCCGAATCATTGTGGATCAGGATCGGATGGTCGTGATGCTGCGTCTCGATCCGCTCGACCTGTTTCGGGTCGGCCAGCGGGGTGACCTCGGCGATGCCGTAGCAGAGACAGAAGTAGACCGATTTCCCCTGTGTCTCGATATAGCAACCTGTGCCGCGGATGCCGATCGTTGCGTTCGGAATTTCGAGCTTCTTGGCGCCCTTGCCGAAGACCGACAGGATACCCCCGGTGATGACGCGCATGATGCCGGCGGCAGCATCACTGGCGAAACTCACCGTGCTCCGTTCGCGCTGCATGTAGGCATCCTGCCCGATCACGTAGATGGCTTCGCTTTTGGGGCCGGTGACGATGGTGTCGCCGCTCTTCACCAGCATGCCCTCGCGTGCGGCCTGACCGTTGACGGTGACGTTTCCGCTGATCGTGTGCATGCCGGGGGCAATCGGCTTGTTGCCTTCAGCAAGCGCGTCGCGAATGAGCCCCGAAATGCCGGCCGGCCCCAAACTGCCCGCAGCGACGAGCGCCTGCAGCCATCTGCGGCGTGCGATCCTGTTCATCAGTGGGCGATGCTGCCCGAGGGGGAATCACCGGATTGCAGCGCGGACGCAATCACATCGCGTAGCAGGCTGCGCGTCAGTTCGGCCTTCTTGGCATAGCCATCGATGGCGTATTCGCGGCGAATTTCCTGCTCCGGTGCGTGTCCTGGCTGGCCGGTACGGATAATGATCTTGAGATCGCGGCAACCGAGCCGCTCGCGGATTTCCGTCACGGCACGCAGGCCGGCGTCCGGAGTCTCCATGACGACATCGAGCAGCACCAGTTGTACCGGATTGCTTGTCGCGAGAAGTTCAATCGTTTCAGCGGCGGAGTAGGCATGCAGGAAGCGCAGCGGACGGCCATGGATCTTCTGGCCAGCGAGCGCGGCGACCGTCGCTTCGTGAACGCTGTGGTCGTCGTCCGCAATCAGGATCTGCCAGGCGGCATGGCCGTGCGTTGCGACGCCATCCGGCTCTGTCGTGTCGTCCTCGATCACGACAATGACGTCCTCGTCAGTTTCCGACAGGCGACGATTCGTGGCCTGTTGCCTGGCCCCATGCCTCGAGTGATGGATTATCCCAGCCATCGTCTTCTCCTTTCCTCCCTGATCTTTTTTTCGCCGGCTTGCGCATGATTCGCGCAGTGGCTTGCCGGTCATCCTTCGTCGCAGTCTACTCCGGCTCGCCGGTGAGCGAAATACCCCCGGGGCCGGTGCGCATTGAAGTGCGGCAGGCCGGTCGCAAAGGGATTCCGCTCTCCGGGCAGGTTACTTGCCGAGCTCGCGGATGCCGCGCGTCAGTCCATCAATCGTCAGCGGATACATGCGATTGCCCATCAGGTTCCGGATCAACCCCGTCGACTGGCGGTACTGCCAGACATGCTCGGGTTCCGGGTTCAGCCAGATGGCGCGGGGGAAGGTGGTCGTCATGCGGGCGAGCCACTCGGCGCCGGGCTCTTCGTTCCAGTGCTCGACGCTGCCGCCGGGGTAGAGGATCTCGTAGGGGCTCATGCTGGCATCTCCGACGAAGACCAGCTTGTAGTCGGCACCGTAGCGGTGCAGCACTTCCTGCGTCGGGATGCGTTCCGTGTGGCGGCGACGGTTGTCCTTCCAGACACTTTCGTAGACACAGTTGTGGAAGTAGTAATGCTCGAGATGCTTGAATTCGCTGCCGCAGGCGGAAAACAGCTCCTCGCAGACGCGCACGTGGTCGTCCATCGAGCCGCCGATGTCGAGGAAAAGCAGTACCTTCACGGCGTTGTGCCGCTCCGGACGCAGGTGAAGGTCGAGCCAGCCGGCATTCTTGGCCGTGCCGGCGATGGTGCCTTCAAGATCGAGTTCCTCGGCGGCGCCGGTGCGGGCGAAGTGGCGCAGCCGGCGAAGGGCGACCTTGATGTTGCGCGTGCCAAGCTCGACCTGATCGTCGAGGTTCCTGAATTCGCGCTTTTCCCATACCTTGACCGCCGAGCGGTTCTCGCTCTTTCCGCCGACGCGGATGCCCTCCGGATGCGTGCCGCCGTGCCCGAAGGGCGAGGTGCCGCCGGTGCCGATCCATTTGCTGCCGCCGGCATGACGGCCCTTCTGTTCGGCGAGACGCTTTTCGAACTCCTCCATCAGCTTGCCCCAGCCCAGCTTCTCCAGCTTGGCCTGCTCCTCCGGTGTGAGGTGGCGCTTCATCGACTGGCGCAGCCACTCCTCGGGGATCGCCTTGTCCATGCCGGGGAGTGACTCGATGCCCTTGAAGTACTCGGCAAAGGCGCGGTCGAACTTGTCGAAGTGGGCCTCGTCCTTGACCAGCGCGGCGCGCGCGAGGACGTAGAAGTCGTCGAGGCTGTGGCCGATCACGCCCTGCTGCAGCGCTTCGAGCAGAGTCAGGAATTCCTTCGTCGAGACCGGCAGCTTGCGGTCCTTCAGGTGCAGGAAGAAGTCGACGAGCATGGCGATTGCGCCGAGGCTCAGCGGTTCTGCCGCGCCATGAAGATCAGCCGTTCAAAGAGATGCACGTCCTGCTCGTTCTTCAGCAGCGCGCCATGCAGCGGCGGGATCGCCGCCTTCTGGTCCTTGGCGCGCAGTGCTTCGGGCGGGATGTCCTCGGCCAGCAGGAGCTTCAGCCAGTCGAGCAGTTCCGAGGTCGAAGGCTTCTTCTTCAAGCCCGGTACCTCGCGCAGTTCGAAGAAGACCTCCAGTGCTTCGCGCAGCAGATCCTTCTTCAGGTCCGGGAAATGGACGTCGACGATCTTGCCCATCGTCTCGCGGTCGGGAAACTTGATGTAGTGGAAGAAGCAGCGGCGCAGGAAGGCGTCGGGAAGCTCCTTCTCGTTGTTCGAGGTGATGAAGACCAGCGGCCGGTGCCGGGCGCGTACCATCTGCCGCGTCTCATAGACGTGGAACTCCATGCGGTCGAGTTCGCGCAGGAGGTCGTTCGGGAACTCGATGTCGGCCTTGTCGATCTCGTCGATCAGCACCACGCACGGCGTCTCGCACTCGAAGGCCTGCCACAGCACGCCCTTGACGATGTAGTGGGCGATGTCCTCAACCTTCGGGTCGCCAAGTTGCGAGTCGCGCAGCCGCGAGACCGCGTCGTACTCGTAGAGCCCCTGCTGCGCCTTGGTGGTGGACTTGATGTGCCACTGGAAGAGCGGCAGGCCGAGCGCCGCCGCCACCTCCTCGGCAAGCATGGTCTTGCCGGTGCCCGGCTCGCCCTTGATCAGCAAGGGGCGCTGCAGCGTCACCGCGGCGTTGACGGCAAGCGTCAGGTCGTGCGTGGCGACGTAGTTGTCGGAACCTTCGAAGCGCATGCCACCCATGTCAGCCTCCGAGTGCCGGATAGTCGATGTAGCCCTTTTCCTCGCCGGCATAGAAGGTCTTCGCGTCGGCTTCGTTGAGTGGCGCGTCTGCCGCGAGTCTGGCCGGCAGATCGGGGTTGGCGATGAAGGCGCGGCCGAAAGCGACCAGGTCGGCCTGGCCGGCGGCGACGGCGGCCATTGCCCGGGCTCGGTCGTAGCCGCAGTTGGCCATGTAGGGGCCGGCGAAGGCATGGCGCAGGGCCGCATAATCGAAGCCGGGGGCCGACTGGCCGGTCATGTCGCCTTCCAGTACATGGAGATAGGCCAGCCCGAGCGGCGACAGGCGGTCAACGACATAGCCGAAGGTCGCCTGCGGGTCGGCATCGCTGATGTCGTTGAAGCGGTTCTCTGGTGAGAGGCGTACGCCGACGCGGTCAGCACCGAACACTTCGATCACGGCCTCCATGACTTCCAGCAGCAGTCGCGCACGATTGCCGATCGGGCCGCCGTAGTCGTCATTGCGCTGGTTGGTGGAAGAGCGCAGGAACTGGTCAAGCAGATAGCCGTTGGCACCATGCACCTCGACACCGTCGAAGCCGGCATCCTGTGCATTGAGCGCTGCCTGACGATAGGCGGCGATGATGCCGGGCAGCTCGTCGCGGGCGAGCGCACGCGGAGTCACGTAGTCCTGCAGGCCGCTGCCGGTCCATACCTGGCCGGCCGGCTTGAGCGCGGACGGCGCGACCGGTGCCGCGCTGTTGGGCTGAAGCGACGGATGCGAGATGCGGCCGACGTGCCATAGCTGCAGGAAAATCCGGCCGCCTTCGGCGTGCACCGCATCGGTGACGGCGCGCCAGCCGGCGACCTGTTCTGCCGAGTGGATGCCGGGTGTGCGTGGGTAGCCATGGCCCTCGGCACAGACCGGCGACGCCTCGGTGATGATGAGGCCGGCGGATGCCCGCTGGCGATAGTAGGTCTCGGTCATCGGACCGGGTACGTTCCCGGGCAGCGCGCGGTTGCGCGTCAGCGGCGCCATGACGATGCGATTGGGCAGAGTCAGCGCACCGAGGCGGATTGGGGCGAACAGATCGTTGTGGCTCATGAGCGGGTTCTCCAGACGTTGTTATTGTAAGACGGTGCTTCGACTCAGCCGCGCGCGGCGCGTTCAATGCTTTCCACGTAGGCCTGGGCATCCATGCCGCCGCCGACCTGCTGGGCACGGAAGATGGTTTCGCCGAGACATTCCAGGATGATGTGCTCGGCAGCGTGTGGATCGTGGCGTGCGGCGAGCTTTTGCCAGGCGGCGCGAATGCCCGGCGGCTGGTCGATCGAGACCTGTTCGGCGACCGCGAGGTGCAGCGAGAGGTGCAGGAAGGGATTCATCTCGCCGCCTTCAGGCGTCCAGTCACGGACGATGGCATCATCGCCGCTCACCAGCAGCGCCTGGTATTCGGGGTGGCGCAGGATGATGTCGATTGCGGTCGCCTCGGCGCCCTCGACGATGCTGCGCTCAAGATGCTTGCGCCAGGCATCGCAGAAGAAGCGGCGGACCTGCTCACGGCTGGGGTTGAACATCGGGATCCTTTCGGTACAGGGCGGTTACTACCGCATTCTGCAGTTGTCGGCTGTTCTTGTCATGGAAGGCGATCTGGCCGGTGCCGTAGGCGCCGATTACCGGCATGCCCGGAAAGCGTCGGGTCAAGGCGGCGAGGTCCTGGTCCTGGTCGCCGTAGAACCAGGGGCCACGCCCGATGCACGAAAAATAGAGTGCGAAATCAGGCTCGGTCGTCGTGGCGCCGGCCAGCAGGGTGGCCATTTCATCCGCTGCAGCCAGCGGGTCGCGAATGCCCCAGTGGAAACTGTCATCCGGCTGTAGCGCCGTGCTCAGGGTCAGCGAAGCGTCGGCGTTCGCCGTGATGATTGCAGCGCAAAGTGATTCACCGCTGCGGGTCGTCGTGCAGACGTTGATCAGGTGGTGGGGCAGCGGAGTGCGTTCGCGCCAGGCAGCGGGTAAGGCATCGAGCATATGGTCCAGCGCCGGCTCGCCGTCGACGCTCAACAGGTCGTAGCCACGCACGGCGGAGACCCGATGCTCCTTGCCGAGTGGCTGTACGCCGGCCGAGAGCAGCATCTCCAAGGCGGCACCCCGCAGTTGGGTTTCAGCGATCCCCTGTCCAGCCAGGCGGGCCGACTGCCAGACCGCGCCCTGGCCGTTGCTGCCGTGGAAGTGCAGGCCGAGTCGGCGGCTGTTTGCCCACGTGGAGGGGAAGGGGCTGCTTGTGCAGCATAGCAGCGGAGCATCATCTCCTGTCGAGACCAGGGACAAGCCATCGCCGATCACCATTGCCGCTGCTGCCGGGCCATCGAGCCGCCATTCGCGCTCGTTGCAGATGCCGGCGGCAACGCATCCGAACACCTGGGTGCAGCGGGTGACGCGCGCTGCTGCGAGAACGGCGGATTCGGGATGGCGAGAAAATTCTGGTGTCATGAAAAGCAGGACGCCACCAACGACGCCCAGGTCGGCCTTCTGCATGGCGCGGCGTACGGCATCCTCGACCAATTGCGGGGACGCTTGCCTGCCGGATACGAGGGCGGTTGCGACGGTCATCGATGTCGGTTGGCGGGGAGTGGGGGCGAGCGGCGTCGAGCGCTTCAGCCGATCGCCTTGCCCTTGAATTCGCAGAGATCGACGATCAGACAGCGGTCGCACTGCGGTCGACGGGCAGTGCAGACGTACCGTCCATGCAGGATCAGCCAGTGATGTGCGTCCCGCCGGTACTGCTCCGGAACCGTTTTCAGCAGCTTCAGCTCTACCGCAAGCGGGGTCTTTCCCGGTGCCAGCCCGGTGCGGTTGGAAACGCGGAAGATGTGCGTGTCGACGGCGATCGTCGGTTCACCGAAGGCGGTGTTGAGCACGACGTTTGCAGTCTTGCGGCCGACGCCGGGCAGCGCTTCCAGCGCCTCGCGTGAGCGTGGCACCTCGCCGCCATGCTGTGACAAAAGGATGTTGCAGGTGGCGATAGCGTTCTTCGCCTTGGTACGAAAGAGGCCGATGGTCTTGATGTAGTCGGCCAGCCGCTCCTCGCCCAGCGCTGCCATTGCGGCCGGTGTCGGTGCGTCGGCAAACAGCCTTCTCGTCGCCTTGTTGACCGAGACGTCGGTGGCCTGCGCAGAAAGCAGGACGGCAATGAGCAGCTGGAACGGTGAGCTGTATTCGAGTTCGGTGGTCGGTGCCGGATTGGCGGCCTGCAGGCGGGCAAAGATTTCGGCCCGCTTGGCGGGGTTCATCAGTGGCAGCCGCCAGCAGCGACCGGCACGGCCGTGCGCTGCTGCCGTCTGGCGGCTCGTGCCTCGACCCAGTTCTTCCAGGCGATCATGCAGCCGAGCAGGATGAAGGCGCCGGGCGGCAGGATGGCCAGCAGCAGGCCGGGGTAGTCGGCGGGCAGTACCTGCAGCGGCTGCAGGTTGGGGAACACGAGGTCGATGCCTGAGAACAGCGTGCCGGCACCGATGAATTCGCGCAGGCCACCGAGCACGGCTAGGGTCCACAGCATGCCGACCCCCATGAAAATGCCGTCGAAAGTGGCCTGCAGCGGCGGGTTCTTGGCCGCGAAGGCCTCGACGCGGGCGAGCACGATGCAGTTGGTGACGATCAGCGGGATGAAGATGCCGAGCACCAGGTAGAGTTCGTGCAGGTTGGCGTTGAACAGCAAGTCGACCACCGTGACGAGTGCCGCGACGATGAGGATGAAGACCGGAATTCGGATCTCGTGCGGAATGAAGTTCCGGAGGCTGGCAACGGCGAAATTCGAGAGTGCCATGACCAGGATGGTGGCGAGCGAGAGCATGACGCCGTTGACCATGTTGGTCGTAACTGCGAGCAGCGGGCACAGGCCGAGGATCTGGATCAGGCTGGTGTTCTGCTTCCAGATGCCGTTGTGGACAATGGTACGGAATTCGTCGCGTTCGATCATGGCGTGTGTTCCCGTTTATTTCGACGCGTGGAGCGCCTCATGGTTCTCGGCGACGTACTTCGTTGCCTTGCGCACGGCCTTGATCACGGCGCGCGGCGTGACGGTGGCGCCGGCCATGAAGTCGAACTGGCCGCCGTCCTTCTTCACCTTCCACTCCTTGTCGGTCGTGGCGGCGTAGGCGTGGCCGTTGAACTGCGTGATCCACGGCCGCTCCTTGTTCCTGTCCTTCTTCGGCTCGATGTAGTCGCCCAGCCCCGGCGTTTCGCGGTGCTGCGTCACGCGCACGCCGGCGATGCTGCCATCAAGGTTGACGGCAAGGATCAGCCGGATCTTGCCGGAGTAACCGTCCGGCGCCACCGCTTCGAGCACCAGTGCGACCGGTTGGGTGCCCTTGCGGGCGCGATAGGCGGTCGTCGGCTCGTCGGTGCCGAGCAGGGGACTCGCGGGCAGCGTCACGGTGTCCTTGAGCAGCTCGTTGTCGTAGGCGCTGCGTGGCAGCACCTCGTCGATCAGCTTCATCTTTTCTTCGGCGGCGGAGGCTTCCAGCGCCGGCTTTGTCCACAGGTAGGCACCGGAGAGCACACCGGTGAAGATGATGACGAAGACGAACAGGATGGCGGCGGTGCGCGCCGCCATCGTCACGGCCGTCGGTTCCTTCTTCTTCACGGTTTGTCCTTCATGCCGAAGATAGCGGGCTGCGTGTAGTGATCGATCAGCGGTACGCAGATGTTCATCAGCAGCACGGCAAAGGCGACGCCATCCGGGTAGCCGCCAAAAACGCGGATAAGGTAGGCGAGGGCGCCGGCCACAAAGCCGAAAATCAGCTTGCCCTTCGTCGTCGTACAGCCGGAGACAGGATCCGTGACGATGAACCAGGCGCCGAGCATGGCGCCACCGGAGAAGAGGTGGAAGAATGGGTTGGCAAACTGTGCGGGGTGCCACGCCCAGAGGGCGCCGGAAAGCAGGGTCAGACCGGCGATGAACGATAGCGGGGCGTGCCACGAGATGATCCCGCGCCAGAGCAGGAAGATGCCGCCGAGCAGATAACCGCCGGTGACCCATTCCCAGCCGCGGCCCGCGAAGAAGCCATAGACCGTCTGGTCGGCAAGCAGTTGCGTGACGCTGACCGTGCCTTCCTCGAGCTTGAGTGCGGTTTTCAATGTATCCAGCGGCGTCGCGCCGGAAATTGCGTCCAGCCGCGGCATCATGCCGAAGACAACACGCGCCTGGTCGGCAAAACTGACCTGCAGGCCGACCGACGGCCACTGCGACATCAGCGCCGGGAAGGAGACGATGCACACCGCGAAGGCGACCATCGCCGGATTGAACGGATTCTGGCCAAGGCCGCCATACAGGTGCTTGGCGATGACGACGGCGAACAGGGTACCGGCAACGACCAGCCACCAGGGTGAAAGCGGCGGGAAGGTGAGTGCGATCAGCCAGGCCGTGACGATCGCACTGCCATCCGACACGAACATCGCGAGCGGCTTTTCGCGCAGCTTCAGCATCGCGGCCTCGGCGGCAAGTGCCGTCGCGGTCGTCAGTGCCAGCTGGACGAGGATGATCGGCCCGAAGATCCAGACGTAGGCCGCAATGCCTGGCAACAGGGCGGCCAGCACCTGCAGCATGACGCGCTGTACGCTGGCGTTTTTCAGCAGGTAGGGCGGAGTACTGAAATCCATCACGACTTGGGTTCCTCCGCTTCCGCCGCGGGTGAGGGCTCGATGCCAGCCTGCTGGCGCAGTGCATCGACGGCGGCGATGTCCTTCTGCTGCAGCAGCGTCAGGTTCTCGGTGTTCTTTGGCTGGATGGCGGCCCGCTGGGCGCGGGCACGTTCCATGGCCGCCGCGATGGCCGCCTTCTTGGCGGCTTCCGCGTCGACCGGTGCGTCGGTCGTCGTGGCAGGTTCGGTGGCGGCCGGCAACAGTGCCTGTGCCGTCACGGCTACGGCAGTTTCGGTCGCCGGTTCCGGTGTTGCGTCGCTGGCAGCAGCCGGCGTCGCTGCCGCTGCAGCTGCTTCAGCGGCCTTCTTCGCTGCCTGCGCGGCTGCGGCCCTGGCCAGCTTCTCGGCCTTTTCTGCCTTCTCGCGCTCCTCCCGTTCGGTCTTCCACTCGAAGCGGGCCTTCGCCTGATCGGCAGCGTTCTTTTCCTTTTCGCGTGCCCAGATTTCGCTCTTGGCGAAACGGAAGTACTGCACCAGCGGAATGCGGCTCGGGCAGACGAAGCTGCAGCAACCACATTCAATGCAGTCGAAGATGTGGTACTCCTGCGTCTTGCCGAAATTGTGCGCACGCGAGAACCAGTACATCTCGAAGGGCTGCAGTTCGTGCGGGCAGACCTTGGCGCACTCGCCGCAGCGGATGCACGGCATTTCCGGCGCCTTCGGCGGGAACAGCGTTGGCGACCCGGCGATGATGCAGTTGGTGGCCTTGACCAGCGGCGCATCCATCGCCGGCATTTCGAAGCCCATCATCGGGCCGCCCATCAGGTAGCCGTTGGTGTCTGCCTTCGGCTGGCCGAGTGCGACGAATTCCGAGAGCGGTGTTCCGATCAGTGCTTCCCAGTTGCGCGGTCGCTCGACGTTGCCGGTGAGCGTGACGATGCGCGAGATGACCGGTTCGCCGTGGGTGACTGCGCGCCACGCGGTATAGGCGGTGGCGACGTTGAAGCACTGGACCCCAAGGTCGGTCGAGCGCTTGGTCGACGGCACTTCCTTGCCCGTGAGTACGCGGATCAGCTGCTTGGCGCCGCCGGCCGGGTAGCGGGTCGGCACGGCGATGACTTCAAATTTCTCGCCGAGCTTCGCCACTGCGGCCTGCAGCGCGGCGACCGCCTCCGGCTTGTTGTCCTCGATTCCGATCAGCACGCGCTTCGGCTGCAGCAGGTCGCGGAAGATGCCGACACCACGGATGACCTCCTCGGCGCGCTCGCGCATCAGCAGGTCGTCGCAGGTGATGAAGGGTTCGCACTCGGCGCCGTTGATCACCAGTTCGTCCATCGGCACCGTTTTTGAGGCGGTGAGCTTGCCGTGTGTCGGGAATACTGCACCCCCGAGGCCGACGACGCCGGCCTCGCGCAGCAGTTCACGCACCCGCTCGGGGGGCAGCGTGGCGTAGTCGATCGGAGTGCGTTCGATCCATTCATCCTTGCCGTCCGGCTCGATTTCGACCGAGAGCGTGGTCAGCCCCGACGGATGGGCGGCAACATGTTCGGCGATGGTGCGCACGGTGCCCGAGGTCGGCGCATGCACGGCCGACGAGATCCAGCCATCGGCGGCGCCGATCAGCTGCCCCTTGAGTACACGGTCCCCGGCCTGCACCAGCGGCTGCGGCGTGCCGCCGATCGATTGGTGCAGTGGCACGAACAGGCGCGAGGGCAGCGGGGCGACGGCGATCGGCTCGCTGACTGACTGCGTCTTGTTGGTCTGCGGCTTGACGCCACCCTTGAACTTGAACAGGGACAGCATCAGGCGACTTTCTTCAGCTCGATTACCGGGTACTTCCACTTCCAGTTGTCGAGGTTCTCGGTGATCTGCGGCATGCTGATGCATTCGACCGGACACGGCGGGACACATAGTTCGCAGCCGGTGCACAGGTCGGCAATGATGGTGTGCATCTGCTTGGCAGCGCCGACAATGGCATCGACCGGACAGGCCTGAATGCAGAGTGTGCAGCCGATGCAGGTCTGCTCGTCGATGAAGGCAACCGCTTTTGGCTTTTCCTCCGCCTCGAGCGGTTTCACTTCGCGGCCGAGCAGGTCGGCCAGGCGCTGTACGCCCTCCATGCCGCCCGGCGGGCAGAGGTTGATGTCGGCTTCGCCCTTGTTGATTGCTTCCGCGTAGGGGCGGCAGCCGGGGTAGCCGCACTGGCCGCACTGCGTCTGCGGCAGGATGGCTTCGATCTTCTCGACCAGCGGATCACCCTCGACCCTGAACTTGATCGAGGCGTAGCCGAGCAGGGCGCCCAGGACGACGGCGCCGAGCGCCATGATGGCGATGGCGGAAATCATTGGTACTTGTCCAGTCCAGCGAAGCCCATGAAGGCAAGGGCCATCAGGCCAGCGGTCACCATGGCGATCGCGACGCCCTTGAAATGCTGCGGGACGTCGGCACCGTCGGTGCGCTCGCGGATGCCAGCAAAGAGCACGAGTACCAGTGAGAAGCCGATCGCGCTGCCGGCGCCGAAGAGCAGGGAATCGACGAAATCGTTCTTGTTGGCAATGTTGAGCAGCGGAACGCCGAGTACGGCGCAGTTGGTGGTGATCAGGGGCAGGTAGATGCCGAGCACCTGGTGCAGGACCGGGCTGGTCTTCTGGATGACCATTTCGGTGAGCTGGACGATGGCGGCAATGGTGACGATGAACGACAGCGTACGCAGGTATTCCAGCCCGAAGGGCATCAGCAGGTAGTGGTCGATGATGTAGCTGGCGCCGGTGGCAACGGTCAGCACAAAGGTCGTCGCGGCCCCCATGCCATAGGCCGTTTCCAGCTTCTTGGAAACCCCCATGAAGGGGCACAGGCCGAGGATCTTCACCAGGACGACGTTGTTCACCAGAACGGCGCCGAGGAGTACGAAGAGGTAGTGGTTCATGGTCGCGAAATGTTACAGATTCGCCATTATCCGGGCTTGCGCTGTATCAAACAACCGTAGGAGTAGTGTGGAAATCCCTGTGACGTCAGGGTTTTGCACGGGAGCGCCGGATGGCATCAGCAGCTTCCGCGACCAGATCCGGGCCGCGATAGATAAAGCCGGAATAGAACTGCACGAGGCTTGCCCCTGCCGCGATCTTGGCGGCTGCATCCTCGCCCTTCATGATGCCGCCGACGCCGATGATCGGTAGTTCGCCCTGGAGCGCCGTTGCCAGCTTGCGCACGACTTCGGTCGAGACTGCGAGCAGCGGCGCGCCCGAGAGGCCGCCGGTCTCTTCGGCATTGGGCAGGCCTTCGACGCCGGCGCGCGAGATCGTGGTGTTGGTGGCGATCACGCCATCCATGCGGTGCCGGCGCAGCAGGTCGGCGATGCCGGCGATCTGGGCGTCTTCGAGATCGGGCGCGATCTTCAGTGCCATCGGGACGTAGCGGCCGTGCGTGTCGGCGAGCCGCTGCTGGGCGGCCTTCAATGGTGCGAGCAGGGCGTCGAGCGCTTCGTCCTTCTGCAGTTCGCGCAGATTCTTGGTGTTCGGGCTGGAGATGTTGACGGTGATGTAGCTGGCCAGCGGATAAACGCGCTCAAGGCAGGCGAGATAGTCGTCAGCCGCCTTGTCGATCGGCGTATCGAAGTTCTTGCCGATGTTGATGCCGAGAATGCCGCCCCGCTGCGGGAACTTGGCTGCCTTCACATTGGCGATCAGCCTGTCGACGCCCTCGTTGTTGAAACCCATGCGGTTGATGATGGCCTGCTTCTCGGGAATGCGGAACAGGCGCGGCCGCGGGTTGCCGGGCTGGGGGCGTGGCGTGATCGTGCCGATCTCGAGGAAGCCGAAACCAAGCGCGGCCAGTCCGTCGATGTGGTCACCATTCTTGTCGAGGCCCGCAGCGAGGCCGACCGGGTTCGGGAACTTGAGGCCCATGACCTCGACCGGGCAGGCCGGTACGGGTTTCGCGAGCACGCCGGCAAGGCCGCTGCAGGAGAGGGCGGAGACGCCTCGCATGCCGATGCCGTGGGCGTCCTCGGCATCGAGCGAGAAAAAGAATTTGCGGATCAGGGGATAGAGCATCCCGCGATTTTACCGCAATGCAGCATCGGAGGGCAGGGCCCGCCGTGAGTACAGAATGCGCCGGTGGATCAGTTTCGCCGCGTGATCATCGAGCCGCTGCGGTCGACAACGTCGTACAGCGACTGGTAGAGCGTCGTGTTGCAGCTGGAAATTCGCGACAGGGCCAGGCTCATGTCACGCGTGGCCGTCTGGTAGTCGGTGAGTGCCTTGAGGAAGGCGTCGCGGGCCTCGGAAAACGTAATGGACGTCGAGGTTGCAGTGGCTGCCTTTTTCATCACAAGCTCCGTACCGGTAGGTGATGTGCATCATGCTAGCCGGCGGGTGTGACAAAAAAATTGATATGGCGCAATAAAAATATGACTTCGGTATGCAACGCGGCAACGGGTATCAAACAGCCTGCAGGCGCTGCCACTCCCCATCGATGAGCCCCTCGATCGGCCTGAACCTCGCTTTGTAGGCCATCTTCGGGCTTTCGGCGATCCAGTATCCAAGGTAGAGGTAGGGAAGTCCCAGTGCACGGCTCTGGGCGAGTTGCCAGAGGATGTTGTAGGTCCCGTAGGCGGAGCCGGCAATATCCGGCTCGTAGAAGGTATACACCGAGGAGAGGCCGTCGGGGAGGACGTCGATGATGCTGACCATGCGCAGCACGCCTGCTTCGGAGAATTCGACGAGACGCGTATCGACGCGGCTCTGCAGCAGGAAGTGCGCATACTGCTCGTGGCTGTCCTGATCCATGCCGCCACCGGCGTGGCGGGCGCTCTGGTAGCGCAGGTAGAGGTCGTAGTGCTCGCGCTGGAAACCAAGCGGGCATTCGCGGGCGATGAGTCCTTCATGCGTCTGCCAGGCGCGGCGCTGGCTGCGGCTGGGGGCGAAGGCCGCGAGCGGGATGCGTACCGGAACGCACTTCCGGCAGTGGTCGCAATGGGGCCGGTAGGTGAAGACGCCGCTGCGGCGAAAGCCCGCGCGGACCAGCTCGCCATAGACTTCGGTTGTGATCAGATGGGTCGGCGTGGCGACCTGCGACCGTGCAGTTTCTTCCGGCAGATAGCTGCAGGTATAGGGGGAGGTCGAATAGAACTGCAGTAACGAGAAGGGCAGTTCCGAATCGTTGAGTCGCGACACCTGATCTCCTGCGGGGCTCGTTTCAGCGCCAGTCGGTGACGGCACCCTGTTCCGGCCAGCGTACCGGTTGCGCGTCCTTGACCAGCCCACTCAGGCGCTCGATGAACTCACGGCGCGGAATTTCGCGGGCGCCAAGGGAAGCGAGGTGCGCCGTTCTCATCTGGCAATCTACCATGCCGAATCCGTGTTTCCCAAGAAAGCGGGCCAGGTGCGCAACGGCGATCTTCGAGGCATCCGTACGCAGCGAAAACATGGATTCGCCGTAGAACATCTGGCCGATGGCCAGCCCATAAAGGCCACCGACCAACTCGTCGCCATTTTCGCCCGGTACCCAAGTTTCGACCGAATGCGCCCAGCCGAGTTCATGCAGCCGCACGTAGGCCCGCTGCATCTCACTGGTGATCCAGGTGCCGGGCTGCCCCGGGCGCGCCGTTTGGGCGCAGGCGGTGATGACGCGGGCGAAGGCGCTGTCCAGCCGTACCTCGTGGCGGCCGGCGCGCAGCGTCTTCTTCAGCGAACGCGAAATCCTGAATTCGGACGGGAACAGCACCATGCGCGGGTCGGGCGACCACCAGAGGATCGGCTCGCCGGCCGAGAACCAGGGGAAGATGCCGCGCCGGTAGGCAGCGAGGATGCGCTCAGGTGCGAGATCTCCACCCGCGCAGAGAAGGCCGTTGGGGTGGCTGCGTGCCAGCTCGAGCGGCGGAAAATCTGCGTCGCCGGCGAGCCAGGGGATCATCGGCGGAAGTGGACCGGCACGACCTGCGGGCCGTGTCCGGAAACGAACTGGCGAGTCTCGGTCTTGAAGGCGACGACATGGTCGACATCAAGGCGGATGCCGATGCGTTCGCCGAGCGCGTGGTTGTGATGCGAGGGCACCAGCGACAGTACCTGCGCGCCGCTGGCGAGCCGCAGCGTGTAGAGGATGTCGGCGCCGCGGAAGGCCTTGTGCGTGACTTCCGCCTGCATCGCGCTGCGGTCGTCGTGAATGATGTCGTCCGGCCGCAGCAGCACTTCGACGCCGCAGTCGCGCCCGCAACTGATGCAGCCCTGGCTGCATTCGAGCGGCAGTGCAGAATGGAGTGCGCCGAGTTCGACCTCGACCTCATGCGCGCTGAGCACCTGACCAGGGAGGAATACGCCCTGGCCTACAAAATCAGCGACAAAGCGGTTGGCTGGCTCGTGGTAGAGCCGGTACGGGGTGTCCCACTGCTGGATCCGCCCCTCATGCATGACGCCGATCTCGTCGGCCATGGCGAAGGCCTCGTTCTGGTCGTGTGTGACAAGGATGGCGGTCATGCCCTCGCGCTTCAGGATCTCGCGCACTTCCAGCGAAAGGCGCTCGCGCAGGTCGACGTCGAGGTTGGAGAAGGGCTCGTCGAGCAGTATCAGTTCCGGCTTCGGCGCCAATGCGCGGGCCAGTGCGACACGCTGCTGCTGGCCGCCGGAGAGTTCATGCGGATACTTCGTTCCCTGGCCGGCAAGGCCAACCGTGTCGAGCAGGCGCTCGATCCGTTCGGCCTGCGCAGCAGCCGGCATGCCGCCGAGGCCGAAGGCGATGTTGCCGGCGATCGTCAGGTGAGGAAACAGTGCGTAGTCCTGGAAGACCATGCCAATGCGGCGACGCTCGGGCGCCACTGCGAAGCCGGGGCGGCTGACGATCTGGCCTTCGAGCCGGATTTCGCCACTGACGACAGGCTCGAAGCCGGCGATGCAGCGCAGCAGCGTTGTCTTGCCGCAGCCCGAGGGGCCCAGCAGGCAGGCGATGCTGCCGGTTTCGACCGTAAAGGAGACGTCGTTTACCACGACGTGGCTGCCGTAGCGCTGCTGGATGCCTTGCAATTGAAGATGCGCGTGATCGGCCATGCGGGTTCCGGAAATGATCGCCCCAAGCTTTAGCATCGGGCGGCTGTCGCCCAAGTCACCGTGGAGAATGATTGTTGATACGGGCACTGTTGAATCAGCGTGGCAATTATAATTCGCGTTTACCCTAGACCGCCATGACCGAATCACGCGCCGGCTCCATGCCTTTTCCGTCCGTCTTCCGCATCAGCCCGCTGCTGGCGTTTTCGTTCGCCGTCGCACTGCTGGTCGGCATGCCTATCGCCAGCGTCCTGCTCAACCTTTTTGCCGGTGGCACCGGGGAGACCTGGTCCCACCTGGCCGGGACCGTCTTGCCGGAGTATGTCGCCAATACGCTATGGCTATGCCTTGGTGTTGGCTGCGGGGTCGTCGTCGTCGGGGTCGTTACCGCCTGGCTGACAGCGATGCACGACTTTCCCGGGCGCCGAGTCTTCGAATGGGCACTGGTGTTGCCGCTCGCCATGCCGGCCTACGTGCTGGCCTATGTCTATACCGACTTCCTGCAGTTCGTCGGGCCGCTGCAGACAGCGCTGCGCGAAGCGTTCGGCTGGCAGAAGGGGGACTACTGGTTCCCGGATGTACGCTCGCTTGGCGGTGCGATCACGATGTTCGTCTTCGTGCTCTATCCGTATGTTTACATGATTGCCCGCACCGCCTTCATGGAGCGTGCGAGTGGCATGCTCGAGGCTGCCCGCACGCTTGGAGTCGGGCCCTGGGCCTCGTTCTTCCGTGTCTCGCTGCCGCTGGCGCGACCGGCAGTGGCCGCCGGTGCAGCGCTGGCGCTGATGGAGACGCTTGCCGATTACGGCACCGTTTCCTATTTTGCGGTGCAGACCTTCACGACCGGCATCTATCGTGCGTGGTTTGCGCTTGGTGACCGCATCGCCGCGGCGCAACTGGCGGCGGCGCTGCTCGGTTTCGTGATCCTGCTGCTGGTCCTCGAGCGCTTGTCACGCGGGCGGGCACGTTTTCACAACACGACCGGGCGCAACCGGCCGCTTCCCGGCCGGCGACTGGCGGGTTGGCCGGGTCTGGCGGCCGCACTAACCTGCCTGCTGCCGCTTGCCGTTGGTTTCCTGCTGCCGGCTGCGCTGCTGCTGCGTCTGGCGCTGGCCGAGGGGGACGCGCAGTTCGGTGCGCGCTTCGTCATGCTGGCCCGCAACAGTTTTGTGCTTGCCGGCATCACTGCTGCCTGCGCGGTGATGCTGGCGGTGCTGCTCGCCTATTCGGCACGGCTTTCGCGGGGTTTGCTTTCACGCGGGCTGAACCGGGCGGTAGGACTCGGCTACGCGGTGCCGGGGTCGGTCATTGCCGTCGGTGTGCTGATTCCGGTGACGCGCCTCGACAACGGCATTGCTGCGCTGTGGAGCGCGGCCTTCGGCAGCAATCCCGGGCTGTTGCTCACCGGCGGCATCGCCGCGCTTGTCTATGCCTATCTGGTGCGCTTCCTCGCGGTAGCGTTGCAGACGGTCAGCGCCAGCCTGTCGAAGATCACGCCGAGCATGGATGATGCAGCCAAGAGTCTGGGCTGTGCGCAGGGCGAGATGCTGCGTCGCGTGCATGTGCCGCTGCTGCGCGGCAGCCTGTTTACAGCAGGCCTGCTGGTTTTCGTCGATGTCATGAAGGAGTTGCCGGCAACGCTGGTGATGCGCCCGTTCAACTTCGATACGCTGGCGACCCAGACCTATACGCTGGCGTCGGACGAGCGATTGGCGGAGGCGTCGACGGCGGCGCTGGCGATCGTTGCCGTTGGACTGGTGCCGCTGGTCGCACTGTCGCGGCAAATTGCGCGGTCGCGACGCTGACTACAGCGCCGGCAGGTCGTACCTGCGGCGCAGCTTGGCAACCGTGCCGTCGTTCAGCAGGGCCTTGTAGGCATTGACCCAGCGTTCGGCTTCTTCGCCATCGAGCTTGAGGGAAGCACCGAGGTATAGATCGGCGCTGCCGAGCGAGGCGCCTGTGACAAAATCGTTTTCCGGAAAACTCGTCTGGCGGATCGCTGCCAGGAACATCGGCTGCCCGGCATAGGCAGCATCGATGGCGCCAAGTTCGAGCAGTCGCAGCAGGTCGTTGTAATTCGTGGCGGTGACGATCTGCGTGAATCGGCCCGCCTGCAGATTGTTGATGATCGGTGAGCCGCGCAGCACGCCGATCTTGCGCGTGCGCAGGGCATCGATATCGTTGATGTGGGCTGCACCTTCCTGCTTCCGGTGCGCGAAGAACGTGTAGCGCACCTGCGTCAGCTTGATCAGCCAGCGATACTGGTCTTCACGATCGGGGGTGCGCGCCAGCGGTAACACGCCGTAGTGATCCCCCTCGCGCGTGGTCGCGACGGCCCGTGCCCAGGGAACCGGACTGATATCGACGCTGCGCCCCATCCGTCCGGCCATCGCGGAAATCAGATCAACGCCATAGCCGCGCGGCTTGTTACCTTCCTTCCAGGCGAAGGGTGGCAGGTCGCCGACCAGCCATTCGATCTGGCCTGAAGCGCGACCCTGAGCGATTGTCTGGGACGAAAGCAGGATCATCGCGACCGCAATGAAGCGGCTAAGCATGGATTTCATGGATCCATTCTACGAGCCTTCATTGCAAGGTACAAAATGAAAACGCCCCGCTGGAACGGGGCGCTTCTCTGTCTGCAGGTACGCGACTGGCGTCAGCGATAGCCGGCCTTGTCGAAGATCACCTGCGCCTTGACGACGTACATCGCCAGGTTGCCGACCGGCAGCGGGTCCGCCTTGAAGCTCCCCATCCGCTTGAGGGCAGGGTTGTCCACCTTGACGCTCGCAACGACCGGCCACTCGTTGTTGCCGTCGGCGAAGTAACGCTGTGCGTCGTCGGATGCAAGATATTCGAGGAACTTCACCGCGGCGTCCTTGTGCGGGGCATTCTTCAGTACACCGCCACCGGATACATTGATGTGGGCGCCGGTCGTGTTCTGATTTGGCCAGACGATGCCGACCGCATCGGCGATCTTGCGGTCTTCGGGCTTGTCCGAGCGCAGGATGCGGGCGACGTAGTAGGTATTGGAGATGGTGACGGCGCATTCGCCGGCAGCAACGGCCTTGATCTGGTCGGTGTCACCGCCCTTGGGGGCGCGCGCGAAATTGGCGACGACGCCCTTGGCCCAGGATTCGGCCTTGGCTTCGCCCTGATGGGCGATGATCGAAGCCATCAGCGACAGGTTGTAAGGATGCGATCCGGAGCGCGTACAGACCTTGCCCTTGAGCTTCGGGTTGGCAAGATCGTCGTAGCTTTGCACGTCTTCTGCCTTGAGGGCAGCCTTGTTGAAGATGATCACGCGGGCGCGGGTCGAGAAGGAGAACCAGTCGTCGGTCCGCAGGTTGGCCGGTATCCTGGCTTCCAGCAGCGCCGATTTCACCGGTGCGAACAGGCCAAGTTCATGCGCCTTTGCCAGGCGGGCCGCATCGACGGTGAGCAAAACGTCGGCAGGGCTGTTGGCGCCTTCGTTGCGGATCCGTTCGAGGAGTTCCTCTTCCTTGCCTTCGATGCGGTTGATCTTGATTCCGGTCTGCTTGGTGAAATTCGAATAAAGGGCTTCGTCGGTCTGGTAGTGGCGGGCAGAGTAGAGGTTCAGTACCTTCTCCTCGGCGATCAGTGGGGTGGCGGTCGTCGCAAGCATGACGATGCCGGCAAGCATGCGGACTTTGAACTGGAACATGATGCAGGGGCTCCGTGCTGTTGAGTGGCGAAATACTGGGGAAATGCGAACCGATCGAATTCTAGATCGAACCGTATTAAATGTAAATGAGAATGGTTCGCTTTGGTGGGGCGAAAAAAAAGCCGCTTGAACGGCATTGGCGGTGTACTTGCGCCGTTCTCAGCGATCGACGACCCGTCGGGCGCCGTTGTAGCGCTTGACCCAGTAGCTGCTGCCCATGTCTTCAACACGCACTTCACCACCAGGGCGCGGTGCATGCAGGAAGCGGCCTTCGCCGAGATAGATGCCAACGTGCGAGAAAGCGCGCCGCATCGTGTTGAAGAAGACGAGGTCGCCCGGCTTCAGTTCCTGGCGGTCGATGCGCGCCCCGACTTCGCTCATTTCCTTCGAGGTACGCGGCAACACCAGCCCGACCGCATCCTTGAATACCAGTTGCACGAAGCCACTGCAGTCCAGGCCGGCATCCGGGTCCGTACCGCCCCGACGATAGCTGACGCCAACCATTTCCAGTCCCTTGAGAATCAGGTCATGGGCAGTGTTGGTGTAACGCTCGAGGAAGGAACTCTCTTCACGCCGGGTTTCTTCTTCGGCCATGGCTGCTGGAGCATGGCTGATGACGCAGGCAGCGATCGCAAAAACGAACGCAAAACGGCGGAAAAGACGGTGGCTGAAAATCGACATAGCGGCGCAATGTATTTGAATCCGTTGAACTTGTAAACCTTTTGTCACATTGGGTGCGCGCTGTTGCGTAGTGCATCGATGGATCGGTCGGCATCATCAACGATGTGTGAGTAGACAATCCCGTGTGCGGATGGAGTAATCTTTCTTCCCTGCCGGCAAGCTTTTGCGGGGTGTTTCCGGCAGTGTTTGTGCGCGTTGATTTTGCGTTTATAATTCGTAATTATGAATTAGAGACGCAGCGGCGCGTGCTTTGGATGTGCGCCTAATCTGTTGCGTGCTTTCCCCGTTCTGATTTTGGAGCCGGTATGAAACCCTTCAAGGCATACCTGATTGAAGAGAAGGATGGCAAGGTCGAATCGCGCTTCACGACGCTGGCACCCGAGGCGCTGGACGCCGGTGAGGTGACGATCCGCGTTGTGGCGTCGAGCATCAATTACAAGGATGCGCTGGCTGCCACGGGTGCCGGCAAGATCATTCGTCGTTTCCCCTGTGTCGGCGGCATCGATATGGCGGGGGTTGTCGTCGAGAGTGCGGACGGGCGTTTCAAGGCCGGTGACGCGGTAATCGCGACGAGTTTCGATATCGGCGTCGCCCACCACGGCGGCTATGCCGAAATGGCGCGGATCCCGGCGAATTGGGTCGTACCCCTGCCGCAGGGACTTTCGATGTACGAGGCGATGGCGCTGGGGACTGCCGGGTTCACTGCAGCGCTGGGTATCGTGCGCATGGAAGAGAATGGGTTGACGCCTGCCAAGGGGCCGGTGATCGTTTCCGGAGCAACCGGCGGTGTCGGCAGCCTGGCAGTGGATATGCTGGCGCGGCGCGGATACCACGTGGTCGCGCTGACCGGCAAGGAGAGCGAAACGGCATTCCTGAAAGAACTCGGTGCGGCCGAGGTCATGTTGCGACAGTCGCTGAATCTGGAAAAGATCCGGCCGCTGGACAAGGCGCTCTGGGCCGGTGCGGTCGATAACCTGGGTGGTGACGTACTGGCGTGGATGGCAAGTACGATGAAGCAGGGCGGTACGATCGCCAGCATCGGCCTCGCGGCAAGCCACACGTTGAATACCACGGTGATGCCGTTCATCCTGCGGGGTGCGAGCCTGCTCGGTATCGATTCCGGCTATATCGGCGAGCCTTATCGCAGCGGTATCTGGCAGCGTCTGGCGTCGGACATGAAGCCGCCGCATCTGGCAGCCATGGCACGCAAGGTGGCCTTCGACGAATTGCCAGGTCTTTTCCCCGAATACCTCGCGGGGCGTGCGCGTGGCAGGGTCGTGGTCGACGTTGGCGGTGTCTGATTGAGATTGAACGGTCGGTCTCGGGTGAACCGGAGGTCGTCATGAGCAGTGAACTGGGGCAGTTGCCTCGCGTGCTGGTGGTCGATGATTCGCGCCTGGTGCGGGCGATGATCGTAAAGCATCTGCGCGGCCACTTCGATTACCGCGAAGAGGCCGACGGTGAAGCCGGGTGGCAGGCGATCGTGCTCGATCACTCGGTACGCGCGGTGATCACCGACTCGGCGATGCCGGTGCTGGATGGCTATGGTCTGCTGGCGCGCATTCGCAACTCGCGGTTGGCGCGGATTCGTGACATTCCGGTGATCATGATCTCCGGCGACGAGGAGGAAGCTGCCCGCGAACGGGCGCGTGCGCTGGGCGTCTCGGACTTCATCGGCAAGTCGGTCGGCACCAACGAATTGCTGGCGCGGCTGGAATCGCTGATCCGGCTGGCGTCGGCGCAGCAGGAACTGGATCGCAGCCGCGACAGCCAGGTGAATAATCCGGATACCGGCCTGTTCACCCGGACGTACATCGAGCTGCAGGCTGCACAGGCACTCTCGCATGCTTCTCGGCACGCGAGCGAGGCGAGCGTGATGGTGCTCGGATTCGATCGCATCGAGGATCTGCGTATCGAGGCCGGGCTGGAATTGGTCAAGCAGTTGCAGTTGCGCTTTGCGCGGCTGGTGGCAGGCAAGATCCGCAAGGAAGACAGTCTTGGTCATTTCGACGACAGCTACCTGGCGGTGGTGTCGCCGGGGACGCCGGAAGTGTCGTGCCAGGCGTTCGGCAACCGGCTGCGTGAGGCGATCGAAGCAGCGAACATCGCGGCCCACGGCCAGCGCCTGAAGCTGTCGGTGAGCATCGGGGTCGCGAACAGTCCGACGGATCCCGTCGCTTCCGCCGGAGCCTTGCTGGAACTGGCGGCACAACGGATGCGCATGGCGATGGAGGCCGGTGGCAACCGGCTGGTTGGAACGAGCAACAAGGTCAGGGTCGAGTCGCCGCCGCCATCGCTGGCGCACGCGCTCGGTCTGATCGAAGGTGGACATGCAGACATCGTGAGGCCGCATGCGATGTCGCTGGCGGCGCAACTGATGCCGCTGCTTGAACTGTTGCAGGATGAAAGTGGTATTGCGCTGCCGCTGGCAGCCTTGAAGGAAAAAATTCGTGACCGGGGCTGAGGGAACAAGACATCCGGCAGAACATCTTTGTGTGTGCAGGTAACTTGCAAGAGGGAGTCTCATGACGACGTACAAGGAGTTTCATCAATATTCCATCGAGAAGCCGGACCAGTTCTGGACGGAGCAGGCCCAACTGATCGACTGGAAGGAGCCGTTCACCCAGGTGTGCGACTATTCCCGCCCCCCGTTTTCGAAGTGGTTCGTGGGTGGCAAGACCAACCTTTGCCATAACGCCGTCGACCGTCATGCCGCGAAGCGCCCGAACGACCGCGCGCTGATCTACATCTCGACCGAAACGGACGAGGAGAAGGTCTACTCCTTCGCCGAGCTGCAGCGTGAAGTCGAACGCATGGCGGCGATCTACAAGAGCCTTGGCGTCAAGCGCGGCGACCGCGTGCTCATCTATATGCCGATGATCGCCCAGGCCTGTTTCGCGATCCTCGCCTGCGCCCGCATCGGTGCGATTCACTCGGTGGTGTTCGGCGGCTTTGCCTCCGGTTCGCTGGCGACCCGCATCGATGACGCCAAGCCGACCCTGATCGTTTCTTCCGACGCCGGCATGCGCGGCGGCAAGGCCGTCCCCTACAAGCACCTGCTCGACGAGGCGATCGAACTGGCCGAGCACAAGCCGGCCAAGGTGCTGATGGTTGACCGTGGCCTGGACAAGGGCTTCAACAAGGTTGCCGGTCGCGATGTCGACTACGCGACGCTGCGCGAGCAGCACATGGATGCCCAGGTGCCATGCGAATGGATGGAGTCGTCCGAGCCGTCCTACATCCTTTACACCTCGGGTACCACCGGCAAGCCGAAGGGCGTGCAGCGCGACACCGGCGGCTACGCCGTGGCGCTGGCCTCGTCGATGAAGCACATCTACTGCGGCGGCGAAGGCGAGACCTACTTCTCGACCTCGGATATCGGCTGGGTGGTCGGCCATTCGTACATCATCTATGGTCCGCTGATCGCCGGCATGGCCACCGTGATGTACGAAGGCACGCCGCTGCGTCCCGATCCGGGCATCTGGTGGCATATCGTCGAGAAGTACAAGGTCAACGTCATGTTCTCGGCCCCGACCGCCGCCCGCGTCCTGAAGAAGCAGGATCCGGCATACATGCACAAATACGACCTCTCGTCGCTGAAGCACATCTTCATGGCCGGCGAACCGCTCGACCAGCCGACGCATGAGTGGTTCATGAACGAACTGAAGAAGCCGGTCATCGACAATTACTGGCAGACCGAAACCGGTTGGCCGATGCTCGCTGCGCTGCCGGGCGTCGAGCAGACCCCGATCAAGTACGGTTCGCCGAGCTTCCCGGTCTATGGTTACAACCTCAAGATCTTCCGCGAGGACGGTTCCGAGTGCGGCCCGAACGAGAAGGGCATCGCCGCGGTCATCCCGCCGATGCCGCCGGGCTGCCTGTCCACCGTCTGGGGCCAGGACGACCGCTTCGTCAGCACCTATTTCAGCCTGTTCAAGGAGCCGCTGGTGTACTCCTCGTTCGACTGGGCGATCAAGGATGACGATGGCTACTTCACGATCCTCGGCCGTACCGACGACGTCATCAACGTCGCTGGCCACCGCCTGGGTACCCGTGAAATCGAGGAGGCGATCCAGAACCATGCCGCCATCGCGGAAGTCGCCGTGGTCGGTGTCGAGGACAAGCTGAAGGGGCAGATGCCGATGGCCTTTGCCGTGGTCAAGGATGCCTCGAAGATCGCGACGCCCGACATGGTCAAGGCGCTGGAGAAGGAAGTGTTCGCCACGGTCGACGGCATCCTCGGTGCCATTGCCCGTCCGGCCCGCGTGCATTTCGTTGTCGCACTGCCCAAGACGCGTTCCGGAAAGATGCTGCGCCGTTCGCTGCAGGCGCTTGCTGAAGGCCGCGATCCGGGCGATCTGACGACGATCGACGATCCCTCGACGATCGAGAACATCAAGAGCCTGCTCGCCAGCTAAGTCGCTTTTTCAGCCGCTTCTTGGCATCATCGAGGCCCGCCATCCGGCGGGCCTTGTTTTTGGTGTGTATCCGATACTTCGATGTCTTTCAGTTGGCTGATCAACAACTTTCTGGCCGCGCTGCTCTTGCCCCCGCTGAACGGCCTTCTGCTCGCCGGAATCGGATTCCTGCTGTGGCGGCGTTCCCCGGGTGTGGCCCGCTTCCTCGTTGCCGCTGGCTGCACGCTGATTGCAGCCTTGTCGCTTGGCGTCGTCGCGCGCGCGCTGCTCGTACCGCTCGAAACAAGATACCCGCCGCTCGCAGATACGACTGTCGGTAATCTCCAGGTCGAGGCCATCGTCGTACTCGGTGCCGGCCGCTATCAAAACGCGCCGGAATTCGGCAGTGACGATGTGATCGGTGCGGGGCTCGACAGGTTGCGCTATGGGGCATTGCTGGCAAAACAGTCACGCAAGCCGTTGCTCCTCAGCGGCGGCGCGCCGGATGGTGGCGCCTTCAGTGAAGCCGAGGCCATGCAGGCCGCCTTGCAGCGGGATTTCGGCCTGCAAGCGCGGTGGGTAGAATCGACGTCTGCGAATACCGCCGAGAACGCGCGACAGTCGGCGGCCGTACTCCATCCTGCCGGCATCCGGCGGATTGCACTGGTGACGCATGCACTGCACATGCCGCGCGCCGTTGCGGCCTTCGAGGCCGCCGGCTTCTCCGTGCAGCCTGCGCCAACGGGGTATATCGCGGCCGGGCCAGCGACCGCGCTGGATTTTGTGCCTCGTGCCGGTGCCATGCACAGCAGTGCAAGGGCTCTGCATGAGTGGATCGGACAGGCCTGGTATGCCTTTGGCCGATGAACATTTGCGGGCGATTGCCGTCGAATGGGTGCCGGCACAGGATTATTGAGGAGCTATGCATGATGCGGATGTTGATGGAACTGATCGTACGTTTCACGGCGCTTGTGGCGCTTTCCCTTACTGTTTCCGTGGCAGGCGCAGGGGATGCGGGTTCGGTTGTGCTGGGGGCGCACGACCAGCCGATCCATGATGCAGCGCGGGCCGGTACCGGCAAGGATGTCGAGAAAATCCTCAGGGCCGAGCCTGCCGCGCGTGAGGCACGCACGCAGCATGGTTCGACGCCCTTGCACCTGGCAGCGACCAATCCCGATTCGTCGGCGCTCAAGGCGTTGCTGGCAGCGGGGGCCGACGTCAATGCGCGCGATAGCGAGGGGCTGACGCCCCTGCATATGACGGCTTACACACAGAATGCAAAGAACGCCGAATTGCTGCTGCAGGCCGGTGCCGACCCGTATGCGAAGACGAATGCCGGGCGCGACCCGACTTCAATGGCGCGCAAGACGCGCTCTGACGAAGTGTCAGGGGTGATTTCGCTCTGGATCCTGAAGGGGTGCAAGGCCGGCAAGCCCTGCTGATGGTGCGCTAGTTTGTCGCGCGCCTTGGCATCGACAGGCTGCCCTGCCAGCGCGCCGACAATACGTCTGCAGGCTCGGGTTTGCCGAACAGGTACCCTTGCAGCAGGTTGCAGGCGTGACTGGACAGGAAATCACGCTGCGCTTCCGTCTCGACGCCCTCGGCGACAACACGCAAGCCGAGGTTTCTCGCCAGCGCCAGCGTCGCAGCGCTGATCGCCGCATCGTTCTCGTCCGTCTCGATGTCACGCACGAAGGCGCGATCCAGCTTGAGCGTGTGGATCGGCAGCATCTTCAGGTACGCCAGCGAGGAATAACCGGTGCCGAAATCGTCGATGGCCAGCTCGACGCCGCTGTCGCGCAGGGCGCGCAATTGGCCGATGGCGCGTTCCGGATCTTCCATGGCCACCGATTCGGTGATTTCAAGCTCCAGTTCGCCAGGGGAAAGGCCGAAGCGGGTGATGGCGGCCTGTACCTGGCTGACCAGATCCGGCGAACGCAATTGGTGGGCCGAGACGTTGACGGCGACGTGCTTGAGGTCGAAGCCGGCCTCCCGCCACAACGCCATCTGCCGGCAGGCCTCGTTCAGCACCCAGGTGCCAATGGCCTCGATGACGCCGGTTTCCTCGGCGATCGGAATGAACTTGAGTGGTGGTATCAGGCCGCGCTCCGGATGGCGCCAGCGGATCAGGGCCTCGACGCCGCGGACCAGATTCTTCGTGGCGCAGACCTGCGGCTGGTAATGCAATTCGAATTCGCTGTTGGCGAGCGCACTGCGTAAATCCCGTTCGAGCTCGAGACGTTCGGTAGCAGCGGCCGTCATTGCCGGGCTGAAGAACTGGAAGTTGTTGCGCCCCTTTTCCTTCGCGTAGTACATGGCCGTATCGGCATTCTTCATCAGCGTGTCGACATCTTCGCCGTTGGCGGGGAAAAGGCTGATGCCAACGCTCGGTGTCGTATGCAGCTGCTTGCCTTCGATCTCGTAAGTGTCGCCCAGTGTCGCCACGATCTTTTTCGCGACGAGTGCTGCGTCCATATCGTTGGCGAGGCTGGTCAGCGTGACCACGAACTCGTCGCCACCGAGGCGGGCGACGATATCGCTCTCGCGTACGCACGCAGACAGCCGGTTGGCAACCTCGATCAGCAGCAGATCGCCGACATGGTGGCCGAGGGTGTCGTTGATGACCTTGAACCGGTCGAGGTCGATGAAAATCACGGCCAGTTGCTGGTTTTCGCGGCGGGCGGCGAGCAGTGACTGGGCGAGCCGGTTTTCGAGGCTATAGCGATTGAACAGCCCCGTCAGTGCGTCGTGGTGCGCGAGATGGTCGATTCTTGCTTCGGCGGCCTTGCGTTCGCTGATGTCGGTGAAGCTGGCGATGTAGTTGGTCAGTTCGCCCTTGGCATCGTGGATTGCAGAGATGGCCGCCCATTTCGGATAGATCATGCCGTCCTTGCGCAGGTCCCAGAGCTCGCCCTGCCAGTAGCCGGATTCGTGCAACGCAGCCCACATCAACTGGTAGGTTTCGCGGGGCGTCTTGTGTGCGGAGAGGACGCGCGGATCCTTGCCCAGCAATTCTTCCGGGCGATAGCCGCTGTCGCGCTCAAGTGCCTGGTTGACCGCAATGATGCGGTTGTTGCGATCGGTGATCAGGATCGCCTCGCCGCTGTTCTCGAACACCTTGGCATAGAGGCGCAGGGCATCCTCCGCACGCTTGCGGTCCGAGATGTCACGCCAGGCGCAGTAAATTGCCTGGCGGCCGGCGAGGTCGATGACTGACAGCGTTACCTCCGCGGTAAAGGTCGAACCATCGGCGCGGGTGTGAATCCACTCGAAGCGGTGCAGGCCCTTGTCGCGCGCCAGCGCCATCATCCGTTCCGCCTTGCTGTACGAATCCTCACCATCCGGCTGGACCGGCGGCGACAACTGCGACGGATGGGTGTTCAGGAACTCGTCCTTGCTGGCGTAACCGAGCGTGTGGATCGCCGAGTCGTTGCACTCGACGAAGCGGCCTTCCTCGATGATCCACACCGGATCGGGCGAGCACTCGAACATCGTGCGCAGCCGGCTCTCCGCGCTCTGCCGGAGCGTCATGTCGCGCAGGGTCTCGACGACGGCGACGATATTGCCTTCCTCGTCGTGGATCGGGCCGGCGTCGATCTCCAGGTACAACTGGTTGCCGCGCAGGGGCATGACGCACCAGTTCTCGGTGTGGACGCCCTGGGCGACCTCTAGCGACTGGTGGTAGATCGGGTAGTAGTGGTCGATCTCTTCCAGGCGATCCTCGACCATCAGATCGGCCAGGCACGGGCGCTCGATACCGTAGAAGGCCCGCCAGTGATTGCGGGTGCCCAGGACTTCGCTCGAAACCATGCCGGTCAGGGTCTCGCAGGCCTTGTTCCAGACAATGACCTTGCCTTCCGCATCAAGGACGAACGTCGGCACCACGAGCTGCTGCACCACTTCCGTGGTGAAGCTCAGGCCGCGGTAGTTCGCGATTTTCTTCGTTTCACGCCTGCGCCAGGGGAGAGCAGCAGCCATTGAATCACTCTGGGATGTTTATTAGCCAATACTTAATTATCGGCCGGTAATCCGGAAAAATGAAGCTTACTGGTGAGCCTGTTTGGAAAAATATCCTGTCCTGAGTGCGGTGCCATGTCGTGGCATCAGCCAAGAGCGAGTTCAATGAGCAGGCTGCTGCGTGACCCAAGGCAATCGCGGGCCGCTGCCGCCGCTGTTTCAGGATTCTCCGTTGCGAGATAAGGCAGGCCGAACGTAGCCGCGGCGTGATCGAAATGCAGTTGTTGCGGCGTCCGCCAGCCGGTTTCATATTCGGGCAGGCGGGCAGGGGGAAGGTAGTCGAAGATGCCGCCACCGCCGTTGTTGACGACGATCACGACCAGCGGCCGTTCCCGCATCAGCACGAGGCTGCCGAGGTCGTGCTGGGCGGTGAGGTCGCCGATGACGGCAACGGTCGGTACACTCTCGGCGATGCCGGCGGCTGTCGCGATGTTGCCGTCGATGCCGCTGGCACCGCGGTTGGCATGGATGACGAGATGCCGGCGGCTGCCTCCTGACCAGGCGGCGAGCTCGCGGATCGGCAGCGAGTTGCCACAGAACAGCCGGCTGCCGTCAGGCAAGGTGTCGCAGAGTATCGAGAACAGCCGGCCTTCTGCTGAGGCCGGCTGCTCCGCGGCGGCAGCAGCTTCAGCTGCGCGAAAGCCGGTCATCCATGATGCCGGGGCCTGTGCCGAAATGGTGCCAGCGAGATGTTCGCAGACGAGGCGCTCGTCGCCGCGCAGCAGGATCCGTGTGCTGTGCAGCGGATCCGGCCAGCGGCCATTTGCGGTCACGATGTAGTGCTCCGTGCAGTCGGCCAGGTAAGTCTGCAGCGTTCGCGTGACCGGCATCTCGCCAAAACGCAGCACCCACGCCGGGCGCAGTGCTGCGCGTTGCCCGGCGTCGCGCAGCCAGCGTTCGTGCGCAACGCACAGGTGGGCGCTTGGGTGGGGGCCGAAGCGCAGTCCGCTGTGCGGGTCCGCGAGGACCGGGCACGCGAGGGCCGTTGCGAGGGCGTCGACTGCTGCCGCGAAACCGTCTGACTGAATGCCGCCTCCGCAGACGATGACACCGGCGCGACCCGACAACCGGTCGGCCAACCTGGCAATGCCTCTCCCGTCGGGAACGAGCATCGGTGCGAAGACTTCCGGCGGCGGTGCCGACATTACCGTGCCTGGCATGACTTCGGGATCTGCCGGCAGCAAGGGTTCGCGAAACGCGAGGTTGATGTGAACCGGCCCGGCGAGTGGCCAGCGCGTTTCAGCGACTGCCTGTGCCGCGAGTTGCTGCAGCCACGAGCGGGAAAAGCCGGCGAATGGCGCACCGGGTGCATGGAAGGCACGCAGCTGGCCGGCGAAGAGCTGTTGCTGGTCTATCGTCTGGTTGGCACCGCACTGCTGCAGTTCCGGCGGCCGGTCCGCCGAAAGCAGCAGCAGCGGCAGCCGGCTTTGATTTGCCTCGATCACGGCCGGCAGCCAGTTCGCTGGTGCAGTGCCCGAAGTGCCGATCAGCGCGACCGGCCGTCCCTCGGCACGAACGCGGCCGAGCGCGAACCAGGCTGCGCTGCGCTCATCGACAATCACGGTGCAGCGCAAGGCCGGCTGGCGCAGGCAGGCCAGCGTCAGTGGCGTCGAGCGTGATCCCGGCGAAATCACGATATCGCGTACGCCGGCCGCAGCGAGCCCGGCGGCCAGCGTCGTTGCCCAGTCGAGGTTGAGGCGTCCGGTTTCAGTCGTGTCCGTCATCCGCGGGTTCCCGTCTGTTGCGTACCGGCATCCGCATCGCGCAGTGCGGCAAGCATGGTGCCGAGCTTCGCCTCGGTCTCATCGAATTCGTGAGCCGCGGTCGAGCCTGCTACGATGCCGGCCCCGGCGCTGAGTTCGATGCGGCCGGGCGTGATCAGTCCGCATCGCAGCGCAACGGCAATTTCCCCGTTGCCGGCCCGGTCGATCCAGCCAAAGCCGCCGCCGTACCAGCCGGGCCGCCGCTCGTCGTGATGGCGCAGCCATTCGCGTGCAGCGGCGGTCGGCCAGCCACCGACCGCCGGCGTCGGGTGCAGGCGTGCGAGCAGGTCGAAGACGCCGACACCGGCATGCGTGTGTCCGCTGATCGGCGTATGGAGATGCTGGAGTTCGCGCAAGTGCATCACCGTCGGTGCGGGTGGAATGTCCAGCGTACGGCACAGGGGCTGCAGGGAGGCGCGGATCGCCTCGACCACCAGCTGCTGTTCGCGCAGATTCTTGTCGACCGCAAGTTCAGCCTCACCCCAGGCTGTACCTGCCAGCGCATCGGTCTGCACTTGGCCGTCACGGAAGGCGAGCAGGCGTTCCGGCGTTGCGCCGCAAAACAACCCCTTGGCCGTTCCCATGGCGAAGACCGTGGATTCACGGTGTTGGCTCAGCAGGCGACGCAGCAGCGCAGCACCGACGCGATCGTCAGCCAGTGACAGCCGCCGGCTGCGCGACAGTACGAGCTTGCGGACCTCGCCGTTGGCGATGGCCTGTAGTGCGGCATCGACACGCGGTTGCCAGGCGCGTTGCGCCAGCGTCGGGTCTGCCAGATGCCCGACAACGGGTCGTTGCGGTTCGCCGGGTTCCGCAGCGAGCAGCGCCTGCCAGCGCGCTACGGCACTCGCCGCCTCGCGCGCGGGCGTCGTGAAACTGGCACGCAATGCACCACGGTCGTTATCGAGGACGACGGCGGCAACCCCGAGCTGGGCGTTCGGCAGCACGTCGGCGCTATCGTCATCGAAGGCAAAGCCGATACAGGCGAAGGGTTGGAAATCGGTGCCACCGGCGTCGTGCAGCCATTGCTGGGCGATGCCGTTGAAGGCTGCCTGCAGCGCGGTGAAGCGGGCGGGGCCGGCGGAAGTGCAGACCACCGCGCGGCCGAGGCCGAGGCGATGGCTGCCGGAATCTGCTTGCGACCAGTAGCAGATCTCGGCTGCCTTCGGCTGGCGATCGAGCCAGTCGTGACCTGCATTGCATGTGTCGTCGTGTCCGAGCGGCAGGGTGACCGTGAGCAGGGCACCGCTCGGCGCATTGGCAGCCAGGCTGTCCAGGCGGCAAGCGATATCGCGCCACTGCGCTTCGTTCAGGGCAAGCAGCCCGGACGGGGTCTTCATCGTGATGCCTCCAGCAGCAATTCGGCGACACGCCGGCGTTCGAGCTTGCCCATTGCATTGCGTGGCAGCGACGCGACACGGATGATCTGCCGTGGCCGCAACGATGACGGCAGCGACGTCCGGCACCAGGCCGCGACGCTGTCCACTTCCGCGCTGCCGACGACGAGGGCCGTCAGGACGTCGCCCCAGATCGGGTCTCGCCTGCCGGTCACGGCTGCATCGTCGACGCCGGGGCAATGGGTGAGTTGCGCCTCGATATCGGCCGGGTGCACGTTTTGGCCCCCGCTGACCAGAATGTCGTCAGCACGGCCGATGACGGTTAATCGACCCGCGGCATCGATACGGCCGAGGTCGCCGGTCGTCAGCCATTGTCCGGCGTCTTGCGGCGCTTCGCCGAGGTAGCCGAGCATGCGCTGTGGCCCACGCAGGCAGATGCGGCCATCGGCGTCGATGGTGAGTTCGACGTTTGGCAGTGCGGTCCCGACGAGGCCTTCATGCCAGTCTTCCGATGGCGTCAGCGTGGCAATCTGTGCGGCCGATTCGCTCATGCCGTAACTGACGTAAAGCGGCCAGCCCGTAGCGCTTGCGCGTTGCCAGAGCTGGTGTGAGAGGGCCGCACCGCCGATCAGCACACAGCGCAGCGAGGCAGGCGGTGGCGTCTTGCCTGCGATGTCGAGCATTTGCGCCAGCATTGCCGGTACCAGTGAAACGTGGCTGGCGCGTCCATCCCGGATGTCTGCCCAGACGGCCTCGGCGCTGAAGCGCTCGTGCAGCCGAACGGCGGCGCCCGCCCGGAAGCAGCGCCAGAAGATCGCGAGGCCGCCGATGTGCGTCAGCGGCAGGCAATCGAGCCAGGTGTCGGCGTTCGTCAGCGGAATGCGAGTGCTGCTGGCCGCTGCTGCCGCCAGCAGTGCCCGGTGTGGCAGGACGACGCCCTTGGGCAGACCTTCGCTGCCGCTGGTGGTGATGACGAGGGCGGCGTCTTCGGCCGCGGTGGTCGTCGGTGCGATGCTATTGGGCAGAGGGGCGGGGAGCGCCGGAATGCGCCAGAACGGCTGTCCCGTGGCCGCTTGCAGCTGTGGCCAGTGCAGATCCGCAGTGTCGGGGTCGAGCGGCAGGAATGGGTGGCCGCGCCAGTGAGCGGCGAGCAGACCCATGAGCAGATCACGCCCGCGGTCGGCCAGCGCCACGATCGTGCCCGGCGCAACATCGCTGAATGCCGCCGCCTGCCTGCCCGCCGCAGCCGCGAGGGCTTCCCACGAGAGCGTTTCGGAACCGCAATGCAGGGCAGCAGCGGCCGGCAAGCGCCGGGCCTGCTCGGCAAGCAGATCGGCGAGGCTCACGGGCTTTGGCCGAGGGGCGTCAGGTGTCAGCATGCGCTGATTATACGAAGCGTCACAGTTCGTCACCCTGTTTCATGTCAAGACAGTGCCGGCTCTGCTATCCTTGCCGGCCTGTCGACCCGCATCATCCATGTACCGCTCATCCATTTCCCTTCTCACCGTCGTCGTGCTCCTGGTGGCGTGCGCCACGAACAAGCCGGCGCCGGCATGGCGAGCCGAGTCTTTCTCCGAAGAAACGCCCTTCGAGTATCGCTCTCCGGCCACGCCGAACGAAACCTGCTCCGTCGGCCAGCGGGCCCTGCTCAGCCAGGGCTACCAGGTGGAAAGCCTGCAGGCGCAGATGGTCAAGGGGCGGAAGTTCTTCGAGCCTTCACCCGGGCACCACATGGAACTGACGATTTCGCTGGTCTGCCTGCCGACACAGTCGGGTTCCGTGCTCTATGCGTCGGCCCTGCAGACTCGCTATGAGCTGAAGACGAGCACGACCAGTGCCGGTGTCAGCGTCGCCGGCATGGGGTCGATTTCCCTGCCGTGGCTGTCCGACAAGGATTCGCTGGTCAAGGTCGGCGAGGAGACGGTTGCCGATACCGAGTTCTACCAGCGACTCTTCACGCTGATTCGCTCGATGGAAGATCTCACGCTGGCTGACTAGCCGGCGCAGCGCTGGACGGCATCGGCAGCAAGGGCTCGAAGCCGACCCCGGGGCCTGTCGGCAACTGCAGCCGGCCATCAGTGATCGTGGGGGTGACCCCGTTGTCATCTTCCAGCCAGTCCGAGGTGGCCAGCCCGTGCGCGAGCGTGCCGCTTCCGTCGTCGCCGGGCCCATCTTTGCCACCGGGTTCCAGAGAGGCCGCGAGATGTGCGGCCGCGAGTGTGCCGCAGGCCCCGTCGATGCCGCTGGTGACGATGCAGGCGACGCCGGCGGCCCGTGCCTGCCGCGCGATTGCTGCTGCCGGCAGGATCCCACCCTGTGCCGCCAGCTTCAGCGTCAGCCGGCGCACAGGCGGTGCGGCGAAAAAGGCATCGTGATCGAGCAGCGACCAGCTTTCGTCGATGGCAAGCGGGAAGGCGCATGCTTCCTGCAGCGCACGCAGTCCGGCGAGCGTTGGTGTACGCAGCGGTTCTTCCAGTGATTCGATCGGCAGCGCGGCTGCCGCGCGACAGAAGCGCTGCGCTGTCGCCATGTCCCATGCGGCGTTGGCGTCGAGGCGCAGGCGGGTGCTGTCCGGCAGCCTTCGGCAGGCTTCACGCAGCGCCGCGATTTCGGCGTCGGGGTCGGCCAGGCCGAGCTTCAGCTTGATCACGCTGAACCCGCGATCAGCCAGTGCTTGCAGCCGGGCAGGGGCAGCGTCTTCGAGCGCGCCGGCAGCGGCATTGACGGCGAGCGTCGGCGCAGCAGACGGTGAAAGCCACTGTGCGAGCGTGCATTTGGCCGCCCGGGCCTGCAGGTCGAGCAGGGCGCATTCGATGGCGGCGCGTGCCGCCGGGGCGGTCATCGCCGTCGTCGAGAGTCCGTTCAGCGCGTCGTCAACGCCGAGCGTGACAATCCTGTCGCACCAGTGCGTCAGCGCGGCGATGGCGGTCGCATGATCCTCGCTGCCATGCGTCGGCAACGGGGCGCATTCACCCCAGCCGTGACGGTCTTCGCTATCGACAAGTTCGAGCAGCCAGCCGCGGCGTTCCTCCAGGTGGCCACCGGCGCTGCGCCACCTTGCCCTGAGGGGCAGCGCGAACGGATGCAGCCGGGCGGCGATAATTCTCACTGGGGTTACGGGCGGCGGCGGTACTTGGCGAAATCCGGCTTGCGCTTTTCCAGATAGGCGTTGCGCCCTTCCTGCCCCTCGGCGGTCTGGTAGAAGAGTCCGGTGGCGTTGCCGGCGAGTTCCTGGATGCCGGCCAGCCCGTCGGTATCGGCGTTGAATCCGGCCTTGATCATGCGCAGCGCCATCGGCGATAGCTGCAGCATCTCGCGACACCACTGGACGGTTTCCGCTTCCAGCAGTTCGAGTGGTACGACGGTGTTGACCAGCCCCATCTGCAGTGCCTGCTGCGCGTCGTACTGGCGGCAGAGCAGCCAGATTTCCTTGGCTTTCTTCAGGCCGACGGTGCGCGCCATGAGGCCGGCGCCGAGGCCGGCGTCGAAGCTGCCGACGCGTGGGCCGGTCTGTCCGAAGCGGGCGTTGTCGGCGGCGATGGTCAGGTCGCAGACGAGATGCAACACATGGCCGCCGCCGATCGCATATCCGGCCACCATGGCCACGACCGGCTTGGGCAGGCGGCGGATCTGCATCTGCAGGTCGAGCACGTTCAGGTGCGGCATGCCGCCTTCGTCGATGTAGCCTTCGGCGCCGCGCACGCTCTGGTCACCACCGGAGCAGAACGCATCCGGCCCCTCGCCGGTGAGGATGATGGCGCCGACCTCGCTGTCGTACTGGGCGCGGTGGAAGGCATCGATCAGTTGCTTGATCGTTTCCGGGCGAAAGGCATTGCGCTTTTGCGGCCGGTTGATGGTGATCCTGGCAATGCCTTCGGCGAATTCGTATCGGATGTCGGAGTAGGACTGGCGCGTCTGCCAGTCGAGGGCGGTTCGGATCATGTCGGGCTGATTTAGGGCTACCGTGGGTCGGTCGATGGGACGAGTATACCGCGCCGATCTGCCCCTATAATGGGGTCATAACTAGAGGGCAGGGGGCCATGTGGCGCGAGGGGGCGATATGCAACGCACGATGCTGACAGTTCAGCGGCTGGTCGCGGTGTTCCTGGCCGGGTTCGTGCTCTTCAACTATCCGATACTGGCGCTCTTCGACAGGGCGGCGACGCTGCTTGGCGTGCCGCTTGTCTTTGTCTATCTCTTCGCTGTTTGGGCCCTGGTGATCGCGGCGATGGCCTGGGTGGTCGAGCACCCCGAGCGGCACGATGGCCGCGAGCGGAGCGGGGGAGGCTAGCCCGGTGCTGCAGAGCCCGATCGTCATTGGCGCCTCCGCCGTCTATCTGGCGCTGCTGTTCGCCGTTGCCTATTGGGGCGACAAGCGGGCCGACGAAGGTCGTTCGGTCATTGCCAACCCGACGATCTACGCACTTTCGATGGCCGTCTATTGCACGACCTGGACCTACTACGGTAGCGTCGGTCGTGCCGCGGTGACCGGCGTCGGCTTCCTGCCGATCTACCTCGGCCCGACGCTCGTCATGGCCCTTGGCGGCTTCCTGCTGCTGAAGATGATCCGTACCGCCAAGGCCAACCGCATCACGTCGATCGCCGACTTCATCGCGTCGCGCTACGGCAAGAGCCAGTTGCTGGGCGGCCTGGTGACGGTCATTGCAGTGATCGGCATCGTGCCCTACATCGCGCTGCAGTTGAAGGCGGTCGCCAGCAGCTACGACCTGATCGTCGGCTACCCGGCGCTGAAGGCCGTCGTGGAGTCCAACGAGCCGGTGCTGGCGGATACCACGTTCTGGATCGCGCTGATCCTCGCGGCCTTCACCATCCTCTTCGGGACCCGCCATCTCGATGCGACCGAGCGTCACGAGGGCATGGTCGCCGCTGTCGCGCTCGAGTCGGTCGTCAAGCTGCTTGCCTTCGGTGCCGTTGGCCTGTTCGTGACCTATGGCCTTTATGATGGCTTCGGCGATGTCTTCGCGCGCGCACTGGCGGACGAGAGATTGGCAAAACTGACGGCGGTGGCTGCAGGAAACCGCAGCTATGCGACCTGGTTTTCTCTGACTTTCCTCGCCGGTCTCGCCATCCTTTTCCTGCCGCGCCAGTTTCAGGTGACGGTCGTCGAAAACGTCTCCGAGGCCCATCTCAAGCGGGCGATCTGGCTATTCCCGCTCTATCTGTTGCTGATCAACCTGTTCGTGCTGCCGATTGCGCTCGGTGGCCTCATGCGTTTTGCCGGACAGGGCGTCGATGCCGATACCTTCGTGCTGACGTTGCCGATGGCGGCACAGCAGGAATGGCTGGCACTGCTGGTTTTCGTCGGCGGCCTCTCGGCAGCGACCGGTATGGTCATCGTCGAGACGATTGCGCTGTCAACGATGGTGTGCAACGACCTGGTAATGCCGCTGCTGCTGCGTGCGCGGGCGCTCGCCCTGCACGCAGAACACGATCTTTCCGGTTTGCTGTTGCGCATTCGTCGCGGCGCCATCGTCGTCATCCTGCTGCTCGGCTACCTCTATTTCCGCTTGGCCGGCGATGCCTACGCATTGGTCGGCATCGGCCTCATTTCCTTCTCGGCCGTGGCCCAGTTCGCACCGGCGATGATCGGCGGCATGTACTGGCGCGGCGGTACGCGCGACGGTGCATTGGCCGGCCTGCTCGCCGGCTTTGCTGTCTGGGCCTACACGCTGTTGCTGCCATCGTTCTCGAAATCCGGGTGGATGCCGGCCAGCTTCGTTTCCGACGGCCTGTTCGGCATCGAATTGCTGAAGCCGCACCAATTGTTCGGGCTGACCGGTCTGGACGATATTTCCCATTGCCTGTTCTGGAGCCTGGCTGCAAATGTCGGCGCCTATATTGCGGTTTCGCTGATGCGTGCGCCAACGGCAGCGGAAGCCAGCCAGGCGACGCAGTTCGTAGATGCGCTGAAAACGACACGCCCCGTCGGGTCGGCGCTCTGGCGCGGCAGCGCGGATGCTGCCGAGCTGATCGCCCTCGTCGGTCGCTTCCTCGGTCCGGCGCGAGCCCAGACGGCCTTTGCCGCCTACGCCCGCCGGCACGACATTGCCGACGTTGCCAACCTCGAGGCCGATGCCGATCTCGTGCATTACGCCGAGTCCCTGTTGGCCGGTGCGATCGGCAGCGCCTCGGCGCGCGCGATGGTCGCTTCGGTCGCGAAGGAAGAGCCGCTTTCGCTCGGCGAGGTGATGAACATCCTCGATGAAGCCTCGCAGCTGAGGAGCTACAGCCGCGAGCTCGAACGCAAGTCGCGCCAGCTCGAGGATGCCACCGGTGAACTGAAGGCCGCCAATGAACGGCTGCGCGAGCTGGATCGCCTCAAGGACGACTTCATGGCTTCCGTCAGCCACGAACTGCGTACGCCGCTGACTTCGATCCGGGCTTTTTCGGAAATCCTGCGTGACGACCCCAAAACCGCGCTGCAGGACCGCGAGCGCTTCCTGTCGATCATCGTCAGCGAGACCGAACGCCTGACACGCCTGGTGAACCAGATCCTCGACATGGCCAAGATCGAATCCGGAAACGCCGAGTGGCTGGTCGAGGAGGTCGATCTCGGCGGTATCGTCGAACAGTCGGCGGCTGCGACGAGCCAGTTGTTCCGTGACAAGAATGTCGCGCTCGAGCTGGATCTCGCCGGCGGACTGCCGCTCCTGCGCGGCGATCGCGACCGCCTGATGCAGGTCGTGATCAACCTGCTCTCGAACGCGGTCAAGTTTGCTCCCGCGGGCGCAGGCAAGGTGCATGTCCGCCTGTTCCGCGCGCAGGGGGAATTGCGCGTCTCGGTGAGCGACAACGGGCCGGGCATCCGGCGCGAGGATCAGGAGGTGATCTTCGACCGCTTCCGTCAGGGGGGCGATTCCATGACCAGCAAGCCGACGGGTACCGGGCTGGGCTTGCCTATCAGCCGCAAAATAGTCGAATATTTCAGTGGTCGCCTGTGGGTCGAGAGCGAACCAGGGCAGGGGGCGAGTTTCATATTCTCCCTGCCGCTGCAGAACAACGAGGGAGAAGACAACGCATGAGCAAGAAGGTCCTGATTGCCGACGATGAGCAGAATATCGTCATTTCCGTCGAATTCCTGATGCGCCGTGAAGGTTTCGAAGTGTCCGTTGCCCATGACGGAGAAGCGGCCCTTGAGCGCATTCGTGCCGACAAGCCCGACCTCGTGCTGCTTGACGTGATGATGCCGAAGAAGAACGGCTTCGATGTCTGTCAGGAGGTGCGTGCTGATCCCGCCTATGCCGGTACCCGCATCCTGATGCTGACCGCGCGTGGGCGCGATACCGAGGTGGCCAAGGGGTTGGCGCTCGGCGCCGACGGCTACATGACCAAGCCTTTCTCGACGAAGGATCTGGTCGACAAGGTTCGCGAACTGCTGGGGTAGCGATGAAGCTGACGCCAGAGCGCAGGCTGTATATCGCGACTGCGGCCGTCGGCGCTTTTGCCGCGGGACTGCTGTGGGTCGCCGTCAAGCTGACGCAGTCGGCGGCAGCCGGACAGGAGGATGCGACGGCGGCACTCTTCGTGGTCGGACTGTTCGCCGTGGCGGCAGCCTATGCCGTGTTGAAGCCTCTGGTCGATCTTTTCGTGCGGGCGCCGGCGGCGCTGGCCGAGGAAACGCGCATCGTCATCCGCGACAGTGCCCGGCGCGTGAAGCCGGTGGGCGGCGTCGAGATCCAGGCATTGGCCGAGGCGATCAACGAACTGGCCGGACGTCGCCAGTCGCTCGAGGAGGATGTCGCGGCCGAGATCGCACGGGCACAGGCCAGCCTCGAAGCTGATCGCAACCGGTTGGCAGTGCTGATGGCCGAATTGCGCCAGAGCGTCGTGGTCTGCAACCTCGATGGGCGCATCCTGCTGTACAACCAGCGGGCACGCGAAATCCTGTCCGCCGGTGTCGGCAGCGAACTGATCGGCCTCGGGCGCTCGCTCTACGCCGTGTTCGAGCGCAGCCTGATTGCCCATGCGCTCGATCAGGTCGGACGCCGCCTGCAGGCTGGCGAGACCTCGCCGGCAACCGAGTTTGTCACGACGACGCCGGCAGGGCGCCTGCTGCGGGTGCACCTGGCACCGGTGACCGGGCATCGGGAGGGCGATGGCGGGGATGGGGATGTGTCGATGACGGGGTACGTACTCCTTCTCGACGACATCACACTGACCTTCGAGAAGGAAAACAAGCGCGATGCGCTGATCCAGTCGCTGACCGAAGGCGGCCGTGGGCCGCTCGGCAACATCCGCGCGGCAGCGGAGATGTTGAACAACTATCCGGACATGGAGGCCGAGCAACGGGCGCGCTTCCTGTCCGTCATCCGTAACGAGGTGGAAGGGCTGTCCGGCCGCGTCGAGCAGGCCTCGAAAGCTTACGCACGCGAACTTTCCGCACGCTGGAAACTGGAGGAAATGCGCGGCGCTGACCTCGTGGCCTTCGCAGTCGCCCGTGTTTCGGCGCGCTGCGGCCTGCCGGTCAAGGAAGAGGACATCGACGACGGGGTCTGGATGAAGGTCGAGAGCTTTTCCTTCCTGCAGGTGCTCTGCTACCTGACGGCCCGCCTGCGCGATGAGTATGAAGTGAGCGAGGTGCGTCTTTCGCTGTCGTCGGATGGCGAGCATGCCTGCCTTGATCTTGGCTGGCTGGGCACGGCGATCAACTCAGAGACGGTCATGAACTGGGAGATCGAGCCGATGCGCAGCGCCGGCGAAGATTCACCGCTATCGGTGCGCGATGTACTCGACCGCGGCAACGGCGAGATGTGGTTCCAGCGCAAACGGGCATCGCACCGGGCTGCCTTCCGCTTCCTGCTGCCGCTGGCACAGCCGCCGGAGCAGAAGGTGGCGGCGGCCGAGGTCGCGCGCGGCAGTCGGCCGGAGTATTACGACTTCGATCTCTTCTCGTGGTCCGAGAAGAGCCACACGCTCGACGACCGCCTGCTCTCGGAGCTCGACTACACCGTCTTCGATACCGAGACGACCGGCCTCGAACCGTCGAACGGTGACGAGATCATCCAGATCGGCGCGACACGCATCGTCAACCGCCGCCTGCTGACGCACGAGGTCTTCGACCAGCTGATCGATCCGTGCCGTCATCTTCCCGAGGCCTCGGTCAAGATCCACGGCATCACGCCGGAAATGCTGGTCGACCAGCCGCCGATCGGCAAGGTGCTGCCGCAGTTCCGCGCTTTCTGCGCCGACACGGTTCTGGTGGCGCACAACGCGGCCTTTGACATGCGCTTCCTTCAGTTGAAGGAACAGGCCACGGGTATCCGTTTCGATCTGCCGGTGCTCGATACGCTGCTGCTGTCGGCCGTTCTGCACCCGAATCAGGAATCGCACCGACTGGAGGCGATTGCCGAACGCCTCGGTGTCATCATCGTCGGACGCCACACTGCGCTGGGCGATGCCTTCGTCACCGGCGAGGTCTTCTTGAAGATGGTGCCGCTGCTGGCCGAAATGGGCATCCATACACTCGGCCAGGCACGCGAGGCTGCCGAGAAGACCTACTATGCCCGCGTCCAGTATTGAGCCCCGGTCCGGGTTGATGTCTCAAGCGGCAGGCGGCGGCACGCTCCGCCATGCGGCGTGCGCGCCCGCGCCCGCGTTGCCACCCGGCGCCAGCGTACGCGAGGCCATTGCATTGCTTGACCAGCAGGGCGCCGACGCGCTGGCCGTCGTCGATCGGGACAGCGGCGCCCCCCTTGGCATCCTGACGCTGCGCGATATCCTTCGTCGCGTTGTGCTGGCTGGCGGAGATCTCGCACAGCCGGTTGCTTCGGTGATGACGGGTGGCGTACTGAGCCTGTCCAGTGAAGCGACGCTTCATCAGGCCGGTGTGACGATGATCCGGCGGGGAGTTCGCCATCTTGTGGTTGTCGATTCGGACGGGCGCTTCGCCAACATCGTTTCACAGGCCGACCTCTTCTCGCTGCCGAGCGCGCGTGCCACTGAGCTGGTGGAGGCCATCGCGCAGGCGCAGGACATCGCGCAGCTGGCGATCATTGCTGCCGAGGTACGTGGCTTCTGCCGGCAGATGCTGACCGAGGGACTGTCCGCCGATGCGCTCTGCCAGCAGATTTCCTCACTCAATGACCTGATCAGCCTGCGTGTCATCGATCTCGTTTCGGCGATGCACGAGTTGCCCTATGTGCCCTGGTGCTGGATGGTATTCGGCTCGGAAGGGCGTCTCGAACAGACGCTATCCACCGATCAGGACAACGGGCTCGTCTTCGCCGCCGAGTCACCGGAATCCGCCGCATCGTTGCGCGCCATCTTTTTGCCGTTTGCCCGCGCCGCCAATGAAGCGCTCGATGCCTGCGGTTTTCCTCTCTGCAAGGGGAACGTGATGGCTTCGAATCCCGGTCTTTGCCTGTCGGTGGCCGAATGGAAGGAGAAGTTCCTCGGCTGGCTGCGTGTGGCCGAACCGGAGGCAATCCTCGGGGCGACCATCTACTTCGATCTGCGCGCGCTTTATGGCGACGAGACGCTGGTCTCCGGACTGCAGGCCTGGCTGCTTGCGCAGGTCCGGGAATCGCCCGCCTTCCTGCGGGCGATGGCCGAGTCCGCGCTCAACTGGCAGTCACCGCTCGGCTGGTGGTCGAACTTCCGCTACGACGACAACCCGGAGTTTCCCCATACGATCGATCTCAAGCTGCATGGCGTGCGACCTTTCGTCGATGCGGCGCGCATCTGGGCACTTGCCCGCGGCGTGTCGGCGACGAACACGGCGGCGCGCCTGCGTGCCGTCGGGCCCCTGCTGCATCAGAAAGCGGAGGAAACAAGCGCATTCCTGGGGGCGCTGTCACAGGTCCAGCGCATGCGCCTCGCCAATCAGGTTGCTGCCACGGAGCCTGCTGCAGCCAACCGGGTTGATCCCGATCGCCTCAATGAGCTCGATCGTCAGATCCTCAAGGAGGTCTTCCGCCAGGTCAAGCAGCTGGAACGTCTGATCGAGGTCGAATTTCTCAGGACGAGTTGATCAGGCAGCGGTCAGTGTCGCCGGGCCATGTTGCCGTTCGGCCAGCCAGGCAAGCCCGAGCGCGGGCAGTGCCGCACGCAGGCGCTCCGGGTGCGCTGTCGCCGAAAGCCGCAGGCGGCCGCTTCCGCCTGCGGCATCTCCTGCCAGCCGCAGACACTGACGGGCGACGGCTTCAGCCACATCGACCAGCTCCGCGCGCCCGGCGACCAACGGCCCCAGCACCGGTGCAAGAAAGCTGTAGTGGGTGCAACCCAGCACCAGACGGTCGGCGCCCGCAGCCAGCAGTGGTTCGACATGGGCGGCGATCTCTGTGGCGAAGCCAGCATCGGCAATGTCCAGCGCCTCGACCCTTGTCGCCCATCCGGGGCAGGGCTGGATGATCACCTCAGCGTTGCTTGCGTGCTCGCGGATCAACGTGGCCAGTCGTTCACTCTTCGCCGTTGCTTCCGTCGCCAGCACGGCGATGCGTTTCGTGCGTGAGCCGGTCGCTGCGGGTTTAACCCCCGGTTCGACACCGACGATGGGCAGGTTCGGAAAACGCTCGCGCAGGGCGCGCACTGCGGCAACGGTCGCCGTGTTGCAGGCAACGACCAGCATGCCGCAGCCCTGGCTCACCAGGTGCTCCCCGATCGTGACCACGCGCCCGCGGATGAAGCCTTCCGGCTTGTTGCCGTAGGGCACATGTGCCGTGTCGGCGACATAGGCCAGATCCGCCCGTGGCAGCGCCCGGGCGATGGCCGCGAGGACGGAAAGGCCGCCCAGGCCGGAGTCGAATACGCCGATCATGGATGCGGGGTCCGGGTCCCGGAAAATGCGGCAAAGATCCCGAGTCCGACAAAGGTGCCGCCGCCGATCCGGCCTCCGATCCTGCGCACGCCCTCACCCCGCAGCAGCGGTGCGATAACGCCGGCGGCAAGCGCGTAGGCGCTGTCGGTCACGGCGGCGATGGCGACGAAGATGGCACCAAGCAAAAGTCCCTGTGCCATGGGCGCTGCGGCGAGATCGAGGAACTGCGGCAGGAAGGCGGCGAAAAAGACGGTGGTCTTCGGGTTGAGCAGGGCGACGACGAAGCCGTCGCGGAAAAGTCGGGCAAGCGGGATGGTCGCCCGTGTACCTGCTGCGGTAGAAACTTGCGTACCGCGCAGCATCTGCACACCAATCCAGACGAGGTAGGCGGCGCCGGCATATTTGACAAGGGTGAAAGCGAGCGCCGAGACGGCGAACAGGGCAGCCAGTCCGAGTGCCGCGGCGCCTGCATTGCCCAGGTTGCCGAGCGCGACCCCGGCGACCGAGGCGAGCCCGGCACGGCGCCCCTGCACGAGACTGCGGGTGACGATGTATAGCACGCCCGGGCCTGGTGTCACGGCAAGCACGAGGCTGGCAAGGAGAAAGGCCGAGAGCAGCGGCCAGGCGGGGAGCAGTTCAATCATTGTCGGAGGGTTGGAATTCATGCGGTGCCGGATGCAGTCAGCATCGCATGCGACAGGGTGCGGGCGCAATCGGTTGATCAGCGCGCTGCGGTCACCACCATTTCCACCCGATAGCCAGGGTTCGCCAGCTTCGCTTCGACGCAGGCGCGGACCGGCGCCGTGCCTTCCGGCACCCACTCGTCCCAGACCTCGTTCATGGCCGGGTAGTCGCGCATGTCAGTGAGGTAGATGGTGACCATCAGCAGGCGCGACTTGTCGCTGCCGGCCTGCGCCAGCAGCCGGTCGATGCTGGCGAGCACTTCGCGGGTCTGGCCGGCGATGTCGGCGCTGAGTGACTGCGGGACTTCGACCAGATAGACGGTGCTGCCGTGGGCGACCACATCCGAGTAGCGGCGAGTGGTGCCGAAGCGTTCGATGTTTCGTGCGTTCATGCGGTTCTCCAGACGAAAAAGCCGGCCCGGGGCCGGCTTCATTGCGATGGCGGCAATCAGGCCTTGACCGGAATCTTGCCGATCTTGATCTGCCATTCCTTCGGGCCGGTGTTGTGGACCGAGGTGCCCGAGGAATCGACCGCCACCGTGACCGGCATGTCCTGCACATCGAACTCGTAGATGGCTTCCATGCCGAGGTCAGCGAAGCCTACGACCTGAGCCGACTTGATCGCCTTGGCCACCAGATACGCGGCACCACCGACAGCCATCAGGTAGGCCGACTTGTTGTCCTTGATCGCCTCGATGGCGACCGGGCCGCGCTCGGACTTGCCGATCATCGAGATGAGGCCGGTCTGCTCGAGCATGGTGCGGGTGAACTTGTCCATGCGGGTGGCCGTCGTCGGGCCGGCCGGGCCGACCACTTCGTCGCGCACCGGATCGACCGGGCCAACGTAGTAGATGACGCGGTTGGTGAAGTCGACCGGCAGCTTCTCGCCCTTGGCCAGCATGTCGCAGATGCGCTTGTGCGCGGCATCGCGGCCGGTGAGCATCTTGCCGTTGAGCAACAGCTTCTGGCCCGGCTTCCAGGCGGCGACCTGTTCCTTGGTCAGCGTGTTCAGGTCTACACGGGTGGCCGACTTGAGGTCCGGCGTCCAGGTCACGGCCGGCCAGTCTTCCAGCTTCGGCGGCTCGATCTTTGCCGGGCCGGAGCCATCCAGATGGAAGTGGCAGTGGCGCGTCGCAGCGCAGTTCGGCACCAGCGCGACGGGCAGGTTGGCGGCGTGGCAAGGATAGTCCAGCACCTTGACATCGAGCACGGTGGTCAGGCCGCCGAGCCCCTGGGCGCCGACGCCGAGGGCGTTGATCTTTTCCATCAGCTCCAGGCGCAGTTCTTCCGGGCGCGTCAGCTTCGCGCCGGTCGCTGCCTTGGCCTTCAGTTCATGGATGTCCACCGGCGCCATGATCGATTCCTTGGCGAGCAGCATGGCCTTCTCCGGCGTGCCGCCGATGCCGATGCCGATGATGCCGGGCGGGCACCAGCCGGCACCCATTTCCGGGATCTTCTTCAGGACCCAGTCGACCAGGTCGTCGGACGGGTTGAGCATGGCGAACTTGGACTTGGCTTCCGAGCCGCCGCCCTTGGCGGCGCAGATGACTTCGACGTGGTGGCCTTCGACGAGCTCGAAGTGCACCACGGCCGGGGTGTTGTCCTTGGTGTTCTTGCGGGCGCCGGCCGGGTCGGCCAGCACCGAGGCGCGCAATGGGTTGTCCGGGTTGGCGTAGGCGCGGCGGACGCCTTCGTCGATCATTTTCTGGATGCTCATCGTCGCATCCGGCCAGGTGACCTGCATGCCGACCTTGATGAAGACCATGCCGATGCCGGTGTCCTGGCAGATCGGACGGTGGCCTTCGGCGGCCATGCGGGAGTTGGTCAGGATCTGGGCAATGGCATCCTTGGCCGCGGGGCTCTCCTCGCGCTCGTAGGCTTCACCCAGCGCCTTGATGTAGTCGAGCGGGTGGTAGTAGCTGATGTACTGGAAAGCGTCGGCGATCGACTGGATCAGGTCTTCCTGCTTGATGGCGGTCATGAGGGCTCTCTCGTTCAGTGGTGTTGTTTGGCTTTGTGCTGCAGGCTCAGTGTTTCATTCATCAGCTTGTCCACCCAGGCCATGGCGGCGGCGGAGACAAGAAACACGACGTGGATGATGACCTGCCACTTGATCGTGTGTTCGGACAGGTTGCTGGCATTGATGAAGGTCTTCAGCAGATGGATCGAGGAAATGCCGATGATGGCGGTCGAAAGCTTGATCTTCAGGACGCCGGCATTGACGTGAGAGAGCCACTCCGGCTGGTCCGGATGGCCTTCGAGGTCGAGGCGCGAGACAAATGTCTCATAGCCACCGACAATGACCATGATCAGCAGGTTGGCGATCATCACGACGTCGATCAGGCCGAGGACGACGAGCATCACGTCGGTTTCGCTGAGATGCTTCTCGGAAAATGCATTGTGCACCAGGTGCGAAAGCTCGACCATGAACAGGTAGCAATACACCATCTGCGCGACGATCAGGCCGAGGTAGAGCGGCGCCTGGATCCAGCGGCTGGCGAAAATGGAGGTTTCGAGAATCTTGACGATCTGGTTCATCGGAAGTTGGCCGGTCGTGTCAAAGAGCGGCGATTTTAGCATTCTTGCCATGCTGCAGTGCGGCAAAACCGCGCTGCAGCAAGACTTTCAGTGTAAGGGGGATGTAAGATTGACAGCGTCTAATCGCATTCTTTCGCTGCACCCATTCTAGATACCCGTAACAGCAACACTGCTCAGGAGATGGAACATGTCCCAGAATGAATCCGTACAGCTTTTCCACCCCTCTGCCGATTTCGTCAAGCAAGCGGCGATCTCCGGCATGGATGCCTACAAGGCGCTGTGCGATGAGGCCGAAAAAGACTACACCGGTTACTGGGCCCGCCTGGCCCGTGAGCATGTCAGCTGGAAGCAGCCGTTCACCCAGGTGCTCGACGAGTCGAACTCGCCGTTCTTCAAGTGGTTTGCCGATGGCAAGCTGAACGTCTCGTACAACTGCCTCGACCGCAACGTCGAAGCCGGCCTCGGCGACAAGGTTGCCATCATCTTCGAAGCGGACGACGGTTCCGTCACCAAGGTCACCTATAAGCAGCTGCTGGCCAAGGTCAGCCAGTTCGCCAATGCGCTCAAGGCGCGTGGCGTCAAGAAGGGCGATCGCGTCGTCATCTACCTGCCGATGGGCGTCGAAGGCGTCGTCGCGATGCAGGCCTGCGCCCGTATCGGCGCCATCCACTCCGTCGTCTTCGGCGGTTTCTCGGCCCAGTCGCTGCGTGACCGTATTAACGATGCCGGTGCCGTTGCCGTCATTACCTCGGATGGCCAGTTCCGTGGTGGCAAGGCCCTGCCGCTGAAGACCATCTGCGACGAAGCTTTCGGCCTCGGTGGCTGCGAGTCGGCCAAGGACGTCATCGTCTTCAAGCGTACCGGTGGCGAGTGCAACATGGTCGCGGGCCGTGACATCTGGTGGGACGACGCCATTGCCGGCCAGTCGGAAACCTGCGAGCCGGAGTGGGTCGACGCCGAGCATCCGCTGTTCCTGCTTTACACCTCGGGCTCGACGGGCAAGCCGAAGGGTGTCCAGCACTGCACCGGCGGTTACCTGCTGCACGCCATCCTGACGATGAAGTGGACCTTCGACATGAAGGCCAACGACGTCTTCTGGTGCACGGCCGACATCGGCTGGGTGACCGGCCATACCTACGTGACTTACGGCCCGCTCGCCTGTGGCGGTACCGAAGTCGTCTTCGAAGGCGTGCCGACCTACCCGGACGCCGGCCGCTTCTGGAAGATGATCCAGGACCACAAGGTCTCGATCTTCTACACTGCGCCGACCGCCATCCGCTCGCTGATCAAGGCGGCGGACGCCAATGCGGCGATCCATCCGAAGTCGTACAACCTGACCTCGCTGCGCCTGATGGGCTCGGTGGGCGAGCCGATCAACCCGGCCGCATGGCAGTGGTACTACGACAACGTCGGTGGCGGCCGCTGCCCGATCGTCGATACCTTCTGGCAGACCGAAACCGGTGGTCACATGATCACCCCGATGCCGGGCGCCACGCCGCTGGTACCGGGTTCCTGCACCCTGCCGTTCCCGGGCATCCAGTTCGCCGTGGTCGACGAGACCGGCACTGAACTGCCGTGGGGCAAGGGCGGCATCCTGGTCTGCAAGAAGCCGTGGCCGTCGATGATCCGCACCATCTGGGGCGATCCGGACCGCTTCAAGAAGTCGTACTACCCGGAAGACTTCAACGGCAAGCTCTACCTGGCCGGTGACGGTGCCATCCGCGATGCACAGAACGGCTACTTCACGATCACCGGCCGTATCGATGACGTGCTGAACGTTTCGGGTCACCGCATGGGCACGATAGAAATCGAATCGGCGCTGGTGTCGCACCCGATCGTTGCCGAAGCCGCCGTGGTCGGCCGTCCGGACGACCTCACCGGTGAGGCCATCTGCGCCTTCGTCGTGCTGAAGCGTGCCCGTCCGACCGGTGACGAGGCCAAGAAGCTGATCAAGGAGCTGCAGGATCACGTCGGCAAGGAGATCGGTCCGATCGCCAAGCCGAAGGACATCCGCTTCGGCGACAACCTGCCGAAGACGCGTTCCGGCAAGATCATGCGCCGTCTGCTGCGCTCGCTCGCCAAGGGCGAGGAAGTCACGCAGGACACCTCGACGCTGGAAAACCCGGCGATCCTGGATCAGCTGAAATCGTCCGTGAGCTGATTGCGGAGAGATGCCGGCAGCCTTTGCTGTCGGCATCAATCATGCTGAAACCGTAGTAAGGAAGCATCGGCGCGGCCACTGGCATACAATGTCGGGGGATGCGTCAAGCAAGGGATGATGCGGAGGAGAGACCGCTTCATTGTTTCAGGCCGGCGCCGATAGCGTCGGCCTTTTTCTTTGGGGGAAGCATGACAGCGAGCAAACCTTCGGACAACGCAGGTTCGGGTATCGGTGGCGGAGCGACCAGGATGCTGGTCGACGCGACTGCGGACATGCTGCGCCGGCACTCGCCGTTCGACCGCATGGACCAGAAGGCGCTGGCCTTCCTCTCGGAGCGCGCAAAACTCGGCTATTTCCCGAAGGATAGCCACATCGTGACCCCCGATATGGGGCCGGTGAGCACCTTCTACATCATCCAGCGCGGCAAGGTGCTGGCGCGACAGTCCGGTGAGATCAACGTCACCGAATATTCGTCCCTGACCCTGGGTTCCGGCGAATGTTTTCCGATCGGTTCGGTGATGGCGCGGCGCGCCTCGACCAACGCCTATATCGCGATCGAGGATACCTTCTGCTATCAACTGGCTGCCGACGATTTCGTGCAGCTCATGCAGATGAGCCAGCCGTTCAACCAGTTCTGCACGCAGTACATCGCGACACTGCTCAACCAGTCGCGCCGACAGTTGCAGGTCCAGTTCGCGCAGCGTGCTGCCGAGCAGCAGTCGATGAGTTCACCGCTGTCCGCAATCCTCACCAAGACGCCGGTCACGGCATCGCCGGATACACCCATCCGGCAGGTGATCGAGACCATGGTCGCCGGTCACATCGGCTCGATGGTCGTCGTCGATGGTGAAGCTCAGCCAGTCGGCATCTTCACGCAGTCGGATGCCCTGAAGCGGATCCTGCTGCCCGGCATTTCGCTCGATCGGCCGATCGCTGACGTGATGTCGTCACGACCGCATGCGCTCTCTGAACATGCCCACGTTTACGACGCCGCGCTGGCGATGGCGATGCACAGCGTGCGCCACGTCCTCGTGACGGACGAAGCAGGAACCTTGAAGGGGGTTGTCTCCGAGCGCGACCTGTTCACGCTGCAGCGCGTCGGCCTGCGTCAGATTCGCCAGTCGATCGAAGGCGCGCAGGATATCGACGTGCTCAAGCAGGCCGGCACCGACGTCCGGCAGCTGGCGCTGAACATGCTGGCTCAGGGTGTTGGGGCCGAGCAGCTGACGCAGTTCATCTCGGCGCTGAACGACACGGTGACGCGGCGCGTCCTGCAGATCAACCTGGCAAAGCACGATCTCTACGGCATCGAATGGGCGTGGCTTGCCTTCGGCTCAGAGGGGCGCGACGAACAGACCTTCAGCACCGACCAGGATAACGGGATCATCTATACCTGCACCGATATCCAGAACCGCGAGGAACTGGAGCTGCGTCTGCTCGAGTTCGCGCAGGATGTGAATCGCGATCTTGATGCCGTCGGCTTCCCGTTCTGCAAGGGCAACATCATGGCCAGCAATCCAGAGCTGTGCCTGACGCTGGAAGCGTGGGAGGAGAAGTTCGATCACTGGATCCGCGTGCCGGAACCGCAGGCGCTGCTCAATGCTTCAATCTTCTTCGATTTCCGTGCGCTGTATGGCGCGACGCACCTTGCCGACCGGCTGCGCGTTTCGCTGTTGCGCATGGCCAAGAGCAATCCGCTGTTCCTGCGCATGATGGCAGCCAACGCCCTGTCGGTGCAGCCGCCGCTGGGCAAGATCCGCGACTTCATTACCGATCTCAACGCCGAGCATCCGGGATGCGTCGACCTCAAGACTTATGGCGCCCGTCTCTTCATCGACGCCGCACGCATCTTCGCGCTCGCCACTGGCGTGCACAACACCAACACCGTTCAACGCATCAAGCTGTCCAGCCAGCGCATGGGCGTGGCGGCGGAAGAGGCGGCCGCAATCGTCGAGGGTTTCAACTACATCCAGTTGCTGCGGCTGCGGCACCAGCATTTCGAAGAGGAGCACGGCCGACCGGGCGACAACTTCGTCAACCCGGATCAGCTCAACGAACTCGACCGACGCATCCTGAAGGAATCCTTCCGTCAGTCGCGCAAGCTGCAGCAGCGGCTCAAGCTGGATTACCAGACCTGAGTCGGGAGCGATCGAAATGAAATGGCTGAAGGATCTGTTCGGCAAGGCTTCGTCTGCCGTACCGCTGACGGCAGCACAGGAGGAGGCGCTCGCCGCCTGGCAGAAGCGCCCTGCCGAGGATATGTCGCGTTCGCACTTCCGAACGCGCTACATCGTGGTGGATGTCGAATCCAGTGGCCTCAACATGGTCCGGGACAGCCTGATCTCGATCGGCGCCGTCGCCGTGTGCGAGGGAGTGATCGATGCGAACGATGCCTTCGAGGTTGTTCTCCGTCAGGATCAGGTCAGCTCCCACGAGAACATCCTGATTCACGGTATCGGTGGCAGTGCGCAGCGCGAGGGGGTCGAGCCGGCGGATGCCTTGCTCGCCTTTCTCGATTATGTCGGCCGGGCGCCGCTGGTCGCCTATCATGCCGAGTTCGACCAGGCGATGATCGGTCGCGCCCTGCGGGAGTTTCTGGGGAAGGACCTCGAACTGCCGTGGATCGACCTGGCCTGGGTCATGCCTGAACTCTTTCGCGAGTTGATCGATGGTCAGGTGGTGCTCGACGAGTGGCTGCAGCGCTTCGACATCGAGAACATCCTGCGCCACAACGCCGTGTCCGACGCCTATGCCACGGCCAAGCTGCTGCTGATCGCGCAGGCGAGGGCAGTGACGCAGGGCAAGGATTCGGCAGCGGTCTTCATGGACATCGAGCGCGCGCGCCGCTGGGTTCGTCGCGGGACGTGAGAATGCGGGGCGAACGGCGATGAGCGACGAGCACGGGAAGGGGGGGCAGCAGGATCGCCTGCGCAACTACTACCTTGGCTACACCGGGGTCTTCATCGCACTGATCCTCGTGCTTGCGCTGCTGGAGCGGCACGGGCTGCCGCCGCGCTGGATCGGGTACGCCTTCCTGTTCTTCACGATCATCATCTACGCGGCGATCGGCATCATGAGCCGCACGACCAACGTTTCCGAATACTACGTCGCTGGCCGGCGTGTGCCGGCGATCTACAACGGCATGGCGACCGGCGCGGACTGGATGAGCGCCGCCTCGTTCATCGGGCTTGCGGGCACGCTCTTCCTTTCCGGCTACCAGGGCCTCGCCTATGTGATGGGCTGGACCGGCGGCTACGTGCTGGTAGCCCTCCTGCTTGCCCCCTATCTGCGCCGCTTCGGCCAATTCACCGTGCCGGACTTCCTGGCCGCACGTTATGGCGGAAACGGCGCCCGGCTCGTCGGCGTCTTCGCCACGGTGCTCGCCTCGTTCGTCTATGTCGTTGCGCAGATCTACGGTGTCGGCCTGATCGCCAGCCGTTTCGTCGGGCTCCAGTTCGAGATCGGCGTTTTCCTCGGGCTTGCCGGCATCCTCGTCTGCTCGTTCCTGGGCGGCATGAAGGCGGTGACCTGGACGCAGGTGGCGCAGTACGTGATCCTCATCGTTGCCTACGTCACGCCGGTGGCGATGCTGTCGATCAAGGTGACCGGTTCTCCGGTGCCGCAACTCAGCTATTGGGAAGTGCTGGAGCGGGTCGGGCGACTCGAGTCACAGATTTTCGACCTGCCGGCCGAAGTGCAGGCGAGGCAACGCTACCAGGAGCGTGCCGATGCCTTGGCGGTGCGTATCGACGCCCTGCCGGCTTCGCTGACCGAGGAAAAGCAGCGCCTGTCGGCGCAGATCAATGAGCGCAAGTTCGATGCGGCAACTCCGATGCGCGAGGTGATCGCGCTGGAAAAGCAGCGCCGTGAGTTACCCGCCAACGCCGAACAGGCGCGTACGCGCTGGGGCGAGCAGCAGCGCGCCGCGAAGGAGCGCGCCGCCTATCCCAGTCACCATGCCGAGGCCTATCCCGGCGCGACCGTCGAGGCACGCAACGCGGCGCGCTTCAATTTCCTCTCGCTCGTGTTCTGCCTCATGGTGGGGACCGCTGCACTGCCTCACGTTCTGATGCGTTACTACACGACGCCCAGCGTTCGCGAGGCACGCCAGTCGGTCTTCTGGTCGCTGCTGTTCATCCTCGCGCTCTACCTGACGGCGCCGGCCTACGCCGTGTTCGCGAAGTACGAGATCTACATGAATCTGGTCAACACCGAGATCACGCGCCTGCCAGGCTGGATCGCGGCCTGGGGCAAGCTTGGCCTGATCTCGATCGAGGACATCAATCGCGATGGCATCCTGCAGCTGGCCGAACTGACGCTCAACCCCGACGTGATCGTTCTCGCCACGCCCGAGATCGCCGGCCTGCCTTACGTCATTTCCGGCCTGGTTGCCGCCGGCGCGCTGGCGGCGGCACTGTCAACTGCGGATGGCCTGCTGCTGACGATCACCGGAGCCATGTCGCACGACGTCTATTACAAGGTGATCCGTCCGCAGGCCAGCACCCAGTGGCGGCTGGTCATTTCCAAGTCGCTGTTGCTGGTGGTGGCGGTGATCGCCGCCATGTTCGCGGCGCAGAAGCCAGCCACGATCCTGTCGATGGTGGCCTGGGCCTTCTCGATCGCCGGTTCGGCCTTTTTCCCGGCGCTGGTGCTCGGCATTTTCTGGAAGCGCGCCAACCGGCAGGGGGCAATCGCCGGCATGGTGGCGGGCTTGCTGGTGACGCTTTACTACATGGTGCGCGTCCAGTTCGACAGCATCGACTGGCTGGGCCTGCACGGCATCGGCATGGAGCCGTGGCTGGACATCCAGTCCACGGCTGCCGGCATCTGGGGGGTTCCGGTCGGCTTCATCACGATTTTCGTGATCAGTATCCTTACGCCACCGCCTCCCACTGCGACACAGGACCTGATCGAACGTCTGCGCTACCCGGCGCCGTAAGTCCCTTTCCGAAAAGGGTTTTTCCTCCGATCTTTTGCTGCACTGCACAGTAAAAGAATCTGACAATTCTGTTGTCCGTGTAAGGTTCGTGAAAGATTTAAGTCGCATCCTGCATTCTCAGAAATGGATTTGATCTTCGTCAATGTTTCGAAGATTTTCCGTCTCTTGGGGATTTTGACCGCAGGCATCAGACCGTAACAGTCGGCCGGGTCCCCAAAGTGCCGTGCCGCCGCAGTCGGGCGGTGCGGGTCAGCGAAAACTGGAAGACTTTCTTAGGAGGAGGGACCCTTCCATGCAACTTTCACAGAAGCACGTGGAGTACTGGCAGAAGAATCTACGGATGACTGCCATCCTGCTCGCCATCTGGTTCGTCGTCACTTTCGTGGCGAGCTGGTATGCGCGAGAGCTCAATGAAATCACCTTCATCGGCCCGCTGGGCTTCTACATGGGGGCGCAGGGCTCCTTGATCGTTTATGTTCTGATCATCTGGTTCTACGCCCGCTACATGAACAACATGGACCAGGAATACGGGGTTCACGAAGGGGAGGATGAGTGATGGCCGGTCAATCACAAGCAGCATTCACCTCGCAGCTGAAGAAGTACTACAGCTTCTACACCGGTGGCTTCATTGCCTTCGTCACCATCATTGGCCTGCTCGAATTTGCCGGGGTGCCGAACAAGATCCTCGGCTACTGCTTCCTTGCAGCCACCATCCTGCTCTACGCCGGCATCGGCTTCATGTCGAAGACGGCGGAGGTGTCGGAGTATTACGTCGCGGGTCGCCGCGTGCCGGCGCTGTTCAACGGCATGGCAACCGGAGCGGACTGGATGTCGGCGGCGTCCTTCATCGGCATGGCGGGTACCCTGTACCTGTCGGGCTATGATGGTCTCGCCTTCGTCATGGGCTGGACCGGCGGCTACTGTCTGGTGGCGCTGTTCCTCGCACCGTACCTTCGGAAGTTTGGCCAATTCACGATTCCGGACTTCCTCGGTGCCCGTTACGGCGGCAACATCCCGCGCCTGATCGGCGTGCTCGCCGCCATCGTCTGCTCGTTCACCTACGTGATTGCGCAGATCTACGGCGTCGGCCTGATCACCAGCCGCTTCACCGGCCTGGAATTCACCATGGGCGTCTTTGTCGGTCTCGCCGGCATCCTGGTCTGCTCGTTCCTTGGTGGCATGAAGGCGGTGACCTGGACGCAGGTGGCCCAGTACATCATCCTGATCGTGGCCTACATGATCCCGGTGGTGTGGCTGTCGGTGAAGCACACGGGCAACCCGGTGCCGCAGCTCTCCGCCTACGTCTCGGCCCTGCCGAAGGTGACCGCGCTGGAGAAGGAGTTCAACGACAAGGCCTCGCCGAAGGGTGCCAAGGAAGAAGAGGT